>Ga0209373_10000070_pt1 | contig 226178 bp, 213 predicted proteins | sample Higcelweek5metaG_FD_187173 | JGI IMG/M metagenome (GOLD analysis project Ga0209373, IMG submission 187173) | Freshwater pond sediment microbial communities from the University of Edinburgh, under environmental carbon perturbations - High... | ecosystem: Environmental > Aquatic > Freshwater >... | reverse complement strand
AATTTTTATAATATACAGAGGCACCAAATGAAATTGCATTAGTGGATAAAAACGGAGTTGCAATGCACTTTATTGGATTTGGTGGAGATGTTGTATATATTGGTTCAGACCTACCAAAGGAATATAGTGGATCAAAGTATACGAATAGCATTAAGGGAACAAATGCAAAGGCAAAAGCGAATGCAGCAACAGGGATTCCTGAAATGATAGAGATAGCAGTTGGAAAACATTTCAGAGAGAATCAAGAGGATAAACATAAAAGAGATGCTAAAAATGGGTGGTACAGATATGACTCACGTTTTGCGCTTCCTGTTTATGATGATAAAGGTGAATTAGAAAGATACAATGTCTTTCATGCATCTATATTGGTACGTCATTCAAACGATTTAAAGCTGTATTTGTATGATGTTATAGACATAAAAAAAAGAAACGAGTAACTCTCTCGGCGAATAATCGCTTACCAGACAAAAAACCCATTCCTTTATAAAGGAATAATAATATGGTTAAGGGAAAATGTCAATCCGAATATTCGAAAAAGGTTTGCGTCCGAATATTCGAAAAAGGTTTGCGTACTCTGTAAGGGAGTTTTTTGGACTGAAGACAGTAACTATTACGTCTGACACATACTTCGGAAAAATAGTGTGAAGTTTCAATATTCTTTACAGGGTTCATCGGGTAAAAGAAAAGATGCATTTGCAGAAGGGAAATTTGAGGATAAATTAGTACTTATAGGAACATGCGACAAAGAGGAATTACTGAAGCTATCAATATGGTATTGAAGATGAGTTAAAAAGGGGAAATAGTATATGCCAATAAAAATTGATTATTTGGGACACAGCAGTTTTTTTGTTGAAACGGACAGCCGATTGCTATTGTTTGATTATTATTATGGAAATCTATCGTTTTTGAGGGAGAGGGCAAACGAAAAGCCACTGTTTGTGTTTGTGAGCCATGCTCATAAAGATCATTTTAATCCGGAGATTTTTTCTTTGGCAGACACGAAGCATCGAACGAAATATCTCATGTCATTTGATGTCAAGGGAAATCCGGCGGTTCCACAAAACCTTGATGCTCATTATTTGGATGCTGACAGGACATACGAGATTGACGGATTGGGTGTGGTGATGACACTTCAATCCACAGATGAGGGCATTGCCTTCCTTATCAAGACTACGAGTGAAACACTGTTTCACGCGGGAGATTTTCATTGGTGGGATTGGCCGGGTGAAGATCCAGACTGGCTTGTTGGGCAGGAGACTGTTTTCAAGCGCGAGATTGGAAAACTTGTGGGTACGCCCATTGATATCGCTTTCGCTGTTCTGGACGGTCGGTTAAAGGAAAATTACGCAAAGGGTATGGAACTTATTTTGTCAACCCTGCATCCGCGGTATATGCTACCAATGCACTTTTGGAATGACAGAAATATAGTGGACAGGTTTAGAGAGCTTCCAGCATTGAAGGAAGCAGAAACAATTATGCTAGATACTACTAAAGAAACCCATTGGGAACTATAATATTGGAGTAAAAGAAGGGTGGTAAAGAAGGGAGATGCACTTTGATTAATCGGTATGTTGCTTTTTTGCGAGGTATAAATGTAAGTGGGAAAAACAAAATCAGTATGGCCAAGCTAAAAGCCGAATTTGAGGCTGCTGGTTTCTTAGATGTTTCCACGTATCTAAATAGCGGCAATGTTGTATTTACATCTGAAACAGACAATGCGAAGTCTGTTATAGAAAAAATGATAGTTGACAAGTTTGGCCTTGGAATACAGGTTTATGTTATCGGAATAGAGGAGCTAAAAGAGATACTGTCACATTCTCCACAGTGGTGGAATTCTGGGGATAACGATAAGTATGACAATCTAATTTTCATTTTATCCTCTGACACTTCGGAAGAACTAAGCACATTGGTGGGAGAACCATCAGAAGGACTTGAAACAATACAGATTTATAAGAATGTAGTTTTCTGGACGTTTGACAGAAAAGCATATCAGAAATGCAACTGGTGGAAAAAGACGGCTAATGCGAGTATTTCCAAGAAGCTTACCATACGAACCGCACTTACCGTGATTAGGGTTTGCAAGTGAAACAATAAATTGGGGGGAAGGAGTGAGTGCATGGCAAATTCTATTACAGGTTTAAGAATCATTTGTAGCATTCTATTATTGTTTTGTCCTGCACTTTCTCAATCTTTTTATGCACTGTATATAGTAGCGGGATTTACAGATATGATAGAAGGAACAGTCGCGGATTTTATTTTTATTGTAGTTTGTCTGATAAAGCTGATTCCGGTATTGAATATTGCCACTTGGATTTACATATGGGTTGTTATAATTGCCCTTGTTAAAGTAGGAAGTGTTATTTCCGGCTATGTTATGCAAAAGAAGTTTGTGGCTGCGCATACGGTCATGAACAAAGTTACTGGCGGTTTGTTATTTGTTTTGCCGTTTACAGTATCGGTGGTTGATTTGAGATACAGCGCAGTGATTATTTGCGTAGTTGCAACGTTCGCGGCAGTTCAAGAGGGGCACGATATAAGAACCAGTGCGCAGTAGGAGGACAATTTTATGAGAATTATGGAACCATATAAAATAAAAAACGTTTTGTTTCAAAATAGAGTGGTTATGGCGCCAATGGTACCATTTGGAATGCCACAACTTCCGTCAGGAGTAATGAGTAACACGTTGAAACAACACTATCTGGATCGAGCGAAAAATGGTATGGGACTGATGATTAGCCAGTCCATGTCGGTTACGAAAAAGCGTCAAAACGCTGGTGGAGCAAGTATTTATGCCAATGAGCACGTAGACAGTCTTCGTGATATAGCTTCAGCATGCCATGAACATGGTACGAAACTATTTGTGCAGTTGGCATACCCAAGTGATGGTCACCAAAATGGTGAATCTATAAATAGGCTTACTGCAAAAGAACTAGAAGAAATCGCGGAAGAGTTTGTGAAAGCTGCACATCTGTGTAAAGTTGCAGGTTGCGATGGTATCGAACTACATGGAGCGCATGGCTATTTCCTGAATATGTTTACATCTGTAATAGCAAACAAAAGAACGGACAACTATGGGGGAGACCTAGATGGCAGGTTGTATCTTGTACGTAATATCATAGATAAAATCGGTAGCTTTCTTGACGAAGATTTTATAGTATCTTATCGAATGGGATTAAGTGGCGATGGAACTATGGACATTCAAACGGCTCAGGCACTAGAAGCGCTGGGCGTAGAAATGCTACATGTGTCTTCGGGCATTCCTGCTAGTGAACAAATTAAAGTACCGGAAAACTTCCCATACAATTCAATCGTATTTTCTGGAACAGAAATAAAAAAGCATGTTAACATTCCAGTAATTGTAGTCAATGATATACGAACGATTAACCGAGGGAACGAACTACTTGACAAGGAACTATGTGATTTTGTAGCGTATGGAAAACCATTTTTGGCGGATCACCTATTCCTTTCGCATTCGATTGATAAGGCAGATTATCAATCCTGTTTTTGCTGTAAAACCTGCTTTTGGTTTTCAAATTACACGTTGTGTCCAGCATTAAAGAAATCCAAGGGGTAGAACGATGAAAATAATTGTTTCACAAAGAAATTCAATAGGATATAATGGTAGTTGATTTTATTGGCAATAGGAGGTGTGTTCATTTGCTTGATTTATTATATGCACAGATTAATGTAGTTGGCATTATTTTATTGCTCCTTTTATTGAATAATATGAATAAAAACAGATATAAAGACAAGCCACTTGACCAACAACTATTTAATAACTTGCTTATTATGAATATCTTAATTTTCATATTTGATTCGGGGATGTGGTTGGTAGATGGAGACCATTTTGTAGGGGCAAAAGTTATCAATTACATTGTGACACTGCTTTATTATATTTCGAATCCTCTGATTTGCTTTCTTTGGTTAATGTATACGGATTTCAAAATACATGAAAGTAGAATCGGTCTTAAAAAACGTGTTGGGTTCTATATGATTCCTTGTATAGTCAATACCATATTGAGTATTGTAAGCGTCTATACGGGTTGGCTGTTTCAAATTGATGAAAAGAATAACTACATGCGAGGACCACAATTTTGGATCATGGCTCTATTTGCATTATTCTATTTGGTATTTTCGTGCATACTATCCATAAAAAATATTATAAAGAATGGGTGGAAAGAAAGTAAGAGTATAAATACTCATCTATTGTTATTTCCAATAGGAATTATTACAGCTTCAATAATACAAATTATGATATTTGGACTTTCTATTATATGGGTCTGTGCAATGCTAGCATTTGCAAGTATATATATCAATATTCAAAATGGGGAGATATCAACCGATTATTTAACGGGGTTGTATAATAGACGACGCCTTGACGAGCATCTGCAACGACGATTAAGAATACGTAGAAAAGAGCAGCAACTCTTTGCCATTATGATGGATTTGGACAAGTTTAAAGATATTAATGATGAATACGGGCATGCCGTTGGTGATAGTGCACTTGTAAAAATGGCTGAATTATTAAGAGAGATTTGTAAGGAAAGCGATGATTTTATTGCCAGAATGGGGGGCGATGAGTTTATCATAGTAGGGGAACGGACGCAAGTCGGTGAAATTAGAGAAATAATGGATACGATATCTTCAAAGGCCATGGTATATAATGAACTTTATAAGACAAATTATGCATTATTACCAAGTATGGGGTATTCTATTTTTAATAAAGGGGAAACGATCGATTCGTTCTTGGTAAGGGCAGATCAGGAAATGTATAGGAATAAGCAAGAGCGGAAACAACAGAATACATTTGAATAAGTGGAGACGGTCCCTATGAAAAAAAAATTAACAGTTCTTTTAAGTATTTTCTTGATTTTATTTACATCAATAGTCACGTTACTTTTTTTGAATTCGCCTTCATTTACAAATCCACCACAGCCAGTCAATGGTGTCTTGGATCTTTCGAGGTGTTCTTTCGAGAACCAGGGCAATATTCAACTAAATGGGAAATGGGATTTTTATTATAATCAATTTCTAACACATGATGATTTTATCAAGGGAGTATCTGTTGAACCAGTACAGTTAAGTCTTCCCTGTACAGCGGCAAGTTTGAAGGATGAAAAACCATTTTCTTCCAATAAATTTTATGGTACTTTGCGACTCATCGTTAAGTTGCCAGAAGATTCAAATATTTATGGTTTACGAACGGACATCATTTTGACATCTTATCGGCTCTATCTAAATGGGAATCTCGCTGATAAAGTTGGTGTCGCAGGTGTAAATAAAGAGGGAAGTAAAGCTGAATATAATAAAAGAACAACGTATTTCAATCCTGTTAAACATGAAATTGAAATTATATATCATACTGCAGATTTCACTGCTGCGGATGCGACGATTGTTGCGCCAACACTTGGTTTGGCATCAAACATTTCAAAAGAAGCTCAAATAGGAATGGGCAGTGATTTTCTTTTGTTTGGCATGCTTTTAATTATGGGGATTTATCATTTGGGTCTGTACATTATGAGAAGAAAGAATAAGGCACCTTTATTCTTTAGTATATTTTGTTTACTCTTTTCTTTTCGAATACTTTTAGTGGGAGAACGTTTTTTACCAAATAATTTAGACCTTGGTTTTTGGGTATTTAGCCGTATGGCATATATTTGTGTTTTTATAGGATTTGCATCTCTTTGCGGATTTTTATACCATAGTATTGAAGATCTTTTTGCTAGGTGGTATTACTATGGCATGCTCATCCTTAGTGTTGGTTGCAGTATTTTTGTTGTTTTTGTTCCATATACATGGATGAATTATAGCTTGATAGTATTTGCGGTATTTGGAGTATTATCGCTAATTTACGCGATGACTCGATTAATTACTGGAGCAGTTCGAAAATATCCGTATGCACTAATTATGTTTATGGGATTTGTTTTCTTGGGATTTACATTTATCAACGACCTTATATATCAAATCACATTAGTAAATACGCCATCTTTAATTCCATTGGGTATTGCCGTTTTCACACTATTGCAGGCATATACCTTGTCGGCAAGATTTTCGCAAGCATTTACGCATGCGGAACAATTATCAGAACAAAATGCATCCATTACAGAAGAACTGAAACTTGTAAACAGCAATCTAGAATTACTCGTTGAAGAGAGAACGCATGAATTGCAAATGGCTTTGGAAGAAACGGATTTATTATCGAAGACAGATTATCTTACAAAATTACCAAACCGTCGTCGAACATTGGAAATCATTCAATCGTTCGTAAAGGATGAAATAGATTTCTATATTGGGATAGCAGATCTCGATCGCTTTAAAGAGGTTAATGATCAGCATGGACATGCAAAAGGGGATGAAATTTTAGTTGAAGTATCGCAATTACTAAAGGAAGCAGTAGGAGAAGATGGATTTGTAGGGCGATGGGGTGGAGAAGAATTTATCATTGTTTTGAAATCAAATCAATTGGAAGTAATTCATGAAAAAGCTAATCATATCTGCCATTCAATAGCGGATTACTATTTTACCGATATACAAAGATCAATTACGATAACCTTAGGTTTATGCGCTTGCAATCCACTTCAAGATATTAATGCGATCATAGCGGCAGCTGATCGTGGTCTATACGAAGGAAAGAAGGCAGGACGGAATCGATATACTATTATACAGGATTAGAAAATTAAGAAGACTGATGAAAAACAGGCAGGTGTTTCGTTTTTCATCAGTTTTTTGCGATGAAAATCATGCTTCATTTCTAGGGGGCAGGGATTGCATGAGAGCAAAGAAGTGTTTTGGATCACCAGTGGTAAAATAATCATACCAAGATTCGAGCGTACTTGACTCAAAAACATCTAAGTATTTAATGATTTCTTTTGCCCAAGGCAGAGAAGCTGTGGAACTAGCTGTAATAAGGTTTTGGTCCGTGACGCAGGGCTTGTCAATATAACTGCTTTGTCCTTTGTATTTGTGAGAAAACATCTCAAGAAATCCAACACCATTACTAGTATGGTGGTGATGATCTAACAGTCCATAATTAGCAAGTGCTAAAGTAGCGCCACAGATCGCACATACACTAGACCCGAAAGACAGAAAAGCACCTGCTTTCTCTAGGATTGGTCCATGTTTTGGATCATTCCATGTATCTGCACCTGGTAATAGTAACATACTTGTTTTACTCAAAAGGATATCTTCAATTAAGCAATCGGGTACTATCATCATACCGCCCATAGTATGAATGGGTTCTTTTGAATAGCTAACGGTTTTGAGTGATAAAGCTGGTGCATCTTTTTTGAAAAATCGACCAGAATGTAGCTCAGAAGTAACAAAGCCTAGTTCCCAGTCGGCTAAAGTATCAAGAACATAAACATAGATTGTAAGCATAAAATTCCTCCAGTTTCTTTGATTAGAATTGTTTGTTGTTACCGTATTGTAGCATCCAATTATTGACAACAGTATGGCAACAATCTACAATGAGAAAAAGAAATTTTACAAATGGGAAGGCGGATGTCCGTTGAAAATTGACAGACTTGTTAGCATTATTATGGTACTTCTTGAAAAAGATAGGATTGGAGCACAGGAGTTGGCGGATATGTTTGAGGTTTCGCCACGAACAATCTATCGAGACATAGACACAATCAACATGGCTGGAATTCCAGTGTGTTCTTTATCAGGAGTTGGCGGTGGGTTTGAAATTATGCCAAACTATAAGGTTGAAAAAAGTGTTTTTACAACTGCCGATCTTTCAGCTATACTGATGGGACTTTCGAATCTTTCAACGATGATCCGTGGGGATGAACTTTTAAATGCTCTTGCAAAAGTGAAAAGTTTTATTCCAACTGAGCAAGCCAAAGATATCGAATTAAAAGCAAATCAAATTCATGTAGATTTAAGCCCTTGGATGGGCAATAGGAACATAGAACGCTATTTAGAAACAATCAAAAAAGCTTTGCTAGAGAGCAAATTACTTTCTTTTGAATACACAGATCGCCATGCAAGTAAAAGCGACCGAGTAATCGAGCCATATCAGCTTGTATTAAAAAGTAACCATTGGTATTTACATGGGTATTCTCTTGAAAAGAATGATTACCGCCTATTCAAATTATCACGTATATCGAATCTACAGATGCAAAGGGAAACGTTTACTCCAAGAGACTATCAAAAACCCCAGTTGGATTTTGCTGATATACTGGAAACCATGCAAATAAGAATCGTAATACGTATTCATAAATCGGTCATGGAGAGCGTGCTTGAATATTGCACACAGGAAGATTTCATACCAGATGGGAAAGAGCACTACAAAGTTTGTTTCCCTTTTATAGAAAACGACTATTACTACAATATTCTCATGGGATTTGGAGATAGATGTGAGTGTTTAGAGCCACTTCCTATACGAATGCAGATGAAGCGTAGAATACAAAATATGGCTGCATTATACGAAAATTAATAAATTTAGAGTAATTATAAGATTAATTTTGGGAGGATATAAAGCGTGAAGGTAAAAGTATTTGTTGTCAACTCATTTGCGAAAACGAGTGAAGGAGGAAATCCGGCAGGGGTAGTTCTAGATGCAGACGATATTCGGGTAGAGGAAATGAAAGAAATTGCCAAAATTGTGGGATATAGCGAAACTGCTTTTGTAAGCAAATCTAAGGTGGCTGATTTTAAAGTTCGTTTCTTCACTCCAAACGAAGAAGTAGATCTTTGTGGGCATGCAACAATTGCTACATTTCATACATTGGCAAAGCAGGGGTATATTTTACCTGGCAAGTATACGCAGGAAACAAAGGCTGGCATTTTACAAGTTGAAGTAGAAGCAGATTATACAATTATGATGGAACAAAACACACCACAGTTTCTTGAAATGGTGAGGATTGAAGAAATAGCAGATTCTTTGAATATTTCGTTAAGTGATCTGGTAAATGGATTGCCAACTCAAATTGTGTCTACGGGAATAAAGGATATTATCGTACCAATAAAAAATATTCAAACATTAAATGCTATCAACCCAAATTTTGATAAAATAATCGAAATTAGCCAAAAATACGATGTGGTGGGGTATCATCTTTTTACGCGCGAGACAATTGGGAAAGCATGTGCATATACTAGGAATTTTGCCCCACTCTATGGAATCCAAGAAGAGTCTGCAACGGGTACTTCCAATGGAGCGCTCGCCAGTTATTTGTATGAATATGAGGAAATAGGACCCAAAGAAGCAGCACACATGATGATTGAACAGGGCTATTCAATGAACAAGCCATCAGAAATTTTTGTATGCCTGAACGTGCATGATAAGAAGATTCATGGTGTTCGAGTGGGTGGAAAAGCAATATCGTATAAAGAAATGAGTGTGGAACGAACAAATGAATCGTTAGGAGGAAATTAGTGTATGAACATTGGGATTATTCTTTATTCGTATTCAGGAAATACGTTATCAGTGGGAGAGAGATTGAAGGTTGAACTTGAAAAAAAGGGACATGAAGTTCATCTTGAAAGAATTAGAGCAGTCAATGAAGATCCAAATAATAGAGTACCTGTACAATTGTCGAATAGCCCTGATTTATCTCAATATGATGAGATTATTTTAGGTGCTCCAGTGAACGCATTTTCACTCAATCCAATTATGAAGACCTATCTTTTGAATCAACCAAGTTTGGAAAATAAGAAGATATCCTGTTTTGTCACCCAGCATTTTGCCAAACCATGGATGGGTGGTAACCGCGCGGTGAAGCAAATATCAAAGTTAGTTTATAACAAGAATGGAAGTGTGGTTAGGAGCGATATCATAAATTGGTCTAATGTCAAACGAGAAGAACAAATTAGTTGTTTGATTAGTCGATTTAGCAGTTGATTGAATTCGGCAGTTATCAGAGAGTTGATTCTCCAATAAATAGAGTGGATTCTACGGAATTTAGGTTGCATAATAGTTGGAATGATAAGTACAATGAAAATGTAAAGTGCATGCAAATACAATACTATAAACGATTTGGAGAATACAGATGGATCAAACAAAAATTGGTAAATTTATTTCTGAAATGAGAAAGCAATCGGGAGCGACACAAAGAGAACTTGCTGAAAAGATTGGGATTAGTGATAAGACGATTTCTAAGTGGGAATGTGGTAAAAGTATGCCTGATCTTTCCTACCTTGAATCCATATGTGCTGCTCTAAATGTAAGTGTCAATGAGTTGATTTCTGGTGAACGATTATCGGAAGAAGCTTATTGTGATAAAGCGGAGGAAAACATTATGGCTCTTATGAAAGAAAATCAACAAGCAAAAAAAGGAACGATTATCGGTATAGTAGTCGGAGTTCTTCTCGTTGTACTGGCAATGTTTTTAACGCTTATAGGTACGGGAGAGGGTGGAATGCAGTTACTATTGTCATATTTTGATATTCCTACTTTGATACTATTAGTCCTACTTAGTGTAGCGATGGTTCTATTATCTGGTAAGAAAAAATATGGAGAGGTTCTAGATGTATTACAGAAAGTATCCATACCAAATGGTGTCTTGATTACGTTTGTATCCATTGTGATATTAATGTCACATTTAGACGACCCAGCAAGTATCGGCCCTAGTTTTGCAGTATGTGTAATTTCAATTATTTATGCAGTTATCGAGTATCTTGTTGTTTATATTTTGCGCCAGTGGGTGGCAAAATAAATATAAACCAATATTGATAGAATATTGGGCATAACGTCTATTGACGTAAAGAGTTTTGTGAGATAAAGTGTGTTTACAAGTTTGATATTAAATGATGTGCTTGCGAGGGAGCAACTGTTACCTATTAACATGAATTGTGAAGAGGGAGAATGCTTATGAGAAGTTTTACCACGTTTGATTTACAATATGCACACAGATTTTTTGAATTTAAAGGTGAAGCACAATATTTACATGGACACACAGGAATACTGACAATTGAGGTTGAAGATACTGTTAATATGGGAGTTAACATGGTTTTTCCGTGCAATGAAATCCAGAAGACTGCATGGGATGTATTGCAAAACTTTGATCATGCATTAATATTAAGAGAAGATGATCCACTTCTTCCTGCAGTGCTCGCTGTTTATGAAGAACAAGGAATTAAAGATGGTGCGCCTACTAATAAGCAAAAAGGGCCAGCCTTCAAGACGGAGCTTGCAACAGCCTATCCAGACTGTCGGTTAGTTGTAACAAAAGAAACAATGACTGTTGAAGGAATGATAAAAATTGTTTATGATTTACTAAAAGATAAATTGAATATTGTCAAAATTACATTTACCAGTGGAGTTAATGGAGCTACAGAAGAATATGAGCCACAAAAAGATACAATAGATCGTTGTCCATTATGCGGTATTTCATTAAACGAAAATGGTGTATGCCCTAAATGTGGATACAAGAAATAAGCTGATGTAAAACTGAACGAGGCATTCTACAAATCAAAATGTAGAATGCCTTAATTTATGTAAATAAGTTAGATTCCAGAAATTCATATTGGTATCAATATTTATTTGCTATTTGAAAATCAGCAAAATAGTTATATACTAGATTGAATAGAAGCACGAGGAGAATGATGAAAAGAGAAATTAAAATAGATTACTATGATAAGTTTAACTGTATTGCTGACAAATGCTCATTTACTTGTTGTCAAGAGTGGAAGATTGCAGTGGATGAGGATACCTATACAAAATGGAAAAACTTAAGTATAGCAAATCAAAAAAATCAATATTTAGATCAATATGTAAAAGAAAAAGAAGGTATACGTGTCATTGCTCTAAATGAACAGAAGCGGTGCCCTTTTTTAAATGAACGCAAACTTTGCAATCTTGTTTTAGAGTTCGGAGATGAAGTGCTGTCTGAAACCTGTGCAGTTTTTCCAAGGCAGGTGCATGAATTTGAAGATCGAAAGGAATATTCTTTGGTATCTTGTTGCCCGGAAGTTATCGATTTGATGAATCAGCAAAATCAAATTGGCTTTACGCAAAATGAATTGGGTGCGGATGAAGATACTTTGTTGCAGATTCGAAATTTGATGATTCATATTATGCAAAATCGCGAATTTACGAATTCGGAATGTTTAATGATGATTTTCTATATACTTCTTGATATTCATCAAAAGGAAGCGAAAGTAAAAAATGAAATTGAAAGATATAGTAAAAAAGCTGTCTTAAAAGAATTATCAGACGCAATAGATAATATGCAGTTCCTCAGGTTAGATACTTTTGAGGAAAATAATGAACTGTTTTTAGATATGATTGAGAATTATCGAAAGCAAGAGATTTATACCAATTACCTAGAACCAATTGCCAGGATAGCAGAAAAATTATCGAATAACTATGACAAACATAAAATGATGAGACAGCTAAAGCAATTTGATGAGCAGTTTTCTTCTTATGAAAATCTATTTCGTAATTATTTGATTGCAGAAATTTTTTCAAATAGCCTGATGCCAGAATCGGATTTGGAGAGTGTTATTATTATGATTGAGTGGATTGCTATTGAGTATGCAATCATGAGACATGCTATCTTTCTAAGTTATTTACACAAAAATCAAGAACAGCTGTCCTATACAGTGGTACGTGATTATATGGTTGTGATATCTCGAATGATGGGATATGGAGAAGACGATATCTATGAATATCTAGAAAAAAGCTTTGAAAACCTAATCTGGGAATGGGGATATTTGGCATTGCTGATTGGAGAGAAGTAAGTAGGTAATGATCGGATACTTGAATTAATATCAATAGACGCTAACCAATAGGAGGAGAGAATATGTTAAAAGTATTTTTTGTCCGTCATGCCCTGCCAGAGCATGATTGTGAAGATAATAGAACAAGACCACTATCCGAGGAAGGCAAAAAGGATTCACTAGCTGTAAAACAATTTTTTGAAGATAAAGAAATTGAATGTTTTTATAGTAGTCCATATAAACGTAGTCTGGATACGATAGCAGATAGTGCAAAATTTTTTAGCATGGAAATAATTATAGATGAACGTTTCAGAGAAAGAGAAGCAGGGCTAGACGGCAATAATCGAGGAATGTTCCAAAAACGTTGGGAAAACCATGAATATCATGAAGAAGGTGGAGAATCAATCAAGATTGTACAAGAACGAAATATTGCTGCTTTACAAGAGATTATGCGAGTGTATCAAAGTAGGAGTGAGGATATTTCTATTGTCATCGGAACCCATGGTACGTCACTAAGCACAATTTTAAATTATTATAATCGAGATTTTGACTGTGACTCGTTTTTGCGGATCATTGACTGGATGCCATTCATTATTGAGCTTGATTTTGAAGGAGAAAAGTTTGTTGGAAAGCAGGAGCATTTACATATAGAGAAAGCATTTCTCTGGACTTAGATAGTTGTAATAAATTGGGATTGAAGTGGAAATGAAATGCAAATCAGGAAAGATGTAAATGTATAAAGGAAAGTTGAGGTTATTAAATATGGGAAGTTTTGTAGAGTTCAAACATGTGAAAAAAAAATACCACATGGGTGAAGTGGAAATAGAAGCATTAAAAGATGTGAATTTTCAAATTGAAGAAGGAGAATTCTGCGTCATAGTAGGAGCTTCAGGTGCAGGAAAAACGACGATTCTGAATATACTAGGTGGTATGGATTTGCTGACAGAGGGTACAGTGACGCTGGATGGTTCGGATGTTTCTACCTATAATAAGCGACAGCTAACAAATTATAGGCGTTATGATATTGGATTTGTGTTTCAGTTTTATAATCTTATTCAAAATTTGACAGCATTAGAAAATGTGGAATTGGCCTCTCAAATTTGCAAAAATCCAATGGATGCGAGAGAGGTTATTGAGCAAGTAGGGTTAAAAGATCGAGCAAATAATTTTCCGGCCCAGTTATCAGGAGGGGAACAGCAAAGAGTTGCGATTGCAAGAGCACTAGCCAAGAACCCCAAACTGCTCTTATGTGATGAACCGACGGGAGCATTAGATGATCAGACGGGCAAACAGATTTTGAAATTATTACAGGATACTTGTCGTAAAAACAAAATGACTACTATAGTTATAACACATAATCATGCAATCACAGAAATAGCCGATCGGATTATTACAGTAAAAAGCGGAATGATACAAAGCATGTTTTTAAACCCTAACGTAAAGGATGTGGAAGAAATATCATGGTAAGAATAATCTGCATGAATCCACAACTAGGAAAGGGGAACACAGAATGAAACCAACGATGATGAAAACATCCATACGGGAAGTTAGAGGTAGTTTTGGAAGATATTTAGCAATTCTTGCAATTGTTGCCCTAGGTGTCGGATTTTTTTCTGGATTAAAAGTTAGTAAAACAGCGATGATCAAAACTGGGGAAACCTATTTAGAGACACATTCTTTTTATCACTTCAGAACATTGTCAACGCTTGGATTTACAACGGATGATGTACAATTTTTGGCAAAACAAAAAGGTATTGAAACCGCAAGAGGTGCGTACTTTGCAGACGTTATGTATCAAAACGAAGATGGAGAAGAAGGTGTTGTCAAAGTTCATTCGATCACAGAGGGAATCAATCAACTAGAAGTAATTGCGGGCAGAATCCCTGAAACTGAGACAGAGTGTGTTGTGGATGCGAATTTATTTGGAAATGAGGCAATAGGTCAAACTCTAAAAATTTCGAATAATAATACAGAGGAAACACTTGATTTATTTGAAAATAGAGAGTTTAAGATAGTGGGAATCTGTTATTCACCAAATTATATTAATTTCGAGAGGGGAACCACTTCTATTGGAAATGGTAAAATCGGTGGTTTCATTTATTTAAAAGAGGAAGCTTTTCAAAGTGACTATTACATGGAAATCTATTTGCGGACAAATATGGATGCTCCAATGTATAGTTCTGCCTATGATGAGAAGGAAGAAATAAAGCAGGAGGTAGTCGAATCTTTTGTTGAAGAGAGACGAAAATTGCGTTTTGAAACCATTCAGCAAGATGCGCTAGATGAAATAGAGGTAGAGGAAAGAACGTTGAAAAGGGAGGAAACAGATGCCCTAGCTAAATTTGAAGACGCCCGAAAAGAACTAGAAAACTCTGAAAAAACCTTGAAGGAGTCAGAAGAGAAACTTCTTGTGGCTAAGAGTGAGCTTCTAAAACAAGAAAACATCTTGAAGGATCCGCAGACCGCTTATGTGCTTGGAGAGCAAGGAGTTGCAGAGGGTTTGTTGAAGATAAAGGCAGCAAGAGCAGAGCTTCGCAAAAAAACGAAGGAACTCGAAGCGGGAAAAGATACGTTAGAAGAGTCAAAGAAAGAATATCATCAAGAATATGATAAGTTTCTTGTAGAAATTACAGATGCAAAAGAAAAGATTGCAGATGCAAAGTTAGAAGTTGCTGATTTAGATGCTGGTAAAACCTACGTTCTTGGACGAAAAACCAATGTTGGAGTTGCCTATTTTGAAAATGATGCAAGTATTGTTGAGGGAATTGCAAATGTCTTTCCAGTGTTCTTTTTTCTAGTAGCAGCACTTGTATGTATCACTACAATGAATCGTATGGTTGAGGAACAAAGAACTCAGATTGGAGTGATGAAAGCATTAGGATACCATCAAGGCTCGATTATGGGAAAGTATATGTATTATTCGGGTTCTGCAGCTATTATGGGCTCTATTGTGGGTTATTGGCTTGGGACAATAGTATTTCCAAAGACGATTTGGGAAGCCTATAAAATGATGTATCAGATGGGGGAGGTCCAGTACGTATTTGACTGGCCGTTAGCAATTATTTCTGGTGTTGTTGCATGTATTTGTTCTTTTGGAACAACATACCTATCCTGTCACCATGAACTGAGGATTCAGCCTGCTACTCTTATGCGACCAAAGGCACCAAAAAATGGAAAGCGTATTCTTCTAGAAAGAATTCCGTTTATTTGGACACACCTTAAGTTCCTGCACAAAGTGTCATTGCGTAATGTGTTTCGCTATAAGCGAAAATTTATGATGATGGTACTTGGTATCAGTGGTTGTAGTGCACTTTTAGTAACTGGATTTGGAATCAAGGATTCGATTGCGACCGTTGCAGATACTCAGTTTAGTGAAATCCAATTATTTGATATTTCACTAACCTTGGGAAATAGTCCTACAGATTCGGAAATGAATGAAATTCACACTGCTTCTAAAGGATTACTTCACTCTTATGGATATTTTTCGGAAATGAGTGTGGATTTGGTAAGAAAAAATCAGAGTATCCCAATGCGCCTAGTTGTTCCCAAAAATATGGATTCAATGTCCACTTTTATTGATTTACATACAAAAAAGGGAGAGCATCTTGTTGAACCAAAAGAAGGATATATTATACTCAATGAAAAATATTCTAGAAAATACAATCTAAAAATAGGAGACAGTATCGTTTTAAAGGATGAAGATCAAAATCAGATAGAAGTAATCATACAGGGTTTTAACGAGAATTTTATATTTAACTATGGTTATATTTCAAAAGAAACGTATCAAGAAGCCTTTGGAAAAGAACCAATGTATAAAATTATTTATGGAAATTTAGAGAAAAATGTGGATGCTTACGAGGCTGCCACTGCATTTATGGATTTACCAGAAGTTACGTCGTCTTCGATTAACGAAGTAATTAAGGATCGATTTCGAGATATGATGGTTAGCCTTGACTATATTGTGCTGTTGGTTATATTCAGCGCAGGTGGTCTTGCTTTTGTGGTTTTATACAATTTAACAAATATTAATATTACAGAGAGAATAAGAGAAATAGCAACAATCAAAGTACTTGGATTTCTGCCAATGGAAACAGTATCCTATGTATTTCGTGAAAATTTCATGCTGACTGTCATTGGTGCTGGTTTTGGATTGATACTTGGAAATATTCTTCATAGATATGTTATGTACAATATTAATGTGGAAGCGATGAATTTTCAGGTTCAGATTCTTCCGGCTAGCTACCTATACAGTGTTTTGTTAACCTTTTTATTTGCTCTAATTGTTAACATTGTTATGTATTTTAAGTTAGAGCGAATTCATATGGCAGAATCTTTAAAATCAAATGAGTAGTACATCAAAAAATACATAATGGATTAATGGAGAATAACAGAATGAAAAATAACAGAATGAAAAATAACCCTATAATCTGGTCCGATTTTCCAGATCCAGATGTTATCAGAGTTGAAAACACTTATTATATGGTCACTACAACCATGCATATGATGCCTGGATGTGCAATACTTCGCTCTTATGATTTGATTCATTGGGAACATGCAAGTTATGTATTTGAAAGATTAGAAGAGACCAAGGCGCAGGCCCTTGAAGGCACTGAGCAGATATATGGAAAAGGAATGTGGGCAGCTTCACTACGTTTCCATAATGGTGTTTTCTATGTATGCTTTGTAGCTAATGATACCGGGAAGACCTATCTTTTTACTTCAAACCAAGTGGAGGGACCCTGGTCTAGACAAACCATAGAAGGGTTTTATCATGATAATTCATTGCTATTTGACGAGGATGGTTGTGTCTATATTGTATATGGAAATACGGATATCTATATAACGCAGTTAGAAGAAGATTTGGCGGGCCCTAAAAAGGGAGGTTTGCACCGCATTATTATTCGTGATGAGGAGCCGTTTTTTCTTGGATATGAGGGCGCTCACATTTACAAAATAGATGGAAGATATTATGTGTTTTTGATTCATATTTCAAAAAGCGGATACCAAAGAAGAACGCAGGCATGTTTTTGGTCGGATACGCTAGATGCAATGTTCACAGGCATGGAAGTTCTAGACGACGATATGGGTTACTTTAATGCGGGAGTGGCGCAGGGTGGAATTGTTGATACAAAAAATGGTGATTGGTATAGTATCCTGTTTCAAGACCATGGAGCAGTCGGAAGAGTTCCAGTAGTAGTTCCGATGAAATGGGAGAATCGAGTACCAGTTTTAGGGAATGATAAAAAAGTGGAATTCAAGATAAACGTGGAATCCATGAAGCCAGAATACTTGTATAAACCGCTCGTAGGTAGTGATGATTTTGGCTATCAAGTGGATCAAGCTGGAAAAGTCCACCTGAACGATGTTTGGCAATGGAATCATTTGCCAGATGACGACTTATGGACAGTAACAAAGCAAAAAGGTGTTTATCAAATTACAACGGGAAAAATCAGCGAAAATATTCATTATGCGGTAAACACATTAACGCAAAGAACCTTTGGGCCAGCTTGCCAGGCACAAGTGACGGTGGATGGATCAGCATTAAAAGAAGGGGATTATGCGGGACTTTGCTTATTGATTGGGACTTATGGATTCATCGCCATAACCAAGAGGGAAGGTGAATTGGAACTAAGTGTAATTGTAAACGAAGCACAGGATGATGATTTGTTTGAAAAGATGATAACGCTTGAACCGGGGAGAGAAATTGCCAAGACTCAATTGCATACGGCACTCATTAGGGTGAAGGCAGTGTGTGATTTTGTGAATAATCGAGATGAAGTCACATTCTACTATTTGCAAGATGGCGAATGGATCAAACTTGGAAGCACACATCGAATGTTTTATAAATTAGACCATTTTATGGGAGCCCGATTTGGATTATTTCACTATGCAACGAAGGAAATAGGTGGCCGTTCTGGTTTTTCACAATTTGAATATGAGATTTTGTAGATGAATAATCCTTTTGTTTTGAAAGATACTGTGTTATGATAGAAAAAGATGAAAAGATTTTATGGACAGGGAATCGCTATTTTGCGGCTTGTAAAAACCGTAGAACGGCGGTTTTTTTATATGGAAACGATAAAATAGATGGATCAAAAAGTTTTGACAGTTGTAAAGGATTAATAATAAATGATCAATAAGACAAAAGAAGAAGAAATTCTGTTTTTAAATAAATTAAGAGACTTAATTGAAATAAAATATAAAACTGTTGTAGAAAGTCATACTAGTACTAATCAAGAAATAGCGCAAATGAAGAGTTATTTTTGGGATAATATTGCGGATATGGATGGGGCTGAAAAGAATGCCAATCGTATGCAGATTTTGGATGTTTCTGTGACAAATGAAAACACGGAAATGATTCTGAAGGGATTGGAAAAGCTTAGAAAATCCCCCTATTTTGCCAGAATTGATTTTCAAGATGCAAAAGAGGAATTACTTGTTTATATTGGGATTAGGGGTTTTAGAAATGACGTGGGATATGAAACGATAGTGTATGATTGGAGAGCACCGGTATCCAGCCTGTTCTATGATTCTGAAATTGGATCAGCCTCTTACAATGCGCCAGAAGGCATTGTTGAGGGAGTAGTTACATTAAAAAGGCAATATAAAATTGTCAATGGTCATATGGAATATATGATTGAAAGTAATGTTGGTATTGATGACGAAATACTACAAAAAGAGTTAAGTAGTACTTCAGATGAAAAGATGAAAAATATTGTGGCTACCATTCAAAAGGAGCAAAATGCGATTATTCGAAATGAAGATGCAAATGTGCTCATCATCCAAGGGGCAGCAGGATCGGGGAAAACATCAATTGCGCTCCATAGAATTGCATTCATGTTATATCGATTCAAACATACCATTCAATCCTCGGACGTATTGATTCTTTCTCCAAATAAAGTGTTTGCGAATTATATCTCTAACGTGCTACCAGAACTTGGTGAAGATCATATTCAAGAAATTGGTTTCGAAGAGATTGCGAATGGGATTTTAGGGAGCAAGGTGAAGTTTCAGACATTTGCGCAGCAAGTAGCATATCTGCTAGATACAAATGATGAGGCAATGAAAAAAAGAATAGAATATAAGTCGAGCGTCACTTTTTATATAGAATTGAAAGAATATCTTGAGCGGTTCGAGGAGGATTATTTCAAGGCCCATGATATCAAATTACAGGGAATTAAGTTGTCTGCCAACCAGATTGTGGCTTTTCTAAATAAAATCCCGAAGATGCCTTTGAAAGATAAAATCACTAAAATGAAAAAAGATATTCCATCAAAAATCAAACTGTTTTTTAGTCATAAGGGGTTAGAATGGAAAGCGGAATATGTGGAATTAATCAAAAAAGAAATTCAATCCATGTTCCCGTTTAAAAATGCAAATGAAATATATGCCAACTTTTATGCAAGGAATAATCAACCCCATTTATATCAAAAGCTTGAGAAAAACAAGCTAGAGTACAGTGATGTGTTTCCACTGGCATATACAAAAATGTTTTTTGAAAAAGTGGAAGATTACGGATATGTAAAGCATCTACTCATTGACGAAATGCAGGATTACACACCAATCCAATATGCAGTTATCAAACAATTGTTTCGATGTAAAATGACCATTTTAGGAGACGCATATCAGGCAGTGAATCCCTATAGTGCAGCATCCATTGGGAAAATTCGAGCTGTGTTTGAAAATAGCAAATGTGTTACCTTATGTAAGAGTTACCGTTCAACTATAGAAATAGCAGAATTTGCACAGAGTATATCGCCAAACCCAGATATTATACCGGTTGAAAGACATGGTGAACGACCGGGTGTAATTGGATTAGTTACAAATGAGGAACAGATCGATGCAATTAGAAAGCTGATACTAGAATTTCGCCAATCAGAGTATACCAATATTGGTATCATCTGTAGAACTTCAAAGATGGCAGACGAATTGTATCGTAATTTACAAGAAATCGAGGGAGTGCATCTCTTAGATTTTAGTAGTACGGAGTTTGAGGATGGGATTATTATTACAAGTGCCCATATGTCAAAGGGACTTGAATTTGACCAAGTCTTAATTCCGAATGTGTCGGATGAAGAATATCAATCAGAAATGGATCGCAAAATGCTTTACGTTGCTTGTACTAGAGCAATGCATAAATTAACACTGAGCTACGTTGGTGAAATATCAAAATGGCTTAAAATAGAATGAAATTAGTAACAATTCGTTACGCAGAAAGGGAAACAAATGAAAGAAATAGGTTTAAATGAAAAGAAAGTTAAAATAATTCCACTTGGGGGACTAGAAAAGATTGGGATGAATATTACTGTTTTCGAATATGAAGATAGTATCATTGTTGTGGATTGTGGAATCTCATTTCCGGAAGATGATATGTTGGGAATTGATTTGGTAATACCAGATTTCTCATATCTTCTAGAGAACAAAGATAAAGTAAAAGGATTTTTTATAACGCATGGTCATGAGGATCATATTGGTGCGCTTCCATATATATTAAAGGACTTAAAAATTCCAATCTATGCAACAAAATTAACGCAGGGATTAATAGAACTTAAGTTGAAAGAGCATAATCTGTTAAAAACAGTAAAACAAAAAGTAGTAAAACACGGCCAATCCATTAATCTTGGTGGATTTCGAGTTGAATTTATTAAAACAAATCATAGTATTGCAGATGCATCTGCACTTGCAATTACAACTGGGGCCGGAACAATTTTCCACACAGGAGATTTCAAAATTGATTATACCCCATTGTTTGGAGATGCAATTGATCTACAAAGGTTTGCTGAAATTGGGAAAAAGGGTGTTTTGGCATTAATGTGTGATAGTACAAATGCGCAGAGACCAGGATTCACAGTATCAGAGAAACTAGTGGCAAGGACTTTTGACACACTTTTTTCAGAACATAAAACCAATAGAATGATTTTTGCTACGTTTGCTTCGAATGTAGACCGCGTAAATCAGATTATTAACACTGCTCACAAATTCGACCGAAAAGTCGTGATTCAGGGAAGAAGTATGGTTAATGTGATTAAAGTGGCTTCAGAATTGGGCTATATCCAGATTCCGGAGAATACCGTTATCGAAGTGGAACAGATGAAGAATTATCCCAATGATAAGTTGGTAATTATAACGACTGGTAGTCAAGGTGAGAATATGGCTGGGCTATCTAGGATGGCAAATTCAACACATAAAACAATTCGAATCACGCCGGGTGATAAAGTGATCTTTAGCTCAACGCCAATTCCGGGTAATGAAAAGGCAGTATCGTCTGTTATTAATGAATTGTATATGAAGGGTGCGGATGTTATTCATCAAGATACGCATGTTTCAGGACATGCTTGTCAGGAAGAAATCAAACTAATCTATTCGTTGATCAATCCACAGTATTTAATTCCTGTTCATGGTGAATTTAAACACTTGAAAGCGCAAGAAAAGTTAGCAAAGTCAATGGGAATGCCTGGTGAGAATATTTTTGTATTGCAATCGGGTGATGTTTTAGAATTATCTCAAAAAGAAGCAGGGGTTACAGGGCACGTAAAAGTCAGTGAAGTGTTTATTGACGGACTTGGAATCGGTGATGTTGGAAATAGTGTTATTAAAGATCGGCAGAGTCTGTCAGAAAATGGTCTCTTGGTCATTGTTATGGTTGTCGAGAAGGAGAGCAATCAATTAGTTGCAGGACCTGATATTGTATCGAGGGGATTTGTTTATGTTAAAGAGTCAGATGAATTAATGAAAAGAATAGGTAATGTAGTTGATCGAAGCTTGGAACGATGTAAAAATACAAAGGATTGGAATAAAATCAAGGGAATCATTAAGGACGATGTCAGTAGCTTTATATGGAAAGAAATGAAACGGTCTCCAATGATTTTGCCGATTATTGAAGAGGTTTAAGAGTGCATCTTTTGTAGAGTACAGGGAGTGATTATTTACGACTATTATTTATGAATTATAAAAGTAGAGTGTGATAAGGATAGATTTCTTATCACACTCTACTTATTTATTTTGCAGGTAAAAACAGTTATAGATCCTTAATTTCACTATGCAATTCTTGTATCGATTTTACATTGCTATCCTCGTGGCTTTGTACATAGAGAATACCTTTTCCAGAGGCTCTAGCGCCAGCAATGGTAGTGACATAAGGAACTTTTGCTTTGATAGCAGCTTTCCTCAAATAGCTATCGTCATGAAGCGAATCTTTGCCAGATGGAGAGTTGATAATGAGATCCACCTCATTGTTTGTAATAACATCCAAAACATTTGGGCGACCTTCATACAGTTTCTTTACTAAGGTGGCAGGAATTCCGGATTCCTGAATGATTTTGCAAGTAGATCCGGTTGCAAGAATATCAAAACCAGCTTTATGATAGAGCTCTGCAATTTCTAGTAGCTCTGGCTTGTCTTTTTGGTTTACAGAAATCAAAACCTTTCCTTTTAATGGAAGCTTCGTCTGAGTAGCTTCTTGAGCTTTATAAAAAGCTTCACCATAATAGGTTGAAAGACCTAAAACTTCTCCAGTTGAACGCATTTCAGGTCCTAGTACTGGATCAACTTCTGGGAACATGTTGAATGGGAAAACAGATTCTTTTACACCAAAGTATGGAACTACTTTGTCTTTTAAATTGACAATTGGTGAAGGTCTGTTTGTTATTTGTGAAGTAATAATGTCTGTAGCGAGTGGTACCATTTGGATATTGCATACTTTGGATACAAGAGGAACCGTTCTAGAAGCACGTGGATTTGCTTCGAGGACATAAACGGTGCCATTTTCAATTGCGTACTGCATATTCATTAGACCACATACATGCATTTCTTCGGCGATTTTTTTGGTATATTCTTTGATTGTGGCAACATTTTCTGGTGAAATATGAACGGATGGAATGATACAAGCTGAGTCACCAGAGTGAATACCAGCCAATTCAATATGCTCCATTACGGCAGGGACATACGCGAGGTTACCATCACTGATCGCGTCGGCTTCACATTCAAGTGCGTGGTTTAAAAAGCGGTCAATTAAGATTGGACGATCAGGTGTAACACCTACGGCAGCATTCATATAACCAACCATACTATCGTCATCATAGACAATCTCCATACCACGTCCACCTAGAACATAGGATGGGCGAACCATCACAGGGTACCCTATTTTGTGAGCAATAGAAAGAGCCTCATCAACAGTTGTTGCCATTCCTGCTTCTGGCATTGGGATTTCTAGTTTATCCATCATCGCGCGGAACTGATCACGGTCTTCTGCGAGGTCAATAACTGCAGGTGATGTACCAAGAATCTTAACACCGTATTTCTCTAAATCGGCAGCCAGATTAAGTGGTGTTTGACCACCGAATTGAGCAATTACACCGAGGGGCTTTTCTTTTTGATAAATACTTAAAACATCCTCGAGTGTTAATGGTTCAAAATATAGCTTGTCTGAAGTGTCATAGTCTGTAGATACTGTTTCAGGATTACAGTTTACAATGATGGTTTCAAACCCAAGTTTCTTAAGTGCTAAAGACGCATGTACACAGCAATAATCAAATTCAATTCCTTGTCCTATGCGGTTTGGACCACCACCTAGAATCATAATTTTAGGTTTTTGTGTAGAAACTGGATTTTTATCTTCATCAATATTATAGGATGAATAATAGTAGGCACTGTCTTTGGTTCCACTCACATGAACGCCTTCCCAAGCTTCTTCGACACCAAGTGAGATGCGCTTCATGCGGATATCCACTTCAGGGATTTGAAGAACCTGACTTAAGTATTTGTCAGAAAAACCACTTTTCTTAGCTGAAATCAAGGCTTCGTCAGATGGAAGTGAACCTTTGAATTGCATAAGGGCTTCCTCTTCTTCAACAAGTTCTTTCATTTGTTCTACAAAGTAGTGTTTTTCTTTTGTGAGCTCAAAAATGTCATTCACAGTTGCCCCTTTTCGGAGAGCTTCATACATAATGAAGTGACGTTCACTAGAAGGGTCTACAAGCATGCGAAGGAGTTCATCTTTTGATTTAGAGTTAAAATCTTTGGCATACCCAAGACCATAACGACCAGTTTCTAGAGAACGGATTGCTTTTTGAAAAGCTTCTTTATAAGTTTTGCCAATGCTCATTACTTCACCAACAGCGCGCATCTGAGTACCTAATTTGTCTTCAACACCTTTGAACTTTTCAAAAGCCCATCTGGCAAATTTAATTACAATATAATCACCATCTGGAACATATTTGTCAAGTGTTCCATACTTACCGCATTCAATGTCTCTAAGATTTAAGCCGGCTGCTAACATGGCAGACACAAGAGCAATTGGGAAACCGGTTGCTTTTGATGCAAGAGCCGATGAGCGAGAGGTACGAGGGTTGATTTCAATTACAACGACACGATCTGTAACAGGGTCGTGAGCAAATTGAACATTTGTTCCACCGATTACTTTGACTGAATCTACAATGCGATAAGCCATTTCCTGCAAACGATCTTGCAATTTTTTTGAGATTGTAATCATTGGAGCGCAACAGAAAGAATCACCGGTGTGAATTCCAAGCGGATCAATATTTTCAATAAAACAAACAGTAATCATAGTTCCTTCGCTATCGCGAACAATTTCTAGTTCCAATTCTTCCCATCCGAGAATGGATTCTTCAACTAGTACTTGTCCAACGAGACTGGCCTGAAGCCCACGTGCGCAGACTACTTTTAACTCATCTTTATTGTACACGAGTCCACCGCCAGCACCACCCATTGTGTAGGCAGGGCGAAGCACAACAGGATATCCAAGGTGATCAGCAATTTTTAGTGCTTCATCAATGGTATAAGCAACCTCACTTCTTGCCATTTCAATACCAATCTCATTCATTGATTTTTTGAATTCAACGCGATCTTCACCGCGTTCAATTGCATCAACCTGAACACCAATGACTTGTACATTATATTGTTCTAAAATACCTTCTTTTGCTAATTCGGCACACAGATTAAGTCCAGATTGACCTCCTAAGTTTGGAAGAACTGCATCTGGTCTTTCTTTTGCAATAATCTGCTCTAGGCGATGTGTGTTTAATGGTTCAATATAAGTTGCATCTGCAACTTCAGGGTCGGTCATAATTGTAGCAGGATTGGAATTGACCAATACGATTTCGTACCCTAGTCCCCGTAAAGCTTTACAAGCTTGTGTACCTGAGTAATCGAATTCGCAAGCCTGGCCAATGATAATTGGTCCAGAACCTATAATTAGTATTTTGTGAATATCAGTCCTCTTTGACATAACGACTCTCCTTATAGTTTTATAGTTTGGGATTGTATACTATCTTGTCCATTTTATTACGATACGAATAAAAAAGCACGCATTATTTGCATATAATCGAATAATATAATAACTATAAGAACAATATAATGTACAAAATCAAACAAAACAAAGATTGAGAAAGGGATGAATTAGGCTAGCTTGAAAATCTGAACTTGATGATCAAGAGCCTGTGCTTGACCATGTAATTCCACGCTGGTGGCTAAAGTTTCCTCGGAAATGGCAGAAGTATTTTGTGTAATTGCAGCTACCTGGCTGATTTGTAGACTAACGTGTTCAATGTTAGTAGATTGTTCTTTTGTCGCAATGTAAATGGTATTAAGTGCACTTGAAATATCGTCGATTCCGGAGATGATAAGATCAAGGGATTTGGCATTTGAATCAACAATTTTCATGCCCTCGTCAACTTTATCAAGGGATATTTTAATGAGGTCAGCAGTATCTTTGGCTGCAATCGACACCTTGATTGCTAAATTGCGAACCTCCTCTGCAACAACTGCAAAACCGAGTCCATATTTACCAGATTGTGCGGCTTCAACGGAAGCATTCAATGAAAGAATATTCGTTTGAAAAGCAATATTGTCTATAATGGAAACGATTTTTGAAATATCATGGGATGTTTGATTGATTTCGTGAATTGCATTTTGCAAACTAGACATATTTTTTGAACCCTCAAGAGCATGTGTGCTCACAATTTCTGAAAGTGCATTTACCTTTTGTGTGGCGTTAGAATTTTGCTGCATCTGATTGCAAATATCTTGAATTCTAGAGTTGAGTTCTTCAATGGCGCTAGCTTGTTCAAGAGCACCTTGGGATAATGATTTGCTCGAACTCGAAACCTGCTCAGAACTTGTGTTGACTTCGCAGGAAGCTGCAGAAATATTATATAAAACTTTATTAAAACGTTCACCCAGGGTATTAAAGGCAGAAGCTAGGGCGCGCAGTTCATCACGACTAGCAATTTCAACTTTGGTTGTTAAGTCGCCAGTAGCCATCTTTTGTGTTGCGGTTTCTAATGTTGTAAGAGGACTAAAGATTTTCGAGCATAAGATCCAGACTAGAAATGAAAAGCATAGAACACCAATCGTAATAAATAAGATCAAATTTGTGCGAAAATCATTTGCCATTTTATCGTAGAGGGTATTCGGTACTCCAACATATAGAATTCCAATAATGTTGCGGTTTGAGTCAATAATTGGCTCATATACAGTTTGATTCCAAGTACCAACAACATTTGCTTTACCAACATAGGTTTCGCCTTTTTTAAGAACAATATTGCCTACTTCTTCGGAAATCTGTGTATTGATTGCACGAGTTCCATCGGCCTGGATGACATTTGTTGCTATACGAGTATCTTGTTGGAAGATCGTAACGGTATCACCGGTGAGTTCGCCTATTTCATCGACAAAATCAAATTGATTATTGAAGAGATAGTCTCCTTTATAGAGATTCCCATCAATCAGCTGCCAGTCACCAGGATACCTAGAATTAATTAAAGTTCGAGTGAGGGCTAAATCACTATGTAACTTAGATTGGGCAGAGGCAATGATTTTGCTTTTCATCTGAGAAATAGAGTAAGTACCAGTGATAACAGATAGAATAATAATCATGGACATAAATAATAGAATCATCTTGTATCGTAATTTCATTGTTTTACCTCCGTTTAAATGATATTATTTTGAGCATAGCACAGGGAATTGCCAAACCACAATATCTGGGGAAGGTAAGCGAAAAGTTTGTTAAAAATGACATCTCCATAGTTGCATTTGATGCTTTTATTAGGACATGAACAAATACTTTCAACAAAAAAAATCTATATTTGAAAATTAGAGCATAGAAAATATATAAAAAATGAGAAAAGTTATTGACATATGCTCATATCGAAGTATACTGAGTATAGTTATTAACATATGCCCATAATGAAAAGGAGAATAATAAAAGATGAAGATACTAGTATCAGCAACGGGAGAATCAAAGGAAAGTTTGTTAGACAAGAGATTTGGAAGGTGTGAATTTTTTCAGATTTATGATACGGAAAGTGATTCGTATAAAGTTATTGAAAATAGTGGTCTAGATGCATCGGGCGGGGCTGGAATCAAAGCTGCAGGGCAGGTTATTGAAGAAAAAGTGGATATCGTAATTACCGGGAATTTAGGACCTAATGCATATGAGTTGGTTGAGAAAGCGGGAATTAAGGCATATAGTTGTGAAGTTGTAATGGTTTCAGAGGCTGTGGAGTTATTTCAAAAAAATGTATTGCAAAGAATTTCAAATGCTGGTAACGCCCATCACGGAATGTAGGAAGTGGGCTGCAAATATGAAAATTGCTATATTGAGTGGAAAAGGTGGGACTGGGAAAACGACGGTTTCAACAAATCTAGCGCGAGCATTGAATGTGAATTACATAGATAGTGATGTTGAAGAACCAAACGGCTTTATTTTTTTGAATCCAGACATTTCATCGATTCAAGAAGTGGTGGTTGAATATCCAGTGATTGATCAAGAAAAGTGTTCACTTTGTGGCGCATGTGTAAAAGCATGCCAATTTAATGCACTCGCTAAGGTGGTAGCTGAAATCATTGTGTTCGAAAAATTATGTCATGATTGTGGGGTTTGCAAGATTGTGTGTGACACGGGTGCATTAGTTTATGAAAAGAGGCCTATAGGGAAAATTGAAAGTGGAAACGTGAAGGAAATAAAGTGCGGTAGGGGTATCTTGAATGTTGGAGAGCCAATGGCGGTTCCAATCATTCGAAATTTACTTGAAAATCTTTCGAATGAGGATTATTTGATTGATTGTCCACCAGGAACTTCTTGTAATGTTGTGAATGCTTTAAGGTATGCGGATGCAACAATCCTTGTTACAGAGCCTTCGGAATTTGGGTTGCATGATTTGAGAATGGCCATAGAATTAGTAAAACTGTATAACATACCCTTTGGAGTTATCATTAATAAAGATGATGGTAAAGAGAACATAATAAAATCATATTGTAAAGATAATGAAATTTTGTATTTGGGAGCAATTCCTTATAGTATGGAGGCTGCTGTGTTATACTCTAATGGAAAAATGCTTTATGAGGATGCCACTTATAAACCAGTGTTTGAGCAAATATCGGCTGAAATTAAGGGGGTGTTTGCATGGAGATAGCAGTGCTAAGTGGAAAAGGTGGGACGGGAAAAACAACCGTAGTTGCAGCCTTGTCCGAACTTATTGAAAATGTTATAAAAATAGATTGCGATGTAGATGCGCCTAATTTATATCTTTTTTATAAAGGGAAAGATTTTGAAAAGAAGGGATTTTATGGTGGTAAAAAAGCGATTATTCAGAGGGAACTATGCGTTCAATGTGGAGTGTGTGATAAAACATGTAAATTTGGTGCTATATCAAATGCAACAATAAATCCGTTTCTGTGTGAGGGGTGTGGTGCATGTGTACTCATTTGTCCAAGGGAAGCAATTCGATTAGAAGATGAAAAAACCGCAGACACCTATATTACAACAACCGAAAAAGGAATTATTTCTAGAGCAATTATGGGGATAGGGAGTGATGGATCAGGTAAGTTAGTGACTGAATTAAGGAAGAATGCAAAATCTTTTGTGACGCAAGACGTGGTTACTATTTTGGATGGTTCGCCTGGAATCGGCTGTTCTGTGATTGCTTCTATAACGGGTGCAGATATTGCGCTTATTGTTACAGAGCCTACGAAATCAGGATTAGATGATATGAAGAGGATTCTAAAATTGGCAGAACGTTTTGATGCAAAGCCAATGATTTGCGTTAATAAGTATGATATTAATTTGGATATGACAAAGCAGATTGAAGAGTATGCAAAAGAAAAGTCGATAGCTGTTGTAGGTAAAATTCCGTTTGACAACTTTGTAATGGATTCGGTTAATAAGTTGAAACCCATAACGGAATTTAAAGATAGCATTGCTCGAAAAGCTATTGAAGAGATGTGGATACAAATACATGTTTATATTGAACGAAACAAATAAAAATTATGTTAATAATGGAGGACTAAGAGATGAAGGTTGTAATAGCGACAGAAGGAAGTATTGTAAGTGCACATTTTGGTCATTGCGAAGGATTTGCAATGTATGAAATAGAAAATGAACTGGTGAAAAGTAAGAGATTTATTGCAAACCCTGGTCATAAGCCGGGATTTTTGCCAGTGTTTTTAAAAGACCAGAACGCAGATGTGATTATTGCAGGGGGAATGGGACAAGCAGCGAGTGACTTATTTGTTGAAAATGGAATTGAAGTATTCGTTGGTTTAGAAGGTGAAGCAGACTTAGTGGCAGAACAATATGCAAAAGGTCTCTTAAAATCAACTGGTTCAGTTTGTACAGAACACCACCACTAATTGTATGCAAAAACCTAGCCAAGAAGGGATTACAAAGATGTTTAAGATAACAACATTGATTGAAAACACGGCTGACGAAGAAAATAAGTTAATGAATGAGCATGGATTGTCATTATACATAGAAGTGGATGGTCTTAATATATTGTTTGATACAGGACAAAGTGGAGCATTTATTGATAATGCTATGAAATTAGGGAAAGACTTAAATTGTTTAGACTATGTATTGATTAGCCATGGACATTATGATCACAGTGGTGGACTAAAACCATTTTTTGAATTAACAGAGCATGATCCAACGGTTATTGTCGGAGATGAATTTTTTAAACCAAAATATAAAACGCTCGACAATCAAAGCATTAAATTCATAGGAAATGCTTTTGATGAACAGTTTTTACTAGAACGTAAAATACCACTCATAAAAATAGAGGAGAATAGGTATCATTTATCTGAACGTGTTATTATTTTTCATCATTTTAACAAGATGAATGATTTTGAAAAAATCAACAAAAGATTTTTTATAATTGACAAGGATAAGCATATTACCGATACTTATTCTGATGAGATTGTGCTAGGAATCGTAACCGCAAAAGGATTAGTAGTGATAGTTGGATGTTCGCATTTTGGAATTGTGAATATATTAAGGACAATTGAAGAAAGAATGGAAATGCCGATTTATGCAGTAATTGGTGGAACACATCTAATAGAAGCGGATGAAGAACGAATACAAAAAACAGTTGATGCTTTTCATGAAATGAAGATAGGTTTTATAGGGGTATCGCATTGTACAGGGGAGTTGGGTGTGCAACGAATAACATCAGAGTTTCCCAATCAATTTAAGTATAATAATACGGGCAATATAATTATGATGGAGGAGTAAGTGATGGCGAGACCAACAAAATTAAGAAAAATTGACAATTTACCTACGATTCAGTATTTTGTACCCTCTTCAACGAGAATTCAAGGTGGACCAGAGAATGTTTTAAAGCTTGAAGAGTTAGAGGCAATTCGTTTGAAAGATCTTGAGGGACTAGAGCAAGATGAGTGCGCGGAGCGAATGCAAGTGTCAAGACCAACATTTCAAAGAATTTTACTAATTGCTAGAAGCAAAGTTGCGGATAGTTTAGTTAGCGGAAAAAGCATAGCTATCGAAGGGGGACATTTCACCAGATACATATGTTTAGTAAAGTGTATGGATTGTGGAAAAATATGGGAAGAAAGTTATGAAAATCTTGAAAAATTGAAAAATGGATTGTATGGCTGTTCAGATTGTAGTTCGACCAAAATTACATGTATAAATAGTTGTAAAGGCAAGTTCTGCAGCAATGGTTGCCATCGAAGGGGAAGAAGGGGCGACAATGAAATTGGGGACGTATTGAATGGAAATAATGAATGAAAAGAGAGTGTGATGTATGTACGATGAGTATTCGGACAAAGTGATTGAACATTTTATGTCGCCTAGAAATGTAGGAAGTATGACGGATGCAGATGCCGAAGGAAGTTATGGAGATCCTGAGTGTGGGGATTATCTAACCTTTTACATTAAAGTAGATGAGAATCGAATAACGGATATTCGATTTTTGGTTTTTGGATGTGTGGCAGCTGTTGCAACAAGTAGTATGACAACTGAACTAGTTAAAGGGAAAACTCTAGAAGAAGCTATGAGTATTACAGATAGAGACATTACTGATGCACTTGATGGATTACCAGATCATAAGCTTCATTGCTCGGTTTTGGGAGCAGATGCATTAAAGAATACAATTATCAATTACTATGATAATAAAGTATTTGGGAATGAATTAATTTGATAAATGGAAGGCATTAAGGTGGTCATTGTGGAAAACAATAAAGCGCATTCGGAGTTGGCAAAGGCGTATTTTAAAGAAGGGTATAATTGTGCCCAGTCTGTGTTTTTAGCATTTCATGAAGAATGCGGGTTGGATTTTGAAACGGCTCTGAAAATGAGCTCTTCTTTTGGTGCAGGAATGGGACGATTGAGGGAAGTGTGTGGTGCTGTTTCTGGAATGTTTATGGTTGCTGGAATATTGTACGGTTATACGGATCCCCAAAATCATAAGGCAAAAACGAAGCACTATCAAAGGATTCAGTACCTTGCTAAAGAATTTGAAGATCGGAATCATTCTATTATCTGTAGAGAATTATTAGGACTAAAACCTGGCAAGGATAAACCGGAACCTGAGTTAAGAACCTCTGAGTATTATAGAAAAAGACCATGTGCTGATTTGGTTGAAATGGCAGCTGATATTATGGAACAGTATATTGAAAATAATAATTAGTCGATGGGAGTAAATAAAAATGGAAAACAAAAAAGAATGTGCAGATGGCACTTGTACAAAGGAGTCTTGTGCAAATTGTGAGCACAGTAAGAATGTAGAAGAAAGAAATAAGGATATGCATGAAGATTTAAATCAATATAGTTCAATCAAGAATGTCATTGGTGTGGTGAGTGGTAAAGGAGGAGTAGGTAAATCCTTTGTAACAGCAATGTTAGCAGTATTGATGAGACGAAAGGGGCTTAAAGTTGGAATTCTAGATGCTGATATAACAGGACCATCTATTCCTAAAATGTTTGGTGTGAAAAGTAAGGCACGAGGAAGCGAACTTGGAATCTTACCAGAGTTAACAAACAATCAAATTAAAATAATGTCTGTAAATCTTTTGTTGGAAAAAGAGGACGCGCCAGTGATCTGGAGGGGGCCTATTTTAGCAAATACTGTTAAACAGTTTTGGACAGATGTAGTGTGGGAGGATTTAGACTATTTGTTGATTGATATGCCACCGGGGACAGGAGATGTACCGCTCACGATATTTCAGTCGATACCATTGGATGGAATTGTTATTGTTACATCTCCACAAGATTTAGTATCGCTTATTGTTAAGAAGGCATACAATATGGCACAAATGATGAGTATTCCAGTACTTGGATTTGTTGAAAACATGAGCTATGTAAAATGTCCGGATTGTGGGAAGAAGATTAACTTGTTTGGTGAAAGTAAGTTAGACTCTATTTCTCACGAAATGGGAGTGGATATACTTGGCAGAATTCCCATTGATTCGGCGATTGCGACACTGGTTAATGAGGGGAGATTTGATTCGTTTAAAGGGGATTATCTAGAGGATGCAGTTGAACGGATTTTGAGTTGGAAGGCTTGAATTTGGAATATAGTGTAAATCTAGTTATTTCCTATTACAATAGAAAACACCGCCAAGAATCCCTTTTTGTGGATGATTCTAGGCGGTGTTTTAGGACTATTTTTTTCCCTTTTGAGAGTTATCATTGGGTGCATTTGCACCTGGATCTACATTTGCATCAGGAGTAGCGGGTGGTTGTGGGTCTGTTTTTTGAGAATTATTACCTTTGGATGGAGTTTCCACTGGCTTTTCTTTCTTTTCAGTCTGATCAGATTTACCATTATTTTCCGTATTCTTATTTTTTTCTTGGATTTTAGTATCATTACCAGAAATTTGTTCTGCCTCTTTATTTTGTTCTTTGTTCTGCTCTTTCATTTGATCTTGTTCTTTTTCTTGATCTTCTGCTTCAGTGTCTAAGCTTTTCTTGTCATCTCTGAGTTGTTCTTTGTATTCTTTTGTTTTTGCCATGATTTCTTTCACTGATTTTTGAAGCCATTCTGTTTTATCAATGGTTTCTTCACTGTCAGAAGAAGCGGCAATCATTTTTTCTACCAAATTCAACTTACCAGGTGTGACGCCAAGCTCACGAGCTTGTGCAACACGTTTTGCGCCAACTGCTTCGGTGATCACGTTAGCTTCTTGTTCTCCTTCTGCAATTGTTTCATTTGCAACGTCTTCCAATTCTTTTGCGAGTTCTTCTGCTTTATCATCACTTTCAGAAGAGGTTGCGATAATAATTGCATTGTCAAGGACGCCATCATCTAGATATCCAGCATCTGATAATTCATCAATCGTTAATGAAATAGCATTCTCGATACTCTTATGTTTCAAATTTTTAAGTGGGATGTTTTCCATTATTTGCGTTCCATCATCATTTACACCTTTGGCAGATAACACCCGGTCAAAACGATTGATTGAGTATTCAATGGATGGATTTACATCTAAACTGACATAAGTATAGGGTGTGTAGTAGGCGTATGCGCTAACACCAAATGCGGCTATAGCACATGCTACTGCGGCGGTTAAAGCTAGTTTTTTCTTAACTTGTGTGTTCAATTTCATTGGAATTGGAACCTCCTGTCCGATTTGATAGTGTTTGTTCATTATTTTAACAACAGTTCCATCATCGGAAAGCACAGCGACGAAATGATTCTTGATCTCTACGACAATACCTTTCATGCTACACGCCTCCCTTTCTAATAAATGACAGATAATCAGCTAACATTGGATAGTCTCCAGAAAGTATAATAACTGCTGCTACTATATACTTACGATGGTGTTCCAATAATTTTCGGGGTAGGTTTGTATTTTTTTGAATTATTTTTATGGGTAGACGTTTTGTGCATCTCATTTCGCCTACAATTAGAGGCGTCTCTAAAATATATAAGACTGCTTTTTTGCAGGATTCTTTTGTTTTTAACGATTTTGGTGAACAGGTAGTCAGTGAAAAGAATGAAAACCCATAGTCCGAAAAAATTGCATTCACTGCTTCAATCTCATCCTTTATGCGAGTATCCGCCTGTGTTGATGTTTTTTGGGTTATTTCAACCGTAATTTCATGATTGTCTTCCATATCTTGATCAGAACCAAAAACATTGGGATTAACGGGCATTTCCAACGCCCATTTTTGAGTTGTACGGTAATAATCTATTAAATTTCGCTTCATAATTAATTCAGAGTAAGGTAGGAAAGCTCCTTTATGAATATCATAGGATTTTACTGCATTTGAAAAAGCAACAAGTGCAATGGACCATTCATCGTCACTTGTTGTAATATATTTGTGGGTTGTTCGATAAGCACAGTTGATAATAAATTGCTTGTGTTTAGAAACAAATTGAGTAAATAAAAGTTCATCGGTAGCAGCAAGGATTGCTTCGTCATCAATACTTCTCATTAGCGGCCTCCTAGAATTGTTGTTTACCATTATAGCATATTTTTATACAATCTTCATTTCATGATTCTGAAAGATAATAGCCTCCTTGTTACGAATAGGAATCAAATGGAGCTGCTTTTCGTAATCGCTAACTATTTTATCTACGATTTTTGTGAATGGAAAACTTTTAAAATGTGGCAGGGGACTAAATTCAACCAAACTTAAACCAGTGTAATTTGTGAGCAAGGGTGCTTTTTCAACACGATCCATTTTTTGAACATATTCAATGTTTGAAGAAGTAATGATTGCGCCAGCAGATTCTCCGATATACAGTTTGCCAGAATGAACTTCGCTTAGAATGAGTTGGTCAGCACCGGTTCGTATAAGCTCTTGCATTAGATAAAACGTATTTCCGCCAGTAATATAAATGAAATCATTATACTTTATTTTATGTTCTATTTCTTCTGCGGTTGCAGTGCTTAATTCGAGTTCGTCAATGATTAGACCTAGTTTTTCGAGTGACTTTCTGCCTGCAGATACATAAAAAGTAACTTCTTCAACAATGCTGGCTGTAGGAATAAAAGTCACTCGTTTACCAATTAAATTCGTTTCGAAATTTGCAAATTGTTTTGCGACATCTTTGAATGAAGATGCTAAAAATAGTTTAATCATATCGTTTCGCTCCTTGATTAGATTGTAAAATTGTTGAAAGTTATTAGTAATATACTATATAAAGGTGTCATTTCATGATACTATTAAAAAAGATAATAATTATGTGCTTACAAAGGGAGTGATCAAATAAATAAATCAGAACGAATGAATGACTTGTTACAGTATCTAAATGATAAAAACACATTTCAACTGAGAGATATAATGCGGCATTATAACATATCAAGAAGTACTGCGATTAGAGACATTATGTCACTAGAAAAAATAGGAATGCCACTTTATTCAAAGCAGGGTAGAAATGGATGTTACAAAATCCTTCAAAATCGGCTGCTATCTCCCATTATATTTGACATGGATGAAGTATCCGCATTATATTTTTCCATGCTCACATTACGTGCATATGAATCGACACCCTTTCATCTGAGTGTAGAGAAATTGAAACGGAAATTCGAGTATTGCCTTTCACCTGAAAAAATAGAGTATCTAAAAAAGGCGGAGAACGTTTTTCGACTAGGAACAATGACGCAAAATAGTCATTGTGAATTTTTAAAAGATATTTTTCGATTTGCAGTTTATGAAAAAGCATGTGAAGTGACTTATCAAAGCGGTGACAAAGAAAAAAGCTATATTCTTCAGTTTATCGATATTTCAGCAAGCTTTGGACAATGGTATGTAACAGGATATAATTTAGTCACTCAGAAAATACAAATATTTCGATGTGATCGAATTCTTAGGCTAATCGAAAACACTGAGTTTCAGACGAAGCCAATCCAAGAATTTAAAGATTATGTCAACCAACATATGAAACATCCGGATGCTGTTGAGTTTGAGATACAGGTATCAAGAAAAGGTGTTGACCATTTCTATAAAGAAAATTATCCATCAATGAGCTTAAACACTGTAAATGACGAGTACAGAATTTGTGGGTTCTATCATGCAAATGAGGAAACCTTTATTGCGGACTATTTTGTTCGATTTGGAGAAAGTATTTTGAATATTTACCCGAATGAATTAGCGGAGCTTATCGTTAAGAGATTAAGGTCATTGCAGACACATTTTTTACAGATGAGCAGTGGGGTGAATTGTGACTTGGATAAGTTGATTCAAAATAAAAAATATCGATGGGATGAGGAGTGAAGCGTATGTCAAAAACACCTGTTTTATTTATCGGACATGGATCGCCAATGAATGCAATGGAAGACAATCAGTACTCAAGAACTTGGGTGGAAATATCAAAGCATATTCCAAAGCCAGATGCTATATTGTCGATTTCAGCGCATTGGTATACAAAGGGTACAAGAATTATGAATGAAGAAAACCCAAAAACGATTTACGATATGTATGGCTTTCCCAAAGAATTGTATAATGTGACTTATGATGTAAAAGGTGCGCCGGTAATAGCGCAGACTTGCAAACAATTGATTACAAGTGATACAAGTAACGATAATACATGGGGAATTGATCATGGAACGTGGTCTGTGCTCGTGCATATGTATCCAAAGAGAGATATTCCAGTATTTCAAATTAGTATTGATCGAGATGCCACGATGGAGGAACATTATAGAATTGGGAAAGAGTTGGGTGCTCTAAGAGAAAAAGGGGTGTTGATACTTGGCTCTGGAAATATTGTCCACAATTTGAGACTGGTTGATTGGAACCAAGTGGGAAAAGGATTTGATTGGGCACATGAATTTGATGATTACATCTACGACAATATTACTCAAAAGAAACGAGATGCAATACTGAACTATGAAAATGCTGGAGAATGCGCGCGGTTAGCAGTACCTACAAGGGATCATTTTTTACCGCTTCTATATACATTAGGAGCCACCGATTTAGAGGATTGCGTTCGGGTGTATAATAAAGTAGGAGAACTAGGATCATTAACCATGACCTCTTATTTTTGGGAGTAATGCGGATTATAGACTATCAAAATATAAGTATCAGTGGTACAATAATACTATATTTGTTACGCGACTATAAATGAGAGGGTGCAATCTATGACGAGAATTGACCATCATCAATATGAAGAAATATTTCGAGAAGAGTCTATTAGAAGTGAAAAAATACATTGGCAATTACATTGGTTTTTGTATGGAATCATATTAGTATTATGCATGATTGTATATTTTGTACAAGGCAGAGAAGTTGGTAAATATGGAATTATATTGTCGGTCGTGAATCTGATGTACAACTCTGTAATTTCGGTTTTTATATTGAAAAAGAAACATATGCCATGGAATGGATATGTAATGGTTACGATTAATATAGTGAGTTTATCCATTTATAATTTTTTGGATGGTTATTTCATTTCACCATTGGCACCTGTTACTACGGCGGCAATCATGCTTTACTCTGTGATAATATTTTTAGCATCGCTACGCATGGATAAGAAATTGATTATTTGGGCCACGGTTTTTTCGGTACTATGTATGGACGGATTGTACTTATTTTTTTATAAAAGTTTTGATCCTGCAATCGCAGGTGAAATTGTATCGGCAGATCCATTGGGGCAGTTTTACCGAACCGTATACCTAATTTTATCAGGAGGATTAATGTATCAGGTTCCTAAAACCATGTCGAGAATTTTAAAGACCCAGGAGCGCATAGCCAAGGAGAGTCTTGAAAATAAGAAAATGGCTCAAAAGGATGCGTTGACAGGTGCCTATAGCCGTTCATATTTGGATAAGTATCTTGAAAACAGTATTGAGTTAGCACAAACTTATCACCATAAGTTTGCATTGTTTTTCATTGATTTAGATGGTTTTAAACAGTTAAACGATTCATTGGGACATAATGTTGGTGATTTTGCATTAAAATCAGTTGTGAAAGATCTTAATAAAGTAATTAGGGATTCAGATATTGTAGCCAGGGTGGGTGGAGATGAATTTGTCGTAGTTGTGTCTCCATTTCATACAGAGTGTAAAAATAGTGGATTTGGAAATCGAATGTTAGATGCAATTTGTCAAACAAGAACTTTTGAAAATCAAGATATTACAGTTTGTGCCAGCATTGGAGGAGCACTTTTTCCAGATGACGCAACTACGTCCAAACAACTTATGAAATGTGCAGATGCAGCAATGTATGAAGTGAAAAAATCAGGAAAAAGAAATATAAAATACTATGAAAAAGAATCAGCTGAGTAAAATGTCAAAAAAACTTAATGGTGAATGTTTTAGAGGGGGATCTCTATGGAACAGTGGTACATATTACGCAATCAACAGCAGTTTGGACCATATACAGTGGAACAAATGTTGCAGATGGCGTCTAGGAATCAACTTTATCAAGGAGATTTATATGCGCCGGTAGGTGGGAAGTGGATGCCTTTTGAGCATGTATTTCCAATATGGAACAAACCAAGAAATAGCCAGCGTCCACCAAAGAAGAGTCATGGATGTCTGATTTCTTTTCTAATCGGTTTGATAATCTTTGTTGTATTGAGTGTAGGAACAGCATCCATCCTTTTGTTAACGCACAAGAGCAATAATCTTAAGTTTGGAAGAAGACATAAAGAAACAACAATGTCAGTACCCCAAAGCGGCGGATCTATTACAGTTGATGATAGTACGAGTGAAATTGATGGTTTTGCAATCGTTGTTCCCGAAAATGCTTATCCGAAGGACAAACAGTTTGAAATATCCACTACGCAGATAAAGGATTCAAATTTTCCAAGTAATTTTCAGCCAATCACGCCTCTGATAACCATTGATAATGGGCATGAATTTGCGGATGAACCAATGACGGTTACGATTCCCATTGAAAAGACGGACGAACAGTTTGCCATGGGATTTTATTACGATAAGAAGACTGGGGAATTAGAAGGAATTCCATTTTCAGATTTGTCAAATGACAGTATCACGCTTGTAACGTGTCATTTTTCGGATATTCTGGTTGCTGTTACAGATCGTGAAGCGTTGATGAGTCTTGAGATTGATACTGGTTTTGTACCAGGTTATGATGATTGGCAGTTTGCAAATTATGGTTCGTGGATTGCGCCAGGTGGTCACTGCGCAGGGCAGGCAATTTCTATGACTTGGTATTTTACAGAAAAATACCAAGGGGCTGGTGAGCGCCGATTATATGGAAGATATGATAACAATAAATATGGTTATGGGACTATTGATTTTCAGGACGATGATTCACTTGGTTATCGCTTTGCATCCGTCATACAAGATGCGATTTCGTTTGATTCATATAGCAGGACATTCCAAAAATATGTAGTGAATAGGGACGCATATGATACGTATTGTGCATTTGCGTTTTCGATGCAGATGACTGGGGAACCACAATATTTGTCGATACGAGGAAATTATACAAAAGATGGTAAAACATCCAATGTAGGACATGCAATTACAGTGTATAAAATTGACAAAGGAGTTTTGTATGTTGCCGATCCAAATACACCAGGGCAGGGGAACCGTACAATAGCATTCGGGAATAATTCATTTGCAAACTATTATTCGGGCATAAACGCTACGCAAATTACGGAAGAGGGCGAGATTACATTCAATGAGATGTACTATTATGCAAAAACATCCATGATTGATTATGCTACGATTGCCAACTACTATAAACAAGTTGAAGATGGAACCATTGGATCTGGAAAATTTGTTGATTACACGATTGAAAGACTTGTCAAAATTGATCCTGTTACGAATGTTGAGACATGGGAACCAGTGAAAGAGGAATATAAACTATCAACAGAAGATACTACGAAAGTAAGTCCTAATTTGGCGGGTAAGATGGTATTTCGTGTGAAAGGTGCTTATAGTAACATTGCAACTGTACCATATTCTGGATTAAGCCCAGTGAAAGCGCTAAATGGATATGCTCTTCTTGGAGAGCAAGGTTATAAGAAATATACGCTGAATCTAGATAAAGGAATAAATCACTTTGGGATTTATACAATGATTTCTATTGCTGGTACAAATGGGGCGAGTAATAGTTTGTACTATAACGATTTCAAGAGAATCAAGGTAATCTATGATCAGGTCGTTGAACTAGAGTTTGAAGATCAACCATATACAGTGATCCAAGACATAGAGACGGAGTTTGAAGCAAACTGTTCAGGAACCCCTTCAGGGACAGTGTTTCAGTGGGATTTTGGAGATGGGACACAACTGCTAGAAACAAAAGGTCCAAAAGCAAAGCATGTTTATGAAGAACCAGGTGATTATGCAATTACACTGAAACTTATTAGTACAAAGGATAGTACGGAGTTAGCAGAAGCCACAGCAGGTCTAAAGGTAACCGAATTATATGGTACGTGGGATATGAAGTATACCATTGAAGACGCAGGATCCATAGACTATATTATTAATTTCTTCATGAAAATGTTTGTTGGCATCTTTGAACAGATTTTGGGTGAAAGTGCGGGTCAGGTGCCCGAGGTATCCATTGAAGGAACAGTGGTTCATTGTAACATGGTGATTCATCCCCCTGAGACGCAGGGTGGTATCATACGCGTTCAAGTTCAACAATTGAGTTCGAGTACTGATTTTGTTGAAGTCAGCGAGGAAATATGGAATGGTATTGCTAAAATTGAGGATCAGGATATTAAGATTACGATTACTTCCGAAGGACAGGATGTAGGATTTAACTTTACTGGGAAGCTTGATGAGTTCGGAATGAATGGCAAATATAATGCGGTTGTTATGTCTGGATCATTTGAAGCTACGCACCAGTAAGTTGCCATATAGAATTAAAAGAATCATCTAGCGTACTAGATGGTTCTTTTCTTGGGTTTGTTTGACGAAAAACCCATAATTGTGATATAGTATTATGAATTTTGCAATTATTTTTAGGCTTGTTTTACAATGTGCTGGGATAAAAAGGAGCAAGAGTGTGAAAAAAACAAAGGCAATGAATTTTATAAAAGAACGTATTCATTTAAAATCAATAATAATACTGGTGCTTTCGATTATGATGATTGCTTTTATTCTATATAAGTCTAATCAGGCCTTTGAATATAAAACAGACGCATTTCCAATCACAGAAGCGAATGCACTTGAGAATGATGAAGTATATCAACAGTCAATTCCTTTTGTAGAAGGGAAGTTGCAGTCTTTTTCATTAAAGATGGCTACTTATGGAAGGGTAAACAAGGGGAGTTTGCAAGTGGCTTTCTATCAAAACGATGTCCTCGTTCAACAATGGTCTTATCAGACAGAGTTGTTGGTAGATGATGCATATCAAGAATTTGTGCTAGATCATACAGTAGCGATGTCGAAAAACGACAATTACAATATTACGGTGATAAATCAATTCGATGGGGAAAACAATATCGCAATGTATACCTCTAATGCAGGTCATTCCCTTTCTACTAAGACCTCCGGAAATCTAAATCGTACAGCATGTTATCAGCTAAAACTTGAAAATAGTAAAATTAAGAATCAACTAACGCTTCCATTTGTTGGAGCATTTCTGGTGTTGACTATGTTAGCCTTACTCTTTATTGATTTTCGAAAATACAGTTTATTAAAATTGGTAGTATACGCAGTCATTGGGTTTGTAATGATTGAGATTGTTTCTGTGGATTTATTTCAACAAATTAGAACCGATGTTGCTGGAAAGCCATTCGTAAAAAGTACAAATTATCAAGTAGTGGAGCCAATGGGGACGATTAAGGCTACGTTTGATACAAGGGATAAGGATTTTACTGCTCTTGAATTTATGGTTTCAAAAGATTCTCCTAATTTGCTGGGGGTTCGACTTGTTAATGCGGATACCGATACAGAGTACATTAATAGAGATGTATTAGAAGGCGAAGTGACTGAAACCAAGTATGATGGGAAAATTATTCGTATGAATGCTCTGGGAACAGATGCAGGATCTGCATTTATAGCGGGCAAATATAATGTTTATATTACAAACAAGGATTCTGCAAGATTAGTGAATGTAAACGTGATTCAGAATGAAGATGGAAAGACTTCGTTTAATTACGCTTTGCGTGAGTCGTTTGGAATTGGGTATGTGGTTGCTGTGATTGTACTTATATTAATTGGAATTTATATTCTTGCAATTCTCATTTATACAAATAGAAATACATTTAAGGTAGAGCAATTTTTTCTATGTTCGGTTATTCCGTTATCCTTGATTTACTTGACCTTAATGCTTCCTTGGAGTGCGCCTGACACAGATTCACATTATAGAACGACGTACCGTTATTCAAACATACTTTTTGGCTATGAGCCAAAGGATCAGTGGATGGAACGTGCAGATGATTCTGCAATTTATATGCAAATGTACGGGATGTCGAATCCGGATGTACAGGATTATACTTCTGTATTTAAGAGTGTATCTGGCAAAGTTGAACATTCAGAGGATGTAATGACAACCTGTTATAGCTATATGAATTGCTATTCAATACTGAATTACTTGCCACAGGTAATTGGAATTACGATTGGAAGGCTCTTAGGATTAGGAACAATTTTGATGATTTATCTGGCAAGAATAATGATTGTCATCGCCTATATTTTAGCATGCTATCATGCAATCAAAATAGCGCCTGTTGGTAAAATTATGTTTGCCACAATCCCATTATTGCCAATGTCATTAATGTTGAGTAATACATTTTCATATGATGCAATGGTGATTATTTCAACGCTTTGCTTTGTAGCAAGCATACTCCGGTTGTATCATGAAAAAGAGAATAAATTAGCACTATTTGAGACGATGTTTTGGATTTTTGTGATCGGTGGTGTAAAAGGCGGTGGATATTTAATTCTACTTCCACTTGTCATGGTTTTGGCAACAAAAGATTTAAAGAAATCATTAAAGTTAATCATTCCTATTGTGTTATCAGGAATTTCCTCCGTAGTTCTATTCGACATTGTTCTAATTGGTAGACCAATGTTTCAGTTGGGAAATGGGAATGGCGGAAAAATGACAGCTTCCTTTGCGCTAGCGGAGCCTTTGAAATATTTACACATGCTTATGCAAACCTATCTACAGGACATCGATATGTTAGCGATTGATATGGGTGGAACATTGCTAGGATGGCGAGAACCGACTATTCCCTACGTATTTATTGCAGGTTTGATGCTTATTATAGGTGTATATGCTATCTATGAAGCGGATCAACTTCAACTTAAAAATATGGACAAATGGATTTTTGGAGCCATTTTGTTGATTGAATTGGTATTTACTCCAATGATGTTATTGAGTTGGACGCCAATAGGGTCTTTAAAAGTAGAGGGCTTACAGGGAAGATATTATCTTCCAACATTGATATTGATATTTTTGCTATTTACGAAATTTAAACTTCATAATGATGTAGAAATATCAGATAACAAAGCACTGGCAATTAAGCAAACCTGTATCAAGTGGTTTGTCCTGATTTCATGTATTTGTATTTATTATATGCTAAGACTATATCTTAGGAGGTGACCGGTTTGAGTAAAGTGATTCCAATAATTATCCCTGCATATGAGCCGGATGAGCGTTTAATAGAACTCCTAAGAGATTTTGTTCAAAATGATATTCGAACAGTTATTGTTGTTGATGATGGAAGTGGAAGTGAATATCAGTCAATTTTTGAGGAAGCAAAAAAGATTATTCAACCCATTGATGGGTGTGTTTTAACGCATGAAGTGAATAAGGGAAAAGGGCGTGCCTTAAAAACAGCCTTTGAATATGTCCTTACATCCTATCCAGAGGCAATTGGCGTGGTGAGCGCTGATTCTGATGGTCAACATACGTTCGAATGCATCGAGACCGTAAAGGAAAAACTGGCTCAAAATCAAGAGTCATTGGTTATGGGGGTAAGAAACTTTGATGGCGAGCATATACCTTGGAAAAGTAAATTTGGTAATAAACTCACGATGAAGGTGTTAGGGTATATTACTGGAATTCATGTGAGCGATACGCAAACAGGTTTGCGCGGGATACCAAGAGCTTTTATGGAGGAGTTATTAGAGGTTAAGGGCGAACGATTTGAGTTTGAGACAAGGATGTTGTTGCAGAGTGTGGATCGATATCCGATTAGAGAAGTATCCATCAAGACAATCTATCGTTCCAAGGAGAATCACCAAACACATTTTCATCCATTTATAGATTCAATTAGAATATATAGAATTCTTGGGGTTCAATTTTTGAAATTTATGTTTACCTCACTTTCCTCGAGCCTGATAGATCTAATACTATTTGCAGTTTTTTGCTTTTTTTTAAAGCCTCAGTTTGCATTCTATGTTGGGTTGGCAACTGTTTTAGCGAGAGTAATCTCTGCAACCTATAATTACTTGATGAATTACAAAGTGGTCTTTAAAAGTAAAGAACATTTGGTAAAAGCAGCATTCAAATACATTTTTTTAGCTATTTTGCAAATGGGTTCAAGTGCAGTACTTGTTTCCATTGGAGTTATGCTGTTATCATTTCTACCAGAGGTCGTTACGAAAGCAGTGGTAGATACAGTTTTGTTTTTCCTAAGTTATACCATACAGCAAAGGTATGTTTTTCGTAAAAAATAAAGTACTATCTATTAAAGGTTTAGTGTGCTATGCTTTAGTTACTTAAGAAAGATGTTAAGTAGATACAAGAGTACGCTGATCGGTTTCTCTTGAATAGAATTAAATCATACAACCAGCCCATTGTGGCTGGTTTTTTGCATTCAATGATAGAAAATATAAATAACTGATTTTAAACCATGCAAGAATTTTTTGAGAAAGCAGGTATTAAAATGAAAAAGCAAAAGTATACAATGCATGAGACAAATGAAAGAATAGGCGGAAAGATAAAAGAAGTTGCTGGTGAATTAACTGGAAATGAGCAACTTGAGTTTAAGGGAAAAATGCAAATGGCAAGGGTGGAAATAAAGAAGAAAATGGGGTTTGGAAATAATGTTGAAAATGCGAAAGAAAATGTCGCAAAAAAAATGAACCACATAATTGATCAGCATAAAGAAAATAAACAGGGTGGACAATGAATAATATAAGACTATTAGTTGGAAGCCCGGTTTATCAAAAAACACAAATATTAGAAGCTTTTTTGGACTCCCTAGGGAGTCTGAAAAGCGATACTTTTTCCCTTGATTTTATGTTTATTGATGACAATATTGATACAAAATCAAGTCAATTATTGATTGACTTTAAACGGAAGAATTCCCAGGTAATGATTATCCCAGGAAAAGAAGTTGGAATTTATAATTGCAATGAGGAATCTCATTCATGGAATGATGATTTAATGTTAAAAGTTGCCAATTATAAAAATACAATTATTGATTATGCGATCAAACAAGAATATGATTTTTTGTTTTTCATAGATTCTGATTTGGTGATTCACCCAAATTTGATTGAACACTTAAAGAAGCGGGATAAAGACATTGTGTCTGAGATCTTTTGGAGTAAATGGCACCAAGATAGTTCTTATGAACCAAATGTATGGATGTTCGACGAATATGATTTGGTTCCAAAGATTCCAGGAGAAGTATTAGATAAAAAAGAGATGCATATTCGAAAAATAAAGTTTCTAAATCAACTTAGAATACCGGGTCTATATGAAGTCGGAGGGCTTGGAGCCTGCACACTCATTAGTAAGAAGGCACTTGCAAGTGGTGTCAACTTTAGCCCTATCAAAAATTTAACAATTCATGGAGAAGATCGATTTTTCTGTATAAGGGCAGCAGTACTAAACTTAGATTTGCATGTAGATACAGTTTACCCAGCCTATCATATCTATAGAGAATCGGACATGGTGGGAGTCTCTGATTATGTTAAGGAATGTAAAGCGGAAATGAATTTTGTAAGACAATTTGAACAGGGTGCGAGTCGAATTACGTTGTCAATGGTTGTCAAGAATGAAGAAAAAAGATATATAAAGCAAGTGATTGAAAGTGTAAGAGATATCATTGATGAAGCTGTGATTATTGATGACGGATGTAATGATGGCACAATTCGCTTATGTAAAGAGTTACTGAAGGATATTCCAATACACATCGTACGCAATAAAACATCTTTGTTTGCAAGTGAGTATGAGTTGAGAAAAAAACAATGGGATGAAACCATTAAGACAAACCCTGACTGGATACTCAATATAGATGCTGATGAAGTTCTTGAGCATAAAATGAGAAATGAAGTAAAAGATCTTGTTAATAATCGTGCATTTGATGTTTTGAATTTCAGATTATATGATATGTGGGATGAAACACATTATCGAGAAGAAAATTATTGGAATGCTCATCAATTTTATAGACCATTTCTAATTCGTTACCAGCCAACATTTCGATATATTTGGAAACAAACAAGTCAGCATTGTGGACGCTTTCCTATTAATTTAGATGCCTTACCAGGGACAAATGCTTTGTGTAGGGTGCAGCATTACGGATGGTCAAGACCGTTTGAGCGAATTGAAAAATATAAGCGGTATCAGGCACTAGATCCTGATGCGATTTATGGAATTAAGGAACAATACAATTCTATATTGGATGCTAATCCAAATCTTATAAAGTGGGAGGAGGATGAGGCTTGTGAAAAAAAGTAAGGGGAAAATAAATGTTGGGGTTGGTTTTGTAACAGGCCGCAAACACTTTAAAGATGTTGTCAAAACATATGTAGATAATTGGAATGAATCTGGTCTTGTAGACAAAAATGATGTGGCAATACACTTATTTGTTGCATATGACTTAAAATATTACAGTACAAAAGTAAGTGATTATAAAATTACGGATGATGAAATTTTAACACTAGTTGATTCCGCTTACTATTTAGGGGATACGGCAATTGCCAATGAAGTAGAATATTTAATAGAAAAGGGGGTCGTCAGTAAGAGGGAAGCAAAGTATATATTTGGTGAAGGATATGCGATGAAGAGAAATGCTGTACTTTATTTTGCATTGAAAAACAAAATGGACTATTTGATATTCCTAGATGATGATGAATATCCGATAGCAACAATCAAAATTGGGGAAAGTCTTCTATGGAAGGGGCAAGAGGTTTTGTCAACACATATCAGCAATATTCAACATGCAGATATGACACATGGACACCACTGTGGATATATTTCTCCAATTCCGAAGTTAAGGTTTAATAACTTGCTGACAGAGGATGATTTTCGAATTTTTATTGAGTCAATTAGTAATGATATTATTCATTGGGAATCTGTAAAAGAGAAGATGGATGCTGGTGGAATAACTTATGCGGACTTAGATGTTATCAATAGTAAAAAAGTTGAAACGGTTCAATTAGTGAATGGAATGAAATTTATTTCGGGTGCAAATCTTGGAATTAATTTGAAGCAGTCTGAAAAGTTGTTTCCATTTTACAATCCACCGGGTGCTAGAGGAGAAGACACATTTTTAAGTACATGCATAGGAGAATGTGTAATTCGAAAAGTTCCATGTTACACATTCCACGATGGATTTTCCAATTACAATCATCTGCTACTAGGTGTGCTACCTAATAAATTGAAAGAAATGAAAGATGATTCGGGATATAATGTATCTCGATTTTTAAAGGCGTCCATAGGCTGGATTCGTTATAAGCCACTTTTACTTTATATCACGAGAAGAGAGGCTTATGACAAAGAGATAAGCGTTATACAGGATAATTTACACTTTGTTATTCCGAAACTCTGTGCTTTTTTTAATAATGATGATTTTAATCGTATCCTTGAGGAGTTCAATATCTTTCATAAGAATGTTGAGAGGCACTATGAAGATTTTCAACAAACGAAAACAGCGTGGTTGAAAATTGTAAAGTATGTTAAAACGAATGAAATAATTTCTAAATAAGAAAGCGTGAAGAAGATTAAAAAAAATATCTTGATAGTATTTGGGACAAGACCAGAGGCAATCAAAATGTGTACTTTGGTCAATGAATTAAAAGCACGTAAAAAAGTGAATGTTATTGTTTGTGTGACTGGACAACATCGTGAAATGCTAGACCAGGTATTAAAAGCATTTCATGTAATTCCGGATTATGACCTTTCCATTATGCAAAAAAGTCAAACCTTATTTGATATTACAATTTCTATTTTGGAAACAATGCAACTGATTTTAAAGAAGGTGGAACCTGACATTGTATTAGTTCATGGGGATACCTCTACAACATTTGTAACAGCACTGGCTTGCTATTATATGCAAATTCCGGTGGGACATGTTGAGGCTGGACTCAGGACCTATGACATATATTCCCCTTATCCAGAGGAATTTAATCGACAAGCTGTAGGGATTTTAGCGAATATTCATTTTGCACCAACTCCAATGTCAAAAGATCATTTAATAAAAGAAGGCAAAGATCCAACAACCATATATATTACAGGGAATACGGCAATCGATGCGTTAAAAACAACAGTCAAAGAAGAGTACGAACATGAGCAGCTAACCTGGGCAAAAGGGAGCCGTATGATTATGCTTACAGCCCATAGACGGGAAAACCTAGGTGCTCCGCTCAATAATATTTTTCGTGCAATACGAAGAATTGTTGACGAAACACCAGATGTTAAGGTTTTATATCCCATTCATTTGAATCCGTTAATAAGAGAGGCTGCCAATACAATTTTGGGAAGTCAGAATAGAATTCGAATTATTGAACCATTGGAAGTAATGGATTTTCATAATTTTTTAGCGAGGGCCTTTATCATACTTACGGATAGTGGCGGAATACAGGAAGAAGCGCCTGGACTTGGAAAACCAGTTTTAGTATTGCGGGATACAACAGAGCGCCCAGAAGGTATTCATGCTGGAACACTAAAACTAGTAGGAACAAATGAAACGATGATTTATAATAGTATCCAATTACTTTTGGAAAACCAATCTGAATATGATCGCATGAGCCAAGCAAGTAATCCCTATGGAGATGGTCATGCAAGTGAGAGAATTGCAAGTATTTTAGAAGAGATACTTTGAAAAACTTAGTGAAAATCTATTCATAGGTTAGTATTTCCCTTGTACGCATCTTGCCAAGCTTCAGGCAAGGAAGAATACTTGCTAATCCAGAAAAGACGATTGATATGATGCACCATAGAAGAATACCTGGTATGCTTAATTGAAAAGCAAGAGGGGTTGTGAAGAGTAAATTTCCTAACATTGAATTTGCAAGAAAGGTAGTTGGAAGACATAGAATGATTGCAAATAGCCATGCAGTCAGTCCTAAGATGATACTTTCAATTACAATTGTATTATTTAATGTTTGATTCGTTGCTCCAATAGATCTCATAATTCCGAATTCCTTAGCGCGTTCAAGAACGTTTAGGTTCAGGGTGCCGGATTGTCCGATTGTTCCTACTATGGAAAGCATCACGGCTAAAAAGAGTAATAGTAAAATCAGCACATTAATTGGTGTTTGAAATTTTTCTAACAAATCAGCGCCGGGTATTGTTTCGTAAACGGTGATATTTTGTTGGTTTAATAAAGTCTCAATTCTTTTAAAGACTTCTTGTTGATATTCCTGTGTTTGTTGAGAAGTGGATATACAAATCTCACTTACTTGATCCTTACCATGTAGAAGACTATTTAAGTAATCGTAATTCACAATTAGTATTGGATCAGCAGGTTGACCCGCCATGTTCATGATGCCCACAATTTTGAAGGGATAAGTTTGTTTGCCTAGTTTAATGTTGATAAAATCTCCAACGTTCAAATTAGGATACTGGGTTAGAAGATGATTTGTGATGACAATTGAATTTGCATCATTTGGTGTAATTTGCCTTCCAGCAACGATTTGATCATCTGCAACACTCCAGTTAAAGATCTTTGAGTTTGGTTTGGGTCCCATCAATTTTATTTTTTTGGATCCAAATTGATTGTTTTCAACATAACGAGCAACAGCAAAAGACCAACCTTCAACATCTTTTACACCTTCTACAGGTTCAATCAGTTTTTCGAGTTTAGTAGAATCTTCAAAAGAATTCAGAATAATTGTACCATCTATAACATAATAAGCCTTAAGTTCTTCAATACCAGTTTTAAAACCATAATTCAGATTGAAGACGGTTAACATGATTGCCCCAGAAATTGCTAGCGTTGAAACAGTTAATACAATTCTTAGTCGACTTCTAAAATTGTTACGAATAGAAATCAAAATAAGCGAAGGAAGTTGAATCATTGTAGATCGAATTTTTATGGCTTTTAATTTTCTGCCAGAACGAGTATGAATAATCATAGGATTCAGTAACTGGTAGATCGTTTTTTTTGAACAGTTAAGAATCGGAATAATGGACGCAATGATCGGGATTACAAAGGAACTGATCAAAAGTGACAGCATTAACTCAACTGGGATCCGAAATGTAGATAAGCTCATGTTAAACATATAGGCCAATGCTTTGGAAACTTGATATCCCATGAATGCTGACACGGGCAAAGAAATTAAGAAGGAGATGAATCCCAAAATCAGAATAAAAAGTAGGTACATAAGGGTAATTTGATGCGTTCTAGCTCCAATTGATTTCATGATTCCGATATACTTTGTTTGTTGCAACATCATATTACTAATATTATTAACAATCAGAGAAATTCCTAGCAGTACCGACATACTACCTAATAGTACAAGAATAATGGTAACTGCCTGAAGTATTTCATTGGCATAAAAGTCTCCGGGTTTAGGAACTTCTATTTCTGAGATTTCTACTCCTTTACGTTCCATATAGGAGGCAACATTTTTAGCGATTTCTAAATTATGTGTTTGGCTACTATGATCACCTTCTATTGTAATATTCACTTCATTAAAGCGAGAATCTCCAGTGAGTAGAGAAAAGGATTCTTGATTGATAAATGAGATTACATCGCCTTCTAGCATGTATGGCTCGCTTGTTGCATCATAAACCATTTCTTTAATAATAAAATCATAGGTAACTCCCTGATATATGACTTGAATAGTATCACCAGGCATTTTTCCAATATCTTTCAAAGCCGCCCGATCAATAAAAAGTTCGTTTACTTGAAGTTTTGACGTAAGAGGAGTGTTATCTCCTTTTTTAAGTATGTTGATTTGATTTTTTGAATCAAATGCAATTAAATCAGTATTTAAAGTTTGAGAATCAATCTGTAAACGTGCAGTAATCCTATTTCGTCCACTAGCTTCGTCTACGCCTTCAATATCTTGAATTTCATCTAAAAGAGAATTATCATATCCATCTACACATTTAATGGAGGCATCTTTCGGAACGGCGCTTTTGTATTCTTTATAGACATCCGGTACAAATATACTGTTAATCATAACGACAACTCCAACAGAAAGCATGCCGACAAATAAAGTTACAATAATAAGAAGGGATTTTGTTCTGTTTTTGAATAAATCGCGTTGAATTTTACGAATTCTAGTATCCATGTTCTAATGTTCTCCTTTTGAAATGATTTGGCCGTCGGATATTGTAAAGTAAGTATGAAATTCGTTTTTAAGACTATTGTCATGGGTGACAATAAGAACGGTTTTTCCTTCCTTTGCTTGTTGTTTAAAAATGTCAAAAATAACGGCGGAAGTGATTGAGTCAAGATTCCCGGTAGGTTCATCTGCGATTATGACGGAAGGATCGTTTGACAAAGCTCTCGCAATTGCAGCTCTTTGTTGTTGTCCACCTGAAAGTGCAGATGGAAATTTGTGTGCTTGATCTTTAATCTGTAATTTGTCAAGTAAGTCTAGTGCTTTTGCTTTTCGTTCTGCCTTAGGATACTTATTACAAAAATCCATAGGAAGTATTACATTTTCAAGAACAGTCAACATTGGAAGAAGTTGAAAAAATTGAAAGACAATACCGATATTTTGACCACGAAAGAGTGCCAATTCGCTTTCAGTCATTTGATGAAGTGGTTGATCATTTATCCACACTTCACCATCACTTGGCCGATCGATTCCTGTGAGCATGTTCATAAGGGTACTTTTACCACTTCCGGATTTTCCAAAGATACCAATTAAACTACCTTCTGAAATATCAAATTCGATGTTTTTTAAGATTGGAATTTCACCAGTGTCTGTAGAAAAAGATTTGTGCAAAGCTTTTAATTGAATCATTGGATTCGATTTTGATTCTGTATTCATGTTTACCTCCATTTATTCCTTGCGTTTGTTTTGTGTCATCATAAGCATAGGGGTTTAGGAGGCAATTTACGATCGGATAAGCATTTGATTTGACTAGTACTTTCATAGGATTGTACTAAAAAAGGCCCTATTTAGGGCCTTTTGAATGGAATGCATGATATAATTCATATCTTGATTTGACGCCTGATTTCTTGTATATATTTGTGACATGTGTTCGGACGGTGGAGATGGAAATAATAAGTTCATCGGCAATTTTTTGATAACTATATCCTTTTAGCAAAAGTTGTGCAACTTCAACTTCTCGATCTGATATACCCATTTTTGATTTTAGATCATCATTGATGTTATATTTTTCAATTTGCGTTGCATTATGATATCTGAAAAACGAATAGATTGAAAAAGTGCTTATGATCATAAAGAAGAATGGTGTAAAAATAAGTAATCGTTTTGTTTCAGAAGATAGTAGCTCATCCATAACAAAACCAGGGACATAAAGCAATACGATGAAAAACGTTTTGCGTAGTATTTGATACAATTTTGAATTTTTGACGTTCTTTTTGTAAAAAATATAAATATAAATGATATACAGACAAATTATAAAGTATAGAAGTTCATCGTCAATGAATCGAAGGATGGATAAAGAGAAAAAAGAAGATATATTAGCTTCTCGTAATATACAAAATAGCCAAATGAAGGTTGTGAACAAGGATAATACTTTGTTGGCATTATTGGCGAATGGGACAAGATGTATTTTATTGATAAGAATTGTCAAAATTAGTAAAGAATAAAATATAGAGAAGAATTGTATCGCAAAAAGTAGAAGAAATAGAATTGTGCTTAGCTGAATAAACTGCATACGGATGTAAGCCTGCAAGGTTGTTGTTAAGATAAAAAGGCAGAATAAGCCATAACAAACGAAGAATGATTGAATAAAGTCATTTTTGTTATTATTAAGGATTGCAAAAAGGCTTCCTAAGCAAAAGATTCCAAATGCTAGAGATATTAAATAGTAAAGAATCAATATATTTTCCATGTAATTGCACTTTCTAATATGAATTTGGTAAATTTGTGTCATTATATCAGACAATGATTGTGAAATCAATGATCCTAGAAGTGCGATGAAGGGGGAAAACGTTCTGGCTCATTATTTATTTAAGTAGCGAGGCTCAAAAAGCATGTTTTATTAGGCGAATATGGAATCTATTAAATTATATTCGGTAATCGGTAAAAAGGCTTGCTAAAGAAAAGGCTTTTCAATATTATTTGCTAAAAGACAGGTGGTATAACCGGTCCTACCAAAATAACTATTTGATGTAAAGACGCGTTGAAGAATTTTCAGCGCGTTTTTTATATAGAATCAATTATCAAATAACCCAAACAATCATTTATTCAGGAGGAGACAGTATGAAGTGGAGAACAAAAGTAAAAAAGGTTATCGCACTAGCCTGTGTGTTATCGATGACATCAACAATGTTACTAGCTTGTGGCAAGAAAGAAGCGAAAGTAGAAGCAGACGAGCCTATCTATATCGGAACATCGTTTCCAATGACAGGTAGTGTTGCAGCAGATGGGAAACTAATTGTAGAGGCAATTGATTTAGCAGTCAGTCAAGTGAATGAAGCGGGCGGCATAAACGGAAGGATGGTTGAATTAGTAAAAGAAGATGATGAAGCTGCACCTACTTCGGCAGCAGCTGTAGCCAATAAGTTTGTTGAAAATGATAAAGTATTGGGAGTTTTATCATCTTACAATAGTTCTTGTATGTTTGCGCAGGTGCCAGTCTATGATGAAGCCGGATTGCCTAGTATTAGTCCAGTTGCGACCAATCCAGGATTAACGGGAATTAGTAAATATTTCTATCGTACAGCACCAAATGATGCAGATGTAGGAGCAGATGGAGCGGCTTTTTGTGGCGATTTGGGGTGGAAAAATGTAGCGTTATTATATGAAAATGATGATTATGGATTGGGAATCGCTAATGAATTTAGAGCAAATGCAGAAAAATTAGGATTGAATATTGTTACTGAGCAAACGTTTGTGTATGGAGAAACGGTGGATTTTTCAACGATTCTGACCGCAGTTAGTGAATCAGGAGCAGAAGGGATGTTTATAGCTGGTTTAGTAACTGAATCAGGCCTTATATGTGAGCAAAAGGCATCCTATGGATGTGAGAATGTAGGAATTGTTGGAGCGAACGGGTTATACTCACCAGCTATTTATGAGTATGGAGATGCTGTTGAGGGAATCTATGTACTTGGTGAGTTTAGTCCAGAGGATGAAAATGAAACAACGCAGAAATTTGTCGAAACCTATAAAGAAAAGTATGGGTCAGAGCCAGGAAACTGGTCAGCACTAGCATATGATGCAGCAATGGTTATGATGGAAGCGATGAAGTCCGTAGAGGGAGATCTTACTAGAGAATCGTTAAATGATGCAATCGCAGCTACGGATTATCAAGGTGTATCAGGAAACTATAAGTTTGAAAATAGCAATTGTACAAAATCAGAAATGAGATTTGTATTAAAAGATGGCAAATTTGAAATTTATAAATAAGTATTAAAAAGAATTTAGTCGGGTGTCGGTTTGGACAAGAACCGGCATCTGACAAAGTATATCATATATTGGCGAACAAAGGGGGAAGGATATGGAAGAGTTATTATATGTTGAAATATCTAATAAAATTGAAAATCAGATAAGGGAAGGGCAATTAAGGGAAAATGATAAATTGTCTGAACGTGGTCTAGCAGAAGACAACGGTGTAAGTAGAACGGTTGTTAGAGATGCACTTAAGCTTCTTAACGAGAAGGGATTTGTGGTAATTAAGAGTGGGAAGGGGCATTATGTAAGGATACCGGACGAAAAAGATTTGATTGGAAAAATTGAGTATGCGATTGATTATTCGGAAATTTCAATTCAACAAATTGTTGAAGCAAGAGAGCTGATGGAGTGCTCAATGGTGGATCTGATACTGAGTCGAAAGAGTGAATGTGATATCTTGGAACTTAAAAAAATATATAAAAACATGTCAGAGTGCATTGAGTCAGATGAGGGTGTGGAACGTTATGTTAAGTTGGATGAATTATTTCATATTACAATGCTTGGTATAGTTCATAATAGTGTTTTACAAATATTTACAAGAACTCTTAATGGAATGATTAATCGAGAGGTTTTTCTTGGAAACAAATATAGTGTTGAAAATGCACACAAAGATCATGGTAAAATGTTGCAAGCTTTGATTAACAATGATAAGATAGAACTGTTAAAAGCCTTTGACAACCATATTCGCTGTATTCGAGAACAAATATAATAATTACTTACAAAGTCGTAAACGTTTCTACGTTTACGACTTTTTTCTGAGATTGGATGAAATCAAGGGAATATACCTTTTATCTTTTCAGCATATACAAGTTTTCTAAGAGCTACTATATAAGCTGCCATACGTAAGGTACAATCACACTCTTTAGAAGTTTGTAATAGCATATTAAAAGATTTGGTCATAATCTGCTCTAACATGGTATTTACTTGTTCACGTTCCCAGGTTAGCTCCTGAATATTTTGAACCCATTCGAAAAAGGATACAATAACACCACCGCTATTAGCAAAAATATCAGGAACAATTAAAATATTTCGTTCTTTTAAAATTTCATCAGCTTGCTCAGTTGTTGGACCATTTGCACCTTCCACAATAAAAGAACAGTTTAAATTAGATGCATTTTGTGCCGTGATTTGATTTTCTAAGGCAGCAGGAATTAAAACATCACAAGTACAGGTGAGAACTTCTTCGTTGGTAATATGAGTTACGCCAGGGGCATGGTAGTCTTTTAATTGAAGTTTTTTCATGATAATAGTCTCGTTGATTTCTTCGATGTTTAATCCAGTAGGGCAATATACACCACCGGATACATCGCTCACGGCAATGACCTTGATGTTACGATGGTAAAAAATGAGCGCAGCATTACTCCCAACATTTCCCATACCTTGTATTGCAATCATAACGTCTTCAATCGGTTTTTGATGATGTGCTAACAAAAGTTTGGTACTTATATATACACCCCTTCCAGTAGCTGAATTACGTCCTTTTGAACCACCTAATTCAACTGGTTTTCCTGTAACAACACCAGGGCATGGCTTTCCGGCTAACTGACTGTAGGTATCTAATATCCACGCCATTGTTTGTGAATCAGTATTGACGTCAGGAGCAGGGATATCAATATCTTTTCCAATAATTGGAGCAATCGCAAAGGTATATCGCCTTGTTAAGCGACAGAGTTCCCGTTGTGACAGTGTCTGTGGATCAACTTTTATACCACCTTTTGCACCACCAAATGGGATGTCGGCAACAGCACATTTTAGTGACATCCAGACGGAAAGTGCCTTGATCTCGTTTAAAGAGCAATCTTGATGATAGCGGATTCCACCTTTAAAAGGACCACGAATATTTGAATGTTGTATACGGTAACCTTCAAATACTTTAATTGTCCCATCATCCATTTCAACTGGAAGATAGACTTTTGTTTCGAGTTGTGGATTTTTGATGATTTGAAACATGTGTTTGTCAATTTGTCCAACATCCATTGCCTTCTTCATTATATTTACGACATTATGGTATGGATCGTAGTGATAGTTCATAAATTAATCTCCTTTGATTAGTATAGAATTCGTTTGACTTATGAATCATAGATGTATTCATGAATTAGGTCAATTGATAAGGGAGTATACAAAAAGTAATGTTGAATTTAGGTGAATACAATTGATTATTGAATGATTTTAAATATAAATACTTATTTTAATTAACAGGGAGACTTACTATGAAGAGTGAAGAATTAGATTATATTGATTTGAAAATTTTGAATATGCTTCAAAAAAATGCGAGGATGTCAATCAAGGATATTGCTGCAAAAGTTTATTTGTCATCACCGGCAGTATCAGCAAGAATTGATGTCTTAGTTAAGAAGGGATATATCACAGGTTTTTATACACAGATTAATCCAATTCTTCTTGGATATCATATTAGAGCGTTTATTAATCTAGAAGTAGAGCCTGTTGATAAGAAAGAGTTCTATCCATATATTAAGAAGTGTGCGAATGTGATTGCCTGTAATTGTGTTACTGGTGAGTATTCAATGATTTTAGAGGTTCTATTTCCGGGAACGGTTGAATTAGATCAGTTTATAGGGCAACTGCAAAGATTTGGAAAAACAAAAACGCAAGTGGTTTTCTCAACTTCTGTTGAACATAGGGGTATTCAACTAAAAACAGAAGATGTAAGTAAAAAATCATCTTAAGAAAAAATTCCAATTTTATTAATGAAATAAAACTCGACACTGATTGTGAAATCCATTATAGTATGAAAAAGTTTAATACTTGAAGGAGAACATATATGGGTGGGATTAAAAAAACATTACAAACGTATCCAGTAATAATGTCACTAGTGACGATCATGCTGTTTACATTCATTACAGAGATAGTTCATATGGAATCACTATTTGAGAGTACCTTTGACCAACAAACGAGTTCTTATTTAGCGGGTATATGTGTACAGGGTTTGGCGAGTGTTGTTATGGTAGTGATAATGTGGTATTTTATTGGTTTTGAGGATGCGCACATTACAAGAGTGAAAGACTGGAAGCAAATATGGATTAGTTGGCCAATTGTATTACTTATTCTACTGATGGCCTGGCCAATAATAAATGGAAGTTTAATCATTGACAATTCGTCACCCATTAAAGTTGTATCCTATATACTTGTTTATTTCTCTACTGGTTTTTATGAGGAACTACTTTGTAGAGGTTTAGTTCTTTCTATTCTTATTCAAAAATGGGGTACATCCAAAAAAGGAATCTACCAAGCAGTGGTTGTTTCAAGTATGATGTTTGCATCAATACATCTTTTGAATGTTTTCTTGGGTCGTAGTTATCTTTCGTCTGGAATTACACAATTGATTTTTTCAACGTTTTTAGGAGTGTTTTTCGCCGCATGTGTTATTCGAAATAACTCAATATGGGTTGCAATTATTATGCACGCCATATTTAATATCTTCGGAGATATTGATGCAATAGCAATTGGAGCAACATTTGGAGAACGATCCAAATCAAATACTACATTAGGGGATGCAATTGGTTCAATTATCGTGTGTGCTCCGCTTTTCATCTATGGACTATTTATCTTAAGAAAGGTCAATGCAAAACAGCATTGATTTTTTTTTGCAAACATCTTGACAGTAAACTATTTTGGTAATAATATAATAGTTGAACAACTGTTCAACTGAAAAGAGGTGGTAGAATGAGAATACTAGGAATTGTGGGAATTGCTATTTTTTATGCGTCCTATTTTTGGAAGTTACTGCAACAAAAGCGGAGAGGAATTCAGACAAACCAATTGGGAAAAGGAAATAAAGGCAAGAAAACAGTAATGATAGAGATGCTTTTAAGATATTCAAGTGTATTGGTTGTAGGCGCTATGTTGATTAGTGTTTTGTGGAACACATCGATGGTGCCGAATGTAGTTGTTAGATTAATAGGAATTATAATTTTTTATATTGGGATTGGTTTCTTTATCATTGCAATGTATACAATGAAAGATAGTTGGAGAGCTGGAATTCCAAGTGAAGATCAAACACAAATAGTCACATCTGGTATTTATAAGATTAGCCGGAATCCAGCATTTTTAGGATTTGACTTGACATATATAGGCATCAGTATTGCGTTTGGTAATATTCCTGTAATCATACTAGCTGTATTAACAATTGTTTTAATGCATCTTCAAATCCTAGAAGAAGAAAAATTCTTGGAAATTGCATTTGGTGATTTGTATATTCAATATAAAAATAAAGTTGGAAGGTATTTCGTGATTTTTTGAAAGGTAGAATTATGAATAGTGAATTAATCTATAAAGGGATTTCTAAGACATATGATTTGTTAGATAAGACATATTTTAAGAGTAAAGAGAATAATCCAAGAAGAAGCATGCTTACTTTTCTTGATGAAAACGATTGTAAAATACTGGATGTCTGTACAGGAACAGCGACTAATGCAATCTATATTGCAAACAGATTTAAGGATGCTAATGTGGTTGGAATTGATCGATCAAAAGAGATGTTAGCAATGGCTGAGGATAAAATTGCGAACAGTCAAATTAACACAATTCGGCTATATGAAATGGATGCTACGAGGACAAAATTTGAGAATCAATCATTTCATGCCATCATCATATCACTAGTATTGCACGAAGTGCCTAAAAGGGTAGTGGAAGAAATTTTGGATGAAGCAAAGCGATTACTAATTCCAGGTGGCAAACTTCTTGTTTTAGAGTGGGAACAGCCTAAGAGTTTTGTCAAGAAAATTCAATTCTATCCAATAAAAATGATGGAACCTAAGGGATTTAATGATTTTTTGGTGACAGATAAGGTTGATTACTTTAAAGAATTTGGTTGGACAGTATGCGATGTAAAGCATTGCGACTTTTCACAGGTGATCTTGTTGAAAGCAGATTTTATAAAAGATAAGTAGGATAAAGGGAGAGAAGACAATGAAAGGGATAAAAGAACTAGATTTAAACTGTAATTGTGAAGTGATTCACCCAGAACTTGTGAATAAAGTGAAAGATGTTATGCCAGATGAGAATGAGTTATATGATTTATCGGATTTCTTTAAAGTATTTGCTGATGGGACTAGAATAAAAATCATGTGGGCATTAGAGGAAAGTGAGTTGTGCGTTTGTGATTTGGCAGTGCTATTAAATATGACAAAATCTGCAATTTCACATCAGTTAAAGTCATTAAGAGCAGCAAATCTAGTGAAATATAGAAAAGAAGGCAAAGTTGTATTCTATTCTTTAAAGGATGATCATGTAAAAGAAATTTTGGAAAAGGGAATGGAACATATTCGTGAGTAGTCAATAATATAACTGAAACTCATATGCTAAGAAAGGGAACGGTAATGATTATGAAAAAAGTATTTCGACTTGAAGGATTAGAGTGTGCAAACTGCGCAGCTAAAATGGAAAAAGCAATTAGCAAAATAGATGGAGTAAGTGATGCAAATGTCAATTTTATGACTACAAAATTAGTGATTGAGGCCAGTGAAGATAAAATGGAGCAAATTATTAAAGAAGCGGAAAAAATCGTCAAAAAGATTGAATCAAATACAATTATGAAAAAGGCATAGGAGTGGTGGGTATGAAAAAAAGAGTAATACGAATACTTGTAGGAGGTATAGTGTTGTTCATTGCAATACTCTTGAATACGAGTAATCATTGGTTGAATTTAGGGTTATTTTTGATTAGCTTTTTAATTGTAGGTGGTGACGTTGTATTAGATGCAGTTAAAAATATAATAAAGGGTCAAATTTTCGACGAAAACTTTCTTATGAGTATTGCTACAATTGGAGCATTCTTGATTGGGGAATATCCTGAAGGCGTAGCCGTAATGCTGTTTTATCAGGTGGGCGAATTGTTTCAAAGTTATGCAGTTCGTAAGTCTAGAAAATCCATCGCAAACTTAATGGATATCCGACCAGATTATGCCAACGTTAAAAGAAATGATGAGATTTTTCAAGTAGACCCGCAAGAGGTACAAATTGGTGAAGTGATTATCATCAAGCCGGGTGAAAAAGTTCCTTTAGATGGAGTGGTTATTGAGGGAAGTACAATGCTTGATACGTCAGCTTTGACAGGAGAATCTGTTCCTAGAGAAGTTTTCTGTAAAGATGAAATTCTAAGTGGATGTATCAATTTAAATAAATTGATTTTGGTTAAAGTAACAAAAGAGTATGGCGAATCTACCGTTAGTAAAATTCTGGATTTGGTTGAAAATGCTACAAGTAAAAAATCGAAATCTGAACAATTTATTACGAAGTTTGCCAGATATTACACACCGATTGTGGTCGTAATAGCAATTGCACTTGCAATTATTCCACCCCTTGTAATCAGTGGCGAAACCTATAAAGACTGGATTTATAGGGCATTATCATTTTTGGTGGTATCCTGTCCATGCGCGTTAGTGATCTCCATCCCATTAAGTTTTTTTGGAGGAATTGGTGGTGCATCAAGAAGTGGAATTTTAGTAAAAGGCAGCAATTATTTAGAAGCTTTGGCAAAGGTAGAGATGGTTGTATTTGATAAAACAGGAACTTTGACAAAGGGAGTTTTCAATGTACAAGAAATGAATCCAGTTGAAATGAGTGAACAACAATTATTAGAAATTGCAGCCCATGCACAAAATTATTCAAATCATCCCATTTCAACCTCCATTAAAAGAGCCTATCGCAAAGAAATTGACAATAGCAGAATATCTGATTTTGAAGAACTCGCAGGATATGGTGTTGCTGCGAATGTGGATAATCGAAAGGTTTTAGTTGGAAATGCGAAGTTAATGGATCAGTATGGAATTTCATTTGAACAAGGCGTTTCTATTGGAACGACAGTTCATGTAGCAATTGAAAATAGGTATGCAGGTAGAATTGTAATCTCGGACGAGATGAAATCAGATGCAAGACAAGCTATTTCACAACTCAAAAAAAGTGGCATTGAAAGAGTTGTTATGTTAACAGGAGATACGAAAGAAGTGGCCATTAGAGTAGCTTCTGATTTAAGCATTGACGAGGTATACTATGAATTACTACCAGGTAATAAGGTTGATAAAGTAGATGAATTATTGTCACAAATGTCAAAATCATCAAACGTAGGAAAGTTAGCCTTTGTGGGTGATGGAATAAATGATGCACCGGTATTGGCGAGAGCAGATATTGGCATTGCAATGGGTGGACTTGGGTCTGATGCGGCAATTGAGGCAGCAGATATAGTCATTATGACGGACGAACCATCAAAAATTCATACAGCTATTAAAATTGCAAAAAGAACATTAGTAATTGCACAACAAAATATAGTTTTCTCAATAGGAATAAAGGTTGTTGTTCTTATTCTATCGGCACTTGGTTTAGCAACGATGTGGGCAGCTGTGTTTGCCGATGTAGGAGTTACGGTAATCGCAATTTTGAATTCCTTTAGAGCGTTGAAGGTTGATAAGAACTAACGATACACATGTTATAATTTATTTATATTTTTGTTGGATTATAGTTATAATTATATTGTAATCTATAGAAATGACAAATGAATATAGATGGAGATAAGTATGTGGTGGAAGAAGATCAAACAAAAAAAACATCAATTTCTGCTAAGTGCCTGTATTTTATGTTTTACAGCACTGATTTTTATGGCATGTATTGCGTTTACAGTAGAGACAAATCGATTTACAAAAGAATATTTTGCTTATGGAACTGAAGTCAATTTTTATATTCCAATATAAGATGTTCGACCCCACTAAAATCAGGTCTGCTTACGAATAGTATAGTAAGAGAGTGTAGACTAGGAGGATGGAATATGAGTAAGAAAAGTACAATAAATAGGGTTTTGGTAGGTACGATGATCTTTTTATTGGCTATGGGGATCGTATTAGGTTATCCAAGGAAAGTCTTTGCAACCACGATCTCGAGTGATGTGGGCGATGTTCATATTATTGAAAGTAGAACAGTAGGTGTAGCACCACTTGCAGTTCATTTTGAAGCAGAAGCTACAAGTGAAGAGTTTCATAGCAAAGATTACACATGGGATTTTGGAGATTCTGCAGGTGGAAATTGGGGGACAAATAATAACTCTAAAAACAGTGCAAAGGGTGCAATCAGTGCACATGTATTTGAAAAACCGGGTACATATGAAGTGACATTGACTGTAAAAAATGGTGCAGGAGATATTCAATCAGCAATAACACAAATCATTGTAGAGGATCCAGAAGAAATTTATGTGAGCCAAAATACAACATGTGTCAACCCAGCTGGAGACAATGATTTTTCGAAAGCCCCAGCTGGTGCCAGACTGATATCAACCGATAATCTTTCTGAAATCACGCAATATGCTGCGACAGGAAGTCGTATTTTGCTAAAGAGAGGTGCTTCTTGGACAATTCATGATTTAGTTTGGCCAGAGGTAGATGGTCCAGTTACAATAGGAGCATATGGAGAAGGCAATCAACCTGATTCTTTTGGAATCTATGAAAATGCTCCACTAATCACTGTGAATTCAGGTGGTTTTTTTGATATTGGTAATCATAAAGACTGGCGTATTATGGATTTGGCTTTTGTTGATGAAACAAAATCTAATAACGTGATTGGAGGAGTGTATCTTTCGCAAAAAAATCTTTTTTTAAGATTGAAGACGGTCGGATTTGCAGTTCCGATAGGTTGGAGTCATTGGATTGATCCAAACGGAGAACAAATCAGTGAAATGTCAATTGTATCTTGTAATATAATGGGGGCTAGGGATAATGTTGCATATGTTGGAAGTGAGAGGCTTGCTTTACTTGGCAATCAGTTTGCAGATGCAGATAATTCCCATGTTGTGCGTGTTTGGCAAGCATATAAAAGTGTAATCAGTAATAATAAGATGTCGGGTTCAAGTTTGAAGAGTAATTCGGGGCGTCATTCATTTAAAATGCACGGACCAAGTGGATGGGAATTGGTTTCAAAAGATTGGGACTGTCTTAAGAGTAGAACGGAATATACAATTGTATCAGATAATGTATTTGGGAGTTCTGGACCATGGCCAGTGTCAATTGGTCCGCAAGATGATTGGAAAGATGAGCGATTGAGTGATATCATATTTGAACGTAATCGTTATTGTGCTGATTTCGGAAAAAGAAGTAGTGATTCTGTACAACTTGATACAGCCCTTTTATTTTTAGGCAGACAGATTACGATTCGAAATAATATTATCGACGGATCTAATTTTGGTGCATACTTTACAGGAATCTGTGTGAGAGCAGAAACGGTTGCACCGCCATCTCAGAATATATGGATCTATCACAATACAATTTATAAATCGAATAATTTAAATGGGCAGGATTGGACTGGGATTAAAATCACACAGGGTGCGAAGGATATCGTAGTTAAAAATAATTTGATTTCCTTTCCTGCAATTGGTACAGGATCGCAACAAGCAATCGATAATGATGGAACAGCAACAATTCAATCGAATAACCTTTTAAATGGAAATATTGCCTTTGTTGACCCGGATAATGCAATAGACCCTCTAAATCGATCGTTTCAATTAACGTCAAACTCGGTAGATGCGATTAATAAAGGGAACACGATTAAAACAGTTTTTGAAGATTTTGAGGGAAATGAAAGACCAGGTGGAAGTGCATATGATATTGGAGCACTAGAAGCAGTTGAACAGCCACCAACGGTAGAGGAGTTATTGTCCCCACAGAACTTTGTGGCGAATGTGACATCGGATCCACTTGCAAAAGTTGAAGTATTACTTAGTTGGAGTCATAGTGATCAGGTGAATGGGTATGAAATTCAAAGAAAAGAGGCCTCGTTAGAGGATGATGCATATATTACAGTTGCTATAATTGACGACAAGGATGCTTTTGGTTATTCAGATGGCAGCATAAAAAACAACAGAATCTATAATTACAGAATCCGCGCGAGGAAGGATTTGGTTAAATCAGACTGGGTATATCTGCAAGATGTTGTTCGAGTAAGCATTCCACCTCTTGACAAGAAGCACAAGCTCTATAGTGCGGTCTGTAAGTATAAAATCGAGCAATTTGCGAATAATCCAAAGGGGACAAATCATATACAGATAAAGAATCAGTGGGGTGAAATTGTTGATAATTCATTGTTTCTATTCAAAAGTTCAAGTAGCGTTGTTATCGTGAATGAGTTGGGCGAGTTTAGAGCCAATCCCAATAAGAAGATTTCAAAAGATATGGCAGTAAGTATTGTTGCAACACTTGCCAATGATACCTATAAGCGACGTGTAATAATTCCCGTGAATGTATATGCTAAAAAGCAAGTGAAAAAGATTCAGTATCAGGTTCAAAATAAGAATGTAACAGTATCAGGAAACAATATCTATCTAGTATACCCATACATTGACGAGAGCAACAAAAATCGGATGGTAATAGATGTAATGGGAGTGGATATTAGCGGAAACAGTCTAAACACTGGCTATGAGTTTTGGCTTTCGGATAAGAGCAAAGGCGAAATAAGTGTATCAGCAACTGCAAAAAAGGTTGCAATTAAAAATATGAAATTAGGGAATGTAACACTATTTTGCAGAGCGAAAGATGGAATGAAAGAAAAAATTGCAATTACCATTCATATTCTAAGCCAAAAGCCAGAAGTTGTGAATTCAACGATTGTGCTCAATAAACAGGCAGTTAGTAATGACGAGGTAAGTGTCAATAGCACCGCTTTTTCTGTAAATCCAATTAATAATACAACACTCGTCGAAAAAGAAAAACAAACACTGATATTCTATGCGATAAAGCGCGGCACAAAGATTTATAGAAATACAAATCCTTCCGATCTTATCTATATTCAAAATTTTCATTTGAAGCAAATGCTGGATGGAAGTTATACTATAGAAATGAATAAAGAGCAATTAGCAAGTAAAACGATTCCAACAGGTACATATACCTTGTATTTCAATGCTTATATATCACCAATACCAGGAATCAACGGTTCTAGCGAAAAACGAGTAAAAGTACCGATAACACTTAAGATAACAAATATTAAGCTCTTACAAACGACGCAATAATCAGGAAGCGTCTTCTCTACGAAGCGTAGGTATACGCGCAGCAGTTTACTCTGTAGAATAAGCATTATAAATGACTTGAAGGAGTTTAGTATAATGGATTTTATTAAAGGAAATGTAATTAAAGAACTTCGCATCAAAAACAATATGACACAAAAGGATCTTGCAAGTGAATTGGGAGTAAGTGATAAAACGATATCAAAGTGGGAAACTCAGAAAGGACTTCCAGACATTGGAATGATTGAGGATTTGGCGAAGGTTTTGAAGGTTTCTATTACAGAACTTTTTACAGGAAATGTGATAAGCAATGAGAATTTATCTGCAAATATGCGTAAGGTGAGTTTTTATGTTTGTCCAGTGTGTGGAAATGTAATTTCGGCAATTGGAGAAGGAAATTACAGCTGCCATGGTATCCTATTACCCAAAGCTGAAGTAGAAGAATTGGATGAAGCGCATGCAATTCATATTGAGGAAATAGATGGAGAATACTACGTGACCATGCAACATGATATGACCAAAAAACATTCCGTTTCGTTTTTTGCATATGTTACGTCAAATGTATTTCAAATGATTAAGTTATATCCAGAACAAATGGCGGAATCTAGATTTATGAAAAGAGGTCATGGAATTGTATATGGATATTGCAATCGACACGGCCTTTTCATGGCAAGAATATAGTGAAAAAATGGAGAGAACAATGAACGGCCTAAAACAAACCGTTCGTTGTTTTTTTATTGACTATAGTTTGGCAACCTGTTAGCATGGAATTGAACAATGTTCAAAAAAGGACGAATCTATGAAATCAGATAAAACAAAAGAAAAAATAATTGGGGAAACGATTCAGTTGATCAACGAAACAAATGGAGAAATTGCTCTAGTAACGATTCGTAGAATAGCGGAGCGGGCCCAAATAGGTATTGGTCTAATCAACCATTATTTTGGATCAAAGGAGCGGTTGATTCAAATAGCAGTGCAACAGATTATTGAACAAGTAGTTAGTAGTTTTCGAGTTGACATAACATCATTTACGTCATCCCAAGAAGTAACCATTGCTGCTGCTACGCAAGTAATGGATTTTTTGATGAAGAATGCTCAAATATCAAAAGTATCTATTTTAGGTGATTTGATGAATCCGCAGGATGCCGATAATTCTATGATGACAGCAAAAGGATTTGCGTTTTGTATGTCTAGAGGCAAAGATGTCGAGCAATATAAGTTAGAAGCCTTTCAACTTGTTTCACTCATGCAAGAAGCATTTTTACGTAAAGACAGTTTTGAAAAAAGTTTTGGAATAAACCTATATGATAAGGGGCAACGGGATGGCTATCTGCGCAGAGTAATTCAACAGTTATTGGGGAAAGAAAACGAGGGAGAACTATGAACTACTTGATTATGAATGGGAGTCCACATAAAGGCAATACCTGGAAGCTAGTGGAACTAATTAAGGAACAATTATCTGCAATTGATCAGTCACTGCAGATAAAAGAAATTCATTTAGCGGAGGAAGCAATTCCTTTCTGTACTGGGTGTAGCAATTGTTTTCGAATTGGCCATGAGAAGTGCCCGCATTTTTCGAAAATTGGAATGCTTATTAAAGAAATGGAAGAAGCAGATGGAATTATTATCGCATCGACAACATACTTTATGAAACCAACATCTATTCTAAAGAATTTTTTTGATCACCTTTGCTTCTATATGCATCGACCTCATTTTTTTAAAAGCAAAGCATTAATTGTAACAACGACGGGAGGAGTGGGTGCAAGAAATGCGGCAAGAGACATTGCTTCATTGTTATATGGAATAGGGTTTAATCGCTGCTATTTGTTTGGGCAAGCATCGATTAGTTGGAATGCATATAAACCACTGGATAAGACGAAGAAGAAACTAAGCGCATTAACAACAAAATTTCACAATGATGTTGTGTCAAAAAAGCTGCATAGTCCTACAGCTGATTTGTTGATTCCTTATAATCTTTTTAGGGGAATGTCACTAGCTTATGCGAAAGGCAGTGAGTATCCAACAAAAGATGGGGAGTATTGGACAATGAGTGAGAGAATGCATACAATTTATGATTCACAGGTGTATGTTCCTATCTATAAAAGACCCATTGGCCATCTATTTTATTACATTGGAAAATATGCAGGTCGTTTAAAAAATTATCAAGTGACCTATAGAAAATAATAAATTAGAGCTTCAAAAAACGAAGCTCTAATCAAAATGAGATACATATTTAATTTTGTATACTAACTTAATAGAGTAACATAGATACCAGTAAAGATAGCAGTTGTAATTACACCACATATGTTCGCACCAAGTGCATACTCTAATATAAAGGCTGCTTTATTAACTTTACTAACTTCCTTTTGAGCAACCTTAGCTGTGGATGGTACGCATGAGACACCTGCAATTCCAACAACGGGGTTGAAGTTTTTGCCCTTTATTAGGTAGACTACATATCCACCAATAATTCCACCAATACCAGAGAATAATAAGGAAAGCATTCCGAGTACTAGAAGTTTTAGTACAGCTGGGTCAAGAAGTGTTGATGCATCACATAAAACACCTAACATTAATCCCAAGAAGAAAGTAGCAATGTATAAGAAACCATCTTCGATAATTTTGATATACTTTTGAATTCCAACTTCTCGAACAACAATGCCAAGGAAAAAGCTCAAAAATAGTGGAGCTGCAACTGGGAACAATAAACATAGTAAAGCATTAGCGACTACAGCAAATATTAATTTTTCGGTAGAAGTGATTATTTTTGTTGGTTTGGTGTTTTTAATTTCGATTCCGCGCAAGTGTTTTGGAATAAGAGCTTTTATTAAGTATGGGTAACCACCGTAAGTTAGACTCAAATATAAATATGCAACAATGGTAATTGGAACGAAATATTCAGGAGCAAGTTTTAGTGAAGCAAACAATACCATTGGGCCATCGGCACCACCGATAATAGAAACCGCAGCAGCGGCTCCATCTGAGAATCCCATAAGCTTTGCAATTGGAAATGTTAGAATTGTTCCAAGCTCCGCAAAAAGAGCAATCGTCATACTGACAAAGGGATGTTTGAGTAAAAAACCGATGTCACATAGAATCCCTATTCCCATAAAAACCAAGCAGGCAATCAATCCATTGCTAAATGTTAATGTGTAGATTGGCTGTAAAAAGTCGATTTGCATATATTTCATAAGATCGTCGGTCGTAGAAAGCATGGGATCAATAATGAGATTACCAATAGTCCTATTTTCTAAGAATAGAACACCAGCATTGACAGCTGACATTCCAAGTCCCATTGGAATCATAACAAGGGGCTCTAATGTACCTTTTTTACCTAAGTATACAAGTAAGAAACCGGCAAATATTAATACTACTCTCAAAATAGCTACTTTGGGTTCTTGAAAAAACATCGTTCCTATTCCTTGAAATAAATCATATAAGTTCATAAAAAAAAACACCTTTCTTGACTGATTTGATGTAAAATAATATGGAGTTAGTTAGTTCGTTGATTTTTTCGTGAAATGACGAATAACGACAAGCATTAAATTAATGAGTCCAGCGATTGCAAATGATATAACGGTTCCTAGTCCTAATACTTGCAACGGTACAATGAAATTGTGCATTTGTTAACTCCTTTTCGATTGATTTATTTTGTTTTTGCCCAAAACAAATACTATCATGGCCTAATAGATTAGGCTAATATATATTATGTATATTGATGATAGATAAAAGTTATCAAGAAAAGGGAGCTGCACATGGATAAAATGGATTTGCACTATCTAGAGATTTTCAATGCTGTTGCACAAGATGAGAGTTATACAAAAGCGTCAGAATTACTTCATATTAGCCAACCTGCTCTATCCGTACAGATTAAAAAACTGGAGGCGCAGATTGGCTTAAAGTTGTTTGAAAAAGCGGGGAACAAAGTGCATCTGACGGAACATGGACAGATGTTACAAGAGTATACCAAACGAATTTTTTCCATTGTTCAAGAATTAGATGACATTATTAGTGAAAAACAGAACTTTGTTGGAGGCGTTTTACAAATAGGGGGCAGTAATACACCAGGAACTTATATTATGCCAGAGGTAATCGGCGCGTTTAAACAAAGATATCCGGGAATAAAGGTGAATTTACATATTGCAAATACTTCTGAAATCTCTTTTATGGTTAATAATGGAAGTTTAGATGTGGCTGTGAATGGAGGAAGTGAAGTTTATCCAGATGCTATTTTTGTTAAAAAATTGTATCAGGATAAACTAATCTTAGTGGCATCAGATAAGAATGAACTTACAAATCAAACAAGTATAACAAGAAGTGACATTGAGCGACTTGATTTTGTCGTACACAAAACAGATTCCCAATTATACACCTATTACAAGCGTTTTCTTAAAGAACTAGAAATTGAAGAAAAAGTAAGTATGTATCTTGGAAATATTGATGCAATTAAGCGTGCAGTAGCATCCAATCTAGGAGTTGCATTGATTCCATATGAGGCAGTGAAATATGAATTAAAATTTGGAATTCTAAAAGAAATTAATTATAAAGGGTTTCAAAATGATTACCCATACCATTTGATTTATAATAAAACAAAAGTCACATCGGCTGCTGGTAAAAAATTCATCGATTTTCTACAAAATAATTTCACAACAGAATAAAAAATCTTAGCGTTTTTCATGTGCAAACGCATAGGCCTCTTTTATGTGTTGAGGAGTCATATCGTTTGGGAAATGTTTGAGCCGATCTTCATTACCATCCGCAATGGCAGTATCATAATACCAACATTTGACCTCAAGCATAGCAAGTGCTTGATTCAAATGTTGTATTTCATGTTCAATCAGTTCTTTCCTTTTTAAAAACATATCTTTGCGCTTTTGATAAGAAGAAGGACCTTCTTTGCACCAAAGAATAAATTCCTTGATATCCTTTATTTCTGCGCCAGCTTTTTTCAGACAGTCTATTACATGAAGAATTTCAATGCAATCTTCATTAAATTTGCGTATTCCGGTTTTGGAGCGATTCATATTTGGGAAAAGCCCTTCTTTATCATAATATCGTAGAGTTGAAATGGGAATATCAAAACGTTTTGATATTTCTCCAATGCTGTAGAATTTTGGCTCGATTTCGATTCGTTCATTTTTGGTCATAAAAGGCTCCTTTATCTATGATACATACTTTATTGTTTGACATTTATTTTTATGTCTTGACCTAAAGTTAGGTTCAGGTATTACAATCAGTATAACACAATTTAAAAAGAGATAAAACAAAGGAGACAAACAATGTATATTGAACAAATAAACAGCCCAGAAGATTTGAAGAAACTTACAAAGAACCAACTAGATCTGTTGGCAAAAGAAATGAGAGATACTTTGCTTATAAGGTTAAGTAAAAGAGGGGGGCACTTTGGACCTAATTTCGGAATCGTAGAGGCAACAATAGCCTTACATTATGTGTTTGATTCACCAATGGATAAGATTGTATTTGATATATCACATCAGTCCTACCCGCACAAAATGCTTACTGGTAGAAAAGAAGCCTATCTTTTTGAGGAACATTATGAAGATGTGACGGGTTTTACGAATCCAAAAGAAAGTACTCATGACTATTTTACAGTAGGACATACATCAACATCGGTTAGCTTAGCCTGTGGACTTGCCGTTGCAAGAGATTTAGGTAAAGAGCCTGGAAATGTGATTGCAGTTATTGGAGACGGTTCACTTAGTGGAGGAGAGGCTTTAGAAGGATTTAATTTTGCGGGAGAAATGGAAAGCAATCTGATTATCGTTGTGAATGATAATGATATGTCCATTGCCGAAAATCATGGTGGTATTTACAAGAATTTGAAAGAACTCAGGGACTCAAAAGGAAAATCCGAATGCAATTTGTTTAAATCAATGGGACTTGACTATATTTATGTAAATAACGGAAATGATATTATGGAATTGATTGAGGCTTTCCAAACAGTGAAAGATACCAAGAAGCCAATTGTCGTGCATATTAATACGATCAAAGGAAACGGCTATAAGATTGCTGAAATCAACAAAGAAAATTGGCATTACGCCATGCCGTTTGATATAGAAACAGGGCAAGGCAGAATCCATTTTGGTGAAGATTATTCTAGTATAACGGCAGAATATCTACTTGAAAAAATGAAACGAGATGACAAAGTCGTTGCGATTACAGCTGGAACACCGGGTGTACTTGGATTTACAAAAAACCTTCGAGAACAGGTAGGGAAGCAATTTATTGATGTTGGAATTGCAGAAGAAACGGCAGTAGCTATCGCTTCTGGAATAGCAACAGGAGGCGGTAAACCGGTATTTGGAGTGTACAGCACCTTTGTTCAAAGAACTTATGATCAGCTTTCACAGGATTTATGTATTAATAATAGTCCTGCAACCATTATTACATATCAGGCATCAGTATATGGAATGAATGATGTGACACATTTGGGAATCTTTGATATTCCTATGATGGCAAATATTCCAAATTTAGTATATTTGGCGCCAACAACGAAAGAGGAATATCTGACAATGCTTGACTGGAGCATTGAACAAAGTGATTACCCAGTGGCAATTCGACTTCCAGGCGGGGACATGATTTCTAAGCCAGAGGTGATACAAAAAGATTTTGGAAAATTGAATGTATATGAAGTAAGTGAGCATGGAGAAAAGGTTGCAATCATTGGACTAGGGACGTTCTACACACTTGCGCAGGAAGCCGCGAAGCAAATTAAAGAAAGCCTGAATATCAACGCTACGGTGATTAATCCATACTATATTACGGGTCTGGATGAGGCATTATTACATTCCTTAATCGAAAATCATGAGTTCGTAATTACGTTGGAAGATGGTGTTCTTGATGGGGGATTTGGTGAAAAGATCGCAAGATTTTATGGACCTACTGACATGAGAGTAATGAACTACGGCTTGAAAAAAGAGTTTTTAGATCGCTACGATGTGCAGGATGTTCTTGAAAAGAATCATCTTACTGCTTCGCAGATTGCTATTGATGTGAAAGAACAAATATTAGCAAAATAGAAAAAAGTATGTGACTATGCGAATAGTCAAAAGAAACGGCCCGCATGATGTTGGGCCGTTTCTTTTATAGGGTATATGATCAGAACTATAAAATATTAAACAGAAAACTTACAATGAGAGTAATCAATAAGTGAGCGATAGAAAACCCTATAATAAGTATACGAAATAGCTTTGTCTCGTATTGTACATTCCTTTGTGTTATCAATAGAGGTGTTAAACAAATACGGTTTCTTCCATTGATTAAGAACATCAATTCGCTTAGGAGATAGCCCATTAGCGGTGCAATAAGGCTTGCGGAAATTACAATTAAATTTAAAGCCCCTAAGTTGTTGAATGTGAGAATGATAAGCGTAAGTACGGTGCATAATGCGTGTGTTAGTAGCTGGACTTTTACATTGAGATAGATACGATCCCAGCTATCATCTGCAAATACTGCAGTTTTAAGAAACGAATTGAACTTTTTCTCGTGATAAACATGGGACATGTTGTTTTCATCCAGTTTTGATTTTAAGGATACTAGTAGTCCGCCAATATTTTCTAGAACAACTGTTATTAAGATGGTTTTACCTTTATATCGTATTTTCATAAAACCACCCATGTACTTGATAGATGGGAACTCTAGTTTTTCAATATCCGTATAAAGAATAATTTGCGTATCATTTTTGTTTGTATAGATGAGTCCTTCCTCTTTGAGTAATACGGAGATAGACTTGAAACGTTTATACAAAATGAAATAAATTAAGACTAATTCCAACGCAACCATGAGCGAGAGTCCAATGAGTGCAAAAACATAGACGACAAATATTGTTAGCGTAATGGGAACACGTAAAGCAATTATTGTTCCAAAATATCCAATTGTTAAGCTAAGGACCAATATAAGTTCTATCATAAGAAAAAATTTTAGTGGCTCGCGAAGGTGTTTCCTATAAAGATAAGTTTCGTTCATTTTCTTTCCCCCAATGCTGATTGTTTATCACAAATGTATAGTTATAAAGTTCCATTCATGTATTCTAACATTAAGTGGAATGAAACGACAAGTAGTTTGCCTCGAAAAGCATTTGTTGTTTTGCATTAGTAGCAAAAAAATAGTATACTATAACTAGTTTTGTAATAAAAAAAGGAGTGATAGGGGAGGCATCTATGAAAGCACTAGAAGAAGAGATTCTAAAACGAATTGAAGAAATGGAACAAGAGGATTATGAATATCCAAAACGTTTTAACAAGAGAGATTATATCATAGTGGGAGTGGTTGCACTTGTTTCGCTATGCATCATTATTTTAGGGGGATTTATAGCATGAAACAAAGCAATAATGGAATTAACGACGAAGCAATGTTTGGTATTACTCCTGTCTTAAAAAAGGAAAGAATTTATGGGTTTTTAGATGCATTTTTAGTATTATCGGGATATTGTATTGCAACCTGGAGTTATACGCAGGGGACGTATTTAGCAACCTTAGTTGGATTTAAGCAACTCTTAATTGGAGCGTTTTTGGGAGCAATTTTAATGTTGGCAATTTATCAACTACCAGTTATTTTGTCGGTTCGTTATGGAATTGATATCTGGATCTGGCTAAGAGCTGTCTTTGGACCGGTTGGAGTTGTAATCATGACAGTCATTATTATTGTCATTAATTATCCGTGGTATGCGGTTTGTGCTGATTTATTTGCTTCTTCCATGGCAAATCTAGCAAATTTATTTGGTCTTTCAATCGCTTCTGGATTTCACAAGCCATTGGCAATTGCCTGTGTATTGATTGGTACACTTATTGCGATGAGAGGACTTAAAGCAATTACTTGGGCAACTAGAATTCTGGTTCCACTGCTTTTTGTGGTAGGAATTATCGTTGTAATTGTAGGATTTACATCTGTTCCAGGGGATGTGATTTGGAATTATCATCCAAAGGATAATGCATTTGGTAATAATATCATTCCTTATATCATTTCAATCGAGGCAAATTTTGCATTTGTTATTACCCTTGTAGGAGGAATGGCTGAAGTACCAAGATTTTCTAAAAAAGAAAATGGAGGATATTGGGCAGGCGTATTAGGACAGGGATTAGCGGGTTCTGGATTTGTAGTTGTGGGAGCGGTTATGGCTATTGCCATGGAATATGTAACTGGAAAAATGGTAGATGATCCAACCTTAATGCTTGCAACACTATCAGTACCAGCACTTGCATTAGCTTCATTGTTATTGGTAGCTTTTGCCAATATTGGTACACAGGCAGTAGGCGCATATATATACGCTGTTATGCTAAAATCATCCTTCAAGTCTGCAAACTATAATTGGCTATTAGCAATCCTAGCAGTATATGTAGGAGCACTGTGTTTATGGGGACGTATGATTGAATATTTTGGGCCATTCTTAACCATTAGTGCATGTATTTATGCTCCATTAGCAGCATTATTATTGGTTGATTTCTTCTTTGTGAGAAGGCAAAAAATCAATCTGCGTGGTGCATATGGATTAAAAGGATATGAAAAAATTTACTATTTTACAAAAGGAATTAACTGGATTGGCTTATTCTGTATTGCATTTGGTGTGGCAGTGTCATTAGCAATTTACAATCCATTAAAATGTGAAGTGCATATTCCAGCATTGTTTTATTTCACGCCAACAGGTTTTTCGTTTATAAGCACGGGACTATTATATTTTTTGCTGAGCAAAATACCGGTTGTTAGAAAGTATTTAAATATAAATAATGAAATGAATGAAATGTAATGGAATTGAGGGAAGCATAATAGTATGAGTTTAAGTAAGAGAAAACGAAAAAAAATAGATACCAGGCCTTTTGATCGCTTAAAAGTTCCACCCAAGCAAAATTACCTGATTATGCCATTCATGTGGGCATATTGTTTTTTTACAACCAGAAACTATAAACTTAAAATAGATAAAATCAATATGAAGGGTCTAAAGCCGCCCTATTTGATATTGGCAACACATCATTCATTTATGGATTTTTTGGTGACACCATTAGCGATTGCACCACATTTAGCAAATTACATATCAGAGCTTGAAGGGTTTGAATATTATGGAGAGTGGCCATATAGACAAATCGGTTGTCTTGGAACGCGAAAATTTGTGGATGATTTAGCCTTGATTCAAAATATCAAGAAAGTAATTGATCGAAAAGGAATTATGGTCATATATCCAGAAGCTAGATATGCAAATGTTGGAACCAATTCAAAGATTGAGCATTCAGTCGGAAAATTGGTTAAATTATTAAAAGTTCCAGTAGTTGTTTTAAATATGCAAGGAAATTACTTACAATCACCAATATGGAATTTAGAATTTCGAAAGCAAGCGAGATTACATGCGACGATTCAAAAAGTGTTCGAACCTAATCAAATAAAAGAGATGAAGGCTGAGGAAATCGTAGATCGGTTGCAAGAGTATCTTTCGTATGATGAGTATGTGTATCAGTGGGATAATAAAATTGCAATAACTTATGAAGAGCGTGCAAAAGGGTTACACTTACCACTTTATAAGTGCAAGGTTTGCGGTAAAGATTTTGTAATGGATTCATATAAAGATGTACTTTATTGTAAATCTTGTAAGAATACTTATTCAATGGATGAGTTTGGAAGATTATTTTCAGCAAAGGATGAGGAGAAGACGAGTTCCATTCATATTCCGGATTATTATGAATGGGAACGAAGTGAAGTTGAAAAAGAAATTGATGAGGGTAATTACCATTTGGATATAAAGGTGCATATTGAGTCTTTGCCAAATGCAGTCAACTTTATTGATCTAAACACAGGAAATCTGAAGCATACTGAAAAAGGATTTGAACTTCATTTCATGGACTATGGAAAAACAGAGAAGGAAACACTATTTTTTAGTTCTAAGACAATGACATCTGTTCACACAGAATATAATTACCGCGGAATGGGACCGTGCATAACCTTATCAACGCTTGACAACACTTACTTTTTATTCCCATTAGAAGAAGGATTTAGTGCAACTAAAATTCAATTTGCGACGGAGTATCTTAATAAAAGGGGGTAACGCAGTGGCATGAATAAAATACTACTAGTAGAAAAAAATAAAGTGCTAATTAATCGAATTGAAAACATCATTAGTGGAAGAGAAGAAATTGCGATTGAAACATTTGGCAGTAATTTGGTTGAATTGGTGCGACTTGAGCAATTCATGAAATCAGCGAGTCTGTTATTGATTGACAGTGATATATTTGAGAGCGATTTAACGAAGTTATTAACAAGAATTAGAACAAACGAATCTGTGAAAGCAATTCCAATTATCATAATTGCTTCAAAGCTAGATAAGTCAAACGCCATTTTGTTCGCTAAACTGGGGAAAATAGATGTTTTGATGAAACCGTTTAATGATGTTGAACTATTAGAAAAGATATTGAAGTCCTTTTCGGCACCAATGATTAAGTCGTTTCTACAAGTGTGTCAATCTGAAAATGGATTTCTTCTGAAATGGAATGATGGATATAAAATAGGAGTCGCAGAAATAGATGAAGAACACAAGCTCATTGTTGATAATTTTGAAAAACTATATTTTAGTGCAAAAAATGGCAATGGATTTGAATTATATAATGAAATACTTCTCTTTTTGGAAAAATATGTGTCATTTCATTTTGAACATGAGGAAGCATACCAAAAGAGTATTTCTTATGCTGGGTACGACGAACACAAATCCCTACATGATAACTTCCGGGCTCAGGTTCTAGAACAAGTCAAAATATTATCTGAGAAGGAAGTTACGAGTAGGGATTTAGTAAAACTATTACTATTTATTAAAGAATGGGTAATCTATCATATTTTAGTAGAGGATAAGAAAATCGTCCGTTAGTCAAGGACTTCTCCATCAACAGAAAGGGTGATTACTTGCCAAGGAATGAGCGTTCCACAATTCATAAGAGCTGTTTTAACTGCATGTTCAATTCCACCACAACAAGGAACTTCCATTCTAACAACCGTAACAGATTTAATCGTATTATTTTTAAGAATTGCGGTCAGTTTTTCACTATAATCACCTTCATCAAGTTTTGGACAACCAATTAGAGTGACTTTGTTTTTCATAAAGGTATTGTGGAAATTGCCATGGGCATATGCACTACAGTCAGCAGCAATTAACAAGTTTGCATTTTCAAAATAGGGTGCATTGATTGGAACGAGTTTAAGTTGTACAGGCCATTGGTTCAAGTTTGATTGCATAACTGAATTTTGCTGCGGGGTTGGTTCAGACACAGGTGATTCACGATTCATATTTTGAGATCTTGTGCCAGGGCAGCCAGAGAATGTTTTTGTAGGTGCTGCTTGGTCCATATGCTTTTTAACAGCTTCCTCGTCAAAGGCAGCAGCTTCGCGTTCCTCAAAAGAAATAGCACCAGTTGGACAGACTGGTAAGCAGTTTCCTAGACCATCGCAATAATCATCTCTCATTAGTTTTGCCTTACCATTTACCATTGCAATTGCGCCCTCATGACATGCTGAAACACACAATCCACATCCATTACAGTCTTCTTCATTTATTTTTATAATTTGTCGTAACATTGAATATCCTCCTTGTTATTTATGATAAGAGTATACTATAATGAAAATAGATTGGATGTTGCATTTGCAACAAAAGGTGCAAAAAATGAAAAATATAAGTAGCTATAAAAAATTATTTCAAAAGAATGCACTTTTTCGGGGTTTTAGTGAAGAAGATATGGAGAGAATGTTAGGTTGCCTATCGACGAGAGTGTGCTCCTATTCCAAGAAAGAGATTATATTCCATCAAGGAGAGAAAGTTCTAAACATAGGAATTATAATATCTGGAGGAGTGCAGATTGTAAGGGAAGATGTAGAAGGCAACATGGATGTAATCACCAACTTGGGTGTGAATGATATTTTTGCAGAGGTTTTTATGTTTGCAAGAATAGAGGAATCACCAGTGACCGTACAAGCAACACTTGATTCTGAAATTCTTTGGATCAATTATCACAAAATTGCGAAGACGTGTCAAAACGCTTGTGGATTCCACAAAGAATTTATCGAAAATATGCTTGCACTTATTGCAAATAAAAATATTGCGTTAAATCGTAAAAATGAAATTCTAGCTAAAAGGACTACGCGTAGCAAGGTACTTACTTTTTTGAATCAGTATAGCCAAATGTTTCATTCGGATCAATTTAAAATTCCATATAATCGGGAGGAATTATCTAACTATTTATGCGTAGATCGTAGTGCGCTATCAAGAGAGTTATGTACACTAAGAGAAGAGGGTATCATTCAATTTCATAAAAATGAGTTTGCGTTATTAAGAAAGCGACATTCACTTTGAGGGGGATAATGGTAATGGAGAGAATTGTAAATGAGGTTGTTACAGGGTTTAAAACTATGGATGGGGCAGGTGTTCATTTAGTAAGAGTTTTGGGGAATGAGACGGTAAGGGAATTCGATCCAATCTTAATGCTAGATTCGTTTGATAGTGTAAATCCAGATGATTATACAGCAGGTTTCCCAATGCATCCACATCGGGGGATTGAAACCATCAGTTATGTATATCGTGGAGCAATGACACATCGGGATAGCTTGGGAAATGAAGATACCATTAGAGATGGTGAGGTTCAGTGGATGACCGCAGGTTCAGGTATTCTTCATGAAGAGAAATTACCTGCAACAGAGCGTATGTTAGGAGTTCAACTATGGCTAAATTTGCCTAGTAAGGATAAAATGGTTTCACCGGCTTATCATAGTATTAAGAAGGATGAAATCCAAGAAATTCCAATTAATAATGGGAAAATAAGGTTGTTAGCGGGTAAGTATGGTTCTTATCAAGGGTACGTGAGCAACTACCTTCCACTTGACTATTATGATATTCATTTAGATGAGAATTCATCCGTCGAGATTTCGACGCAAATGGAGGCATCCGTTCTTTTGTTTACACTTATAGGGAAAATAGCGGTTGGAGGTAAGCTTATTCAAGAAAAAACGGCTGTGAAACTTTCACAAGGAGATGTCGTTAAGATAGAATCGTTTGAACAAAAAGTGCAGGTTCTTTTTGTGTCTTCGGTGGCTATAGATGAGCCAATTGCATGGGGAGGGCCAATTGTTATGAATACAAAAGAAGAGCTCAATCAAGCATTTGATGATTTGCGAAATGGGACTTTTTTACAAAGTGAAATAAAATACTAGGTAGCATATATTTGATATTTTAGAAAGGCGGTTTTCATATATGGATAAAATTAAAATTGTAGCAATCGTTGGATCACTTCGCAAAGAATCCTATAATCGACAACTTGCAATTCTTGCAAAAGAATATTTGCAAGATCGGGCAGAGTTTATAATTGTGGATTATGAAAATGTTCCTCTTTTAAACCAAGATTATGAATATCCAGCGCCTATTGAGGTTTCATCTGTGAGAATGATTGTTAAAGAAGCCGATGCAATATGGTTCTTTGTTCCTGAATACAATCATTTTTTCCCAGGGGTATTAAAAAATCTAATTGACTGGTTATCAAGGCCGATAAGCGAACACGAATCCCAGGTGTTGGCTAAGAAGCCAGCAGCTATTAGTGGCATCTCAATGGGAATTGCAGGTACTGGTATTGCGCAAGATCATTTTGTTGCATTAATTAGCTTTCTAAATATGGATGTGATGAATGTACCAAGAGTGACAATTCCAAGTTTGATGCAATATCTTGATAATTCGGGAAAACTGGATGTGGTGAATATAAAAAGTCAGATTGAAAAGCAGGCTGATGCATTTGTTGATTTTGTCCAAATGAGAAAGCGTATATAAGTTAGGAGATTATGTTTTGGAAAAAGTAATAATTTTTGAAGACTTTATGCAAAAGGATGTCATTTCTTTTTTTACAAATATATTGCCTGAATATGGACGTGTATTTGATCCTGACCATGCGCATAGGAGTTTATTAAATATAAAAGAGTCCTACCGTTTGTTTTTGTGTATGTATGATGATGAGCAATTAGTTGGAACCATTGGGTTTAAGCATTTTGAAGGCGATATATGTGAACTTAAGGCCGTTTATGTTTCTAAACAGTATCAGGGAAGAGGTCTTGGGGAAAAACTTGTCAAAGAGGCGATTTTTTACGCAAAAGAATATGGGTATAATAAGATGTATCTAGATACAATAAAAGATACTAGTTCAAAAGCTGTAAAACTGTATGATAGACTTGGATTCCATGAGATTGAACCATATCATAAATCTCTATTGGCAGATTTGTTTATGGAAAAGATATTGTAGACTAGGAGTGGAGTGGGGATATGGATTATATTAAAACAAACAAAGAAGCTTGGGAAGAAGCTTTTGAAAATCGATATGAGAATTGGGGAGCGGATGTTCTTTCTAAAATAAAGGAAGAAAAATTCGCGTTTTTTCAAGAAGATGTAAAGAGAGATTTGGAGAAAATTGATTTCGATGGGAAATCCATTGCACAGTTTTGTTGTAATAATGGGCGAGAATTAATGTCGATCATTGCATCTAGCAATGCTAAAAATGGCGTTGGCTTTGATATCGCAGAAAACATAGTGGATCAGGCAAATGAAATCGCAAGAAGAGGAAACTTTACAAATTGTAAATTCGAAGCATGTGATATTTTAGAGATTTCTGATTGTTACGAGGACAAGTTTGATTTGATTTTGCTTACAATTGGTGCAATCACATGGTTTGATGATTTGAAAATACTATTTCATAAAGTAGCCTCATGTCTTAAAAATGGAGGTATCCTCTATATAAATGAAGCACATCCCATGCTTAATATGCTAGCGCTTCCTTGGGAAGAATTATTTGACCCAGAACATTTGGGTAAAATTGCGTACTCGTATTTTCGTAAAGCCCCATGGATTGAAAATGAGGGTATGGGCTATATGACACCACAGTATCCATCTAAAACATTCACAAGTTTTTCCCATACGATGGGTGACATAATCAATGCTGTAGCGCAGAATGGTTTAAAAGTAATGCAATTGAATGAATACGATTATGATATTGGAATGTCGGAAGTCTACAATGGAAGAGGAATTCCGCTATCATTTGTCTTAGTAGCAAAAAAGGCTTAGTTTTCCTAATCAATTACACGGAAATGGATAAGGTGAATCAATCAATGAATAAAATTTGCTTAATGATAGTACTATCAGTTTTTGCGATATTTATGACAGATACTCAAGTTTATGCGGCAAAGGAACAGGTGGATGGAACGATTATCAATTCAGAAAGTATATTTGACAATCATAAATCTGTCATGCTATTAATTGATTCTGAAACGGGAGAAATTATAGATGCTAACACAGCGGCGCAAGAGTTCTATGGATATTCAAAAGAAGAATTGTTGCAGATGAATATTAGTGATATTAACACATTATCCGAAAAAGAGACGAAAGCCGAAATGCAACTTGCTCTTCTTGAAAAACGCAATTATTTTGAATTTAAACATCGTTTAGCAAATGGGAGAATATGTGATGTGGAAGTTTATTCCTCACCATTAAATGGAGCAGAGGGGAATGCCTATCTATTTTCCATCGTACATGATATAACCGATAAGAAACTTGCCCAACACGAAGTAAGTACAAATCGATTGCGAATCATCTATTTGTTTGGTGCTGCAATCTTATTTTTGATTTTTACGATTGTTATGATTAGCCGATCCGTGAAGCGTGAAAAAATCAGTAAAAACAAATTAAAGAGTCTTTTTGATAATATGAGTGAGGGAGTTGCGCTTCATGAGATTATCTTAGATGATAATGGAAAACCAGTTGATTATCGTTTTCTAGATGCCAATAAGGCATTTGAGCAAATCACTGGACTAAAGTCGGCTGCAATTATGAATAGAACGGTCAAAGAGATTTTTCCAAATACAGAGCAGTATTGGATAGAAAGTTATGCAAATGTTGCATTAACGGGTGAGCAAGTAAACTATTCCAACTATTCGGCTGAGCTTGGAAAGTATTTTAATGTAAATGTATATAGTCCAGCTCCACAGCGTTTTGTAACAATTTTTTCGGATGTTACGAATGAGCGAAAAGCACAGGAAAAAATTGAAACTGAAAAGAAAATTTTGGAGTTTATTCTGGAAGATTCGCTTTCGGGTTATTGGGATTGGGATATTACAACAGATTATGAATATTATAGCCCGTCTTTTAAATCCATGCTAGGATATGAGGAAGATGAAATAGAAAATTCACCTAAAGGTTGGCAGAGAATAGTATTTGAAGAGGATTTGCCTGTTATTCTGAGCAATATCAATCGTCATATTATGAGTTTGGGCAAAGAGCCATATTATAATGAGGTTCGCTATCACCACAAGAATGGCTCTACCGTTTGGGTAATATGCTCGGGTAGAGTCGTTGAGTGGGATAAGGAAAAGCCACTTAGAATGGTGGGTTGTCATATCAACATTACAAAGATCAAAGAGCTTGAGAAAGTTGTGAGTGATGAGCGTAACTTGCTTAAGACCACACTTCATTCGATTGGCGATGGTGTTATATCAACAGATTTTGAGGGAAATGTCGATTTGATGAACAAAATTGCTGAGCAATTGACCGGTTGGTCTAATCGAGATGCAAAAGGGAATCCATTTATGACTGTATTTAATATTGTAAATGAGTATTCAAGAGAACGTTGTGACAATCCCATTGATAAAGTTATGAATCAAAATGAAATCATTGAGCTAGAAGAAAACACAGTCTTGATTAAGCGAACTTTAGAGGAAGTACCAATTGAAGATAGTGCGGCTCCAATTCGTGATGAAAAAGGGAATATTCGAGGAGTGGTAGTAGTCTTTAGAGATTGTTCGGAAAAGAAGGAGAAACAGGAAAAAATTCAATATTTAAGTTACCACGATCAATTGACGGGAATTTACAACAGACATTATTTTGAAGAAGAATTATTGCGTCTTGATGTTTTGAAAAATTTACCATTTTCAATTGCAATGGTGGATGTGAATGGACTCAAACTAACGAATGATGCATTTGGTCATGAAGTAGGAGACTTGCTATTGAAAAGTGTAGCAAATGTTTTACAATACCAGTGCAGGGAGGATCATAGTATCTCGCGTATTGGTGGGGACGAATTTGTTGTTTTAATGCCAAATACGGATAGAATAGAAGCAGAATTATTGATTAAAAACATATATAGAGAGATTGAATTTCAAAAAGTTGAAAACATTATAGTATCTGTATCCATCGGGTATGAAACAAAAGAAAATCAAGAGCAAAATATTAAAGAAGTGTTTGCAAAAGCAGAAGATTATATGTATCGTAAGAAAATTACGGAAAGCCAGAGTATGAGAAACCAAACCATTAAGGTAATCATGCAGACGCTAAACGAAGCGAATACTAGAGAAAAAGTTCATTCGGAACGCGTAAGTAAAATCTGTCGTAAAATTGGTTTGGCTATGCAATTAGATGAAGAAATTATAAAGGAATTAGAAATCACAGGGTTAATGCACGATATTGGTAAGATTGCAATCAATAATGATATTTTGAATAAGCCAGGTAAGCTAACAGAAGCAGAGTATGATGAAATAAAAAAGCATCCGGAGATTAGTTACCACATTTTGAAATCGGCTGATGTATATACAAGATTGGCGGAATACGTTCTTGCACATCATGAAAGATGGGATGGGAAGGGGTATCCAAGAGCAATATCGGGTGAGGAAATCCCTTTGGTGGCGAGGATTATTACCGTTGCTGATGCATATGAGGCAATGACAGCTGATCGCCCATATAAAAGAATCTTTACGCATGACCAAGCAATCGAAGAATTGAACCGCTGTGCTGGAACACAATTTGACCCTGATATTGTCAAGGTTTGCGATGAACATTTAGATGAGGAGTAGGGAAATTTGATGAAAGTAAACGAAGGCAAGATGATATTAGAGACAGAACGATTAAACATTCAATTATTAACGAAAGAGCTGCTAGAAGTGTTTTGCAATAATTTAGACGAATTTGAAGAAAAGACGCAGCTTATATATGATGGTGAAGAATTATCTGGTGGTTTTTTATATGTTGTTAATATGCAAAAAGAAGCTTGTTGTATGGATTCACATAATCTTAAATGGAATAGTCTGTGGATTATTATACGTAAAGATAATGGTGTTGTTATTGGTTCGTGCGCATTTAAGCATACACCAAATGACAGGGGCGAAGTAGAGGTTGGATATGGATTAAAAGACAAGTACTTTAACTGTGGTTATATGTCTGAATGTATCCAAGAACTTTCTAATTGGGCAATTAATCAAACCGACGTATCAAGTGTTATTGCAGAAACAGAGCAAGGCAATGATGCATCAGAAAAGGTGTTAATAAAATGTGGGTTTGAAGTCTTTAAAAAAGAGTCTGAAGCGACATGGTGGCAATTTAGAAAGGGAAAAAAATGAAATGCAGGGATTTGAATGAGGTTCGTGAAAATATAGATCGCATAGATAAGCAGATGATTCAGCTAATTGCAGAACGCACGGACTATGTAATGCAGGCATCATCGTTTAAGAAAAGTGAAGATGGGGTTAGAGACCCGAAAAGAGTAGAGTCTGTTATACAAAAAGTACGTAAATTGGCAGATGAGTATGGAGCTAATCCGGATATGGTAGAAGTTCTCTATCGTGAGATGATTGCTACATTTATTCAAATGGAGCTTGAGGCCTATAAAGCGTAGGGATAAGGAGATAATAATTGAACGTGTTATATGTGTCGGATTTAGATGCTACATTGCTAAATTCTAAGAGTTGTATTAGTGACAAAACTGCGAATGCGATTAATGCGCTAATAAGCAAAGGGATGCTCTTTACGTATGCAACTGCAAGATCCTATGTGTCAGCAGAAGTTGTTACAAATAAGATTCATTTCAAAATACCAGTAATAACCTATAATGGGACATTTATTTTTGATCCACTCACCAATACGGTAATTGATTCTAGAAACTTTGAGAAAAGTGAAACGGCTGAAATTATGAATGTATTCCGTGAAAAAAAATATTCTCCAATTGTATATTCGTTTATAAACGGTGTGGAAAAGGTTTCTTGGAATTGCAATAGGGAAAGTACTGGAACAAAACATTACTTGTCTCTTAGAAAAAAAGATAAACGCCTAAGACCATTAACGACTGACGAAAATCTATATGAGGGAGATGTTTTCTACTATACCTGCATTGGGGAGCAGAATGAATTGAAACCAATTTATGAACGACTAATCCAAAATACAAAACTCACAATTACAATGCAACAAGAAATCAATCGAACAGAGTATTGGCTTGAAATTATGCCAAGTGGTGTTTCAAAAGCAAATGCTATTCAAACATTAAAAACACATTTAAATTGTGACCGAGTAGTTTCATTTGGAGATGCGTGGAATGATATTTCGATGTTTCAAATTTCCGATGAAGCCTATGCAGTGCAAAATGCAGTCTTACCTTTGAAAGAAATAGCTACTGCAGTGATTGAATCGAATGATGAAGACGGTGTTGCAAAGTGGCTTGAGCAAAATGTGTTTTTGGGGCAAGTGTGAGGGTTTATGACGTCAGAAGTAATGAGCGTGACATGCAGTAAGACTCAGGAATGTCTTTGTAGTCGCCATAACTGTCCGTTTTTATAAAACCATACCTTTGATAGAGGTGAATGGAGTCTTTTAATAGTTCGCCTGTTTCAAGTACTATTTTTTGGTAGTGATTCGTTGTTGCATATTCGATTAATCGTTCCAAAAGAAGTCCGGCGATGTTTTTCTTTCTATAGTCAGGACATACATATACACGCTTTAATTCAATTTCGGTAGAAGAATATTTTCTCAGAGCGCAACACCCAATTGGACGATTTTCGTGATACGCGATTAATACGTAATCCATCGTATTTGCCAAGTTATATCGACAAAACTTTTCGCGTTTCTCTTTTCCACCAATCATTTCATCCAAATAATCATCTAATTCATTACAGAGCAGTTCAAAATCAGAACAATCCCAAGAAACCTCTTCAATACTATAGTTTTGCATACTCATAACAATACCTTTCCTAATAGTTTGTATAGTTATAATAAAGTTGTATTTAGTATAGCAAAAAATGATTTGTATGAAAAGCAATAGCATTTTTTCCACCGATTAATGATGAACGAAAGGGGGACAAGCATGGAAGATATTGAGCTAATCATGTCTCATAGGCATGATTTGGGTAGTGACTACTGGACAACAGAGGATCTGAGGGTTTTGAAAGGTTCTCCCTACTCAATGGTTGCGAGTGTACAAATGCTAGTTGAGTTAGGGCTAACAAAGGAGCATGAAATTTTCAAACATGTTGCAGACTTGCTGTTTTCCTTACAGAGAGATGATGGTAGATTTAAAGTTTATCCTAGTGGAGGAATATATCCTTGTCAGACGGCACAGGTTGCTAGGACATTGTGTTACATGGGTTATAGTTTAGATGAAAGACTACAAAAAACCTTCCAACATTTCATCGTATCACAGTACAGGGATGGCGGATTCAAATGCAATAAATATAGTTTTGGTCATGGTGAGGAAACGGAGTATTCGAATCCACTTCCGACACTTGCTATTTTGGATGTATTTCGCTTTATTGATTGGAAGAATCATGAAAACGTAATACAGGATGCTGTTGAGTTTCTTTTACAGCATTGGAGAATTCGAAAACCGATTGGGCCTTGCCATTATGGAATGGGAACAAGGTTTATGCAAGTGGAATACCCTCTTGGTAATTATAGTATATTCTACTATGTCTATGTATTGTCATTCTATCCCTATGCTAGAAGAGACATTCGGTTTCAAGAAGCATTGGAAGAACTCAGAAAGAAACAAGTGAACGGACAACTGGTTATTGAAAGATGTAATCCTAAATTAAGGGAGTTAAAAATGTGTGTGAAGGGTGTTCCAAATGAATATGTATTAAGGAGAATGAATGAAATCGATGGCAATGTAAGGAATCATAAGAGCAGTGTTGAAGGGGGACAAGCAGATGGATAATCAAAAAGTCGCAACCGTAGATGAGTATATTGAACAGTTTTCAGAGCAAGTTCAAGTGGTATTAATGAAGATAAGAGAGGTAATCCGTGAGGTGATACCGACGGCTACAGAAAAAATGAGCTATCAAATGCCGACATATTATTTGAAAGAGAATCTGGTTCATTTTGCAGCCTATAAAAAACACATTGGATTTTACCCAACGCCTTCTGCAATTGCGGCTTTTCGTGAAGAGCTGTCTGCATATAAGTGGGCAAAAGGATCCGTTCAATTTCCAATAGATGAACCAATTCCTTATGAATTAATTCAACAAATTGTTGAGTTTAGGGTTCGTGAAGTGATGGGGCAAGATGAAATGCAGACGGATTATTCGCAGTTATTAGAGGTACTTGCAAATCGTTTTAAAAGTAATATGCATCGTCATAAGAGTGTTGCATTTAGCGTTGTGAAAGAACGTTTACTTTGTAATGAAGAAGCTCTTAAAACTGTTTATAGAATGGAAGAGTCGGGCGGTGAGCCGGATGTAGTGGTTTGGGATGAAGATAGTCAGGATATTCTATTTGTGGACTGCGCTAAAGAGACTCCTGTGAGTAGGAGAAATGTGTGCTATGACCGTGAAGCATTAGAAAAGCGAAAAGATAATAAACCACCGAATAATGCCGTGGATATGTCTGAGATAATCGGAGCTTCTATCTTGACGGTTGATGAGTATGCACGTTTACAGAAGATTGAGGAATTTGACTTAAAAACCTCAAGCTGGGTTGAAACGCCAGATTCAATACGTAAATTGGGAGGGGCGATCTTTTGTGATCGTAGATACGACACGGTATTTACTTATCATAATAGTGCACAATCTTATTATGGCGTTAGAGGGTTCCGTTGCCTATTAAGAATTACGTGATTATAATCATTAACGAAAGGTAAGAGCATGAATTATTTCATTCGAAATATGGTATATGAGGATATTGATGAAGCCAAGCCCCTAATTCCTAAAAATTGGGGAGACAGTACAGACATCCTAATAAAGTATGTAAATGATAAGAATGCTCACCCCATTGTAGTCGAGAGAGATGGAGCTATAATTGGTATGGGGTGTGCTTTGTTTTATGAAGGTACTGCATGGTTTGGTCATATTGTAGTCAAAAGGGAGATGCAAAGGCAAGGGATTGGAGACGTAATAGTATCTCAATTGATACAGTTATGTAAACAAAGAAAAATCCAAACGATTTCACTAATAGCCAGTAAGGAAGGCGAGGGACTCTATCTTAAATTCGGATTTGTAAAGGAAGAAGCGTATGTTTATATGGAAAGGGTTACAACAGTAGAAGGAGTTGATCGTGAATCTATGAATAACGCTGATCGAGAACTATTGCCTGTAGCCAAAGAAGAATATGAGCAAATACTTGCTTTGGATGAGGCAGTTACAAATGAAAAGCGATCAAACTTTTTGCTTGGTTATTTAGAACATGCATATGTATATAAACAAAACGATAAGATATGTGGATTCTACGTACCTACATTGGGTGAAGGGGTAATGATTGCATCCAATGAGGACGCAGGCATGAAACTTTTGGAAGCAACCATTGACCACAGGAGTAGGTTCGTTTTGCCACACACAAACACATTCGCAGTTGACTATTTAGTGAACCATGGATTTAAGTGCACAATGTCAGTAATGCGAATGTATTATGGTGATAAGAGAACGGTTAAATATCGTCAAATCTATAGTCGGATCGGAGGAAACCTTGGTTAACGTGAAAAGTCCATTGACAGTACTTTGTTATATTAAGAATCAAGAAAACTATCTAATGCTACATCGAACGAAGAAAGAAGAAGATATTAATAAGGATAAGTGGATTGGAGTGGGTGGCCATTTTGAATCTATGGAAAGTCCGCAAGAATGTCTTATTCGAGAGGTGAAGGAAGAAACTGGACTAACGTTGCTAGATTACACGTTTCGAGGAATCGTAACTTTTGTTACGGAAACGGGGTTTAGCGAGTATATGTGTCTGTATGAAGGCTATTCCTTTGAAGGTGAATTGATTGAGTGTAATGAGGGCGTACTAGAGTGGGTTTCAATTGATTCGCTCATTCACCTTAATCTTTGGGAAGGTGATTACATTTTTTTAGATTTGTTGAAATCACATAGGGCATTCTTTTCTTTGAAACTTGAATATAATAAGGAAAAATTAGTGAGTGCTATTTTAGATCATAAGGAATTGGAACTTTTTGATATTTGTGATGAAGAGGGAGTATTAACAGGGAAAACTAGATGGCGCAAATTAGTGCACCAATATGGAACTTGGCATCGAACCTCTCATGTTTGGATTGTTAGAAAAAAGCAAGGTTTATATGAAGTTTTATTACAAAAAAGAAGTAAAAACAAAGATGCCTATCCTGGGTGTTATGACATTTCTTCCGCAGGGCATATCACAGCAGGTGGTGACTTTTTAGAATCAGCAGTCCGCGAATTGTATGAAGAACTCGGTATATTGGCAAAAGAAGAGGCCCTTATTGAAATAGGAATTCGAAAAATAGAGTTCGAAGAAGTATTTGAAGAGGTTTTATTCATCGATCGACAAATAAGTAAAATATTTATCTTAGAGATGAACGTGCAGGAAAAAGAATTTGTATTGCAGACTGAAGAAGTCGAACAGGTTATGTGGATTGAAATCAACAAGTGTATTCAGGGTGTCAGGAACAATCAATTCAAGCATTGCATTTTTATGGAAGAACTAGAAATGGTAAAAAAATGGTGTGATGGAGCGAATTGTTAGCACGCAGCATGTGCAGAAAAGAGGGGGATATGACGTTGGGAGAATTAACAAAAGAGGAGTTAATTAGTAAAATTGAAGAACAAAAACGATTAATACAAGAACTTTTGCAAGAAAAGGAACGCGAAACACGGTTGGAATATGCATGGACAGGAAATCTGGGACATTGGTATTGGGATATATTAACGAACCAAGTTCATTTCAATCCACTTAAAGTTTTAACCTTAGGATATACAATGGAAGAAGTACCAAGTCACCTAACGTATCAGTTTTTCACAGAGAAGCTTCATCCTCAGGATTATCAAAATACAATGGATGCAATGTTGAATCATTTATACAATAAATCAGAGGTATATGAAGCAGAGTATCGAATACAGGCAAAGGATGGAACCTATAAGTGGTATTATGATCGAGGAAAAATAACGCAGTATGATGAAATGGGTAAGCCAATTTTTTTGGCAGGCATCGTATTTGATATCACCCAAAAGAAAGAGACGCAGTTAGAACTTGAAAATAAGAACCGTATTCTAGCAGAAATGTCTTCGACGGATGGGTTGACTCAAATCAGTAATCACAGAACGGTTGTTGAATTTTTAAATGCCAAAATAAATGAAAGTCATTATGATGAAAAAGCATTATCAATTGCCATGTTTGATATTGATAATTTCAAAAAAGTAAATGATACAAAGGGGCATGTATTTGGTGATAAAATATTAGTTGATGTAGCGAGAATCATTCGGGATAGTATTCGGGATACTGATTTAGTTGGTCGCTATGGGGGTGAAGAATTCTTGGTTGTATTTCCGAACACGGATACTTTAATTGCAAAAGAAATTGCTGAGAGAATACGTAACAATATTTATCTAAACGAATTCGAGGAGCATCAAAAAATCACCGTCAGTGGGGGTGTTGCGCAATATGAGCAGGGAGCAGATGTGGATTTTATTGATCGTGCGGATCAAAAATTATATCTTGCAAAACAAAGAGGAAAGAATCAAGTGGTCAGTGAAGTGAGTGAATGAATGACTTTTTGATAAGGAGCATAATGTATGGTTACGATTTATTTTTCGGGAACGGGAAACACCCAATATATTGCACAGCAGTTCTCAATGAAGATGGGTGCAAAGTGTTTTAGTATTGAAGAAAAAATGGATTTCAATTCTGTTTTTGAAGAGGAAGAGAGCATTACAGTATGCTATCCAATTTATGGGTCCCTTGTTCCACGAATCATGAGAGAATTTATTGAAGAACACAAAGAAGTTTTAGTTTACAAAAAATGGATTATTCTTTGCACCCAAATGATGTTTTCAGGTGATGGAGCAAAGGCATTTACCAGATTGTTAAATATTGATGATCAAGATGTTCTTTACGCAGAACATTTTAATATGCCCAATAACATCTGCAATTTCTTCTTGTTTCCAATTCGAGACAGTGAGAAAAAAAGGAAAGTGAAAGTTGCAAATAGTAAACTTGATAAGGTTTGCCAAAATATAAAGTGTGGAATCATAAAAAAACGTGGCTGGGGTAAATTTTCTGGAATACTTGGCAAAATGCAGAATAGAGATTTCCCTAAAATAGAACAAAAGAAAAAAAACTCATTTGCATGTGATGAGGATTGTAATCGGTGTGGTCTGTGTGTACGAGTTTGTCCAGTAGGCAATTTATCAATGACAAATCAGGGAATTGCACAGGCTGACAATTGTATTCTTTGTTATCGGTGTGTAAACCGTTGTCCTCAAAAAGCGGCAACAGTAATGTTGCATGTTAAGCCGAAGAGGCAGTATTTATTTCGTTAGATTTTCAAGTTGGTATTATAAGTGAAAGCGAGACTGAAATGAGTGATGTGAAAGTATTAATAGCGGATGATGAAAATGGTATTAGAGATATTATTAAAGAGTATTTATTGTCAGAGGAGTTTGTGGTCGTTGAGGCTATTGATGGTGTGGATGCTTTAAATAAATTTCAAAACAATCAGATTCATTTAGTGGTTTTAGATGTAATGATGCCCAAAATGGATGGATGGAAGGTTTGTAGAGAAATTCGTAAATCTTCGAATGTTCCCATTATTTTGTTGACGGCAAGGGGTGAGGAATATGATGTTTTATTTGGATTTGAATTAGGAATTGACGATTATATTACAAAACCATTTAGTCCAAAGGAATTAATAGCAAGAATTAAGGCGATTTTAGCAAGAAGTGCGGCAAAACAAAATGAACAATCCCTAAAAAACAGCATCATAATAGAGAATATGACGGTGGATTTTGATGCGAGGGCATTATATATTGAGGGCAATCAAATTAATATGACACCAAAAGAGTATGAGTTATTCATATTTCTCATTCAGAACCAAAGAAAAGTCTTTACTAGAGAGCAGCTCTTAGATCAAGTTTGGGGATATGATTTTTATGGCGATATTCGAACTGTTGATACACATATCAAATCAATTAGAGAGTCCGTTGGAAAATATAGAAATTGGATTAAGACTGTTTGGGGTGTTGGTTATAAGCTTGAAGTGGAGGATAAGAAGTGAAAAGTATTCAAGCAAAATTATGGATATTTATGATGATTTTAGCAACTATCGTAATAAGTGTTTTGTGGTTGTTTCAAATCGTATTTTTGGATAAGTTTTATTATGCCTTAGAAATTAAGAGTGTGGAAAAAGAGGCCATTGCAATAGCAGATCGTGTCGAGCAATATGGTGGTATAGAGACAAGCTTGGCAGAAGACGAATTCGTTGAGGCAGTTGAAGAAATGGTTTATAAGAGAACGATATCGTTAGAGATTGTGGATCATATGAGTACAATTTTGTATCAAAACAGTGGTGGAAATATGTCCTATTCTTCAATGGGCATCATGACAATAAAGAAGCATGTAGTAGTGGATGCAATGCAGGGTAAGGTGACCAAAATGGAGTACGCACATCCCAAATTTGGTTTCAAGTCAATGATTGTTGGGATACCAATTCAAGAAAAGGGAATTCGGACAGGTGTAGTTGTTGTCACTATTCCCCTAGAATCAGTGAATGAAACAATCGAAATTTTGAAGTTTCAGCTTATCATAATAACATTCATCCTTTTGCTTGTTGCAAGTATTCTTTCCTATGTGCTATCGAGAAATTTCACAAAACCAATACTATCCATTGAGAATCAAGTAAAAGCTTATGCAAAAGGGGATTACTCGGTAAGAAATGCCAAGCAATCAAAAGATGAAATTGGTAATTTGGCGAAAGAGATGAATTATATGGGGGAAGTCCTGAATCGAAATGAAGTACTTCAAAAGGAATTGATTGCCAATGTATCTCACGAACTTAGGACTCCACTGACTCTTATACAGGGAAATGCGGAAACGCTTTTGGATATAACAGGTAATAATCCAATAAAGAGAGAGCAACAGCTAAAAGTGATTATTGAGGAATCCAAACGATTGGGCAAAATGGTAAGAGATATTTTAAATTTATCCCAGATGCAGTCAAAGATGGTCAAATTTGAAGAAAAATCTGTAACATTAGAAAATTTAATTGTCAGTGTGACAAATCAATATGGGGTTGAAGCGGATAAAGAAATTTACGTGGATTGGAGCAATGCATTGTTAAAAGAACAGGTTATTTGTGATCAAGAGAAAATCAAGCAAGTGTTTATAAATGTTATTGACAATGCATTTCGCTATTGTAAAGAAAAGAAAGTAGTATTCATCAATTTACTCGATGAGAAAGAGGACGTTAAAATTGAAATAAGAGATGAAGGGATGGGTATAGCCAAGGAGGAATTGGAACATGTTTTTGATAAATATTACAAGGGGACGAATCACAAAAAAGAAGCAGGCGAAAGTATAGGGTTAGGTCTATCCATTGTGAAAAGTATTTTACAAATGCATAATTCGAGATTTGGCATACAAAGCGAACTAGATAAGGGGACAATAGTTTGGTTCACCCTAAAAAAGTCCCACAAATCTTTCTAAGTTTCATCATAATTTCATCACAAATTCGTTATATGCTATAAATGTAAACAAAATAAAGAGATACATTTTGGATATACGAAAGGATGGAATAGTATGAAAAAGAAAATCAAGAAATTTGTTGGTGGTATTGTTTTAACTGGAGTTATTGCAGTTTCTATGCAATCAGCGGTATTTGCAGCACAAGAAGAAAGTGGTGCAAGTGCAGCATTAAAAGATTCAAAGTATAGTTTGGAAGAGATGCTTACCTATTCAATGGAAGATGAGTATTTGGCATTAACAGAGTACCAAGTGATTGAAAAGCAGTATGGAGAGCAAAAGCCTTTTAGTAATTTAATCAAAGCAGAAGAAAAACATATTCAAATGCTTGAGCCTTTATTTGATACTTACAAATTGAAGATTCCTTCAAACGATTGGAGTAAGTCTGTACAAGTGCCAAAGACCATAGAAGATTCTTATGTGGCAGGAAAAACAGCAGAAGAAAAAAACATTGAAATGTACACCGCTTTTTTAAAAGAAGATTTGCCTGATGATGTGCGAGATACATTTGAAAAATTGCTGAATGCATCTAAAAGACATGAAGCGGCATTTCAAAGACGAATTGAGACGGGTGACTGCGATAATCTATCCAATGAGACCCGTGGAAACAGAAACAGAAATGGCAATGGAAGTAAATGTGGAAATCAGAATCAAAATATGTTAAATTGTAATTTATAATAACTGAATAGAATCCATAAAGAACAATAGCAAAGTGTAACTATTCTTTGCTATTGTTCTTTTGATGCAGGGATTTATAGTAAGTGGAAAATATGGGAGGGAACAAAAACATGAATTGCATATCTGAAGTGTTTAATGATGGAGTATTGGATGAAATAGTGAATCGATATCATTTAAATAGAAACTTGTTAGTGGAAGTGGGTGGATTCGAGAATATGATTTATGAGTATTCGAAAGAAGGAAGAGATTATGTTGTAAGAATTACCCATGATTCCCATCGAGATAGAAACTTAATTGAAGGGGAAGTCGATTGGCTGAATTTTCTTTCATTCAAGAATGTGTCTGTGGCCAAACCAGTAATGCTCATTAGTGATGACTATGTAAATGAAATCCGTGTGAATGGTTCTTGTTTTTTCATTGTTTGTTTTGAAAAAGTAAATGGCGTATTTATGCGCGAACTTTGCTGGTCAGATGAATATATTCAAAAACTTGGTAGAGAAATCGGAAAAATGCACCATGCATCAAAAAATTACAAATGCACAAAGAGAGAATTTGAAAGACCAAAATGGAATGCTGATATTTTTATGAATCAATATCATGATCTGCCTGAGTTACTCGAACTAAGAGGGCGGTTTATAGAATTGATGAAGAAGATTGATAATTTGCCAAGGAATCAAAAAAATTATGGCTTAACGCATGGGGATATTCATTTTGGGAATTTTAAATTTGAAAATGATGTACCAGTATTTTTTGATTTTGATAGTTGCTGTTATTGTTGGTATCTATATGATATTGCAGTACTACTTTTTTTCAGTGTTTGTATTTGGGGAAGAGGTCAAGAAGTTGGTGGATTTTCAAGCCACTTCATGCATCATTTTTTATTAGGGTATGAAGAGTATACGGCATTCGATTATGAGATGATGAAGTATCTGCCGCTGTTTCTCAAGCTAAGAGAGTATGACTTGTTTTTTGTCTTGTCGGATTTACCAGAAAGCGAACAGTATGAGTACGAAAAGCATTTTATGATGAATCGCAAACAGAATCTTGAGAATGACATAGTTTAAAGCTATGACAAAAGATTAATTATACACATTATACTATAACAACCTTTCGTGCTAGGATGAAATCATCAAAGTATGAAAGGTTGATTTGTTATGAAAACAGCTGTTATAGGGTTTCCAAGAATTGGAAAACATCGTGAGTTAAAATTTGCAGTAGAAAATTTTTTGAATGGAATCATATCAAAGGAGGAGCTTGTTCAAGTTCAAAGAGAACTAAAATGTAAACATTGGAATGAGCAGGTATCGGCAGGAATTGATTATGTTTCGTCGAATGACTTTACATTGTATGATCAAATGTTAGATACATCTAGGATGTTGAATGTAATTCCCAAACGATACAGGGAATTAGAACTTGATTTATTGGATGAGTATTTTGCAATGGCAAGAGGATATCAAGATCAAGGCAGGGATGTTAAGGCATTAGCTATGAAGAAGTGGTTTAATACAAATTATCATTATATGGTTCCGGAAATAGAAGTGGATACACAGATTCAATTGGTAAATACAGAGTTTATCAAGAACTATCAAGAGGCTAAGAATTATGGAGTGTTAACAAAACCTGTTTTGATTGGACCATTCACCTTTATGAAGTTATCCAAAATTGATCCACGAAAATCAACGAATATTGTTGTAGAAGAAATGATTACGTCTTATCAGGCAATCTTGTTTGAGGCCCAAAAAGCAGATATTGAATGGATTCAACTCGACGAACCAGCACTTGTGATGGATCTAAATAAAAAGGATATTGAATTGTTCTTGCGGTTGTATACGCATATTTTGAAAGCAAAAGGATGTACAAAAGTTTTGTTACAAACATATTTTGGAGACATCCGGGATTGTTATCACGATGTGATGAAACTTTCCATTGATGCAATCGGATTAGATTTTGTAGAGGGAACCAAAACACTTGAACTGATTCGAAATGATTCGTTCAAAGAAGACTTAATTTTATTTGCGGGAGTGGTGAATGGCAAAAACATCTGGAAAAATAATTATCAGAAGACCATAGAAATATTGAGTGAGTTAGTAGAACTTAGCAATCCAATTGTACTTAGTACATCTTGCTCACTACTGCATGTTCCTTATACAACTGAGAATGAAGATCTGACTAACAAAGACAAACTGGCTCATTTTTCCTTTGCAAAAGAAAAACTAAAAGAATTGGTAGAATTAAAAAACATTTTGACCGCGAATAATATGAAAGACCATCAAGGATTTCTCGAAAATGTAGCATTCTTTTCAAAAATACGACAAGAAGAAAATGTGTCTGTAAAGAACAGAATTGCAGAATTAGTAGAACATGATTTTATTAGAAGACCTTCTTTTATAGAACGAGAAAAAATTCAGAAAAACTTTTTCGAATTACCAATTTTGCCGACGACGACAATAGGTTCTTTTCCACAAACGAAAGAAATCAAGCAAAATCGTTATCAATATAAAAAAGCAGAACGCTCATTTGAGGAGTATGATGCATTCATTAAATCCAAAATTGTGGAGTGGATTGCTTTTCAAGAAGAAATTGGTTTGGATGTTTTGGTACATGGTGAGTTTGAACGAAATGATATGGTGGAATATTTTGGAGAAAACTTGGATGGATTCTTATTTACTCAAAACGCGTGGGTGCAGTCTTATGGGACAAGATGTGTGAAACCTCCTATTATTTGGGGAGATGTTCAAAGAATAAAACCACTTACACTTGAACACACCTTATATGCTAAAGACTTGACGAAAAGACCTGTAAAAGGAATGCTTACAGGTCCAGTAACAATCTTGAATTGGTCATTCCCTAGAGAGGATCTTTCGCTTAAAGAGACTGCGCTTCAAATCGCATTAGCCATCAAGGAAGAAGTGTTAGAACTTGAAAAAAATGACATTAAAATCATACAAATTGATGAAGCCGCGCTTCGTGAAAAACTTCCAATTCGAAAGCAGGATTGGAATAGTCAATACCTTGATTGGGCAATCAAAGCATTTCGTCTCGTTCATAGTAGTGTTGAGGCGAACACTCAAATTCATACCCATATGTGCTATAGCGAATTTGCAGATATTATACAAGAGATTGATGATATGGATGCAGATGTAATTACATTCGAAGCAGCAAGATCTAATTTGGAACTTCTTGAGGTGTTGAAACAGACCCATTTCAAAACCCAGGTTGGACCAGGAATCTATGACATTCATTCGCCAAGAATTCCAGATGTACAAGAATTAGAAGATGTCATTCATAAAATTTGTGATAAAATTCCGCTTGATAAAATATGGATAAATCCGGATTGTGGTCTGAAAACAAGAGGAGAGCAAGAAGCAAAAGAAAGTTTGAGAAATATGGTGATTGCGACTAAGAAAGTAAGGGATAAAGTAGATGTTAGAAAATAAAACAGTCAATAAATTAGTAAATCATAAGAAGGTTTTTTCATTAGAGATTTTTCCACCTCAAAACGCCTCTTTTCAGAATGTTTATCGTACCATTGAGGAGCTAAAACAAGTGTCACCAGATTTTGTTAGTGTCACATTTGGTGCTGGAGGCAGTGGACTATCCCCTTATACCTTTGAAATAGCTTCAACGATTCAAAACGATTACGGAATAGAAAGTGTTGCGCACCTAGCGAGTATTCATTTGACAAAAGAACGAGTATTGGAAATTTTGAATAATCTTGAAGAAACAAACGTAAAAAATGTTTTGGCACTTAGAGGAGATTACAGCGAGTATACAAAGGAAAAACGCGATTTTACGTATGCAAGTGATCTGATCCATTTTATCAAACAACACTCGGATTTGAATGTTTTAGGCGCTTGTTATCCAGAGGGGCATTATGAATCCCATAGTCTAGAGAAGGATGTGGAATATTTAAAGTTAAAAGTTGACGAGGGGATTAGTCATTTAGTCACACAATTATTTTTGGATAATCAAAAATTCTATAAATTTCTAGAATTAACTCAGAAAAAGAACATTCATGTTCCGATCGAAGCAGGAATTATGCCCGTAACCAGTAAAAAGCAATTGGATAAAATGATTTCCTTATCAAACGCAACCATTCCAAAGAAGTTAGAAAACTTGCTGATTCGATATGAACATGATCCAGTATCGTTAAAAGCTGCAGGAACGGAGTATGCAATTGAACAAATCATCGATTTGGGAAGCCAAGGTGTAGATGGAATTCATTTATATACGATGAATAATGTTGAAATCACAAAACAAATCTATCGCGAGACTAGTTATATTTTTCAATAACTTGTTCTAATTTATGGATATATTTTTGTGCCATATCGCTAAGCTTAGCTTTTTCATTTTGAATCCAACCGATATTCATGATTTCGCTAGTGCTTAAGGGAATACTTACAATTTGGTCTCCGTTTAGGTCGCTATTAAGTATTCCAGAACAGATAGTATATCCATTTAGTCCAATCAATAGGTTAAACAGAGTAGCACGATCACTAACATGAATTGTTTTAGTTCTTGGCAGGGTACTTAAAATTTCTTCTGAAAAGTAGAAGGAGTTGTAGGTGCCTTGTTCAAATGCAAGAAAAGGATAGGGATCTAAATCTTTCGTGTTTACAGTTGCTTGTTTAGAAAGCGGATGATTAGAACAAACAAATACATGGGGCTTGGCTTTGTAGATTGACTGAAAAGTCAAGTGGTTTTCTTTCAGCAATTTGTGGAGAACTTTTTCATTGAAATCACTTAAGTAAAGAATTCCGATCTCGCTTCTGAAGTTTTTAACATCCTCTATGATTTCGTAAGTTCGTGTTTCGCGAAGTGTAAATTCATACTCATCAACATTCAAGTCAGAAATTAAATTGACAAAGGCATTTACTGCAAAAGCGTAATGTTGCGTTGAAATACTACAAAGTTTTTTGGAAGACCTTTTACCAATATATCGTTGTTCAAGCAAATCGGACTGCTCCATGATTTGACGTGCGTAGGACAAGAATTCTTGCCCATCATTGGTAAGTGTAATTCCCTTTGTGCTACGATAAAAGACGTCTATTCCCAATTCTCGTTCTAGTTCTTTGATTGCAGTTGATAAGCTAGGTTGAGTGATAAAAAGCTTTTTTGCTGCTTCGGTAATGGAACCACACTCTACAATTTGGATTACATATTTGAGTTGTAACAGAGTCATAAAAGCACCTCGCCATAGTTTTTAACTATATAATACTTGAAAAAATTGAAGATTACAATGTTACAATGCAGTAATACTAAGTGGTTTTCTTCTATAAAAATCCATGTTACAATAAATGTAAATTAATTATTTTTTTGAAAGGAGTGAGATACATGAGGATATGGAAAGATACAGGCCAATAACATCAATTTGCGAGGCCGCCGCCTTTCGATCAATGGAGTGATTTTTAAAACCTATTGACCGTATGAAAGGAAGGAATATGAATACAAAAGTATATTATGTATACAAATTTTTAAAAGATTTTATGCCGATTTATCCCATATATGTACTGATGTTTGAAGAAAGCGGGCTATCCATTTCGAAGGTATCACTATTATTGATAATTTGGTCGGCAACAGTAGTGGTATTTGAAATACCTACCGGCGTATTGGCAGATCATTGGAGTCGTAAGAAGTCATTATTATTAGGGATTATATTTAAGGCAACTGGGTATCTTATATGGATATTTGCAAGCGAATTTTCTCTCTTTGCGCTTGGTTTTGTTCTGTGGGGGATGAGTGAATCACTTTGTTCTGGTTCGGAGGAAGCGCTCTTATATGATTGTTTGAAAAGTAGTAGCCGTGAGAAGGATTTTTCCAAAGTGTATGGTGAAGGGAATTTTTTCGCTGGGATGGCGGTTGCCTGCTCGAGTTTGGGTGGAGGATTCCTGTCAAAAGTCATAGGGTTTCAAGGTGTGTTAATTGCTTGTATTGTATCCGCATTGCTGGCGGCAGTATTTGTAACACAACTGAAAGAGGTGAATCTATTTAGAGATGATTCACAAGAAAAGGAAGTGGAAGTAAAGCGCCCTATTGGGACTTTTTTAGAGGCAGTTCTTCTTTGTGTTCGGCATAGAATATTGTTTCTAACAATCTCAATACTGATTTTTGTAATCGGAACCGCAGGTATTATTGATGAGTATGATCCGATAATTGCAAAATATTATTTGGGGGACATCGGACTCGTAGGGGTGTGGGTGAGTATTCGTTATTTAATTGAGGCAATGGGAGCAAAATATGCTCATAAGTGTCAATGGATTTTTCTTAAACTACGAGTGAGAGATGAGTTTAGGATGGTTGTTGTTCTATGCATTTTGTCAGGTTTGAGTCTGCTTGTATTTGCAGTTACAAGAAACACATGGTTTATCCCACTATACGCATTTTTTTACTTTTGCTTGTCAACGGCAGGTGTATTACAAGAAGAATTTGTTCAAAAAACCATTGAGGAGCAGGGTAGATCAACGGTACACTCAGTTATTTCGCTGATAAATAACTTGTTTGGAATAGTATTTTTATTGATCGCAGGAATTGTTTTTGATATGCTCAGTATTTCAATTGGATTGGTATTGCTATCAGTCTATGTTATGATGATGTCGATAATCTTATTTGTGTACTATACGATTTATAGTAATGTAGCAAGACAAAGAGATATTCGGCGTAGAAATTAGGCATTTGAAAAGAAAAAGGGACTCCAATGCCTAAATATAACTGATGAATGCCGAAAATTAGGCTTTCTAGTAAGGAAATAGGTCCCAACGCCTAAAAAAGGTCGACAAGCGCCAGAAATTAGGCATTTGAGAAGAAAAATAGCTATCAATGCCTAAAAATCGAGTGAAAAATCTCTAAAAGTCTTTTATATAAGAGCCTTTGTCTACATCTTGAGGAGCTGATCAAACGATCAGCTCCAATTTTTAGTGAAAGATATTCTTATTTGTTTATAGCAGGGAGTGAAGAAACAGCTACTCTTAATTGCTCAAAAGCATCTCTTAATACTTGTCTAGGGCAAGCAATATTAATTCGTTCAAAGTGGTCTGCGCCTTCTTGAAACATGGATCCATTGTCTAACCACAATTTAGATTTGTGGACGATTAAATCATATTGGTCCTCTTTTGATAGGTGTAGATTTGATAAATCCAGCCAAACCAAATAAGTTCCCTGTGGTTCTATTAAATGAATCATTGGTAAATGTGTTTTCAAATAAGCGCGTACAAATTCTAAATTCTCAAATAAATATTGCTTCAATGCTAACAACCAAGGTTCACCATATTCATAGGCAGCTTTTGAAGCAACAAGTCCAAGGGTATTGAGTTGACTGTACCCACTCTTCATCAGCTCATGGATGAATTTCTTCCGTATTGTTGGTTCTTCAATAAAAATATTTGAGACTTGTAGACCGGCAAGGTTGAATGTTTTACTAGGCGCGGTGCAGGTGATTGTCTGCTTTGAAAATTGTTTGCATAGTGATGCAAAGACGATGTGTTGAAATCCTGGATAAGTAAAATCACAGTGTATTTCATCAGATACGATAAGCACATTATGTTTTACACATATAGTACCCAATTTTTCAAGCTCGTTACGAGACCAAACGCGTCCAACTGGATTTGCAGGGTTGCAAAAGATAAAAAGTTTCACATCGTTTTGGATAATCTTATCTTCAAAATCTTTAAAATCGATATGATATTCATGGTTTTCATATACCAAATGATTTTCAATCAGAGTCCGGCCGTTTTGACGAATTGTCGCGCTAAAGGGATAATAAACAGGAGGCTGAATCAGAATGCTATCCCCTTCTTTGGTAAATGCCTTTATAGCTAGTGCGATTGCGAAAACGACGCCAGGTGTTTTAACAAGCCATTCTTCTTTAGTATCCCACTGAAAATGTGTTTGAAACCAATGATGAATCACTTCGAAGTAGTCACTTTTCACTTCGCTATATCCAAAAATTCCGTGATCGACATACTCGTGAAGGGAATTTTTGATTTCTGCTAACACTGGAAAATCCATATCTGCAACCCATAGTGGAAGAACGTCATCTGGTAAGCCGCGTTCGATAGCAAAATCATATTTTATGGAGTTTGTATTTTTGCGATCAATAATTTGGTCAAAGTTATATTGCATTTTGTATGTAATCCTTTCATTTTTAAATGGGGGTTGAAAGTGCTTGTTCTAGGTCGCTGATAAGGTCCTCTATGGACTCGATGCCTACGGATAATCGTAGTAGTCTGTCATTGATACCTGTTTTCTCGCGAATATCTTTTGGTATATCGGCATGTGTTTGCAACATTGGATAGGTGATGAGACTTTCAACGCCACCAAGACTTTCAGCATACTGGATTAGCTTTACATGATTGAGAAGTTTGTAAGCGGTATCTTTTGTATCAACGTGAAAAGAAATCATACTACCAAAACCACTGGATTGATTTTTTTGTATGTGGTGCCCCTTGTGAGATTCTAAACCAATATAATATACATTTGTAATCTTGGGATGATTCAAAAGAAAATCAGCAACTGCAAAAGCATTTTTTTGTTGATAATCCATTCGAATTGCAAGGGTTTTAATTCCTCTTAATAAAAGCCAGCTATCAAAGGGAGAAAGCCCTGCACCTGTTGTTTTTTCAATGAATCGAAGTTGCTCGGCAATGTTTGAATCAGAGGTCACTAGAAAACCGGCTAATGTATCATTGTGCCCTCCTAAAAATTTGGTTCCACTATGAATCACAATATCTGCACCTAATACAATTGGATTTTGATAATAAGGAGATAGGAATGTGTTATCAACAATTAGTAGTAGGTTGTATTTTTTTGCTAAACCAGCTATTTCTTTTATATCAGAAACATTCATCATTGGATTAGTGGGGGTTTCGAGGTAGATTGCTTTCGTATTACGATTGATTTGGTGCTCGATGTTTATAAGGTCTGACGTGTCGCAAAAGTCAATGTGTAGGCCATTCTTGCGATGAATATGTTCGAAAATTCGGACACTGCCTCCATATAAATCATCTGTTGCAATAATATGATCATCGGGAGCAAAGAGTTCCATTAATGCGCTAACAGCAGCCATTCCAGAAGAAAAAGCAAATGCATAATCCGCATACTCAAGACTTGCGAGTACTTTTTCTAGTTGTTCTCTAGTTGGGTTTTGTGCTCGGGAGTAATCATATCCCGTAGAAGTTCCAACACTTGGATGAGAAAACGTTGCTGTTTGATAAATTGGAAAACTGATCGCACCAGTAGGTTCAAAACTCTTTTTGTGATTACCATGAATACAGCGAGTGTTTATTTGATAATTCATAATTGTTGTCTCCTTATATAATGAAGTTGATAGTTAGAAAATCACGATATTCAAATCCCCAAAAATAAAACATACCAATCAAGTATGATATAGAATATAATAATATATGATACATAAAAAGTCAATCAAAAAGTCTTTTAAAACAGGGGATTGCGAAAAAAGAAAAAACCTATTGACTTTATAGGAATAATAACATATGATAGAAAAAAACAACAGAGAAAACAATAAGGATCTTACCTTTAAAACACAGGAGGAATCAATATGGCAAAGATTTATAAAAGTCTTACTCAGTTAGTAGGAAAAACACCTTTACTTGAAGTGTCAAATTATGAGAAAAAGCATCAACTAGAAGCGAGTATATTAGCAAAGCTTGAATATTTTAATCCAGCAGGAAGTGTAAAGGACCGAATTGCAAAGGCAATGATTGAAAATGCTGAAGCAGAAGGTTTATTAAAAGAAGGATCTGTTATCATAGAACCAACGAGTGGGAATACGGGCATAGGACTTGCATCCATTGCAGCTGCAAAAGGATATCGTATTATTCTAGCTATGCCAGAAACCATGAGTGTAGAAAGAAGAAATTTGTTAAAGGCGTATGGTGCTGAAATTGTATTAACGCAAGGCGCACTTGGAATGAAGGGTGCAATTGCAAAAGCCAGTGAGTTGGCACAGGAAATTCCAAATGCATTTATTCCTGGTCAATTTGAAAATCCAGCCAACCCTACTATTCATAGAGAGACAACTGGGCCTGAAATATGGGAGGACACGGACGGTAAGGTTGATATTCTAGTAGCTGGTATTGGAACCGGTGGAACAATTACAGGAACGGGTGAATTCTTAAAGTCTCAAAACCCAAATGTGAAAGTTGTTGCAGTGGAGCCATTTGATTCACCAATTTTATCAGAGGGAACTGCTGGACCGCATAAAATACAGGGAATTGGTGCAGGTTTTATTCCACAGGTTTTGAATACCCAAGTGTATGATGAAATCATTAAAGTAAAGAATGAAGATGCTTTTATTACGGGAAGAGAAATTGCGAATACAGAAGGACTTTTGGTGGGAATTTCATCAGGAGCAGCTCTTTGGGCAGCAAGTGAACTTGCAAAAAGAGAAGAGAATAAAGGAAAGACAATTGTTGTGATTTTGCCAGATACGGGAGAACGCTATTTGTCAACAGCACTATTTTCGGAGTAAGTATACAAAGTCAAATAAAGCAGAGCGCATTCGATTCGAACATAGAATCGAGGCGCTCTATTTGTAATGCTGCAACAACTCTGGTTGTAGCAATGTAATTATGTTGCCGGACAGAGTGATCATTTCTTCATCCACCAAATGGCGTAATTCTCTAGATAGGGAAGGTCTTGCAACACCAATTAAATCGGATATGGTGGTTTTGCTATGCCTAAGTTTGAATGTTTTTTGATTACAATAGAGATACTCAAAATAGAGATAAAGCATGATTCTTGAACGAACATCTTTATGATGAAGTAATTTGAGTTTGTTTTGAAAAATGATAACTCTTGAAGTTAAGTAGTTTATATAGTTGTCATTGAAAGTGGGTTCGGTTTTTAGCAGACGCTTGATCTCTGGAAAGGGAATATATACCACCTGACTTTTTTTTGTTGTTCTAAGTGAAAAGGGGTAAACGGGGTGTTCTATATTGCAAAGAGCAACTGCAAAGGCATCCCCTACATCAAACATACTAATGGTCAACAAATCTCCGTCGGGAGAAATCTGTTGAACGGATAATGCACCTGATAGAACGACTCCAACGCCATTGCAGCGGTCGCCTTCCTGAACGAGTAGTGTTCCTTTTTCATAATTACCAATAATATAACTTTCATAATCCAATATATGAGAAAGCGTATCCTCAGATATGTTCTTAAATAAAGGGCATTGAAGCAATAATTTTTTGTCCAAATGCGCATCTCCTTGTAAAAGTGTAACAACAGTTACAGTTTTGATCTTCATTTGTAAGTATACTACAGGTATGCAAAATAATAAAGGAGGCGAAGTTGATTGTACGATGAAAAAACGCAAATTTTTCAATTTTCTACATCACATGAGCGAGTAGTGGAAAAGGTTATTCAAGATGAGAATTTGCACTATATTCATATGGTGTTTGGAAAAGAAGAAGGACTTCCAGAACATCATGCCAATGCTACTGTATATATGACGGTTATTAGAGGGTGTTTATCGATCCGCTTAGAGGATCAACCTGTGTTAAGAGTACAGGCGGGGAGTGTGTTAAAGATTCCGTTTCAAACCAAAATGAATGTAAAAAATTTAGATGATGCAGTGCTTGAGTTGCTTGTAGTAAAATCACCAGCACCAAAAACAATATAAAAGGAGGAATTTTATGAGTATGTTTTGTTATCAATGCCAAGAGGCAGCAAAAAACTATGGTTGCACAAAGATGGGGGTATGTGGGAAAAATGAAGAAGTTGCAAATTTGCAAGATTTACTAATTTATACCTGCAAAGGAATTTCGGAAATTGTTGTAAAGACTAAAATTGAAGTGAAAGACATTCCGGTTATAAATCAAGAAGTTATTAAGAGTTTATTTATGACGATAACCAATGCAAATTTTGATGAAAAAGCGATTGAAAATCAAATCCGTAAGTTGCTTACCCTTCGTGATGATTTAGTGAAAAAGGCGGAAGGACAATCGTTTTCAGATGCAGTTTTGTTTGTGGTTACGGATCTTGAGAGTATGAATCAAAAGTCAGCAACTTGTGGAGTTCTAGAAACAAAGGATGAAGATGTGAGGTCTTTGAGAGAATTAGTAATCTATGGACTCAAGGGTATGGCAGCGTATACCTATCACGCGTTTAATTTAGGTAAGGAAAATGTTGAGATATATGAATTTGTGTATGAGGCACTTGCAAATACACTTGAGGAAGAGTCTGTAGACGCGCTTGTTGCACTTACGCTTAAAACGGGTCAGATTGGAGTGAGCGCGATGGCACTCCTAGATGAAGCAAATACATCAAAATATGGCAATCCAGAAATTACAAAAGTAAATATTGGGGTTGGAACAAACCCGGGAATATTAGTTTCAGGTCATGATTTGACAGATTTAGAGCAGTTACTTGAACAAACAAAGGATTCAGGAGTGGATGTATATACACATAGTGAAATGTTACCGGCGCACTACTATCCATTTTTCAAACAATACACTAATTTTGTTGGAAACTATGGGGGATCATGGTGGAGTCAGGTGGACGAATTTGGAACATTCAATGGACCGATTTTGTTTACAACAAACTGTATCGTTCCACCAAGAAAAGAAGAAGTGAAAAACAGAATTTTCACAACGGGGGCAGCTGGATTTCCTGGTTGTCTTCATATTGAAGAAGATGAATCTGGGAAGAAGGATTTTTCCGAAATCATAGAACTTGCAAAAACATTGAAAGCGCCAATTGAAATTGAGACGGGAGAAATCGTGGGCGGATTTGCGCATGCTCAAGTAGTTGCACTTGCAGATCAGGTTATCGAAGCAGTAAAAACCGGAGCAATTAAAAAATTCTTTGTAATGGCTGGTTGTGATGGAAGAATGAAATCGAGAAATTACTATACAGAATTTGCCGAGAAATTGCCAAAAGACACAGTGATTTTAACTGCTGGTTGTGCGAAATACAGATACAATAAATTAGAATTAGGAGATATTGGAGGAATTCCAAGAGTTTTAGATGCTGGGCAATGTAATGATTCCTATTCACTCGCTGTTATTGCACTTAAACTGAAAGAAATTTTTGGACTTGAAGATATTAATGAGTTGCCAATTGCATATAATATTGCGTGGTATGAGCAAAAAGCAGTTATTGTATTGTTAGCTCTTTTATATTTAGGAGTGAAGAACATTCATTTAGGACCAACACTACCAGCATTTTTATCGCCAAATGTAGCAAAAGTTTTGGTTGAAAATTTCCAAATTGCCGGAATTGGTGAGGTAGAAGACGATATTGAACTATTTATGTCATAAAATGAGGGAGCGATGAAATATTCGCTCTAGGTCAAGAAAGGATGGTTGTTAGTATGAAAGCAGAGATTAATAGAGATGGTTGTATTTCATGTGGTTTATGTGAATCGATTTGTCCACAAGTGTTTCAAATGGCTGATGATGGGCTTGCTGAAGTGATTGTTGATGAAGTAGATGCTGAGTATGAAGCGTCTGCACTTGAGGCACAGGATAGTTGTCCAGTATCGGTGATTACAGTTGAGTAAAAGTGCAATCGTAATGAAAGAAATGATTCGATTTTTTGGTAATGATGTCAAGAGAATAAACCATTTAATCAAAGTATATGGATATGCAAAAACGATAGCCGAATTAGAAAGAATCGAATCAAATGTACAAGAAATTATTGAAATTGCGGCATTGACCCATGACATAGGGATTGTAAAGAGTGAAGAAAAGTATAATAGTACGTCAGGGTATTATCAACAAATAGAAGGACCGGTTGAAGCAAGGATTCTTTTTGAGAAAGTAGGCATTGAAGAATCTATAGTGGAAAGGGTTTGTTGGTTGATAGCGCATCACCATACATACACAGGAATTCATGCAATGGATTATCAAATACTGATTGAAGCTGATTTCCTTGTAAATGCGTGGGAAGATCATATGGATAAAGAGGTTATCCAAAGGACCAAGAAAAACATATTTAAGACGGAGACTGGGATTTATTTACTTGATACAATCTATGGATTAAGGGAGGATTCCTTATGAGTGAGTTCATTAACAACAAAGACCTACGTAAAAAAACCATTAAAGATATTATTAAGCAACTTCATGAGGGGAAAAGTGTGGATGAAGTTAAGGCACAATTTGCAGAGGTATTTGAAGGTGTTTCGGCGTCTGAAATATCGGCTGCTGAAGGTGCTTTGATTGCCGAAGGATTGCCAGCGCAGGAAATTCAGAAATTGTGTGATGTTCATGCGAGTGTATTTAAAGGGTCTATTGAAGAAATTCACCAAACAAAAGACCCAAGTGTAATTCCAGGTCATCCATTACAAATTCTGAAACTTGAGAATAGAGAAATTGAAAAAATGATTTCCAATATTAGGGGCATTGTGTCAACTGATTCTTTTGATGCTAGTCAATCAAGTGTGGCAGAAGAATTAGGTGTGTTGAAAAAAATTTCGATACATTATAAGAAGAAGGAAGAACTGTTGTTTCCGTATTTAGAAAAATATGGAATTAGTGCTCCGCCAAAGGTAATGTGGGGAGTGGATGATGAAATTAGACAAGAAATAAAAGAGGTACAGGGTCTGTTTTCAATGAAGGGAATGGATGCCCCTACTTTGAAAGAACGATTAGAGGCTCTGCTGGTTCGAATTGAAGAAATGATTTTTAAGGAAGAGAATATTTTAATTCCGATGTTGATTGAAAATTTGAATGATGAAGAGTGGGAATTGGTTTCCTTGGACGGTAGTGAGATCGGATTTATAATTGATCCAGTTCCAGTATGGGAACGTACACAAAGTGATAATTCCAAAGTCAGCATCGAAGAAACAACAAATCTGTTGGGGAACAGGATATCAGAAGGTCAGATATCGGATGGTAAAATTAAACTCCCTTCAGGAGAATTTGCAGTAGAAGAGTTGGTTGCGATGTTGAACACTTTACCAATGGATATTACCTTTGTTGGAAAGGAAGATGAGGTGAAATATTTCTCGGAAGGGAAGGAACGTGCATTTCCTAGGCCACGATCAATTATTGGAAGAAACGTTTCGAATTGTCACCCACCTGCAAGTGTTCATATTGTTGAAAAAATTGTAAGTGATTTTAAAGCTGGTAAAAAAGATCATGAAGATTTTTGGATTAAAGCAGGTCAGAAATTCATATTCATTCGTTATTTTGCCGTTCGAAGTGAGTTGGGAGAGTATTTAGGTGTACTTGAAGTTACTCAAGACATTAAGCCAATACAAGAAATTGTTGGTGAAAAAAGACTCCTATCAGATTAGGAACAAATAGAGTCAGGAAATGTCTTTTTGAATATCCACTTTAAATTGTGCGTCACTATTAAAAAAGGTTTTGTAACCTAATTGAACAAAAAGAATGACACTTAGTGATACACTGCCAAGTATTCCCAACATGATAGCGATTTGATACTCAATTGCAATAGCGGGTGAAGTTCCTGATAATATTTGTCCGGTCATCATGCCAGGCAAAAATACGATTCCCATTCCAACCATGGAATGAATCGTGGGAAGTATTGCAGAATCAAAAGCATTATTTACGATTTGCTTGGTTGCCATTTTGGGGGTAGCCCCCAACATGAGAGAACCTTCAATGAGTTGTCTTTGAGATGACATATCCTGTGATAGGGAATTGACACCAAGGGAGATGCCCGTCATGGAATTACCAATTAACATGCCGGCGATTGGAATAAAGTATTGAGTCTCATACCAAGGGCTGATTTGTATCACAAATAGTAGGAAGAAAAACAGGGATAAGGTAGTTCCAAAAATCATTGACAAGGCAATAATTTTTTTGAGCGAACTTGAAAGAGGATGTTTGGACCGTTTGAAAATTGTGAAAATTGAAAAAAATTCCATGGCACCAAATACTAGTACAGTATAAATGGGCGAATTAATTGAAAAAAGATACACTAAGATAAAACCACAAATATATAGTTGAAGGGTCATTCGGATGCTGGAAATGAGAATTTCCCGTTCTCGTTTGATCCCTTTTACTTTTACAAGAATTAATAGAAAGATTACAAAAACAAAAGCCAACATAAGCTGATAGGGATGAAGATTATTTACTGAACGCATGTTACCTCCTTATTGTTTAACAATTTTTCCTTGTTTTAGTAAGATGATTGTATCGGAATAAGTTTCCGCCACTCGTTTTGAATGGGTTACCATGATGAGAGTCTTCTTATTTTTCTTTGTGTAATCAACTAACTTTTCGATGATGAGTGTTTCGGTATCCTCATCTAAAGCAGAGGAGGGCTCGTCTAGTAAAAAAACTTCTGGATCAATTAGTATAACTCTTGCAAGAGCAAGACGTTGTCGTTCGCCACCGGATAAATGGGAAGAATCATCATCAAGTTTTTTATATAAGTGAACCATTTCAAGGATATCGTTGAGAGCAGTATCATCTTTGAGTGGTTTTTCACTGAATTTTAATCCGATTAGGAGATTGTCGCGAATTGTTCCAGCAAAAATGGTCGGATTTTGTGGAAGCATAGATACTTGACGTCTTAGCGTGATTGCAGAAAGCTCTCGAATTGGACGGAAATCGTCTTTCAGACGGAAATCGTCCAATGAATGATTGCGTATATAGAGTTCGCCTGAATCGGGAGATATCATTTTGTTTAGTAAGCGAATTAGAGTGGTTTTGCCACTTCCGCTTTCACCTACAATACATGTGATGGAGTGCTCTTGAATTGTCAATTCATCAATATCTAGGATGTCTTTATAACGTATATTTTTTAATTGAAACATTGAATTCACCTATTTTTCTTTTATTTCGTTGAGTAGTTCGTGAGTTTTTAAGTGGGCAATTTCCAACACCTTTTGACCAAATTCTGTTATCGAGTAGTATTTTCTGATTTTTCCCTGTATACATTGTTCTTGCATGTTTAGGAGGTTTGATTTTTCCATATTATGTAAAATGGGATAAAGGGTGCCGGGACTCATATCATATCCGTGTTCTTTTAGCTCCTGGATCATCCAAGAACCATAGAATGGCTCTTTCTTTGCATGGTGCAGAATATGAATTTGTATAAAACCTAGAAAAAACTTTCTCATAATTTTGTCTTGCATAAAGAGATCCCTTCTACTAAAATGATATTACGAAATCCAATATCGGAAACCGATAACAAGTACCAAGTAAACAGTATCATAGAAGCAATAAATTTGCAAGAGGAGGTAAAAGTGAACAATCAAGTGGTGAAAAGGTTACCTTGGAGACAATTTTTAAAAGATGTTTTCATTTGTTCTCTGGGTGCATATGGTGGACCGGAAGCACATTATGGTGTTTTTACAGAGCAGATGGTTATAAAGAAGAAATACTTAACGGAAGAAGAACTTGTGGAACTGATTGCATTAACAGGTATTTTGCCGGGACCGAGTAGTACGCAGACGATGGTCGCAATTGGATATAAAATTGGAGGTCCCAGATTAGCTTTTTTAACCATGATTGTATGGGCACTTCCAGTCCTTTTATTAATGACAGCGCTTTCTTTTATGGGAGAAGTGTTATTACTTTTAGATATATCAAGTGATGGATTACGATATATTGGACCAATGGCAGTTGGATTTATACTCGTTGCAGGTTTTCGACTTGGCAAAAAGATCATAACGGATTACATCACGTGCATGCTACTCGTGGCTGGGGCGGTAATCACTTATTTTATAAGAACTCCTTGGATTTATCCGGTTGTGTTGATTGCGGGAGGTGCACTATTTGTGATTGCATCAAAGGAAAAAGAGTTATGGAATAGAGTGGTCATTCGACCACCATGGAAGTATTTAGTGGCATTTCTATTGATAGCAATTATAGGGTTGATACTTACACTCGTGTGGAATTATGACATTATTCATTTGTTTGAGAGTTTTTATCGATATGGGTATTTAGTCATTGGTGGTGGGCAAGTAGTTGTTCCGCTGATGTACAGTGAACTAGTCGAAATGAGACAGTATATGAGTGAACAAGAATTTTTAACTGGATTTGGAATTGTACAGGGATTGCCTGGACCTATGTTTAGTTTTAGCGCGTATGCTGGTGGAATGGCAGCAAGAGGACGGGGTACTATGCATCAAATATTTGGAGCAATGGCAGGTGGAATTGGAATCTTTTTGCCTGGTATTCTACTCATTTATTTTGTGTATCCGGTATGGGAAGGGCTTAAAAAAATAAAGGGAATCAAGCTTTCTTTAAAGGGTATAAGTTCCGTTGCAGCAGGTCTTATTATTGCTTCTGGAATCGTTCTTTTTCAAAAAAATGGTTTGCAATGGGATAATCTAATCGTTGTTTTGGGAACGTCGATAGCGATTCTTTCTAAAAAAATTTCGGCGCCAATCATTGTGGGGGTTATTTTGCTGATAGGATTTATTTCTTTATAAAATATTATGCAAAAATTGAGAGGGAATTATGAAAACAACAATCTATGATTTGAGAGAAGAAAATGCAAATAAGAATCCGCTGAATATTTTATTAAAGTATTATGGAGAGGATACAACAGTTTATGAGGCGCAACAGACAGCAATTATGGACTGTATTGGTTGCTGGAGCTGTTGGTGGAAAACACCAGGTAAATGTGCGTTAAAGGACAATACGAGTGGATTATATGGAGATTTTATTGTAAGTGAACATGTGGTACTTCTTTTTCAAATATCAAACGGTTTTATTAGTGGAAAAGGCAAAACATTCTTAGATCGTTTAATCCAACATTACTTGCCCTATATTAAAATAAGAAATGGTGAGTGTAATCATTTAAAACGGTATGATAATTATCCGGCAATCAGTGTGCATTTTGATGAGGCGGATATGACAATAGAAGAAATAAATTTGGTTAAGGCATATTTAGCGAGAATGGCCTATCATTTTTATGGGGCGTGTAGATTGGTGACAATCAATGGAAAAGAAGTGTATTTCACAGAATTATTGCCAAATGCTCCAAAATGTGAACTCTCTCAACCACAAGAAATTCGACGAGCAAGTGGAAAGTGGATCATATACAATGGTTCTCCAAGAAGAAAAACATCAAACTCAAAAATATTAATTGAGCAAATGCTGATAGGAATGAAGTCAGGAGGCGTAGAGGAAGTAATAGTACGGGAATTAGCTGATCAAAAGATGCATGACTTGTGGATAGAAGAATTTTCGGAATATGATAATCATTTGTTTGTTTTTCCACTCTATGTGCATGCGATGCCTGGTGTTGTAATGAAATTCATAGAGAAATTGAGAGTATATAATAATAGCAACATTCACATGGCATTTTTTATTCAATCTGGATTTCCTGAAACGAGTCAGTCGTATTATATTCGACCTTACTTTTCGCTTTTGGCAAAACGACTAGGTGTTTCCTTTGATGGAGTTATGGTGAAAGCAGGAGTAGAAGGTATGCAATTAAATTCACAAGAGAAAAAGAAGAAACTATTTGGTCAGATGCAGCAGTTTGGAAGAACATATGCAAAAGAAGGTATTACGAATATGTATTGGGACATGAATCTTAAGAAAAACAATGCTTATGGGAAAAGATTTGATAGGCCATATTTGGATTAAAACGAAAAGATATTAAAATATGATAAAGTGCAAAAAACAACTATATTTATCATTATATTGTAGTATAATAGTCCTATATAGATAAAACTATTTAGGACTATGTTTATGAAATGGGGAATTTCTATGACAAAAAAAAGGTACGCAATTCTTGGTATTGTAATCTATATTATTTATTTTGTGGCCATTTATTTGAATAATAGTTTTGTGGCAGATGTAACGTCACCAATGGCAACGTTGATTGCATGTGCGTATATTTTCCATGGATTTTTCTTAAAAGAAAACCAGAAAGTTGCAAAAATCTCTGGATTATTATTGGCATTATCCCTTTTTGCGTGGTTTGTCTGTGATGCTATGTGGGGGATTAGTGCGCAGTTACTGCATGTAGATCCAGAAGATAATGTAGTGATTACATATGGATATTCTCTTACAAATGTGCTTATGATTGCAGCACTTTTGGTGCAGGGATATTTTTTAATGAAACGTTGGAACCGAATGCAGGCATTTTTAGATATAGGAATGGTGTCTTTTTGTTTAGCCGCACTGATTTGGGTATTTGTATTCGAAAGTAATTATGCCAAGTGGAAAGTGTTGCTAGTAGATGTGGTCGCAATGGGATCGCTGATTTTAGATGTGCTCATTTTAGGTGGAGTTTTGATTTGGTTTTTTTCAATTCGAAATCGTAGGGTACCAATATTTTTTGTTTTTATTTTAATTGGTCTCATAGGGTTTGCATTTGTGGATATAATTTATTACTATATCTATTTTTATCAAGATTATGAAGCTAATAATTTCATTGACGCTGCTTATGTAGGTGCGTTTTTTGCATTAGCAACTGCAGGATATCTGAAAAGTCAAAACAATCAACTGCCAGATGGTCAACCAAGGACCTTGAAAATTATTAGTTTCAAAGGGTTCTATTTAAAGAAGGAATTGATGTTCATGATTGTTCCTATTCTTTTATTGATTTTTCAAAGCGAACAAACACAGTTGATTTTGATCCTAATCACGACAATCTTCCTGTATTACATCTTCGTCAACTATACTCAGAATAGTATTCATAAAGATGTATTATTAGAACGAGAAAAAGAGCATGTTCTAGAACTCGAGAAGAGAGTTGAGGAAAGAACAGAAGAAATCGTTAAAATAATGAATACAGATGTTGTCACAGGATTGAAAAATCGCAGGTATTTGGAACACTACTTGGAACAATTAGTGAAAAATTGTTCTTCGAATGAGTACATCTATTTATACTATATTGACCAAAACAAATATAAAAATCTGAAATCCATTTATGGTAAGTTTATTGCAGAAAAAACATTACAAGAAGTGGGGAAAAGAATCGACTTAGTAATTGAAAGAGAGAATGGACTGACGAGTGCATATGGAGAAGATATTTTTGTCGGGGTCATTAAAACCACCAAAGCATATGATGAAATAATGAAAATGGGAGAACGAATTGTTGCGCATTGTAATGATCATTATTTTGTTGAGAATCATATTATTAATGTGACGGTTAATATTGGAATATCTTGTTATCCGCTAGATTCAAAAAGCAGTGAAGAATTGATTAAAAATGCAGATATGGCGATGATAGATGCTAGGAAATTTGGGTTCAACTTTATTAAGAGATATGATCGTGAATTAGGTAAAGCATATGATGAAAATGCGAAATTAGAACTTTTGCTTAAGAGGGCAGATTACGACAAGGACTTTAGACTTTGCTATCAGCCGCAAATTTCGACGGAAACAAAGAAAATAATAGCCGTTGAAGCACTCATAAGATGGAGACACAAAGATCGGGATATTATGCCAATTGACTTTATTCCTTTGACAGAAGAAACGGGGATTATTATCCCGTTAGGATATTGGATTATGGAAAAGGCAGCAAAGCAGTTATCTCAATGGAGAAAAAATTATCGTACAGATATTCGAATGGCAGTCAATATATCAAGCAAACAATTGTTGGACGATAATTTTGCAAAAAATCTTATCAGAATTTTGGATGAGAATGAAATACCTTATAATCGATTTGAAATTGAAATAACTGAAAATATTCAGCTTGAATCCAACAAAGCAATACAGGATGTTTTGATTGAACTTAGTAAGATGGAAGTATCAATTGCAATTGATGACTTTGGAACAGGATACTCATCCCTTTATTACCTTAAGCATTTGCCAATTAGTCGTGTTAAAATAGCAAAAGAGCTCATTGATTATATTGATCAGGATATTTACTCAAAATCAATTGTTCAAATGATGATTTTTGTTGCAAAGGTAAATCGAATGAAGATTATTGCAGAAGGTGTTGAAACGGAAGAGCAGTTTGATCAGCTTGAAAATATGGGGTGTGAAGAATTACAGGGGTATTTGTTCTACAAACCACTAGAAGTGCATCAGATTGAAGATAAGTGGGATAAAAACATATTTTAATAGGCAGGTATAAACATGTTCATTAGACAAATTGAATTAAATCTATATGCAATACTTGTATTGGCTTTTTTGCTTTTTGATGTTAAAGACTCTGTTATGAAAAAAACAAAAACATCAAAGATTTATAATACGGTTGTAGTATTGTTGATTATCATCCAAGGAATTGAAATATTATCATGGTTAGTTGACGGAAAAATGGGAACAATCTATCGTTATGGGAATGTGGTTATCAATTCATTGTTCTATGCAATTACATTAATTCCAATTAGTTTATGGCTGATGTATTTTGATGAGAATATTATTCAAGAAAGTGAAAAAAAGAAAAAAAGACGGATTATTTATCTGTGTCTAAATATGGTTGTGGTTATCTTGGTAATCATCAATTTATTCAACGAATTTATTTTTTGTGTTACACCAGAGAATCACTATGTTCGACATGTTGGCTCATGGGTCATTATGATATTGAATTGCGTGACGTATTGGGCATATATTATTTCGCTTCAAAAATATATTCGTGTAATTCATGCAAGACTTTATAAAGTGATTTTTGCACTTGGAATATTTCCATCCATTGGTGCAATTATTCAAATGCATTGTTATGGACTTACCCTGATTTGGCCAATGATGGCAATTGTTACATTGGCGGCCTACATTTTAATTGAGAGAGAAGAGCTAAAACGGGATGATTTGACAGGACTTTATATGCGTGCAAGTTTAGAAACTAGGATCTCATATAAAATACGACAGCAGCAACCCTTTTCCATGATTCTTATTGATTTAGATGATTTTAAGAAGATTAATGACAAATATGGTCATGTAGAAGGTGACAAAGCGCTTCGTATGATTTCGAATGTATTAAGTAAAAGTATTAAACAGTCAGATTCAATTTATCGCATTGGCGGTGATGAATTTATACTTCTAATTGAAACCGATAAACGCGACACCGCAAAAGTGGTAATGGATAGAATCTGCAAGAACCTACGAAAGATGAATGATAGTAATGCAAATCCCTATTCGATTGAGATGAGCATTGGAGTAGCACACTATGAAAATGGAGAATCAAATACATATGAGAGTTTATTAGCAAAAGCAGATGAGCAAATGTATCAGAATAAACGAAATAAGTGTAAAGAAAAAGATGGGAGATAGGTATGGCAACTACAAAAGAATATGTAGAATATGTTTGTGAACAAATTGAGGGAGTTGGAGACATTCGATTTCGAAAAATGTTTGGAGAATACATGATTTATGTAAATGACAAGCCGATTCTTTTGCTCTGTGACAATATTGTATTTGTGAAAATGCATGACAGCATAAAGGAATTAATGCTTGATAGCGAAACAGGAGTTCCCTATCAAGGAGCAAAAGAGCACTATATTTTGGATACAGATAATATACAAAAAGCCCGAGATGTAATACATACTCTCGAGCCACATGTGTTGGTTCCAAAACCGAAAAAGAAAAAGACGATTAATGCATCATAAAATTTCGAATAATTGTTCGGAACATACAATCTGGAAGAGCTTTCCTTAGGAATAACAAAGTAAAAGCATTTTTACCTTTGTGATATCTTAAGCGAGAGCTTTTGTCATTTGCCGCTTTGTAGATACCAATTGCAATTTCGTCAGGGTGGGAGGCATTTTTTTCGAATTTTTGAGAATTCTTCACGGCCTTATCAAACTGTTCAGCATAATCACTGATCCGTTCTGAATTAGGCAGAAGCATGGAATTTCCATAGAAATTTGTTTTGATAATTCCTGGTTCAAATAGTTTAACTCGAACATGGAAAGGTGCTAACTCAAATGCAAGAGCATCCGATAATCCTTCAACGGCCCATTTGGTACTGTTATAGAGGCTGTAATATGGAAATGCAAGACGACCAGCAACAGAAGCAATATTAAGGATAACACCATCTTGTTGTTGCTTGAAATGTGGAAGAAAGGCTGTAGTCATGTCAATCAATCCGTTTACATTTGTATTGTATTGTCTCGCGATTTCATCGCGACTAAATGCTTCAAGCGGACCAAAAAGCGCAAATCCAGCATTGTTAATAAGAACATCAATTTTCTTATACTTTTCAATTGCATAATCTGTGGCTTTTAAGATGGAATTATAATCAAGGACATCTAATGGATACACATCGACATTCGCATGATTCTTTAAAGTATCAGGGCATTTATCCGGTGTTCTCATTGTTGCAACAACATTCCAATCATGATTTGCAAAATAAAGTGCAGTACTTAGTCCGATTCCTGATGAAGTTCCAGTAATAAATACAGTTTTTCTCATAATATCTCCAATCGTTTTGTTAGATCAATGTATGAAAATAATAATGTATTGTGATGAGATTGGCAATAGAGTATTTCACACGATAGAAGATTATGTGATTTGTAATAGTATTTGACAAATGAATATGGATTCTCTAGAATAGCACAATAGATAATGGATAGTGTAGCTAGAAATGAAAGTGTGCACGGGAACGGTGACGAAGATGGATGCAAAGAATTTACAGGGTCAAACGATACAAGAAAAAACAAGGGAGAATCCGTTAGGGATTGACAAAATACCACAACTACTAATGAGATTTTCACTTCCTGCTATGATTGGAATGATGGTAAACGCATTCTATAATATTGTGGATCGATTTTTCATTGGGAACGCAAAGGATTTAGGTGCAAATGGTCTCGCTGGGATTACAATTGGATTTCCGATTATGATTATTTTATTATCCATTGGTATTCTCTTCGGAGTTGGAGGAGCCACTCTTTTTTCGATTAAATTAGGTTCAAAAAAAGAGGAGGAGGCACAAGCAGTTCTAGAAAACGCTTTCGCTTTTTTAGTTATTAGTGGATTCCTATTTATGGTATTTGGGCAAATTTTTCTAAAACCGCTTTTACAAGTTTTCGGAGCAAGTGAGGCTGTATTACCATTTGCGACTAAGTACATGAGAGTCATATTCTTTGGGGCGATTTTTCAAGTGGTTGGATTAGGTATGAACAATTTTTTAAGAGCGGATGGAAAACCCAATTTGGCAATGATAACGATGTTTGTAGGCGCTGGAATCAATATTGTATTGGATCCAATCCTCATTTTTGGATTTAAAATGGGTATGGAGGGCGCCGCATTAGCAACGATTTTTTCACAGGCAATTTCATTGACATGGATCTTGGCATACTTTTTTAATAAAAAGAATAAGTATCATATTCAGATAAAAAAAATAAGAATTCGTTTTTCAATCTTAAAGAGTATTGTTGGATTTGGAATTCCAGGTTGCTTGATGCAAGTAAGTGGAAGTATTTTAAATGCAATATTGAACAGATATTTATGGACGTATGGGGGTGATGTAGCAGTTTCAGGGATGGGTATTATTAATAGCATTCAGACGATTATCTATATGCCAATTATTGGTCTTAATCAGGGAGTTCAGCCAATTATTAGTTACAATTTTGGAGCAAAAAAGTATAACCGAATTAAAGAGGCGGAGAAACTTGCGATGATTGTTGCAACTTTAATTGTTTCAATCGGGTGGATCGCAACTAGATTCTTTGCGGTGCAGATGGTTGGATTTTTTAATCGTGACAGTCAATTGCTTGAGTTTGGAAGCCATGCCGTGCAAATTTGGTTTTTGTGTTTACCAATTACTGGGTTTCAAATGCTTGGAGCAAATTTCTTTCAAGCGACGGGGCGCCCAAAAGTTGCAATGTTTTTGACATTAACAAGACAGGGATTGTTCCTAATTCCATTTATTTTATTGTTTTCCCATTATTGGGGATTGAGTGGAATATTAATTGCAGTTCCAATTGCAGATGTAGTAGCAACAGTGATAACGGGGATATGGTTCTATTTTGGAATACGGATGAGGTCTATCAATGAGACAGTTTGAAATCGTTAAGAATAAATGAAAAGCAAAAGTGAGCTTACTTATTGCAAATTGTAAATGAATATGGTAGCCTATTTTCTAGGGAATGATGGTCTCCCTTGGTTATTACCAGAACCGCACATGTGCTGATGACTTCTGCAAGACACGCAGAAGTTGTCAGTTTTTTTAATGGAGGAAGAAGGCATGCTTACAAGTTTAGCTTTAATATTTTTAGTTGGTTTATTATTAGGGAAATTATTTCAGTCGCTCAAATTACCGCAATTAATCGGGATGATATTGACTGGAGTTTTGCTAGGTCCCCATCTTCTGGGGTTGATAGACAAAACAATACTTGGCATATCACCAGATCTTAGACAATTGGCCCTCATTATTATTTTGACAAGAGCAGGTTTGTCATTAGACTTAAAAGATTTGAAAAAAATTGGTCGTCCAGCAATTTTAATGTGTTTTGTTCCTGCATGTTTTGAAATTTTGGGAACATTATTACTTGCACCTAGGTTACTTCATATTACGTATTTGGAAGCAGCAATAATGGGGAGTGTTATCGCAGCGGTTTCACCAGCTGTTATTGTTCCTAGAATGATTCGTGCTTTAGAACAAGGGTATGGGAGTGAAAAGCGAATACCTCAGCTAATTCTTGCAGGTGCATCTGCAGATGATGTATTTGTCATTATAATATTTACGGCCCTCATTTCTTTGGCAAAAGGGGAGAAAATAGATGCGATGGGATTTGCTGAAATTCCAATATCCATTCTATTGGGAATTCTAATGGGATTTTTAGTGGGTGGAGCACTCATCTGGTTCTTTAAAAAGGTGCATATTAGAGATACAGTCAAACTAGTCATTATGCTGAGTATATCCTTTTTGTTAATCGAGCTACAAAATCAGCTTGATTCAATTGTACCAATGTCAGGATTACTTGCAATTATGAGCATGGGAATTATGATTTTTAGTAAATATGATGAACTTGCCAAAAGACTTTCCATAAAATATAACAAACTATGGATTGGAGCGGAAATTATTTTATTTGTTTTAGTTGGAGCAACACTTGATTTATCCTATGTGATAAAAGCAGGAGTACTTGTTGTAATCCTTGTTTTTGTGGCACTCGTATTCCGAATGATTGGAGTCCTAACTTGCCTGATCAAAACAAATCTAAATTCAAAGGAAAAGCTGTTCTGCGTTTTCTCCTATATGCCCAAGGCAACTGTACAGGCAGCAATTGGTGCCATTCCATTAAGTATGGGACTTGAATGTGGGAATATCGTGTTAACAGTAGCAGTTCTTTCAATCTTGATTACAGCACCACTAGGAGCCTTTTTAGTAGACCATTCTTATCAAAAATTATTAGCCAAATAACCAATAAAAGGGTATAATGAGAAATATAGTTTAATTTGAGAGGGGAATGATTTGATGGGCAAAAAAGTGTCTGTAATAGGAGCGGGAATGGGCGGTTTATCTGCTGCAATACGTTTACAAAATGCAGGATACCAAGTAGAAATATATGAAAAAGAAAGTATTCCTGGAGGGAAAATGCATCAGCTGAAAGAAAATGGGCACACATTTGATGTTGGTCCAACTTTAGTTATGATGCCTTCCGTTTATCGTGAAATATTTGAATTGGCAGGTAAAGACCCAGATGATTATATACCTATGACAAAATTAGACCCAATGTATGAGGTGTATTTTAAGGCGAAACCATTCAGGCACTATAAACTAAGTTCGGACTTAGTAGAGTTAATGAAATTAGTTGAGCAAAAAGGACCTGAAAATGCAAAAGGATTTTTAAGTTATATCGACGAAATATATAAACGTTACCAAGTAGCACTAGAATACTTTATATCAAAACCATTTCGAAAATCTTCAGAAATACTAAAACCAAACATGATTAGGCAAGCACTCAAATTGAAGACATTTGACAGTGCGGATCATATGATGGCTTCGTTTATGCCAGACAAAGATTTGCAGCAGATGCTGAGTTTTCAAACTCTTTATATAGGAGTGTCACCTAAAAAGGGTCCTTCTTTATATAATATAATTCCAATGATTGAGTTATTATATGGAGTTTGGTTTATAGATGGCGGAATGCATACAATGGCGACGCAAATGGCGAGATTATTTGAAGAACTTGGTGGAACGATTCACTATAATTCACCAGTTCATAAAATAGTTACCAAGAACCAAAAAGTTGAGGGGCTTGTAGTGGGTGAAAAGCAAGTACAAACGTCCTATGTGGTTTGTAATGCAGACTTTCCCTATGCAATGACAAAACTAATTGACGAGCCAAAGGTGAAGGGAAAATACACTCAGAAGCATGTAGATGAAATGGATTATTCATGTTCTTGCCTTGTGTTTTATTGGGGTGTAAAAGGGACTTTTGAAGATTTGGCGACGCATACGTTTATCATTTCAGAGGATCTAGATGATAATCTTGAGAGTATTTTTGATGGAAGAAAAATAAAAGATCCATCTATTTACTTGCATATTCCTTCAAGGGTTGACCCATCTATGGCACCAGTTGGAAAGTCCAGCTTTTATGTATTAATCCCCGTTTCAGAAATCGTAACATCACAATATGAGTGGAATGATGAAACTGTGGCAGAATATCGAGAGAAGGCAATTGCTACATTAGAACAAATTCCTGGACTTGATACAATAAAGGATAGTATAGAAGTTGAAAAAATCTTTACGCCTAAGAACTTTGAGGCTGAATTTAACGCATATAGGGGAGCGACATTTGGACTACAACCGACGTTAAAACAAAGCAATCACTTAAGACCACAGGCAAAATGTATGAATTGTGAGGGGCTGTACTTCACCGGAAGTAGTACCCATCCAGGAGCGGGGGTCCCAATTGTATTAGAAAGTGGACGGATTTGCGCAGAAGAATTAAGGAGAGATGAACCGGAGGACAGTTTTTCGTGATGATTAGTAAAAATAAGGATTCTTTATCAATTTCATATGAAGTTGCTCAGGAGATTATGAAGGATAAAGCGGCTAGCTTTTATCAAGCATTTAGTAATCTGCCTAAGGAGCGCTTTGAGTGTGTTGCGGCAGTGTATGCTTTTTGTAGATATGCAGATGATGTTGTGGATAATGATCCTTTTGGTGAGTTAAAGCAAGAGGTTTTGCGAGCATTACTTGCACTAGAGTTCGCTGTCAATTCTTTGTATAGAAACTTAGAGCAATCGGATTTGGAAATCGCGCAATCGGTGTTTTCCCTATCTTGGTGGGAAGCGTTTCAAGACGCTGTGAAAAAATATCAGATACCAATGCAACCATTTATTCAGCAAATCAATGGGCAGAGAAAAGATGTTGATTTTAAAGATCTTGAAACCCTTGATGATTTGATTGAGTATAGTCGTCTAGTGGCTGGCTCAGTTGGAACAATGCTACTACCAATTATTGCAATCGATATAGAAACAGCGCATAATCAAGAACTAATGGGAGCTTGTGAGAATTTGGGAATTGCGATGCAGATTACCAATATATTAAGAGATGTTGGGGAAGATCTTAGAACTAGGAATAGAGTGTATCTTCCACAAGATTATCTGGTGAAATATAAGATTCGTAGAAGTGATTTGGAAGTATTAGCACATCTTGGAGCAGATGTTTTAGTGGATATTCCTAGTGGATTCATCGATTTGTGGGAAGAACTTGCAGGAGTAGCTGACCGATATTATGAATATTATGAAGCATGGATTAGGTCTTTTCATAAGAACGCGAGAATGCCACTTGTTGCAGCTGCATTAAGTTATAGGGCAATTGCTGATGCAGTGAGAAAAGAAAACTATAATTGTTTTACAAAAAGATGTTATACAAGCGCTATGAAGCGTGCTGACATAATACTACAGGCACAAAGAAAAGTAATGGAAAAATAAAAGTACTAGGCAGAAGGTTTCAGATACAAGGGGGAAGTAGTATGAAAAAAATTCTGACAGTATCAATGATTATTTTAATATTCTTTATCAGTATTTCTTCACCTGTTTTAGCAAAAGACGAAGATATCAAATGGACAAAAGAAGAATTAGATTTTATGGAGCAGCATAAGGTCATTCGGATAGGTGTTGATCCGGGTTTTGTTCCTTTTGAGTTTTTGGATGAAAACGGTGAGCATAAGGGAATTGCAGCAGACTACCTAGAGATCATCACTCAAAAGACGGGGCTTACATTTGAGGTGCAAAAAGATTTATCATGGCCACAAGCTTATGAAAAAGCAGTTGCAGGTGATATTGATATGCTAGCAGCAGTTTCAAAAACAAAGGAGCGGGAACAGTATTTCTTATTTTCTGAGCCATACTTTTTCTTTAAACGTGTTATTGTTACAAGAAATGATGAAAAAGATATTTCGGATATAAAAGATTTAGAAAATCTAAGTGTTGCAGTGCAAAGAAACAGTTCGCATCATAGTTATTTGCAAGAGGACCCAAAGATTAATCTAAGTCTATATGATTCCGTGGAAGTGGCACTCACAAATGTTGCAAATGGTACAGAACGGGCATTTGTAGGAAATCTGGCAACGACAAATTACCTAATCAAGAAAAATGGACTCACAAATCTTAGATTCACTTCTTTTGAGGCGCAAAAGGAACAAGCGCTTCATTTTGCTGTTCGAAAAAACTGGCCACAGTTGCAATCAATCATGAATAAAGCAGTAGACAGTATTTCAGATGAAGAAAAAATGAGAATCCAGAACAAGTGGATATCAATCGATTCGGATACGGATTACTCTAAGCTTATGAGTGTTGTGGCAATGTTAGCTGGGGTTTGTTTTATCGTATTTATTGTGTCGGCTTATTGGATTATCAAACTAAAAAGGGAAATAAAGGAAAGAAAACGAATCCAAAACGATTTGGAGAAGGCTAAGATCGAGGCAGAGGAAGCGAATCAATTTAAAATGGCCTTTATGGCAAGAATGTCCCATGAAATTCGAACTCCTTTAAATGCAATTGTAGGAATGACATACTTAATCAAAAAAACGCAGATTACTTTAACGCAGCGTATGTATGTAGAGCGTATTGTTCAGGCATCTAATAATATGCTTAGTATTATTAATGATATCTTGGATTTTGCCAAAATAGAGTCAGGTAAAGTAGAGCTTGAAGTACATTCGTTTAGTATGGATCAAGTAATCCAAAATGTAGTCAATATTGTGTCCTATAAAATTGAAGAGCAAAAAATTGGATTTCACCTTTTAAAGGATCCACTTATACCAAACTGGTTTTTAGGTGACTCTAAGAGGATTGAGCAAATACTAATTAATATTCTTAATAATGCCGCGAAGTTTACAAATCAAGGTGAAGTAGTTATGGATATTCGACTTATGGCCAAAGAAGAGTCGAATTATCACTTGGTATTTACAATAAGGGATTCTGGAATCGGAATGAGCAAAGATCAAATCAATCAACTGTTTCAACCATTTGTACAGGGAGATATCAGTATTAATCGCCGTTTTGGTGGCTCTGGACTTGGTCTTTCTATTGTGAAGAGTTTGATTGATGCAATGGATGGTACGATTCAGGTGTTCAGTACGGTTGGTGAGGGATCAACATTTGTTATTCATTTACATCTGAAAGTCGACGAAGAAAAAGAAACAGATGAGTCGAAAAATATGAAAAGCAACCAGTTCTCTGGAATCAAAGCGCTTGTCTTAGAAAAATCAGGATCAAGCATGAATTTGATTGAAAGCTATTTGCGAGTATTTGGATTACAATGTGAGCTAACAACATCTGTTTCAAGTGCAATCAACCTTTTGGAAAATTCAGCCAATTCTTTTTCTAAGCCATTTGATTTGTTTATCATTGACTATGATACTCCGTTAGAAGGTGGATTTGAATTTGTTGAAGCACTTAGGAATAATCAAAAAATTGTAGTTATGCCTAAAATTTTGTTGTTATTACCAATGATGCGGGAGGATTTGTTTGATCAATTAAAAGATCATCAAATCGATATTGGAGTTGGAAAGCCAATTATCCCATCTGCATTACTAAATGGAGTGTTGAGTCTATTCCAATTATCGGCTATTTCTAAAGTACAAAATAGAAATAAGTTGGTTACAATTTCAGGAAATGAATCGGTAAGGCAGACCATTCTATTAGTAGAAGATAATAAAACGAATCAATTAATAGTGAAATCGCTAACAGAGCAGATTGGGTTAGAGTGTATTATTGCAAATGATGGAAAAGAAGGGGTCGAGGTATTTTTAGAAAATCAAGATAGGATACAATTGATACTTATGGATCTGCATATGCCAGTTATGAATGGATACGAGGCATCTGTAGAAATCAGGAAACATTCAGAGAAAGTACCAATTATAGCGATGACGGCAGATGTGATTTTAGGTGTGCAGGAAAAGTGCAAAGAGAGTGGGATTAATCAATATATCAGCAAGCCTTTTGATCCAGAACGTTTTATTGATTTGCTGTGTTCATATGTTCATAAACCGGAGAAAGAGTGTAGTGACTATGAGCGGTATCATTACGAAGCTGGATTGAAAAAAATAGGCATTGCAGAACCGATTTATTTACAAATACTTCAGGAATATTCAGAGGAAAACAGTCAATTACTAGAACAACTAGAAGAAATTATTTCAAATAAAGAGTATGAAAAGGGTAAGCAGATTGTTCATAAGGTTAAAAGTAGTTCGGGAAGTATTGGTGCCCAAGGTCTGTATGAAACTGCAATTGTATTGCAGGGTGCATTTAGCAATCATGAGGACGAAAAAATAACAGAGACCTATCAAAAATTCAGTTATTTGGTACATGATTTATTGGATGAAATCACTGTCATTATGAAAGAAAGGACGTGATGAGAAAATGGATAAACTATGTGATCTAAAAATATTAGTAGTAGATGATTCTAGCATTGACCGAATGATTATTCAGAATATGTTATCGGAATATAAAGTAATAACGGCCAATAACGGAGAAGAAGCGCTTGTTATATTGCGACAAAATGAAACGATTCATCTGATGATTTTGGACTTGAATATGCCGGTTGTAGATGGATACGAAGTGCTACGCAGATTGACAGAGGAAGAAAAAAAGCGTGTACGAATACTGATTCTGACAAATTATGATGAAATGGAGAGTGAGTTTAAAGGGCTCGAACTAGGGGCAGTGGATTATATTCGAAAGCCTATTCACATTGCATCACTTACAGCAAGAATCAGGATACATGCGCAATTACTTTTGATGCAAAGAAAAATCGAAAAACAGCTGTCAGAGAGTGAGCGAAGTAAGGCTGTGTTTTTGTCCCATATTCCGGGTTTGGCATATAGATGCAGATATGATAGAGAATGGACGATGGAATTTGTCTCGACTGGTTGTGAAACGCTAACGGGATATAAACCTGAAAGTCTTTTGCATAATAAAGATATTAGTTTTAATCAAATTATTGCTCCAGAGTATCGAAAATTACTTTGGGAATTGTGGGAAAGTAAACTAAATCAAAAAGAGTTTTTTGAATTCGAGTATGAAATCATTACTGCTTCTGGACAGCGAAAAACAGTGCTGGAGTTGGGGGAAGGAATCTATGATGATAAGGGGAATGTGGAAGCTCTAGAGGGGATTATTTTTGATATTACTCACCGTAAAAATATTGAGAAAAAGCTACAATATCAAAATGAGCATGACAGATGGACAGGACTTTATAATCGCAATTATTTAGAGCATATTTTGGCAGAAGATGACTATAACTTTTCGCAATTAAACCGAGCCGTTATTTTGATTAATCTGATTGATATTCATCAAATTACAACAAGTTATGGATTTCACTATACAAGGGATTTGTTGCAACGGGTCGCAATGGAGCTAAAAGTGCTTTGTACGGATGATTGTATGTTATTTAACACCTATGAGAATCGTTTTGCATTCTATCATAGAAACTATATTGATCAAAATGAATTGAATCAATTTATCGAGAAGATGATTGAACAACTAGACACGATTCTCGCTGTTGAGCGAGTTGGTGGAGGAATTGGTGTTGTTGAATTAGAGCCAGGAGTTGTTCATAATGTTGATAAGATGCTTAAGAGATTATTAATCGCTTCCGAGAAAGCAATTGAAATGGATGAACATGATTTTGATGTGTGTTATTATAATAGTGATATGGAACAACAGATTTTAAGAGAGCAGGAAATCAAGAACGAATTATCAAAAATTGAACAGCAGGATGATAGTGGTTTTTCTTTGGTTTTCCAGCCGATTTTAGATTTGAAGACAAATCAAATTTCTGGATTTGAGGCACTAGCAAGACTCAATACGAGTGGGCTAGGGAATATACCTCCTTTAGAATTCATTCCCATCGCAGAAAAGTATAAGTATATTATTCCAATTGGCAAAATCGTGATTCAAAAAGCAATCCAGTTTCTAAAAAGAATCAATGATGAAGGTTTTGAAAATATAAATATGTCTGTGAATGCCTCTATTATTGAGTTACTTAAAAAGGAATATGGGGAATACTTAAGTGAGAAACTTCAGGGATTTGGAGTTGATCCAAAGAATATTAGTATTGAGATTACGGAGACAGTTTTTTCGTCCAGTTACCAGGAAATGAACACAATTTTAGGTCATTTGCAGAACCTTGGTATCCATATATCAATTGATGATTTTGGTACTGGCTACTCATCTTTTGCGAGGGAGCGGGACTTAAATGTTGATTGTTTGAAAGTGGATAAATCCTTTGTTGATCGATTAATGGAACTTCCTCCAGAGAAAGCCATTACTGGGGATATTATTTCAATGGCACATAAACTAGGGCATAGTATTATTGCAGAAGGTGTCGAATATAGTAAGCAACTGGATTATTTACGGAAATACGGATGTGATAAAGTTCAGGGATACTTCATAAGCAAACCATTGAACGAAGATGAAGCGCTAGAGTTTATAAAGAATTATAAAATAACAGAATCATAACTAATGGGGGCTTTTATGGAAAAGCAGGCAAGTATTAAAGAATATCTTGAAATAGGTGTATTGTCAGTAATCTACAGTTTGCTGTTTTTATTCCTAAGAGGAACAATTGATCATACAATAATCTTTAAGAGTTTGAATTTGATTGTTGAGTCAGGAATTATCGGTGGAATCGTGATTCCAATACAAATGCTTATCTCGGTCTACATTGTACTTCGTGAGCCTAAAATAGGATTTGTAAGCAGCGTTTTGCTAAATATTCTACACATAATTGCAGCAAATATCTATAATATTAGGAATCCATACAATTGGTTTTTCCCAGAGGTTATTTCCTGTTTTGTTGTATTGATTGTTGTTTTTTTGATGGCATATCATAATTTGAAAATTGAAAGTTATATAGAGAAAATTGAAAAGCAAAAAGAAATCTTAAAAGAGTCCGAACAAAGATTACATCATTTAGCATTTTATGATTCCTTAACCGATTTACCAAATAAAGAATTGTTCAAAAAACATGCGCAGGAGATGATTGAAAAATCAAAAAGAGAGAGTTCTCTATTGGGAATCATGTTTGTGGATTTGGATTCGTTTAAAGCTGTCAATGATACAATGGGTCATGCAGCGGGTGATTGTGTATTGAAAGAAATATCAAATCGCTTTTTACAAGTGTTAAGAGATGAGGACATGGTGTCAAGATTTGGTGGCGATGAGTTTCAGATTTTGATTACAAATGTAGAACGTCTAGATGAACTGAATAGAATTACAAATCGTGTTATGTCTATTTTTCAGAAACCAGTGTTAATTCAAGATATAGAGTTTGTTATTTCCGCTAGTGTAGGTGTTTCTGTTTATCCCTATGATGGGGAAGACCATGAAACACTCACAAAGAATGCAGATATAGCAATGTATTATGCAAAAAGTAAAGGCAAGAATCAATGTGTTTTTTGTAATGTAGATATGAAAAACGACATACTTTATAAGCTTCAAATGACGAATCAACTCTATCATGCTTTGGATAATAAAGAATTTCAGATTGAATATCAGCCGCAAGTAGATGTTCAAACGAAGCAAGTGATTGGGTTTGAAGCACTTATTAGATGGGATAACAAAGAGTTTAAGTCTGTTTCACCGGCTATTTTCATTCCAATTGCTGAAAGTACTGGATTGATCCATTCAATCGGCCTATGGATGATTAAGACAGTTTGTGAACAGTGCTCATCCTGTCGAGAAGAGTATGGAAGTGACTACCGAATTTCCATTAATATATCGATTGAACAGTTAAAGGATTTGAATTTCACCAACCAGATCAGTGAAATTCTTAGAAAAACAAATACGTTATCCAAAAATATTCAAATTGAAATTACAGAGAGTATTGCGTTTAATGAAGAACCATATGTTTTAAAACGAATCTGGGAGCTGAAAAATCTTGGATTATCCATTGCAATTGATGATTTTGGAACTGGATATTCGTCTCTAAGCAGATTGAGATCATTTCCGATAGACTTGATTAAAATTGATATGGAATTTGTTCGTGGAATTTCCACGAATTCACATAAGGAAAAGGAAATAATCAAAGGAATTATTAAATTAGCAAGAAATATTGGTATCAAGGTTTTGGCTGAAGGAGTTGAAACGAAAGAGGAGTATGAATTCTTGAAGCAAGAAAATTGTGATGAGATACAGGGATTTTACTTCTACGAGCCTTTATTGCCCCAAGATATTAAACAGCAGATTCTTAATAGAACAAAAGAATTGGAGGAACAATGACTGAATTAGTGAGTAAATTATTACCAATTATAGTCCTCTTACTGATTGGGTATTTGTTAAAAAGAAGGAAGACTTTTTCAGACAATGTTGTAGATGATTTAAAAAAAATACTTTTAAAAATTGCGTTACCAGCAGTGCTATTTGATGCATTTTCGACAATGAAATTACAACTATCCTATACGTTTTTATTTTTCATGATTTTTATTTATTGCGCAGTGTTATATGGAATCGGCGTATTTTTGAATTGGAAATTCGCAACATTATTTCCTTATAAGAACACAAAGGGGTACATGACGGGATTCGAGTTTGGAATGATCGGAGTGGGTCTTTTTAGCGCCTTGTGGGGAATGGATCAACTATGGGTAATTATGTTGATTGGACTTGGACATGAGCTATTTATCTGGTTCTTTTATGCAACACTTTTATCCAAATCAATGGATGAAAAAGTAACCATAAAAGATACACTTCTTCAATTTATTAAGACACCAACAATTCTTGCTATTGTATTAGGAATTATATTTAATGTAGCAGGAGTAAGGACAATTATGGAGGGGGAAATTTGGGGACGGGGAATCATTTCTGTAATTGAATTTCTGAAGCCACTCACATCACCATTGATACTTTTGGTTATTGGTTATACAATGACATTTACAATTAAGAATGCTTCGAAAATTCTATGGTTTTTGGCAGTAAGAATGATTTTGGTTTTGGGATTAGGTGGTTTGGTACTTGTTATACTGCATCGGTTCTTACAACCGATAGACCCATTGTTTGACATAGCATTTTGGGCTTTTATATTGTTGCCAGCACCCTATATTCTTCCACTTTATATCAAGGAAAATGAGGAGGCTAGCTTCTTCTCACAATTGCTTGTATATTCAACAATTGTATCATTTGTTGCGTATACAGCGCTATTTATCATAAGTAAGGTTTAGGGGAGAAAAGATTATGTGGATTGGTATATTTATGCCTTTTATAGGAACATCACTTGGAGCGGCATGTGTCTTTTTGGTAAAAGAACAATTGCCTGATCAATTACAAAAAGCTTTGTTGGGGTTTGCTTCAGGAGTTATGGTAGCTGCTTCGGTGTGGTCCTTATTGATTCCGTCGCTAGAATATTCAGAACCAATGGGGAAACTAGCTTTTATTCCGTCACTAATAGGGTTTACGCTTGGAATTGCTGGACTTTTACTGTTAGATCGGATTATTCCCCATCTGCATCTAGAGAGCGATGAACCAGAGGGAATAAAATCAAAGTTAAAGAAAACAACAATGTTGATACTTGCCGTTGTATTGCATAATATTCCAGAAGGAATGGCGGTTGGAGTTGTATTTGCCAGTACCATGTCAGACAATAGCCATATCACTTTGGCGGCAGCACTTGCACTTGCACTTGGAATTGCAATTCAGAATTTTCCAGAAGGTGCAATTATTTCATTGCCACTTAAAAATGCTGGAATTACTCGAAAAAGAGCATTTGTATATGGCGCGTTATCAGGAGTAGTAGAGCCAATTGCAGCTATTATTACCATGTATTTGACTCGTTTTATTTTACCGATTTTGCCATATATACTTGCTTTTGCTGGGGGTGCAATGATTTATGTGGTTGTTGAAGAACTATTGCCTGAAGCTTCATCGGGAGAGCATTCTAATATTGCAACGATAGGATTTGCAGTTGGTTTTATGGTAATGATGATTTTGGATGTGACATTGGGCTAGTGGATAGTTATAATAATTGAATTGGTTATGGAGTGACATATGAAAATAATACATTGTGCAGATTTGCACTTAGATTCCAAAATGGAAACGCATTTTAGTAGTGAGCAAGCAAGAGAAAGGCGTTATGAAATTTTAGAAACATTTGAAAATATGGTGGACTTTGGTTGCGAACAAGGAGTTTCTGTTATTATCATTGCGGGTGATTTGTTTGATACGCCTCAACATCAGCAAAAAACAATTAAGAACAGGGTGTTAGAAAAAATAAAGAATACGCAGCAAATAGATTTCCTCTATTTGCAGGGGAATCATGATCGCGATGATTATTTCAAAACACTTTCAGATCGGCCTCAGAACTTGAAACTATTTGGTCGTCAGTGGATGAGCCATCGTTATGAACAGGTTGTCATTACTGGGATGGAGTGTTTGGAGCAAAAAGAGGATTATGACAAACTTTTGTTAAGAGAATCCGATTTTAATATTGTTGCGTTACATGGGCAAGTAGAAAAGTATGGTAATAAGGCGGGGGAAGATACAATTTTATTATCGCAGTTGCAGAATAAGTATATCGACTACTTGGCGCTTGGACATATTCATGAGTACAAGGGTGATAAACTAGATTATAGAGGAATTTATCAGTATTCAGGTTGCTTAGAGGGCCGAGGATTTGATGAAACTGGCGAAAAAGGATTTGTTTTATTGGAAGTTTTGAAGAATCATTTATCACATCAATTTGTTCCATTTTCCAAAAGAAAATTTCATGAAATTACAATTGAACTTAATCAAAATCATTTAAGTGAGGATTGTTTGTTGGAAGTTGAAAATCAAGTAAAGCTAATTTCGCAAGATGATATGGTAAAAATCGTATTGTCTGGAAAAATCAGTGAAACAATGGAAATTGATTTATCCTATATTGAGCAAAAATGGAAAAAGGCTTTCTATTTTATGAAAGTGATTGATCAGACACAACTGTTTGTGGACTATCGCAAGTATGAAAATGATATATCCTTTAAGGGTGAATTTATTCGAACTGTCAATCAACTTGATTTAGACGAAGATGAGAAAAGTAAAGTTATTATGATGGGAATTCATGCAATTGTTGACGGAGGTTACTTACAGTGAAATTAGTTCGTTGTTATATAGAAAATTTTGGAACTCTTTGTAAGTTTTCCTATCAGTTTCATTCACAATTAAATATGATCGAACAAGAAAATGCCTGGGGAAAGACAACTTTTGCTGCTTTTATTAAAGCAATGTTTTATGGATTAGAGGATAAGAGGGGCAATGCAATAACGGATCGCAAGCAATACGAACCATGGAATGGGGGCCGTTTTGGCGGAAATGTTATTTTTGAGATAGAAGGCAAACAATATAAAATTGAGCGATTTTTTGGAAAACGTGAGAAAGATGATTCCTTTTCATTGTTTCGGTTAGATACCAACACTATCTCGGAAGAGTATTCACAGATGATTGGAGAAGAAATTTGGAAAGTGGATCGGGACTCTTATGATAAAACAGCATTTATCTCTTTGCAGGAGAGCGGGTTGCTCAATGACATTATTGCAAGTAAATTGGGGAATCTTGATCAAGCGGATTTAGAAAATTCAGGGAAGGTTATAGCGTATCTGGACAAAGAACTTGTAAAACGGAAAGCCAAGAGAGGGTCTAGTGGAGTCATTGATACTAAGAAAGAAGAGTATAACCAATTAAAACAAAATCTGAGAGAATGTGATGTAATCCTTCAAAATGTCGTGCATATCGAAAAGCAATTGGAAAATGAACGCGATTCAATGAACGCATTCAAAAAGCAAATAGAGGAGTATGAAGCATGTTTGTCCCATCTGCTTGTAATTGAAAAGAGCAAGCAATATCATTCCCTGGTATGTGCTTATGAAGAGCAAAAGAACAAATTGCAAGACCTTGAGTTGTTTTTTGCAAAACATGAGTTTACTGTAGAAGATGAGGCGGCATTAGATCAGTATATACAGACGGTTGAAATTCAAAAAGATAGTATCATGAAGAATACACTGACAAAAGAGGAAGAAGCAGATTTTGAAGAACTACATGCTCGATTTAAGTCAAAACCACCAAAAGACTATGAGTTAGATGAGTGTGCAAGTAACATTACGCTATACTCCAATAGTATAACAAAAATGAATTCACTACGAGTGTCTGATAATGATCAAGTGGAGCTTGAACGATTGCAAAATAAATATCGCGCGGTTGAAGGTGTAGAAAGTATCGAAAGCATCGATTCAAAACTAGATGTATATTTTGAAGAATACAATATTGTTTTGAAAGAAAAAATGTCTCTAGAACAGTTGAATGAATCACTTGAACAATTGAAATATGAAGAAGAAAGAACAGAAAAAGAAAGAACAGAACAAAAAAGCCCGGTATTGCTAGTGCTGGCAGGACTACTATTCATATTAGGCGTTATTTTGGCTTTTAAAACGGTACTTGGAGGGGCCTTATTAGCACTCCTGGGAATTGTTATTGGATGCATAGCGATTCTAGCGAAAAGAAATACAAAGAGCGTTGTAGACAACACTAAAATGATGGATTTGCAAGACAAAATTAAAAGTACGCAAAATAGAATCGAACAAAACGAAATGAACTATCAATCATTTCTCAAATCCATTGGTTTGGAAAATGAAAACATTGCCAAGGCATTGTCAAATTGCAAAATGGAAGTTCGTGACTATAGGAGACTAAAAGAAACGGTTGAAAGATTTGCTCACGAGAGAAAAGAACAGTTATTACTAAAAGAAAAATTGCAAAATGATATCGAAGATTTCTTGGGCAAGTACTTTCAGTTAACGCTGATTGTGAGTCCGGAAATGGCATTGGCTCAGTTACGCAAGGAAGCAAAGCGTTATCAAGACTATGAATCAAGACATTGTTTGAGGAAGGAAGCACAGAACTGTTTACTTGAAAATGAATTGTCGATCAAGGAACTATTAGGATTCTTTTTTGACGTGTTACCCAAAGATTATAGGGAGGCATTTAGAAAGATTCAAAATCAGAAAATGCTATACCTAGTTGCGGTAGAAGAAATGAATCGAATGAGTGTTATGAAAATCAAATTTGAACAGGAAAATTCAGATATTTCGTTTGAAACAATTCAGAGCAATGAAGATACATTAGATGAAAAGACACTATTAGAAAAAAAGAAAGTAGCCCTAGAAGCGTATGAAACAGCGACCAAGCGTTACAATGATTTAAGCAAGGATCTTCATGAGTATAGTATGAAAGCGGATCAAAAAGAAGATTATGAAGCAGCTATGTCTTGTATACAGGAGCAAATAGAAGAATTAACGAAGGAATACCGTCTTTTACAGCTGACTATTCAGTGCATGAGGGATGCAAAAGAAAACCTTGCAAAACGATATATGGCGGATATGACCAATGCATTTCGTAAATACCTTGGGACTTTAACAATTCAAAATGGTCATGATTATCAAATTGATATTGGTCTAAATGTACTTACTGAATTAGATGGGCAGATGCACAAAAGTAGTGAGTTAAGTAAGGGTATGAAAGATTTAATTCAAATTTGCATGCGAATGGCTTTAGTAGAGGCTGTTTATAAAGAAGTGTCGGCACCAATTTTGATTTTTGATGATCCATTTGTAAATTTGGATGATGAAAAATTGGAAGGCGCAGTTGATTTAGTTAGACGCATGGCAAAGGATTATCAGATACTGTATTATACCTGCCACTCAAGTAGGGCAGTGCAAGAGAGTTAGTCTTTTGCGAGAGGGTTAATGATGGAAAACAATACAATTCAAGCAAATGAGATTCAAACAGATGCATTTATTAGAACCCAGGCGTTACTAGGAATGGATGCTATGCAATGTCTAGAGGAATCCCATATTATTATTTTTGGTATTGGTGGAGTAGGTGGATATGTGGTAGAAGCGTTGGCAAGGAGTGGTGTTGGAAAATTCACACTTGTTGATCATGATAAGATTGCAAAATCAAATATGAATAGACAAATTATTGCAACTCACGAAACAATCGGACAATATAAGGTGGATGTTATGAAGCAAAGAATTTTGCAGATTAATCCGCATGCCATTGTAAATACTAAAAAATGTTTCTTTTTGCCAGACACAAAAGATGAATTTCAATTCCATGAGTATGATTATATTATTGATGCCATTGATACAGTATCGGCAAAAATCGAGTTGGTTTTGGATGCACGGGAAGCAAATGTGCCCATAATCAGTTGCATGGGAACTGGGAATAAATTAGATCCATCCAAATTTATAATAGATGATTTATACAAAACAAGTGTCTGCCCGCTTGCAAGAGTGATGCGGCAGGAACTTCGCAAACGAGGAGTTCTAAAACTGGATGTGCTCTATTCCCAGGAATTGCCTGTGAAAGGCTTGCAAATCGACGAAATTTCAAGCAAACGAGCTATTCCAGCAAGTATATCATTTGTTCCATCGGTTGCTGGATTAATGATGGCAGGATATGTGATTAAAAAAATAGTGGGAATTGAATAGCAAACATAAAACAATACTACAAGGGGAGAGTTATGAACAATCAAGCGATAGAGAATGTTGAAAATGAGAACAAAGATATTGAGATGGAGAATTGCAATAGAACAAAAGTAAGTAGTAAGAAAGAGGCAATGATCAAGGAAGTGTTTTCTTGGATTCGTGTGATTGGAATTTCAATTGTGATTTCTTTATTATTTAGAAATGTAATATTTGTGAACGCATCAATACCAACCGGGTCGATGGAAAATACAATTATGACAGGGGATCGTCTGATGGGATATCGTTTGGCATATCTAAACAGTGAACCTCAAAGAGGTGATATCATTATATTTAAATATCCATTAGATGAGGAACAATTATTTGTAAAAAGAGTAATTGGTTTACCAGGAGAAACGGTTGATATCAAGAATTCCCAAATATATATTAACCAACAAGAGATACCACTTGCTGAATCGTATCTAAAAGAAGATTGGTACAAAACAAATGATGATCTGCATTATGTAGTTCCACAAGGTTATTATTTTGTTTTAGGTGATAATCGGAACATATCATTAGATGGAAGGCTATGGTGTGAGGAGGCAGTTCGAATCGGACTAGCGTCCACACAAGAAGAAGCATACTATAATAATTATTGTTTTGTATCTGAGCAGAAAATATTAGGGAAAGCAATTATGACATATTATCCAAGAATTGAAATTGTAGATGCTGAATAGAAACAGGGACCCCAAAAGGGTGCCGTACATTTTCGTGCGACACCCCTTTTTGAAGAGTTATTAGAATTGGAATTTTGTAAGTAATACTAATAGTTCTTTCATTTCCTCTTGAATCTGAGCACTGTATTGATTATTTTTTTGAGCAAGATTAACCATGGTTGTAATTCGCTGAGCAATACTTTCTGTTGCGATACTACTTTCTGAACTTGCTAGTGAAATTTCTTCAATTCCGCGCGATAGAATTTGGATAGTGGCGTTTAATTCTTGTGTTGTTGAGCTGAAATCGCCAACGAGATCGTTTACAAAAACGGCATCTTGTGAATACTGATCAGCCATAAAAGATGTATTTTCATAATCGGATAAGACCTTTGTATCGATAAAGTCCAATAAGTATTTTGAGTTATCCATTAAATCGTTAACTGCAATTGTTGCATCGGAAACGACAATTTGAATTTCACTCACAGCTTTTCTAGAATTCTCAGCCAAAGTCCGAATTTCGTCAGCAACTACGGCAAACCCTTTTCCAGACTCTCCGGCCCTTGCAGCTTCGATGGAAGCATTCAGAGCAAGTAAATTTGTTTGATTTGCTATTTTCAAAATTGACTGGGAAAGCATGTGGATTTGAGATACTTTCTCTGCTTTTTCTAAAGCTTGTTCGAGTTGCAATTTTGATTTTGTATAAATTCCGGATGCACTTGTCTTTGATTCGGTTGCTCGATCTTTCATTGCATTTGCCCTTGAGGTTATCTCAGATACCGTGGCGGAACCTTCTTGAGATTTATTGGTGATAGAGTCAATAGCAAATTCGACGTCTTGTATTCGTTGTTTTATCTCATCAGTAGAAGATGAGGTTTCTTCAATTCCAGCTGATACTTCTTCGGTCGTTGCACTAATATCCTCGATTTCTGAATACAGCGAATTCATTAGGCGCTGATTTTCTTCGGAGGTAAGTTTTGCTTGTTCAGAGGAGGTGTGAATAGCCTGAACCATTTCCAACAAATTTGATTGAGTAAGTAAGAGCGAATCTTCAAGTTGTCCAATTTCATCTTTGCGCTTTTTCATTTTGTTATAAGTGATATTCAAATTTCCCTGTGAAATTTCATTGAGTGCCTCGACAGAGTTTTTAAGTGGAAGCGAAATAGTCTTATTTAGGTACAACATTGAAAGTACACATAGGATAATGGTTATGACTGTGACAATGATAATCGTTGTTAACAAGAAATCAGCTTGTGTTTTATTCACAAGAGCAAGGGAAATACCAGTAAAAATGGCACCGTAAATCTCACCATTAGGGCCTTTTAAAGGTGTGTATGCAACTAAATGTTCAGTACCAGCTACATCAGCAGTTCCAAAATAATCATTACCCTTTTCGATGACAATTTGTGCAACTTCAGGAGACATTTTTGTACCAATTACCCGATTGCCTTCTTTTAAAACAGTAGTCATTAGGCGTTCATCCTGAAAAAACACAGTAGCTTCAGTGTGCCGTTCTTTTTTGATTGTGTCAACATATGCAGGATTTGAGAGATCATATCCGAGAGAAATTGTAGCAATCAATTTGCCATTTGTATCAAGAACGGGTGAGGCAGCTCTTGCTGAAAGCTTAACGACACTACCGGTTTCAACAAATCCTTCAGATGATCCATTCAGTGCTGCATGAATATTGGACTGTTTTGAAACATCATCACCATATTTGTCGGGTTCGTGAGTTCGAACCAGTACAATTCCGTTTTCATCCGTTACAGTAATAAAGTCAATTTGATGTATATTGGCAAAGTCTGACATGAGTGACAATAATTCATCTCTTGAATTAGACTCAATAGCACTGATTGAGCGAGGATCTAAAGCAATTGATTTTGATACAATGATTGCATTTTGTTTTTTGCCTTCAACCAATGCAGAAAAATCATGTAGAGCATTGGTTACTTCCAACTGTAAGCGCTCGGTAGCATAAGTGCTGAAATGATTGGTAAAATAAATCGTTAGCAAAACAGACATTAGTAATATCATACTTCCAACAAATAGAGGTAATTTGATTCGTAAAGATTTCATAGTAGCATTGCCCCTTTCAATTATAATTATTATTTATAACTATTTTATCATAAAAATGTGCCAATCACAGCAAAATAATGCAAAAAGCACAATTCTTAATATTTCTTAATCCTGTAATTACATTATGGTATACAATAATATCCTGTGGTATCATCTTTTCTAATGGTGAAAATGATGGGGAGTTCTATGGATAAGAAAACGAAATTGGGGATATTTTTTTTGATTGCAGGAAGTCTGTTTATTTTAGGGGTTCTGATTATTGCTTACAAAGTTTGGCAAGTGAATACGTGGGAAGTGACTCAATATGCTGATGATTCAATGAATCAGGGGAGTTTCTATACAATTACCAATCATGATACGTTGATTGTAATTGATGGAGGAAGTGCAAGCAATGAATCGAAGGTTCGAGCTGTAATCAAGGAGAATGGGGGACATGTGGATTATTGGTATATTACACATCCGCATCCAGACCATATTGGAGCATTTAATGCAATTTATGCCTCAAAAGAATCTATTACAATTGGGACAATTTATCATTGTGGATTAGATTATAAAGAATATGATAAAAGGGATCAAGAATGGGATGAAATCTCATGTTACAATGATTTCCTTAAGATGAGTGATAAGAATGACCAATTTCAGGTTCTGTCAATTGGAGATCAACTTCAAATTGAGGGACTTAGTATTGCTGTTTTGAATAGTTATGATGAGGACTTATTAGAAGAGACAACGGACATTTGTAATAATGCATCCCTTGTTTTAAAGATATATACTCCAGAAAATTCAATTATGATTTGTGGGGATTGTTATGGGGAAGAAACAACTAAGAGAATGCAGAACCGTTTTGGAGATTTGCTACAGGCAGACTATTTACAGGCTGCGCACCATGGGAATCATTCGAGTCCAAATGCTTTCTTTGAACAAGTAAATGCTGATGTTATTTTTTTTGATGCGCCACAGTCTTTAATAGATTCAAAAGAGCATGACGCAGGTATAAGAAAAAAGGAATTTGAAAAACAGGGAGTGAAAGTTTTGACATTTGAAACGGCACCGAATAAAATAGTTTTATACCCATAAAGGGTAAATGAACATAAGGATCGGGACCATGAATAATATAAAACCTTTCAAACGTTTTTTGCCATATCTGATGAAACATAAAAAAGTATTAGTGTTGGATTTATTTTGTGCTTCACTCACGACAATCTGTGAACTAGTATTGCCACTTATTATGAGATATATTACCAACCAGGTTTTTGCAGATTTGGCACTCTTTACGCTGAATACAATTCTTCGCCTAACAATGCTTTATTTAGCATTACGTGTAGTGGATTTTGTAGCCCAGTACTATATGGCCTATGTAGGACATGTGATGGGTGCGAGAATTGAAACAGATATGCGAAAAGATGCCTATGCGCATCTGCAGAAACTATCATACACATATTACAATAATACTAAAATTGGTCAAATCATGGGTAGAATTACCAATGATTTGTTTGACGTTACAGAATTTGCACATCACTGCCCGGAAGAGTTTCTAATAGCAGCAATTAAATTAAGCATTTCGTTTGTGATTTTGATGCAAATCAATGTGCAACTGACACTGCTATTATTTCTTTTGGTGCCAATGATGTTTGCAGCAAGTAGTCTGTTTCGTAAAAAAATGAAACGCGCATTTACTGCCCAGAGACACCAAATTGGAGAGATGAATGCAGCTATAGAAGATTCGTTACTGGGACATAAAGTTGTAAAGGCATTTGCGAACGAAGAAATTGAAAATAGAAAGTTTAGAGTAGACAATGAAGAATTTCTGAAAATAAAAGAAAAAACATATCAATACCTAGCTGGGTTTCAGATGATTAATAGAGTGTTTGATGCGCTAATGTACATCTTGGTTTTATTAGCAGGTGGAATCGGTGTTCAAAAAGGAATCATTGGGGCGGGTGATTTAATAGCCTACCTTTTATATGTTACAACACTTATTTCAACGATTCGAAAATTAATTGAGTTTACAGAACAGTTTCAACGTGGAATTACTGGTATTGAGCGCTTTTATGAGATTGTTGATGCTCCGATTGAAATCAAAGACAGTGAGGATGCAAGGGAATTCGTGATTGAGAAGGGGACAATTGAATTTAGAGAGGTATCATTTGAGTATCCAGATGATCACAATCGAATATTCAAGAATCTGAATTTGACAATTCGTTCAGGTGAAAAAGTTGCAATTGTTGGACCTTCAGGCGGCGGAAAAACAACGCTGTGTAATTTGATACCAAGATTTTATGATGTGACAGGTGGCAATATTTTGATTGACGGACATAATATTATGGAGTTTACGCTTCATAGCCTTCGCAGTCAAATTGGAATTGTTCAACAAGATGTGTATCTTTTTTCGGGAACAGTATACGACAATATTGTATATGGTAAAATAGACGCCTCCTATGACGATGTAATCGAGGCAGCTAGAAGAGCTGGTGTGGATGAATTTGTGAAAGATCTAAAGGATGGATATGACACTTATATTGGAGAACGTGGTGTAAAGTTATCTGGTGGTCAAAAACAAAGAATCAGTATTGCCCGCGTTTTCCTAAAAAATCCGAGTATTATTATTTTGGATGAAGCGACATCTGCCCTTGATAATGAGAGCGAGTATTATGTTTCGAGTGCACTAGATCGTTTATCAAAAGGCAGGACAACGCTGACAATTGCCCATAGACTTTCTAGTATTCGAAATTCTGATCGTATTCTTGTGTTGACTGATAATGGAATTGAAGAGGAAGGAACACATGAAGAATTGCTATCAGAAAAGGGCATTTATCATAGTTTCTATTCTATGGTAGAGCACAATTAGATTCGTGTTAATAGGAAGAAGATTTAGTGAAATATAAATCTTCTTCCTATTTTTTACATAATATAGCTTGACACATAATACAATGCAATATATAGTATTATGTAAAAGGAGGCATGATTATGGAAGCACAATTAAAAAGAGGTCTTATAGAAATATGCGTATTGGCTGCTATTCGCTGTGAAGATTCTTATGGGTATAAAATTGTGAAAGATGTATCAGCATATATTGAGATATCTGAATCAACCCTATATCCTATTTTAAAAAGACTTGAAACAAATGATTGTCTTGCTGTATATTCTGTAGAACACAATGGACGACTTAGAAAATACTACAAAATAACAGACAAGGGTCTAGAGCAAATTCAAAGATTTTTAGAGGAGTGGAAAACAGTTATGGAAGCTTACAATTTTATTGCAGGAGGGGCAACCAATGAGTAGAGAAGAATTTAAGAATAATCTAAAAAACAAACTAACCCAATTACCAAATGAAGAAATTGAAAAGTCCATTAGTTACTTTGATGAGATGATTGATGATCGCATGGAAGATGGCATGAAGGAAGAAGATGCAGTTAAGGAAATGGGCAATATTGATGATATTGCTGAGAAAATATTGACGGAAATGTCTCTTTACAAACTGGTAAAGACAAGAGTAAAGCCAGAAAAAGATTATACGGTACTAGAAATTATTCTTCTAGTATTGGGGTTCCCAGTATGGTTTCCACTTATTATATCGTTTTTTGCAGTCATCGGTTCTATCTGTATTTCGATATTTAGTGTAATTTTCTCGCTCTATGTAACTGTGATTAGTATTTTTGCGGCAGGAGTTCTCGGGCTGATCTTTAGTCCTGTAGCATTTGTAGACAATTTTTATGCGGGTCTGTTTATTGTGGCATCATCACTAATTTGTATTGGGCTTTCTATTTTCCTTCTCTATGCAACCAATTTCATTACAAAATGGATTATTAAAGGGATGGGGTACATGTGGAAGAAAATCAAGAAATTGTTTATTAAGAAGGAGGCGAGAGTATGAAAAAAGTTACAAAAATAATGTTGGTTATAGCAGGAATTACGTTGGTCAGTGGCTTATTAATGTTATCAATCACCTATGCGCTAGTTGGTGGAAACCTATCAAAGCTAAGTACTGGTGAGGACTTTGAAAAGAAGGAATATGAAGTTAGCGAGTCTGAGATAGATAACCTAGAGATTGATTTACATAGTAATGCGATAGAAATTGTTGGTACGGATACAGACAAGATTCATATCACGTATTACGAAAATGACACTCAAAAATATGAAATCACAGAATCTGATAAAACGTTAAAGTTACGTCAGATTCCAATCCATAAAATCAGTTTCTTTGTTTTGAATTTTGATTTTGAAGCGTATTCAGTTAAAATTGAAATGCCAGAGGAATTAGTTGGACATTTGGAGATTGACAATTTAAGTGGTAGCGTAAAATTAGATGATTTATCAATAGGAGAAGATTTATCAATTAATATTGCGAGTGGATCACTGAAGACAAACCATATTAGTTGTAGTCAGAATGCAATCGTTTTAGCAAGTAGTGGATCGGTTAAAATGTATGACAGTATTGTTTCGGAAGATGCAAAATTGGATTTATCAAGTGGAAGCTTAACGATTCAAAATTTTGAAGCTGGTAATTTTGACGCGAATGTTTCAAGTGGAAGTGCGCACCTTACAAATGTTAAAGTAAATCAAGTGCTTCGATGCAATGGTAGCAGTGGGACGATACAGTTTGACCAGATGGATTCAAATGATAAGATTATTATTTCGGCAGCAAGTGGAAGTATCAGGGGAAGTATTGTTGGGAAAATGAGTGACTATACAATCCATTCAAAAGTATCAAGTGGTAGCTGCAATCTTCCAGAATTTATGGAAGGCGGATCTAAGCAATTAGATGTAAATGCACAAAGTGGAAGTATTAAAATAGAATTTAGCGAAATGGAATAATAAAAAAACAGAAAACAAAAAGCAAGACTTGAGATGGCGATGTAAAACGAATATAATAAGTTGATACCAAATGATTGAATGGGTGACAGGATGACTATATTCGTTAAGATATTAAAAATTGCAATTGGGAGTACGCTTGCTATTTTAGTAGCCAATGCATTACATTTGGAATATGCATTGGCTGCTAGTGTTATTGCATTACTTTCTATACAGGATACAAAGAAAGATACGATTCAAGTGGCAATAACAAGAATTCTTTTTTTCTTTGTTGCATTGCCAATTGCATACCTATCGTTTACGTTAACAAAATTTTCGTATTGGGGATTTTGTCTATTTTTGATTTTGTTTGTGGCAATTAGTTATAAATTCCAAGGATTACATGCAATTGCAATTAATACTGTGATTGCAACTCATTATTTTGCTCAAAAAAGTATGAGTTTTTCGCTAATTATAAACGAACTAGGCATATTGCTGATTGGTGCTTTAATCGGTATACTTTTTAACCTTTATGTTCCAAGTAATGAGAAAATGATTCGAAAGGTTCAAAAAAATGTGGAAGATGAAATACGAAAAATACTGTTTTCTATCGAACATCAATTAACAAATCAAATGCCGGAATGCGATGAAACATGTTATGTCAACCTGAAAAGTTTTATTGATGAAGGCCTAAAGCAAGCGTATGACAACATGAATAACTCGCTGTTTCAGGAAAGAAAGTACTTTATTGAATATATGCAAATGCGCAGGCAACAATATAAGATGTTAAAAAGAATTCAGGATAAAGTAGCTCAAATAAGTAAAATGCCTTCACAAACGACTGAGATTGCAAACTTTGTTGTTGCGATAGCAGAGTCGTTAGCGGAAAGCCAAAATGCAAAAGAACTATTGAAAATGCAAGAAACGTTATTTCTAGAATTTTCTCAGAGCAAACTTCCGATTACAAGAGCTGAATTTGAAGATCGGGCTATATTATTTGTGATATTAATGGATTTTCAGGGTTTTTTGAAATTGAAAGAAGAGTTTGTTGATCAACTAAGTGAGAAAGAAAAAGACAAATATTGGAAACTTAGATAAGGAGCAGGATAATGAAAAAATGGAATGTTAAGAAAACAATGGATATTTTTGACGATGAGGAATGTTATGAAATGGATCTGCTTTCAATTACCAGAACACAGTTATCCAATGAACGAACATTCCTAGCATATCTTAGAACCTTTTTGGGATTTATAGCAACAGGGGCGGCCATGATTCAATTCATAAATAATCTTCAATTCGTATTTGTTGGATATGTGCTTCTAACCTGCTCATTTGTCATTTTGTTATTGGGTGTAATTCGGTTTTTGGCAATCAAGAAAACAATCCAAAAAAAGGTATTTTTGCCAAAAGGAATCAAAAAAGAAAAGGGAACAGCTGATTGAAAATAGTATATCCTTTATTTAAGCTTATTTAGTAATTGTTCAAAACAAACACCGTCCATGGGCGGTATTTCTAATTTCTCTGATTCGAGAATACAGTTCTTTATGAATTTTGAGGCTTTTCGAACGGATGTACAAAGAGGAACTTGATTAACAGCATCTGCGATCAAAATAGACGCAAATAAATCTCCAGTTCCGGCCCTAGGCGTCCCGACTTTCTGATTTTTTAGCAATTTAAATTCAGCATGAGTGTCGTTTTTTTCATACACAAAATTGCCGACATAGGACCCAAAGTCAATTCCGCTGATAACAACTTTGCGAGGACCTAAGGTGGATAATTCGAAGGCAAGTTGGAGTAATTCGGGCTGTTTCCAAGAAGTATCTTTGTAAGAAGTATTGGTTAACAGGCATGCTTCTGTGATGTTTGGAGTAATGATATCTGCAAGTGCCACGAGCTTCTTGAGTTCTTCGCATAAATCTTTTGAATAGCCCGTATATAATTCGCCGTGGTCGCCCATGACAGGATCAACGAGTAGGATTGTATTGGGGTTATGGAATTCTTTCACAAAATCACAGATCATTGCAACTTGTTCTTTGGAGCCAAGATAACCCGTTGCGATTCCATCAAACTCTAGTCCTAGCTGCTTGAACTGTTTAGAAAAGTGGTTCAAATTCCTAGTATAATCATCAATGAAATAGCTTGGATATCCAGTATGGTTCGATAAAATGGCTGTTGGTATGGGGCAACATTGGAGTTTTAGATGCGAAATAACGGGTAATGAGACTGTGAGTGAACAACGTCCAAAACCAGACAAATCGTTGATAACCGCAATTTTCTTTTGATGATTATGATTGAATTCATTCATATGTGTACCTTCTTTATAGTATTGGATTCTTATTTTGAAATTTGATTGAAATAAGGATGTTTTCGAAGCAATAGGGCGATTAGTACAAACGCCACTCCATTGATAATCCCTTCAATGAATAGAGGAATTGCAAAGGGGAGAACCGTGAGAAAAGTGATTGCAGGAAGATCCCCCAAAATGATTGTTGCAATTGTGTACCCCACAACATGTATTAAGATACCAACAATAATAGCAAGTATCGTGTAAGGATTTAAAACCTTTTTGGGATTCTTTTTTATGGATTTTATAAATATAAGACCAACGATCATTGCCAGTACAATTTTAATGATGAATGTTGGTATTGTCCAGATGGAATAAGGTGATAATAAATCAGCTAATGCCGAGCCGATGCTTCCTGCGATGATTCCAGCCTGTATGCCACTGAAATAACTAGCTAAAAATAGAATACATAATCCCATATTAACATATCCGTAGGGAATTGGAATCTTTAAAAAGGAAGTTGCAACATAAGTGAGTGCAATAAGAACTGCAAGTAGAGTTATGGTTTGAATGGTGGTTTTGGTTTTCATTAAATTGAATCCTCCATGTATTTTTTACAAGAATACATCATAACTGGTTTGATATAAAAAGCCAATATGAACCGGTGTGAGCATGCCAGTTTGAAGATGTGAAATAATCTTTCAATTTCGCAAATAATCATCAAATTCTTGACATTATCTGTGCATAATGAGATAATTAATTTGAAATGGTTTGAATGTATTTAGTGAATGTGTATTCATTTAATTCTTTTTACTATTATCTTTGATAAGTGAGAGTCAGCGTGAAAAAAAGAATTGGACTTGTTTGTGGAATAGTGATTTTGATTGTGCTCGTTTTAGTCGGATTTCATTATTACAATATCCCTACAGTATGTATATTCCATGAACTGACTGGACTCTATTGTGTTGGATGTGGTTTGACAAGGGCTACGAAAAGTCTGATGAGATTGGAATTTTACCAGGCGTTTCGATACAATGTACTGATGACACCACTGATTATTCCGATACTATGTTTATTGTTTGTTTCAACGATTCAATATATCAAGGGGGTTGATATTGACGATGTTCTGATTTTAAAGGTTATCGTTAAAATCTGGCCGATTATTGTTTTTTTTATTCTAGGGTTTATGATTTTGCGAAATATAATTCCGGAGCTGGCACCTGTCAGAATCTACTAGAATTATAGTTAGCGTTTTTCATAAAAATGAGTTGGAAAGGAGGGTATGGGAGATGCAAAAATTTGGTTTAAAGTTAGGTTTAAGTATTGCAGAAATTGTTACATGTTGTAATCCGTTATTTGGAATTCCTGCGTTAATCATGGTTATTGTTGCAAATTCGAAATTCAAAGCGGGAGATGAGGCTGGTTCTGAAAAGTTATCAAAAGCAGTTAATATTGTATTGATTATTGGAGCTGTTTTAGGATTGTTGTTTTGGATATTCAATGTTGGAACTATTGCAGCATTATTTGCAGGTATGGGAAGTTTAGGAAGTAGTTACTCATATTAAGCTTTATAGGCATGTACGCGGAGTGACCAATTTGTTGCTCCGTTTTACTTGACAGATTACGATTAATTTCGTATATTTATTAGGTAATTAAATTGATTTTTTTGATATATTAGGAGGAAGAAAGATGGACGCAAAAACAACAAGTATCGTAGCTTATCTTACATGGATTGGCTGGGCAATTGCATTTTTTACAGGGGATAAGACATCTAGCTTATCGAAGAGACACATTAATCAAGCATTAATTTGTGTGATCCTTTCAATCATTCCAATCGGTATTACTCAAGTAGTTGCTCTTGTTTTCGCAATTATGGGAATTATGAAAGCTATGAACGAAGATGAAACTCCACTTCCACTTATTGGCGGAATTGAGTTAATTAAGTAAGAATTAGCTTAAGATAAAATAGCACTTATTTAAAAGTCGAAATCGATTTTTGAATGAGTGCTATTTTTTGTACCTTTAAATAAAAAATTGTCTAATTTGACGAATAATGATTGAAAATCAATGAGGAATAAAGTAAAATTGTACTACTACTAGATTTGGGAGGAATATATGGAGCTGGATCGTATTAGAGTAAATAAGGTACTACTTAAGGGATGGTTTTCAATCCTATCAATCCTTGTATTGGCTTACTTTGTTGAATTTATGAAAAAGGAGCGTACGATAGTCTATATAGTAACGTTTATCTTGATTGGTGGAATACCTTTTGTTGTTGCATTATTGACATATACGAAAAGTAGAACGAGTAAGGTCGTTCCCTATCTGGCGGCATTTGGATATTTAGCTCTGTATATTTATGCAATGTTTACAGGGGATACAATTCTGGTCTTTGCCTATATCTTTCCAATTATTTCAATTCTGATTTTATCCAATGACGTGAAGTTATTAACCGTGTTTTCGGTATTTACATTTGTTGGGAATATAAGTGGAATTCTATATCGAATAATTGTGCTGAAACAAACATCTGCGCAAGAAATTACAGATTATGAAATTCAACTTGCAGCCGTATTGATGACTTTAGTGCTTACAATCATTGCGACTAAAACATTGAAGGAAATTACACAAAGCAAATTAGAAAATATTCAAGCGAACGAATCAATGCAGGCGAATCTGGTATTAAGTATTAAAGAGACTGCAAAAGGTATTAATTTAAATGCAACTGCAATTTCTGGAAAAATCATTGAGATGAACCAACTTGCAGATATTACGAAAGAATCTGCAAAAGAAGTGACTGTTGTATCCACTCAAACAGCCCAGTCCATACAGGAACAGTTAGAACATACTCAGGATATACAAAAGTATACAGAGGTTGTAATCGAATTGACAAATGCGATGAAAGACTTATCTTTGGCTACTTCGAAAGTAGTGTATTCGGGAATTGAGAACATGAATCATCTTGAAACTGGGGCTCAGGAAACTACGGAAAATAGTGGTAAGGTTACAGAAAAGACAAGCCGCTTGCAAGAGCGAACTAAAAATGCAATGGATATTATTTCGATTATTCGTGGTATTGCAAATCAAACCAATATGCTTGCATTGAATGCTTCCATTGAGGCTGCAAGAGCTGGTGAAGCTGGTAAAGGATTTGCGGTTGTTGCCCAAGAAATAACAGGTCTTGCGAATCAGACAAAGTCAGCAACTGAAAAAATTGGAACCTTAATATTGGAACTTCAAAATGAAGTGAGTGAAGTTACTAGTGCAATAGAGAGAATGTCAGAAATCAGTATGCAGCAAAACGATATGATTCAGTCTGTTGGAAAAGATTTTGAAGAAATAAAGATGGGTGTTTTGGGCATAGAGCAGCAAGTTGAAAAACAGGAAGATCAAGTGTTTGCAATGCAAAACGCAAATGAACGGATTGTAGAAAAAGTATATCAAGTGAGTGCAAATTGTGAAGAAGCAAGTGCTTCCACACAGCAGATTCTAACGATGACGATGAGAAATAAAGAAACGTGTGATCAAATTGAGCAGTCGGTTGTTCAACTCGTTCAAGAGATGGATGACTTAGTAACTAAATAATTTATTATAAGGAGGTATTTGATGAACGAAATTTTTCAAAACATTCAAACAATCACCTATGAAGGTGACAAAAGCAAAAATCCACTTGCTTTTAAGTATTATGATCCAGATCGTATTATTATGGGCAAAACGATGAAAGAGCATCTTCCTTTTTCAATGGCTTGGTGGCACAATATGAGCGCTACGGGAGCGGATATGTTTGGTAGTGGAACGGTAGATAAAAGCTTTGGAGAAAAAAGCGGGACGATGGAACATGCTAAAGCAAAAGTAGATGCCGGATTCGAGTTTATGCAAAAACTTGGAATTACCTATTATTGTTTTCATGATGCAGATATTGTTCCGGAAGCGGATACAATAGAAGAGACAAACCAAAGACTGGATGAAATTACAGATTATCTTAAGTTAAAAATGGATGAGACGGGAATCAAGCTATTGTGGGGAACGGCTAATTTATTTACAAATCCTAGATATATGAATGGAGCAGGAAGTACAAATTCTGTTGATGTATATTGTTTTGCGGCAGCGCAAATCAAGAAAGCTCTTGACTGTACCGTGAAATTAGGTGGAAAAGGATATGTATTCTGGGGTGGAAGAGAAGGATATGAAACGCTTTTAAATACAGACATTAAGTTTGAAGTAGAAAACATTGCAGCGCTTATGAAGATGGCGGTTGAATATGGTAGAAAAATTGGGTTTACTGGTGACTTCTATATTGAGCCAAAGCCAAAGGAACCAATGAAACACCAATATGATTTTGATGCAGCAACATCAATTGGTTTTTTGCGTCAGTATGGATTAGATAAAGATTTCAAAATGAATATTGAGGCAAATCATGCAACTTTAGCAGGGCACACATTCCAACATGAGTTGCGCATTAGTGCAATCAATGGGATGCTTGGTAGCGTAGACGCAAATCAGGGAGATAATTTATTAGGATGGGATACAGATCAGTTTCCTTCTAATGTATATGATGCAACACTATGTATGTATGAAATCATCAAAGCAGGTGGACTGACAGGCGGTTTGAATTTTGATTCAAAGACAAGAAGACCTAGTTATACGCATGAAGATATGTTTGAAGCTTATATTTTGGGAATGGATACATTTGCCTTAGGGTTAATTAAGGCAGTACAAATGATTGAAGATGGAAGAATGGATGATTTTGTGAAACAAAAGTATTCAAGTTTTCAATCTGAGTTAGGACAACGTATCTTAAACAAAGAAACTACGCTAGAGGAGTTGTCGAGCTATGCAATTAAACTAGGACAGGCTAATTTACCTGAATCTGGTCGTCAAGAATACTTAGAATCTGTTATGAATCAAATTATGTTTAGTGCTTAAAAGTTTAACGAGTGTCTTGTGCGAGATTGCATGGGACACTCGTTTTGTGCTGGTGATGATTATTTTTGTTTGCATGATAAAATTATAGATGTTATACTTTCAATGTGTAATTGGGAGTTTAATTGGGGAGAAAGGACACCTGTGATAAAACGTAAGGATAAAATACTAATCAGTGCAATTGAACTTCTAGATGAGTCTGGAATTAGTGGATTGACTACCAAAAATCTTGCAAAAAGGCAGAGTGTGAGTGAACCTGCTCTATATAGGCAATATAAAAATAAACAAGAGATTATTGACGAGATCTTAGAAGAATATGCAAGATATGATGAGAAAATTGAAAATTCAATTAAGGCATCAGCGTTATCGGGGAGAGAAGCAGTACTATTTTATATAACCAGATTTGCTGAGCTATATGAGAATTATTCAGAACTTACAACAGTGATGTTTTCGTTTGATTTATTTTTTTATCAAGAAAAATCGCTTGAATATATGACGAACGTTAATCAAAATAGACTTCTTTTTTTATCTCAATTAATAGAAGCCAACCGAGGTGACTTTTCGTTTGACAAATCGTTTTCAAGTCTTGAAATGGCCGAACTTATTATGGGTATGTTTTTGGCTGTAACGTATCAATGGAGAATGCATGGAAAGGATTTTATGTTGAAAGATAAAATTCTGAAAATGAGCGAAAAATTGTTGGCGTAATGAGTAGATTTGAAGAGGAGAAAAGATGAAAATATTAATTGTTGAAGATGATTATGCAAGTAGAATATATATGGAAAAAGTGTTTGGTCAATTGGGTGATCTAGATGTTGCTGAGAATGGAGTCAAAGCACTTGAGTTGATTGCAAGGCGAATGGTAGAAGGTAGTGGATATGAAGTGGTATGCTTAGACATTATGATGCCTAAAGTGGATGGAATTGAAGTGTTAAAAAAAATAAGGTTACTTGAAACAGAACATCAAGTTCTACCGCAGGATCGGGCAATTATTCTGATGACGTCTGCTATATGTGATGAAGAAACGATGGATCAAGCATTCCAGTATGGTTGTAATCATTATATTACGAAGCCAATAGCACTAGAAGAACTAGAACGGATATTTGTAGAAGTTGGTTTGATAACGGAATAGGGATAACAAAACGGGAAAGACATTGTGCACAAAAGAAACTAGTTAATACACATAAAACTATTAAATATACACTAAAAAAGAAGAGAGTTGCTCTAGGCAATTCTCTTTTTTTATGATAGAATTACGTTAGTGAGTATTAACTAGTGCGAGGGGTGAAATGATGAGTGGTATGCAATTTGATGAACCTATGATTGAAGCGTATGTATATGAAACATCTCAAATAATTGAAACGCTAGAACAATTGTTGATTTCAAGTGAAAAAAACATTCGTTTTTCAAAAGATGAGATCAATGAAATTTTTCGTTTTATGCATACAATTAAGGGGTCTTCTGCAATGATGATGTTTCAAGACATCAGCACGTTAGCGCATCGTTTAGAAGACATATTCTACTTGATTCGCGAAAACGAGGAGGTCGAGTATGATTTTTCCAAGCTGATTGATTGGGTATTAGAAAGCGTTGATTTTTTCAAAATAGAAATGATTAAAATCCGCAACTCTGAAGAGCCAGATGGAAGTAGTACGGAATTGATTGAACAATTAAATAACTATCTTGAAGATGTGAAGGCATCAAACCCTTCCATTGCGAAAAGCAAGCAAAAAAAAGGACAACAAAAACAGGAAACAAAAGAAGTTGAAGTTCAAAAATACTATATCAGACCTGATAAAAGTGAAAAGAGTTTTAAGTATTTTAAAACGACACTTTGGTTTGATGAAAAATCCGAGATGGAGAATATTCGCTCCTATACGGTAATTCATAACATCTCGGAATTAGTGGAAGAAGTACAGTATGTACCAAAAGATATCATAGAAGACGATAGTGCTGCTGATACAATTAAAAAAAATGGATTTCTGATTTTGGGGAAAACGTTAAAAGAATTAGATACAATTAAAGAATATTTAGATAAAACTGTTTTTTTGAATCGACTAGATTTTTCGGAGATAACAAATGGTGAGTATGATGCTCAAGTTTTAGAATTAGCGAGCGATTGTGTTTTTGAGGACATTAAGGTACCTGAAACATCCAAAATATATGCCGAAGCAAAGAGTGTTAAGGACAAGTCGAAACAGGTTCATTCAGTTGAAAAAACAGATAGTAGTGATCATGGAACGCCATTAAAGCAAAATATGATTAGTGTACATGTGGACAAGTTGGACAAATTGATGGACATGGTTGGTGAACTAGTGATTACAGAAGCAATGGTTACGCAAAACCCTGAGGTGACTTGTTTGGACATTGATAGTTTTGAAAAATCATCAAGGCAACTTCACAAAATCACATCTGAACTTCAGGATATGGTTATGGCAATCAGAATGGTTCCACTATCTACTACTTTTATGAAAATGCATAGGATTGTACGGGATATGACTAGGAAGCTTAATAAGGATGTGGAACTAGTTGTATATGGTGAAGAAACAGAAGTTGATAAGAATATTATTGAGAAAATTGCTGATCCGCTGATGCATATTATTCGAAATTCAATTGATCATGGAATTGAAGATGAAGAATCAAGAAAGGCGAGTAATAAACCTGAAAAGGGAACCGTTATTTTAGAAGCAAAGAATGCGGGAAGTGATGTTTTGATTATTATCAAAGATGATGGAAAAGGAATGGATAAACTTAAATTATACGAGAAAGGCGTTCAGGCGGGATTGGTTAAGCGAGAGATGCAAGATATGTCAGATCGCGAAATCTATCAGTTGATTCTTAATCCGGGGTTTTCAACCAAAGAAGAAGTAACGGAATTTTCTGGAAGAGGAGTGGGGATGGATGTTGTAGCCAAAAACATTGAATCTGTCGGAGGAACCGTTATCGTTGATAGTGAATTAGGAGTTGGAACGACAATTCTACTGAAAATACCGTTGACCCTTGCAATTATTGAGGGAATGAATATTAAAGTTGGAAATTCAAGATTTACAATTCCGATTATATCCATTAAAGAATCTTTCAGGCCAAGTGAAAAGGAGATTATATGTGATACCCAGGGGCAGGAAATGATTATGGTACGTGGTGTGTGTTTCCCAATTATTCGCTTATATGATTTTTTTGGTTTAGAACAATCCGTTACCAATATAAGTGAGGGAATACTAATAATGGTAGAGGAAGATGAGAAGAGTTGCTGTTTTTTTGCAGATGAGCTTCTTGGACAACAACAAGTCGTTGTAAAAGCATTGCCAGAATATATTAAAAAGCGAAAAAAAATACAGGGATTGGGAGGATGTACATTATTGGGAGACGGAAGTATAAGTTTGATTTTATCAGTAGGAGAGATGGGATTATCCAGTGTAAACGACAAAATTTGAGTGAGGGGTGGAAGAATGACGGAACGAGTAAGCGTTATGGAAGAGTATGAAGAAGATACTCAGAAAGGTAAGTTTCTGACATTTTCAATTGGTGAAGAATTCTATGGAATTGACATTATGTTTGTCACTGAAATAGTTGGAATACAACCAATTACAGTGATTCCAGAGTTGCCAGACTATATTAAAGGAATCATCAATCTAAGAGGCAAAATTATACCGGTAATGGATGCGAGACTTAAGTTTAAAAAGCCTGAGAGAGAATACAATGATCGAACCTGCATTATTGTAATTGATGTTTCGGAATTATCCATAGGAGTTATAGTGGATGCGGTATCGGAAGTTTTGACAATAACAGATGAGAATATTGTACCACCTCCGTCGCTCAATGGTGTAGGGCGTAAATATATCAAAGGCGTAGGTAAATGTGGGGAAAAGGTAACCTTATTAATTGATTGTGACAAACTTTTAAATGACAATGAACTAGCTGAATTAGTGCTTGATGTTGAGTGATAGGGGGATAAAATATGAAATGGTTTTTAAATCTAAAAATTGGTGTGAAATTGATTATTGGTTTTATTATTGTAGCAATCATAGCTGGAAGTATAGGAATTGTAGGAACTGTGAATATCCAGAAGGTAGATGAAGCGGATGAACGACTCTACGAGATGATGACGGTTCCGTTAGGCGAGATGATTCTATTGGTAGAGTCCTATCAAAGGATGCGGGGCAATGTTAAAGATATACTAATATCAAGTACGCAAGAGGAATATGAAGACTATGAAGCACGAATTAAAGAGCGAAACGTGGAATTTGATACAACTTTAAAAAGTATTCAGACAACACTATTTACAGAAGAGGGTAAACAACTAGTAGCAGATATTTTTGAACAAAAAGCACTTTATGATGAGGTTGCGGCAAAAGCAATTGCGTTATCGAAGGAAGGAAAAAAAGAGGAGGCGCATGTACTCTTACAGACAGAGGGAGAAGAAATTCGTACACTTATTGAAAAAGATTATCGTAGATTAATGGAAATCAAGATTAACGCTGCAGAGGAAACGGCAAAGGAAAATAAGGCGACTGCAAGTGAAGCGATTACAATTATGATTATTTTGATTATTGGTGGTGTACTTGTTTCCATTCTCTTGGGTGTATTGATAAGTAATATTATTAAAAAACCTCTTAATAAAATGGTGGGTGTTGCCAATGAAATTGCCAATGGAAATCTGGATGTAAATCTAGATATTGATACAAAGGATGAAGTAGGAGAACTTGCAAATTCATTTCGCTTGATGACAGAAAATATTAATGAAGTATTATCCAATATTAATATTGCCTCTGAGCAGGTAGCGGGTGGGTCAAGACAGGTATCGGATTCAAGTATGGCATTGTCTCAGGGAGCAACTGAGCAAGCAAGTTCGGTAGAAGAATTGACGGCTTCCATTGAAGAAATTGCTTCCCAAACAAGACAGAATGCGGCCAATGCAGACAAAGCAAAAGAAGTGGCAACGGCGGCACAGTTACATGCGCAAAAAGGAAATGCTCAGATGAGTGATATGCTTAATGCAATGTCAGAAATTAATGATTCTTCTAATAATATTAGTAAAATTATTAAAGTGATTGATGATATCGCATTCCAAACCAATATTCTAGCACTCAATGCTGCTGTTGAAGCAGCAAGGGCAGGACAGCATGGTAAAGGATTTGCGGTGGTTGCAGAAGAAGTAAGGAATCTGGCGGCACGATCTGCAAATGCGGCCAAAGAAACAACGGCTATGATTGAAGGTTCCATTAAAAAAGTGGACGATGGAACAAAGATTGCAAAGGATACGGCTATGGCACTTAACCAGATAGTAGAAGGCGTTTCAGAGGCCACGGAATTGGTAGGCCAAATTGCTGTCGCATCTGGAGAACAGGCATTGGGCGTAGATCAAATTAACCAAGGAATTATGCAGATTTCGAATGTTGTGCAGACGACAAGTGCGACAGCAGAAGAAACGGCAGCGGCAAGTGAAGAATTATCTGGACAAGCAGCAATGCTTAAGGAACAGATATCTACATTTAAGTTAAAAAGAATAAAAAGAAATGCTTATCGTGGTGAAGGTAATGGAGAAGACGAAAAAGTCTTGAAAATGATTGACCAAATGAAGTCAAGTGAACAATATAGAAAAAAAGCTTCTTCAGGAGGTGGACAAAGAAAAATCACATTGAGTGACGATGAATTTGATAAGTACTAATTAAGGTAATCGATATGATACATATAACAGATAAAGAGTTTAGACTTCTTTCAGATTATATCAGAGATTTCTGTGGTATTAATCTGAAAGAAGAGAAGAAGACACTTTTGGTTGGAAGGTTGAGTAATATTTTAACGGAAATGGGCATAGCGGACTTCTCAGAGTATTATGCCAGAATCTGTAAAGATAAATCAGGAGTTGAAGTCAGTAAGCTAGTGGATAAAATAACGACCAATCATACCTATTTTATGAGGGAAGCGCAGCATTTTCAGTTTTTTACAGAAGAGGTATTACCTTTTCTTGAAAGTAATGTGTCCACAAAGGATTTGCGCATTTGGTGTGCAGCAAGTTCTTCGGGAGAAGAGCCATATACCTTGGCAATTTTATTGGAAGAATATTTTGCTGAGCGGGGATTGATGTGGGATAAGCGAGTGTTAGCCACAGATTTATCTTTAAATGCACTGAGTAAGGCAAGAAGTGGAATTTACCCAATTCAAAGTATTGAGACGATGCCCAAAACGTGGCAACTGAAATATTTTCAAAAAATATCTCCGGACAGTGTAAAAGTAAATGCAAATATACAAAAAGAAGTGATTTTTAGAAGATTTAATTTACTGGAAGAAACATTTCCGTTTAAGAAAAAGTTTCACACGATTTTTTGTAGAAATGTTATGATTTATTTTGATAATGATGTAAAAGAAGAATTGATTAATAAAATGTATGATAGTTTAGAGTATGGTGGGTATCTATTTATCGGACACTCGGAATCGCTAAACAGAGAAAAGACAAAGTTTCGGTATATTAAACCTGCCGTTTATAGGAAACTATAATGTTTGTGCTCAAAGGAATGTAAAAGGGGGTAAATTAGGATGATCTGTATTGGAATCGGAGAATATGCGATTTCTGATAATCCGCAAGATTTTATTATTACACATGCGCTAGGTTCGTGTGTGGCACTTATTATTCACTGTCCAAGGACGAAAAATACTGCAATGGCGCACATTGTATTGCCAAAACAAAAAGAGGATTCATATGGCGATTCTTTGAAAGGAAGCTATTATGCAGACTGTATTGTACCTAAATTAATTGATTGTTTTATTTTTGAAAAGGGTTGTAAACACTCGGAATTAAAATATTACTTAGTTGGAGGAGCAAGTTCCTTGAATGGGAATGATGTGTTTAATATTGGACGAAAGAATATTGAAATGGTGTGCAGATTATTGAAAGACAAGCATGTGGAAAAATGTAAAATGGAAGTTGGCGGAAATGTTAGCAGAACGGTATCGGTTGATATTTCAAATGGATGTGTTACAATTATGCAACAAAAAATGATCGTTTAGTCATTAGACGGATCATAAATTAGGGGTGGGTATGAACTATGGATTATCAAATGATTTTGGATACGCTTGGAGATGGTGTAATTGTAATTGATGATAAGAACAGCGTGTTGTTTGTAAATAAAATGGCCTGCCATATATTGGGAAAAGTTGAAAAAGACATTAAAAGTTATGTAATACAAGATGTTTTTAATATATGCACAAGGGAAAAAGGAAGTATCATTTTAAATTTGATCAAAGAGGTTCGTTTGTACAAGAAGACGAAAGGACTAGACCATAATTCCTATATTGTAATGGAGGGGCAAAAAGAGAAATATTTGTCGGCAAGCATTTCGTTTATCAAAGAATTTAACAGGAATATCATTGTAATTACTTTTCGAGATATAACGCGAATCAAAAAGATGGAAAGTGAAGCAATGGATCAAAGAAAGAATTTGGAAACCATTTTTAATTCCATGCCTTTGGGCGTTTTCCTGATTGATATCGATCGAAGAATCCTAAGCGTAAACCCATTTATTGAAAGAAATTTTGATGTTGAAGGAAAAGCATTGCAGGGAGTTCGAGTGGGTGAGCTGATCAAATGTTCCTATGCACTTTCGGGGGCTACTTGTGGTGAAGCAATAGAATGTGAAAACTGTATGATTAAAAATACCGTGGAGTCTTTATATAGTCAAGACCTTGAATATCTTTCGGAGCGGATTCACAAACAACATACTATAGGGAATGATGTATTTGAACGGGATTACCAAGTTGTTTTTGTCAAGACATATCCAGTAGATCGTAAACGGATTATTCTGTTGATGGAAGACATTACAGAACAGGTGATTTATGAAGAAACGATGAAACGGGCGCGTGATGAAGCGCAAGAAGCGAGCAGGTTGAAAAGTGAATTTTTATCCAATATGAGCCATGAAATTCGAACTCCTTTGAATGGAATTATTGGAATGATTGAACTTAGTAAGCGCCGGATAAAAGATCCTGAGGCAATTGAGAACCTTGAAGTTGCAAGGGGGTCAAGTCTTAATTTATTGCAGATTATTAATAGTGTTTTAGATATTTCTAAAATAGAAGCAGGAAAGTTTGTTTTATATGAAAAGCCATTTGATCTTTCTTCCTTGATTAAGGAAGTTTATAATGAAAATCGATCTAAAATAAATAAGCCGGTAGCGCTTATAGCGCCAACCCATATGGATTTTGAGAGGCTGGTCGGAGATAGTCTTAGAATTAAGCAGGTTATTAATAATCTTGTTGATAATGCAATTAAATTTACAGATGAGGGAAGTATCATTATTTCTGCCAACGTTTTCACTAGGGAAAGTAGAACGTGGCTCAAAGTGTTTGTGAAAGATTCTGGGATCGGCATTAAAGAAGAAAATTTGGATAAAATATTTGAAAGCTTTGTTCAAGAAGATGGCTCTTTTACAAGGCAAAAGGGCGGAACGGGTCTTGGCTTGGCAATTTCAAAAAAAATTATTGAGAAAATAGGTGGAGAAATATACTGTTTAAGCAATTACGGGAAAGGTTCAGAATTTGGATTTGTGATTCCTGTGAAGTTCGAAGAAGATACCAAAAAAACATTACTACAAAACAAAGAATCTGTGAATTATTTGGCAACGAATATGAGTCCACTTACTATACTCTTAGCAGAAGATAATATAGTGAATCAGAAAATCATCAAGGAGCAGTTTGAACTTGATGGACATAAGGTTTACATAGCCAATGATGGGAAAGAGGCAATAGAAAAGTTTGATGAATACGAAAAGATTGACTTAATTATTATGGATATACAGATGCCCGTCATGAGTGGTGTGGATGCGGCAGATGCAATACGTAAGTCGGAAAAGGGAAAGGACGTACCAATCATTGCACTTACGGCTCTGGCATTAAGAGAAGAACGGGATAAAATCATGAAGCACGGTTTTGACTGCTTTATTGCAAAGCCAGCACCTTATTATGTTTTGGTGGAATGCATTCAGAAAATTTTATATTTGAAAGAAAGTAAAGAACACAATCAAAAAGAGTATGGTCAGGGACCGAAATCATTTCATTATTCTGAATTGATAAAATTGTATCAAAATGGGGATGTATCAGAATTGGAAGTGGAATTAGAACGTAGGTATCGTGACAATGCTGAGAATGAGGATGCGGAAGAAAAAAGGTTGTTATTTAAATTGCTGATGGAAGTAAGAAAGCAAAATGTAGACAAGATTGGTGCATTATTTGATCAGATAGAGCAACTTAGTAAATCGAAAATAGGAGAAGAATATGTTGAAAATGTTGATTGCGGAAGATGACATTGTGAGTAGAAAGTTATTGTGGAAAGTATTATCTGAATTTGGCGATTGCGATATGGTAATCAACGGGTTGGAGGCAATTGATGCATACATTATGGCATTTAAAGAGGAAGAACCCTATGATTTAGTTTGCTTAGATATTATGATGCCCAAGATTGATGGGGTTAAAGTCCTAAAGACAATACGGGATTTAGAGATGCAGCACCAGGTAAAAACCCCTTGTAAAATCATTATGGTGACCGCTTTGTCAGAAACGGAAGTTGTCGATGATAGTTTTACAAAGGGAGCTGATGCATACGCTACGAAACCATTAGACATAGAAAAATTCATTGAAGTTATGAAGAATTTAAAGTTGATCGATTAAAGTTGAAAGACCTTCATTTTTGGAGGTCTTTTTGAATGTGTATGTCAGTAAATATGGGATGGATTAATCTAGATGATAAGTGTATAATAATAGAATAATTAGAGCAAAAAGTTATCTTATAAGGAGGGGACTTATGTTAGATAAAATTGATTTGAATCATAAACTTTCAAAACAAGAGTATAAAAAATCAATTGAGGCGTCCGGGCTTAAACTCGCTTTTTTACAACGAGAATGCAAGCAATTAGCAATCCCAGTTTTGGTTTTGTTTGAAGGGTGGGGAGCTTCTGGAAAAGGAACACTAATTAGTCAACTGATTGCACCACTTGATCCACGTGGGTTTAAAGTTTTTACAATTCAAAAACCATCTGAAGAGGAGAGTATGAGGCCGTTTTTGTGGAGATTTTGGACCAAAATGCCTGCCAAGGGCAGAATACATATAATGGATCGAAGTTGGTATCGAAACATTACAGATGATTATAAAAATGAATTAGCACAAAGAGAAGTTGCTTACTCTGAAATTCTGAATTTTGAAGATGAACTTAGCTCAGATGGAATGGTTATTATCAAATTCTTTTTGCATATTTCACAGGAAGAGCAGAAAGAACGACTAAAGGTTCTTGAAAAGTCTCCACAGATGTCATGGCGTGTTACGCAAAGAGACTGGAAACAAAACAAAAATTACGATGAATCAAAAAGTGAATTTCATGAAATGCTGTTAAAAACGGACTCTAGCGATGTTCCGTGGTACGTAATAGAGGCCCAGGATCGAGAGTATGCGGCGGTTAAGATGATGCATATTGTAAATGAACGATTAGAAGAAGCGATCAGAATTAAAAAGAGAGAGACATTAACACGTGCAGAAGAAAGTATTGATAGCAAAGAGATAAATCCATTTTCAAACGGTGTTTTGCGAGGAATTGATTTAGATAAAGCGCTTGCTCAAAAAGTTTATAAGAAGAGATTGAAAGAGTTACAGGAAGAATTGTCAAAACTTCACTTTGAAATGTATTTGAAACGAATTCCGGTCGTCTTGGCGTTTGAAGGGTGGGATGCAGGTGGTAAGGGTGGAGCAATTAAAAGAGTGGTTCAAAATATGGACCCACGTGGATACGAAGTAATACCAACAGCGGCACCAAACGATATTGAGAAGGCACATCACTATTTATGGCGTTTTTGGAATGCGATTCCAAAGGCCGGTCATTTGACAGTTTTTGACAGAACATGGTATGGCAGGGTGATGGTTGAACGTGTCGAAGGGTTTTGTACAAAAGAGGAATGGAAAAGAGCGTTTAAAGAAATTAATCACATGGAAGAGCATTTAACGAATTTTGGATGTGTAGTTCTAAAATTTTGGATGCATATTGATAAGGATGAGCAAGAAAAGCGATTTATTGAACGTCAAAACAATCCAGATAAACAGTGGAAAATCACGGATGAGGATTGGAGAAATCGCGAGAAATGGGACGAGTATGAGATGGCAGTGGATGAAATGATTCTAAGAACATCAACTCCAAATGCTCCATGGATTATTGTTGAAGCAAATGATAAGTATTTTGCAAGAATTAAAGTGCTTGAAACGGTAGTGGATACATTAAAAAGTGTTTTGGATAATAACTGATTTTGTGGAGGTAGTATGCAATATATTGTAAGTGCAGCGATTGGCTATTTGATTGGAACAATTAACGTAGCATATCTAATCGCTAAAAGACAAAAAGTAGATTTAAAAAGCGAAGGAAGCAAGAATCTTGGGGCATCAAATGCAACCATGGTACTTGGTGCAAAAGCTGGGTTGGTGACGGCATTGACAGATATATTCAAAGGAGTTATTGCCATACTCATAATCCGGATTTTATTTCGTGAATCTACTCTTTTGCCTGTTATAACAGGAGTATTTTGTGTATTGGGTCATATTTTCCCCTTTTACCTAAAATTTAAAGGTGGAAAAGGGTTTGCTACATTTGTTGGTTTAATGTTTGGCGTTAGTTGGAGGGGAGCTGTGATAGTAGGATTGGCCCTTTTGCTCTTTGCTTTTTTGTCAAACTATATTGTAGTTGGAACGATGACAGCGATTCTTGGATTTCCGGTCTACTTATTTATTGAAAATAAGAATATATATCAGATTTTGTGTATGATTCCATTGATTGTGCTTATTATTTTTCTTCATCGAGATAATTTGAAAAGAATCATGAGTGGAACTGAGTTTAAACTTCGTACAGAACTTTTGAAAGGAATTAAGAAAAGTAGAAAGTAGGTGGCGTTATGAAACAAACAAAAACACTAATAGTGATTATTGCAGTATTGGGATTAATCCTTGTTATGGTTTGGGGAACTGTGTTTTTGGGAGTAGCACGCGTTGTAATTGAAAAAATAGTGAAATCCAATCAAACGAATGAAGAACAAATTACTAGTGAGCCTTTTTCTGAAGGGACCCAGATACAAGAACTTAAGCTGCCAGAGGATGTACTTGGGGAGTCTTTAGACAATGAGCAAATAGGCATTGAAGAACAAACAAATAATGAAGATCAAACGACGGGTATTTCCTATCAATCGGCTGACGTAGCAGGTACATGGTATGTCACTTATAGACGATACTATTCTATGGGATATGAAGAGGGATATGAGCCATTAGGACTTGACGAAGTATTTATTACGATGACTATTTATGATGGAAATGAGTTCGAATATGAGATTCTTCCGACACAAGCATTTATAAATGGAGAAGAATATAATGATACGTTAGCAAAGTCGCCAAAACTATATACGGGCTATATAGATGGGGACAGCCTTATGCTTTACACAGATTTAGATGATTTTTATTTGGAATTTGGAATGGAGGCAACGGAAACAATTGAGCCCGACTATATCCGAATCCCATTATCGGTTCAAAATGGTAAACTTTCAGGAGTTTATGAGACAACTTGGAATAAAGACATCGAAGGGTATGATATGCAATATACAGTTACTTTTGAAATGGTTCAGGAATAGGGGGAGATAATCAATGGAAGGTAAGAAAAGCTATTTGCTTTATTATATTGCTATTGCAACTCTGATATTCCTTATATTTGTTGGATTTATAGTAAATATTATCCAACTCATTATGGGGAAACATCTTTTTAGTGGGCTATTGAGTCACCTTTTATCATAATCTTATGATAAAATTAAAAAATATACCATTGTTGATATGAATAACACATGGTAAAATAGTAAAGGTGTCTGTTGAGTAAATGCCAAAGACATAATTCATATGAAAGTGAGAGAAAAAAATGAGTAAGGCACGTAGTATATTACTTGTAGTTTTATTGGGAAGTTTGATTCTGTCAGGTTGTAAAGATAAGAAGGAAGAAGTGGTTGAAGTAACAGAAGTGGTTGAAGAACCAGTGATTGAAAATGTGGTTGAAGAACCAGAAGTGGTTGCAGAAGAAACAAAAGAAGGAATGTATAGAAGTGAATTAACAAACGAGTGGATTGATGAAGCATTACGTAATCAAAGACCAATTGCAGCAATGGTGGACAATGAAAAGACAGCGTTGCCTCATTTTGGACTTACGGATGCAGATGTAATTTATGAAATGACAAATAGTGTGCAAAATGATGGAGTTACACGTTTTATGGTTATGATGAAGGATTGGGGCAAGATTGAACAGCTCGGAAGTATCCGAAGCGTTCGTCCTACAAACTTGCAGTTAGCTCCTGAGTGGAATGCGGTTGTATGTCACGATGGTGGACCTTTTTATATTAATGCACACTTAGAGAATCCATATGTTGAAAACTTTAGTGGTACATTTGGAAGAGTTGACAATGGTAAATCAAGAGAATTCACTGAATATATTTTACCAGGGGATTTGGACAAAAACTTTAAAAATAAGGGTTATAGTGTTGAATACAATGAGTATTATCAAGGAGGAGCGCATTTTCAATTTGCATCCGAGACAACGCCAGTTGATTTGTCGGATAAAACAGATGCAGTAGCTTGCAGCAAAATCCAACTTCCATTTAAGCACAATAAACCTTTCTTAGAGTATAATGAGACAGAGGGAATCTATTATTATTCAGAATATGGCTCAGCACATTTAGACCCAGGTAATGACAAAAAGCAATTGTCATTTAAAAACTTAATCATTCAGAATGCAAAATATCAAGTGTTTGATGATCATGGTTATATGGCGTTTTATATTATCGATAGCGGCAGAGAAGGCTATTATATTACAAATGGGAAAGCGATTCCAATTACATGGAGCAAAGATTCTGACTTAAACCCTACAAAGTATTATGATATGCAAGGAAATGAAATTACAATTAATACTGGAAAGACCTATATTGCAATAGTTCCAGATGATATTTGGGATGATATGGAAATTCAATAATTGTTATAGGAGTTAATAAGAAGCTGGCACTTTAGCGATTGATAAATCGTAAAGTGCCAGCTTCTTTTAGCAAATTTAAAATTAAATTAAGTTAAGTGTTTCGTCAAAACCAAGTACAAGATTCATATTCTGTATGGCTGCACCAGAAGCGCCTTTTCCGAGGTTGTCGATTCGTGTAAGGATCATTGCTGTGTTCTTTGATTCGTTCCCAAAGACAAAAATTTCGGCTTGATTTGTGTCATTACAAGCAGTAATATCAACAGCTCCATCAAAAAGAAATGAATCATCCTGGTATGGCATAACATTTACAAAGGCTTCTTCTGCGTAGTAGTTTTCTAAAAACGAGTGAAGTTCTTTGGCAGGAAGTGCTTTGCCAAGTAGTTTTGTGTGAATCGGAAGTAGGGTCGCTAATCCCTTGTAGTTTTGGCCTAAAATAGGAACAAATAGGGGATCAAGTGATAAGCCAGAACGAAGAGTCATTTCAGGTAAATGTTTGTGGCTGAGTGAAAGACTGTAAGGTCTTGGAGCTTTTGTATATTCATTTACACCATGATCAGATTCGTATTTTTCAATTAATTGTTTGCCACCCCCGCTGTAACCGGTAAGGCTTTGGCAAGTAATTGGAAAATCAGCTTGCATGATACCGGAAGCTACAAGTGGATATACCGATAATGCAAATGCAGTAGCGTGGCACCCGGGATTTGTAATTCGTTTACTCTTTTGTATTGCAATGCGGTGTTCCTTTGATAATTCTGGTAGTCCATAGGCCCAATCCGAAGCAGTTCTATGAGCTGTACTAGCATCGATGATAATTGTATTCGGGTTGTTTATAAGTGTCACCGATTCTTTAGCAGCATCGTCAGGGAGGCATAAGAAAACAACGTCTGCTTGATTCATGCATTTTGAACGTTCGGAAAGATCTCGTCTTTTCTCGTAGTCAATTTGAATAAGTTCAATATTATCATAGAGCGATAAACGTTCATGTATTTTTAGTCCTGTAGTTCCTGATAAGCCGTCAACATAGATACTTTTTTTATTTGTTTGCATGAATGCCTCCTTTAAAATGAATAATTATGCATAAATATGCAATATTTTTTGGAATAATGTATTATTATGCACAAATGATACTGTAATAGTAATACCTGATACTTCATAAGTCAATAAAAAATAACACAAAATGTGCGAAATGTTTAATAATGCATTGTTTGTTTGAATAGGATTTGGTATAATTCTATTTGTGATTTTCGAAAAAAGCAATTGAAATCACACAAATAGATCGAGGGCAGAAAGGGTAGGTATCGTTATGGAATCAATAATAATAGGGGTTTTGATAGGGGTTATCATTCTTCTAGGAGCGTTTGTTGTATACTTACTAAAATTTAAGGGAACAACATCGGAATCAAAACCAGACTCAGTACAAGTGGCAATCCAAGGAATATTAAACAGTGGTATTGGTGCTGTATTGATTGTTACAAATGAAAATGAACTACTATTTTACAATGATGAATTTGAACAATTATTTCCTGTTGTAAAGAACGTACAGTCTATTGCTGGTTTTCCAGAACTCGTTAGGTTGTTTGATAGCAAAGAGTATGTATCGGAAGAATTGTCAAAAATTTATGATATCAGAACTGAAATGCTTGACAAAACAAATGTATCGGGTAAGTTTGTGTGGCTTGTTGATATGACAGACCATTACAAAACAAATAAGAAATTAAAGCAATTGAAAGAGATGGCAGATGAAGCAAATAAAGCCAAGTCTAATTTTTTAACCAATATGAGTCATGAAATAAGAACACCAATTAATACCGTTCTTGGTATGGATGAGATTATTCTTCGTGAGACAACAGAAGTAGCAATCAGAAGTTACGCGGAAAATATTAGAGAAGCAGGTACAACACTACTTTCATTGGTGAACGATTTACTTGATTTTTCTAAAATTGAATGTGGTAAAATGGAAATTTTACAAAGTGAGTATGAAGTTGCTAAAGTATTCACTGAAATTATTAATATGATTGAAATTAAGGCTGTTAATAAAGGGTTAAGCTTTATACCTGTTATTGCGGAGGATATTCCTTATTTATTATGGGGCGATGAAATTCGTATGAAGCAAGTTATTATCAATTTATTAACGAATGCTGTAAAATACACGCAAGAAGGAAGCGTTGTATTAAAGGTTGATTGGTCTGAAGCAGGTGATTCTTCAATCAATTTGATCGTGTCTGTTACAGATACGGGAATTGGTATTAAAGAAGAAGATATGAATCGATTATTTGTCTCATTTGAGCGTATTGAAGAAGAAAGAAATCGTAATATTGAAGGTACGGGACTAGGAATTAGTATTTCAAAGCAATTGCTTGAATTGATGGATAGTAATTTGAATGTTCGTAGTCAATACGGCGTTGGATCTACGTTCTACTTCACAGTAAAACAAGGGATAAGAGACCGTAAGCCAATTGGTAAGTTCCGTGAAAAATATGCTTACAAAAAAGAAAAATATAAACAATATCGTACGGTTTTTGTGGCTCCTAGCTGTAGGGTTTTAGTGGTGGATGATAACGCGATGAACTTATCCGTTGTAGAAGGATTACTTAAGAACACGCAAATCACAGTGGATAAGGCATCTGGAGGATTAGAGGCTTTAGATATGTGCAAGGATATTCCTTACGATATCGTTTTAATGGATCATATGATGCCTTATGTGGATGGTATTGAGACGCTACATAGGTTGAAAGAAATGAAAGATTCACCAAATTGTGACACACCGGTTATCGTGTTGACGGCAAATGCAATTTCGGGAGTTAAAGAAATGTATTTAAGGGAAGGTTTTGCGGATTATATGTCAAAACCAATTCAAGGAAAACGCTTGGAAGAAAAGTTGTTAGAGTACTTACCAGCGGACAAATATGTTATGGTTGATTATGATGAAATTGAGAAATCATTCTTTAGATCATTATGGCAAGAAGTAGTTGAGTCTATTCAAGCAGAATATAGTTTTAAATATTTGGACATTGCATCAGCAATTGAGTCTTCAGAAGGCGATAAGGAATGCTTCCAATTCTTATTACAGACATTTAGTGACAATGTACAAAAGGGTATGGAGGATATTCAAAACGCGTATGATTCAAAAGATTTTAAAAACTATACGATTTTTGTTCATGCACTTAAGAGTACGTCAAAAATGGTTGGAGCGGAAGAATTATCCGAGCAGTCAAAACTCTTAGAAATGGCTGGAAAAGAAGAGAACAGTGACTATATTGAGAAAAACCATGGTCGCGCAATGAAAATGTATCAAGATGTTGTTCAAGAAATTGATACCTACTTATCTTTGCACCAAATCAACAGACCAAAGGATGTTAAGGTAAAGGAAGTAAAAACGCAAGAAGTAAAGGCCCCAGAAGTGGCAGAAGAAACTTCAGACAATTAAATTTATGCGGGAATCTTATTCGATTTGAATAAGGTTCCTTTTTATGTAAATACTGACAATTCTAATAATTTCTGATATACTATTAGAAATTATTAGAGATGAAAGAACACATATAATTTATAATGTGAAGAAGGTTAAGAAAATGTATAAGAATGATTTCATATGGGGAGTGGCCACCAGTTCATTTCAAATTGAGGGTGGTGACTTAAACGATGGAAGAGGAAAAAGTATCTGGGATGAATTTTGCAATCAGGGCAGGGTTCAGGATAAAAGCGATGCAAGTGTTGCATGTGATCATTATCATTTATATATTCAAGACTTAGATTTAATGCAGGAATTAGGTGTAAAAGCATATCGATTTTCAGTTAGTTGGGCGAGAATCATGCCAAATGGGACGGGAGAAATCAATCAAAAGGGAATTGAGTTTTATAGAAATCTGATTCTTGAGATGAAGAAACGTGGAATTGTCCCATACCTTACGATGTATCATTGGGAATTACCGAGTGCTTTGCAAAAAAAAGGTGGTTGGTTGAATCGAGAAATTGTTAAATGGTTTGGTGAATTTGCAAAAGTGATTGCAGATAATTTCAGTGATTTGGTGGAATATATCATCACGCTGAATGAACCGCAGTGTTTTGTGGGATTGGGAAATCTATCGGGGGTTCATGCTCCAGGGGTGAAGTTACCTTATGCAGATGTTTTTCTAATAGCTCATAATGCAATGATGGCACATGGGCAGGCAGTAAAAATGCTCAGGAAGTATGCAAAACAAACACTAAAAATTGGATATGCGCCAACATGTGGAGTGGCATATCCCTATTCAGATAGACCACAGGACATAGAAGCAGCACGAAAAGTATTTTTATCCATGAGCCAGCCAATTGAAAACTGGACATGGAATGTCACTTGGTTTAGTGATCCTGTTTTTCTTGGACACTACCCTGAGGAAGGCCTTGAAAAATACAAAGAATTTCTCCCAGATATTACCCAGGAAGATATGGAATTGATTTTTCAGCCGATTGATTTTATGGGACAAAATATATACAATGGTTACTTTATTCGAGCAAATGAACAAGGTGAACCAGAGTATGTGGAGCGACCAATTGGATATCCAAGAACAGCCTCTAATTGGCCCATTACACCGCAATGTTTATATTGGGGAACAAAGTTTTTGTATGAGAGGTATAAAATGCCGATTATGATTACTGAGAATGGCATGTCATGCCATGATACAATATCCCTTGATGGGAATGTGCATGATCCAAATCGAATTGATTTTTTGGATCGTTATCTCTCACAGTTACAACGAGCATCAGATGAGGGAATAGATATTATTGGCTATTTCTTATGGTCGTTTTTAGACAATTTTGAATGGGATAAAGGTTATAACGAACGCTTTGGTATTGTCTATGTGGATTATGAAACACAAAGAAGAATACCAAAAGATTCTGCGTATTGGTATCAAAAAGTAATGGATTCGAACGGAAAGATTTTATCAATTAATCAAGGGCATGAATAGCAGGGGGTCTAAATGAAAATTGAAGAATTTGATAAGTATCAACATTTTACGGAACAAACAATATTTGATTTGTCCAAAAAAGTGACTGAACTAGAGAATAAGTTAAATATTTTTACAAATTTATTGGAGATAAGTAAATATATTAATCAATACATAAAGGATCCAAATCTATTTCCGCTGATTAATGATATGCTACTTGGTGTTTTTGGGGCAAAGTATTCAAATATATATGTGAAAGTTTCGGATGAATTTTTTGAAACAACATCCCAAAATGTTTCGCCAGAATTTGTCGAAAAAGAAAAGAAATTAATTAATGACTATCATTATGAAGAATTTATTTTGAATAGTGATGTTCCAATTTATGAGTCAGGGAATTATGATCATGAGATTCATTCTTGTCTGGGTGTTCCTATTAAACTCAACCAACAAGTGAAAGGATTTATATTAATTCAACATAATGAGAAGGATTTTTTTACAAAAGATCATGCACTTTTCTTGAGTTCACTTGCAAATCATATTGGTGTAGCAAGTGAAAACAACCGTCTTTATAATCGTATTCGGGAATCTGCATTTAGAGATGGATTGACGGAAATTTATAATGTGCGTTTCTTTTACGATACCCTTAGGGGTAATGCAGAAGTAGATGCATCGAACTACTCTATTGTAATGGTGGATTTGGATGATTTTAAGAAAATCAATGATACATTGGGGCACTTATTTGGAGATGAAGTACTAAAGAGTGTTGCGGGGATTATTCGAACAATGGTAAGACCACTAGATATTGTCGCAAGATATGGCGGTGAAGAAATCATTATATATTTGAAAGAATTCACAGATGAAAAAAATGTATATGCGAGAATGGAAGAGATAAGAAGTAAAATTGAGCAGGAAGTAATCTGCTATGAAGGAAAGGAAGCCGGAATTACAGCGAGTTTTGGTGTATTTTGTAAAACAAAAGAAGAAACGACGCTAGAAGAAGCTATAAAACAAGCGGATGATAATTTGTATATTAGTAAAAAAGATGGCAAAAACAAAGTAACTATTTCTTCGTGATATCTTGTGGGGGTAAAAATTTGAGGATGGACGATAACAAAGTTTTAGAATCTGTTGAAAGTATGCAACAAGAATATGAGTGGTTTAATCAGGTGAAAGCGCATTTAGCTCCACGAAAAAAAGCAATACTAATAGCATGCTCTTATTTAATTATTGGGTGTTTATGGATTCTTTTGTCAGATAAGATCCTAGCGTTTATGGTACAGGATGTAGTGCTTTATTCCGATATACAGATGGTCAAGGGGTGGATCTATGTATTTTTAACGGCAATGTTATTGTTTTTTATGATTTATATGGCACTAAAAAGATACAGTAAGTTAGTGGATGCAATTTTAAATAATTATGAAGAATTGATGGCAACCTATCAAGAAATGGTTGCCATGAATGAAGAACTTGACTCACAGAATAAGCAATTAGAAGAGCAAAAGCAAGCACTGCAATTAAGTGAACAAAGATATCAATTGGTTGTAGCAGGGTCTTATGATGATATTTGGGATTATGATTTTGAAACAGACGTTTATTTGATTTCTGAAGAGCGAAAAGCCGCATTGGGTTATACAAGTGAGGAACTAAAAGATACCTTTGAGTCATGGTATCAAATTATTCATCCAGATGATTTGGCGGGCTCAAAAGCTGCATTTAATAATTATATCAGTTTACAAGAAGGAATTTATGAATCTATTTATCGAATACGTGAAAAGGCCGGAAATTTCCGCTGGATTTTGAGCCGAGGGAAAGGGGTTTTTTCAGATACTGGGAAACCTCTTAGAATAGCTGGATCCCATACGGACATTACAGAACGTAAGTATTTAGAGGCCAGACTTGAGACCTTAGCCTACTATGATGCTTTGACAGATTTACCAAATAAAATTTTATTCCAAAAGCAGGTAGAGGTTGCAATGGAGTATGGTAAAAGAATGGCAATTGTTGATTTTGATATTGATGATTTGAAACATATTAATGATTTGTATGGTCAGCAAATAGGAGATCACTATATTCAGTATGTTGCAAGAATTTTGCAAAGCCACTTTATGGGAGAGTATTTTGTTGCAAGAGTAAGTGGTGATCAGTTTATGATTGCATTTTTAAGTGATGCAAATGAGAATATAGTGATTGATCAACTTGAATTATTATTGGCTGATATTCGTAAAAGTTGGGATGTTTCTGGAGAGCAGATACAAGTTACAGCTAGTTGCGGAATCGCTTTTTATCCAGATCATGGAGAAACATTCCAAGCACTTATGCAAAACGCTGAAATTGCAATGTTTTATCAAAAAGAGCATGGTAAAAATGGGTATACGTTTTTCAAAAAATCAATGTATGAAGACGCATTGAAAATGATACAAATGAATACTCAACTAAGAAATGCAGTCAAAAAAGAAGAGTTTATATTATATTATCAAGCACAGTACAATTTGAAAACCGGCGAATTGGTCGGTGCAGAAGCCTTGATTCGATGGCAACACCCTCAAAGAGGATTTATATCACCGATGGAATTTATACCACTGTCAGAAGAAACAGGTCATATTGTACCAATCAGTATTTGGGTTCTAAAAAAGGCCATATCCCAAAAGCGTGTGTGGGTCGACAAAGGGTTTAAACCACTTAAAATTGCTGTTAATATGTCGGGATATGTAATTACGGATGATGAGATTGTTGACTTGTTATGTAAGATGTTTGACGAAATTGACTTGGGTCCAAATGAAATCGAGATTGAAATAACAGAAACGGCAGTTATGCGTAATTTGGAAAAGGCGAATGAAAATTTGTTGAGACTAAGAGCCTATGGAATCACAATTGCAATGGATGATTTTGGGGCGGGGTATTCTTCGCTCACCTACTTGCATAAATTACCAATCGACATATTGAAAATAGATCGGGAGTTTATACGTAATATTCATAAAGAGGATGAGGATAGCTATATTTATAAAACGGTCATTGATTTGGCACATAATATGAATCTTGTCATTGTTGCTGAAGGAATTGAAACAAAGGAGCAAAAAGACTTTTTGTTGAAGAATAATTGTGATATGGGACAGGGATTCTATTTTGCCAAGCCACTACCAGTGGAAGAGTTTGAAAAATTATTAATGCGTAAAGAGGACTAGTCATGAAACTATTAAAAGAACGAATCATGAAAGATGGTATCGTAAAAGATAAGAATGTTTTAAAGGTGGATGCATTTTTAAATCATCAAATGGACATCGAATTATTTAATGAAATGGGAAAAGAGTTCTACAGATTGTTTTCGCAGTGCAATGTTGATCGTATTTTGACAATAGAAGCGTCTGGAATCGGGATTGCATGCATTACAGCGCAGTACTTTAAAACACCTGTCGTGTATGCAAAAAAGGCGCAGAGTATTAATATCGATGGGGAAGTGTATGCAACTAAAATTGAGTCGTTTACCCATAAGAAAACATATGATGTAATTGTATCCAAAAAGTATATAAATCCAGGTGAGAGAGTATTGATTATTGATGATTTTCTGGCAAATGGATGTGCATTAGAAGGACTTATTGATTTGGTTGAGGGAGCTGGAGCTAGCGTGTGTGGAATTGGAATTGTAATTGAAAAGGGATTCCAAAAGGGCGGCGAGATCATTCGAGGCAAGGGAATGCACCTTGAGTCTCTGGCAATTATTGATAGTATGGATAATGGAGAAATTGTGTTTCGCGAAGAGTATAAATAAACGATGGATAGAAAGGGTAATCATTATGATTTTTAAGTGTAGAAATTGTGGGGGAAATTCTGTTTTTTCACCAGAAAAACAAGAAATGTTTTGTCCGTATTGTGAAAGTGAAAATAGTGCTGATAAAAAGGGAGAAACAAAAGTAAACCTATGTAGTAATTGCGGAGCTGAATTATCAATTGGCGAAAATATTATGGCATGTAAATGCGACAGTTGTGATTCGTATTTGATTTTTGAAGAACGTATGACAGGTGAGTTTGCACCACATTTGGTATTGCCATTCAAAATTGGAAAAGAAACATCAAAGAAGATTTTGAGAACTGAGTTTGGATCTCGTATGTTCATACCAAGCGATTTTTTGACAGATGCAAAACTAGAAAAGTTAGAAGGAATTTATGTTCCTTATTTTATGTTTGATTTTGATTGTAATTACAAATTTCTTGGTAAGGCACAAAAAATCAGGAGATGGTCTTCGGGGAATACGGACTATTGTGAAACATCGTACTATAATGTTGAACGTGAGATTGATGTTCGCTTTTCCAAAATTCCAGTGGATGCTTCTGATACATTAGATGATCGCAATATGGATTTGATTGAACCCTATAATTATTATGGACTAATAAATTTTGAAGAAAAATACCTTTCGGGATTTATCGGAGAAAAATTTCATCATCCTATTATGGATTATATGGAACGTGCAAAAGCAAAAGCATTTGTTGATGCTGAGACCATGATGCAGAGAGAAGCGTCAACACCTGCGAACAATTATAATATGAGTGCAAATGTAGCAATGGCAATGGCAAGTGGAGCCTTTTCGAACGCTTCTTATCGTTATGATGTGGTAGAACCAATAAACAAAGATGTGAAGTTTGATTATCTTGAGGGGAATTACGCACTTTTACCAATTTGGTCCTACCTATATCAATATGGTGACAAAAAATATCAGTATTTTATCAATGGACAAACTGGGAAACTGGTTGGAGAAGTTCCAATTAGTGTTAAAAAGGTGGTATCCTATTCAACTACTCTTTTTGTTGGATTATCTTTCATTAGCTTGTTATTAGCATTGATTATGGAGGTGTTCTAGGATGAAAGAGTATATCAAGTATTTTTGGTGGATTTATGTAGTTGGTATAGTTTTATTTTTTGGTTATGGATTTATTTTAATCGGTCACAGTATGAAGTATGCGGGAGAGAGTACAAATAATGAGCGAGTAACTTCGGAACGCGTATTTGATTATGCAGATAAATTGTCGGAACAAGAAGAAAATAAATTGCGAAGAAAAATTGCAAAATATGAGAAAAGAATTGGAATGGATATTGTGCTCGTAACGTATGATCAACCGATCGATGGAACGGTTGAGAGCGAAACGGAGCGGTTCTATGAAGAGCATAAATTTGGATATGATCAGCCAAATGGAGATGGCGTAATCTATCTTGACAATTGGTATGATGGGTATACTTGGTTTTGTACAACGGGGTTGGCAATGACGAATTATTCGCAACCAATGATGGATCACTTGGTTTACAAGGTGACTAAGGTGACCAAAGTGACCGAAAGGATCAAGGTAAGTCCATATAAGGCCTATGATACTTATATTGATACGGTTTATCACGATATGGCAGGATTTGGAATGTACCGTTTTTCAAGGGCAAATTTATTTTTTGTATTAATTCCAATTATAATATCCGGATTATTTATGGTGGTGAACCTAAGAAAACAAAATGCAAAACGAACAACACTTGAAACAACATATGTTGTCGACGGGAAACCGGATGTTGTTCATGCGGAGGATACATTCCTCAATAAAGTGGTAACATCCCATACAAGAAGCTCAAGCTCGGGCGGCGGAAGCGGCGGAGGCGGAGGCGGTGGTGGAAGTCACGGAGGTAGTGGTGGACATCATTAATTATCAATTTATTTCAAAAAAAGCTTAAAAAGAATTGACATGGAATAGAAAATAGAATATTATAATATTCGTATGTTTCATCAAACTGTCCGTGTCCGGAATTGATGAAATGGAGATGGAAACGATGATTATACAATATGGAAACGATGATTATACAATATGGAGGTATGAGTCTTGGCTAACATTAAATCTGCAAAGAAAAGAATTTTAGTAAATCAAACAAAAGCTGATCGAAATAAAGCGATTAAGTCTGGTGTTAAAACAGCTATTAAAAAGGTGAAAGTTGCAATTGAAGCAAATGATGCAGTTGCTGCAAAAGAAGCTTTATCAAATGCAATCTCTTCGATTAATTGTGCGGCTACAAAAGGTGTTTATCACAAAAGTAATGCTGCAAGAAAGATTTCTCGTCTTACAATTGCTGTGAATAAAATCGCGTAAGAATATAAAAATGTAATAGCACTGGGTACCGTCATACCTAGTGCTATTTTTGTTGCGGTTTTGAATTCTTTTTGATATACTGACACACAGTAAATAGAGAGTAGCAGATAGTAATCGACATTCATGAATATTAAAATATAAAGAGGTAAATTTATGGCAGAATATGATCAAAGTAAGATCCGTAATTTTTGCATTGTTGCACATATTGACCACGGAAAATCAACATTGGCAGATCGTATTATTGAAAAAACTGGACTATTAACAAGCCGCGAAATGCAGGCACAAGTTTTGGATAATATGGATTTAGAACGTGAACGAGGGATAACAATAAAAGCACAGACTGTTCGTGTTGTTTATCACGCAAAAGATGGTGAAGAGTACGTATTTAATCTAATTGATACTCCTGGACATGTTGATTTTAATTATGAAGTTAGCAGAAGCTTAGCAGCTTGTGATGGAGCCATTTTAGTCGTTGATGCAGCACAAGGAATTGAAGCACAAACGCTTGCGAATGTGTACCTTGCCCTTGATCATAATTTAGACGTGTTCCCAGTTATTAATAAAATCGATTTGCCGAGTGCAGAACCAGAACGCGTTAAGGCGGAAATTGAAGATGTTATTGGAATTGAAGCCCATGACGCTCCATTGATTTCTGCGAAAAACGGAATTGGGATTGAAGAGGTTTTAGAAGCAATTGTTGCCAAAATACCAGCTCCGAAAGGAGATGTTAATAAGCCTTTACAGGCCTTGATTTTCGACTCTATATATGATTCCTATAAAGGCGTAATTATTTTTGTTAGAATTATGGAAGGAAGTGTTGAAAAAGGATCGCCAATCAAAATGATGGCAACGAATGCTTCGGCGGATGTTGTTGAAGTTGGATACTTTGGCGCAGGACAATTTATTCCTTGTGATAAATTAAGCGCTGGTATGGTAGGTTACATTATGGCTTCCATTAAGAATGTAAAGGATACAGCGGTTGGTGATACGGTTACAGATCGTAATCACCCATGTGATAAAGCATTGCCTGGATATAAAAAAGTTCAGTCAATGGTATATTGTGGAATGTATCCTGCAGATGGAGCGAAGTATCCGGATTTGCGAGATGCATTAGAAAAATTGCAGTTAAATGATGCTTCTTTAAATTATGAACCAGAGACATCCGTTGCACTTGGTTTTGGGTTTCGATGTGGATTTTTAGGATTACTTCATTTGGAAATTATCCAAGAGAGACTAGAGCGAGAGTATAATCTGGATTTAGTAACAACGGCGCCAGGTGTTATCTATAAAGTTTATAAACATAATAAAGAGGTTCTTTTGTTGACCAATCCGAGCAATTTACCTGAACCAACGGAAATTGATTATATGGAGGAGCCAATTGTAAAGGCTGAGATTATGGTCACAAAAGAATATATAGGAACAATTATGGATCTTTGTCAGGAGCGAAGGGGAATCTATATTGAAATGGAGTTCATCGAAGAAACTAGAGCATTACTGCGCTATGAACTGCCACTGAACGAAATTATATATGATTTCTTTGATGCATTAAAATCGCGTTCAAAAGGATATGCTTCTTTTGATTATGAAATGAAAGGGTATGTGCGTTCAGAGTTGGTTAAATTAGATATACTAATTAACAGGGAAGAGGTAGATGCATTATCATTTATTGTACACAAAGACAGTGCTTATGAGCGTGGAAGAAAAATGTGTGAGAAAATGAAGGATGAAATCCCAAGACATTTGTTTGAGATACCAATCCAAGCAGCAATCGGAAGCAAGGTAATTGCAAGAGAAACAGTGAAGGCAATGCGAAAAGACGTCTTGGCAAAATGTTATGGTGGCGATATTACTCGTAAAAAGAAATTACTGGAAAAACAAAAAGAAGGTAAAAAGCGAATGCGACAGGTTGGAAATGTTGAAATTCCGCAAAAAGCTTTTATGAGTGTTTTGAAATTAGATGATCGAAAGTAGTAACTCTAGATTGTATATTATGTATGAATGAAAGAGAGGCAATTGGATGAAGTCATTGGGTATATATGTGCATATTCCATTTTGCCAAAAAAAATGTTTGTATTGCGATTTCACGTCCTTTGTTGTTGAAGAAATGGATCAAACAAAGTATGTGGATGCTTTGATACAAGAAATGAAGCATTATGGAAGCTTGATTCGTGATCAGTACGTTGTGGATACCATTTTCATTGGTGGAGGAACGCCCTCATTGTTAAGCGAGGGAGGGATACAATCTATAATAGAGGCACTTAATGATTGTTTTCATATATCGGATCATCTTGAGTTTTCAATCGAAGCAAATCCAGGAACATTGTCCTATGCAAAGCTTCTAGACTATCGGAAAATGGGAATTAATAGACTCAGTATGGGCTTACAATCTGTTTGCGATAAGGATTTGCGATTACTAGGAAGGATTCACACATACCAAGATTTTTTGAAACAATTCCAATATGCAAGAGAAGCAGGGTTTCAGAATATCAATGTGGATTTAATTTATAATATCCCAAATCAAGGCATGCGGGAGTTTTTAGGGGGGTTAGAGCAAGTTGTGAGACTTAACCCAGAACATCTTTCTTTATATAGTCTTATTCTTGAGGAAGGCACGAAGTTTAACGAGTTGTATAAAGTGGATGATGGTTGTTTTCTGACTGAAGAGGAAGAAGAGGAAATGTACCATTTGATCGGAATGCAACTAATGAATAGTCAGTATCACCGGTACGAAATTTCTAATTATGCAAAACAAGGATTTGAATGTAAGCATAATTTGAAATATTGGACGAATAGAGAATATCTCGGCCTGGGAATTGCAGCGGCAAGTTACAGAAACGATGTTCGAACAAAAAACATTTCTGATTTGGGGTTCTATTCTAGATCAGCTAATACTATTTCAAAAATTATTTTAAACCAAGAGATATTTGATGAATTCCATGTTGTAACGCGGTCTGAAAAGAAAGAGGAATTCATAATGCTATCGTTAAGAACGGTTTATGGAATTTCGGATAACGTTTACAAAGAACTTTTTAAAGAGTCCTTTTACAATACGTTTAAGGAAAAGCTTCTTTTTTTACAAAGCAAGGGGTTGGTGATTGTTGAGTCAAGCGTATTGGACGTTTCCATTCGACTTACAGAAGCGGGAATGTATGTGAGTAATGCAATTATTAGGGAATTGATTGCGTGAAATGGATTCATAAAACATGCTTTCGAGGAAAATATAAAATTGGCTTGCTTGACGATTTTTTTAGTATCTTATATAATGGTTCAAGGTATGTTGAATAAATATGGTATTCAACAAGAGTTTTGTGTGCTCGAAGCGTGCAGATAGGAAAACTCATGATAAAAAGTATGACGGGTTTTGGTAGAAGTGAGATTTCGGACGGTGAACGTAAATTTGTAGTCGAGATGAAATCGGTTAATCACAGGTATTTAGATGTAAATATAAGAATGCCAAAAAAACTAAATTTTTTTGAAACAGGTATTCGAAATGTTTTAAAAGAATTTATACAACGTGGAAAAGTTGATTTATTTATTTCGTATGAAGATTTCACACAAGATAAGGTGTGTGTTCGATATAATCCTGAAATTGCAACAGAGTATTTAACGTATTTGCAGCAAATGGCAACGGACTTTAAATTAGATAATGATATAAGGGTTTCTACTTTGTCAAGATATCCAGAAGTTTTTACAATGGAAGAGCAGACGGTTGATGAGAAAGAATTGTGGGCGATTCTAGAAAAAACAGTTCGACAAGCGGCACAGGGATTTGTGGATACAAGGCTTTTAGAAGGTGAAAACTTAAAAAATGATATGTGTGCAAAGTTAGATGCAATGTTAGAGCATGTAGCTTATATAAAAAAACGTTCTCCGGAAATTGTTAAAGATTACCAAGAAAAGCTTCGTGATAAGGTTACTGAACTTCTTGAGAATGCACAAGTTGACGAAAATAGATTATTAATGGAAGTTACGATATTTGCTGACAAAGCTTGTGTGGATGAAGAAATTGTGCGTTTAGAAAGTCATATTCAAACGACGAAAGCGACTCTTCTAGAAGGTGGAAATATCGGCCGAAAACTAGATTTTATAGCGCAGGAAATGAATCGAGAAGCAAACACAATTTTATCGAAAGCAAATCATTTGGATATTACAAATTGTGCGATTGAATTAAAAACAGAAATTGAAAAAGTACGTGAACAGATTCAAAATATTGAGTAGGGTAGAATGATGAATCGATTAATTCATATAGGTTTTGGAAATCTTGTAAGTACAGATAAGATTATTGCAATTGTATCGCCTGAATCTGCTCCTATTAAAAGAATGATTCAAAAAGGCAAGGAGCAGGGGTGCGTAGTTGATGCGACGCAAGGAAGAAAGACAAAGGCTGTTATTTTAATGGAAAATAGTAGTATGATTTTGTCCGCATTAACACCAGAAACATTGGCAAATAGAGCACAACAAAAGGTTGAGGAGGATATAGATGCATAAGGGAGTGTTGTTGGTTTTATCTGGTTTTTCAGGTTCTGGAAAAGGGACGGTAGTCAAGCAATTACTTAGCAAATATGATAATTATGCTTTGAGTATTTCGATGACAACCAGACAACCAAGAAGTGGTGAAATAGATCAAAAGGATTATTTTTTCGTTTCAAAAGATGAATTTGAGCAGACAATAGTCAAGGATGGTTTTATTGAATATGCTAGTTATTGTGACAATTATTACGGAACGCCGAAGGAGTATGTGGAACGTTGTTTAGATGAGGGATATGACGTGATCCTGGAAATTGAGACGCAGGGTGCGTTAAAGGTAAAAGAGTCTCATGCAGACGCAGTTTTGTTGTTTATTACTCCACCAACAATTTCACAGTTAAAAGATCGTTTACGAAAACGTGGAACAGAGTCAGAAGATAAGATTGCAATGCGTATGCAACGGGCTAGTGAAGAGGTTTTCGACATAGAAAAGTATGATTTTGTGGTAGTGAATTCGGAATTAGAAAAGTGTGTTGAAGAGATTCATGCAATTATTCAATCAGCACATAGAAATCCGAAAAGAAACCAAAATTTTATAGAACAATTAAAGAATGAGTTTTCTCAAATTTGAAAGGAGATTTAACATGATACATCCATCGTATACAGATTTAATGCATGTAGTAAATAGTGAGGTAGAACCAGGAGAAGCACCACTTGTAAATAGTCGTTATTCAATTGTAATGGCAACTTCTAGAAGGGCAAGACAAATTATAGCTGGTGAAGAACCTTTAGTTGATGACGCTTATGGAAGAAAGCCACTTTCGGTAGCAATTGATGAATTAAATCAATCAAAAATTAAAATTGTTTCAGAAGAAACAGAATAATTTTTAGAAGGGGGAAATCAATCTGATTTTCTCTTTTTCTTATGGAAAGGTATGGTAAAAACTTGAACGTTATGTTTGTTTCGCTTGGATGCGATAAAAATTTAGTGGATACGGAAATGATGCTTGGTATGTTGGTTGATAATGGGCATTCGATTACGCAAGATGAATTAGAAGCAGAAGTGATTGTTGTGAATACTTGTTGTTTTATACATGATGCGAAGGAAGAGAGCATTGTTACTTTATTAGAACTTGGAAAATTAAAAGTAGAAGGCCGTTTAAAGCTACTCATAGCCGCGGGATGTCTGGCACAACGTTATCACAAGGAAATGAAAGAAGAAATTCCTGAAGTTGATGTTTTGATTGGTACAATGGCAATTGATCATATCTGCGAAGTAATAGAGCAGTTCGAAAATGGGATTGTTAGGGATCGAATGGAATCGATTGATGCAACTCCAGTTGCAGGCAAAAAGAGAATTGTTACTACCGGTGGGCATTATGCCTATCTTAAAATAGCAGAAGGTTGTAATAAACGGTGCACGTATTGTGTGATACCAAGTGTGAGGGGTAGTTACCGGAGCATTCCTATGGAGACACTGATTAGTGAAGCGAAGGAGCTTGTTAATCAAGGTGTTAAAGAACTTATTTTGGTTGCTCAGGAAACAACGATGTACGGTTTAGATCTGTATAAAGAAAAAAGACTCCCTAAGTTGCTAGATGCATTATGTGAAATTGAGGGGTTGTATTGGATACGTTTACTCTATAGTTATCCAGAAGAAATCACAGATGAGTTGATTGAAACGATAGCGCGCCAGGATAAAATTTGTAATTACTTAGATATGCCGATTCAACACGCCAGTGATCAAGTGCTGAAAAAAATGGGGAGAAGAACATCGAATGCTCAGTTAAGAGAAGTCATTCAAAAATTGAGAACGGCAATTCCGGATATTTCCATTCGAACAACTCTTATCTCGGGATTTCCAGGTGAAACATTAGAAGACCATGAGATTGCAGTAACATTTGTAAATGAAATGAAATTTGATCGTTTAGGTGTATTTACGTATTCCCGCGAAGAGGGTACAAAAGCGGCAATTATGGTGCCACAAATTGATGAAGATGTGAAAGAAGAACGCAGAGGAGAAATTATGGAAGCACAACAAGAAATTGCATTTTCCAAAGCAGAAGATATGATTGGGAAAACAGTGCTTGCAATGATTGAGGGAAAGATCGCAGATGAAAGTGCCTATGTTGGAAGAACATTTAAAGATGCGCCAAATGTAGATGGATTTATCTTCATTAATACGGATGAAGAATTAATGACCGGTGATTTTGTTAAAGTTTTTGTGACTGGTTCTTATGAATATGATTTGATTGGAGAAATTGAGAATGAATTTACCAAATAAAATAACAGTGCTTCGGATGATTATGGTGCCATTTTTTGTATGCTTTTTACTTTTAACACCAACAATTGAGTGGTTTAAGTGGATTGCGTTTGTTCTTTTTGTAATTGCTAGCATTACAGATTGGGTGGATGGCAGTATTGCTAGAAAATATAATCTTGTTACGAATTTTGGGAAGTTTATGGACCCATTAGCCGATAAGTTATTAGTTGGAGCTGCGATGATAGGATTAACGGGACTTGGGATAATACCGGCTTGGATTACAATCTTACTGATTTCAAGAGAATTTGTAATTAGTGGATTCAGGTTAATCGCAGTTGAAAAAGGGGTTGTTATTGCTGCTGGAATTTGGGGAAAAATGAAAACGGTAGTCCAGATGATTATGATTTGTGTATTGCTAGTGGTTATGAATGATGCCTATTTTGGATTGAGTGGAAGTGGATTTCAAATGGTCATTACAATATTAAAAGTGGTTGGACAAATCCTGATATGGGCTTCTGTTATTTTAACAATCATCTCTTTGCTAGATTATCTGTGGGCAAATAAAGCTGTACTCAAAGATGAGAAATAGCGGATTGTAAGAGGGTTACGAATGAATATTGTGGAAGAAGTAATAGAACTATTAGTGCTAAAAAATTACACCATATCAACTGCTGAATCCTGTACGGGAGGATTTGTTGGCAAGCAATTGACGGATTATCCAGGGGTTTCAAAAATATATTTGGGTGGTGTGATTTCCTATTCAAACGAAGTGAAAATGAATGTACTAGGAGTATCAGCTGAGATTCTCAATCAGTTTGGTGCAGTGAGTGAACAGACGTGCAAGGAGATGCTGCAAGGAATCAAAGGTTTGATGAAATCAGATTGTGCAATTGCAATTACTGGGATTGCTGGACCAGATGGGGGAACAATGGAAAAGCCGGTAGGATTCGTTTGTATAGGCGTTCAGGTACTGGATCAATGCAGCATTCAACCAATGTATTTTAGTGGAGACAGGGAAGAAATTAGAAACCAAGCAACAGAGTATGTTTTTGAAAAATTAGTCAAAATGTTAAGCGGTAAGTAATAAACGGAAAGGGCGAGTAAGTAAAAGTACTTGCCTTTTCAAGGTATACATGGTAACTTGTCTATGTAAGGTTTCGTATTACAATTTTAATAATCTTGTTGCATTTCGTATAATCATACACATACAATGTTTGAACACTCGATCAAACAAATTCTCTTTGGATTATTTAGAATACTATGTTTTTGGAATACTTTATTTTTTGTGCCATTTTATAAGTTTCTAATCTGCGCACAAAATTATAAAGATGCTAAAAAAATGATGTGGAGTCTTATTTATGGGACTTCTTATTTGGTACAAAAGTAGTGGAGCAAAAATGAAAAAGAAAGTTGACAAATACGAACATTTGTTTTATTATTAAACAGAACAAACGTTCTAAAAAAGGAGAACATGAAATGGAAAGAGATGATAAAATAAAAGCATTGGATGCAGCGTTATCACAGATCGAAAAGCAGTTTGGAAAAGGTGCGGTTATGAAATTAGGTGATCCTTCTGTCCAAATGAATATAGAAACAATTCCAACGGGTTCGTTGAGTTTAGATATTGCGTTAGGATTAGGTGGAATTCCAAAAGGAAGAGTCATTGAAATATATGGACCTGAATCCAGTGGTAAGACAACAGTTACACTTCACATGATAGCACAAGTCCAAAAGCAGGGTGGCATTGCCGGATTTATTGATGCGGAACATGCACTAGATCCTGTATACGCCAAGAAAATTGGTGTAGACATAGATAATCTGTACATTTCACAGCCAGATAATGGCGAGCAGGCACTTGAAATAACGGAGACGATGGTTCGATCAGGCGCTATGGATATTGTTGTAGTTGACTCTGTGGCTGCATTGGTTCCAAAAGCTGAAATTGATGGTGATATGGGAGATAGCCATATGGGTTTACAGGCTAGATTGATGTCACAAGCATTAAGAAAATTGACTGCAATTATTAGTAAGTCAAATTGTACAGTTATTTTTATTAATCAGCTGCGTGAAAAGCTTGGTGTGATGTTCGGAAATCCTGAGACGACTACAGGTGGCCGTGCTCTAAAGTTTTATGCATCGGTGAGACTCGATGTTCGTAGGATTGAATCATTAAAGCAAGGTGGAGAAGTGGTTGGAAATCGTACGCGAATTAAAGTTGTTAAAAATAAGATTGCTCCACCATTTAAGGAAGCAGAATTCGATATTATGTTCGGGGAAGGAATTTCTTCGCATGGAGATATTCTCGATTTAGCAGCGAATATTAATGTTGTTAATAAGAGTGGCGCGTGGTATGCGTATGAGGGAAATAAAATTGGGCAGGGTCGTGAAAATGCAAAGCAATTTTTAAAAGAGAATGCCGAATTGTGCAGTGAAATTGAAAAAAAAGTTCGTCAACATTATGGGCTTGTTGAAAACAAGGCTGAACTAACGGATAAGGGCAAAGCTGATAAGAATGCAAAATCGCCAAAGGAAGGTAAGAATGTTACAGGGGAGTAATTGTTTGTCAAATATATTTGTTAAAGAGGGTGAACTCGGATATTTGGTAACTGACATTATAGAAATGCCAAATGCAAAGAGAAAAGTATATCTAGATTATGAATTGGCGTTTGTACTATATAAAAATGAATTGAGGAAATATGATATTAAGCTGGGGGGTTCAGTTTCAGAAGAATTAGTACAGCAAATCAATCACCAAGTATTATTTAAACGGGGGTTGGTACGTTGTATGGAATTACTGAAACGGAAAGATTATTCAAAGTACGAGCTTGAGCAAAAACTCAGAAATAGTCTGTATTGTGAAGACATTATTGAACAAGTGATGCACTATATTGAACAGCTTGGATATATTAATGACTTTGAGTATGCAATTCGATTTATCCAGATTAGAATGGGAAAGTTTAGTAAAAAGGAAATGATTGCCAAGCTCTATAGTCGAGGAATTGAGAAAAACACCATTGCTGAAGCCATGAATAAAGCCTTTGAGGATCAAAATTCTTCGGAAGTGAATGCAATCATTACACTTATACAAAAAAAAGCACCTAGTAGTGTTAAAAAAGAAATTTCATATGATGATAAGTTAATTGCTTACTTATATCGCAAGGGGTTTGAGTATGACGACATCAAACTGGCTTTGAACGAGTGGAATTCTAATAAAATAGATACTAATTTATAGCAAATGCAGTACCGAGTTAAAATTCAACGTGCTATTATGGGAAAATGATATTTATAACAATTCTGGTTTTGAGATGTCTACCAAACTAGTTTTACTTGACATAACATGGTTTTCAGTTTAAAATTTAACTGTTGTAAAAATGATAGTTGGACAGATTTGTCCCATATAAATAATTAGTACAATGAAAATTTAATAAGGAGGTGCTCCTGTACATGGAAGGTATAATAATCGCAATTGTGGTTACACTAATTGTGGCAGTTCCTACTACAGCAGTGGTAATTGTTTCCTATTTGAAAAAAGTTGATTCGGCAAAGATTGGAAATGCAGAAAAGCAAGCAAGAGATATAATTGATGAAGCATTGAAAACAGCGCATACGAAGAAGCAGGAAGCAGAAGCCCAGAAGCAGGAAGTAGAAGCTAAAAAACGTGAGTCACTATTAGAAGTAAAGGAAGAATCGATTCGCTCAAAGAATGAGCTTGACAAAGAAATTAAAGAGCGAAGAGCAGAGATTCAAAGATTTGAACGTCGTATTCAGCAAAAAGAAGAGAATATTGATAAGAAATCTGAAAGTATCGAAAGAAAAGAAGCAAATTTGGCAGCAAAAGAAGAGGAACTTGAAAAACAGAAGCAAGAGATTGCAAAATTGAATGAACAGAGGGTACAGGAACTTGAAAGAATCTCTGGATTAACCTCCGATCAGGCAAAAGATTATTTGTTGAAAATTGTTGAAAATGAAGTTAAACATGAAACAGCGATGCTCGTTAAAGAATTGGATAGTAGAGCACGTGAAGAAGCAAATAAAAAAGCAAAAGAATATGTTGTAACAGCAATTCAGAAGTGTGCAGCAGATCATGTTTCTGAGACCACAATTTCTGTGGTTCAGCTTCCAAGCGATGAAATGAAGGGAAGAATCATTGGTCGTGAAGGAAGAAACATAAGAACTTTAGAAACATTAACAGGTGTTGATTTGATTATTGATGATACACCAGAAGCAGTAATATTATCGGGATTTGACCCAATTCGACGTGAAGTAGCCAGAATTGCTCTAGAAAAGCTAATTGTGGATGGAAGAATTCATCCGGCTCGAATCGAAGAAATGGTTGAAAAGGCCCAAAAAGAAGTTGAAGTAATGATTAGAGAAGAAGGTGAAGCGGCTACTTTAGAAGTAGGTGTTCACGGAATTCACCCTGAACTTGTTAGATTGCTTGGAAAGATGAAGTTTAGAACAAGTTATGGACAGAATGCTTTAAAGCATTCCATTGAGGTTGCGCATTTATCGGGTCTACTTGCATCTGAATTAGGTTTAGATGTTAGAATGGCTAAAAGAGCAGGTTTGCTTCATGATATTGGTAAAGCGGTGGATCATGAAATGGAAGGTTCTCACATTCAATTAGGTGTTGATTTGTGTAAAAAATATAAGGAATCGGCAATTGTTATTAATTCGGTTGAGTCTCATCATGGAGATGTAGAAGCGAATTCACTTATTGCATGTATTGTACAAGCTGCAGATACAATTTCAGCAGCTAGACCTGGTGCAAGACGCGAGACTTTAGAGACATATACTACAAGACTTAGACAACTTGAAGATATTACGAATACATTTAAAGGTGTTGATAAATCTTTTGCAATTCAGGCTGGTAGAGAGATTCGAGTAATGGTTGTTCCTGAACAAATATCTGACAATGATATGATATTGTTAGCAAGGGATATTTCGAAACAGATTGAATCTGAGTTAGAGTATCCAGGACAGATTAAAATCAATTTAATTAGGGAATCTAGAGTAATCGATTATGCAAAATAATTGAGACAAACAAGGAAAACAGTTTAAATCGTTTTCCTTGTTTTTTGTTTGTTAAAAAAATTGCTTGTACAATAAGAGCTAGTATAGTAAAATGATTTAGGAATATTATTGTATACAATTATCCAATATATTCTATCAACTATTTTTAACTAAGAAAGGGTGTAAAATATGTCATTAATATTATCGAAAAAAGCACAAGAAGTGAAACCATCATCAACCTTAGCAATTACGGCCAAAGCGAAAGAATTAAAAGCGAGTGGAATGGATATTGTTGGATTTGGTGCTGGAGAACCAGATTACAATACGCCAGAGAATGTTTGTGATGCGGCAATTGAGGCAATAAAAAGTGGCTTTACGAAATACACACCAGCTTCTGGTACAAATGAATTAAAAGCAGCTATTTCAAAGAAGTTTAAAGATTTTAATCATTTAAATTACGCATCAAATCAAATTGTAATCAGCAATGGTGGAAAACACTCACTGATGAATATTTTTGATGCAATTATGAACCCAGGTGATGAAGTTATTATTCCGGCTCCATACTGGTTGAGTTATCCGGAAATGGTAAAATTGGCAGATGGTGTGCCTGTATATGTATATGGACAAAAAGAAAATGGATATAAAGTAACCGCACAACAAGTTCAGGATGCGATAACAGACAAAACCAAGGCTTTGATTATTAATACGCCAAGCAACCCAACAGGTATGTTGTATACACAGGAAGAATTACGTGCTATAGCCGACGTTGTTGTAAAGAATGATATTTATGTAGTTGCTGACGAGATGTATGAGTACTTAATTTACGGAGATCAAAAGCATGTAAGTATAGCTTCATTTAATGAAGAAATTTATAAAAGAACGATTACCTGTAGCGGATTGTCAAAAAGCTATGCTATGACAGGATGGAGAATTGGTTATACTGGTTCAAGTGTTGAAATTGCAAAGTTGATGGGATCAATTCAGTCTCATGCGACATCTAATCCAAACTCTATAGCTCAAAAAGCTGCTTTAGAAGCATTAGAAGGACCACAAGATATGGTCGAAACAATGAGAAAAGAATTTGATGCAAGAAGAATCTACGCGTACAATAGAGTTAAGAACATGCCACTTGTGGAGGTTCTTGAGCCACAGGGTGCATTTTATGTGTTTATTGATGCATCAGAGGCATTAAAAAAGGAATACAAGGGTGAAGTAATTAAGGATGCCAATAATTTGGCAAAAATCCTGATCGAAGATTATCAGACAGCTGTTATTCCGTGCGAAGATTTTGGATTCCCTTACCACATTCGTTTGTCCTATGCGATTAGTATGGCTCAGATTGAAAAAGGATTGGACCGAATTGAAGATTTTTTAAAAAGTTTAGTTGGATAATTGCATTAAACAGTTAGGAGTTTATAAATGTCACAAACAAGAAGAATTAGAAGAGAGCTTGTTTATAATGGGTCAATTGTAGATTTTTATACAGATACTATGCAAATTGAAAATGGAAATATTGCAAAATGGGATTTTGTAGATCACAAGGGGGCAGCTGCGGTTGTCCCTATTTTGCCAGATGGAAGAATTCTTATGGTAAAGCAATATAGAAATGCATTGGATTCATTTACTATTGAAATCCCGGCTGGGGGACTAAATGGAAGAGACGAGCCGTTTATAGAATGTGCATACCGAGAACTAGAAGAGGAGACTGGATATCGCTGTGAAGATGGTAAAATGAAACATCTAATCACACTATATACGACAGTAGCTTTTTGCAATGAGCGTATTGACATATTTGTTGCGGATTATTTGGTTCAATCAGAGCAAAAATTAGATGAAGACGAGTTTGTTGATGTTCATTCATATGAATTGGAAGAATTGGTTAGTATGATTTTTAAGGGCGAAATTGTCGATGCAAAAACAATTTCTGCAATTTTAGCATATAAAGAAAAATATAAATCTTACTAGATGTAGTAGACATAAGTTGGAAATTGGGCAAGATGTTGAATACTCCTATGATATCGTTAAAAACCTTGTAAATACTTGAAAAATAGCATTTGATTTTATCGGAAATTGTTATTATAATGTATTTTAAGCTGTGTATTGATTAACATAATTGAGTGAGGATGGTTTTCATGGGAGCATTAGAACAAGAATTGGATCGTTTTATAATATACTTACATACTGTGAAAAACACTTCAAGCAATACGGAAATGTCTTACAAGAGAGATTTAACCAAATTGTTTGCTTTCTTGAGTGATAGAAAAATCTATGAGTTGAAAGACATTTCGGAAGAAGTATTGATACAATTTGTGGATTGGTTGCGTGAAAAACAATTTGCGGATGCAACAATTTCCAGGAATATTGCTTCTATCAAAACGTTTTATCATTACTTGAAGCTGGAAAATAGAGTGGCTAATGATATATCCGTTTCGATTAAGGCACCTAAAATTGAAAAAAGGGTACCCGAGGTTTTGGTAACAGATGATGTTATCCGTTTGCTTGAGCAACCTAGTAAAGATAATCCAAAAGAAATCCGAGATAAGGCTATGCTTGAATTACTTTATGCAACAGGAATACGTGTTACAGAATTAATTACGCTTAAACTTGTTTCTCTAAATTTACAGATGAATTATATCGTTTGTAAAGATGAACATAAAGAGAGAGTGATTCCCTTTGGGAAAAAAGCCAGGCAAGCATTAATGATGTATTTATCTGGTGCGAGAGAACAGCTATTAGACCAAAACCATAGTGAAGTTTTGTTTGTTAATTGTTCGGGTAAGCCGATGAGCCGACAGGGATTTTGGAAAATCATTAAGTTTTATGCTAAAAAAGCAGGAATTACTGAGGAGATTACACCTCATACACTTCGACATTCGTTTGCAGCACATCTTGTCGAAAATGGTGCTGACCTAAAAAGTGTTCAAGAAATGCTTGGACATTCTGATATATCAACAACACAGATTTATGCAAATATTACGCATGCAAAAATCAGAGATGTTTATGTAAAGGCACATCCTAGAAAATGAGAACAATATTTTAGCACCTAATCCATTCAAGGTTGAATGTGTTAGGTGCTATTTTTGTTTTTTTATGTGCCGATGTTTAAGTGTTTAGCAAGACTGCGCAATATCCAATATAAGCTGTTTCGTCTCATCCCATCCAAGACAAGCATCTGTAATGGATTTTCCGTATACACCTTCGCCAATTTTTTGACATCCAGCAACCAAATAGCTTTCAATCATAACTCCTTTTACGAGATTGTTAATATCCTGACTTAATTTTCTAGAGTGCAGAACTTCTTTTACAATTCGAACCTGCTGATCATATTGTTTGTTTGAGTTATTGTGATTAGCATCGATTATAGTCGCTGGATTAGCAAGATCCATTTCATTATACATCTCTAACAAACGATGTAAATCTTCATAATGATAGTTTGGAAAACTAACACCATATTGATTTACGGAACCGCGAAGTATTGTGTGGGCGAGAGGGTTTCCAGAAGTATTAACTTCCCAATTACGATAGATGAAAGAGTGTTCTTGTTGAGCTGCATATACAGAGTTTAGCATTACATTAAGATCTCCAGAAGTAGGATTCTTCATGCCCGCGGGAACATCAAAGCCACTAACCGTAAGACGATGTTGCTGATCTTCAACTGAGCGAGCACCGATTGCTACATAGGATAGGATATCATGTACATAACGATAATTTTCGGGATATAGCATTTCATCAGCAGCTGTTAGTCCGGATTCTTCTATTGCACGAATATGCATTTTTCTCATTGCGATAAGTCCTTGCGTAAAATCCGGTTTTTTCTCTGGGTCTGGTTGATGAACGATACCCTTATATCCCTCACCAGTAGTGCGGGGTTTGTTTGTATAAATTCTAGGTATTAGAATTACTTTGTCGTGAACTTGATCATTTAATTTTCCAAGTTTATTAATATACTCGCAAACAGATTCTTCATTATCAGCGCTACATGGTCCTACAATTACTAAGAATTTTGAAGATTTTCCAGTAATGACATCACTAATTTCATTGTCTCGTGCACGCTTGATTTTTTGAAGATGTTCTGGCATTGGATATTCATTGCGTATTTCATCTGGTGTTGGTAATTTTCTAACAAATTCGAATCCCATTAGTTGCCTCCGTTGAATGTTATTTAATAGTATTTTATAAAGTATGCTTGATTATAGTATAAAAATTTAAAATAGGCAACAACCACGTTCTGTTATATAATGAAAATGGTATTTTGATTAGACTGAAATGTAAATTGTATTAAATTTAAAACAATCCTAGAAAACCATTATGTAAGCAGTTGACAGTGGATAATAGTAGTGGTATTATTCAATTACTAAATTCTGAGAGGAATACTAGGAATTAAAGGAGATGATGGAATGAGTGATCAAAATAGAAAAATTATTTATTTAGATAATGCAGCAACAACAAAAACGTCTCCAGAGGTTTTGGAAGCGATGATGCCATATTTCACGCAGTTTTATGGTAACCCAAGTAGTATTTATAGCTTTGCAAACGAGGCCAAAAAAGCTGTTATGGATGCTAGAGATTTGATTGCTAAGACAATTGGTGCAAAGTCTAATGAAATATACTTTACCGCTGGTGGAAGTGAATCTGATAATTGGGCAATTAAGGGTGTGGCTAGTGCATATAGTGATAAAGGAAAACATATTATCACATCTAGAATCGAACATCATGCAGTTCTTCATACTTGCGAGTATCTCGAGCAATTAGGTTATGAAGTGACCTATTTGAATGTAAATGAATATGGAATAGTTGATATTGAGGAACTTAAAAAGGCAATTCGACCAGATACAATTTTAATTAGTATTATGTTTGCGAATAATGAGATTGGAACCATTGAACCAATAAAAGAAATCGGAGAAATTGCAAGAGCAAATAAGATTTTGTTCCATACAGATGCAGTTCAAGCTTTTGGTCAAGTAGATATTAATATAAATGATTTAAATATAGATTTACTGAGTGCAAGTGCTCATAAATTAAATGGACCAAAAGGTATTGGAATGCTTTATATTCGAACTGGAATTAAAATGAAGTCGTTTATTCACGGTGGTGGACAGGAACGCGCAAGAAGAGCAGGCACCGAAAATGTTCCGGGAATTGTAGGTTTTGCTAAGGCCCTTGAGAATGCAGTGGTAACGATGGATGAAAAGAATCAAAAGAAGAGCAGATTAAGAGATTATTTAATTAGCAAAATGCTAAGTGAGGTTCCATATAGTAGATTGAATGGAGATCCTATTAACAGACTCTCAAATAATGCAAATTTTGCATATGAATTTATTGAAGGGGAATCCCTTTTAATCATGCTTGATATGGAAGGCATTTGTGGTTCGAGTGGATCAGCATGCACATCTGGTTCGTTAGATCCGTCCCATGTTTTATTGGCAATTGGACTTCCACATGAGAAAGCACATGGGTCACTTCGGTTAACAATGAGTGATGAAAATACAATTGAAGAAATGGATTTTGTTGTAGAAAAAGTAAAGGGAATTGTAGAGAGACTAAGAAATATGTCACCTCTATATGAAGATTTTCTACAAAAGCAAAAGTCAATATAAGAACGGAGGCATACTATGTATTCAGAAAAGGTAATGGAACACTTTAATCACCCAAGGAATGTTGGGGAAATAGAAAATGCAAGTGGAGTTGGAACTGTAGGTAATGCAAAATGTGGTGATATTATGAGGATCTATTTGGATATTGATAAAGATACTCAAATTATTAATGATGTAAAGTTTAAGACATTTGGATGTGGTGCGGCAGTTGCAACTAGTTCTATGGCAACAGAATTAGTCATGGGAAAAACTGTTCAAGAAGCACTTCAAATTACAAATCGTGCGGTAATGGAGGCACTTGATGGCTTGCCACCGGTTAAAATTCATTGTTCGGTGTTGGCAGAAGAAGCAATTCATGCAGCATTATGGGATTATGCTCAGAAAAATAATGTTCAAATTGAAGGACTTAAGCAACCAAAGTCTGATATTCATGAAGAAGAAGCTGTCGAAGAACAGTACTAATTGAGGTGGATATGAAAAAGAAAGTTGTTGTTGGTATGTCTGGAGGTGTCGATTCTTCTGTTGCGGCGTATCTATTGAAAAAAGAGGGATACGATGTTATTGGTGTGACGATGCAGATTTGGCAGGATTTGCCTAAGCAAGAGTTGACTGACCAAGGTGGGTGTTGCGGATTATCAGCAGTAGAGGATGCTAGAAGAGTAGCAAATATGTTGGATATTCCCTATTATGTAATGAATTTTAAAGATGTTTTTTCGAAAACGGTTGTTGATTATTTTGTGGATGAGTATTTAGAAGGAAGAACGCCAAACCCATGTATAGCTTGTAATCGTTATGTAAAGTGGGAAGCTTTGTTAGATAAAAGTATCGGACTAGGAGCAGACTATATTGCAACTGGTCATTATGCAAGAGTTAAACAATTGGAAAGTGGTCGATACACCTTAGAACAGTCGGTGACAATTCAAAAAGATCAAACCTATGCGTTGTTTAATTTGACGCAGGAACAGTTGAAACATACATTAATGCCTGTTGGAGATTATTCGAAAGACGAAATTCGTGAAATTGCAAGAGAGATGGGACTTTGTGTTGCTGATAAGCCGGATAGTCAAGAAATTTGTTTTATTCCAGACAATGATTATGCTGGATTTATAGAGAAAAATGCAAAACGAGAAATCCCAAAACCTGGTAATTTTGTGGATCGAAATGGAGTTATTCTTGGAACCCATAAGGGAATTACTCATTATACAATTGGACAGCGAAAGAAATTGAATTTATCAATGGGAAGACCTGTTTTTGTCACACAAATACGCCCACAAACCAATGAGGTAGTGGTTGGTGAAGGTGAAGATGTATTTGGTAAAGAAGTAATTTTTCGGCATATTAATAGAATGGGTATTGAATCTTGGAAGGAAGACGATGTATTTTATGGGAAGATTCGATATGGTCAAAAGGCTGTTGCTTGTCGCGTCATAATGTTATCAGATGAGGTTGCAAAGTGTATTTTTGAAGAACCTGTAAGAGCAATTACTCCTGGGCAGGCAATTGTACTATATCAAGACAATTGTGTAATGCTAGGAGGAACCATTTTGTCAGAGTAAAACCTGAGTTTTATCCAAGGGATAGAAACTCAGGTTTTCTATTTGTAAATGAAGTGTAGTACTTAAAGCCAATTGATTTCAATAAATCGAAGGCAGTTGGAAATTGATGTACTAAGAATTCGGGGTGATGAGCATCTGACCCAATCGTAATAATTTCGCCACCTAATTTATGGTAGAGGGATAATATTTGTGGGTGTGGATTGGGATGATTTAGGCCTTTCGCATAACCGCCACAATTACATTCGATTCCTTTTCCGTTGTCAATTAATTGCTTGAGGATTTCAGTAAGTATTTCCATATAGTCCGTTGGATTATATGGTTTTGATTCTTGCGGAAGATACCGCATGGCATAGTCAAGATGTCCATAAACATCAAAGCTTGAAAAGTGTTGGATGTTGTTTAGTATGGACTCAAAATACTCCGTCATTGCATCAAAGGTAGTTCTGTTTTCAAAAAATTCAGGGTAGTAAGGGTCTTTTTGATTGCAGACGTGCGAAGAGGCAATTACAAAATCAAATGGAAACTGATCTATTAGAGATGAATTCTGGGCAGCTGTATGTGTTTGAAGTCCGAGTTCAATTCCAAATCGGAGTTGTATTTGGCTTTCATATTTTTTTTGTAAGTTTTGAAAGGTTTGAAAATAGTCAGCGGAATTTAGTATGAACATGTTTGGATCTTCGCCTTTTGAAAACGGATACTCAAAATCGTTATGTTCTGTGAAACACAGTGTATTTACATTGAGGCGAATTGCATTCTGTATCATTTCATCCATTGGAATAGAACAATCACCTGAAAAGCTAGTGTGTGTATGAAAATCGGCAAGAATTGTCATATACTGCAGTCCCTCCGTTCAAATTATAGTTTGATAATATGGTATACAAATATATTGTACTCTATGTGAAGTGGCAATGCATTGTTAAAAAAGCAAAAAAATAGTGAAATGAATGACAGATTCTGTACAAAATATGAAAAATGGGGTAAAAGGGAATTATTTTATAAATTAATCTTGATATTTCGAAACAAATTAGGTAAAATAAATTTGCTGACAAAATTTTGACAATCATTACGAAAGTCAGAATAATATAAAAATTTTACATGATTAAATGGAGGAATTAGAAATGGCAGTAAAAGTAGCAATTAATGGTTTTGGACGTATTGGACGTCTTGCATTCAGACAAATGTTTGGAGCAGAAGGATATGAAGTAGTAGCAATCAACGACTTAACAAATCCTAAAATGCTTGCACACTTATTGAAATATGACTCTGCACAGGGTAGATATGCATTAGGCGATCAAGTTAGCGCAGGAGCAGATTCAATTACTGTTGCTGGAAAAGAAATCAAAATCTATGCTCAAAGAGATCCTAAAGATCTTCCTTGGGGAGAATTAGACGTTGACGTTGTTTTAGAATGTACAGGTTTCTTCTGTTCAAAAAGCAGCGCATCAGCTCACATTGCTGCAGGAGCAAAGAAAGTAGTTATTTCTGCACCAGCTGGAGATGATCTTCCAACAGTTGTATTTAACGTAAATCATGATACATTAAAAGCAGAAGATACAGTAATCTCAGCTGCTTCATGTACAACAAACTGTTTAGCACCTATGGCTAAAGCATTAAATGATTTAGCAACAATTCAATCAGGAATCATGAGCACAATTCATGCTTACACAGGAGATCAAATGACTCTTGATGGACCACATCCAAAGGGAGATTTAAGAAGAGCTCGTGCTGCTGCATGTTCAATCGTTCCTAACTCTACTGGAGCTGCTAAAGCAATTGGTCTTGTTATTCCAGAATTAAACGGAAAATTAATTGGTTCTGCACAACGTGTACCAACCCCTACAGGGTCTACAACAATTTTAGTTGCAGTTGTTAAAGGAAGCGTTACAAAAGATGAAATCAATGCTGCAATGAAAGCTGCATCGAATGAGTCTTTTGGATACACAGAAGAAGAATTAGTATCAAGTGATATCATCGGAGTTTCTTATGGTTCATTATTTGATGCTACTCAAACAATGGTATCTAAATTAGATAATGGAGATACTCAAGTACAAGTAGTTTCTTGGTATGACAATGAAAATTCTTACACAAGCCAAATGGTTCGTACAATTAAATACTTCTCTGAATTAGCATAATTAGAGTTGACCTATTAGACTTGCAAAGATCCTAAGATGGGTCCGATCTTAAGGGATCGGACCTTTTTTATGAAGAATCTATTTATAAATATGATGTGGAGGAAATACTATGTTAAATAAAAAATCAGTTGATGATATTAGCGTAAAAGGAAAAAGAGTTTTGTGCAGATGTGACTTTAATGTTCCATTAGATGCAAATCAAAATATTACAGATGATACAAGATTAGTAGCGGCACTTCCAACAATTAAAAAATTAATTGCTGATGGGGGTAAGGTTGTATTGTGTTCTCATCTTGGAAAACCTAAGGGCGAAGCAAAACCAGAACTTTCTCTTGCACCAGTAGCAAAGGCTTTAGCAGCATTATTAGGACAAGAGGTAGTGTTTGCAGCAGATGATCAAGTGGTAGGAGAAAATGCAAAAGCAGCAGTTGCTAATATGAATGACGGAGATGTTGTTCTAATTGAAAACACTCGTTATAGAGTGGAAGAAACAAAGAATGGCGAAGCATTCTCTAAAGAACTTGCTTCTTTGGCTGATGTATTTGTAAATGATGCGTTTGGTACAGCTCACAGAGCACATTGCTCAAATGTTGGTGTAACTCAATATGTTGAAGACTCAGTGGTTGGATATTTAATGCAAAAAGAAATTGATTTCTTAGGAAATGCAGTTGATAAGCCTGTAAGACCATTTGTTGCTATTTTGGGTGGAGCTAAAGTTTCTTCTAAGATTTCGGTAATTGAAAATCTTTTAGATAAGGTAGATACTTTAATTATCGGTGGAGGAATGGCATTTACATTCTACAAAGCTATGGGATATGAAGTAGGAAAATCTTTATTAGAAGAAGATTATTTAGAGTATGCTAAGAAAATGATTGATAAAGCAGGGGATAAATTGTTATTACCACTTGATATTGTTGCAGCAGATGCATTTGATAATAATGCAAAAACGGTAGTAGTTGATGCAGATTCAATTCCAGAAGGATATTTAGGTCTTGATATCGGACCAAAATCACAGGAACAATATGCTCAGGTTTTAAAAGATGCTAAAACAGTTGTGTGGAATGGACCTATGGGCGCATTTGAAATGTCGAATTTTGCTGCTGGAACAATTGCTGTTGCAAAAGCTATGGCTGAAATTGATGCTACTACAATTATTGGTGGTGGAGATTCTGCTGCTGCTGTTAATCAGTTGGGATTTGGAGACAAAATGACTCATATTTCAACAGGTGGAGGAGCTTCTTTGGAATTTTTAGAAGGAAAAGAACTTCCAGGTGTTGCTGCGGCAAATGATAAATAATTGACACAATAATAAGTAAATAGATTGGAGATTAAGAAAATGGCAAGAAGAAAAATAATCGCTGGTAACTGGAAAATGAATATGACTCCTAGTCAGGCAGTTGCTTTAGTTAATGAATTAAAACCATTAGTAGAAAACAAAGATGTAGATGTAGTGTTCTGTGTACCTTCAATTGATATTATTCCAGCAATGGAAGCTGCAAAAGGATCAAATATCCAAATTGGTGCGGAAAATATGTATTTTGAAGAAAATGGCGCATACACAGGAGAAATTTCACCTTCTATGTTAACGGATGTTGGAGTGAAATATGTTATTATCGGACATTCTGAAAGAAGAGAATATTTTGCTGAAACCAATGAAATTGTGAATAAGAAAGTGTTGAAAGCTTTTGAACATGGTATTACTCCAATTGTATGTTGTGGAGAATCGTTAGATCAAAGAGAACAAGGTGTTACAATTGATTGGATTCGTCAACAAATTAAGATTGCATTTTTAAATGTAACTCCAGAGCAAGCAAAAACAGCTGTGATTGCATATGAACCTATTTGGGCAATCGGAACTGGAAAAGTTGCAACGACAGAACAAGCGCAGCAAGTATGTAAAGCGATTCGTGCATGTATTAGTGAAATGTATGATCAGTTTGTGGCAGATGCAGTTCGTATTCAATATGGCGGTTCTGTTACGGCTACAAGTGCATCTGAATTGTTTTCACAAGCAGACATTGATGGTGGTTTAGTTGGTGGAGCTTCATTAAAACCAGATTTTGGTAAAATTGTTAACTACAAAGATTTTGTTTGTGTTAGTTACGAATAAATCAAATCTTTGTAAAGTTCATAGTATATGATAAAAGGTCTTCTGTGATAAATTCATAGAGGGCCTTTCTTTATGGTGTGTTAGGGGTCACTTTTTGAAAGATGGTTACAAAGCAAGCAATAATCAAAGAGCAGATGGACTTAAATAAGTACCATCTGCTCTTGTGATTTTATTGAGTTATTTTGATTACGGTGTTTGGAAACGGACTAATTAATCTTCGTCTTGTAATGCACTACATCCAGATTCACCAGTACGAACCTTTACAACTTCTTCTACATCGTATACGAAAATCTTACCATCGCCAATATTACCAGTATAAAGAGCCTTCTTTGTTGTAGCGATAACTGTCTCTACAGGAACTTTACATACAACAACTTCAACTTTGACTTTTGGTAATAGGTTAATATCCATTTCGACACCGCGGTAGTATTCGGTAGAACCTTTTTGCATGCCACAGCCCAAAACATTTGTGATTGTCATACCAGTAATACCAATTTCATTCAGTGCCATTTTTAATTCTTCAAATTTACTTTGTTTTGCAAGAATAACTACTTTGGAAATTTTGTATTTATCTGGGTTTGAGGTATTGTCAGCACGAACGACTGGAATAGATTCGTCAATAAGTGCTTTTGTTCCATCGGATCTTGAAGAAGCTGAACTAGAGTTTACAATAACTGGCATAAAGTCAGCATATGAACTTGCAATTCCATGTTCTTCAATATCGAGACCAGCAATTTCTTCTTCTTTTGATACACGTAGTCCGACGGTGTGTTTAATGATTAAAAATGCAATTGTCATTGTTATGGCTACCCATGCTGCGACAGATACAACACCAATGAATTGTGTGAATAGAAGAGATGCACCGCCACCATAGAATAATCCACCTTCTACTGCAAAGAAACCAACTGCCAAAGTACCAAAGGAACCGCATAATCCGTGAACACCGACTGCGCCAACTGGATCATCAATTTTCAATACTTTTTCAATAAACTCAATTCCAAATACGACAACAAATCCAGCGAGTAAACCAATAATTGCAGCTCCTAAAGGAGATACAACATCACATCCAGCAGTAATACCAACAAGACCAGCCAAAGAACCATTTAGGGTCATTGAAACATCTGGCTTTTTGTATCGAATCCATGTGATACACATTACGGTAATACTTGCAACTGCTGCAGCCATGTTTGTTGTTACAAAGATGTGTCCCATTGCAAGAAGAGCATCGTCTCCAGTTGCAGAAACGGTAGAACCACCATTGAATCCAAACCAACAGAACCAAAGAATAAATACGCCAAGAGCCCCAAGTGTTAAACTATGACCAGGGATTGCCTTAGGTTTTCCATCTTTTCCGAATTTACCAATTCTAGGTCCTAATATCTTGGCACCGACTAAAGCGGCAACACCACCAACCATATGAACTGCGGTTGAACCAGCAAAATCATGGAAACCAAGTTGTGCCAACCATCCACCACCCCAGATCCAATGACCGGATACTGGATAGACAACTGCACTTATGATCATGCTGTAGATACAATAGGAAGAAAACTTTGTTCTTTCCGCCATTGCCCCAGATACAATTGTTGCTGCTGTGGCACAGAATACAGTTTGAAAAATTAGAAATGCCATAAGTGGTACGCCGGCAGGTAATATATCGGAGTAGTCACCTAATACCATGGGATCAAACCCACCAATTAGCAAACCGCCACCACCAAACATAATACCAAATCCGATTAACCAATAAATTGGAGTTCCAAGGCAAAAATCCATGAGATTCTTCATAATGATGTTACCTGCGTTTTTTGCTCTTGTGAAACCTGTTTCTACCATTGCAAATCCGGCTTGCATAAAAAATACCAAAGCAGCTGCAACGAGTACCCAAATTGTGTTTTCTGATGAATACATAATAAAACCTCCTTTTTTAATAAATTAGGCGCGTCGGAATAGTTCCGGCGCGCCTTTGCGTGTTGTTTGATAGTTAGTCCTTTTTACAGGAATCATATAGGTTATATATTTCTAAGCTCATAAGACATCCCGCCTATCAAAATGGGCACCATGGATAAGTTCCATAGCGCCCTTGCAATTTATTTGAGTATAGAGTACGCAAAAACGTTTTGTCAACACAAAAATAAAAAAAGAATAAAAAAGTAAAAACTGTAACATTAAAGGAGAGTTTTCGGTTTGCGATGAAATATTAGTAAAAAGAACGATCCAACTCAATGATTGCATGGTATTTAGGGTCTAGTGCGGCAATGGATTCAATCATTTCCTGATAAATTTCACTTTCCTTTTTATCTAGATTAAAGGGAATTACTAAATCGAATATTAAATTAGTGTGTGACGGACCTTTTACAATTCTAAAGTCATGTATCGTTAAATCCGGGTGAACTTTTTGAGCAATCATTAAAACAGCATCTCTTAATAAATCGATTTCTGGATCATCTGTCACAACTGGATCCATATGTATAACAGCCTTGCAGTTCAAGCTCTTTTGTAAATCGCGTTCAATATTATCGATGCTGTCATGTAATAATAACAAATCTTTTTGTGCAGATACTTCAGCATGTAAAGAAATCATCATACGATCTGGGCCGTAGTCATGAATAATTAAATCGTGATAATCAAGTATATCAGGATGATTTAGAACAATTGAACGGACCTGTTCAACAATGGATTGATCCGCTTTTTGACCGAGAAGGGGATTAATTGTATCCTTTGCGGCTTTGATTCCGGCAATAAAGATAAATATGGATACAAAAATTCCGGCAGGTGCATCGAGTTCGAGGGAAAACTGCAGGGAAATGATCTGAGCCATTAAAACCACAGATGTTGTAACGCAGTCACTTAAACTATCTAGTGCTGTTGCCTTAAGTGCAGGAGAGTTGATTTTTTTACCAAGTTTATTGTTGTAATAGAACATGTAGAGTTTCACAAGAATAGATGCAATTAAAATTGGTATTATTATAGGAGAATATTCAATACTTTCGGGGTGAATTATTTTTTTGATGGAAGAACGAAATAATTCATAGGACATTAGTAAAATCGCAATAGAAACAAACAATCCAGTGAGATATTCTATTCGACCATGACCAAAAGGGTGATCCTTGTCAGGTTTTTGGTTCGCGAGTTTAAAACCGATAATTGTTATTATAGAAGAAGCAGCATCTGAAAGGTTATTGAATGCATCTGCAGTAATGGATATTGATTTTGTTATAAAACCAACAAGTAATTTAGCAGTAAATAGAAGTAAGTTAAGTGTTATGCCAATGATTCCTGATAGAATTCCATATAAATGACGTGAATTCTGACCTTCTTTGAATTTATTTTTGAACAAAAATTTTGTGAAGAATGTGATCATTTTGAACGCCCCCTTAGTAATTGCTTGAAAACATGTTCCCATTATTTTAATTGCAATCCATATTTTTAGCAACCTTTTCCTTGAAATACGGACTGAAAACATGTATAATTCTTTGGTGATACAGTGATATAATGCGAGGAGAAATGAAAATGAGTAAAAAAACAACAGTTTTAATGATTCTTGATGGATATGGCTTAAATAAGGAGATAAAGGGTAATGCGATTGCATTAGCGAATACTCCTGTTATGGATAAACTAATGAAAGAGTATCCTTTTGTAGAAGGAAACGCGTCAGGTATGGCAGTTGGTCTTCCAGATGGACAAATGGGAAATTCTGAAGTTGGACATTTGAATATGGGTGCTGGAAGGATTGTATACCAGGAATTAACAAGAATTACAAAAGAAATTATGGATGGAACATTTTTTGAAAATGGAGCATTGTTAAAAGCAATAGCGAATTGCAAAGAAAACAAGTCGGATTTACATGTTTTTGGGTTGGTTTCTGATGGTGGAGTACATAGCCATGACACTCATTTATATGGAATGCTTGAGTTAGCAAAACGTGAGGGATTGGAAAATGTATATGTACATTGCTTTTTGGATGGAAGAGATACACCACCTTCATCAGGTAAAGATTTTGTTGCAAAACTTGAAGATAAAATGAAAGAAATTGGAGTTGGAAAGGTTGCATCTATATCAGGTAGATATTATGCTATGGATCGTGATAATAATTATGCGAGAGTGAAGTTTGCTTATGATGCAATGACAAAGGGTATTGGAGAGCATGCAAATTCAGCAATGGAAGCAATTGCAAGTTCCTATGGAAAAGGTGAAACAGATGAATTTGTAAAGCCAACAGTAGTAGGAGAAAATGGCCAACCAGTAGCATTGATAAAAGATAAAGACAGTGTGGTTTTTATTAATTTCAGACCAGACCGTGCCAGAGAAATTACAAGAGCATTTTGCGATGATGATTTTAAGGGATTTGAAAGAGAAAAAAGACTTGATTTAGTATTTGTTTGTTTCTCGGATTATGATCCAACAATTGCAAATAAACTGATCGCATTTGAAAAAGTTGGTATGACCCATACTTTTGGTGAGTGGCTAGCGAGTAATAATATGACACAGGCAAGAATTGCAGAAACGGAAAAATATGCTCATGTTACATTCTTTTTTAACGGAGGAGCAGAAGCACCGAACGAGGGTGAAGAACGTATATTAGTGAATTCTCCAAAGGTAGCTACTTATGACTTACAGCCTGAGATGAGTGCATATGAAGTGAGTGATAAGCTGGTAAGTGCAATTACTTCTGGTAAATACGATGTTATCATTGTGAATTTTGCAAATCCTGATATGGTTGGACATACTGGAATTGAAAATGCAACCATTAAGGCGATTGAAGCAGTTGATGAGTGCGTTGGGAAAGCAGTGGATGCGTTATTGAGTGTTGATGGAACAATGTTTATCTGCGCAGATCATGGAAATGCAGAACAGTTAGTTGACTATGAGAATGGGGAACCATTTACAGCTCATACGATTAACCATGTACCATTTATTTTGGTGAATTATGATTCAGAGTATACATTGAAAGAAGGCGGATGTTTGGCAGACATTATTCCAACATTGATTGAAACCATGGGAATGGAGCAACCTTCTCAGATGACCGGAAAATCTTTATTAATTAAGAAGTAATGGAAAAAACGAAAAATTATTGTAATCATATTGGTGTTATGCTATAATTCCATTTGTATGATGTTAGGAGGTGCGTGATGGGCACGTTAAGAATCATTTTGACAGTTGTTTTTATATTGGTTTGTTTATGTTTATCAGGAATTGTTTTACTTCAAGAGGGTAAAACGGCAGGGCTAGGTTCCATTAGCGGTGCTGGTGAATCGTTTTGGGGAAAAAATAAAAGTCGTTCGAGAGAAGGAAAATTAGTCAAATTTACTACAGTTTGTGCAGTTTTATTCTTGGTTTTAGCAGCGGTATTAAATATGAGCAAATTCTAGATTTAAAAACACTCTTTCAAAAGAGTGTTTTTATTTTTAAGGAAATAGGTGAAGAATGGAAATAGATAATAAAAATAAAAGAAAAAAAATTATCCTTGAGCTTATTAAAAATGATTTATATGTTCCGATGAAAGAAAAAGAATTAGCAATTTTTCTTCAAGTCCAGCCATCAGATCGTGAAGCATTCAGTTTCTTATTAAGGGAGATGATTTCTGAAAAAGCACTCGTCATGACCAAGCGCGGAAAATATGTTGCAAATCAAGTAGTGGTGTTGAAAAAGGGTGAATTCACAGGGAATCCAAAAGGATTTGGGTTTATTATAGAAGAAAATTCAGGAGTTGAGTATTTTGTCGCACCGGATGATATAAATGGGGCATTGCACAGAGACATTGTTGAATTTGATGTAGTATCTTCAAGCGGCGGTAAAAGACAGGAAGCTAAAGTTCTAAAGGTTGTTGAAAGAGGATACCATACAATTATTGGAACCTATGAATTGGGAAATGGATTTGGATTTGTAGTTCCAGATGATTTGAAATTTTCAAAGGACATATTTGTATCTAAAGAACGCTCCAAAAATGCACAAACTGGAGATAAAGTAGTTGTTGAAATTACGTTTTTTGGTTCTAATAAGAAAAACCCAGAGGGAATTATTAAAGAAGTTCTTGGTAATGAAAATGCGAGTGGTGTAGATATGCTTTCTATTATCAAGCGATTTGAGTTACCATCTCAATTTGAGACAAAGGTAGAGGAGCAGGGGAAACGTGTTGCGAAACCGGTAGAAGAGATAGACTGTGTTGATCGAAGGGATTTCAGAAAACAATTACTGATTACAATAGATGGAGATGATTCAAAAGATTTAGATGATGCAATATCACTCAGTGTAACCCCAAATGGTTGGAAGCTTGGGGTACATATTGCAGATGTTGCTAATTATGTTCAGGAAAATTCGGCACTTGATCGTGAAGCAAAATTAAGGGGAACAAGCATTTATTTAGCGGATAGAGTGATTCCTATGCTGCCACGGATTTTATCAAATGGAATTTGCTCCTTAAATGAAGGGGAGGACAGACTTGCATTAAGTTGTATTATGAATATTGATAAATCAGGAGATGTTGGTGATTATGAAATTGTAGAGTCCGTTATTTGCGTTAGAAATAGAATGAATTATTCAAATGTTTGTGATTTGTTACATTCTAATGAGGAGTTAGATGACGCAAGTGAATTGAGACAAATGTTATTAGAAATGAATCGGTTAAGACTTGTACTAAATAAGCGCAGAGAAGTTAGAGGAGCCTTGAATTTTGAAACAAGTGAGTGTAAGATGAAATTTGATGATAATGGAATTCCCACTCAGGTTATTCCGTATCAAAGAAACGAAGCAACGGATATGATTGAGGAATTCATGCTCCTAGCAAATGAGACAGTCGCAAAACATTTTTACTGGTTAGAAATTCCTTTTGTATACCGTGTTCATGATGAACCAGATCCAGATAAAATGAAAGAACTATCCATGTTTTTAGTGAAATTTGGTTACTCAATAAAAGTTGCTGGAGGAAAAATTCACCCGAAAGAACTACAAAAATTGCTTCGTCGAATTGAAGGAACAAAGGAAGAAGCTATGATTTCAAGAGTTCTACTAAGAAGTATGAAGCGAGCAGTATATGATATCAAAAACACGTCCCATTTTGGATTGTCAAGCGATTGCTATTGTCACTTTACTTCCCCGATAAGACGTTATCCGGATTTGCAGATACATCGAATCATCAAACTATATTTGAAAGGCAAATTCACACCGGATAAGCATGCTCATTTTGAAGAAATCCTGCCACAGGTTTGCCAACATGCTTCTAAGACTGAGAGAATTGCACAAGAAGCCGAGCGGGAAACATTGAAACGGAAAAAAGCACTATTCATGTCTGATAAAGTTGGGGAGATATATGATGGAATGATCTCTGGAGTAACTAGTTTTGGAATATATGTGGAGTTAGAGAATACGGTTGAGGGACTTGTTTCTATACATGCTTTGCCAAAGGATCAGTATGTTTATGAAGATAAGAAATACGAAATAGTAGGAAAAAGAACAAAAAAAGTGTTTGGACTTGGGGACCCAATTCAAGTGGTAGTCCAGGGGGTAAATTTGTCCATGAATACAATCGATTTTCTGGTCAATGAAGAGGTGTGATGGATATGGCAAAAGAAGCAATGAAATTAATCGCAAATAATAAAAAGGCTTATCATGATTTTTTTATCGATGAAGTATATGAAGCTGGAATGGTACTTCATGGAACGGAAGTGAAATCAATTCGAATGGGGAAGTGTAGCATCAAAGAAGCATATGTTAAAGTGGATCATGGCGAAATGTATGTTTATGGGATGAATATTAGTCCATATGAAAAAGGGAATATTTTTAATAAAGACCCACTACGCGTCCGAAAACTTTTATTGCATAAAGCTGAAATCAGTAAATTGGCGGGAAAAACGGTTGAAAAGGGTGTGACATTAATGCCACTTAGGGTATACTTTAAAGATGGTCGCGCTAAGGTTGAAATCGGTTTAGCAAGAGGTAAGAAGCTTTATGATAAGAGAGAAGATATTGCCAAAAAAGATCAAAAAAGGGAATTAGAGAGAGCTTTCAAAATTAAAAATTTGTAAAAGATTGAAAGTTTATAGTTTGTTTGATTGACGCTTGCGCAGAACATGTTTATAATATAGAAAGCGCACTAAGGGGCAGTCAAGGTTTCGACAGGGGTTTTGAAGTTAGGGTAGCCATCCGAGTGGATTACGTACAATCCAAAAACATAAAGATAAACGCTGAAGATAATTTAGCTTTCGCAGCCTAGTAGCTGCGTGTTCGCCATAGCACACCTATATGTTATGAGTCGGGCATCGATATTGTAGGAAACGACACAAATTAAGCTTTGCGTTTGTGGGCGTATTTATGAAGCTACCAAGATTTTAGGATTGTCTTTGAACCTATTATTGAGGGAAATCTAATCAAAGACTATGATGGAAGAAACTTTAATGAATGGGCTTTTGGACACGGGTTCGACTCCCGTCTGCTCCACTTGAATCAGAAGCAACGAACCCTTATCCGATTGCACGGATAGGGATGTGTAGAACTTGTTTTGGAATCATAATTGATTTAAAACAGTTCGATGATGCTGATGATGGAAAAGAACGCTAAGACAAACTGTATTCCACAGTTGAGTACAGAAAAGGAAATAGTAGTCTTAGAAGCGTTCAAGCACTTTAATATAATCTAATAATAAATGCCTAACCGAGATTAGTTTCTTGGTTAGGCATTTGTGTATTCCGCTTTATCATTCCTAGTGCTGAGATCAATGCGACTTATGTAGAGATTAAGAATTATGTGTTGAAAGAGCATGGACTTAAGGTTTTAATTTGTATTTCACAGATAAAACGGAATCTTGAAGAGAAGGAGAAGGCTATAGTGGATGCAATGAAGCATTTTGAGATGGTTTAGTAGAATTGTTAGGTAAAAAATGATAAAATAATTTTAAACGAAAAAACGAATATGGAAGAAAAGCTTCTAGGTGGAGTTTTTGAGATTATTTATATAATTGAAAGGTAGGTCAATATATGGGATTTTGGATTTTCATGGTTGTAGTGCTTCTAATTACCCCGCTAACAATGATAGGATTTGGGAAATGCTTTATCAAGGCGGCACCAAAAGAAATTAACATGGGATTTGGATATCGAACTTCGATGTCTATGAAAAATAAGGAAACTTGGCAGTTTGCACATAATTATTGCGGGAAACTATGGTATAATGCTGGGAAAATCTTATTGTTATCTTTACTGCCGATGATCTTTGTAATTGGAAAAGATAATGACACTATCGGCAATCTAGGATTAATTATTATGGTTGTCCAAATGTTTTTTTTAATTTGTCCTATTTTTCCTACGGAAAGAGCATTGAAGAAAAACTTTGACAAAAATGGGAATCGTAGATAATGAGCAAACCTTATAGAAGTATTATCATGAGGAAATAAAGTCCGTATGGATTGATATTCAGAAATCGGATGGACAATTTGAAGATTATTCCGATGCTCTATGATTTGAAAAAGGAGATAAAATATGGCGATATGGCAAGTTGATTGTTATATAGTTCCTAAGGAGAGAGCAATAATAGATTATATTTTGGATGAGAGTATTTATTCTTGGGAAATGAGTAACAGATTTTGGAGCGATATTGATTTTTTGGAAAGCCCTATGAGTTAGGGTAGTTGTCACCAACCCCTCATATGGGTATGGCAAATATCGTAGAAGGACTGTATTTTGTCAAGACGTTTCCTAAAAAAATGTATGATTGTAGTTTTCCGCAAGAACAGATTTGCGCTTTGAATAAAAAATTTAATTTAGCAAAACAATTAAAAACAAATAAAAAACAAATTAGGAATGGGAGAAGTAGAAAAATGGCAACATATAAAGAACGTTACCTAGCAGGAGAAATTGAATTTGAAGAAATCGACGAATACTCTAATCAATGGGGAAAGAGTGATGATGAAAGGACTTTAGCACAATATCTTGGACTAAGCGCAGAGGAAGAAGATACATGGGTTAGTATAAGCGAAGAGGCTTTAAAAGGTCTTTTAGACAAGCAACGAAAGAAATGATTCAGTTGGTATAACAATAATATTTCAATAAGCCAGTGTGTTTAACTGAGGAAAAACTGAAGTGTGTGAAGTTGAGGCAAGGTTTTGAGCTTAAAGAAAAGGATGTGCTTAGGTTCATATACAGTTTTGCAGGAGATTTAAACGATGTGAATAAAAGAACAGAAATTCTTGACTTATTCGTTGATAAGATATATGTTTATGAAGATAAGCTTGTCATTACGTTCCATTATACGGCTGATAAGCAGGAGCTCAATTATGAGGAAACTCAGAAAATGATTGAATCCCAAAAATATTTGAACGATATGCTAGATAAACCACTAAATCTTAATAATGCGCCGTGTGAAATGTTAGAAAGCATTATTAAAACAGGAGAAGAGGGCGATTCCGCTTCTTTTTGATGAAGTGCTTGAATGGCATAAGTGATGGCGAAAAAGGTTCGTCTACTTATGCGTCTGCTCCATGCTTGTTTTGGGTACTTTATACACCTGAAACATTGATATTATGTTGACTTTTATACAATTAGCACATATAATAAGTGTAAGAGTATTACAAATTTCGTTCATTAGTTTTAAAATATTTGGAATAGAATCGAGGTGCTTGGTATGAAATGTTTAATTTGCAGTAAAGAATCGGCCGGGGAAGTTTGTGATCAATGCATTCGTATGGAAAAATCAGTATTCCAAAAGGAATGGGATTACAAAGAGGGTTTACTTATTAAGAAAGTAGAGCCGATGAGAATCTCTGTTTCCACACTTAGAATCAGTGGTAAAGCAGAAATTTGTAACAATGATAAAGGAATGAATGGCAGATTAGATAATGTCTCTCATTTTATTTTGAATGTTAAAGAAGTTTCAAAAAAACCTTATCAGGGTAAAGAGGCAGTTGTTGTTCATTATGAGAATCCAGAAACAAAAATGGAAAGATATTTGTTTTTCCTAGGGTTATCAGATGCAACTGAAGTTCAAAAAGCAGTTGAGAGTGCAAAGCAAACAGCAACCTCTCTTGTAAGTAGATTGAAGGATAACAATAACGCAGCAGCAGCTGCAGCATCAAGACCAACTCCAGCAGCAAGTGCAGCACCAGCTGCAGCCGCGGCGCCAGGTGTAAGTGCAGACTTTGAATCAAAAGCTAAGAAGTTGAAAGTTTTGCTTGACAGTGGTATTTTAAGTCCTGAAGAGTATGAGGCTGAAAAGAAAAAGTTAATGGCTTAATAAATACATCCATTGAAGAGACAAGTTCTTTAACTTGTCTTTTTTCTTTTGTAAAACAATGATTGTAGAATGTGAATAAAGCTATAATTGGGGGCATTTAATGAGAAAAAAGTTTCGATTAATTATTTATATCGTATTTTTAATCTATTTGGCTATTTCAATGTCAATGCTAATTTTCAATCAACAAGAGAATAGTGATAAATTGCATAGTATTCGTTATAGCTCAGAAACAATTAATTCAAAGGATGATTTTGAATTAACGATGAATTCGAGTGATTATTGGAGCGACAATGAAAAACGGGTGGGGGCGCAATATGACTTTGTTTTTTATAATTATACAGATAAAGAAATTATGGATTGGGAAATTAGGATCAAAGTTCCAGAAGATGCAGTGATTGATAGTTCATGGAATGGAGATTACCTTATTCGGGATGGATACCTATTTGTTAATGCGGTTGACTACAATCAGATTATAAAAAGTGCGAAAATGATTCCATTTGGTTTTGTTATGTATACAAATCTGCCATATGAGTTGGGGGAATACATAATTCAATATCGACAAAAAGTAAATTTAGAAGAGATGCCCCTTTTTTGGATTAATCTTTTCTTGGGTATGTTCATTTTGATGAATTATGCAGTGCATTTGTTTATTACACTAAAAATCAAAAATTTGGAAAAAAAGCAGGATGAGAATTATAAAATTATTGATCAGGCCTTAAAAACATTTGCAAATATTATAGATTTAAAAGATGAGTATACAAAGGGGCATTCGGAGCGGGTAGCAAATTATTCAAAACTGATTGGATCAAAACTAGGGTTTTCTAAAGATGAACAGGAAAACCTGTATCGAATAGCACTATTACATGATATTGGAAAAATTGGAGTTTCGGATGCAATACTAAATAAACCATGTAAATTATCAGAAGATGAAATAGAAGTTATCAAAATGCATACAAATTTTGGAGTAGAGATATTGCGAGATTTTACAACTATTAAGAACATTGTGGCAGGAGCTAAATTTCATCATGAGTGGTATGATGGAAGCGGATATCCGGATGGAATAAGTGGCAGTGATATACCCTTAGTTGCAAGGATTATTGCAATCGTAGATGCTTATGACGCGATGGCATCATCTAGGTGTTATTGTGAGGAGATGGATGATGAGTTTATTATTAGCGAGTTGAAAAAAGGAAGTGGCAAGCAATTTGACCCGAATCTTGTAAAACTAGTAATTGAGTGCATTTATAGACAAGAGTTTTTAGCAAGCAAATTTGATTAGAAAATAGAACTACGTAATATGAGTTCGAGGGAAGGGGAAACCTGTATGGGGAGTGTGGGAGAGCGAAAGCTAAATTTGATTCCTATTGATAAAATAGGTGAATTTGATGTCAGACCAGGTTTTTACGAAATATACGGTGCAACTGCAATTCCAGGAGGAGTGAATTTTACAGTACACTCTAATCAAGCAACATCCTGCGAATTACTCTTGTTTCGAAGGGAACAAACAAAACCATATGCAATTATAAAGTTTCCAAAGCATTATAGAATTGGAAATTTGTATTCGATGATTGTCTTTCAAATTGACATTGAGGAGTTTGAATATGTATATCGATTTGATGGTCCTTATGATGAGAAAAAAGGGCTTATATTTAATAAAAAGAGAAATGTGTTAGATCCATATGCCAAGGCTGTAACAGGGCAAAGTGTTTGGGGTCACGCTCTTGATGACCACAGCTTTTATAAGGCAAGGGTTGTTAGAGATGATTTTGATTGGGGAATCACAATTAATCCAAACGTTCCAATGAACGAATTAATTATTTATGAATTACATGTCAGAGGATTTACTTATCATGAATCTTCAGGGGTGAATTATCCAGGAACCTATAGAGCGTTAATGAACAAAATTCCTTACCTTAAGGAACTCGGTATTAATGCAGTAGAGTTAATGCCAATTTTTGAGTTTGATGAGCTTCTCAATTCAAGAGAATATGAGGGTGAGAAATTATTGGATTATTGGGGGTATAACACAGTTGCATTTTTTGCTCCAAATACGGGATATTCTGCAAATAGAGAGTATAATCGAGAGGGAAATGAATTAAAAAGTCTAATTAAAGCGTTTAAAGAAAATGGAATTGAAGTGATTTTGGATGTGGTTTTTAATCATACTGCAGAAGGGAATGAAGATGGACCTGCTTTTTCGTTTAAGGGACTCGATAATAATATCTACTATATACTAACTCCAGAAGGATACTACTACAATTTCAGTGGATGTGGAAATACACTCAACTGCAATCATCCAATTGTTCAACAGATGATTTTGGATTGCTTAAGATATTGGGTGACGTCTTACAGAGTGGATGGGTTTCGGTTTGACTTGGCATCCATCCTTGGGAGGAATGAAGACGGCAGTCCAATGAGCAAGCCACCACTTCTTCAAAGTCTTGCGTTTGACCCGATTTTAGGCAAGGTAAAATTAATAGCTGAGGCGTGGGATGCAGGAGGGCTTTATCAAGTGGGGACATTTCCATCTTGGAATCGTTGGGCGGAATGGAATGGAAGATACCGGGATGATTTGAGAGGGTTTTTAAAAGGTGATAATGGATATATTGAGATGGCAGCGAATCGAATTGCTGGATCGAGAGATATTTATAAACCAGATCGTACAGAAAAAAATGTTCCGGTTAATTTTTTGACTTGTCATGATGGATTTACACTCTATGATTTGTATTCTTATAATGAAAAACATAATGAAAAGAATGGCTGGAACAATACAGATGGAAGCAATAATAACTTGAGCTGGAATTGTGGGGTGGAGGGTGAAACGGACAAGGAAGATGTAGTATGTTTACGCAAGAAAATGATTAAGAATGCAATAACAGTATTGATGTGCAGTCGGGGAACACCAATGTTTTTGGCGGGCGACGAGTTTTGTAATACACAATTTGGTAATAATAATGCCTATTGTCAAGACAATATAGTTTCGTGGCTTGATTGGAACTATTTGGAGAAAAACAAAGATACTTTTGAGTTCTTTAAGAAAATCATTCGCTTTCGTAAAAATCATAAAATAATTGTGCGAGATGGAAAATTATCAAACATTGGTTTTCCAAGTATTAGTTTTCATGGGGTTAAGCCTTTTGAACATCACTTTTCTTATGATAGTCATTATCTTGGAGTGATGTATGCAGGATTTCGAGAAAAACTGAAAAAAGATGAGGTCATTTATATTGCCATTAATACTTATTGGGAGCCACTAGAGATTGAACTTCCTGAATTGATGGGGGAGTTACATTGGAAGATCGTTGTGGATACCTCATTAGACAAAAGTTTTTACAAAATTGGAGTTTCAGTAAAGCGAAATTGCAAAATTGATGCTCGAACGGTAATGATATTTATGGATTCAAAAAGTTCGATTTAAGAATTCTTAAGAAGTATATTTGCTCTTTTTCATGTATGATAGAAGTGTTAATGAGGAGTACCATATGGATAAAAAGAGAGTACTAATAGTAGATGATGATTCTGAGATCAGACAAATTGTAAAAGTCCTACTTGAGGGAGAAGGATTTCAGATAGAAGAAGCCGCTTGTGGAAACGAGGCCTTTGATAAAATGGCAGAAGAAATTGATTTAATTATTCTAGATGTCATGATGCCTGGAATGAATGGGTATCAAGTCTGTCAGAATATTCGAAAGAAGTCAACGGTGCCTATTTTGTTCTTAACGGCTAAGACCAAGGAGCAAGACTTGGTGGAGGGATTTCAGTCTGGTGGGGATGATTATTTAGAAAAGCCATTTTCATTTCTAGAACTAGTTGCTAGGGTTAAAGCTCTATTAAGAAGAAACGAGATGATACTAAAAAGTTCTAGCAATGGGAAAGTCGATTTTATTTGTATTAAAGACTTGATTGTAGATAAAGAATTTGGAACAGTGACGAAAAACGAAGACCCCATTTTTTTGACGAATACGGAGTACCAGATATTGATTTTACTTGCAGAAACGCGTGGCAAAATCTTTTCTCTTAAAGAAATCTATGAAAATGTTTGGGGAGAGGCATTTTTTTCATTCTCAAGCAACACAGTGATGGTGCATATTAGAAATTTGCGAGAAAAAATAGAGGATAATGCAAATGAACCCGTCTATATCAAGAACGCGTGGGGGAAGGGCTACTATATTGAGTAATAAAATTCACAATCAGCATATTAAGATAGGTACTACTAGAATTTGGCGAAAACTACTATTTAGTTGTGGATTAGCCCTGCTTCTAGCATGTGGAATTGGTTATTCGATGAAGGCTGGACTAGATTTTTTAATTGTCAAGTATATTGATAATGCTGAAAGTGAAAAAAATCAGACAGACAAGGTTATGGAACAGTTTCAAAAGTATGTTAAGTCGGAAAAAATTTCAATTAAAGATCAGGAAAAAGTGTTTAGTTGGATCGATGAATACAGAACTCTTGATATCTATTTCTCGGGAAAATCAGAAATTGTCGATATGGTTGAAGAGGTGGAACAACAATATGAAGATACCATTGTTGATGTAGGCCTTTTTGATTTTGGTTTAAATGCTTATGATATAGAATTTTCGGATGAAACAATTAAATGTTATCCCATTTTATTTAGGGCTGAAAAGTATTATGATATATCCTTTGTGTTTTCAGTGTTTATAGGAGTTTGTATTTTTGTAAGTGTTTTGTTGAAAATGGTAAGCAAGCGGTTTGGATATATTGTAAGGTTGTCAGAAGAAATGAAACTAGTCGAAGCAGGCAATCTAGAATGCGAAATAACGGTTGAGGGAAATGATGAAATTGCATTTTTAGGAAAGTGCATGAATGAAATGCGAAAATCAGTAATTGAAAAAATGCATAAAGAGAATGTGGCAATTCTAGCAAATGAGGAACTGATTACAGCAATATCCCATGACATTAGGACACCACTTACAAAACAGATTGGATATTTGGAAATTCTTGAACTAAATAAGTTTTCGGGAGAGAAGGAACGAACTGAATATTTGACAAAAGCCAAAAATAATGCATATATTATGAAGGATATTACTGACCAGCTATTTCGCTATTTTCTTGCGTTTTCAAAAAGAAGAGAGCAATCAGAGTGGATTATTATAGAAGCGAGTGATGTTCTTAACACAATGCTTGAAGAACAGAGGGATTATCTGCAAGCAAAAGGATTTAACATGAATATTGAAAACTTTTTGGTTTCGTTCTATCTTAGGATAAAAAACGAAGATTTCTATAGAATTTTCTATAATTTATTCTCAAATATTGAAAAGTACGCAGATATTACAAAACCAATTAGTATACGCAATACCATTATGGGAAATACTTTAATACTCATCTTTCATAATTATAAAAAGATGGATTTAGAAAAGGTTGAAAGTACCAAGATTGGACTTAATATTGCGAAAAATTTTATGCAACACATGAGTGGTGACATGCAAATTGTTGAAACTGAAAATGAATTTGAAGTATCATTAAAGTTTGTTTTGTCAGAAACAAAAAATGAGGAGAAGTGATGAACATGAAGACGTGTAAAAGTGTAATGAAAATGAGCGCAATGATGATTGCGGCAATGGTACTGTTTACTGGATGTGATAGGCTGAGTGGTGGTGAAAATAGTGATATAGATGATCGCCTCCTTCGTATTGAGGAGAAAGTAGATGCAATCAATCAATCGCTAAACCCAGAAGATGCACAAATGAGGAATGAAGAGTATCCGAAATCGAGCATTACAAAAGAGGATATTGTAATTGATTCAATTGAGTATGAATCATATCTTGTTCTTATGGCCAAAAACAATGGTAAAGAAATGGCTACAAACGTTGAAGTGGAACTGATTTTTTACGGTGAAAATGATCAATTGATCAGTTACAATTCAAGTTATTATTCAAATATCGCACCAGGGATGAGCTGCCCAACTATTGTGGCGGCACCTAGAGATAATATGGGAAATATAGTTGCCTATAGTCGATTTGAAATGAATACAAAAGTTGGAGATTATGCTTTTGAAGGTACGGATAAATCAGGTCAAATTGAATTGGTTCACAATCAAGGACTTGCTAATAATATTTTGGTTAAAGCAATCAATAAGGGAACAGATGTTGTTGATGAAGTAAACATTGCAATCATATATAAAAAAGATGGTAAGATTGTTGGAGGAACCACAGGTAATATTTGGGGTGTTGCAAGCAATGCGAGTGCAATAGCAGATATACCTACCCCGTTATTATGGGAAGGGACTCCAATTGAATATGACTCTTATGAGGTGTCTATTTTAAGTGCATATACTAATTATTATGGAGAAAATCAAGGGGATCAAGGAGATCCAGATAATCAGGAAAAGCAAGGTGAATCTTCGGAGAAAACAGAAGGAACAGATGCAACAGAAGAAACAGCAGAATAGTAACTAATTGTAAGAACTGATAAGATGAGGTTTACTTCATTTTTATCAGTTCTTTTGTTATAATAGGGAGAGAATAGATTGATAGGAGTGAACAGCACATGAAAATGGAGATTGTCGAACATACGAAAGAAGATGGTACGGGACTAGGCGTATATGAAGCAGTTGGTTTTTTGTTTGAATCGAAGCAAGAGGCAGAAAAAGCAATAGTGGAAAAACAAAAAATACTATCCATTTGTGAGAAGTTAGATTTTGACAATATAAAGATGATTACAAGAATATATGAGAGGGCTATTGAAAATGGGCTATTCTCAACACCTGTTGGATATTCGTTTTTAGAGCAGTTGCAACAACGAATTTTGAGTGATTCATTAGATTCGCCGCAACTACATCCAATTGTTGTGATTAATAATTCGTTAAGTAAAAGGGATGAACCAAAAAATCTTGATGAAGAAATTGAGAAAGAAGCTTTTTTGGATGCAAAAAGACAAAAGCGACAAGTTGCTGCTTCGAAAAATCGAATGCTTGAAGTGAAAAACAAACTCTTCAGGTCCCAAATTATGAATCTTTTTTTGATCCTATGTATCATCGTTTTATTTGTAATTACGATAACAGGCGAAACACCCAATATTATGAATTATCGAATTGCACTTGAAAACAAGTATGCAGCATGGGAAATGGATCTTAGGGAAAAGGAACAAGAATTGGTCAATAGGGAACAGGAATTATTGAAAAGTTCTTATTAAATGGTAAACGTTCACATATTAAACATAGTTTATTTATATAATAATCATAAAAGCAATTCATGTATGAAAGGAATGGCAGATATGAAGATATTAGTAGTCGATGATGAAAGTAGAATGAGGAAGTTGGTAAAGGATTTTCTTAAAAATGCTGGTTACGAAGTTCTAGAAGCACAGGATGGCAGGGAGGCAATAAATGTTTTTGATTGTAACCCTGACATCCATCTTGTGGTGTTAGATGTAATGATGCCATTTTTAGATGGATATCAAGTGTGCAAAGAAATTCGTAAAACCTCCAAAACACCGATCATTATGTTGACTGCAAAGGCGGAAGAGCGAGATGAACTAAAAGGTTTTGAAGTGGGTGTTGATGAGTATATTTCGAAACCATTTAGCCCCAAAATTTTGGTTGCACGAGTGGACGCATTGTTAAGAAGAACCTATCAGCAGCAAGTTGAGGAAAAGCTAATTGCAGGTGAAATAGAGATTGATAAAAAGGCTCACTATGTTTTGATTACTAATAAAGAAATCGAATTGAGCGTTAAGGAGTTTGAGTTACTCACATTTTTTGTAGAAAACAAAGGAATTGCATTATCTAGGGAAGTGATTTTAAATCATGTGTGGAATTATGACTATTATGGTGATGCAAGAACGATTGATACTCATGTCAAAAAGTTGAGGAGTAAAATGGAACCCTATGGGGATTATATTAAAACAATCTGGGGTATGGGATACAAATTCGAGGTGACCAATGAAGGGGAAGATTAATAAGCAGTTTACAATCCTTTTTATTTTCATGATTAGTGGAACCATATTTCTTTGTTGGATTTTAAATTCCACATTGTTGGATAATTACTACTTGTTGAACAAACAGCAGGTTTTGGAAAAAGCTTACCGTGATGTAAACCTTGCAATTACGGAGGGAAGCATTACTTCAGATGATTTCAGTCTAGAATTTTCCAAAACCTGTGGCATATACAATTTAGATATGATTATTTTAGATGCAGATTCAAATTATATAGTTACGTCGTTAAATGAACATGATTCCATGTTCTTGCAGCAACAACTTTGGAAGCATATTTTTGAAGAGGAAAACCCAAAAGATAGAGTTATTAATAAACAATCGGACTATATTATTCAAACGTATCAAGATGGACGAACTAGGATTAATTATTTGGAGATGTGGGGAGTGTTTAGCGATGGGACTATATTTTTGATGCAAACACCACTTGAAGGGATGAAGGACTCTGCTAAAATTGCCAACCGGTTTTTGGCGTATGTGGGATTGATAACCACTTTTATTAGTGCAATTATTATGTTTTTTGTTTCAGATAAAATGACAAGGCCAATTATGAAATTAGCGGAAATTTCGAATAGGATGGCTTCTTTAGATTTCGATGCAAAGTATCATGGTAATGAGAAAAATGAAATCGGTTTACTAGGTAAACATATGAATACTCTATCGGATGCGCTGGAGAAAACAATCTCTGAATTGAAAACGGCTAATAACGAGTTGCAACATGATATTGAGAAAAGGGAGCATATTGATGAAATGAGAGTTGAGTTTTTATCGAATGTTTCGCATGAGTTAAAAACTCCGATTGCCCTCATTATGGGATATACTGAAGGCTTGAAGATGAATATTCATGAAGATGCAGATTCGAAAGACTTCTATTGTGATGTAATATTAGATGAAGCAACTAAAATGAATTTGTTGGTAAAGAAACTTTTGTCATTAAATGAACTTGAGTTTGGGAATGATATTCTGCAAATGTCTAGATTTAATGTAGCAGCACTCATTAGGAGCGTTGTACAATCGAATGAATTAATTTTACAACAAAAAGATATTCATATAAATATTTGTTCGGAACAAGTGGTTTTTGTTTGGGGCGATGAATTTATGGTTGAGCAAGTATTTGAAAATTATCTAACGAATGCAATTAATCATGTGAGTGGAGTGAATCAAATTAACATTTCCATTCAAGAGAGTCCAGAATGTTCAAATACAATTCGTATAACGGTATATAATTCGGGATCCAATATTCCGTCAGATAGTGCTACATATATATGGGATAAATTCTATAAAGTAGATAAAGCAAGGACGAGGGAGTATGGCGGAAGTGGAATTGGATTATCAATCGTTAAGGTAATTATGGATTCACTTCATCAAAAATTCGGGTTTGAGAATAAAGAGGCCGGTGTGGAATTTTGGTTTGAACTAGAATCGAAATAATGTTAGAATGTTAGACAGATGAGTACTATAAAATTGAAATGAGGTTTTCATATGAGACGTATTGCAAAATCGATTGTACTATTATTGGTTTTTGTTACCATAAGCGGCTGTTCAAATAAAATCCCCACAATGACGATTGAGCAAGAAAACCAGATTGTTGAATATGCTGTTGGAAAAACGCTATACTATGAAAGCAATCATGATGAACGACTAGTGGATGATATTATAGTGTCTAGCAACTCTGCAAGAAAGCAGGCGGAAATAAATGCGCGTAAGCGAGAAGAAGAGAAAAAGCGTGAAGAGCAAAAGGCGGCGTTAAGTGAAAATTTAGTGCAAGAAAATAGTGAAAACAGTGGTGAAAAAGCGCAAGATCTAGAAGAGGATATGAAATATAATACGCTTGAAGATATGGCTAATTTTTTGGGGTTAGTTGGCTGTAAGGTCGAGTATAATCAATATGAGCAATTGGATGCATATCCGAATCAGCAGATGCAGGAAGACCTAGCATTTGTGATGACGGCAACGCCGGGCAACACCTTTTTAGCGATGAAGTTTAAAATATTCAATGAGACAGGAGATACCATTCCTTTAAATCTGGCTGATTCAACATTGAGTTATCGGATTGTAATAAACAAAGATCAAAAATACCGATCACTTAAGACACTCTTATCGGATGATTTCACGAATTATGTGGGAGATATTCAAGCAAACGAAGTTTTAGATGTTGTTATACTAGCTGAAATCCCGAATAATCAAATACAAGAGGGAGATGTTGTTGAGTTATTGATTAGAAAAGACGGAAATAGTATTATTATTCCACTTGAATAAATGTTTTTAAATATAATTGTATACAAATATACAGGAATGTATTGACAAATAATTCGTAATCATGTACTTTAATTTTACAAGATCGTTTTCATTGTGGATTAAGGAAACAGACCGATATCCCAATCGATATCGGTTTTTTTATAACTATTTTAAGAGTGAGACTCTAGAAGGAGGCAAAATGGAAAAAAAAGTAGCAGTAATCATGGGAAGTGACAGTGATTTGCCAATTGTAACAAAAGCAATCGACAAATTGAGGGCCTTTGAGATTACAACAGAAGTTCATGTGATGAGTGCACACAGAACTCCAATGGAAGCTTGTGAGTTTGCTTCAAAAGCGAGGGAAAATGGTTTTTCTGTAATCATTGCAGCAGCTGGTATGGCAGCACATCTTGCGGGTGTGTTAGCAGCCAATACTACATTACCTGTTATTGGGATTCCATGTAAATCGACATCTTTTGATGGAATGGATGCGTTATTATCTACTGTTCAAATGCCAAAAGGAATTCCGGTTGCAACAGTGGCTGTAAATGGAGCTGAGAATGCAGCAATTTTAGCAGCTCAAATGATTGCGATTTCGGATAAAGATATGGAAAAACGCTTGAGTGATATGAAAAAGGAAATGAAAGATGAAGTATTACAAAAAGATGCGAAGTTACAAGAGGCACTAAAGAAATAGTGATTTAAAGAGGAGAAGAATATGAAAAAAGCCCTTACCAAACTGAATTTGCCGAATTATATCGTGGATGTAATGGAGCAAGCACCAGATATTGTTATTCCAAGAAGCAGAGAAGAGTTATTAGAGCTTGCACTTGGTGGCGACCTTAGCGCGGATGTATTTTCCGTTGAATATGATGTAAAAGGAATGGGACGTGTTGTTGAAGCAACAGTAACGAATTGTAAGAATGGTGCTGCTGTAAATTATTTGGATGATTATATGAGAAGAAGAGATCCGGATTGCTTATATGTTGCAGACCAACAAGAAACTGATAAACCTAAATATGAAGATGAGTACAAACAAGATTTCTCGATTTTGAGAAACGAAACCTTTGAGTGGCTAAAAGAGCAACCATTACTTGTTTTTCCTTTTAAAGCAGGTGGATTCGAATTTGGGTATGATGCATTATTGGTTGCACCTGCAAATGCCGGATTTTTCGCGGCCGGACTTGCTGATTTGCAAGGATTTATCAATGTTGATGAAATTGATTGGGATTTTGATTTAAAGGCAGTTATTTATTTAGCTCCTCCTTTTAGACATACTCATTTTGAGGGCAAGCAAATTGTTGTTCATAATCGATTAGAACGAGTGCATGAAGTGTTTTCATACAACCTTTACCCAGGTCCTAGTGCAAAAAAAGGAATTTATGGAGTGCTGATTCATATTGGAGAGCAAGAGGGATGGGTTACAGCACATGCATCTACCGTTAAAGTAGTAACTCCTTATGATAATGAAATCGTAATTATGCATGAAGGAGCTTCTGGTGGCGGAAAAAGTGAAATGACTGAGAGTATTCATAAAGAGCCAGATGGAAGGGTTCTGTTGGGACAAAATGTTATTACAGGGGATAAAGAGTATTTGGAATTAAGCGATACCTGTGACTTAAGACCTGTTACTGATGATATTGCACTGTGTACTAACAAAATTCAAAACGATAGTAAGAAACTAGTTGTTAAGGATGCTGAATCAGGTTGGTTTTTACGCTTGGATCATATTAAAAGTTACGGAACCTCTCCGGAATTTGAACGTATTTTCACACACCCTGAAAAACCACTCATTTTCTTAAATATAGATGGAGTTCCTAAAGCGACATGTCTCGCGTGGGAGCATACATTAGATAAAGATGGAACACCATGTCCAAATCCACGTGTTATTTTGCCGAGGTATTTGGTTCCAAATGTAATTAGTGAGCCGGTGGAAGTAGATGTGAGAAGTTTTGGAGTGCGTGTACCGGCTTGTACAAGAGACAACCCTTCCTATGGAATTATGGGTATTTTCCATGTGTTACCTCCAGCTCTTGCATGGTTGTGGAGATTGGTAGCTCCACGTGGATATAACAATCCAAGTGTTGTGGGTGGTTCGGAAATGACAAGTGAAGGTGTTGGTTCATATTGGCCATTTGCAACAGGTAAGATGATCAAGCAGGCAAATCTACTATTGGAGCAAATTTTAGACACACCAAATACCAGATATGTTCTAATTCCAAACCAACATATTGGATCTTATAAGGTGAGTTTTATGCCACAGTGGATTTCGAGAGAGTATATTGCGAGAAGGGGTAGTGCAAAGTTCAAGCCAGAACATCTGGTGGAAGCAAGGTGCCCGTTGTTAGGATATGCCCTTAATTCTTTAAAGATTGATGGAAATTATGTTAGACGATCATACCTTCAACCTGAAAACCAATCCAATGTCGGGAAAGATGGATACGATGCTGGGGCAAAGATATTAACTGAATTCTTTGCACAAGAGTTGAAAAAGTATGATGTTGAAGATTTGCATCCTGTGGGTAAAGAAATTATTGATTTGTTTTTTAAAGGAGCCAGCTTGGAAGAATACATTGAACTTATTCCTATGCGTTTCTAGGTTTTGTGTGATGACTACAGATTGCGCGAAAGTCCATTTTACAAGGATTTTCGCGTTTTTTTAGTAATTGTGAGAACTGCAAAATGCTGGAATGAAAAAAGTAATTTAATTATTTTCAAAAAAGTATTGACGTGAGCAATTTGCCATGATATTATATCAAAGTTGCCTGTCGGACAAGAGACAGTGAACAAAGCGAAAATGAACAAGAGAACCTTGATAACTGAACAGTAATACAAACCTGAAAATTCTAAAAGAGTAAAGCGAAAGCTTACAAAAGAAAATTCAAAAGAACGACCTAAAACAGTAAAACAGAGTTTAGGGAAGAGGAAACGAGAAATCGGGGAATTGGACTTAAATTCACGGAAAAAATTAGCTAGAAGTTGATTTTGACCAAAGATGAAACAATCATACAACATGAGAGTTTGATCCTGGCTCAGGATGAACGCTGGCGGCGTGCTTAACACATGCAAGTCG
>Ga0209373_10000068_pt1 | contig 229925 bp, 198 predicted proteins | sample Higcelweek5metaG_FD_187173 | JGI IMG/M metagenome (GOLD analysis project Ga0209373, IMG submission 187173) | Freshwater pond sediment microbial communities from the University of Edinburgh, under environmental carbon perturbations - High... | ecosystem: Environmental > Aquatic > Freshwater >... | reverse complement strand
CAGGTCTGGCCAGATCAGGACGCCATCATCGACGCATGTTGCGACGCCTGGAATGCTCTGGCCGCAGACGCTCAAAGGATCGTCAGCCTCGCCCTCTATCCCTGGATCAAGAAGGTCATTTCATAGGTCGGTCGGTATTAGTTGATTGTTTTTAAACAAAATAATATGCCTTTATTGAATATGTGAATTGAACTGCGAAATGATGCAATGTTTAGCCTCGATCAAGACCAGAGGGGTGCCGCGTGGACGCCCCTCTGGTCCTGTGGTCACAGGAAGCCCAGGCCCTGACCAAAGGCCTTGCTCAAGCTGTCGGCGTCCTCGTTCTTCAGCACACGCCCGAAGGCGGCGGTGGTCTTGGGGCCGATCCAGTCGTCCACCTTCAGGGGCTCCCAGTCGTCGTGGTTGCGTGCGCCGAAATCGTTGAGGGTTTCCTGCAACACCCCGGCCTCCACCTTCGGCTTCGCGGTGTCGCCAGGGTCGCGGAACAGCGAACCGATGGCGCCATGGGTCGCCGCCTCCAAACCCTCGGTATTGCCCGAAGCCTGGGCGTTGCGGGCGAAGGTGTTGAAACGGCCCAGCGCAAAACCTTCCGCCACCTTGTTCGGTCCCAGGCGTGCCGTTGCCTGTTTCAGTGCGAAGTCGGTTTGCGGCCCGTAGCTGCCGTCTTCCTCCACCCGTCCCAGCGGCGTGTAGGGGGCATAGACGGGCGAGCGCGTTGGCAGGGGATTGGCATGATTGAGCATATTGAGGCCGCGCTGCAATCCCGTCACCGCGTTCGCGATGCCATCCGTACCGGCGGCGGCGGCCACCTGTTGACCCAGCTTCGCCGTGGCCTGCCATAAATCCTGCCCATCAGGCGTGGTATGGGGCGAGACCTGGGTTGGAATGGGCCGGATCGGCTGAGGTTCCACGGGCTTGCCTCCATCATTGGTCTGGGGCTGGTCGCCATAAATATTGAGATGCCAGTCCTGCACTCTCTCGTAAGTATGCGCCTTCAATGGATCGCCCGAGCGATACCCTCGATAGTCGCTCTGGGCCGAGGCGATCATGTCCCGCATTTCCGGTTCGGTCAGTTTGTCCACCGGCTTCAGCAAGGCGGCTTGACCAGGATTCGATACCGGCGTCGAGGCCCTCTCCACCAAAGAGGCTGCCCTTGGATCGGCTGGTGGTTCAGCCTGCTTTCGCTCAGACATTAGGCCAGATTGGGGCTGCGGCTCCGGTGAGGGTTTCGGTTCGGGCGGTTCCGGCGTTTGGGGCGGTTCCGGCTGTGGCCGGGGCTCGGGGCGCAAGGTTGATAGATCGCCCTGTTCCGGTTTGTCGGCGGATCGAACTTGCCCGCCTTGCGATCGGTTTCGATCTGTCGCGTCGCCTCTTCAATAGAAATCCCCTGCGCCTCGGCTCGGTTTCGCGCAAGTCGCTCCCAGTTGCGGGCGCCGCCGCTGTGGAAATCGACATTCTTGCCGATCTCCTCTGCATTGCCGGTTTCGATGCCCTTCTTGAGCTTGGGATAGTTGTCGAGGCTGCCATTGGCGTAGTGAACGTCAAGCACGGCGGTCTGCTGGCCGGGGGTCAGCTTGTCCCAATTCCCGGCACCGACCTCACCTTTGATCTTGTCGATACGCGTGGTGATCTCGGAATCCAGACGGAGTCTTATTTCGGCTTCCGTCAAGGACAGCGGGCTCTTGCCGGGGCCATTCCGTAATTCGTCATTCGACAACCCCTTGGCCCGCTGGAATTCGGCCTTTTTCTCTGCCTCGGTCGCTGGGCGCGGCTCACCGGTCTTGGCGTCCTTGATCTGGAACGGCATGGCGACGAAGGAGGCCTCATCATCGACCAGAAAGCCGGTGCCGACAGTCAATTTGCCTTTGTTGTCCTTGTAGGGAGTGGGGATTTCCCCCTCGTTATCGGTAATGTGCTTGCGCATGCGCTGCATGGTATTGCTATCCATGGTGCTCTCTTGTGGGTGGTGTGGAGGATTAAGGAATGCGTTGGATCACGATGCTGTCGGCGGCGTTTCTACTCACCGCCGTTCAACCGGCCTTGGCCTATCAGGAGACACAGCCGGGTGAAGGAGGGTGGCCGGAAATTCCTGGACGGACGGGGATGCGGGCGTTCCTGGGGACGTGGTTTCCACAGTGTAATGTTGGGGTGTTTTCCCAAGCCAAGGCGATGACGGTTCACGACGATGGCCGTATCACCTATGTCCGTAACAAAGCGCTGCCGGTGCGCTACCGTGTGATCGAAACCACGCCGTACTACGTCTTGACACTCGTCCAGGCACTGGATGGCGACTTGTATTTCTGGGCCTTCCGGCCACTGGATCACTTGTATGCCGACTCCGCGATCTCCGAGATGATCTCCATCGGCGTCAATGAATGTCAGGTCTATGGCGATGCCGAGCGCAAGCACGCCATCTGGAACTTCGGTGATGACGAATTGCTTGAGTTCTGGCGAACCAACAAATTTTGCCATCCCAGCCTGACCCAGAAGATTGAGGGTGGGTCCTACTGGGGGGGCGATTGGGGGCAGGCTTGCTGGTTTGACCGGAGGAACCGGTAACGGCGGAGCGCGTGGGGCAGGCCGCACGCCAGAAACAAAAACGCCCGGAACCGTTGCCGGTCTCCGGGCGTAAATTTGGCGTTGATGGAAACATATATAGAACATGGCGAGGGCTTGCGTCAAGTTGCCAGTTTGATTGAGGTAAGGCGGGAGGGCTTGTAGGGGGGGAGCCCGTAGACGCCCCGCGCGTTCTGCCGCTATAGCAGCAGCACCGGGCGCAGAACCCAATCCCGGAAACGTGCCCGCGCAACAGCGAGGGCCGCATGGACCGGACGGAACGTATTGCCGCACTCAATGACCAGCCTCACCGCGACCACAGTCGCGGCAAGGTGGTCATCACCAGGGGCATCCAGGCACTCGGCCATCAAGCCATCATGGATGTGCTTGCTGCTGTCGCAGTGTTTTCCGATTTCACGCCAGATAACGACCCATATGCCGAGCACGATTGCGCGGTGATGATGGTCGGCGAATACCGCATCCTCTGAAAGATCGATTACTACGACCAGGATATGAACTTCGCTTCGGACGACCCGGCGGACCCTGGCGTGACCATCCGGGTGCTGACGATCATGTTGGCCGACGAGTACTAATAAAATAGACAGTTTCCAACGCATTAAAATCGAACTTACTTGACGTCATACCGCTCGACGCCCGAAGTGACGCGTCTGGGATTCCCCTGATCGGCGCATTGTGATTCACTGGCTCCACCTGATCCTGGGGGGCATGAGCGGTCGTCTCAAAATATCGGAAGCCAAGACCTCTTCGGAACTTCGCCTTTGGGCGCGCCATTGCGGCAGCGGGCGGGCTGCGGCACGAGCCTATGCCATCGCCAATGCGCTTGATGGGTTGAGGCCCTGAATGCCGCCGCTCTGGCTGTCCCGGACAACGTCACCTTGGTGCCTCTGCCGCCATATTCACCCGAGTGCAACCCCGTCGAGCGCATCTGGCTCTACCTGCGCGAACGCTTCCTCTCGATCCAGGTCTGGCCAGATCAGGACGCCATCATCGACGCATGTTGCGACGCCTGGAATGCTCTGGCCGCAGACGCTCAAAGGATCGTCAGCCTCGCCCTCTATCCCTGGATCAAGAAGGTCATTTCATAGGTCGGTCGGTATAAGGCCGCGGCTGATGGTCGTTTCCTGGATCAGCGCCTGTCGGTGGGTTCCGATCAACCCGAGTGCCGCCTCAGGCACGAAAGGCAGAGCATGACCGCACGGGACGGGGGCAGTGGATTGTGGATCGGGACATGATCGCTTTGTGGTCCGGGTGCCGAGCGGGATGGTGTCGGCGGTTCAGAAGACGGGCGCCGCCGAGAAAGCCGCCAAAGGCTAATCCCCGGACCCGACCGCAATGCTTCCGCAGTCTCTTGGGAAGGCTGCTGCATCTTTAGTTAACTGTTTGATTTAAATGGTGCCGACGGAGGGACTCGAACCCCAGACCTTGGCTTTACGAATGTAAGTTGCTAGTCAGTAACTATTTGTTTTTAAGCTAATTTACGCGCCTTTGTGAGATATGTGAATTGAACTGCGAAATGCGAGCTTGCTCCGCGCCCCTTTTCCACTAGCAACCTCTCCGTTTCCCAATGACCGGCGTTTTAGCCCAAATACGGTCCATGAAAAGGGACTTTATACCTATTATACGCCGAAATGCCTTGACCGATACAGTCGCTCAATGGTAGTTCTCTGTATGTTCTGAATCCACTCAGGCGGTCGTTCGGTCGAGTTTCGAAAGGGTCGCCATTATAATAGGAACAAATCATGTCCATTTGGGAGTCCTTTTCGGTCGCGGATAGGGGGAAACCGGCCTTCGGAGCGACGAACAGCTTCTTCACCCTTGGCGCCCCGGTCGGCCCCGATCAGCCCAATCGGCCCGAGGATGTGATCAAGGTCGAAACCATCCTTGGCAATACCGGTGATCATGATCTGGTGCGCACCGATGGCCCCACCGGGTTCTGGTCGCCCGACAAGGAAAACGCGGTCAGGTCGTGGCAAGCCAAGAATGGCCTGAAGGTGGACGGATTGCTGAAACCGAACGGCCCCACCATCACCAGCCTGAAGCAGGCCACCGGTTCCTTGCTCGGCGGGTTCATTCCTCCGACACCGGAGGACGTGGATCAGCACCACGCCCAGCGCGCCCAAGACGAGCCCGGCATCCTCAACCTGCGCCGGGCCAGGCTGTCCTTTCCCACGCCGTCCCAGAAGTTGGAACTGGACGAAGCCAGCCGTGCCTTCAACGCCGACAGCGCCCGTGCGCTCAGCCGTTCCAGCGTGGACGGCGACATCCCACGCATCTATGCCGATTACGTCAAACAGGCCGGAATTTCCGAGTCCCATCCCACAATCATGGATTTGGCCGAACAGATGAACGCCACTGTGGGCCGCGATCGCACCGACCGGGTGCTGCACGGCATCGTCGGCCAACTGCCTGCCGATCAGGCCAAGGAATTGCTGGGGGGGCGCGGTCCCGGCAGAGCGTCCGCTCGGCGTCAAGGTGGCTGATCTGTCCAACGATCATGACCAGCCGCTGTTTAGGGCGGCGGCCAATCAATATGCCAAGGCCGACACCGGCACGATGAATGACGCGGCGCCGGATGTTCTTTCTCCTCCGGCAGAACTGCCCCAAGGGACCGGGAAGCCCGCCAATGACGGCGGCGGGTCGAAGCCGGTGCAGATCGCCATGGCGCCGGCCGTCGCTGCTGGTGCCGTGGCTCTTGGCGGCCTGACCGCTGGAATTCTGGGCGAGAAGCTGCCGGAAGCCATGGAAACGACCCGCAAATGGTGGGAAAACCAAACCACCACGGTCGATCCCGAAGCGGGCAAGCCCCAGGTGCTGACCGGCCCCGACCCGTCCAAGCCGCAGATTCCGCAGGCCATTCCGCCCAGCACGCCGCCCCAGCAGGTCCCGCCGCTGCCGCCCAGCACGGCGCAAAAGCCCTCGCAACAAGGCGCAAACTACCCCGGACAGCCTGCGGAGCCGGTTAAGCCCATGGGGCCTCTGGAAACGGGCACCTTAAAACCCGACAAACAGCTTGACCATGCGACGGGCGCGCCTCCTCATCCGTCAACGACGGAAGGGCTGGATAAAACCATTCCCGATCCCGAATTGCGCTCAAAGGTTCTAAAAGGCAAGATATTGACAGGAAAAACGACAGCTGTCGGTCAAGACGGCGTTGTCGTGGATGCTGGAAGTGGTGGTGCGGCGCAGGCACAGAAGGAGTTTGAGCAGGACGCTGCTAGTGTTGGCGCCAAGATCAAGGATGTTCCGGGAATGCCTGGGGGGAAATCATATGATGATCCCAAGACCGGGCAGTCTGGCTCTTATCGTCCCAGCTCGACGAAGGAAGGACGGCCAACCGCTGAAACCACCTACACAGGGAAGGACGGCCGTAAATTCACTGTGAAAAGGCGCCATTAGAGTGACGAACATCACAGAAATCGACGATCAGGTTTTCGCCGAATCCTGGGAATCTGCATTCCAGCGGGTTTTCGGTCCGCGCGACGGTTCGGCTTGGGCGTTCTGGCAGGAAGATCGGGAGCCCATGCCGGTCGCATGGCGGTTCGTTCCCATGCTCGACCATCTGACCCATCCCCTTTCGGCGCGCACCCCGCACCATGATGATGGTCGGGATACGCCGGTGCTTGAGGCCGTGCCTTTGCTGGCGACATTGCGGTCGTTGGGGCGTGAGGTGTTCTGCCTTCGCCATGGCAGTAACGCATGGTTGTTGCCCCCCACCGAAGGGGCCGCCGAGCAAGCGAGGCTCACTCTGCCGGACTTGATTGGCTGCTATTATCTGTTTGATGACCACGCCGATTGGGGAGTCCTATGCGACTGGGACGCGGAGGTCAGCATCGTTGGCGGCGATGCCCCCTTTATCGCAGCTTACCTTCACCAGTCCGGGGGAGAAGAGGCGCTGCGAAAGCGCTTCAGGCAGTTCGATTTCGGCCGCAAATGGGGCGATGCCATGAGGCCATGGTCCGACGTTTACCGAAATGGTCTTTATCGGGTGTTCGGGTGGGACGCCCCGCCCTATCCCAATCACGGGGAACGGTTCGCTCGTCGCCCTGACGAAGACGAGTTCCAACACCAATGGCTTCCCGTTTTGGCGGACTTGATCACCAAAGCAAGGGCACTGGAGACCATGCCCCCCTGGATAACTGTCCCGTTTCGGGGGCATGTGGTCACTGAGGGTGGGGGGCAATCTGAATTCGGTGTATCCAATCCTCATCCCAAACTCGATGAGTACGATGCCCTGCTGTTCGCTCTGACCGGCGATGACCAATGGGAGTTGTGCATGGTGAATCTGGACGCCGCGTCGACTGCCGCCAACGCCCGGATTATGCCCCCGACCGTCTGGGCATTGGAGGTGGATGAATTTGCAGATCGTCCGGTCGCAACGTTCGGCCGACAGGGAAATTGGGTTTTGCTGTCCCTTCCTGGGGGAGCATCCCTGCTTGTCGGCGACCCGAGTCTGGTAAAACGGGTAACCGACCGGGCCGGTGGACTGGACGCATGTAAGGAACGCTTCGACGCCTGGGCCGTTGCCGCCGAGCTTCCCGCTGAGATCATTCATGCTGTACGGGATGGGGTGGCTGGAAATGGCCTCAGTGCTCTACGACGTTTACGGTCGAGCCCGTAGACGCCCCGCGCGTCCCACCGCTATAGCAGCAGCACCGGGCGCAATGCCCAATCCCGGAAACGTGCCCGCGCAACAGCGAGGGCCGCATGGACCGGACGCAACGTATCGCCGCACTCAACGACCAGTTTCGCCGCGATCACAGTCGCGGCAAGGTAGTCATCACCAGGGGCATCCAGGCCCTCGGCCATCAAGCCATCATGGATGTGCTTGCTGCTGTCGCAGTGTTTTCCGAATTCATGGCCGCTTCACCCGCGAGGCCGCATGGATGCGCCAGAGGCTTCGCCATGCCGAGGCAATGGCGCTGGACGATCTCAGCAGCAAGGTGTGGAACGAGCTGCTGACCCGCTATGCAGGGGAGGCCGAGGCCGCGTGACCCAAAAATTGGCATGAACTTACATGAAGTAAGTTCGCGGAATGCCCCTGCGCAGCCCGGCAATGCCCGTACAATGCTCGGGAACCCCGCCCCAGCTACCAGCATATTGACGCCCGGACGAGACGCTTATCGGCTTGGCAAGTTTTCCGTCAGGAAATCCCGATGTCCGGCTTGGGCAGGAAGCGGACATTAACTGCGAAGTGAAAAACTAGGCAGTCGTGGCGTGACGCAAAATCCGAAGGACCGGACACGCTGCGTGGAGAGGTGCTCAGGCGCAGGCAGCTAATGGCGAAGGAAGTGCGGCAGCGAAGAGATTGAGTTCTGGCCCCCCTGTGGCAAGGCGCTTGAAAAACTGTGGGGGATGGAAGCTGCTGAGGTGTCGCCTGATCTCCGCCAGGGCGAAGGTCAAATTCAATTTCTCGATGGACGAGAACACGATTGCGTATGCCGTGTCCGCGCCTTCGTAATATGCGTCGAATTCCGCCTTGGTGATCCCGCTCTGTCGTCCGTAATCGCGCCATATTGCAGACGGGGTTGCGACAACGACGGTACGGACGATCCCCAGTGCCTCAACGGACCCACGAGGAAGCGTACTGTAAATCCACACGCGGCAACCATCGGCCAGCTTCAGCGGACGCCTCCGAAGTTCAATGGTCTTTACCCCACGTACCATGCTGTCTACATGGCGGGGATGGACCGAAATGAGGATGTCCTCGGCCTCAGCCATCAATACGTCCTTCCTTGATCACCTGCGACAGCTTATCAAACGAGATGGTTCTTGCACTGATAAGATTGGAGCCATCGACGCATCCCAACTGGCGCAACCGCTTCAGCGCCACAGGGGAGTTGAAAAGGAAAATGTTATCGAAGGACGTTTCCGTCACCTCTTCGCCTACGCTCCGCTGCTCCAGGGTGCGATCATCAAGAACACCCCGCTGTTTCACCTTGCCAAGTGCTTCCACCTTGCTGACCACCCTGCTGTCGGTGATCCGAGCGAGGGCGATCACACATCCCCGCCCATTACCATCCAGAGATTCGTAAAACAGCATAGGCGTCCCCGGCGTCATGCGCCGAAGCGTGTTCGGCGCGCTGATGTAAACCCGCTCCCGCCGCAAGATCGCTTCTGGGGGAGCCAACATCGAAAGCTGGGGACTGGACCCAAGCAATTCACGGGCATACTGCTCCTGGATTGGAACGATAACACCGTCCCGTCCCTGGAACAAGAAGAGAACGGGCGACAATGCCCGCTCGATCTCGGCCAAGGACATCTCGATGTCCCGCTGCCCTGTGTTGACAAGCACACCTGGATTGGCAGCTGCGAAGGTCGGCATCTGCGCAGGCAGTGATAGGGCTGCAACCGAGACAAGAGATTGGCGAGCCGATGTCCAATTCGCTGCCGAGACCACTCGCCCAACCGCAAGACGTTGCAGCTTGGGTGCTCCATCGGACGCCCCATCAGGAGGCAGGAAACCCATCGACAAGGCAGCTTGGCGCGTCATTACCTGACCCGACGGAATATGCAGTCGAACAAGGGTCGGGGCAACACCGCTCAATTCGCGCGGAATCGCATCAAGCAGGTGGTCGATGATAGTTTCCGCCGCGTGGTGTGCCTCATCGACGCACAAGTACACATCGGCGGTACGTTTCAGACCTCCATGCACTTCCCACTTGGCGGAACCCAGAGGGCCGCTTCCGCCCGTGACTAGCAACCATTGGGCCGGGCCTCCCTGACAGGCCAGTGCTTCATGGACGAACGCCGTTTCAGCGCGCATCGCCTCCAAGAATGTGCGGGCGTGAGCAAGGTCACTTTCGTGGTTGCGGCGGGTACGGAGGGTGCCGCTAGCTACGTTGGTGGTGGACGCCCTCGGAACGCGGACGCCCACATCGACGATCCGAGCAAATTCCTCCACGCCAATGACGTCAATCCTGTGGGTGTCGTGGAGGTAGCCGCTTGCGCGCAGAATGGCGTTTTCGCTGGTGACGAAGCCAGCCGCGCCGTGATGGATGGCGGTGGCGATGTGGACCAGATCGGACATGTCCCGTTCCGTGAGGGTTCCACGGGCTGCGCGGTCGGGAAAGATCAAGGGAGCAAGCTTGTTGACCAGGGAGCGGACGATCTTCTCAGGGGGTCTGCTCAGGAAATCCAACTGGCTGGCAAACGCCAGAACTGGATCGTTACTGGTATCCGCCGACGTTCGAAGCAGTTCCGCCGTGAACTCAGCGGCGACCATGAGGCGGATGCTGTTGCTCAATCCCGCTCGGATGACCTTGGCCGCCGACGATGAGCGGGGGCGCTTGCGAATGGTGTCGAACAGGACATTCAGGTCGATCAGATAGATGGGACGGTGGGAAAGACGGTCGGCCAAACGCAGACCTTCTTGGTGCGCTGGGCCGCGCATGAGGCCAAGAAGTGAGGGTGTGTCCAGGTCCAGCACCCGCACATTGATCCGCCGCTTTCGGGCGCTGCCGCCAGCCCTGGTCCTGACGACGCGAAAGCCCATGTGCGCCCAGGCATCGTTCGCGGCCAAATCGTCGGCCACGCTGGCCTTGATACTGAGCCATTGGTTTGCGGTCAGACGCTCCTTCAAGTGGCAGATCAGGCGGCCCGCAATCCCGTTCCCACGGCAGCTCACGTCGATGAAAAGCTGGAATACCTTGGCATGGGGGTAGATGCCCCCAAACATGAGATGGCCAGCATAGGTTTGCTTACCGCTGGCAGTCACAGTTGCCACCAGCAGTTTCCCCGAGACGGCGAGGTCGTCATAGACCTTCTCGGGCAGGAACCCTAATTCTTCCTTCGCGCTGTCCGCCCCGGCCTTCACAAACCGAAGGAACGGGACGACCTCTTCGGGTTTGTCTTTAATCTCGATGGACATGGTCGACTTCGATGGTTTTCACCATCTTAGCGGCACAACCCACAGCAGGAAAGGACTGGTCGAACCACAATCGTCGGAACGGAGACGGAAACGGCACTAAACGTTGGAATGGCCGACATGGGCGCTCCGGTCGTTGGGGATAGTCCCCCTAATCTAATGCCGCCCATAAATGGCGCCGCTCATGGTGCTGCCGTGCATGTCGCCACGCACGGCAGTAAGGAAGCGTTACGCGGACTTGCCCGGCTTCTTGCGCGAGGCCAGCGCGGCTTTCATTGCCGCATCCAGTTCGCCCGCCTTCACGGCGTCGATGACGGTCTGAATCGTCGGCACCAGTTTGTCTTTGGCCCCGATCTCGATGGCGTTCTGGTCCTTGCCCAGCGCCAGGATGGTGTTGGCGTAGCGGAGTTCGATGAACCACTTGCCGCTCAGGTCGTGCCAGTACCACGGGCGCAGGCGCTTCTCACGCTCGACGGTGACGGTCGCGCCGTCCTCGCCTTTTTCCCGCACCGTGCGGGTGGCCTTATAGGCGCGCCCTTCGGAAAGGGCAGTCGCCATTTCCAACTGCTCGGTCATGTGCGCGACCATACGGTTGCGCATGCGCTCTTCCGGGGTCTCCTCGACCGGCTTGCGGGAGGCGTTGGCGAGCTTCAGCTTGGTCAGGGTGGACATCGGTCGTTCTCCGTGTGTTTCCGTTAACCACACGCTAACGACCGATTTTCGGAAAATCTGCCGATTTATCTTTTCATATCAGGTCCGTAGACGCTTGCGCCCATGGTGTTGCACAGTGCATTTATCGAGCCCTGAGCAGGCTTGCGGGTGTCGAACTTACATCAAGTAAGTTCGCGGTTTCCCGTTGCCCGTCACTCCTCGTCGTCTTCGGTCAGCCACTCATTGGTGAACTCTGCCGCTCGGCTGCGGGTGTTGTCGTGGCCGTAATGGCGGTGGATCATCTCGGGGCTGGTGCCCATGTTGAGCGCCACCAGCCGCATGTCCATGCCCGCGTTCAGCTTCAGCGTCGCCCAGGTATGGCGCAGGCTATAGGGCGTGAACGGATCGCCGTTGTCGTCCGTTTCCATCTTTAGATTGCGCAACATGGTGTGGAACTGGCGGTCGAACTTCTGGATCGGCGCGCCGGTATCCTGGTCGCAGAACACGAAATCGTCGGGCGACTTGAAGCGGGTGCCGTGGGTCGGTTTGCCCGTTTCGCTGTCGGTGATCACCAACTCGTCGTCGCGGCTGGGGAACACCTTGTAGGGCGTCAGGCATTTTGCATAAACCTCGTCATCGACATGGACGGTGCGGGCGCCGGTCTTGGTGTCCTTCTGGATGGTCAAGAACAGGTGATCGCGGCCATCGCGGTCCTGGTGCTGCTCAAAATGCCGCCAGCGGATGGCTTGCTGCTCCTTGCCGGGACGCAGGCCGGTGCCCAGCATCAGTGCCAGCCACGCCTTGAACACCATGCGGTCGTTCTCCAACCGCTTCACCGCCTCGGGCGTCATCTTGTCGCTGATCGGATAGAACTCGTTGGCGTCGTAATTGAGCAGCTTGGTCGCCTGCTCGGCGGTGAAGGCGGGGCGGCGATTGGAATGGCGGCCATTGCCGTTGCTGCTGCCGTTCTGCTTGCCGCCGATGGTCGGCATGCGCTCCACCGGCAGGTATTCCTCCTTGACCGCGAACTTGAAGATTTGTCGCAGCACCGTGTCCTCGGCATCCCGCTTGCCGCGCGCGACCCGTTTGGTTTTACGGACGTATTCCTTGCCGTCCTTGCGGCGGATCGTCTCGGTTTCGGCCAGCGAGCCGGGGCCGGTGGTCCAATAGGTCGCGCGCCAATCCTCGTAGGCGGTCAGTTTCCTGGGCGTGATCTCGGTGATCTTGGTCTTGCCGAAATAGGGGATGTGGAAGCGGCGGACGATGGCTTCGTAGGCATCGACCTTGATCTTGGTGGAAATGCCTTTCTCGACCTCGACCCGTTTGCGCTTCAGCCATTGCTCGGCGATGAAGGCGAAGGTCTTGCCGCCGGGCTCGATCCCGCGTTCGCGGTCCACCTCGGCATACAGCATGCGCTTCTTGGCGATCTTGACGGCTTCGTGCTCGTCGTCGGTGCCGGTGCTGAACGGGTTGAGCGCGACGCCGTCGTCCAGTTTGCAGCGCGCGTACCACATGGCGCTGTTGGGGCGGCGATAAAGCGCGATCGCCCCGTCCTCGTGATAGTGGTATTCCTGCTTTGCCTCTCGGGCCATTTTACGCCTCACAGCTTGCAGTTGTGCTTACGTGTGCAGGCCAACTGCGAAATCACTGCGAATTGCAAAACAGCGCCCTGCGCCTGTCAAGGTGCTTGGCTAAGTGTTTGTTTTTATTGGAGATTTATGGTGCCGACGGAGGGACTCGAACCCCCGACCTTGGCTTTACGAAAGCCCTGCTCTACCAACTGAGCTACGTCGGCCCGTCCGCGCGCGGCGCGGAGCGAAGGCCGGGAAGGTACCTGCGTCGCCGCGCAATTGCAAGAGGCTGGCTACGTGTTTGGTTGCGGCCGGACAAAGCGGGCGCGGGCGCCGCGTTCGATGGCGGCTGCAATCAGGCGGTCGATGTCCAGGCGGTGGCGGATCAGCTCCAGAAGGCGCAGCACTTCCTGGTGCGCTTCGCCGTCGGAGGCCGCCACGTCGCAGGCCAGGGCGTAGGCGGTTTCGCGCAGGCGCGGCGGCAGCGATGCGCGGATCACCTCAAGGATGCGGTCCAATCCGTCCTCGTCATCCAGCAATTCGGCGCAGGCGATAGTTGTATTCGGAAGCATTTGCTGGTCGTAATCGCGGAAAATCGGAAGAAATCCGACGATTTCGCCAATGGTATGCAATTCGGCGTCAGTCATGTTGCGGTCGGCGGCCGACACCATGACCATGACGTAGATCAAAGCCGCATGATGAGAAAGCATGGCAACCTTCCTCGCTGGCGATCAGTCCAAGACTTTAGGCTTGCGATGGTTGCTGGCGTCAAGCATAGATTCCTTTCAAGGTTCGGGGTCATTCCCGGCAGGAGAGGGTGGATGAGCGGCAAGACAGTTCTGTTGGTGGACGACAGCAAGGTCGCGCGCATGATGACGCGCAAGGTGATCGAGTCTCATCTGACCGGTTGGACGGTGCTTGAGGCCGCCAGCGGTGAGGAGGGGCTGGAGCGTCTGGCCGATTCCACGCCCGATTTCGTTATTCTGGACGTCAACATGCCCGGCATGGGCGGCATGGAGGCGGCGCGCCGTATGCGTGCTCTGGCTCCGTCTGTGCGTATCACCATGTTGACCGCCAATATCCAGGACCCGGTGCGTCATCAGGCCGAAGATTTGGGTGTCGGCTTTCTGACCAAGCCTGTGCGTGACGCCGAACTGCTTGAATTCCTGGTCGGTGAGCCATGATTGATTTCATTGGCGAGACGGAGCGGGACGCGGTCACCGAACTGCTGAATATCGCCATCGGCCATGCGGCGGCCTCGTTGTCGCAACTGGTGGAGGACGAAGTCCACCTGTCGGTTCCGTTCGTTGATTTCCTGACCCCGGCCCAGGCCGCCGCCCGCCTGGAGGATGAGACCCAGGGTGCCGATTCGGTGGCGGTGCGCCAGCATTTCCATGGTCAGTTCGATGGCGACATCCTGCTGATCTTTCCGGAAAAGCGCAGCCTTGATCTGGTCCGCCACATGCTGGGCGATCAGGTGCCGCTGGAACAGCTGACTGAGTTGGAGCAGGAAGCGCTGCTGGAGGTCGGCAACATCATCCTCAACGCCTGCCTGGGCAGTCTGGCCAACCAGCTGGAAACCCCGGTCGAAGGGTCGTTGCCGGTCTATGTGCGCGGCCACGGCGCCCGCATTCTTGACAGTTGCACCGCCAACCAGGGCAAGGGCAGCGAACTGGTGATGTTCCTGCATGTGGATTTTTCCTTGCTGAAAAAGGATATCCACGGCTATCTCGCCTTTGTCATGGACATCGTTTCCGCCCACCACTTCGTCGCCGCAGTGCAGGCCTATGTGGCCCGCCAGATGGCCGGTTGATTCCAGCCGATGTCATCCATCCACCCCGATACCCTGTTCCGGGCGCTGACCGACGCTGCCGAGATCGGCATGGTGCTGATCGACGGCGACGGCCGCATCGTGCTGTGGAACGATTGGATGGCCAAGGCGTCGGGCATCGCCGCGGCGATGGCCCTGGGCGGCACCATGGCCGGGGTGTTTCCGCAACTGGCGACGTCGCGCATCGTCAGCGCGGTGGATGACGCGCTGGCGCGCGGCATGTCGGCCATCCTGTCGTCGTCGCTGAACAAGAAGCTGTTCCCGCTGGTGCATGAAAGCCGGGCGCCGGGGCGGTCGGAACCCATGCACCAGATCGTGGTGATCAAGCCGGTGCCTGACGCCGCGCTGCGCACCTGTCTGGTGCAGGTGTTCGACGTCACCAACATGGCGCACCGCGAGGCGCTGCTGCGCCAGCAGGCCCGCACCATGGAGGCGCTGGCCGAGAATTACCGCCTGTCCGAGCTGCATAACCGCGCCATCGTCGATAATACCGCCGACGCCATCATCACCTTTGGCGAGGACGGCGCCATCGGCACCTACAATCCGGCGGCCGAGCGCATGTTCGGCTACGACCCGTTCCAGATCGTCGGCAAATCCATCGGCGTGCTGATCCCGGAACTGGTGGATGCGGAAAACGGTCTGCACCTGGACAGCGTGCTGGACCAGCGGCGCGAGATCATGGGCATGCGCAAGATCCGCGCGACCTTCCCGCTGGAATTGTCGGTCAGCGCCATGGAACTGGGCGGTCAGCGCCTGTTCGTCGCCATCGCCCACGACATCACCGAACGCAAGGCGGCGGAAGAGGCGTTGCGTCAGCAAAAGGAATGGCTGACCACCCTGATCAACGCCATGCCCGATCTGGTGTGCTTCAAGGACGACAAGAGCCGTTGGCTGGTGGCCAACGAGTTCTATTTGGATATCGCCGGGCTCAAGGGCGTGGATTACTTGGGCCGCACCGGCTTCGAACTGGCGCGGCTGTCGCGCGACCAGGGCGAGATGCTGCGGGCCAGCTCGGAATCCGACGAACGCGCGTGGCGCGAGGGCCGCCCGGTCAGCTACGAAAAGGAAGTCAGCACCCCCGAACGCGGCGCCAAGGTGTTCGACGTGGTGAAAATCCCGCTGTTCAACGACGACGGCTCGCGGCGCGGGCTGGTGCTGGTCGGCCGCGATGTCACCGAGCGCAAGCTGGCCGCCGCCCGCATCCACCATCTGGCCCATCACGACGCCCTGACCAACCTGCCCAACCGCGTGCTGTTCCAGGAACGCCTGCGCAGCGCCCTGTTGCAGGCTAAGCGCACCAGCACCCGGGTGGCGCTGATGTTCCTGGATCTGGACAAGTTCAAGGATATCAACGACACGCTGGGCCACCATATCGGCGACCTGTTGCTGAAGGCGGTGGCCAAGCGCCTGCAACGCTGCGTGCGTGAAAGCGACACGGTGGCGCGGCTGGGCGGCGACGAATTCGCCATCATCCTGACCAATCTGGATGGTCCCGCCGGGGCGACCACGGTGGCCGAGACGGTGATCGCCTCCATCGCCGATCCGTTCGGCCTGGAGGAACACGAGGTGCTGACCTCGACCTCCATCGGCATCACCCTGTTCCCCGACGATGCGGGCGACGCCGACCAATTGCTGAAGAACGCCGATCTGGCCATGTTCCGGTCCAAGGCCGAGGGCCGGAACAACTACCATTTCTACATCGCCGAGATGGATGCCGAGGTTCAGGCGCGCAAGATCATCGAACGCGATCTGCGCCTGGCGCTGGGCACCGACCAGTTGGAGCTGCATTACCAGCCGCTGGTCGAGGTCACCACCGGCGAGGTGGTGGGGTGCGAGGCCTTGCTGCGCTGGAAGCACCCGACGCGCGGCTGGGTCGGCCCGGCCGAGTTCATTCCCATCGCCGAGCGCACCGATTTGATCGCGCCGCTGGGCCGCTGGATTCTGCACCGTGCCTGCCAGCAGGGCCGCGCCTGGATACGGGCCGGTCTGCCGCCGCTGAAGATCGCGGTCAACCTGTCGCCTGCCCAGTTCAAGCATCACCAGACCCTGACCGCCATGGTCGCCGACATCCTGGACCAGACCGGTTTCCCGGCGGAGCGGCTGCAGCTCGAGATCACCGAGGGCATCGCCATGCAGAACATCGAAGCCACCATCGATGTGCTGCAAAGCCTGCGGAACATGGGCGCCGTCATCTCCATCGACGATTTCGGCACCGGCTATTCCAGCCTGAATTATCTGAAGCGTTTCCCGGTGGACAAGCTGAAGATCGACCGGTCCTTCGTCACCGATATCGGCCATCACGCCGACAACGCCGCCGTGGTCAAGGCCATCGTCAATCTGGGTCATTCCCTGGGCACGCGGGTCAACGTCGAAGGCATCGAAACCCGCGAGCAACTGGACTTCATCATCGCCCACGGCGTGGACGAGGCCCAGGGCTACTATTTCTCACGCCCGGTCCCGCCCGAGGATTTCGCCCGGCTGGTGCGCGAGCAAAGTCCTTACTGCATGGCCTGCGAGACGCCGTAGCGTGAAAATGTAAACAGGCCCGGATGCGGTTTGCATCCGGGCCTGTTCGTACGTGGGGTCAGTGCAGCTCGGCCCTGATCTTCTGCCGCAGCACGTCGATCGGCACGAAATCCTCGCCGTCCTTCATGCGCCAGAAGGTCCAGCCGTTGCAGGCCGGGGCGTTCTGCACCAGGGCGCCCACCTTGTGGATCGAGCCACGATGGTTGCCCGCCGGGCTGGTGGTGATCAGGGTGCCGTCGGTGTTGACCTTGGCCGTCCACTTGGCCTTGTCGCCGCCATACAGCACGGTGCCGGGCTCCAGCAGGCCACGTTCCACCACAGTGCCGAACGGTACGCGCGGCTCGGTGCGCTTGGACGGCGTCGCCAGCAGCGACAGATCGGTGACCGGACGCACCTTGGCGATGCGCTCACGCGCGGCGGCGATATAGCCGGGATCACGCTCCATGCCGATGAAGTGGCGGCCCAGCTTCTTGGCGACGGCGCCGGTGGTACCGGTGCCGAAGAACGGATCGACCACCACGTCGCCGGGCTTGGTGGTCGCCATCAGCACGCGGAACAACAGCATCTCGGGCTTTTGCGTCGGATGAACCTTGGCGCCCTCGGCGCCCTTCAGCCGCTCGGACCCGGTGCACAGCGGAATCGTCCAGTCGCTGCGCATCTGAAGGTCGTCGTTCAACGCCTTCATGGCATCGTAATTGAAGGTGTAGCGCGATTCCGCCGATTTGGCGCACCAGATCAGCGTTTCGTGCGCGTTGGTGAAGCGGGTGCCGCGGAAATTGGGCATGGGGTTGGATTTGCGCCAGACGATGTCGTTCAGCATCCAGAACCCCAAATCCTGCAACGTGGCGCCGACCCGGAAGATGTTGTGGTAGCTGCCGATCACCCACAGGGCGCCGTCGTCCTTGAGGACGCGGCGGGCGGCGGCCAGCCAGCGGCGGGTGAAGTCGTCGTAATCCTTGAAACTGTCGAAGTGATCCCACTCGTCGTCGACGCCGTCCACCTTGCTGTTGTTGGGGCGCAGCAGCTCGCCGCCCAGCTGAAGGTTATAGGGCGGGTCGGCGAAGATCAGGTCCACCGACTTGGCGGGCAGAGCTTCGAGATGGGCGATGCAATCGCCTTCCAGGATGGTGTCGAGCGGCAGTTTCATGCTCGCACTTTGAGTCAAAGGCGAGAGTCCGTCAAGAACCCGTTGGAATCGCTGATTCTTTTTTTGCGCCTCGACTCGCTGGGCACAAATTGCACGGTGTTTCGCGTGTCCGACCTACAACAGGTTGAGTTGGGCGATGGGGGCAAAGCTGCGGCGATGATGGGGTGTCGGCCCCTTTTCGCGCAGTGCCGCCAGATGGGCGGCGGTGCCGTAGCCCGCATTTTTCTCCCAGGCATAACCGGGGAATTGCGCCGCCAGTTCGGCCATCAGGCGGTCGCGGCGCACCTTGGCGATGACCGAGGCGGCGGCGATGGACAGCGACAGGCCGTCGCCGCCGACGATGCAGGTCACCGGCCGGTCCAGTGGCGGCGCCTGATTGCCGTCCACCAGGACATGGGTGACGGCGCGGCCCAGCTTGTCCTCCAGTTCCGCCAGCGCCCGGCGCATGGCCAGGAAATTGGCCTTCAGGATGTTCAGGCGGTCGATTTCCTCGACGCTGGCTTCGCCGAAGCCGTAAAGGCAGTGGGCCAGCACCAGCTCGGCCAGGACGTCGCGCTTCTTGGCAGACAGCTTCTTGGAATCGTTCAGTTCCTCGGCCAGCCGCACGGGCAGGGTGGTGGGGTCGATCACCACCGCCGCCGTCACTACCGGCCCGGCCAGCGGGCCGCGCCCGACTTCGTCGATCCCGGCGACCAGACCGCCCAGGCGTTGTTCCGCGGACAGATCGGGCATCACTTTTTCCCCGGCAGGAGTTTGCGGCTTTTCGACAGGGCGCCCGCCACCGCCACCGCCTCGCGTTGGTACAGCCCGCCCAGCAGGCCGCGCAGATTGGTGTGCGCCATCTGGCGCAGGCGGCGCATGGTCAGCAGCCAGAACGGCGACAGCACCAGCGACAGCACGGTGACCGCCACCACCAGCTTGGTTTCCGACGCGGTGATCAGGCGCCCGGCCTTGCCGACCTCGGCCAGCAGGAAGCTGAACTCGCCGATCTGCGCCAGGGCCACGCCCGCATAGGTCGCGTTCCGCCAGTCCTGGCCCAGCAGGCGCAAGGCCAAGACGTTCAACATGGTCTTGAACAGGGTGACCATCAGCAGCAGGGTCAGAACCTGCCCCAGATTCTTCCAGATGAACTTGAAATCCAGCAGCAGCCCGATGGACAGGAAGAACACCATCAACAGCACCGCCTGCACCGGGGCCGCGTGTTTCAGCACCGTCTCGCGCTGGGGCGAGTTGCCGATGACCACTCCGGCCAGAAAGGCGCCATAAGCGGGCGACAGGTCCATCAGGCCCGACAGAGTGGCGGCCCCGAAGCACCACGCCAGTGCCGCCAGTGGACCCAATTCGGGCGAATTGGCCAGCCTGTCGGTGATGGGCAGGCGCAGTTTCTGCCGCAGCAGCAGCCAGAACAGCACCACCAGGAATACCACGCTGAACACCACCTTGATCAGGTCCAGCGGCATGATGCCTTTGCGTTCCAGCCCGCCCAGGAACAGCATCATCGGCACCACCGCCATGTCCTGGGCGATCAGGATGCCGATGATGGTGCGGCCCACCGGCTTGTCCAGATCGCCCGAGCTTTCCAGCATCTTGATGACCACGGCGGTGGACGACACCGCCACGGCGAAACCCAGCACCATGGCCAGTCCGAAGCTCCAGCCCAGGAACTGGCGCAGCAGCAGGGCGGTTCCCACCGCCCCGGCGATCTGGATGATGGTGGTGAACACCGCCACCCGCCAGCCCTGGACGAAGCGGCGGATGTCCAGTTCGATGCCGACCACGAACAGCAGCATCAGCACGCCGAACTCGGCCAGGGTCGAGACGGCGTCGCGGTTGCTGACCAGCCCCAGGCCGCTGGGACCCAGGACGATGCCGGCCAGAATGTAGCCGACGATGGCCGGCTGGCGGAAACGGGTCATGACCACGCCGCACAGCAGCGCGGCGAGGGCCACCAGGGCGGCGGCGGTCAGTTCAGGGTGGTGGACATCCATGATGGGGCAAGATTTAGCACGGTTGGGGATTTGGGTTTAGCCGCAAGTGGTGGCGAGAATGTGACGGCGGCGCTAAAGTACCTGTGGGGGTTATTCGGGGGACGTCATGGCGTTTGCACGCTGGGGGGCCTTTTGGGCCGTCATGTTATGGATCACGCCGTGGGCCGCATCGGCGGCCGAGCTGCGTATCCTGACATGGTCATCCTATCTGTCGCCGCAGGTGGTCGAGCGGTTCGAGAAGGAAACCGGCATCAAGGTGCGGGTGGACACCGTCACCGGCTATATCGATCTGATCCGGCCGCTGCAAACCGGTGCCTCGGGCTACGACATCGCCTTTCCCGCCGATTTTCTGGTGCCTGACCTGATCGCTAAGGGGCTGGTGGAAAAGGTCTTCGTCGATCGTCTGCCCAATTTCTGGAACATCGAGGAAGCGTGGCGGTCGCGCCCGCTGGACCCGCGCAACGAATACACCGTGCCCCATGTCTGGGGCACCACCGCGTTCGCCGTGGACACCGCCCAGTACAGCGGCGATCCCGATACCCTGGCCCTGCTGTTCGATCCGCCGCCCGCCATCGCCGGGCGCATCCTGCTGCTGGACAGCGGTTACGACATGGTGCAGCTGGCCCTGGTGTGGCTGAAGCTGCCGCGCTGTTCCACCCGGCCCGAACATCTGGCCCTGGCGGAGCGGGTGCTGTTGCCCATGCTGCAACGCTATCCCATGGCCGATATCGACACGGTGGTCGATGCCCTGGCCTCGGGCCATTACGCCCTGGGCGTGGCGTGGAACGGCGATGCCTTCCGGGCGCGCGGCAAGCGGCCCAGCTTGCAATACGCCTATCCGCGCGAAGGTTCACTGGTGTGGACCGATGTGCTGGTGGTGCCCAAGGGGGCGGCCAACCGCGCTGATGCGCTGAAGTTCATGGCCTTCATGATGCGGCCTGACGTGGCTGCCATGGAAAGCAATTATAACGGCTACGCCAACATGGTGCGCGGGTCCGAGCAATATATGAACAAGCCGCTGATCGAGGCGCCCGAGATCGTGGCGCCGCTGTCGTCGTCTCTGGATTTCTTCACTTTCTGCAGCAACGCCGCCGAAATCCGTCAGGAAGAGGCATGGAAGCGCATGAAAACTCAGGCGGGGAAATAGGCATGGCCGAGGTCTTGCATCGTCTTGGCAATACTGACGATCTGGCCTTGTGGCGGCAGATGGTCGCCATCGTCGTGCGTGCGGGTGGCCGCATCGCCGCCACCGGACAGGGCGATGGCGGCCGCCAGGGCGTTGAGTTCATCCGGTTCCAGTTGGGAGAGTTTTCGCTGACCCTGGAACGGGGCGCCGCCGACATGGTCCTGCGCGGCGACGCCGAGGCGGTGGCGGCGGTGCTGTTGCCCTAAACTTCTTAATCAGCCGCAGCTTGCCGGGATCGCCAACAATTCCCGCCAGCGCGGCGGCCAGCCGTTTTCGTGATCGGCGCCTTGCAGGGTCATGGCCTGGGCGCACGGTCCGCCGGTGGCCTGCACGAAACGGGTGGCGATGGCGGGCGGCACCGTCTTATCCAGGCTGCCGCTGAAATGCACCTGGGGAATCTTGGCGACCTGGGCGGCCACGTCGATGGGATTCAGCGAGCCCGCCAACGGCGACACGCCGTTGACCCGGTTGACTTGGACATGGTCCAGATTGCCCGCCACCGTGCGGATGCTGGCGACGTCCTGACGGCGGGCGGCCACCAGCACGGCCACGCCACCGCCGCCGGAATAGCCCACCAGATTGATCTTCTGCCCCGGCACCTGCGCAGCCACCTGATCCACCGCCTGGTTCATGGCGGCGATCACCTCGGGGGCGAAGCGTTTCGCCGTCCAATAGGCCGGGCCGCAGGTGGGGTTCCTGTCGCGGTTGGTGTATTGGCACGGGCGGGCCAGATAGACCACGTTGGCCGACGGATCGGCCGCCGCCAGTGCCAACCCCACGGCGTCCTTGGGGGTGGGATCGCGCGAGACCTCGGTGCGCGACAGCCATGCCAGACCATCGCCCTCCATATAGATGGTCACCGGCTGTGCCCGGTCGGTGATGCGGACGAAGGCGGTCAGCACGAACGGATCAGTCTTCATCAGCATGCGGCTCATGCCCACGGGCCGCGCCAGGGAATCGGCGTTGGCGTCGCGGTCGATGGCGGCACACCCGGCCAGCAGCGGCAGGGCCAGCAAGCCCAGGAACAGCTTTCGCATCATCAGAACTCGGTGCGCAATTGCAGGGACGCGGAATGGCCCACGTATTTGTCGGCCAGGTCGGCGTCATACTTAGCCGAAATGGTGGTGTTGCGCACGCTGGCGATATCGACGCCCAGGCCCAGGTTGAAGTGCTCGGTGGCGGCGTCGTTGCCCGGCGTGGTGAAGGCCGAGCCGCCCGCCACGTAGGACGAGGTCTGCTCGGGCGAGGATTTGTTGAATTCGTGGTACCACACGGCGCGGCCGTTGGGGCGGACCTCCCAATTGCCCAGGGTGGCGACCTTGGCCGAGGCCTTGGCGCCCAGGCCCGAGCGGATGGAATCGGTCGAGGACGAATTCACCCGCAGCGCGGCCGAACCGCCGCTTTCGCTATAGGCATCCTGATGCAGGTTGTTGTAGGCCAGCGACGCCAGCGGGGTGACCACCGCCGGGCCGACCGCCAGCGGCAGGCCGCCTTCCATCTTGGCGCCGTATTGCTGGCCGGAATAATCGGCCTTCAGCGATTGCGCGGCGGCGCCCGAAATGGCGACGTGGCGGGTGGCGTCGTATTTGTGGATGCCCCAGGTCAGGGCGCCATCCACGTACCAGCCCTTGCCGGAATAGGTGCTGTACAGGCTGGTGATGTAGGAATTGATGTCCTGGCCGCTGCCCGAACGGTCGCCGGTGGAATCCACGTTGGTCTGGGCGTAGGCGAAGGACAGGCCGACCCGCAGCGGGTCCAGCACCTGGAAGTCGCCGCCGAAAGCCAAACCGTAGGTGTCGGAATCATAACCCGAAACCTCGCCACGGTCGTCCTGGCTGGCGGTGGCGCCGAAGACCTGGCCCCACACGCCCAATCCCTTGAGCGTTTCACCCGACGAGATGCCGCTGCCACCCTCCGACGCCGCCACGCGCACCGCGTCGGTACGCACCTGGATGGTGCCCAGCGCCTGGGTGACCGCGCCCATGGACGCCTGGGCGGTGTTGACCGTGCTTTCCGGCCGCAACTGGGCGCCCGCCTTCTTGATGTCGGCATCGTTGGTCAGGTTGTTGACCGCCTGCGACAACGCCTGCAACCCGGCATCGTTGCCGGAATAAGTCGCCAGCGCCCGCACCCCGGCACCGCCGGTACCGGTGGCGGATCCGGCGGCGTTCAGCTTGTCGGCGGTGATGACCACGTTGGTGCTGCCGGTGCCGTAATTCACGCCATCGGTATCGGTTTCGCCGTTGCCTGTGACGCTGGCCACGGTCCAACGATAACCGCCGCCATTGACCACGCTGGGCAATTGGACGACCTCGCGCCCCTTGGTGTCTTGGATAATCACGTATTTCGAACCGGCGGCGACGCTGCCGACCACGGTCGGCACGATTTGCGCGCTAAAGTTCAGCATGTTGGTATCGGCCATGCTGATGCCCGGCGTGTAGATGAAGTAGCCGTGCTTGCCGGTGGTCGCATCGATGGTGGTTCGATACGACAGAGTGCCGGTGGTCACCTGATTCGTGTGCAACTGATCGTAGTAATCGTGGAACGTAATCTTGTGCGTTCCCAGGTTCAGGCCGCCGCTGTTCGAAAAGCTGAGGTCGCCCGCGTGGATGTGGGTGTCGCCGGTGAACTGGATGGAACCGCCGTTGACCAGCGAGACGGTATTCACCGGGCCGAAATACAGGGTGTTTCCGCCTGCGCTGATGCTGGTGCCGAACGCCGCGCCGATATTGCCGGTGACGATGGTCGGACGGGTGTAAAAGCTGACGTCGGCCCCGGTTCCCTTCAGGGTGGAGGCGTCTTGGGCCAAGCCATAGATGCTGCCGTCCAGCTTGCCGCCGTAGAACGTCATCTGATCGCCGTGTTGTGACGCGACGATGCCGCCATCGATGGTCCCGAAGTAGCCGAGCGCGTCGTCCTGGTAATTGTCCAGCAAGACCTTGCTGCCTGCCTGATCGAAGGCCAGGGCGATGCGCGGCAGGGCCGAGCCGTTGGCGGCGCCTGCCGCCAGGGTGCCAAAATTGGTAATGGTGTTGTGGTTGCTGGATTGGACGTCTACGGCGTAACCCGCGCCATAGCCGCTGCCGCCCGCACCGCCGGTAATGGTGCCGACGTTGTAGACGGATAACCCCGCCAGGGCGTCACTGTCGGCCATGACGCCCGCCCCGGCATTGGTTTCCGACTGTGCCTTGCGGCCACTGCCGCCGGTGATGGTGCCCCGATTTTCGACAAGGGTCGGGGAATAGCTTTTTCCGTCCTGGTCGGCGGCGGCGGTCGAAGTGACGTAGATGGCGGACTGGCCAGCGGTGGCGCTGATCTCGCCATCGTTCTCGATTCGCACCCCGGCGGCGGCAGCGACCACGCCATAGCCGCCATTGCCCAAAATTTTGCCGGTGGCGTTGTTGAACAGCTTGCCGTCCATGGCCGCGCCCTCGCCCGAGAACACCACGGCGGCGGTGCGGGTGACATCGGGATTGGCCTCGGTCCCGCCATTGGCGGCGCCATCGGTCCCGGCGGTGCCGCCCTTGATGGTGCCGGAATTGGTCACGGTGCCGGTGGCGCCACGCACATCCACGCCGACGGAACCGCCTGACCAGCCGGCCTCGCCGCCCGCACCACCGGCGTCGCCGCCATTGCCGCTGGTGCCGCCCTGGACCAGGGCGCCCGAGGAGATGTTGATCTTGGCTCCGCTGTAATCGCTGCCCACATAGACGCCCGCGCTGTCGCCGCCGTCGCCGCCGTTATAGGCACCGGTCGCGGCGTTGCCGCCCTTGCCGCCGGTGCCGCCGGTAACGGTGCCGCCGGTGATGTTCAGCACGGCATCATTGGCTTCGACGCTGATGGCGGCGCTGGTGTAGGCGCTGTTACCATGGGGAACGGTTGCCGTATCGCCGTCGGTTCCCGCCGTGCTGGCGGGGCCGGTGACGTCGGAATTGGAGGTGTGGGGGGACGTGGTGACCACCACCTGGGCATCGACGGGAATATCCCAAGCCCATGCCCCGGAAGCCCCCGCGATCAGGATTGCCAGCGGCGAGGTTCCGGCCAACAGCAGACGGTTGAAAGCACGCATGTTCCAATGACCCCCAAAGTCGTTCGACGCGCGGCGGCCCGGTGGGCGACGGCTGGCGGCAAATCCTTGGCCTCGCCGCCAGCCCGAAACATGGCGGTGGGGTGAAGGATGGGGCGGATGGCCGGTCGTCGCGCGCGCCGGGCGGGCACTGCGCACAGGACCCTATGTGTCACAGCTAACGGATGCAACAATGAATGCATGCGCAGATCATTAGGTTTGCGACTTTGGTATTAATTAATCGGGTGGCTACCGTACTTCCGGTTTAGCGTTAAACCGCATATAATGTGTGGACGAAACAGCCCGTGCCGGGAGATGAGAGATGACCAAGGACAAGGTGGCGAACGGTTCCGCGGCGGCCCCCCTCGGTGATGACGAGGTGCGCGCCCGCGCCGATGCCCTGATCGCCCGCATGAATGTCGAGGAAAAGGCGGGGCAGATCACCCAGTACTTCAACTTCCTCAATTCCGGCGACGAATCCGCGCGGGTGACCATGGAGGCGGCGGCGGGCCGCGCCGGGTCGTTCCTGTTCGTGGTCGATCCGGCCGAGATCAACCGCTTGCAGAAGGTGGCGGTGGAGCAGACCCGGCTGGGGATTCCGCTGCTGTTCGGCTATGACGTCATCCACGGCTTGCGCACCATCCTGCCGGTACCGCTGGCCATGGCCGCCAGTTGGGACCCCGACGTGGCGGAGAAGGGCCAGGCGGTGGCGGCGGCCGAGGCCCGCGCCATCGGCCTGCATTGGGCCTTCGCCCCCATGGTGGACATCGCCCGCGATCCGCGTTGGGGCCGCATGATCGAAGGCGCGGGCGAGGACCCCTATCTGGGCTGCGCCATGGCGGCGGCCCAGGTGCGCGGCTTCCAGGGCGATTACATCGGCGCGCCGGGCCGCGTCATCGCCGGTCCCAAGCATTTCGCCGGATACGGCGCTGCGGTGGGCGGCCGCGATTATGACGAAGTGGACCTGTCCGACAGCCAGTTGTGGAACGTCTATCTGCCGCCGTTCAAGGCGGCCATCGACGCGGGCGCGGGCAATATCATGAGCGCCTATATGGGCCTGAACGGCGTGCCCGCCACCGGCAATCGCTGGCTGCTGACCACGGTGCTGCGCGAGACCTTCGGCTTCAAGGGCTTCGTCGTCACCGATGCGGGCGCCGCCGCTTCGCTGGTCACCCATGGTTTTGCCGCCGATCTGGATGACGCCGCCGTGCGCGCGCTCAAGGCCGGGGCCGATATGGAAATGGCGCCGCCCTTCGGTCAATCCGCCTATCAAACCCTGCCTGCCGCCTTGGCAGTGGGCAAGATCACCGAGGTCGAACTGGATCAGGCGGTGCGCCGGGTGCTGGAGGCCAAGATCCGCCTGGGCCTGTTCGAACAGCCCTATGTGGACGAGGCCGAGGCCGAGCGCGTCCTGACCAACCCCGCCCACCGCGAGGTGGCGCGCGTGGCCGCCGAACGCTCGCTGGTGCTGTTGCGCAACGACGGCGATCTGCTGCCGCTGGACCGTCACGCCCTGAAATCGGTGGCGGTGATCGGCCCGCTGGCCGATGCCGCCCGCAACACTGTCGGCCCCTGGGTGTTCGCCCAGGACGATGCCGAGACCGTCACCATCCTGGCGGGCATCAAGGCCAAGCTGGGCGATGGCGTGCGGGTGGATTTCTCGCCCGGCGTCACCATGCCCGCCCGCGTCCATTCCTCCATCTTCGAAAGCCCGGAACATACCCAGGCGCCGCGCGTGGTGGTGGATGACGACGCGGAAATCCAGCGTGCCGTCGCCATGGTCCGCCATGCCGACGTGGCGGTGCTGGTGCTGGGCGAGGCGCAGATCATGATCGGCGAGCACGCCTCGCGCTCGTCCCTCGATTTGCCCGGCCACCAGCAGGAATTGCTGGAGGCGGTCATCGCCACCGGCAAGCCCGTGGTGGTGCTGCTGATGAGCGCCCGTCCGCTGGACCTCAAGGGCGTCCAGCCCCAGGCGCTGATGACCATCTGGTACCCCGGCACCCAAGGCGGCGCGGCGGTGGCCAACGTGCTGTTCGGCGATGTGGCGCCGGGCGGCAAGCTGCCCTACAACTGGCCGCTGAACATCGGTCAGGTGCCGCTGCCCTATGCCCGGCTGCTGTCGCATCAGCCCGATTGGGCCGAGGCGCGCTACTGGAATGAATCCAACCCGCCGCTCTATCCCTTCGGCTTCGGCCTGTCCTATGCGCCGTTCCGCTATGACAATTTGCGGATCGACCGCCAGCTTGTGGCGGTGGGCGGCAGCGTGACCGTCAGCGTCGATGTCACCAACACCGGCAGCCGCACCGCCGACGAGGTTGCGCAGCTTTACATCCACCAGCGTTACGGCACCTCTGCCCGCCCGGTGCGCGAACTCAAGGGCTTCCGCCGCCTGACCCTGGCGGCGGGCGAAACCGCCAGTGTTGATTTCGTGCTGCGGCCCGACGAATTGCGCTATTGGTCGGCGGCTGTCCGCGACTGGGTGCAGGACGAAACGGTGATCGACGTCTATGTGGGCGGTGACAGCAAGGCCTCGTTGAAGGCATCGTTCGAGGTGCGCGGCTAGAAAGTGTGCGGAAAAAGTAGCGTCATTCCCGCGAAAGCGGGAATCCATGCGTCAGTCGGCTCATCTTTCGTGGTGAAGCCAGCATCTTTCCCCAGCATGGACCCCCGCCTTCGCGGGGGTGACGGGGAGGGTGGGCGATAGCCTGTTAAAGAACTGGAGGGTTCGGGAGGCTGTGCCTCCCGATTTGGGGATCGGGGGCGAAAGCCCCCGACAGACGTTCGCACCGGGCTTTTCCGAATCGTGTCAAACCCTGGCGAAAGGGGTTGGTGTATGGGTCGTTCGCGCCAGAAGCACCCGCGCGTGACCGTCCTTGACGTGGCGGCGCGGGCCGGGGTGTCGGCCATGACCGTGTCCAACGTGGTCAATTGCGTGGGCAAGGTGGGGGCGGAGACCCGCGCGCGGGTGCTGGCGGCCATCGAGGCATTGGGGTATGTGCCCAGCCAGGCCGCCCGCAATCTGGCCGGGGCCGCCCCGGCCCGCATCGGCGTGCTCTATGCCGACGTGGAAAGCATGTTCCTCAGCGTTGCCCTGGCCGATGCCTCGGTGGCGGTGGCGGAACGGGGATTGCAATTACTGGTGCGGCGCGCTGGCGTGGGTGAGGCGCCGGAACAGGCGGCGCAGGCGTTGGTGCGGTCGGGCGCCGACGCCCTGCTGCTGATGCCGCCCTTCGCCGAAATGCTCAGCGGCACCGAGGCGTTCCGCGCCCTGGCCGTGCCCGCCGCCGCCATCGCCACCGCTCAGCCCTTGCCCGACATGGCGACGGTGCGCATGGACAATTTCTCGGCGGCGCGGAGTTTGACCGAATTGCTGCTGGCACGCGGCTGCCGCCGTGTCGCCACCATCACCGGCCCCGCCCATCATTCCGACAGCCGCGCCCGCCTGGACGGGTACAAGGCGGCGCTGGCGGCGCATGGCCTGCCTTTCGACCCGGCTTTGGTGGCCGAAGGGAATTTCACCTTCGCCTCGGGACTGGCGGCGGCCAATGCCCTGCTGGATGTGGTTCCCCGGCCTGACGCCATCGCTGCCGCCAATGACGACATGGCCGCCGCCGTATTGTGGGCGGCCCACAGCCGGGGCTTGGTGCTGCCGCGCGATCTGTCGGTGACCGGTTTCGACGATACCTTGCTGGCGACCCGCGTCTGGCCCGCCTTGACCACCATCCGCCAACCCATCCGCCAGATGATCGCCGCCGCCGTCGATCACCTGACCACTGCCCTGGGCGGCGGCGCGGCTGTGTCCGATACGGTGCTGGACTTCACTCTGGTCGAGCGGGATTCGGTGGTTTAGCGAACACCCTCGTCATTCCCGCGTACGCGGGAATCCATGCATCCGCATTCAATCCTGTTTGGAGAAGGCCGTTCTCGCCCCCGCATGGACACCCGCCTTCGCGGGTGTGACGCCGAGAAGGGAGGCCTACCGCTGTTCCGCCAGGAACTCGCGGGTCACCGCCACCGCCTCGGCCAGTCCGACCTTGCGCACCTGCACGCCGCCGGGGAAGGCGCTGAACAGGCGGGTCGGCATCATGGGGTCCAGCAGGACGAACACGCCATGGTCGCCCGCCCGCCGCACCAGACGGCCGAAGGCCTGTTTCAGGCGCAGGCGGGTGATCATGTCGTCATAGGCCTTGCCGCCGAACGCCGCGCGCCGGGCCTTGTGCAGGATGTCGGGGCGCGGCCACGGCACGCGGTCGAACACGATCAGCCGCAGGCTGGAGCCGGGGACGTCCACGCCGTCGCGCACCGCATCGGTGCCGAGCAGGCAGGAATCGTGCTCGGCGCGGAAGATGTCCACCAGGGTACTGGTGTCCATGTTGTCCACATGCTGGGCCAGCAGCGCCAGCCCGGCATCGTCCAGCGCCGGGCCGATGCGCTTGTGCACCGCCTTCAGGCGCGAGATGGCGGTGAACAGGCCCAGGGCGCCGCCGCCCGAGGCCAGGAACAGCTCGCGATAGGCGGCCGCCACCTGATCCATGTCGTCCTTGCGCACGTCCGACACCACCATGACGCGGGTCTGGGCGGGGTAGTCGAAGGGCGAGGGTACCGCGGCGCGCAGGGCCGGGGCGGGCAGGTGCACCACGCCGGTGCGGCGCTCGGCGGCACTCCAGTCGCCGTCCGGTCCCCAATCGGCAGAGCCCGCGCCGTCGCGCAGGGTGGCACTGGTCACCAGCACGCCGTGTGCCGGTTCCACTACCGCCTTGGCGAAGGGGACGGTGGGATCGACCCAGTGGCGGTGCATGCCGACGTCGATGTCGCGGCCCTCAATGCGATCGACGCCGAACCAATCCACGTATTGGCCGTTGGTGATGTCGCCTGCCACCAATTGTTCCAGCATGGACTTCCAGCCGCCGACCGGCACCAGAACCCGGCGTTCGATGGCACGGGTCAGGCCTTCGATGCGGGCGCGGGTGGCGCTGTCCATCTCGGCCGCCTCGTCGTCCATCTTGTCTTCCAGGCTGCGGGCCAACTGCATCAGCGGCGCGCCGATACGGCCCAGCGCCTCGGCCAGTTCCAGCGCCGCCTCGGCCAGTCCGTCCACCAGCGGGCGGCATTCGGTCTCCAGGCTGTAGGGCGAGGATTCACCGCCCTGGGCGCGGGCATAGACCTGTTGGCGCACCAGGCACAGGAAAGCCTCGGTCGGGTTGCCCGGCGTGTTGTCCTGGATGCGGTTCTGCCAGCCGGGGCCGGGCAGCACCTGTGACGCCAGCAGCGCCGCGTCCAGGGCCGCCGCGCCGCCCTCCGCCTGTCCGGCCAGATCCTCGGCCCGGCGCTTGAGGCCGCGTGCCCGCGACCGTCCGCCGTCGCCCTCGGGTCCCAGCAGCCAGCGCCGTACCTCGGTCGCCTCGAAGCCGCTCAGATGGGCGGAAAAGGCGCTATCCGCCGCCTCGAACACATGGTGGCCCTCGTCGAACACCAGCCGGGTCGGCTGGGTGGAATCGTCCAGGCCGCCCATGGCCGCCTGCACCATGACCAGGGCATGGTTGGCGACCACGATGTCGGCGCGCCGCGCCCGGCGCACCGCCTTTTCGATGAAGCATTTGTTGAAGTGCGGACAGCCCGAGAAGATGCACTCGCCCCGGCGGTCGGCCATGCCCAGCGTGCCCTGGCGCCCGGCCACGTCGGCCAGCCAGCCGGGAAAGTCGCCGCCCACCATGTCGCCGTCGCGGGTCGCCAGCAGCCAGCGCGCCATCAGGCCGGTGGTCACCGCCTCGGCGGCGCGGTTGCGCATCATCTGCTCTTCGTAATTCAGCAGGCAGACGTAATTTTCGCGTCCCTTGCGCACCACCACCCGCTGGGCCTTCTCCAACGGGTTGGGGAACAGGCGGTCCAACTCGCCATCCAACTGGCGTTGCAGGTTGCGGGTGTGGGTGCTGATCCATACCGGGGCACCGTTCTTTTCCGCCCACAGGCTGGCCGGGGCGATGTAGCCCAGGGTTTTGCCGGTTCCGGTTCCGGCCTCGGCCAGGACCACGCGCGGCTCGCCCGCCCGGTCGCGCGGCAGGAAGGCGGCGGCGGCGGCCGAGGCGTAATCGGCCTGGGCCGGGCGTTGCTCGGAATTGTCGCCCAGGATGGCGCGCAGCCGCAGCCGTGCCTCCTCGGGCTCCACCGGGGCGTTGCCGGGCGGCGCCTCGGGCGCGTGCTCCGACCATTCCGGCAGCCGTTCCCACACCCGCAGGCCGTTATTACGTCCGGCATCGCCCTGCACCCCCAGCGCCGCCAGCACGGCGGTGCCCCAGCTCCAGCCCGCCCGCGCCATGGCCCAGGCGATGGAGCGGGTGTCGGCGGCCTTGGCGGCGTTGTCGGCGGCGGTGTTGCGGGCCAGTTCCTCCAGCAGGCGGCGGGCGGCACGGAACAACCCTTCGGCCTCGTCCTCGGCATCGGCGGGATGGGCCAGCCCCACCGCCTCCATCACGCCGCGCGGCGTCGGCAGGCAGAAGCGCGCCGGGCGGACAAAGGCGAACAGCTCCAGGATATCCAGGCAGGGAAAGTGATCCAGCCCCAGCCGCCCGGCCACCGCCGGGCCGTGGCAGATCAGCGGCGCCGCCTCGCGCGCCGCCTTGGCCGCCTCGGCCATGGTCAGGCGATGGAACTCGCCGTCGGTGTCCAGCAGCACGGCGCCGCGCAGCCCGGCCACCAGAGCGGGGACGTGGGGCAGCACGAAACGGGGCGGAGCGGGCGGCGGCGCGGGGGAATCGGCGGGCATGATGGCGCGGAGTATAGGGGCAAAGGGGAACGGAACAAAGCGTGTATTCCAGCGGAGGTCATGGCACCATCCCGTTCTCCATGTGGACGAAGCATCTCGAAAAATAGTAGATCATATGCATTGTCTTATATCCTGGGGGTGGCGGTGGCTGGAGCCGAGTTGCTGGAGACGGTCATCAAGGCCGTTGCAAAAGCGGGCATCGAGTTTGTTGTCCCCATGGCTTTGCGGCTGCCTTGGGGGGCGCTCCAGGACAGTGCCATTGATGCGGAGACATATAAAAAAGATGCATCAAAACATTTCCCGGATATAAACAATTGCTTCGTCGGTTTTTCCAAACTGGTTTCCGTTGCCCGCGACGAGCCGGTCTTGCGTGTGCAGGGCAAGGTGGAACCAACGCCCGCCGAAAAGGCGGCGCGGGTACGGCACCTCCGGAAGCTGAATGCCGACGGGCGTTTGAACGAACAGCATTTCCTCGTGGACATGGAATGCAGCGATCTTCATGCCTCGCCCATGGTCCTGATCGGCAAGACCGCCGATTTCGCGGCGGTATGCGCCTTGCGCGACAATGGGGGGCGTCCGGCGATTTTAAGTGCTGGAACGTTTCTGACCTGCCGGGAACGCGGCAGCATCATTGTTCATGCCCGGTCGCAATGGGTTCATACCTATAAACTGGCCTACCACATCTTCGGCGGGAATTACATGGCCCAACAAAATGCTGGGGACGAGACAGTCCAACGCACCCTCAGAAGGGAGTTGGAAGAGGAGACGGGTATGGCCCTGAACGCCACCGTCGGCCTCCCTTATGTTCTCGCGGTCGAGGAAACGACGGGATTCGTGCAATTGATCACGCCGCCTTTCGATGTGAGCGCCAAGCAATTGGAAGCCTTGACCGATAGCGCAGAGGGAGCCTATCGGGAAATCCATCTGAGCGATCTTCTCGCCTGTTTGCTGGATAGCACCCGTTGGGTGCCTAGCGGCTTGATGCATGTCCTGCTTTGGCTGATGCTGGGGGGACCGGCTGTCATGGGCAGGAAGTTGGCCTATCCATTTCCCGCGTCGGACATGGAGGCCATGGGGGGGCGCGTATTGGACGGCACGAACAGTGCGGTCTTGCGGAAGGAGTAGAGTATGGGGCGCTATGCCTGTGTCGTCGTGCTAGGCTCGATCTCGTTTCTCGCCGCCCCGGCTTTGGCCGGCGATGCGGCGAAGAAGAAGGCCGACACCGTCATCCTGTCTGATCCCGCCGAGGGTCGCACCATCGGCAAGGTCGGGGGCGAACCGATCATCTTGCAAGACACCGCCAACGGCACCGTCGGCAAGATGGGCAAGGACAAGGTGATGCTGCACAAGGACGGCAACGGCAACACCTTGGGCAAGGTCGGCGACCGCAAGCTGTTCTGCCACACCGACCCGGCGACGGGCGTCACCCTATGTAAATAAGAGTCAGACCCTGGGGACGTCGAAAGCCTGGGGCGGCAATCCGGCCTGCCAACGCTCCATCATCGTGACATAGGCGCTTTCCAGCTCGCGGCAGAAACGGCGGGAATCGGCCAGGATGGCGTTTCTGCCCAGGATGCGCTGCCGCAGCTTTGGCAAACGCGTGGCATCCTCCAGCAATTCGATCGCCCGCTGTTCGTATTCCTCGGGCGAGTGACAGACCAGTTCCGGCAAATCCAGCGCCGCGACCAGGGAACTGGAAACGCGGGCCTGGAAGGCGCGGCCGCACAGCGTCAGCACCGGACACCCCATCAACAGCGCGTCGCTGGTGGTGGTGTGGCCGCCATAGGGGAAGGTGTCCAATTGCAGGTCCACATGGCGGTAACGGGCCAAGTGGGCGTTCTGCGGCGCATTGTCGGCGAAGGCCAGGCGCTCCGGCCCCACGCCGCGCGCCAGGGCCTCGCGCAGCAGGGATTGGCGCGTGGGGGCGCTGCCGGTTTGCAGCCACAGGATGGTGTCGGGAAAGCGATGCAGCAGGCGGCACCAGATATCGAACATCCGGGGGGTGATCTTGGTTGTGCCGTTGAATGCCGCCAGGATGCGCGGCGCTTGTGGCCGGTCGGGGGCCTCTGCCTCGGCACCGGCGTGGCGGGCTCCGGCCGGTTGATAGGTAACGGGCAGACGCACCGCGGCTTCCGAGAAGAATTGCTCATCGCCGGGCGGGATGATGACGGGATCGGCGATGATGTAGTCGAAGGCGTCGCTGCCCAGGGTGCCGGGATAGCCCAGCCAGTTGACCATGACCTTGGCGGGTCTGGGGGCACTGATGGCCATGCGGTTCTTGGCGGTATATCCCGTCAGTTCCACCAGGATGTCGACCTTGTCGCGGGCGATCAGCTGCGCCGCGTCCTCGTTGGATGTCCGGCGCAGATCGACGAAGCGGCCACAGGACTGAAGGCGCCGACGCATGTCAGAGCCATCATCGGGGCCGTAGGAATAGAGGACGATGTCGAAGCGGTCACGGTCGTGGGCTTCCAGCATGTCGGCCAACAGGAATCCCACGGCGTGTTGGCGCAGATCGGCGGACAGATAGCCTACCCGGATCCGCCGCTGTGGCACGCTGTCGCGGCGCTGTCGCGGCAAGGGGGCGCGGCGGGGGGCTGCTGCCTTGGCGACATGCAGGGCCTGGGCTGGGTCGTCGGTGCAGGTGATGAGGGAGAACGGAGAGACCAGATGCGGGTGCTGCCGTGCCTGATTCTGCAACATGCCGACCGCCTCGGCCTGGCGGTTCCAGTCGCAAACTCCGGCGATTTGGCTGACGGCCAGGGAGAGGCCTAGCGGCAAGGACGGCGCACGCAGGAAATGAGCGATGGCATCGGCCGGACGTTCCAGAATCTCGCAGACGCCTGCGATGGCGAAATGATGCCGTTCGCGGGCTTCACCCGGCGGTGGTTCCGGTGCCGCCAGCAACGGGGTGATGATGTTTTCCAGGAACGGGCGCAGATCGTCGCTTTGATCGGCCTGTTGGGCGCTGACGCACAGTGCCAGAATGGCGCCAGCATGCAGGGGAATGCGGCTCAGGATCGCCTTGGCATGCCCGGTGGCCAGATCGGGGCGGCCCAACTCGTTATACAGCAACGCCAGATTCATCCGGGCATCCAGCAGGGATGCGTCCAGTTTCAGACAGGCCTCGTATTCCTGCGCGGCGCTTTTGCCCTGATTGGTCATGCGCAGGGCATTGGCCAGGTTGAAGCGCAGGACGGCATCCTTGGGATGGGCCTTGACCGCGCGGGCGAACAGCGGCACCGCCTCGGCGATGCGGCCGGCGCGGGCCAGCGCCACGGCCTTTTCGAAGGTGGGATTGGTGGACATGGGTTCCCTACGGGCAGGGATGCTTGCTGTTGCGGGTGTCGCACAGGCCGATTGTGCGCGAGAACTCGGCCCAATCCTTCAGCATCTCGTTCGGGAAACCGGGATTCTGGTCGCGGCCGAACGGGGCGCCGCGCCATTGCCGTTGCACCACGTACAACGCCTCGCGCCCCCGCACCGCCTGGACCAGGGCGAAACTGCCCAAGCCCGAGGTGCGGCCCTTGGTGCAGGTGATGGTGACGGCGGCGGTGGGATAGCCGTTGATCATGCCTTCGTTGACCGGCCCCAGTCCCGCCGCCTCGCAATTGTCGCGGCTGTAGGCGACGATGCCCTCGATGAAGGCGCGGGCCGATTGTTCGGAATTGGGGTACATCTGGACGGTGATGGCCTGGGTCCATTGCTTGTCGCTTTCGCCCGGCGGGAACAGGCGCGAGATCACCATTTTCTCACCGCGCTGAATGGGGATGGCGCTCCATCCCGCCGGGGCGTTCATCAGCAGACGCTCGCCGAATTGCTGTTGGGCCTGGAGCGGCAGCGCGAAAAGGCAAAGGGCGGCGGCAAGCAACCTGATACGCATGGGCTTTCCCTTAGTAAGCCTTGGCCAAAGCGTGACGAACCAGTTTGCGCATGATGGTGGGCAGGGCCTGATCGCCCAACTGGTCCAGTGGACACCATATACCACGCGCCAAAGGATTGGACCCAGTGCGCGCCACGGCAATCTGCATTTCCAGGTGGAAATGGGTGAAGGTGTGGCGTACCAGACCGGGCAGCAGCCGCCATTGCGCGGCCAGCGGCGCCTCGGCGGTGGCGTTCTCCAGCTCCCAGGCGGCGCCCTCGCGCCAGGTGGTGGATGGAATCTCCATCATGCCGCCCAGCAAACCGGTGGGCGGGCGGCGGCGCAGCAGCACGGCGCCGTCCTTGCGGATGGTCCAGAAGGCAAGGCCGTGCCGTGTCGGTTTTTCCGGTTTTTCCACCTTGGCGGGCAGCCCGGCCTCGATGCCCTGCTTGCGGCCGTCGCAGGCATCCATCCACGGGCACAGGCCGCAGGCCGGATTGCGCGGCGTGCAGATGGTGGCGCCCAAATCCATCACCGCCTGGGCATAATCTCCGGGCCGCTGGTCGGGGGTCAGCCGCCCGGCCAAGTCCTTCAGGGTGGGTTTGACGCCGGGCAGCGGCTCGGTGATGGCGAACAGCCGCGCCATCACCCGTTCCACATTGCCGTCCATGACCACGGCACGGCGGCCGAAGGCGATGGCCGCCACTGCCGCCGCCGTGTAGTCGCCCACACCGGGCAGGGTGCGCAAATCTTCCTCGGAATCGGGGAAATGACCGTCGCGGTGTTCGGCCACCACCTGGGCGCATTTGTGCAGGTTGCGGGCGCGGGCGTAATAGCCCAATCCCGCCCAGGCATGCATCACGTCCTCGACCGGCGCCGCCGCCAGGGCGTGGACGTTGGGCCAGCGTTCCAGGAAGCGCAGGTAATAGGGCGCCACCGCCTGGACCGTGGTCTGTTGCAGCATGATCTCGGACAGCCAGACACCGTAGGGATCGGCGGTCTCGCCCGGCCGCGCCCGCCACGGCAGCGTGCGGCCGTTGCGGTCGTACCAGTCCAATAGGCGGTGGGCGAGGGCGGAGGGAGAAGCAGACTCGGGCATGGCGTGAGCATAGGCGAAATCGTATCCTGCCCGCCATGAGCAAGAACGAAACCCCGGTCCGCTGATGGCCCGCCCGCCGCGCAAGGCCGACCGGCGTGCCGCCAGCCTGTTGCACGTCAACACCGAGACCGACCGCCTGATCCGGCGCTCGGGGGGCAAGCGCGGCTTCATTTCCGCGCAATTGCTGACCCTGTGGCCGCAGATTGTCGGGCCGTCCCTGGCCCGCAACACCATGCCGCTACGCATCAACTTCAAGCGCCTGCCCGGCGGGTCGTGGCAGCGCGACAATGGCGATCTGGAACTCAAGGTGGCGTCCTCGGCCTGGGCGCCCGAGGTGCAGCATCTGGCGCCGCTGATCATCGAGAAGATCAACACCTTCTTCGGCTATGGCGCGGTGGCGCGCATCCGCATCAAGATCGGCCCGTTGCCGCGTCCCTACGTGCCGCCGCCGCCGCAATCGCCGCCTGCCGAGGCGGTGGCGCGGGTGGAAAGCGTGGTGGCCGGGGTCGCGGACGACAAATTGCGCGAGGCGCTGCGGCGCCTGGGTGCCGCCATCGCCACGCCCCCGCCGCCCCCGCCCCCGCCGCCGCCCCGCCGCATCGAAGCCGAACCCTACCGCCCCGGCAACCGGGTGCGCGGCATGATCCCCGCCGCCTTGCAGCCGCCGGAAATCGATGTCCTGCTGTTGTTGCGCGACGGCGGCCGTTATCACGCCGTGCCGTGCTATGGCTGGTGGGACGTGGCGACGCGTCTGATGGACGACAGCCGGGCCAAGCCGGAATTCTGGTACTACACCGAAGAGTCCCTGTCCGACGAGGATCGCCGCAACCTGCCGCTGGTGGCGCTGGACTCCCTGCGCAAGCATGGCGCCGTGGTGGAAATCTGCCGCCGCGCCGGGCAGTACGAGTACTTTCCGCCGGTGCCGGGCGAAGTGCCGCCCTTCGATGTGGTGGTGCGGCACTGGATCGCGAACCAGGGGCTGGAGGTGTGGTTGTGGACCGGCGCCGCCGCCCTGCGCGCCTATCTGGCCAAAATCCCCGCCGGACACCCCAAGGCCCGCGTGCTGCGCGAGGCTGCGGCCGAGATGGGCTGGCTTGATCCCGTGGACGACGAGGCCGAGGAGGAAGAGGGCGCCTCCGACCTTTCCACCGACGAGGAGGAAGCGGAGGAGTGACCGGACTCTCCTTGTTTCCCGAAGCACTCCCTCCTAATATCCCGTCCGCTTCAATCCCGCCGGGAGAGTCAAGGTGAAGAACGCCGTCCGTCTGTTCGCCGTCATGGTTTCGCTGTGTGCCTCGGGTGCCGCGTTGGCTGCCGACAAGGGGCCGGACACCTTCGCCATCGATCAGGTGCAGGGCAAGGCCGACGCCCCTATCACCATCATCGAATACGCCTCGACCACCTGCGGCCATTGCGCTGATCTGGCGATCAAGGGCATGCCGAAGATCAAGGCCGAGTGGATCGATACCGGCAAGGCCAAGCTGATCTATCGCGACTTCCCGACTTCGCCCGCGCACCTGTCCATCGGCGCGTCCATGATCGCCCATTGTGGGGGCAAGGACCGCTATTTCGGTGTGCTGGAACTGATCATGGCGCAGCAGGAAAAGTGGATGTCCGCCGCCAATCCGCTGGACGCCCTGAAGAAGACCGTGCGTCTGGCGGGCATGACCGGCGAGGACGTGGATGCCTGCCTGGGCCGCCAGGACCTTGCCGCCGCCATCCAGGAGCGCGCCAAGGCCGGTAACGAGGTCTATAACGTCGAGGCCACGCCGACCGTCATCGTCAACGGTACGGTGATCCAGGGCAACGACCCCGAGAAGATCGTCAAGGCGCTGAAGGCCGCGTCCAAGTAAGGCGGCCTGGTCCTTGATCTCGTTCACCAAGCTGCGGCTGTCGGGCTTCAAGTCCTTCGTCGATGCCACCGAGCTTCTGATCGAGCCGGGCATGACGGGGGTGGTTGGCCCGAACGGCTGCGGCAAGTCGAACCTGATCGAGGCCCTGCGCTGGGTGATGGGTGAAACCTCGGCCCGCCAGATGCGCGGCGGCGAGATGGACGACGTCATCTTCGGCGGCACCTCCAACCGCCCGGCCCGCAATCTGGCCGAGGTCGGCGTCACCCTGGACAATTCCCGGCGCACCGCGCCGCCCCAGTATGAAATGGATGATCTGGAGATCATCCGCCGCATCGAGCGCGGTCAGGGCTCGGCCTATCGCATCAACGGCAAGGACGTGCGCGCCCGCGACGTGCAATTGCTGTTCGCCGACGCCGCCACCGGTGCCCGCTCGTCCGGTCTGGTCAGCCAGGGCCGGGTCGGCGCGCTGATCAACGCCAAGCCCGGCGAGCGGCGTGGATTGCTGGAAGAGGCGGCGGGTATCTCGGGCCTGTATTCGCGGCGGCACGAGGCCGAGCTGCGGCTCAAGAACGCCGAGGGCAATCTGGACCGCCTGGACGACGTGCTCGCCACCCTGGACGAGCAGTTGAAGAGTCTGCAAAAGCAGGCGCGGCAGGCGGCGCGCTACCGCTCCATCTCCGAGCAGATCAAGACCATCGAGGCGCAGCTTCTGTACCTGCAATGGCTGGAGGCGCTGGCGACCATCGACGCCGCCCGCGCCGCCATGAAGGAAGCCGATCTGCGGGTCGAGGAAGCGACCGAGCTGGCCGCCATCGCCGCCACCCGTCAGGCCGAGACCGCCGCCGGTCTGCCCGAACTGCGCCGCCGTGACGCCGAGGTGCAGGGTGCCTTCCAGCGCCTGCTGGTCGAGCGCGAGCAGTTGGAGGGCGAGGAGGGACGGCTGGCCGAGACCCGCCGCGATCTGGAAGGCCGCCTCAATCAGGCCACCAACGACCTGCAAAAGGAACATGCCCGCGCCGCCGATGCCGAAGGCGCGGTCGAGCGGCTGGCCAACGAGCAGGAAGCCATCGCCGAGGCGGCCATGGGTGAGGACGAGGCCAAGGCAGAGGCCGATGCCGCCGTCGAAGCCGCCGCCCAGGGCGTGGCGGCGGTGGAGCGCGACCTGTCGCGGGTCATGGAGGAAGTGGCCGCCGCCGACGCCGAGCGCGCCGCCGCTCTGCGTCGGCTGGCCGAGGCCGAGACCCGCCGCGACCGCCTCAAGGACCGTCTGGTTCAGGTCGAGGCGCAGAAATCCCAGGCCGAGCAGGAAGGCGTGGACCGCGCCGACCTGACCGCCGCCGAGATGGATCTGGAATCGGCCCTGGAATATCTGGAGGAAAGCCGCGCCGAGGCCGAGGAGTGGGACCGCCGCCGGGTGCAGGCCATGGCGGCGCGCGAATCTGCCCGCGATGCCTTCCAGGCGGCCAACACCACCCGCTCGCGCCTCAAGGCCGAGGCCGACGCCCTTAATAATGTGTTGGCCCAGGGCAAGGCGGGTGATCATCCGCCGGTTCTGGATGCCATCAGTGCCCAGGGTGGCGCCGAGGCGGCGCTGGCCGCCGCGCTGGGCGACGATCTGAACGCGGCGCTGGATGTTGCTGCGCCGCTGCACTGGCAGGCGATGCCGCCGCTGGAACATGCGCCCACGCTGCCCGAGGGCGCCGAGCCGCTGGCGCGGTTCGTCAGCGCCCCCCATGCCCTGGCCCGCCGCCTGTCCCAGGTGGGTGTGGTCGCCAGCGTCGCCGATGCCGAGCGGCTGCGTCCGGCTTTGGCGGTGGGGCAGCGTCTGGTGACGCGCGATGGCGATCTGCTGCGCTGGGACGGCTATACCGCGCGGGCGGGCGCCCCCAGCCCCATGGCCTTGCGGCTGGCCCAGCGCAACCGGTTGCGCGAGCTGGAGGCCAAGCTGGAGGACGCCGAACTGGGCGTCGAGGAAGCCCAGGCCAAGGTCGAGGACGCGACGCAAGCGGTGGAGGAAGCCACCGAGAACGAACGCGCCGCCAAGGACGCGGTCAAGCGGGCCGAGGCGGAAAGCGTCAAGGCGCGCGACGAACACGGCAAGCTGGCCCAGCGTTTCGCCGCCCATGAATCCCGTCTGGCCGGTCTGGTGGAACAGGCCGAGGCGGCGCGCGGCGATCTGGAAGAGGCCGAGGGCGAGCTGATGATGGCGCGGGAAACCGTCGCCGCCTTTCCGCAAAGCGCCGACGAGGGCCGCGACAAGGTCAACGGCCTGCGCGCCGATCTGGCCGAACGCCGCTCGGCCCTGGTCGAGGCCCGGTCCGCCTTGGACCGCATCACCCGCGAGGCGGGCGAGCGCAAGCGCCGCCTGGATGCCATCGCGGGCGACATCGATTCCTGGCGCCGCCGCGCCGAGGCCGCCCGCACCCAGGTGGAAGAGCTGGAGGAACGGCGCGAGACGGTGATGCTGGAGCTGGAGCGCCTGTCCCAGGCGCCCGACACCTTCGCCCGCCGCCGCGCCGAACTGCTGGAGCGCATCGACGCCGCCGAGGGCGAGCGCAAGCGTTCCGCCGACGCCCTGGCCGAGGCCGAGGGCATCTTGGCTGATGCCGACCGCGCCATGCGTGCCGCCGAGGCGGCGCTGGCCAATTCGCGCGAGGACCGCATCCGGCGCGAGGCGGCACTGTCCGCCGCCGACCAGCAATGCCGCAGCGTTGCCGCCCGTATCTCCGAGCGTTTGGAGATGACGCCCGAGCAATTGCGCGACATCGCCGGGCTGGTGGAAAGCGAACGCCCGGACCTGGAGGAATTGCAGCGCAAGCTGGACCGTCTGTCGCGCGAACGCGACGCCATGGGGCCGGTCAATCTGCGCGCCGAACAGGAAGTGACCGAGCTTGAGGAGCGCATGAACGGCATGCGCGCCGAAAAGGACGATCTGGTTCAGGCCATCGCCAAGCTGCGCGGCGCCATCGCGGAATTGAACCGCGAGGGCCGCGAGCGTCTGTTGGCGTCGTTCCAACAGGTGGATCAGCATTTCCGCGATCTGTTCGTGCGGCTGTTCGGCGGCGGCCGCGCCCATCTGGCGCTGACCGAATCCGCCGACCCGCTGGAAGCCGGGCTGGAAATCATGGCCTCGCCGCCGGGCAAGCGGTTGCAGCAATTGTCGCTGCTGTCGGGCGGCGAGCAGGCGCTGACCGCCCTGGCGCTGATCTTCGCGGTGTTCCTGATCAATCCCGCTCCCATCTGCGTGCTGGACGAGGTGGATGCGCCGCTGGACGACGCCAATGTCGATCGCTTCTGCACCCTGGTGGAGCGCATCGCGGGTACCACCGGCACCCGCTTCCTGATCGTTACCCACCATCGGATGACCATGGCCCGCATGGATCGCCTGTACGGCGTCACCATGGCGGAACGGGGCGTCTCGCAACTGGTTTCGGTGGATCTGGCGCAGGCCGAAGCCATCCGTGAAACCTCGGTGTTGGCTTGACCTACCCGTCCGCCGCTACCCCTTCGGGGAGGGGTTTCGCGCCGCAATGCGGTATGACCGGTGCGCATACCGCCGCTGGGGCCTTGAATTCACCAATGACCTCAAGCACTTGTGTTCTGCGGTTTCCGGCCTTGACACGGGTGGGCTCTCCCCTTATGGTGCCCGCGCTTTTGGCACCGTTGTGATGGCGGCTGGGATTTTCAAGGGGCTCATCATCTATGGCTGAGCAGGAAAAACCCACGTCGCTGGAGGATTTCGAGGCTCGTTTGCGCGCTGCGCGTGGGGCGGAAGAGGCGGAAAAGCGGGTGGGCCGGTCCCACTCGGTCGCTAAATCCGGTCTGGGTCTCGGGTTCCGCATCAGTATCGAGTTCGTGGCTGGCGTCGCCGTCGGTTGCGGAATTGGCTATGCCCTCGATCGCTGGCTCGGAACCGCGCCGATCATGATGGTGTTGTTTCTGCTCCTCGGCGGAGCGGCGGGCGTGTTGAACGCCTATCGCGCGGCCAAGGGATTGGATGAGTCGATCGGCCTCGGCGGTGCGCAGAGGCGGTCCGGACGAACTGAAGAATAGGCGAGAGAGGCCAAGGTGGCAGAGAAGCATTCTCCGATGCAGCAGTTCGAGATCCACGCCCTGCCGGGTCTCGACTTCCAGATTGGCGGCCTGAACGTCTCGTTCACTCAGTCCGCTCTCATGATGGTGATCGCGGTCGTGCTGATCACTGCCCTGCTGACCCTGTCGGTGCGCTCGCGCGCGCTGGTTCCCGGTCGCTGGCAGTCGCTGGCCGAGGTCCTTTACGAATTCGTCGCCGGCATGCTGCGTGACAACGTGGGTCAGGAGGGGCGTCCGTACTTCCCCTTCATCTTTACGCTGTTCATGTTCGTGCTGTTCGGCAATGTGCTGGGTCTGATCCCCTACGGCTTCGCCTTCACCAGCCATGTGGTGGTGACCTTCGCCATGGCGGCCGTGGTGTTCATCGGTGTGACCATCATCGGTTTCTCCCGTCATGGCCTGCACTTCCTGCGCATGTTCTTCCCGCACGGTGCCCCGCTGCTGACGGCGGTCATCCTGGTGCCGATCGAGCTGATCTCGTACTTCTCCCGTCCCTTCAGCTTGGCCATCCGACTGTTCGCCAACATGACGGTCGGTCACATCATCCTGTTCGTGCTGGGTGGGTTCGTGGTCAGCCTGGGCGGTTTCTTCTTCCTGGCCGGTGCGGTTCCCTTCGCTTTCCTCGGCGCCATCACGGTGCTGGAAATCGGTATCGCCCTGCTTCAGGCCTACGTCTTCACCATTCTGTCCTGCATCTACCTGCACGATGCCATCCACATGCACTAACGTGCTGGATGTAGGTCGGATCGTTTTGTCTGGTATTGGTTTTTCTCGAAGGAGCAAAAAATATGGACGCGACTGCTGCTAAGTTCATCGGTGCTGGCCTGGCTGCCATCGGCATGATCGGTTCCGGTATCGGCGTGGGCAACATCTGGTCGAGCCTGATCGCTGCCGTGGCCCGCAACCCGGCCGCCAAGGCGAACGTCGAGCTGTACGGCTGGATCGGCTTCGCCGTGACCGAGGCCATCGCGCTGTTCGCGCTGGTCGTCGCTCTGATGGTTCTTTTCGCCTAAGTTCGCGAAAATCTCCTTCGGATGGTTCGGGGCCGCGTGTGGGTACTCCCCACGCGGTCCGTTCCGCCCGGCGGAAAATCGTGAAACTCCGCTTTTCCCACGTTTTGGAGCACCGGGATGCCCCAGTTCCAACAAACGGCGTTCTTCCTGCCCCAGATCGTCTGGCTGGCGATCACCTTCATCACGCTGTATTTCCTTATGGCGAAGGTGGCCCTGCCGAAGATCGGCGCCGTGCTCGATGAACGTCAGCGCAAGATCGACGACAATCTCGACAAGGCCGCGCAGCTGAAGGCCGAGGCCGAAGCCGCCGTCGCCGCCTACGAGAAGGCGCTGGCCGAGTCCCGGGCCCATGCCCATGCCGTCATCAAGGAGGCGGGCGATCGCTTGGCCAAGCAGGCCGAGGAACGCACCCGCGAGCTGAACGCCAAGCTGGCCGATCAGATCAAGGCGGGCGAGACCCGTATCGCCGCCGCCAAGGACAAGGCCATGGCCTCGGTCCGCGAGATCGCCACCGACATCGCCGGTGCCGCCATCGCCCGTCTCGTCGGCACCGCCGCCGAGCAGGGTCAGGTCGATGCCGCCGTCGCCACCGCTCTCAAGGAGCAGGGCCAATGATCTCGACCGCTTTCGCTGCTGAACACGGGGCTGCGCACGCCGCCGCTCCGTTCTACGCCGATCCGCACGTCTGGGTGTATCTCGCCTTCCTGCTGGTCGTCGGTCTGGCCTTCAAGCCGGTGTTCAACGCCATCGGCGCCGCCCTCGACGGCCGCGCCGCCAAGATCAAGGCTCGCCTGGACGAAGCGGCCAAGCTGCGCGAGGACGCCCAGGAAATGCTGGCGACCTATCAGCGCAAGCAGCGCGACGCCATGAAGGAAGCCGAGGAAATCATCGCCCACGCCAAGTCCGAGGCGGAGCGCCTGTCCAAGCAGGCCGCCAAGGATCTGGAAGAGGCTCTGAAGCGCCGCGAGACCCAGGCCCTGGAGCGTATCGCCCAGGCCGAGGCCGCCGCCCTCAAGGAAGTCCAGAACGTTGCCGTGGATGTCGCCATGAGCGCCGCCCAGCAGGTCCTGGCCCAGTCGGTCTCCGATGCGCAGAAGGCCGCCCTGGCCGACGCCGCCATCGCCGATCTGTCGCGCAAGTTCCACTAAGACCCTGCGCCGAACGACTAGGCCCGCTGTCGCAAGACAGCGGGCCGTTTTCGTTTGTTATGTCCCTTTCATCGGTCGTCCGTGCGGGCGGAACGAACCAGCGGTAACACGGATAAACACGGATGGGCGGGATGGGCACGGATGATGGAATGTCTCTTCCGTCATGCCCGTGCTCGACACGGGCATCCACCGGCCCTCGGGTCAAGCCCGAGGGTGACGGTCAAAGAGAGGGGGCGGAGCCGCACACATTTTCAGGATGACTCACACCGGGAACGGCAAGCCCGGTCCCATGAGCACGGCCACCGCCGCCGCCGCGCCCAGGATGGCGCCGATGGTCAGCAGCAGCAGGGCCAGCAGGGCGCGGCGCACCGGCCCGACCTTAGGTGCCGGAGCGCTAGCGGCGGGGCGGCGGGGAGTGTGGTGTTTGACCATGCGGGGTTTGGGCGCGTCCTCCAGCGCGGCGGCGGCTGCCTCGGGCGTCGGCAGCGGCACTTCCTCCAAATCTTCATCCTCGGGGATGTCGCCATCCTCGGTCCAGGCCGGGGCGGGGGCGGCGCCGGTATTGCCGTAGCGGTCGCGATGGGCGGGCAGTTCCGCCAGCTTGTCTTGCCACTGTCCCAATTGGGCGCGGGCGGCCTCTCGCGCTTCCAGGTCGTTGGCATCGGGGTCCCGCAGCAATTCGGCGACGCGCACATAGGCCCGCGCCGGGGCCGAGCCCGAAGCCAGGACCGCCACCGGCAGATCGCGTGATGCCGCCTCGATCACCGCGCCGTCGCGCGGCACCATGATCGGCATTACCCGGCTGCCGAATTCGGCGATGATGTCGGCGCTCAGCCGCTTGGTCAGATCGCTGTCCTCGGTCATGGTCAGCAGGATGTGCAGGCCGTCCATGCCGCGCTGAAAGTGCGAGCGGACGCGGGTGACGTTCCACCATGCCTTATGCAGACCGTCCAAAGCGTGCGGGCTGGGCATGACCGGCATCACCACCATGTCGGCGGCCACCAGGGCATTGACCGAAACGATGCCCGGCGCGGGCGGGCAATCGACGACGATGAACTCCAGGCCCGGCGGCAGATTGGCCAGGGCGCGGGTCATGGCCGCTTCGGGGGCTTCGCCCATGGCCAGCTCGACATCGGCCCAGGCCAGTTCGTCGGACCCGCCCACCAGCCGCAGATTGTCGTAGGGGGTGGCGCGCAGCGCCTGATCCAGCGTGGCTTGACCGACCAGCAGGTGATAGGCGCCGGTGGCGACCGGCGGCGGCACGCCCAGATTGGCGGTGGCGTTGCTTTGGCTATCCAGGTCGATCAGTGCCACCCGCCGCCCGAAGGCTGCCAGACAGATCGCGACGTTGACCGCCGTGGTGGTCTTGCCCACGCCGCCCTTCTGGTTGAATACGGTGATGATAATCGGTCGGGCTGCCGCGCCGGTCATGGGCCCCTCGGCTCCTTGCAGGAGAAAGCGGCAGAGTACAATTCCCGGCAAAAGGGGGCAATGGCGGCGGCTTTTACATCCTATTCAATTTTTGGAAAAACCCTGTTGTTGTCGAAATAAGATAAACCTATACTCCTCGCCTATGATCCAGCCCTATTTCGACATCGTTCGCCTGATCGAACGCCTGCACCGCCACTTCCTCGACGTCCTGCGGACCGAGTTGCGTCGGCTTGGCATCGAGGACATCAACGCCGTCCAGGCGCTGCTGCTCTATAATATCGGCGAGAACGAAGTGGTGATCCGCGACCTCAAGGACCGCGGCTACTACCAGGGCTCGAACGTCTCCTACAACATCAAGGCGCTGACCGAGGCCGAGTACCTGACCCAGGAACGCTCGCCGCACGACCGCCGCTCGGTGCGCCTCAAGCTCACCCAGAAGGGTCTGGATCTGTGCAACGCCGTGCGCAAGTTGCAGAACGATCTGGCCGAGGTGCTGGGCGCCGGGGACGAGACCGCCCGCGCCCTGGAGACCACGGTCGCCACCCTGCAGCGGGTCGAGCGCACCTGGACCGATTTCATCCATTACGGCCGTCCCCGCCCGCTGTAAGGTGGACCGGTCGCCGGGACAAAGCCGCACGGCATGGCCGCGCGGCTTTTTTTCTGCCTAGACCCTGGCAAAACCTCTGGTTTTTTGCCATAACCGCCCTTTCCGCACGCCTGCTCTCCGAGGCCCTTCGATGTCGATCGCTCGCTATTCCCGCCCTCAGATGACCGCCATCTGGGAGGCCGCCAACAAGTTCAACATCTGGTTCCGCATCGAGGCCCACGCCTGTGACGCGCTGGCCGAGCTGGGCGTCATCCCCAAGGATTCCGCCAAGGCCGTTTGGGCCAACGGCGACAAGCCCTATACTGCCGAACGCATCGCCCGCATCGACGCCATCGAGGCCGAGACCAAGCATGACGTCATCGCCTTCCTGACCGAGTTGGCCGAGCATATCGGCCCCGATTCGCGTTTCGTGCACCAGGGCATGACCTCGTCCGACGTACTGGACACCTGCCTGAACGTGCAGTTGGTGCAGGCCACCGACATTCTTCTGGCCGATATCGACGCGCTGCTGGCCGCGCTGGAGCGCCGCGCCTTCGAATTCAAGGATCTGGTGTGCATGGGCCGCAGCCACGGCATCCATGCCGAGCCGGTGACCATCGGCCTGAAGTTCGCGGGCTTCCATGCCGAGTTCCAGCGCAACAAGGCGCGCCTGCTGGCCGCCCGTGCCGACATCGCTACCTGCGCCATTTCGGGCGCCGTCGGCACTTTCGCCAACATCGACCCGCGCGTCGAGGAGCATGTGGCCGCCAAGCTGGGTCTGGCCGCCGAGCCGCTGTCCACCCAGGTCATTCCGCGCGACCGCCACGCCCAGTTCTTCGCCACGCTGGGCACCATCGCCAGCTCGATCGAGCGCGTGGCCGTGGAAATCCGCCACCTGCAACGCACCGAAGTGCGCGAGGCCGAGGAATATTTCTCGCCGGGCCAGAAGGGCAGCTCGGCCATGCCGCACAAGCGCAATCCGGTGCTGACCGAGAACCTGACCGGTCTGGCCCGCATGGTGCGCGGCTATGTGGTTCCGGCCATGGAGAACGTCGCCCTGTGGCACGAGCGCGACATCTCGCATTCCTCGGTCGAGCGCTATATCGGCCCCGACGCCACCATCACCCTGGATTTCGCCCTGGCCCGCCTGACCAACGTGGTGGACAAGCTGGTGATCTATCCGGACGTGGTCGAGCGCAACCTGAACCAACTGGGCGGCCTGATCTTCTCGCAGCGCGTCCTGCTGGCCCTGACCCAGGCCGGTGTGTCGCGCGAAGACGCTTACCGTCTGGTGCAGCGCAACGCCATGAAGGTGTGGGATGCCGCCGGTGAAGGCAAGGAGACCAAAGGCAAGTTCCTGGATGGTCTGAAGTCCGATGCCGACGTGACCAAGGCGCTGTCGCAGACCGAGATCGAGGAATTGTTCGACCTCGGCTATCATACCAAGAACGTGGATACGATCTTCCACCGGGTGTTCGGCAAGGCGTAAACGGCAGCCGCCCGGCAGGTCACCCTGCCGGGCGGTTTTGTTTCAGGGGGTGGGCATGCCCTATGTGTTACGCGATCAGGACGGGCAAGTGGTGGCGGTGTCCGAGGTGCCGCTGAGCGACGATGCCGAGGAATTAGCGCCCGATGATCCCGAGGTGCTGGCCCTGCTGGCCCGCACCAGTGATACCGAACTCAGCGAGGACGAAGCCTTCGTCCATTCCGACCTGGGTTTCATCCGGGTGCTGGAGGATCTGGTCGAGGTGCTGATCCGCAAGGGAATCATTTCGCTGTCCGACCTGCCCGGTTCGGCCCAGGACAAACTGATGCAGCGCCGTGCCCTGCGCCATTGGCTGGCGGGTGTCGCCGGTCTGGTCGATGACGACGGCGGCAAGGTGATCTGAGAGCGGGCGGGGGAAAGGGGCTTCGCTGTTTCTCCCTGTCTTGCCGTCATTGCCGGGTTTGGTTCACTGGTGTCCGGTTAAAAGTTGTTAGCCGTCCTACCTCCGTCCGCGTTGGCGGAACGACCCAGCGGTAACACGGATAAACACGGATGGGCGGGATGGGCACGGATGATGGAATGTCTCTTCCGTCATGCCCGTGCTTGACACGGGCATCCATTCGGCGCCACCCAGCGCTTTGTTTAAAAAGCCTTCCCTGACGGAACCGCATGGACCGCCGGTTCAAGAATAGCGGTGACGGGAAGACAGGAAGAAACATCCGTGCCCATCCCACCCATCCGTGTTTATCCGTGTTACTGCTGGCTCGCTCCGCCAGTGTGGTTGACGGACGTCAGCCCGCCCGCACCGCCTGCAGGAACTGGCCGACTTCGGCGCGCAGGGAATCCGACTGGCGGGTCAGCGCCTCGGCCGAGCCCAGCAGGTCCGACGCCGAGCGTTCGGTCTGGCGCGCCGCGTCGGTGACGTCGGAAATGTTGCGTGACACGTCGGCGGTGCCTTCCGACGCCTGCTGTACCGAGCGGGAAATCTCGCCGGTGGCGGCGCCCTGTTGGGTGACCGCCGAGGCGACGGTGGAGGTGATTTCGGAAATGATGTCGATGGTCTGGGTGATGCCCGCGATGGCGGCGACAGCCTTGTCGGTGGCGGCCTGGATGGCGGCCACCTGGGACTGGATGTCCTCGGTCGCCTTGGCGGTCTGGTTGGCCAGCGACTTGACCTCTTGCGCCACCACGGCGAAGCCCTTGCCAGCCTCGCCGGCGCGGGCCGCCTCGATGGTGGCGTTCAGCGCCAGCAGGTTGGTCTGCGAGGCGATGTCGTTGATCAGGCCCACCACTTCGCCGATATGGGTGGCGGCCTCGGCCAGACCCCGCACCATGACGTTGGTGTCCTTGGCCTCGCCCACCGCCTGACCGGCCACCTGCGCCGCCTCGGCGACACGGCGGCTGATCTCGCCGATGCTGGCGGTCAGTTCCTCGGTGGCGCTGGCCACCGCCTCGACGTTGCCGGTCGCCTGCTCGGATGCGCTGGCCACCGACGACGCCTTGCCCAGGGTCAGATCGGCGGTCGAGGACAGGCTTTGCGCATTGCCGCGCAACTGGGTGGCGGCGGCGGTGACCTCGGCCACCACGCTTTCGATGCTGGCGGCGAAGGCCTGGGTGGCGGAATCCATGGCGGCGCGCTTGGCCGCCTGTTCCTCATGCGCCTTGGCCTGCTGACGGTCCATTTCCTCGGCCCGCGACAGCGAATCGCGGAAGCCGTTGAGCGCCTTGGACATGGCGCCGATCTCGTCGGCGCGGCCGGTATCGGCGATCTGCACCGTGTAATCGCGGTTGGTCAGCCGCTCCATGCCCTGGGCCAGATGGCCGATGACGCTCATCTGGGCGCGGGTGACCAGGAACAGCACCAGGCACATCAGGGCGCCGATGGCCGCCGCCACGCCGATTACCGGCAGGCGGATGTCTTCGAGCATCTGGAAGAAGGTGGATTTGGGCATGCCTGCCACCATGGCGCCGATGATCTTGCCGCTGGCATCGCGCAGGGGCTCGTAGCGCAGAAGATAGGCGGTGCCGATCACGTCGGCTTCGCCGTCATAGGGCTTGCCGTCGCGGTAGACCTGATCCTTGACCGGTCCGTCCTTGAACTTGGTGCCGACACCGCGCTTGCCCTCGGTGTTGACCACGTTGGTGGAAACGCGCACGTCTTCGCGGAAGATGGTGGCGCCGATGCCCATGGCCTCGCGCAGCTTGTCCACCACCTCGTGATTGTCGTCCACCACGTAAGTGCCCCAGGCCAGCTTGCCATCGGTGATGTGCGCCTCGCCGCCGCCCTTGGCCCGCAGCAATTCCTGGAAGATGCGCATGTTGCTCTTCTGCTGGGCCACGGCCTGCTCAGCCAGGTTCTGCTGCACGATGGACAGCACCAGCGACACGATGGCGATGGTGCTGAAGATGGTGCCCAGCACGTTGATCAGCACGATGCGATGGGTGATGGACAGGCGGGACAGGAAGGATTTCATGGAGACGCCACCACTCTCTACAACCAGAGGATTCAATCCTGCGGAGTGTAGCAGCGTTGGCCGTGTGTCTCCAGTTCCCCCAAGGGTGGCGTAAGGTGTTTTCCCGAAGCTCTATACGGGAGTTATATTTCCACCTGACTACCCAATTCCACCACGCGGTTGGATGGCAGATGGAAGAATTCCATGGCGCCGGTGGCCGAGCGGGCCATCCAGGCGAACAGGTGTTCGCGCCACACTGGCATGCCAGGATTGTTGGACGGGATGATGGTCTCGCGCGACAGGAAATAGGAAATGCTCATGGGCTCGTAGAAGAAGCCCAGCTCGTCGCTGCGGGCATGCGCCAGGGTCTTGGGGATATTGGTATCCTCCATGAAGCCGAAGCGCAGGATCAGCCGCTGGAAGCCCGGTGCCAGTTCCGTGGTCTCGATGCGGCGGCTGGCCGACACCACCGGGATTTCCTCCATGGACACGGTCAGGATGACCACCCGCTCGTGGATCACCTTGTTGTGCTTCAGATTGTGCAGCAGCGCCAGCGGGATGCCCTCGGTGGTGCCGGTCAGGAAGATGGCGGTGCCGGGCACCCGCGTCACCCGGTCGGACAGCGAGGCCAGGAACACGTCCTCGGGCATGTTCTCGGCGCGCAGGCGGGCCATCAGCAGGGCGCGGCCGCGCTTCCAGGTGGTCAGCAGCAGGAAGATGGTCAGGCCCACCGCCAGCGGGAACCAGCCGCCATGGGGAATCTTGGTGGCGTTGGCCAGGAAGAACGCCAGATCCACCACCACGAACACGCCCAGCAGCATGAACACCCGGCGGCGGTTCCACTTCCACAGCAGCAGCATGACCATGCCGATCAGCGCCGCGTCGATCAGCATGGTGCCGGTCACCGCCACGCCATAGGCCGAGGCCAGGTTGGACGAGGTGCGGAAGCCCAGTACCAGCGCCATGACGAAGAACATCAGCACCCAGTTGAGGATCGGGATATAGATCTGCCCGATTTCCTTTTCCGAGGTGTGGATGATGGTCATGCGCGGCAGATAACCCAGTTGGATGGCCTGACGGGTCACCGAGAACGCGCCCGAGATCACCGCCTGCGACGCGATCACCGTGGCGCAGGTGGCGAGCACCAGCAGGGGGATGCCGGCCCATTTGGGCGCCAGCAGGAAGAACGGGTTCTCGATGGCCTCGGGGGTGGCCAGCAGCAGCGCGCCCTGGCCGAAATAGTTCAGCACCAGGGCGGGCAGCACCAGCAGGTACCACGCCAGCCGGATGGGTAGGCGGCCGAAATGACCCATGTCGGCGTACAGCGCCTCGGCGCCGGTCACCGCCAGCACCACCGAGCCGAAGGCCAGGAAGCCGCGCCAGCCGTCGGAGGCCAGGAACATCACCGCGTAATGGGGCGACAGCGCCTTGAGCACGCCGGGGTCCAGGCCGATGTTGCGGATGCCCAGTACCGCCAGCACGCCGAACCACGTGGTCATGATCGGGCCGAAGGCCATGCCCATCGCCGCCGTGCCGTGGCTTTGGATGGCGAACAGCACCACCAGGATGACGATGGTGGCGGGCACCACCCATTGCTCCAGATGGGGCGCCACCACCGCCAGACCCTCGACCGCCGACAGGATCGACACCGCCGGGGTGATCATGGAATCGCCGTAGAACAGGGCGGCGGCGAAGATGCCCAGCGCCGCCACCAGGGCGGTCAGCCCCGGCCGTCCCTGCGACGCCCGGCTGACCAGGGCCAGCAGGGCCAGCGAGCCACCCTCGCCGCGGTTGTCGGCGCGCATGATGAAGATGACGTACTTGATGGAAACGATGATGGTGACCGCCCAGAACACCAGGGACAGCACGCCCAGGACATGCGGCCGGTCCAGCGCCAGCGGGTGCGGTCCGGCGAAGGTTTCCTTCATGGCGTAAAGCGGGCTGGTGCCGATGTCGCCGAACACCACGCCGATGGCGCCGAACATCAGCGCGAAGACGTTGCGCGAATGGGCGTGATGGCCCTGTTCGTCGGCGGGAATGGCGTTGGACATGAAAACCGTTCTCGCTGCTGTACCAGACTTAGAGCTGGACCTGGGTGCCCAGCTCGACCACGCGGCCGGCCGGGATGCGGAAGAAGTCGGTGGCCGAGACGGAATTCCGGCTCATGACCACGAACAGCTTCTCCCGCCACTCCGCCATCTCGGGATGGATGGAGGGTATCAGGGTCTCGCGCCCAAGGAAGAACGAAGTCTGCATGACATCGAACTCCAAACCGAATGCCTTGCACAGGCGCAGCACCTTGGGCAGGTCCGGTTCCTGGAAAAAGCCATAGCGTACGGTGATGGCATAGAAGCCGTCGGCCAGTCCCTGCACCACCACCCGGTCCTTGGCGGACACGCGCGGGATGTCGTCGAACTCGACGGTCATGAACACCACGCGCTCGTGCAGCACCTTGTTGTGCTTGAGGTTATGCAGCAGCGCCACCGGCAGGGTGTCCGGGTTGCCGGTCATATAGATGGCGGTGCCGGGCACGCGATGGGTCGGGTTCTGCTTCTGGCGGGCCAGGAACAGGTCGATGGGCATGGAATCCTCGGCCAGACGCTTGCTGAGGATCTGGCGGCCGCGCTTCCAGGTGGCCATCAGCAGGAACATGCCCAGGCCGACCAGCAGCGGGAACCAGCCGCCATCGGGAATCTTGACCAGATTGGCGCCCAGGAAGGCGGCGTCCACCACCAGGAAACCGGCGCCGACCAGAATGCAGGTCACCAGTTTCCATTGCCACAGGGTGCGGGCGACGACCAGCGCCAGGATGGTGGTGGTGATCATGGTGCCGGTGACGGCGATGCCGTAGGCGGCGGCGAGGTTCGAGGACGACTTGAAGCCCAGCACCAGCACGACGATGCCGATATACAGGCCCCAATTGGCGCGCGGGATGTAGATCTGGCCTTCTTCCTCGTCCGAGGTGTGGCGGATTTCCAGGCGCGGCGAGAAGCCCAACTGCACCGCCTGCCGCGACAGCGAGAACGCGCCCGAGATCACCGCCTGCGAGGCGATGACGGTCGCCGCCGTCGCCAGGGCGATCATGGGATAGAGCAGCAGGTCGGGGACCAGCAGATAGAACGGGTTGCGGGCCGCCTCGGGGTCGCTCAGCAGCAGCGCCGCCTGACCGTAATAATTCAGCAGCAGGGCGGGTAGCACCAGGGCGAACCACGCCAGCTTGATCGGGCGCTTGCCGAAATGGCCCATATCGGCGTACAGCGCCTCGCCGCCGGTCACCGCCAGCACCACCGAACCCAGCACCAGGAAGGCGTGCCAGCCGTGCGACACCAGGAAGGACAGGGCATAAGCCGGGTTCAGCGCCGCCAGCACCGCCGGGGCCTGCACGATTTCCAGCACGCCGAAGATCGCCAGGGCGGCGAACCACACCACCATGATCGGGCCGAACACCGCGCCGATGCGGGTGGTGCCGTGGCTTTGCACCACGAACAGCACGGTGATCACCGCCAGGGTGATCGGCTCGACATAACGTTCAAGCTGCGGCGAGGCGATCTCCAGTCCTTCCACCGCCGACAGAACCGACATGGCCGGGGTGATGATGCTGTCGCCGAAGAACAGGGCGGCGCCGAACAGCCCCAGCACCATGACCGGTCCCATGCGGCGGCGGTCGGCGTGGCTGGAATGCATGGCAAGGGCCAGCAACGCCAGGATACCGCCTTCGCCGCGATTGTCGGCGCGCATGACGAACAGCACGTATTTCAGGGTGACGACGATGATCAGCGCCCAGAACACCAGCGACGCGATGCCGAGCACGTTGGCGGGGATCACCGCCAGACCGTGCTCGCCGCCAAAGCATTCCTTGATGGTGTAAAGCGGCGAGGTGCCGATATCGCCATAGACGACACCGATAGCGGCGAGCGACAGGGCCGCCAGTCGGCGGGCGTCGAACTCACCCGGCTTGGCCGAGCTGTTATCCATGCGTATATCCCCGTACGATCGCAGGCGATATAGCCGCGTGCGCCGCACAAGAGTCAAGAGCCCCGCTTTTCCGTCGGGGTATGGCCCCGGCGGCGGCAGGCCGCCGGGGACCGGATCTAGCGACCGGAAGCGGCGGTAACCTTGACTTTTCCGCTGCAGCTCATGGGCTTGCGCGCCGCCGACAGATGGTCGGTATCCAGGGCCAGCGGCGTGCCGGTGTCGCGCAGGGCGAAGCGCACTTCGCTGAGCGCGCCGCCTTGCTGGATGATGGCGGCGGCCTTTTGGAAGGCGGCGCCAAAATCCAGGGTCATGGCGCCGCACAGATCGTCCACCGCCACGCTTTTACCGACATTGGCGGTGATGGCCTTGCCGACGACCAGGGCGTTGCCCTGTTCCACCAGATCCATGGCCAGATTGAAATAGCCATCGGGCGTCAGGCCGGAACAGGTGCCGTGCTTGTACCATTCATGGCGGTCCAGATAGGACACCACGCCGGGAAACAGCGTGTTCATGCGGGCGCGGGTGGAATCGGACACCGGCACCGGCGGCATCTTGCTCCAGCCGGAATTGTTCTGGTCCAGCGTCACGATGTCCTGGGACACGCCGCAATACTGGCCGCTTTGCGGCCACAGCCCGTGCAGCACCAGATGATTGGCGTCATAGGCATCGGGCTTCAGCGCCCGGCACTCGGTCTTGTCCTGGTGGCTGGCGCAGAAGGACGGCTCCCACGACAGGCTGAACATGTATTCGTCGGCGCGGGCAGTGGCGGCGACTGCCAGCAGCGCGGCGGCGACGATGATGAAAAGACGCATGTTTGTCCTCCCCCTCGGAAGATGTGCGGAGGAGGGGAAAATATCATGTGGTTGAGCGTGTGGCGAATCGTACCCGTTAAAGGGGTTTCAACAGCTCTTCCACGAAATCGGGCACGACTTCCGAGGCCAGTCCGTAGATGGCCTCGGCGAACAGGCTGGCGCCCTCGCTGGGGTCCAGGTTCAGTTCGATGGTGTGGGCCTGTCCACGCTGGCGCACCGCATGGACGAAGCCCGCCGCCGGGTAGACGTGGCCCGAGGTGCCGATGGACAGGAACAGGCCGCATTGGTCCAGGGCGTCGTAGATGCGCTCCATCTCCAGCGGCATTTCGCCGAACCACACCACATGCGGGCGCAAGGCCGGTTGCAGGCAGCGCGGGCAGGGGGTGTCGGTGGCGACGTCGTGGTCCCAGGCATGCACCGTGCCGCAGCCGTCGCAGCGCACCTTGCGCAACTCGCCGTGCATGTGGATCAGGTGGCTGGACCCGGCCCGTTCATGCAGGTCGTCGATGTTCTGGGTGACGATCAGCACGCCGCCCGGCCATTCCCGTTCCAGCCGCGCCAGCGCCGCATGGGCGGCGTTGGGGCGGATGTCCGGGTCGGCCAGTTGGGCGCGCCGCGCGTTGTAGAAATCTTGCACCAGATCGGGATCGCGGGCGAAGCCCTCGGGCGTCGCCACATCCTCCAGCCGCACCTTGGACCAGATTCCGCCCGCGCAACGGAAGGTGTCCAGCCCCGATTCCTTGGAGATTCCCGCCCCGGTCAGCACCACGATGGGGGCCTGGGGCGACAGGATCGGGCGCGACATGGCTGAACTCCGCAACGGCAAGTGTGCAGGCGCAGCATAGCAAAGCGCGGGGGGGTATCAAGCCATGCGGACGCGCGCCAGGAATTCGCCAATGACATTGCGCAGGCCGCGTGCCTGTTCGGCCAATTGCCCGGACGAGGCCAGGACCTGGGCGGCGGCGGCGCCGGTGCCGTCGGCGGCCTGACGGACCCCCGCCATGTTGCCGCGCACCTCGGCGCTGCCCGCCGAGGCCTCATCCACGCTGCGGGCGATTTCCTGGGTGGCACCCGCCTGTTCGCCCACCGCCGCCGCGATGTCCCCGGCGATGGTGCCCAGGCGGTGGATGACGCCGACCACATGTTCGATGGCGGCGACCACCGCCCCGGTCTGGTCCTGGATGGCGGCGATGTGGCGGCCGATCTCGTCGGTGGCGTTGGCGGTCTGGTTGGCCAACCCTTTGACCTCGCCCGCCACCACGGCGAAGCCCTTGCCCGCCTCTCCGGCCCGCGCCGCCTCGATGGTGGCGTTCAGGGCCAGCAGGTTGGTCTGGTTGGCGACGGTGGCGATCATGCGCACCACCTCGTCGATGCGGCCGACCGAATCAGCCAGGCTGCGCACCTCGGCGGCGGCGCGGTTGGCGTCGCTGACCGCATCCTCGGCCATGGACGAGGATTGCGAGACCTGGCGGCTGATCTCGCCGATGCTGGCGGTCAGTTCCTCGGCGGCGGCGGCCACCATCTGCACGTTGGCCGAGGCCTGATCCGAGGCCTGGGCGGCGGCGCCCGCCTGTCCGGCGGTCTGTTCGGCGGCGGCCGACATGGTCCCGGCGGTGGATTCCAATTGTCCGGCGGCGGCGGCGACCTCGCCCACCAGGGCCGAGGCACGGGCGTCGAAATCGCCGGTCAGTTGGGTGATCAGTTCGGCGCGGCGGCGGCGGTCCTCGGTCTCACGGCGCTCCTGTTCCTCCAACTCGCGCTGGTGCAGCAGGGTACGGCGGAACACCTCCAACGCCTGGGCCATGGCGCCGATCTCGTCGCGGCGCTGGGCGCCCGGCACCGTGACCGAGGTATCGCCCTCGGCCAGGATGCGCATGGCCCCGGTTACCGCCGCCAGCGGCGGCACGATGGATTGGCGGGTGCGCCACGCGATCAGCACGCCACTGGCCAAGCCCAAAATCAGCGCCGTCCACGCCCCGGCCAGCAGGGTGTCCAGGCGGCGCCCGGCCTCGGCGGAATCGGCGGCCAGCAAGTCCTTCTGGCTGTCCACCATGCCGCCCCGGCGCACGCCGTCGGTGCCGCGTTCGCCCGCCAGGATGGTGATGGCGCGGGTGACGCGCGGCACCAGATCCTCCACCAGGATGCGGGTGCCCTCGGGGCCGGGACCGGCGGCCTCGGCACGGTCCTGATGGCTGCTGATCTGCGGCAGCAATTCTTTCAGGTCCTGCCAGCGCTTGCGGTTGTCCTCGCTGGTGAAGCGGGCGGCCAGCGGGTCCATGGCGGTGACAAGAATTCCCAGGTTGCGCCATGCCTCGGCGCGGTCGGCGCGGAACCGCTCGTTGCCGGTCAGCAGGAAACCGCGCAGGGCCGCCAGCGATGCCTGAACCTGGGTTTCCATGCGGGCGCTGGTCTCGGCCACCGGCAGGCGCAGGCCGATCATGCGGTCATTGACCGCCTGCAGGCTTTGCGCCGATACCGCCGCCAGGGTGGCGACCGCCCACAGCAGGGCACACAGGGCGGCGAAGCCCAAAGACAAACGTCTGCCGATGGGCAGCGATGCCCACCATCCGGTTGCGTTCATGGTATCCCCCCCGAACCGCATCTTTTATAATTGTTTCAATGGACATGTTTCGCAGGGGGCTTTGCTGTGACATTGGTCAAGTGTTCCCGGCCAAGGCCTTGCGGTCCGGCGGCTAAAGCGGGTATCCCGACATCATGATCAAGGTTCTTTTCGTCTGCACCGGCAACATCTGCCGTTCCCCCACTGCCGAGGGCGTGTTTCGCGCCCTGGTCGCGGCCGAGGGGCTGGCCGAACACGTCGCCACCGATTCCGCCGGAACCCACGCCTATCATGTGGGTGAACCGCCGGATGGCCGCTCCAGCGCCGCCGCCCTGCGGCGCGGCATCGACCTGTCCGATTTGCGGGCGCGCAAGGTGCGGGCCAGCGATTACGCCGAATTCGATCTGGTGCTGGCCATGGATCGCGGCCACGCCGACATCCTGCGCCGCCAATGCCCGCCCGATCTGACCGACCGGGTCAAGCTGTTCCTGGATTTCGCCCCCGATCTGGGCATCAAGGACGTGCCCGATCCCTATTACGGCGGCGGTGATGGCTTCGAACGGGTGCTGGACATGATTGAGGCCGGGTCGGCGGGTCTGCTGGCCCATATCCGCCGCGATCTGTTGTGATCTCTGCCTTTACCGGGCGCTCCTTTTTCGCGCCCGGTGAAGGAGGGAAGATTACTCAGCCGCCTTCTTGCGCAGCACCGCCGCGAAGAAACCGTCGGTGCCATGCGACAGCGGGCTCAGGCGCAGCCAGGGGCCGCTGACCGGGCAGGGGGTGTCGCCCGCCACTTGCGGCCACACTTCCGGGATGGGGAAGGCGGTGTAGTCGGGGTGGTCGGCCAGGAATTCCTCGACCCGCTTCTCGTTTTCCTCGGGCAGGATCGAGCAGGTGGCGTAGATCAGCAATCCGCCGGGTTTGGTCAGGCGGGCGGCGCTTTCCAGGATGGCCTTTTGCCGGACCACCAGTTCCAGCAGATCGGTCTCGCTCAACTGCCACTTGGCGTCGGGATTGCGGCGCCAGGTGCCGGTGCCGGTGCACGGCGCGTCCACCAGCACGCGGTCGTAGCTGGCGGCGCTGCGCTTGATCCACTTGTCGGATTCGCCCGAGATGACGCGGCGGGTGACGTTGTGCACGCCGTTGCGGCGCAGGCGTTCCTGGGCCTTGTCCACGCGCCATTCGGCGACGTCGCAAGCCACCAGACGGCCCTTGTTCTGCATGGCGGCGGCCAGCGCCAGGGTCTTGCCACCGGCACCGGCGCAGTAATCCACCACGGCCATGCCCGGCTTGGCGTCGGCCACCAGGGCGACCAGTTGCGAGCCTTCGTCCTGCACTTCGATCAGGCCGTTGCGCCATGCCTGCACCTGCACCAGGGCGACGCGCGACTTGAGGCGCAGGCCCAGCGGCGACAGGGCGCAATTCTCGGCCGAGATGCCTTCCTTCTTCAGCGCCACCCAGGCTTCCTCACGCGTCGCCTTCAGGGTGTTGACGCGCAAATCCAGCGGCGCCTCGTCGCGCATGGCGGCCAGTTCGCGCAGCATGCCCTCGCCCCACAACGCTTCCAGGCGCGGTGTCAGCCATTCCGGGAACTCGCCCTTCACCCAGGCGGGCATGTCGCGGTTGAAGATGTCCTTGTCCTTGAGCTGGTCGAACATGCGGCGTTCTTCCTTGCCCGGCTTGGGGGCGGAATGGGCGCCCTCGAACAATTCGGACTTCAACTCGCCGCCCTCGAACGCCAGATCGGCGAAGACGCGGGCACGGGCGTCGTGCGGGTGGTCCAGGAATTCCAGCCACCAATCGATACGCGCCTGACGGCGCAGCACCCGCCACACGGTTTCGGCCACGGCGCGGCGGTCCTTGGAGCCGATATAGCGGCGGCCCTTGAAATAGAACGAGGCCACCTGATCGGCGGGGCGGCGGGTGGCCGCGATCTCGTCCAGCAATTCGATGGCGGCGGCAAGGCGGGCGGCGGGGGTCATGGCATCATCCAAAACGGGTCCGCCCCTCCACCGGCCGTCGGGGCCGGGAAGGGGCGGAGAAGACGGAAACAGATGTATATCAGGCGGAACGGGCCTGGGTCATGCTGTTGTGTTCGCGGGCGATCAGCGCGCCCAGGCGGCGGATGCCCTCGCGGATCTTGTCCGGGCAACTGGACGAGAACGACAGCCGCAGGGTGTTGGTCAGGGATTGGGTGGCATAGAAGGCCGAGCCGGGCACGAACGCCACCCGTTCCTCCTCGATGGCGCGGGCCAGCAAGGCGGCGCCGTCGAAGCCCTCGGGCAGTTCCACCCAGATGAACATGCCGCCCTTGGGCCGGGTGAACGTCACGCCTTCCGGCATGAATTCTTCCAGCGCCGCCACCATGGCGTCGCGGCGCGGGCGATAGGTGGCGCACAGGGTCTCGGCATGGTCGGCGGGCAGACGCTCGATCAGCTTGGCCAGGGCGACCTGCGCCAGGGTCGAGGTGTGCAGATCGGCGGCCTGCTTCATCAGCACCAGCTTCTGGATGACCGGGGTGGACGCGACGATCCAGCCGACGCGCAGGCCCGGCACCACCGATTTCGAGAAGGTGCCGCAATAGACCACCCGGCTGTTCTCGATGCCGCCCTCATGGGCGATGTCGAGCGCCATCAGGTTGGGCAGCAGCGGGCCGTCGAAGGACAGCTTGTTGTAGGCGGTGTCCTCGATCACCACGACGTCCGAGCGGCGCGCCCCGGCCAGCAGCGCGTGCCGTTCCTCCAGCGTCATGGTCTCGCCCGACGGGTTCTGGAAATCGGGCATGGCATAGGCCAGCTTGGCCTTGACCGGATTGGGACCGGACAGCACAGCGATGTCGCCATAGGTCGGGCCCGAGGCGGTGAACGCCTGCAACAGGCCCAGATAGGTCGGACGCGCCACCAGCACCTTGTCCTCGGGACCGATGAACAGGCGGCCCAGCAGGTCCAGGCCCTGTTGCGAGCCATTGGTGATGACGATGTTGTCGCGGGTGCACTCGACGCCCATGGACTTCATCTCGGTGACCAGCAGGTCGCGCAACGGGCCGTAGCCTTCGGACACCGAATATTGCAGGGCCATGTTCGAGGTGGCCTCGTCGCCGAAAATCTCGGCGTGTACTTCGGCCATCAACGCGCGCGGGAACAGCTTGGGGTCGGGGATGCCGCCAGCAAAGGAAATGATGTCCGGCTGATCCAACAGCTTCAGAAGCTCACGGATTTCGGACGCCTTGGCACGCTTGCCATGGGGGGAAAAACGCTCAGCCCAATCGGTCACCGCTGTCATCCTTGTTCATTGTCCCGCCGCGCAAAGAACCATGAGTGTAATCGACCTCGCGGTTCCATGGGTGTCGAAAAATACCGCGGTTGGCGAATATTGTTGCGTGCGGAGCCGTCTCCGCCCGATTTGGCGACCGTATGCCCATTCCCGAAAAAAGGCAAGTGTTGCTGACCTAACTTGAGCGCCCCGCATGGCTGCCGTGCAGATCGGAAAGGGCGGCGCAGGCGGCATGAATCCGCAGGATATAGGCCCGGTCGGCGGCGATGTGGTGTGGGCGGTCGGTCAGGGCGGCGGCTTGCAGCATCAGCATGCCTTGGGGCGGTGTGGCCAGGGCGGCCTGGACGTGGGCGGCGGACAGGCCGGATTGTTCCAGGACCTCGCGCATCTCGTCGCGGGCCTGGGCGGTCAACAACGAGGCCAGCGGTGCCTCGGGCGTTTTCGCGAAGGGGGAATGCAGGCCCAGCCGCCCGGCCAGCACCAGATGCGGTGCCCCCAAGGCGGCGATCCCTGCCGCCGACAACGCCCGGCCGCCGCTGGGTACCACCGCTTTCAATCCAGCATGACCGAACAGCCGCGCCAATTGGGTTCCCGCCCAGGCGTCGCCGCCCAGGGAATTGATGACGACGGTGGTGACCTCGGGGTGGTGGGTCAGGATTTCGGCGGCGGCGCAATGGTCCTGCGCGCCGATGGTGCCGGTCAGGGTCAGGGCGCCGCGCTGGGGATCAAGGCGGATGTCGGCCTGAACAGGCAGGCTCAGGAATGGCAGGGCCAGCACTGCCAGGGCAAGAAAACGCATGCGGAGCCTCCATGTCCAGGGGCGGCGGATGTGCCGATCTGGTCATGGTGGCATGTGGGAATGAATGCTGTTTATTTCTGTTCTCAATGGTGATGAGAAAAAACGTAAATGAAATAAAAAATAAAGGCGCCATTCTGCAACTGAATGGCGCCTTTTGGTGGAATATTTGTCTTTTGATTGCGAAGTTGTCTTGAGCTTTCGGTTATATGTGCTCGCGAACTTTTCCGACAAAGGTATCCGCAGTGGTTTCAAGGGCATGCAGCTGTTCCCGCATGACATCCAGGCCGCCCAGCACCTGATTGGCGGCGGCGTCGGACTTGCGGGCCGAACTGGCGACGGCCGAGACCGCGCTGTCCAGATGCACGATGTCCGAGGTGGCGGCGGCGATGGCGCGCGAGATTTCGGCGGTGGCGGCGTTCTGTTGTTCCACTGCCGCCGCGACGGACGAGCTGATGCTGTGGAACTGGCCGACCACGCCCGCGATGTCCTTGATGTCGGCGGCGGCCACCGTGGTGGAATTCTGGATCGCCGTGATCTGGATGGCGATCTCCTCGGTGGCCTTGGCGGTCTGGTTGGCCAGGTTCTTGACTTCTCCCGCCACGACCGCGAAACCCTTGCCCGCTTCGCCCGCCCGTGCCGCCTCGATGGTGGCGTTCAGGGCCAGCAGGTTGGTCTGTGCCGCGATGGTGTTGATCAGGCCGACCACGTCACCGATGCGCGAGGCGCTTTCCACCAGGCTGCTGACCTTGGACACCGCTTCCTCGGCCTGCTGCGCCGCATGCTGGGCGACGCGGGACGAACCGTGCACCTGATGGGCGATTTCGCGGATGGAGGCGCCCAGTTCCTCGACCGCCGCCGATACCGCCTGCACATTGCTGGACACCGATTGCGACATGGTGGCGGCGTTGTCGCTTTGCGTCACGTTGGTGCCGACGTCGCCCAACAGGCTATCGACCGTGGTGCGCAGATTGTCGCCCATGCGGCTGGCCTCGGTCAGGCTGGAATCCACCGAGCTTTCGAAGGTTTCGGCCATGGAATTGAGCGCGTCGCGGCGCTTTTCCTCTTCGCGGGCGGTGATGGCGGCGGCCTCGGCCTCCAGGCGCTTCTGCTCCTGGCGGCGGGTGCGGAACACCGCCAGCAGGCGGGCCATCTCGCCGATTTCGTCGCCGCGTTTCTGATCGGGGATTTCGGTGTCCAAATTGTCTTCGGCCACCGCCGACATGGCGGTCTTGACCCGTTGCAGCGGCGTGCTGATGGAGCGTCCGATCAGCGCGCCGACCGCCAGCGACGCCAGCCCCAATCCGGCGACCACGCCGCCGAAGATGGTCATCAGGCGCAGGAACTCGCTGTGCAGGTCGTCGCTGTAGACGCCGGTGCCGATCACCCAGTCCCACGGCTTGAAATAGACGGAATAGGCCAGCTTGTCATAGGTGGGGCCATTGGGGTCGCCGGGGCGGGTCCAGGCGTAGTGGACGAATTCTGGCGGTTCGGCCATGCCGCCGCGTACCGCCTCGCGGATGACGTAGACGCCGTTGCGGTCCTTGATCTCGCTGCCGCTCTTGCCGATCAGGGCGCGGTTGCCGTGCATGACGTTGATCAGCCCGGATGTCCAGATCCACAGATATTCGTTGCCGTTATAGCGGATGGCGCCGATGGCGGCGGCGGCGCGGGCCTTGGCTTCGTCCTCGCTCAGCGCGCCGGATTGCGCCTTGTCGTAATAATCCTTGGCGATGCTGCCCGCCGATTCCGCGACGAACCGCACCGACAGCATGCGTTGCTCGACCAGGGCGCGGTTGACGAAATGACTGCTGACGGCGGCCACCAGGGCGGCGGAAATGATGGACAGGGCGGACAGAAAGGATATCCGCCACCACAGCGATTGGAAGATCTTGGACATCGGAAGCTCCGCGAATCGGGGCGATGGTCTGGTCATACCAGCGATAGCACCTGGGACTTTAGTCATTCGCGAAACGGAGCAGTATTAACAAAAGTAGGGGTTTGTACTGCGTTTTCGAGATAGAAGTTTTTGTGTGCGTATATCAATTCAGGGTTGCTATGCAGAGATTCTTTTGATGAGTTTGTATTCATTTATCTTTTAGTTGTGCCGCGTATCTGGGGGGGCAAAGAAAAAGGCGCCGCGATCGATGGATCGCGGCGCCCTTGTTTCTTGCCGGTTACTCCGACTTGTAGTTCGGAGCTTCCTTGGTGATCGAGATGTCGTGCACATGGCTTTCGCGCAGGCCCGCCGAGGTGATGCGGCGGAACACGCAGCGGCTTTGCATCTCGGCGATGGTGCGGTTGCCGGTATAGCCCATGCCCGCGCGCAGGCCGCCCACCAGCTGGTGGATGACGTTGCCCGCCGGGCCCTTGTAGGGGACGCGGCCTTCCACGCCTTCGGGCACCAGCTTCAGACTGTCCTGGACGTCGGCCTGGAAGTAGCGGTCGGCCGAGCCACGCGCCATGGCGCCGATGGAGCCCATGCCGCGATAGGATTTGTACGAGCGGCCCTGGAACAGAAACACCTCGCCGGGGCTTTCCTCGGTGCCGGCCAGCAGCGAACCGACCATGACGCAATCGGCGCCCGCCGCGATGGCCTTGGCCAGATCGCCCGAATACTTGATGCCGCCGTCGGCGATCAGGCAGATGCCCGCCGCACGGGTGACTTCCGCCACTTCCATGATGGCCGAAAGCTGCGGCACACCGACGCCAGCCACCATGCGGGTGGTGCAGATGGTGCCGGGGCCGATGCCGACCTTGACCGCGTCGGCACCGGCATCGGCCAGGGCGCGGGCGGCTTCGGGGGTGGCGATGTTGCCGCCGACCACCTGGGCGTGGGGGGCCAGACGCTTGATGGTGCGCACGGCCTCGATCACGCCGCGCGAATGGCCGTGGGCGGTATCGACCACGATCAGATCGACCTCGGCCTCCAGCAATGCTTCGGCGCGGGCGATGCCGTCAGGACCGACGCCGGTGGCGGCGGCGACGCGCAGGCGGCCCTTGGCGTCCTTGCAGGCGTTGGGGTGGGCCTTGGCCTTCTCGATGTCCTTGACCGTCACCAGGCCGGTGCAGCGGTAATCGCCGTCCACCACCAGCAGCTTCTCGATGCGGTGCTGGTGCAGCAGGCGCTTGGCCTCTTCCTTGTCCACGCCTTCGCGCACGGTGATCAGCTTGTCCTTGGTCATCAGCTCGGCGACCGGCTGCTGGACGTTGGAGGCGAAGCGGACGTCGCGGTTGGTCAGGATGCCCGCCAGCTTGCCGCTGCCGCGTTCCACCACCGGGATGCCGGAAATCTTGAAATCGGCCATCAGGCGCAGCGCTTCGGCCAGCGGCTGGTCGGGGTGGATGGTCACCGGGTTGATCACCATGCCCGACTCGAACTTCTTCACCATGCGCACTTCGGCGGCCTGGGCGACGATGTCGAGATTCTTGTGGATCACGCCGATGCCGCCAGCCTGGGCCATGGCGATGGCCAGACCGGATTCGGTCACGGTATCCATGGCGGCCGAGGCCAGCGGGATGCCGAGTTCGATGGAGCGGGTGATGTGGGTGCGGGTAACGACTTGCGTCGGCAACACGTCCGATTCCGCCGGGACCAGCAGAACATCGTCGAACGTGAGGGCTTCCTTGATTTCCATGCCACCTCCGGGGATCAGTGGCGCGCCATCATACACAATATGGCCCGCCTCTCAAGCACGCCATGGCAGCATTAGCAATTTGGATATGGTATGGTAGATATGCTGGAGCGAGAAGTATCCCGCCTGTCATGGCAAAAGCCGCGGAATCCCTCGCCCCTCGGTGACTTCGGTTCACGGGAGGGTAGCATGCGAACGTCCGAGACATGGGTGTGTTTGGCCGATGGCGACCGCGCGCAATTCTATCATTGCGATGCGCCCGGTTATGGTTTGGAACCGGTGATGGGCTTTGGCCTGCCGCGCTGTGGGGCGACTTTCGCCGGGCGGCTGGCCAGTCAGCTTGACCGCGCGGCGCGCGGCAGCATGTTCCAGTCGCTGGTGCTGGTGGGGCCGCACGCGGTCCTGGCCGAGGTCGAGGAGCACATGGCGCCCGATACCCGCGGCCGGGTGGTGGGCGAGGTCGAGCGCAATCTGTGCGGCCGCTCCCCGCGCGAGCTGGAAACTCATCTGGGGGCGTTGCTGCGCCACTGACAGGAACGAGGCGGAGTTACTCTGCCTCGCGCTCGTCGCGCCAATGGGCGGCGGGCCGCTCGCCCTTGAAACCGGCGGCGACCACGTAGGTCTCGGCCGATTCCTTGCGGCTGGCCGGGGGCTTGGCGTGGCGCACGGTTTCGAAATTCTTCTTCAGCAGGTCCAGCAGACCCTTTTCCGTGCCGCCCTGGAACACCTTGGCGACGAACACGCCGCCGGGGGCCAGAACTTCCATGGCGAAGTGCAGCGCCACTTCCACCAGACCGATGATGCGCAGATGGTCGGTGGCCGGGTGGCCAGTGGTGGGGGCGGCCATGTCGGACACCACCACGTCGGCCAGCCCGTCCAGCGCTTCCTTCAGGCGGTCGGGTGAATCGTCGGCCAGGAAGTCACCCTGCATGCAGATGGCGCCGGGAACCGGGTCGTATTCCAGGATGTCCATGCCGACCACCTTGCCCTTGGGGCCGACGCGGTCCACGGCGATCTGGGTCCAGCCGCCGGGGGCGGCGCCCAGATCGACCACGCGCACGCCCTTCTTCAGGAAGTGGAACCTCTCGTCCAGTTCGATCAGCTTGAAGGCGGCGCGCGAGCGGTAGCCCAGCTTGCGGGCTTCGTGCACATAGGGGTCATTCAACTGGCGTTGCAGCCAGCGGGTGGAAGACGGCTTGCGCTTCTTGGCGGTCTTCACCGCCTCGAACATCATGCGGCTGCCGGAACCGCGGCCGCTTCCGGTTTTCGTCGGGGACTTACTCATACTCAGGCTTCTCCGAAGGCCGGGCTGTGGGTGTTCTCGGCCATCATGGCCAGCAGCAACCCCTCGCGCACGCCGCGATCCGCGACCCGCAACGAGGTCAGCGGCCACAGCCGGCACATGGCTTCAAGGATGGCGCACCCGGCCAGCACCAGATCGGCGCGCTCGGGGCCGATGCAGGGAAGGCGGGCACGGTCGGCGGTGCTCATGCCCGCCAGACGCCGGGTGACCCCGGCGATATGGTCGAAATGCAGGTCCAGCCCGTCCACCAGGCTGCGCTCATAGCGGTCCAGGTCCAGATGCAGTGCTGCCAGGGTGGTGACGGTGCCGGACGTACCCAGCATCTGCACCCGTCCGGCGCCCAGCAGGCGGGCGATGCCGTGTTGTTGTTCGAACCCGGCCAGTTGTTGCTGGATGGCGGCGACCGCTTCGGCGTAGCCCCCGGGGGTGTTCAGGCGGTCGCCCGAATCCTCGGCCAGGGTGACCACGCCGACCGGCAGCGATTGTACACCCTGAACCTCGCGGCGGCCGCCCTCGGTCTTGACCCAAACCAGCTCGGTCGAGCCGCCGCCGATGTCGAACACCAGTGCCCACGGCACCCCCGGCTCCATCAGCGAGGCGCAGCCGTCCAGCGCTAGCCCCGCTTCCTCGTGTGCCGAAATGATGTCCAGGGCAAGGCCGGTTTCCCCGGCGACGCGGGCGGCGAATTCCGCATGATTGGCGGCGCGGCGGCAGGCTTCGGTCGCCACCAGCCGGGCATGGGTGACGCGGTTGCGCGCCATCTTGTCGGCGCAGGCCCGCAATGCCGCCACGGTGCGCGCCATGGCTTCGTCACTCAGCCGCCCGCTGGCGGCCACGCCCTCGCCCAGGCGGGTGATGCGCGAAAAGGCGTCGATCACCCGAAAGCCCCGCCGCCCCTGTGGCCGCGCCACCAGCATGCGGCAATTGTTGGTGCCAAGGTCCAGCGCCGCGTAAACGGCGTCGGAGGCGGAAGGCGAGGGGACGAAACTCAAAGCCAGCATACTCACGAAAAAAGAGGCCGCGCCGATGAAAGCGGAGCACGGTCAATCCGACCATACCCCGCCGCCCGCACCGCACCCAAGAAAAAAGCGTTCCGGCAGAGGGGTTTACAGACTTCTTGCGCCAATCGCAATTTTTCCCTTTTCAATTCCGAAAATCCTATGATAGAAGGTGCGCCTCTCGCGACGGACGGGGCTTCACACCGAAGCAAACCACCGCCGCACCGGCCGGCAAAGCCGCCTGCTGGGGGATCGTCTAACGGTAGGACAGCGGACTCTGACTCCGCCAGTCTAGGTTCGAATCCTAGTCCCCCAGCCAATCTATAATTTTTCAATAAAATCAATGACTTAGCTGCATCGGCGAGGGGTGAAAACGCTCTCGTGTGTAGAAGGTTTGCGAGGTGGTTTGTGGGGAATGAACGCCCCGGACAAACAAAAAGGGCGGGCCGAAGCCCGCCCCGATACGCCTCTGAAAACCCGGTTAGCGAACGCACTGAAAGCGGGCTGCCCGGCCTGCCGGATAGGTGTATTTGCCCAAGCTCGCAGCCTGCCGCCGAAAGGGCGCAATCTGCACCTGATCAAGCGTGAATGGCCCCTCAAGGCTCAACTCTTTCCAGCGTTTTGAGATGCGGGGATAGCCCCCGGCAGAGTTCTCCGAGCCGTCAGACTCATACCAACTCGACGCCTCAACGTAGATTTCGTGCTTATCGAGCCGCCCCTTCCATAGCGCCTTGGCTTCCGGGTCGTAAAACCACAGTTCTTTGAAGGCGTAGCCGTGCGCCCAACGCTCCCAAGGGCGAGGGGAGTAGCGGCGAATGAAAAAGCCGCTCTGAGTGCGTTGGGCATCCTCCCACAGCTTGGGCTTAATCAGGGCTACCCAGATCACGCCAATCCCGGCGCTGTGGTAGCTCGCAGTCCTCGCGCTAACCTCGTCAATGCCGAGCGACGTGTGCTGAACCTCGACGGCGTAGCCATTGCCGTTCTGTGACCAGACCATCACATCCGCCCGGCGATCACCCTTCAGGCATTCGAGAACATGTTCGACCTCCACGCGGAGGCCACGGGCGGCGAATGCATCCGCGAAATCCTTCTTCGCGGCCATGTGCTCCTTCGTCTCGCCCTTGGCCCACGAGCAAGTTACCGGCGGATAGTGGGCGAAGTGGTCAACCTTGAAGCGGCCCTTCTTGAGCATGACGGCACGGCGGCAGTCCGGGCAGCAGTATTCAGGCCCCTTCTCAGCGGCCCACGCTTCGATACGGTTCCCTTCGAGTAATGCAACCAGCATGTTCACCCCCAACCAATCGCGCCTGCATTATAGGCGATTGGATTGAGGGTAAAACTACCTGCGATCTATGGTCCCCACCCGGCGCCCCTGGGTGTCCCTGACGACCATTTCGCCGCCCCATCCCTGTTCGATGGTGCCGACGCGGCGCCCGCTGGTGTCGCGCTGGATCAGGGGGCCGCCGGGCGTTTTTTTGAGGGTGCCGGTGCGGCGGAACATCACAAGCACCCGGTTATTTCCGTTCTTTCTTCGAGTGTGGGTCGGCCATGTCTACCAGCCGCATTTCCTGAGGCGCAGTCGGGGCGTCCTTGTCACAGGGGCGATACCATTCCACCTGCACCTCGTCATTCTCCCGGGTGACGTTCCAGGCATTGGTGCATTTGGCGGCGAATGGGGAATCAGGAAAGCCGAAACGCTGGATGATAGAGGCATAGAAGGCAGGGTCGCGCGGCGGCCAACGCGGGCCGTAAAGGACGATCTTGCGCGACAATCCGGTGGTTAAAGAGAACACCACCCGCAGCTTGCTGTCGCCCAAGGTGATCTCCGCAGGCATTCCCTCACCTAACTGAGCCCATGTGCCGCCCTGGGCCAGCACCTCCTGCCTGAGTTCCTCGGCGGGGCGACGCAAGCGCAGCCCTTGGATGTCGCTGCTCAGCGAGGGGGCTTCTGCCGGAAAAATCCGTGATGGCTCCCCCTGCACGCTTCCCCGACATTCCGCGCGAAGGGCGCGGACGTATTTATGGTTGGTCTTTTCTTCGGCATCCCATTTGGCGGCCTTCCACTCGATTGCGCAGGTGGTTACGCCTTCGGGAATCGAGACGGCGAGTTCGGCGCCCCATGTTTTTTGGTAACGACAGAACAGGAAAAGAGGGCGTCGATCCACTTTCGCCATATCGATGTGAACGACCGGTTTGCCCGGAATTTCCTCGATATCGCCGAATTCGTCGTCGACAATCTGATACTCGGCCCAGACATTAGCTCTCTCGAGATACCTGGGCTCGGTTCCAAAAGTCCATTTCGGGGGGCAGGAAGCCACAACCGATTGGGCTTGCGCGCAGGAGAAGGGAAGTGCGACCGCCAATAGGGCTAGGAACGCTACACGCATTGCAAGATTCTTCCCCGACAAAATACCCGTTTGCCGGGGGAGAGGGTACTGGATCACGGTCTGCGGATCACCGAGTATTTTTCCGCCTGGGATGTACGTTTGTGATTCGCCGTTTCGTACTCGCCGGCGGTTTCATTTTCAGTGCTGCGACGGTCGTCACCGCGGGGGCGATGCCCTCTTCCGCAGAAGCTCTGCTTCAGCCTTTTTGCGAGCCCCTTCATGTTGCCAACTGGCGATATAGGCATTGAAGGTGTGGCAAGCCGTGGCCATCATGAGAAGATGTTGACATTAAAGATGCAGCTTTGATTGGGGGATGTACGTGGTCAAATCGCGGAAAACTAAAGTGGCTGTTCTTGGCATGGGCGCCTTGATTGCCATCGGCGCATTTGGCTACCGGCACTGGCAGCGCGAATACGGTCCCATCGACATGGCTCCCATCACCGAAGCAATGAAAAACTGGCAAGGGGCGCGTTACACCCGGGCCGATTGTTTGGTGCAGTTGGATGTCGATGTGGATTACGGCGGGGGGATTCGCGATGGCGTGATGGCAGACGCCTTCATGCGGTACGTGTCGAACTATGAGCCGGGGGCGCCCATCCAATTTGGTGGAGACGGCAACCGTGTTTTTATCCAATTCTTCGACCAATGCCCTCGCCGATTTGAGATCGCAAAAGGCATGGCCGCCTATTTCGAACGCCGGAACGGGGCTGGCGTCCATTTGACCGTTGTCGAAAAGCGGGTCGATCCTGGACCTGCCACGATGGATACTTGTGAGACTGTATGGCTGGACTGTGGCTCTGATCGCGTCCGAGCATTTGCTCGCTGAATGATCGATATGTGCGAGGTGGCGACGAGGATGGGCCCCCTCGTCGCCACAAATCGTTCTATTGACGGCTTTGCTCAGTTTTTTTCGGAACCAGAATGTTCAACCAGGGTTTCCCTGAGATTTTATTGTATTTTTGATCGGGAGGGATGGAAACGCGAACTTCCCAACCATTTGGATGGTCATAGGGAGGCTTGTGGATGTCTTCTTTTATTCCAGGCAGCATATGGCCTCCCCAGTCCCGGCCCTTTCCCGCTTTCCGGATGGTCGGTTCGACATTTCCGTCTTTGTCCAGGGGGAACCACTCGACATTGTAGACGATGCCGTCGAGGCCTGGCGTGATGCTATGGCGGTCGATGCGGACCGGGCCGTTGGTGCGGGTCACGTGCTCTCCCGACCCCATCATGCCTTTGTCCGGTTGCCATTGCGGTGATGTCGACGGATCCGGCTTTTCGTCCGGCTTGGGTTCCTTTTGACCGGACGGTGCCGGAGACGGTTGAGTCTGCTCGGAACCGGAGACCGGCATGCCGAACAGGCGGCCGATATCGTCCTCGGGTTTACGTGGTGAGGTTGGCTGCGAACCGGGAGTTGGAGCGGCAGCCCCTTCCGGCTTCTTCTCCGGTTCCGGCTTCTGTTCCGCCGGAATGCGGATATCGGTTTCGCCGGGGTTGGCAGGCGGAACCGGGCCCGGCGTGACGGTCGACGGGATCGGCAAAGAGAGCACGTTGCCGCCAGTTTCAGGCTTCGCCGTTTCCGCCAATCCCGCCTTCTGCATCTCGCCCGCGAACTTCGCCGCCAGTTCGGGGTTCTTCTCGTTCATGGTCTGGTGGACCGAGGCGAGGTAGGGCATGGCCTCGGCGCGGTTGCGGCCGATCTCTCCCCGGAAGTGGGTGACGGCGTCCGCATAATCGCTACGGCCCAGCAGCGCCTGGGCCATGTTTCCCGCAGCCCAGTGGTCGGCGCCGTCGGCGCTGCCGAAGGGGGCGGTGGTGGCGGTAGTGGAAGGATCGGCGTTTTGGGCTTGGGGCAGCGTGCCGGTGATGCCGCCCTTCCTGGGATCGTCGCTCATGTAAATGTCGGGCTGCTTCACTCCCCAAGGATTGTCGCGCGGCTGGGCCTGTTCCCACAATCGCCGGTCCTTTGGGACACGGATGATCGTTGGGGGGATATTGGGATTGCGGCCCACGATCTCTACCTCGTCGTAATCCTTTTCTCCGGTAGGAGCAGGCGGCATTGCCTCCGGCGTGGGGAAAGTGGGTGAGGGCTTCGGCCAAACGGCGGGCTCGGGCGCCTCGCCCAACAGGATACTGAGCAAGTCGGCGGGTTTCCGGGTGCCGTTGGGCTGCTGCTGCGGGAAGGTGGGCGGGGTGCGAATGTCCGGGACGTCCGGCTTTTCGTCGAAAGGCGCGCGCCGGGGCATGAACGAGTTCGCCTCTGCCCTGCCGCCCAGCAAACCGCCCAGCTTGGCGATGGTCGGGCCGCCCGGCTTCAGCACCCCGTCCACCTGCAGGCCGTTGTCCTTTTGGAAATCGCGGATGGCCTTGTCGGTATTGGGATTGGAGTAGCCGCTGGGGCCGTCCTGACCAAGATCGAGATACCCGGCCTTGCCAAGCAGGGTCTGCACCTTGGTGACGTCGGCGCGGGTATTGTCGCCGCCCGAGGGCGACACCGTGCCCTGGAGCTTGAAGGGCTCGGGACCGAACAGGTCGCCGACGCCGACGCCCTGCTTCCACGCCTGCTGAAAAGCGGGAAAGCGGGGGTCGGCATCCTCGTCCATCAGGGATCGCGGTTTGATGCGCCACTCGCTGGTGGCGCCGGGGCCGGATACCAATTGGCGCTCGGGGTCTTCGTTGAACAGGGATTGGAAACTGAAACCGGGCATGGTTCCTCCGAATGGGCAGGCGCGTGCATATCCGCGTCCCTCGGAACGGGGCGCGGATATGGGTGGCGCGGTGTGGTGGAAACAAAAACGCCCGGCATCGCGGGTGCGATCCGGGCGTGGCTGTGGTGTTGATGTTCCATCAATACCATAAGTTGCGCTTGGCACTCAATCATGTTTTGTTCTTGTGCTGGCCATGGTGACGAACCCATGCCCGATCGACTTCCGAAATCATTTCTCTAGTCGTTATGGCATCGGATGAATACCTCTGGCGTTCCTTCGCCAATAATCGGAAATTTGGCGGAGGCCGGACGCCCGTGGCCCCATTGCCCAGACCGCGCCACACGGTGTAACTTCGCCCAAAGGCTCTGCTTCCGGCGGGGTAAAAGGTCCTGGGGCGCTCTTGTTCCTGGACGGTGTCCAGACGTGGCTGAACCCCCGGCTGCACCGTTGAACGCCGCAGGAACCGGACGAGGTGAGGAGAGGATGTCGAGCTCTATCGAAGAGGTCCGCCAGTTTTGGGACCGGCGCCCGTGCAACATCCGCCATTCCACCCAGCCCATCGGCACGGCCGAATATTTCGCCGAGGTCGAGCGGCGGCGCTATTTCGTCGAGCCGCACATTCCGGCCTTTGCCGATTTCCCCCGTTGGGCCGGTAAGAAGGTGTTGGAGGTGGGGTGCGGCATCGGCACCGACGCGGCCTGCTTCGCCCGCGCCGGGGCCGACTACACCGGCATCGACCTGTCGCCCGCCAGCCTGGAGGTGGCGCGCCAACGGTTCGAGATGCTGGGGCTGAGCGGCCGACTGGAACTGGCCGACGCCGAGCATTTGTCGGCGGTGGTGGAACCAGCCTCTTTCGATCTGGTCTATTCGTTCGGCGTCATCCACCACACCCCCGACCCCGCCGCCGCCATCGCGGAAATCCGCAAGGTGATCCGGCCCGACGGCGAGTTGCGGCTGATGCTGTACGCGCGCGAGTCCTGGAAGGCGATCATGATCGAGGCCGGACTGGACCAGCCGGAGGCGCAAAGCGGCTGCCCCATCGCCTTCGCCTATACGGCGGAGGAGGCCGAGCGGCTGCTGCAAGGCTTCACCATCACCTCGATCCGCCAGGACCACATCTTCCCCTATGTGGTCGAAAAGTACGTCCGCTACGAATACGAGCCCCAGCCCTGGTTCGCCGCCATGCCACCGGCCATGTTCCGTGCCCTGGCCCAGCGTCTGGGCTGGCACCTGCTGATCACCGCCAAACCAGTCTGATGGACAAGCCATGCACGAAAACCTGAGCCGCGAGCAGATCGACACGCTGGACCGCGACGGCTTCCTGGTCGTCAAGGACGTCTTCACCCCCGCGCAGATGTCCGAGCTGTTGGATTGCTGGCACGATCTCAAGGCCGCGATCCATGCCGGGACGTCGCCCCTCCGCCGCAACGCCCGCTTCGTTTATGGGACGCTTCCCGCCCCGCTGGGCCAGCTCTACGCCCACCCCTCCCTGCTGTCGCGCCTGCATCCGCTCCTGGGCCCCGACATCGCCGTCTACTACAACCGGCTGCTGGTCAAGGACGACGAGTGGAACGGCGCGGTGGCGGCCCACCAGGACATGCCTTATTTCCACGGCAGCATCAGGAAATACGCGGTGTTCGTGCCGCTGACCCGCTTCGACAAGGCCTCTGGCGGGCTGTACATGCTGGCGGGCTCGCACAAGATGGGCTTCCTCGGCCAGGGTGGAACCATCGACTGGCGGACCTATCCCCAGTTCCCGCCGGTCGAGGCGGTGCTGGCCCCCGGCGACATCTGCATCATGGATTTCCTGACCTGGCACTTCTCGGAAGACGCCCTGGAAGCGGGCGAGCGCCCGGTCATGCAGATGGTCTATCAATCCGCCGACGACGGTTCGCATTTCGGCGCCGATTTCGGCACTCCTTCACCCCTGCTGGCCTGCGGCCAATGGCGCACCGAGCATTTCTGTCGGCTGGGGCAACACATCAGCCCGGACAAGTAGATGTATCCGCCGTCCCTCCTCAGCATTCTGCCGTCCGCGGCCACGATCACCCTGGCGGCGCTGGACGAGGCCAGCCTGCTGGCTGCCCCTGCCTTGAGCGACTGGGAGCAGGTGACCCGGCGGGCGGTCCTGACCGCGCCGAAGGGAGTTGGCCTGCCCGAGGGATGGATCGCGCTGACGCCGGATCAATGTGGCGGAGGCGATGTCCTGGTGGTGGTGGATCGTGCCAATTTTCCGCTGGTCTTTCGCGCTCTCGACCCCCAGTCGCAGCGGGGGGCGACGGTGGTTCCCGACCATGCGGAGGCGCTGGTGGAACCGCGCCTGACCGCCCTTTCCCCCAGCGAGGCCGCCTGGCAGACCACGGCCGACGCCAATTACGTGGCACGCTGCGGGCTTAACGGACATTATCTGGAATTCGGCACCTATTGGGGCCGCTCGTTCTTTCCCGCCTATCACCGGCTGAAGTTCTGGCTGCGGGATTTCTATGCCTTTGACTCCTTTGCGGGACTGTCGGCCCCGCTGGACGACGAGAGCCGCTTTTCCGGCGGCGACTTCGCCGCCAACGCCTATTGCTGCACCGAGGCCAGCTTCCGCGCCATGGCCCGCCTGGCCGGGGTGGACGAGGCCCGGCTGCGGGTGGTGCCCGGTTACTATTCCGCCTCGATCCGGGGCCGGAGCGGCCGGGATTTCGGGATCGACGACCGCTCTGTGTCGGTCTGCGTCATCGATTGCGACCTGTACGAGCCCACCCGCGATGTCCTCGACTTCGTGCTGCCGCTGCTGGACGACGGCGCCCTGATCTATTTCGACGACTGGCGGCTGTGCCGGGCCTCACCGCGGGTGGGGGAACGGGCGGCGGCGCTGGAATGGCTGGCCGCCCATCCCGGCATCGAGCTGGTCGAGTTCCACCGTGACCATTGGCAACACCAGTGGTTCATCTTCCAGCGGCGCGGCTGATGACCGGATTGCCGTCGTCGATCCTGGCGCTGATCGGCCAAGGCCGTCTGGCCGAGGCGCGTGCGCTGTTGGCCGATCACATCGCGGTCCATGCGGAGGACGCCGCCGCGCTGACCTTGCTGGGCAAGCTGGACTTCCAGCTCGGGCGGGTGGATGCCGGCATCGCCGGGCTGGAACGGGCACGCCAGCTGGCGCCGGAGGATGTCGACCTCGCCTACAGTCTGGGGACGGTCTATCTGGCGGTTTCCCGCTTCGACCTGGCGGTGGCCGAACTGGGACGCTGCCTGAGGCTGGCCCCCGCTCATGCCGACGCCCAGTACAATCTGGGCTGTGCCCTGCGCCAATTGGGACGCGATGGCGAGGCGGCCGACGCCTTCGCCGCCGCAGTGGCGATCCGCCCCGACCATGTCCAAGCCCGCTTCAACCAAGCCAATGCGCTGGCGGCGTTGGGCCGGTTCGATGAAGCCGTTTGCGCCTATGAGACGACGTTGGCGCAGGCGCCTGACTCGGTGGATGTCCTCATCAATCTGGGCGGCGCCTTGCGTTCAGCCGGGCGGAGCGACGAGGCCGAGCTGACCCTGCGCCGGGCCCTGGCCCTGCGCACCGACGCGCGGGGGATCAACGAACTCGCCAACCTGCTGGCGACCACCGGCAAGACCGCCGAGGCCGAACAGCTTTATCTGCGCGCCCTGGCGCTGGCGCCGCTCGACGCCGCGACGCTGGTCAATCTGTCGTTCATGCTACAGCGGCAGAACCGCCTGGAGGACATGGAAGACCTGCTGGAGCAGGCGGTGGCCGCGCATCCCGGCGAGTTCCGCCTGTGGAACGCGCTGGGCCTGCTGCGCATGTGGCAATCGGACATGGCGGAGGCCGAGGATGCTTTCGTCCGCGCCATCACTCTGAAGCCGGATTATGGCGCGGCGCTCAGCAATATGGGCAATGTTTGCGCCCAACGCGGCCAAACCGAGAAGGCGGCGGAGTGGTTCCGCCGCGCCCTGGCCATCGAACCCGAGAACGCCGCCATCCACAGCAACCTGCTGTTTAACCTGCTGCACGGCGCCAGCCAGCTTTCGCCCGAGGAAGTGTTCGCGGAACACCGCAGGTTCGGCCAGGTGCAGGAGGCGCTGGTCACCCCCATGCGCCACGCCCGCCCCGCCCCGGAAGAGGCTGAGCGGCGGCTGAAGGTGGGGTTCATGTCGCCCGATTTCCGCGACCATTCCATGATCTATTTCGTGGAGCCGGTGCTGCGCGCCCTGGACCGCAGCCAGGTGGAAATGGTCCTGTACTACACCCGCGACCTGATCGACCCGGTGACTGAACGGCTGCGCGCCCTGGCCGACCATTGGCGCCATGTCAGCGGCCTGCCCCCGGCCCAGGTGGCGGCCATGATCGCGGCGGACGGCATCGACATCCTGATCGATCTGGCCGGGCACACGGCTGGCAACATGCTGCCGGTGTTCGCCCGCAAGCCGGCCCCCATTCAGATGACATGGCTGGGTTATCCCGCCACCACCGGCCTGACCCGCATGGATTACCGGCTGCTCGGTCGGCAGCCCACCGAATTGGACCACCGCACCAATACCGAACGGCTGTTGGCGGCTGGCGGTACCGTCTTCGAGCCGCCTGCCGCCGCCCCGGAGGTGACGCCGCCCCCCATGTTGTCGGGACGGCCGCCCATGTTGGGTTCGATGAACCGCTCCACCAAGGTGGGCGAGGAATGCTTCGCGACGTGGTGCCGCATCCTGCGCCAGCACCCGCAATGCCGACTGACCATGATGTGCCCGGGCAACAGCCTGGGCGAGGCCGAGGCGGAATGGGCACCCCGCTTTGCCGCCGAGGGCATCGATTTCGCGCGCATCGTCCTCGAACCCAAGCGGCCACTGCGCGAATTCCTGGAGTTGTTCGGCGGCATCGACATCGCCCTTGACCCGTTTCCCTACAGCGGCGGCACCACCACCATGCTGACCGCCTGGATGGGGGTGCCACAGGTCTCGTTGCGGGCCGAGGAGAATGTCGGCGGCACCGGGGCGTGGACCATGAGTCAACTGGGATGCGCCGATCTGACGGCGAACACGCCCGACGAATACGTCGCCGCCGTCGGCGCCCTGCTGTCCGACCCGCAGCGGATGGTGGATATCCGGTCCACCTTGCGCGCCCGCATGCTGCTGACCCTGGCGGTCGGCCAGGCCGCTGGCGCCAATGAATTGTGCGCCGCCCTGCGTGCCGCCTGGCGCCGCTACGTGGCTCAGGGTTCGAGCGACAGGTAGAACCGGTACTTGCCGATTTCGACGAAGGGCTTCGGCCGCCCGGTGAAGGTCAGCGCGCGGACCTTGTCGTAGATCTCGTCGGGAGTGCTGTTCAGGTCGATATGATGATCGACGTCGGCGCGGCGGAAGAAATAAGCATGGCCTTCCTGCGTCTGCGCCGGAACCCGCCCCTTGGTTTCGATCAGCGTGTGGATGTTGCGGACGAACAGTTCGAACACCCGGTCGCTGGCGCGGGCATGCAGCGTCGAAGCGGTGTCATCCTCGAAGATCGGGAACTCGATCAGGTCGATGATCGGGCCGGTGTCCAGTTCGTGATCGATGTAGTGCAGTGTCACCCCGAACGTCCACACGCCGTCCTGGCGCGCCTTCAGCAGGGCGTGCATGACCCCGTTGGCGCCCCGGAAGCGGGGCAGTGGGGCCATGTGGATATTGACGAAACCTCGCGGCGGCGCATCGACGATGGCCGGCGGCAGCTTGCGGTCGAACAGCAGGCTTATCCCCAGGTCGTAGTCGAGACCGGCGATGTCCTCATAGGTCAGGTACGGCACGCCATGGGTGGCGGCCAGGGCTTCCACCCGCTGGTCCTCGCGCACGCCGGTATTGGAGAAATGCGGCACGATTCCGACCAACTGGGCCTGCGGCACCTGAGTCAGCAGATAGCGCAGACAGTGAAAGCTGCGCAGGTGGCTGCCCAGGAACAGAACTCGGGTGCGAGGCTCAGTCATGAGGGCTCCGTGGCTGGCGGATGATTGTAATGGCGTGGATATGCGCTTCGGAGGGCCCGTTGGGGTCGCCGTTGCGGAACAGCACCGCCTTGCCCCGGTGTGGGTTGGGCAGCATCACCACCCGCTCGCCCTGCTCGGCGGTGACGTAATCCTCGACGATCACGTCGTTGTCGTGCAGCAATGCCACCGCCACATGGCCGCGCAGCACGCGGAGACGGATTTCGGTCCAGCACCATTCGTCGGGCGCGGGAACGGTCTGATCCGCCGGCAGGGCGACAAAGGCCGAATAGGCGAATTGCTGCGGCGACGTGACCAGATGCGCCCCGTCTTGCACCAGCCGCGTCTCGCCCTCCCAATACCCGGGCACCCGCAGCCGCTCCAGCGCGATGGCGGTGCGGCTGGCCGGAACCCCGGCGACCGGCGCAGGCGGAGAATTGCGGCGCGCGATGTCGGCCAGGCGAGCCACCATGGCACGGGTGCGGGGATCGTCCCCGCTGGGATTGGGGGCGGAACCGGCCGCCTCTGCCCGGGGCAGGCCCACCTGCCACAGCCGGTCGCCGATCCGGTTCCAGGCATGGTCGCCCAGCCCCCAGTTCGGCGGATTGCAGTAGGGCAGCCCCAGTTCGTAGCCATACGTCGGGGCCAGCACCCTGACGGTGTGCGAGTTGCTGTGGGTGATATGGAAGATCCGTCCCAGAAGGCGGCAGTCCAGCCCGGCGGCCATGGCGGTGCGGGCGAAGCGGGTGTCCAGGTGCAGGCGGGCCCCCCGCACCCCTTCGTCAAAACCGCGTATGCCAGCCATGGTGCGGCGGTCCAGCATCAAGAAATCGCCGCAGGCATTGGTGAAGGGGGGCTGATCGTAGGGGGGAGAACTGCAATTGTCCACCGACACCACCGTTTCCGGTGCTTCGATGGTGGCGGGCGCGACCGTGGCGAAGTCAAGGCTGTTGAGGATGTTGACCCGCTCGGCCCGGAACAGGCAGTCGGGGCGGAGTGCCTCGGCCATGGCGGCGACGGTCTCGCGTCCGACCAGAATATCGCCCGAGGTGATGACGCAATAATCGGCGGTGCTGCTGCGCAGGCCCGCGTTATAGGCGAAATTCAGCATCATGGTCGGGCTGCCGGGCTCGGCCACGGCCAGATGCACCTCGCGCTCGACCGCCACCGCACGGACGAAGGGGAAGGCCGCGATCAGATCGGCCGACAGCAAAGAGCGGCCAGGGACCGGATTCCACTCGACAAAGGCGACGCGGTAATCCAGGCCCGCTTCCTCGTACCGCTTCCGATTGTAGTCGAGGCAGCAATAGAGACGATGTGTCCAGCCCTCCTCGTAATCATCATTTCTGCCGAGGATGATGGCTTCCACTGTCGTTCTAATTGACACGCAAGGGGGCTCCCGTAAGACTGGCGGCCGCTGAGGGCCGCGACCTTTTACTGCACGCCGCAAGGACCACCATGACCGATTCCATAAAGCTACACCTGGGCTGCGGAAAGCGCTACTTCCCCGGCTTCGTTCATGTGGACGTGTCCGACTTTCCCCATGTGGACCACGTCCAGGATATCCGTGACCTGTCCAATTTCCCCGACAATTGCGCCAGTCTGATCTATTCCTGCCAAGTCATCGCCTATTTCGACCGCGAGGAAATCGGCGCGGTGTTGCAGGAATGGAAGCGTGTCCTGTGTCCGGGTGGGGTGTTGCGCCTGTCGGTGCCCAATTTCGCCGTCTGGAGCCGTCTGTATCAGGCCGGTCTGGGCCTCGAATGGCTGCTGGGAACTCTGTATGGCAAGATTCCCGGCCCGGACGGCAGTTCTCTGTATCACCGCACCACCTATGACGAACCGTCGCTGACGCGCGTGCTTGACGCGGCAGGATTCTCCCAGATGCGGCTGTGGGATTGGCGGCAGGTCGAGCATGGGAATATCGATGATTTTTCCCAGGCCTATTTTCCGCACATGGAAAAGGAACGCGGCATACTGGTCAATCTGAACATGGAATGCACCAAACCGGCCTGAGTGGGGACGGCATGACGGACGCGGAATTCCACATCAACTACGCATGGGCGATGGCGCATGCCTCGCTGGCGGCGTATCGCGGCGACGAGGCCGAACGGCATTTCGCCCGGGCTTGCGAACTGACCGGCGATCCTGCGGCGGCCGAGGCGTGGCGTCACTTCATCCGCTCGCACGAGCCGTGGGACTTGGAGGCCATGCCCCAGCCGACGAACCTTCCGCTTTTCGTCGCCGAGGGCTACCTGCTGCGGGCGGGATACGCTGTGCAGGCGGGAAAGTGCGAGGAAGCCCGGCGCTTGGCCCGTATCCCCCTTGCCGCCTGCCAGTCCCGCCACGCACCGGATTTGGCCGTGCGGGTGGCCTTTCACTATCTGTGGCTCAATGACTCGGCCACGGCGCGGCGCGTGGCCGACACCGTGGAACCGGCCGGGGCCGAGACCATGTTCCTTGCCGCTCAGCTGTTCCTGTTCCTGGGAGAGAACCAGCGCGTCCTGGACATCCTCGAACGGTTGGCGAAAGAGCGGGCGCCCTCCGCCATCCAGGTGCGCGTCGGTGCACAGGCGTTGCTGGGGCTGGGAAAGGCCGAGGAGGCATGGAACCGCCTGGAGGGATGGCTGCGCCACCCGCCGGACGCAATGCCCTGCACGGCCGACCTGATGGATTTCCATCTCCAGCGCGGCCTGGTGGCGCTGGCGGCGGCGCCGCACGCCGCCGAGAGCGCGTTCCGGCAGGCAATGTCCGCCCTCGCTGATCCGCCAGCCTACGCCCTCAGTTGGTCTGCCTTGCTTCCCGCCGCCCAGGGCCGCGCCGAGGAGGCTTTGGCTCAGCAACGGCGGGCCATTGAATTGGCCAACGGGCGTTCCAGTTTGAATTTCAATCTCGCCCTGTGCCTGGCCCTGGCCGGTCAGTGGGAACTCGCCATCGAGGAGCAGCGCCGCACCGCGGCCGAACACGGCCATCTGCTGCCCTTCATGGACGGCCAGCGCCCCACTTTCGCCGAGGTGACGGCCCGCCTGCGTGCTGGTTAGGCCGTGATGCCCCTTCGGTCGAGTGCGGCGGCTGTGGCCCGCCCCATCCTGGCTGCGTCCTCGGCCTCCAGGGCCAGCCCCAGCGGCAGGAACACCGCCTGTTGGCTCCAGTGATCGGCCCCCGGAAACGCCTGATCGCCCAGATGGGCGTAGGCGGGGTTCTCGGACAGACAGCGGTAATGGCGCGAGGCGGCAAATCCGGCGGCACGGATCTCTTGGACCAGGGCATCCGGATCGGGGGCGAACACGATGTTGTAGAGCGGCGCCTCATCGTTCGGGATGGCATACAGCCGGTCGCCAAGCGCGGCCTGTAGCGCCGTGTAGGCCGCCCGCTTGCGGGCCAGACGGGCGTCAAGGGTCTGCAACTGCGCCAGCCCCAGGGCGGCGCTGACATCGTTGAAGCGCAAATTGGTGCCGATGGCGCGGTGCAGGTTGGTGCGGCGCCAGTCGAGGTCACCGTGGTCCATATAAGCGGCGGCCGTATCGCGCAGAGCGGCCGAGTTGGTGAACAGCGCCCCGCCCTGTCCGGTGGTGATGATCTTGGGCACGCTGAACGACACGATGGACACGGTGCCGAAGCTGCCTGCCCGTCGCCCCTGCCAAGTGGAACCAAGCGCGCAAGCCGCGTCCTCGATCAATGGCACCCCGGCTTCGCGGCAGATGTCGGCGACCTCGACCAGCGGTTGGGCGGCATGGCCGGAGAAATCCACGAAACACACCGCCTTGGTCTGCGGCCGCAGCCGGAGGCGCAGCGCCGCCGGGTCCATGCAGCCGGTGGCCGGGTCGATGTCGACCAGCCGTGGCGACAGGCCGATGGAGGCGAAGGCGTTGATGGTGCTGATGACGCCATAGGCGGGCACCAGGATCTCGTCCCCCGGCTTGAGGCCGAGCGCGATGGCGGCCAACGACAGCGCCATGGTGCCGCTGGTGGTGGTCAGGCAATGCTCGGCCCCCACATAAGCCGCCAGCATCTCGGCGAAGCGGCGGCAGGTCTCGCCCGGCCCCAGGAAGCCGGAGGCCACTTGCCCGCGCACGGCTTCGGCGCAGGCGTCATCGATCCAGGGTTCGACCAGCGGGATCATCTGCGTGCCTCCACCGTCAGGAATTGAGCAGGCGCATGCGGGCAGCCATGGCGGGGCTGTCCGCCTGGGAGCGCGCCGTCGCCGGACCGCGCCCCATGGCCACGTACTCGCCGACCTGGGCGATGGCGGCGGCGGGCAGGCAGCGCCACGGGTCGTAGACCGCGCAATCGCACCCGGCAGCCCAATCCACCTGGGCGAATTCCTTCAGCGGATTGATGACCACCGCCAGCCGGGCCTGACGCAGGCACTCCTCGGCCGGGGCGAAGCCTAAGCGGTCGCCCATGACCTTGGCAGCCTCGCCCTCCGCCAGCGGGTCCCAGCCGATGACCCGGCGCCCCTCGGCGGCCAGCCAGCCAGCCAGATCAAGGCCGAACGACCGTTCGACCACCGGCGTCCCCGGCTTGTACGCCAGACCCAGCAGGGCGACGGTGTCGCCCGGTGCCGACACGGACAGGATTTTGCGCAGCACGTATTGCGCATGCTCGGCATTGGCGCGGTCGATTGTACTGGGCAGCAGGCTGGGCACCCCCACCGCGTCCATGAAGGCGCTCAGCGCCTTGTTGTCGCGCGGCCAGCACGGCCCGCCATAGGGCACCGCCCCCTTGAAGAAACGCTGGCCGATGCGGTGGGTCAGCGCCGTGGTGATGCGGTCGACATCGGCGCCGGGAACCTCGGCGCACAGCGAGAACAGCATGTTGGCGAAGGTTACCCGCATGGTTTCGTGGGTGTTGCAGGCGATCTTGGCGATCTCAGCCTCGACCGGCAGCATGCGCACCGCCTGCGCCTGGTTGCGGATCATGGAGGCGTGGATCTGCGCCACCACCGTACCGGCGGCGGGATCGCTCTCGCCGATCAGGATATAGTCGGGGGTCTCGAAGCCGCGCACCACCTCGCCCAGGGCGATGAAGGAAGGGTTGTAGCAATAGCCGAGCCCGTCGCCCACGCGGCGCCCCGCCGCTTCCTCCAGGGCGGGGATGATGAAGCGGTCGCTGGCCTCGGGCATCACCGTGCTGACCAGCGCCACCACATGCGAGCGATCGCGGCCCTTCGCGGCGATGGCCTCGCCGCAGGCGCGGCAGCCGTCCAGCACGTAGCGCAGCGAGAAGCCTCCCAGGGTGTTGCTGGGGGTGGGTACGATCAGGAAGCTGACATCCGTACGCGCCACCGCCTCGGCGGCGCTGTCGGTGGCGTCCAGCCGATCGGCCGGCAGCTCGGCCAGCCGCTCCGCCACTCCCGGCTCGTAGGTGCGGATGGTGCGGCGGCGCAGGGCCTCGACCAGGCTGTGATCGGGATCGTAGCCGACCACGTGATGACCGGCGGTGGCCAGGCAGGTGGCCAGCACATGGCCGACCTTGCCTAAGCCGAACACAGAAATGTTGGCCATGGGGAATTCCTCCTCCTACGAAGCGTGTTCTACGCTAAGTTGAATTTTCCAGAAGCCGGGATGGCGCCATGGTCCGGCGACCAAGGGTCGCGGAACACACCCTGCCGCACGGCCTCGGCCGTTTGCAGAAAAGCGTCCTCGACAGTGAAGCGGGTGTGGAAGTCGAGGACCCGGCGCACGCGCTCGCCGCTGACACGGTAGTCGCGATTGTCGGGGGCGCGATCCGTGACCTCGATGCGGCTGGCGGGGTAGTGGCGCAGCACCATGTCGGCCAAATCCCGCTTGCGCAAGTTCTCGGCCACGACGTTGAAGGCCTGGTTCCGGATCACGGCGGGATCGGCGGCGAGGACGGCGCGGATGGCGCGCGCGGAATCGCTGATGTGCAGGAAGGGGCGCCAGGCCAGCGGCTTGTAGATCTCGATGACCTCATCCCGCACCGCCGCCCGCGCCAATTCGCTGATCAGCAGATCGAAGCGCATGCGTCCCGCCATGCCGCAGATGGTGCCCAGCCGCAGCACGGTGGTCGCCATCTTGCCGCCATGCGCCAGCACCGCCTGCTCCACCGCAACCTTGGTGCGCGCATAGAGCGAAAGCGGGTTCATGGGCGATTCTTCATCGGCGAGAGTGTCCGCCGATGCGATGCCGTAATTGCTACAGGTGCTGAGGAAGACCAGACGGGAAATTCCGGCCTGCTCGGCCAGTGGCAGCAGGGCGATGGCGGCATCCTGGTTGATCGCCTGGGCCAGCCCTTCGTCCACGTTACAGGCGGGCTCGCCGACGATGGCGGCCAGATGGACCACCGCGTCCTGTCCCGTCAGCGCCGCCGACAGGGCATGGGTATCGCGCACGTCCCCCTGGATCAGGCGGAACCGGGGATGGTCGAGCACGGACAGCAGCGCCTCGCCACCATAGAGCAGCGCGTCGAAGACGGTTACGTCCTCGCCCGCCTCCAGCAGGTGAGCCACCACCCGCGACCCCACATATCCCGCACCGCCGGTAACCAATACCTTCATTCCGTCCGCGCCCCGATCCCTCGTTCAGAAGGTGTTTATGCTAGGTGTGGCCGAGTTAATTATTCCTTAGAACCTGCGTCAGCCTGTCCAACCTTGCATTCCCCGGCTGTGCCGTCCTGTGCAGGACCCAGGCGGCGGTTGCGAACAATCCTTGCCCGGCCCGGCGCACCAGCATGTGCGGCAGCAATTCCTCGTCCGTGTCCTCGGCCACCATGTCGAGAGCCGCCGCCGACAGTGACGGCGGGGCGAGCGGGGCCACGCTGACCCCCAGCTCGGCGGCGAAGGCGTCTGCCGCCGCCGGTGCGAAAGCGGCATTGACGTCCCAGCCCTCGGCCGGGGCGGCCCCGTCCACGCGCAGCAAACCCAGCACCACGGCCGGAGCGCCGTGCTTCAGATGTCCCAGTTGGGATGCAAGCAACTCCAGCCCTTCGCCCAGCGCGGTGTCGCAGTGTAACACCAGCGCGTCATACTCGCCCCGCGCCGCGATCACCGTGGCCAGGCGCGACGGGTCGCGCAGCGGCCTGGGCGGCCGCGACGCGGAAGTGCCTTGTTCGGGCGGCACGCGGTCAATCACATGGACCTGCCCGACACAGGTGGTCAGGGCATCGATCAGCCCATCCACCGCATTCGTGCCCGCCACCACCAGCACCCTGGCATCCGGGCGCAGCACGCCGTCGGCCTCCAACTGGGCCAGCACGATCAACCGCTCCCACAGCAGGGCGGAACGGCGGAACCAACTGGCGGCGAAGGCACCGGTATAGAAGCGCCGCGCGAAGAACTGAAAGCGGGAGTCCTCCCAATCCTCGATCTGGGCCAGACGGCAGGGCGCCGCCAGCGGCGGGGTGGTGGGCGCCGCGACCGGCACGGTCAACGAGCCCGCCAGCGTCAAGGACGGCCGTGCGGCGGCGATGTCCTCCGCTGCCTGCCGCCGCTGGGCCGCGGAATAGCGGGCCACGACCGCCGGGCATTGCAGCAGTTGCAGCAGCAGCGCGGCGGCCTTGCCATTGGCGCGCCGACGTTCCGGTGTCATGCCCCCCTCGATGAACTCGGTCAGGCAAGTCAGCAGGCGCACGCTCTCCGGCATGGGCACCGGGTGCGTCCGCCCCATGGCCTGCCGCAGCCATGCCGCCACCGCCTGCGGCATCAGCGGTTGTTCCGCCTGGCGCTGGTCGGCGATGACGAAGCCCTGGCGCAAGCGGGTGTTGTGGGGAGTCTGGTTCACCGACAGACAGTTATGGACCATCTGTTCGTAGGGGTTGCCGATGGCGTTCAGGGCGATGACCCGGCGTGGCGGGCTGCCGCCCTCGATGGCGGCGCATTCATGGTCGACCACCCCCAGGAACACGCGGCGGATGGCGGCCAGACGGGTCAGGTTGGCGGCGTCGGAAACCGAGGTGCTGTTCCCGGCATCTTGGCCCACCGCGCCGAACTCGAAGACGAAGACGTCGCATTCGGCGATGAAGTGCTGGTCCGGCACCGCCTCGGCACCGTCGCTGGGGCAGGATTGGGCCACCACCGGCGCCGGGAAACCGAGCGTCCGGGTCAGCTCGGCAAACAGCGCGAAGGCGCGGTCGCGCCCGCCAGCCCAACCGAAGCGCGTGTTGCGCGGCAACGCCAACAGGATGTCCGCCAGATAAGGAATGGCGTGATCAACATTGTAGGCCAGGTCATAATAGGCGGACTGGTCGTAGCGGGACTCGGTGGGCTCCTCGCCCGCTGGCCGCAGCACCTTGGACAGCGCTTCCACCAGCACCGAGCCGCGGTCGTTCAGCCGGAACTCCTCGATTTCCTCGTCGGCCAAGCCCCAATCCTCGGCCTGGCTGGGGATGTCGGGCCGGTTCACGTCGGTGATGAAGCGGCGCATGTCGTTTTCGACGCGGTCGCGGCCATGGGCGACGCTGGCCATGCGGGTGTGGTCGCAATGATAGCCGAACAGGCGCTCCACCAGCGTCCCCACCGCGCCGCGCTTCAGGGTCATGCGCACGGCGATGTTGGAATCCACGTGCCAGCCGCTGACCATGCGCTCGTCGAAGCCGTGGATGGCCTCCAGGTCGCGGCGCAGGAACAGCTGGAAATCGCCGGGTGCGTCATAGCGGATGGTGGGGTTGCCGTAGGTGATCTCGTTCAGGTGGAATCGCCGGCCATAGTCGCGCAGCCGCGCCAGATTGCCCGCCGCGTCGGTGCGGTCGAAAGACTCCCACAGCGCCTCGGGCAGCTCGAAGCGCGGCAGGTGGTACCAATGGTCGGGCAGGTCGGCGCACAGGTCGGACAGGCTGGCCCCGGCGGCGCGCGGCACCAGCAGCATGTCCGGATTGGTGGACAGCACCCAGCGGTTGGCCGGATCGGCGCGGCGGATGGCAATGTTGCGCGACACCGGCTCCAGGGCCACCAGATGGGTGGACAGGCGGAACCGCTCGTGATGGCGCGACCGCACCCGGAGCACGCGCATCAGTCGGCGTGCGCGCGGTGTCAGGGTGTCGGCGATGGCCTCGGGGAAGGTGGGCAGGTCGTCCTGGCTGTTGTAATCGACGAAGACGATCTCGTCCCCCTCGGCCGTCAGCACCTCGGCGATGGCGTTCAGGCTGATGGCGGCCCGCTTGTGCAGGTTGTAGCCATGGGAATCGTTGCGGCCATAGACGATGACGGACAGCATGGGCGCCCCGTCACACCGGCCGGGCGGTAATCAGCAGGTGCCAGCCCAGCGTGGTCTCCAGGGCGTGGAACATCTCGGCCGGCATGGCCTTGAACCAGGGCTGCAACTCGTATTCGTACTTCACGTACTTCTCGATCACGTAGGGGAAGATGTGACCCTGGCGCATCTCGACCGGCTCGAACCACGGCGCCAGCAGGGCGCGCACTTCGTCCTTCGTGTAGGTGAAGGCGATGGGGCAGCCGCTCTGCGCCTCCGGCTGGTCCAGCCCCGCCTCGATCATGGCCGCCTTCCACGAGTTGCGGGCGTAGAGCATGATCCGCAGCTCGCCGTCGGGCCGCACCAGCTTGCGCAGTTCGGCGATGGCCTGGCGTGGATCAGGGGTGTGGTGCAGCACCCCGAAGGAATAGACCAGATCAAAGGAAGCCGGCGGGAACAGCGAGGACACCGTCTCGACATTGCCCTCGTGAAAATCGCCCTTCAGGCCGAACACCTCGAAGCGCCGACGCGCGAGATCCAGGCTGGCCCGCGACAGCTCCACCGCCGCATAATCCGCCCCGGCGCGGGCGAAGTTGATCGCGTCGGTGCCGATGCCGCAGCCGATCTCCAGCACCTTCTTGCCTGCCCATCGCTCGAACTGGGCGAAGCCGGGAATGTGCGGTTCGACGAAGTATTTGCGCTGCTCGACCTCGTCGAAATACTCGCGCGTGCCCACCTCGCGGGGCGAGTGGCGGACGTTGCAGGGGCGCCGGTTCCAGTAATCGCGCACTTCGTCGAGAGTGGCTTCGGTCATGTCCTCACCATAGCTTTAGATATTACCGGTCTTGGTATCCTGCACCGCCTGCGGCACCAGCGGGGTGGCCTGAGACCGCAAATACAGCTGATCGAAAAATGAACACCAAACTCGTCGGCTGTTCTCACCTTGCCGCGCAACCACTTCACCGTCAACTCCGTGCTGGGGGCGTCACCACCCCGGCGCCAGTGCAAGGGGCGGGGCGGCGATCCTGGCCTTCTCTCTGTGTTATGGGGGAGCCTTCCGCAGCATCTCAAAAATAGGGTGGTGGCCTATGTCAATGCGCATATCGCTGATGGCATAATGTAAGAAATTACGATCTCAAGGTCTATTGTCGTCACAAATCACTACTTTCAGGGGTGGCTTGGTTGGGGGTACATTGATTCGACGTAGGTTTTAGGGCGGCCATGGGGCGGGGATGGGACCTGCACGGTGACCGTTAGCGTCGGGTGAGGATTTATGTCGACGGATTTGATCCAGGAGAAGAAAGGCGCCCTAGCAACGGTCGTCGCCCAAGAGGGCTTGCCCAAACCGACGCTGTTGCCTTCGCCTGGTCTTGGGGCTTGGTTGCGGCAGGCTGGGGGGACGCTTGCGTTCACCTCCTACCAGACCGCGCGTCTGTTTTTCCTCTCGGCGGATGAAACCGGGCAGACCGTGGCACAGGAGCGTATCGTCGGAACGGCCATGGGCATGGCCATCGACAGCAGCGCCATGTGGGTCAGCAACAAGGAACAGGTGTGGCGTTTTTCCAATGTTGGCCCGCGGACCATCAAAGGGGAGGAATGGCAAGCGGTCTATGTGCCGCGCAAGGGCCATTTCCTGGGCGCCTGCGATACCCACGACATCCTTTCCGCCGCAATCATCGGCGGCGTGCGTCATGAACTGGTGTTCGTCAATACCCTGTACAGCTGCATCGCCGCCATCGATGACCATTGCGCCTTCCGGCCCTTGTGGAAGCCCAGCTTCGTCACCGCCCTGTCGCCCGAGGACCGTTGCCACCTGAACGGCATGGGCACCCGCGACGGTGAAATCGCCTATGTCACCCTGTGCGGCGAGTTCGACACGCCCCTTGGCTGGAAGGCGGTCAAAAACGGCGGCGGCATGGTGATCGACATCCGTGACAATTCCGTGCTGTGCCGCGGGCTGTCCATGCCGCACAGCCCGCGCTGGCACAACGGCCGCCTGTGGCTGTTGAATTCCGGTGACGGCGATTTCGGATATCTGGACGGTGACCGCTTCGTGCCGGTCACCCAATGCCCCGGTTTCGCGCGGGGCCTGTGCTTTGTCGGCGATTATGCCGTCATCGGCTTGTCCCAACTGCGTGACAACACCTTTGCGTCCGGCCTGTCCATCAAGGATCGGCTGGAAAAGGCCCATATCCCGCAGCGCTGCGGCCTGATCGTCGTCGATCTGAACACCGGCAGGATCGTTCACTGGCTGACCATTCAGGGCGTGGTGACGGAACTGTACGACGTCGGATTTCTGCCGGGCATCACCCGGCCCTATACCCCGGGTTTTTCCGAACCCGAACTGCAACGCCAGGTCATTCACCTGACCCCCGGCGTTTTCCCGTTCGCAAAGCCGCGCCCGGCTGCGGACGGCACCGAAAAAGCCCTGTCCACTCCCTCTCGGGAAGGAACACCTCAATGACCGCCATGCTCCGCCCCACCAAGCCCCATCGTTCCGGCATCTCGTTCCGCATCCTGGCGCTGGAACCCCGCATGATGTTCGATGGTGCCGCCGCTGGTGACGTGGCCGACAAGACGGCCGCGGACAGCAAGGTTGCGGATACTGCGGCCCCTGCCGCCACGTCCACTACCGACACCAGCGCCAAAAGCACGGCTGCGGCGGCCGAGACGGAGAAGTCCACCGCCACGGCGACCGTGGTGCACTGGAACGGGCAGGTGTCCACCGATAGCACCGGCACCCGGAACGAAGTGGTTGTGGTGGATACCACCGTTGCCGACTGGCAGACGCTGGTCGCAGGCATCAATCCCAACATTCCGGTCATCCTGCTGACCCCCGACAGCAACGGCTATGGCGAGTTGGAGGTGCTGGCCCAGATCATGAGCCAGTTCCACGACCTGGACGCCATCCATCTGGTGGCCGAGGGCCGTACCGGTGCCATTCTGTTGGGCAAAGAAGTCATCTGGAACGGCGATGTCACTGCCGCCACGCCCTATCTGTCGGTCGTCGGCGCCGCGCTCAAGGATGGCGGCGACTTCATGCTGTATTCGTGCTCGGTCGCCAAGTCGGACGGCGGCAAGGCTTTCGTCGACAGCTTCGCCCGTGCCCTGGGCGACGTGGATGTTGCCGCCTCGACCGATCTGACCGGCCCGACCCGCCTGGGCGGCGACTGGGATCTGGAATACACCACCGGGGATATCGAAACCGTACTGCCCTTCACCCTACAGGGCATGCAGGACATCAGCCATTGCCTGGGCTGCACAATGGATAGCGCGAAAAACAAGGTTTACCTCAATGGCACCCTGCTGGCGCATTTCCCGAGCGGTGGTACCGACTGGGTTGTCGATAGCACGTTCCATGTGGATTTGCCGCCTGTCTTAACGGCCTCTGCCGGTCAGACTTTTGGACAGGATCTCTATCTTGGTCCTTTCGGCGATGGCCAAGGCCAAAGCGCGATCGACAATATCGTGGAGTGCCAGGCCCCTGCCGGTCCCACCTTCTCCTCGGGAACGACGGCAAATTTTGCTGAGAATGGGACGGGCACGGTCTATACGGCGGCGGCGACAGGAAGCGGCACCATCACTTATTCGCTGAATGGTGGCGCCGATTCGACCAAGTTCAGCATCAATTCCACCACCGGCGTGTTGACCTTCGTCCCGGCCGACTCGTCTCCCGACTTTGAAAACCCGGCCGATGCGGATCACAACAACACCTATCTGGTGATCATCCGCGCCACCGACAGCAGCAACAATACCACCACCGACCAAACGGTGACGGTCACGGTCACCAACGTGAACGAGGCGCCGACCATCACTTCGGGCGCCACCGCCACTTTCGCCGAGAACGGCACCGGCACGGTCTATACCGCCACGTCCTCCGACCCGGACGCGGGCGCCACCAAGACCTATTCCATCTCGGGCGGTGTCGATTCGGCCAAGTTCAGCATCAATTCCAGCACCGGTGCGCTGACCTTCGTCGCAGCGCCCAATTACGAGAGCCCGACCGATACGGGGGGCGACAATATCTACGACGTCGTCATCCAGGTGTCGGATGGCTCGCTGACCGCCACCAAGGCGGTGGCGATCACCGTCACCAACGTGAACGAGGCCCCCACCTTCACCTCGGGCACCACCGCCAATTTTGCCGAGAATGGCAACGGCACGGTCTATACCGCCACCTCGTCCGATCCGGATAGTGGTGCCACCGCCAACTATTCCATCGTCGTCGGCGGCGATTCGGCCAAGTTCTCCATCGATACCAACACCGGCGCGCTGACCTTCGTCGGGTCGCCCGACCGTGAGAACCCGACCGACAGCGACCATAACAACACCTATGTGGTCACCGTGCGGGTGTCGGACGGTCTCAATACCACCGACCAGACCGTCACCGTGACGGTGACCGACGTCAATGATACTGCCCCGGTCGTCACCAGCAATGGCGGCGGTGCCACCGCCTCGGTCAACGTGGCGGAAAACTCGACGGCGGTGACGACCGTGACCGCCACCGATGCCGACAGCAGCGGTACGCTCAGCTATTCCATCGCGGGCGGTGCCGATTCCGCGCTGTTCGCCATTAATTCCAGCACCGGCGTGCTGAGCTTCGTCTCGGGCCGTGACCGCGAGACTCCGTCCGATTCCGACGCCAACAATACCTATGTGGTGCAGGTTCAGGTTTCCGACGGAACCCAGACCACCACCCAGACCATCACGGTGACCATTACCGACGTCAATGAATTCTCTCCCACTATCAGCAGCAATGGCGGCGCCGGTACGGCGGCGGTGTCGGTGGTCGAGAACTCGACGGCGGTGACCACGGTGACCGCCACCGATGGGGATGCTTCGCCCAGCCTGAGCTATTCCATCTCGGGCGGTGCCGATGCCGCCAAGTTCGCCATCAATGCCGCCACCGGCGTGTTGACCTTCGTCTCGGGACCGGATTTCGAGAACCCGACCGACAGCGACACCAACAACACCTATGTGGTGACGGTGCGGGTCTCGGACGGCACCAACACCGCCGACCAGACCATCACCGTGACGGTGACCGATACCAGCAACGAAAATCCGCCGGTCATCACCAGTAATGGCGGCGGCGCCACGGCGTCGATCAACGTTGCGGAAAACTCGACGGCGGTGACCACGGTGACCGCCACCGATGCCGATGTCGGGGCGACCCAGACCTATTCCATCTCGGGCGGTGCCGACGCCGCCAAGTTCACCATTAACGCCACCACCGGCGTGCTGAGCTTCGTTTCGGCCCCCGACCGCGAGAACCCGACCGACAGCGACGCCAATAACGCCTATGTGGTCATCGTCCAGGTCTCGGACGGGCTGAACACCGCCACTCAAACCCTCACGGTGACGGTGACCGACGTCAACGACACCGCGCCGACGATCTCCAGCAATGGCGGCGGCGCCACGGCTTCGGTCAATGTGGCGGAAAACGCGACGGCGGTGACCACGGTGACGGCCACCGATGCCGACACCACCGGGACCCTCAGCTATTCCATTACCGGCGGCAGCGATTCGGCCAAATTCGCCATCAATTCCAGCACCGGTGTTCTGACGTTCGTCTCGGGCCAGAATTTCGAGGCCCCGTCCGATTCCGACACCAACAACACCTATGTGGTGCAGGTTCAGGTTTCCGACGGAACTCAAACCACCACCCAGACCATCACGGTGACCGTCACCAACGTCAATGAATTCACCCCCGCCATCACCAGCAATGGCGGCGGCGCCACGGCGGCGATCAATGTGGCGGAGAACACGACGGCGGTGACCACGGTGGCCGCCACCGACGCGGATGCGGGCGCCAGCCTGAGCTATTCCATCGTCGGCGGTGCCGATCAGGCCAAGTTCGCCATCAATGCCGCCACCGGCGTGCTGACCTTCGTCTCGGCGCCTGATCGCGAAGCACCGACCGACACTGGCAGCGACAACACCTATGTGGTCCAGGTTCAGGTTTCCGACGGAACTCACACCACCACCCAGACCATCACGGTGACCATCACCGACGGCGATCCGCCGACCGCCTCGGGCACGGCGCTGACGCCGCCCAAGGGCACCGAGAACACAGCCTACACCTATGCTTTGCCCGCAGGCTCGTTCACCGATAGCGATGTGGGGGATACCCTGACCTATACGGCCAGCGGATTGCCCTCGGGTCTGACCATCGACGGCACGACCGGCGCCGTCAGCGGCACCCCCAGTGCGGGCGGAACCTTCTCGGTGGTTATCACAGCCACCGACAGCACCGGCCTTACCGCCACCAAAGCCATGACCATCGTCATCGACGGTGCCCCGACTTCGGCCACCACCGCCGCGCCGAAGGTGGAGGCCGCCCTCCCCACCCCCGCTGGGAACGGCGGGGAAACCGCCACCGGCACGGGTGACGGCGACAGTGCGGGGTTGGTGACCTCGGTGCTTGAAACCACGGTCAACGACAAACCCGCCGGGATGGAAACGGTGGTCCGCACCGTGACCCTGGCGCCGTCCGATTCCGCCGGTGCGGGTTTCAGCCTGAACACTGGCACCGGCACCGGCTCTGGCGGCTTGGGCGGTGGTTTGGGCGGCGGCATCACCTCGGCGCTGGGCGACACCCGGTCCTCGGGGACCGGCGGCACCTTCCAGGTGGCCTTGGCGGGCCGCGCGCCGGGCGGTGGCGATGCCCTGGTGGTCAACACCCGCGTGCCCGATGCGTCCTTCGATCCCGGAACGCGCATTTCGGTGACGGTGCCGGGCGACGCTTTCGCCCATACCCGCGCCGATGCCACGGTGACGCTGAGCGCCACGCGCGGCGACGGTGCGGCGCTGCCGGGCTGGATGAACTTCAACCCGCGCACCGGCACCTTCGAAGGTACGCCGCCGCCCAATTTCCGGGGCGAGGTGGTGGTCAAGGTCACCGCCCGTGATGGCGATGGCCGCCAGGTGGTGCAGACCTTCAAGATCGTGGTCGGCCAGGGGCAGGGCTCTGCCGCGCCCGATGGCGGCGGCGAGGGCCGGTCGCAGGGGGCGCCCGGGCGCAGCGGCGATCTGGGACCGGATGGCAAGCTGGCGGCCAAGGGCGCGGGGCGTCCCGGCCTGACCGAACAATTGCGGCAAATGAGCTTCAAGGGGGGCGTGGCGCGTCACATCGCCATGTTCGATACCATCACGCGCGGCGACAAGGTCGCGTAACGGGCTGTAGGAAAAAGGGGATTGGAATGATGTTGTCCGTGATCAGCGCCAAGCGGTTGTTGGCCTCGGTTTCCCTGATGGCTCTGCTGGCGGCCTGCGCCGTCACGCCCGAGCCGTTCACGGCCGAGCAGATGAAGCAGAACGCCCAGGACGACCGCGGTGAGATGTTCCAGAAGGGGGAGGCGCTGTCCGGTCCGCTGACGGTATCCGACGCCATCGCGCGCGCGCTGAAGTATAATCTGGACCGCCGCGCCAAGGTGATGGAGGAGGGGCTGGCCCTGGGCCAGACCAAGGTTGACCGCTGGGATCTGCTACCCAAGCTGACGGCCAATGCGGGCTATACCTACCGCTCCAATCCCAACGCCACGGTGTCGCGCGACGTCAAGACCGGACAGGATGGCACCAGCTATTCCTATTCCGCCGACCCGCGCGCCGTGACCGCCGATCTGGGGCTGTCGTGGAACGTGCTGGATTTCGGCCTGTCCTACTTCACCGCCAAGCAGAACGCCGACCGCGCGCTGATCGCCACCGAGCGCAAGCGCAAGACCGTGCACAATCTGGTGCAGGAGGTGCGCTTCGCCTTCTGGCGTGCCGCCGCCCACCAGGAACTGAGGGGTGACGTGGAAAAGGCGGTGGCCGAGGCCAAGGTGGCGCTGGACCGTGCCCGCACGGTGGAGCGTGAGAACCTGCGCGCCCCGGCCGAGGCCCTGCGTTATCAGAAAAGCCTGCTGGAAACCCTGCGGCAGCTGACCGCCATCCAGCAGGAACTGAGCACCGCCGAAATCGAGCTGGCGGCGCTGATCAACGTGCCGCCGGGCACCACGCTGGCGCTGGACGTTCCGGCCGAGATGAAGGTGCCGGGCTGGGCGCTGAGCCTGGAGCAGATGGAGGAAAAGGCCTTCCTGAACAATGCCGATCTGCGCGAGCAGGGCTATCTGGCCCGGATCGCCGTGGACGACACCCGCAAGGCCATCACCCGGCTGTTCCCCGGCATCACGCTGAGCACCAGCCGCCAGTACGACCACAATTCGTTCCTGATGGACAACCATTGGTACGAGGCGGGGGCCAAGCTGAGCTGGAACCTGATGAATCTGGTGTCGGCGCCGGATACCCTGGCCTATGCGGACAGCAACGAGCAGGTGGTGAAATCCCGCCGTCTGGCGTTGCGCATGGCGGTGCTGGCCCAGGTGCATGTGGCCGAACGGCAGTACCAGAACGCCGTCAGCCAGTACGAGCAGTCGGACGAATTGTGGAAGGTGGACAAGCGCCTTTACGAATTGTCCGAGGCCCGGTCCGCCAATGACGCCCAGGGCATGTTGGAACGGGTGGCGGGCCGCGCCTCGGCCATCGCGTCGCAGCTGCGCCGTTTCCAGACCTACGCCCAGGTCGAGCAGGCCTATGCCAAGATGCAGTCCAGCATCGGCCAGGATCTGATGCCCGACAGCGTCGCCAGCCATGATCTCAAGGACCTGTCGGCGGCGGTCGCCAAGCGTCTGGAGAATTGGGGCAAGGCCGAGGAAAGCCCGGCGCCGGAACTGGTCAAGGACGAACCGGCCAAGTCCGACATCGAAACCGCCCAGCCCGGTGGGGAATGGTTCGCTGAACCGGCCAAGGTGGCGATTTCCACGCAGAACCCGGCTGCCCGATGAGGGTAGTCAGGGCTGTCGTTCTGGTCCTGGCGGCGGCGGTGCTCATGCCCGCCGCCGTTGGCGCTCAGGAATTGCGGGCACAATTGTCGCCCCATGACTTCACCACCCTGGCGGCGGAGATCGGCGCCAAGGTGGAGCGGATTTCGGTGCGCGAGGGCGACCGGTTCAAGAAGGGCGATACCCTGATCGCCTTCGACTGCTCCATCCAGCGGGCGCAGGTGGCCGAGGCCAAGGCGGCGTTGAGCGCCGCCGACAAGACCGTGTCGGTCAATTCCCGTCTGCTGGAATTGCAGACCATCGGCAAGCTGGAAAGCGATCTCGCCCAGGCGGAACGGGACAAGGCCCGCGCCAAGCTGGACGCCAGCGGCGCCGTTCTTGGCAAATGCACGGTGCCCGCGCCGTTCAACGGCCGCGTGGTGGAACAGAAGGTGCGGTCGCAGCAATTCGTCCAGCCCGGTCAGGCCCTGCTGGACATCCTGGACGATTCGGTGCTGGAACTGGATTTCGTCATCCCCAGCAAGTGGCTGGTGTGGCTGAAGCCCGGACATGCCTTCCAGGTCGCCATCGATGAGACCGGCAAGACCTATCCGGTCAAGATGACCCGCGTCGGCGCCCGCATCGATCCTGTCAGCCAATCGGTGAAGGTCACCGGCGCCATCGGCGGCAGCTATCCCGAGCTGAGTGCCGGAATGAGCGGCAAAGTCCTGCTGACGCCCCCGCAGGGGCAATAGCGTGGACCGGCGCCCGAGGACCTGACATGACCGATTTGATCCATGCCTGGCTGGAGCTGGAACACCGCCTGCTGGAAGCCCGGCGGCCGGTGGAAGCGGCGTTTTCCGCGGTCAATCTGGGCCATTCCCTGGTGCCCTACCGGCAGGCGGCGCTGTGGCGGCCCGACGGTGGCGTGATGGCGTTGTCGGGCGCCGCTGCGGTCGAACAGGGCTCCCCCTATCTGCTGTGGCTGAACAAGGTGTTCCAGCATCTGGCGGGCAGTCCCGCCCGGCTGCTGACCGCCGCCGACATTCCCGCCGCCCTGGCCGAACAATGGGCCGACTGGCTGCCCGAACACGCCATGCTGTTGCCCGCCGATGACGGCCTGCTGCTGTTCGTGCGGGAAGAGGCCTTCACCGCCCAGGACGTCGCCTTGCTGGAACGGCTGGCGCTGTTGACCGGGCTGTCGCTGCGGGCGTGGACGCCCAAGCGGTTGCGTCTGCGCCTGCCGCGCGGGCGCAAGGCGTGGATGGCGGCGGCGGCCATCGTGTTGGCCGCGCTGTTCCCGGTGACCGGCTCGGTGCTGGCCCCGGCCGACAGCGTCGCCGCCCACCCGGTGGTGGTCCGCGCGCCGCTGGACGGTGTGATCGATACCCTGGCGGTCCGGCCCAACGATCATGTGAGCGAAGGTCAGCCGCTGTTCGCGCTGGATGCCACCACGCTGGTGGGCCGTCTGGACGTGGCGCGCCAGCAACAGGCCACGGCCGAGGCGGAATACCGCCAGGTCGCCCAGGCCATGGTGTTCGATTCCAAGGCCAAGGCTCAGGTGGCGATCCTGTCGGGCAAGGCGGAGGAAAAAGCCGCCGAGGTCCGCCTGCTGGAAAGCCATTTGGCCCGCATCGCGGTCAAGGCGCCACGCGCCGGGATCGCGGTCTTCGACGATGCCTCGGAATGGACCGGCCGCCCGGTCAATGTCGGGCAGAAGGTCATGGACGTGGCCGACGAGACCGACACCGAAATCGAGGCGTGGGTATCGGTGGCCGATGTGGGCGAGGTGCAGGTCGGCGGCCCGCTGACTCTGTTCCTCAACACCGCGCCGCTGTCGCCGCTGAAGGCCAAGGTGCGGTCCATCGCCTACGAGGCCTCGGCCCGGCCCGACGCCACAATCGCCCATCGCGTCCGCGCCACCCTGGAGGACGGGACCGCCAAACCCCGTCTGGGCCTGAAGGGAACGGCGCGCATCGACGGCGATACCGTGCCGCTGGTGTGGTGGCTGTTCCGCCGTCCACTGTCCATTGCCCGCCAGTTCCTGGGCTTCTGACCATGGCCGCGCTGGCGCTGCCCGATCTGCGTGACGAACTGGCGATCCTGCCGGGTCCGGCCGCCGATGATGGTTCGCCGACCTGGACCCTGCACGACCCGCTGGCCAACCGTTATTTCCGCCTGCCCTGGCCGGTGTTCGAGGTTCTGAGCCGCTGGCATCTGAGCGAGCCGCAGGCGGTGGTCGAGGCGGTGTGCCGCGAGACCACCCTGCATGTGGAAATGGACGACGTGCTGAACGTGGTCGAATTCATGGCGCACAGCCAGTTGCTCAAGGCCAGGACCGGCAAGGACGTGGACCGCCTGGTCCTGCAATACGATGCCGCCAAGACGTCGTGGGCCACCTGGCTGCTGCATCATTACCTGTTCTTCCGTATCCCCCTGGTGCGGCCCAACCAGTTCCTGGACACGCTGTTGCCCATTGTGCGCTGGTTGGGTGGTCCCGGCTTTCGCTGGGCCACCCTGGCGGCGCTGGCATTCGGCCTGTTCTTCGTGATCCGCCAATGGGACAGCTTTCGCACCACGTTCGTGGACAATCTGTCCGCCACCGGTCTGGTGGCCTTCGGCATCGCCCTGGGCTTCGCCAAGATCGTCCATGAGCTGGGCCACGCCCTGACCGCCAAATCCTACGGCCTGCGGGTGCCGACCATGGGCGTGGCCTTTCTGGTGATGATGCCGGTGCTGTACACCGACGTGAACGAGGCCTGGACCCTGAACGAACGGCGACAGCGGCTGATGGTGGGGGGGGCGGGCATCCTGTCGGAACTGACCATCGCCGCCTGGGCCACCCTGGCCTGGGGGGTGTTGCCCGACGGCACGGCGCGGAGCATGGCCTTTATCCTGGCCACCACCACCTGGATCAGTTCCTTGCTGATCAACCTGTCGCCGTTCATGCGGTTCGACGGCTATTTCCTGGCCATGGACGCGTTGAACCAGCCCAATCTGCACCCGCGCAGTTTCGCCTTGGCGCGCTGGCATCTGCGCGAATTCCTGTTCGACCTGGGCGAGCCGGTGCCCGAAGTGCTGTCGCCGTGGACGCGCGGCTGGATGATCGCCTTTGCCTGGGCTGTGTGGATATACCGTCTGCTGCTGTTCCTGGGCATCGCGGTCCTGGTCTATCATTTCTTCATCAAAGTGGTCGGTATCCTGCTGTTCGCCGTCGAGATGGGGTGGTTCGTGCTGAGGCCGTTCTGGATGGAATTCGCCGAATGGGGCAAGCGGTACAAGGTCATCCGGCGGCGGCGCCGCAGCCTTTTGCCGCTGTCCGTGCTGGTGTTGGCGGTCTTGGTGCTGGTGGTGCCGTGGAACGGCCGTGTCTCGGCTCCGGCCATGCTGAAGGCGGAACGCCACGCCTTGGTTTATGCTCCGGCCCCGGCCCAATTGGTGGCGCTGCTGGTGGAGCAGGGGCAGGAGGTCATTGCGGGCGCCACCGTCGCCCGGCTGGATAATCCCGATCTGGAACACCGGCTGTCCATGACCGCCCGCCGCATCGGCGTGCTGAAATACGAATTGTCCTCAGTCGGTTTCGAGGACACCTTCCGCACCCGCGCCAAGGCCATTGTCGAGGAGCTTGAAGGCGCCATCGCCGAGCGGGCGGCGCTGCTGGCCGACCAGCGGCGGTTGGAGCTGATTGCCCCCTTGAGCGGCACTGTCGGCGACCTGTCGATGACGGTGCAGCCGGGGCAATGGATCAGCTCGCGCGATCCGTTGCTGAGCATCGGCAGCGGCGCCCAGGCCGAGGCCTATGTGGCGGAAACCGATCTGCCCTATCTGTCGGTCGGGGACGAGGCGGCGTTCATTCCCGAAAGCCGGGCCGCCCGCATCACCGCGCGGGTTGCCGCCATCGACCGCGTCGCGGTGTCCACCCTGACCGAGCCGTCTCTGGCCGTGCCTTACGGCGGCACCATTCCTGCCCGCTTTTCCGACAAGGCGCTGATTCCCGACACCGCCGTCTATCGGGTACGATTGGCCCTGGACGGCATCAGTTCGGTTGCCGTGCCGTTGCGCGGGCAAGTCCATATCGCCGGAAACCGGCGATCCTTGCTTGGCCACGCTTTGCAAAGCGTCGCCGCCATCCTGATCCGTGAATGGGGAATGTAACCATGCGCAAGCCCACCATCTTCGCTACTCTCGCCCTGTCAGCTCTGCTGGCGGCGTCGCCGGTCCTGGCCCAGCCGAAATCCTCGGATGCCGACATCGCCGTGCAATCGGCCCGCCTGGAAACCCTGCGCGCCCGTGCCGCCATGGCGCCGTCCACCACCACCGGCAGCACCTTGATCGAGGCCGAGAGCTTGCTGCGCCAGTTGCGTCAGGCATCGCCGGACAAGCGTCCCGCCCTGGGGTCGCAGCTTGATGCCGCCCTGGGCCGTCTTGAACTGGAAATCGACAGCGCCAACCGCAATCGCTGATTCCGGCGTCTGGTCCCGAACGCGCCCCGGTTCGCCGGGGCGCTTTTTTTGTGTCACATTCTTACATGGTGTGATGATAAGAATCGCTACACTATTTCCTGAAATCTGATTGGATGATCTATCTCAAACATGGTATGCATTCTGTCTCTATACAATTAAAGATATGGCATTTCATATCTGGGTTTGATGGGGGGGAATATGAAAATCACGTCCCTGCTGGATGGCGTCACCGCGGCCGATATTCAGTTGGATCCGTATCCCCACATCTTCGTACCCGATGTCCTGGACGCCGACACGGCGCGGGCGTTGGGCGAAAGCTTTCCTCCGTTCTCGATGATCGGCTGGGAGAATGGCTGTCCGCCGCCCAGCAATGCCCGGTTCCAATTGTCGGCATCGGTGATGCAGGGGTCTGATACCATTCCCCAGGTGTGGAAGGATTTCTCGGCGCTGCACAGTTCGCCTGCTTTCTTCGAGCAGGTGGCGGCGTTGTTCAAGGATCATTGGCCCCAGGAATTGCTGCAAACCCTGGGCGGGTCGCTGTCGGGCCATTCCATGGGCCTTATCATGCGGAACACGTTCGACGAGTGCCGCATCCTTCAGGATGCCCGGGTCGAGATCAATACGCCGGTCACCAAAGGCCCCAGTTCGTCGCGCGGCGCCCATCTGGACACGCCGAACCGGTTGTTCACCTGTCTCTACTACCTGCGCAGCCCCGAGGACGACGCCATCGGCGGTGACCTCGAGCTGTTCCGGTGGAAGGGCGAGCCGCCCGCCAAGATCGAATGCTACAACCTGCCCGCCGATTCGGTCGAGGTGGTGAAGACCATTCCTTACCGCGCCAACCAGATGGTGATCTTCCCGCAGGGGATCAACGCCGTGCATGGCGTCGGTATCCGTCATCCGACACCGCACACCCGGCGCTATGTGTTCATCAGCGCGGAAATCGGCGAGGATTGGCTGAAATCGCCCACCGCTGCCCAGGCGGCATAACGGATTCCGGCTATGCGCCTGTTCGTTCACGGTATGCAATCCAGCGGCGCCACCGCCTTTACCCTGTTCCTGGCTCAGCGCCCGGATTGTCTGGCGCTGGTGGACATTCCCAACAATTTCGCCGCGCCGCGTATCGGCCGCACGCTGACCAAGGATATGGTGGTCAAAGCGGTGATCACCACCGCCTATCCGGTCGCAGTGCACATGGAGCGGTTCCGCCCGGACCGCACGATCCTGCTGCTGCGCGACCCGCGCGACAATTACCAGAGTCTGAGCAGCAAGAACTACCGTAACTATTCGGGTCTGATGGACGAGAAATTCGTCCTGTTGGATCAAATCTTCGCCGATCGCGGCAATTTCGACGCGGTCATTCATTACGAGGATTTCGTCGCCCGCTCGCCCCGGGTCATCGATACGGTGAATGCGCTTGGATGGGCCGTCGATGAAGGGCATTACACCTACACCCGCCGCCATGACGAAATTTTCGGCGCCCTGCTGGATGATCTGCCGGAATTGTACCAATCCATGGAGATGGTCTTCGGCAACGTGCGCGGAAAAGAGGTGGATGCCAAATTCCGCGATAAGGCACGCGACGCGGCGCTAGAAGAGAGGCTGCACGCCCTGTGTCCTAGAGTGCTGGAACATTACAAGAAACGCACGGCACCGTGACAGTTTAAGAACTGGGGAATGGCACCGGGAATAACCGATTCGCAAGGCTCTTTTCCGATTCGGCAAGAGAAGGGGCTTCGATTTTGCTGCGGATGCGAATTCGGGTGTGCGTATCTTTTGCATGTATACAACATATTGTTGAACAACTTATTTTAAGCTGTCCAGCGTCGTGATATACGATAGGTAGATGAAAAAAAGCGGTAATCCCGTTTTGGTCATCTTTATGTCGATGCGTAATCTCGATGCGGAGGCCCGTTATGGGAGACTGGTTCATCGGAGAAATCCGGCTTTTCAGTGTGTCCTGGAATCCCCAGGATTGGCTGTTGTGTGATGGCAGCCTTCAACAGATCTCACCCAACCAAGCCCTGTATTCCCTGCTCGGAACCACCTATGGGGGCGATGGGAAGACCACTTTCGCCCTGCCCGATCTGCGGGGGCGGACCATTGCCGGCACGTCCATGACCGACGCGGCCTTCTTGCGGGGCAAGAAAGGCGGCAGCGAAACGGTGGTTTTGACCGAGGGGCAGGTTCCCCAGCATCAGCACGCCTTTATGGCGAATTCGGGCGCGGGGACCATTACCACGATTGCCGCGGGCGTCACCATCGCCACGGTTTCGCCGAGCACACCCGTTCCGCAGGCGCCAGCCATCTTCACCGATCAGGTCAGTTCTCCAAAAACCAAGCTCAATTCCGGAACGATCGGCGTGGCCGGTGCCTCGGCCGGACATCCCAATATGCAGCCGTCACTGGTTCTCAATTACTGCATCGCCCGTTCCGGCATCTATCCACCCCGCAACTGAGCGAGCTGATGGCGTAACGACATCTGTTGGAGATTGACGATGAGCGATTATTACGTTGGTGAAATCCGGATTCTGGCGGCCCCGAACGGCCTGGCGCCGCTGGACTGGCTGTTGTGCGACGGCGCGGTGTTGAATATCAACCAGTATCAGCCGCTTTACTCCTTGATCGGCACGACCTATGGCGGTAATGGCACCACCACTTTTGCCTTGCCCGATCTGCGGGGCCGTTTGCCCGTGGGGCAAGGGAACGGCCCGAACCTGACGAGCCGCGTCATGGGGCAGGCTTTCGGTTTTGAGCAGGCACCCGTTTCCGTTCAGGCCCTGCCCGCGCATACCCATGCCTTCAACACTCTGAACGTCGCCGCGAACACTGTGACCGTTTCCCTGGGTGTCGCCTTTGCCAACACCACGTCGCCGGCGCTTGGGTACCTGAAGGACGGCTTGGGCACGAGCGGCGGCACGGTTAGTGCGTTGGACAGTGAATCCGTGAGCAGCGTCGGCAGCGGCCAGGGCCACAACAACGTCATGCCCTGTGCCACCGTGAACTTCATCATCTGCTGGCAGGGGCTGTACCCGCAGCGGTCCAACTAACGGAAGGAGCAAAACATCATGGATGCCTATATCGGCGAAATTCGTTCCTTCGCGTTTGGCTTTACTCCCGAAGCCTGGCTCCCCTGCAACGGGCAAATCGTCAGTGCGGGCCAGTTTCAGGCGCTTTATGCCCTGCTCGGAAATACCTATGGTGGCAGCGCCCAGGCCCGGACCTTCGGCCTGCCCAATTTTCAGGGCATGGCCATGATCGGCATGGGGAGCGGCGTCAGCCTGACTACCCGTCTCATGGGGAAGAAATACGGCACCGGCACCGAAACGTTGAGTAGCACGGCATATCTGGCGCCGCACAATCACGCGGCTAACGTCATGGTGCCAGCGGCAGGATCGAACGTTCAGGCCAACGCCCTGGAGGCGCCGGTCGCGGGTTCGTCCTGGCTGTCTCAGCTCGGCCTGCTTAAGGATCCGACGCATTATAAGTATGCGAAGCCCTATTTGGCGAACTCGTCCGTCAATACCCAGCTCTCGCCGCTGACCATCGATCCGGCCTGCGGGGACCCCACCGTGGGTGTCCAGCCGCACAACAATATCCAGCCCTATCTGTCCATGGTCGTTTGCATCTGCTGGAACGGCATCTTCCCGCAGTACAACTGATCGCGGATATTTTCATGGGCGAGGGCCGCAGGGTCCTCGCCCATGGTCGTTTGCCGCAACCCAAGGACCGTGCCCCGTGCTGCCTCTTAATCTGCCCGCCGTCAGCATCACCCTGCCGCAAGCCTGGCAAGACCAGGGTATCGCCTTGCGCCCATGCCGGGACGGCGACGAGGCCTTCACGCGAGAGCTGTTCTTTTCCGTGCGTGCTCCCGAATTCGCCGTGATGGGCTGGCCCGAGCCGGTCCTGCGCGACTTCCTGGCCGGGCAGTCGCAATTGCAGAACCATCACTACACCAACGCCTATCCCAATGCCGCCAATCTGGTGGTGACCCGTCGCGGCACCGCCATCGGCAGAGTGATCCTGTATCCCAGTCCCGGCGACATCCGGGTGGTGGACATCGCGCTGCTGACCCAATGGCGGGGCAGCGGCCTGGGCGGGGCCTTGCTGGAGGCGGTCAAGCAGCAGGCCAAGGCCGCCCGCGTCAGCGTCAGCCTGTCGGTGGATTTGCATAACCCGGCGCGGCGGCTGTATCTGCGTCAGGGGTTCCTGCCGGTGCGCGACAATGGCGTCGCCCAGGAAATGCGCCTGCCCGCTTAATCCTTCAGCCAGGCGGCGATGCGCTGGGCTGCCTCGTCCACCGACAAGGCGGCGCCGTCGATGCGGATTTCCGGCTGTTCCGGCGCCTCGTAAGGGGAATCGATGCCGGTGAAGTTGGGCAGCTTTCCCGCCCGCGACTTGCGGTACAGCCCCTTGGGGTCGCGGCTTTCGCACAGCGCCAGCGGGGTATCGACGAAGACCTCGGCGAAATCACCGTCAGCGAACAGGCGGCGGGCCATGTCGCGGTCGTCGCGGAACGGCGAGATTAATGCCACCAGCACGATCAACCCTGCATCCACCATCAGCCGGGCGCATTCGGCGGCGCGGCGGACGTTCTCGACCCGGTCGGCGGCGGTGAAGCCCAAATCGCGGTTCAGGCCGCTGCGCAGATTGTCGCCGTCCAGCACATAGGTGTGGCGGCCCTCGGCGTGCAGCATCTGCTCGACCCGGTTGGCGATGGTGGACTTGCCCGCTCCCGACAGGCCGGTGAACCACAGGCAGCGCGGGCGCTGCCCCTTGGCGGCGGCGCGGGCGGCGCGATCCACGGCAAAGGCCTGGGGGTGGATGTTCTCGCCCCGGCGCAGACCATGCGCCACCATGCCGCAGGCCAGGGTGTCGCCGGTATTGCGGTCCATCAGGATGAAGCCGCCCAGATTGCGGGATTTTTCATAGGGCTCGAACACCAGCGGCCGGTCCAGGGCCAGGGTGCACAGGCCGATTTCGTTCAGCTCCAGCCGGTTGGCGGCGGCGTGTTCCAGGGTTTCCGGCTCGACCCGGTGCTTGAGCCGGGTAACGCGGCAGGGGATGGTGGCGGTGCCCAACCGCATCAGGTAATGCCGCCCCGGCAGCATGGGCTGTTCATGCATCCACACCACATGGGCGGCCAGTTGATCGTTGATCTCGGGTCGGTCCTGGGCGGCGCACAGCACATCGCCGCGCGTCACGTCCACATCCTCGGCCAGGGTGACGGTGACGGCGCGGCCGGGCTCGGCGCGGTCCAGGTCGCCATCCATGGTGACGATGCGCGCCACGGTCGACGCCTGCCCCGAGGGCAGCACCGCCACCGCATCGCCGGGACGCAGGATGCCGTCGGCGATGGTCCCGGCATAGCCGCGGAAATCCTGATGCGGCCGGATCACCGCTTGCACCGGCAACCGCCAGCCGCCGCCCGCCGGGCGCGGTATTTCGGCGGTCTCCAGATAGTCCAGCAGGGCAGGGCCGTCATACCACGGCGCCGCCATCGACCGGGCCGCCAGATTGTCGCCCAGAGCGGCGGACAGCGGCAGGCAATGATGGGTGGTGACGCCCAGGCGCCCGGCCAATTCGCGCCAGCGGGCGGCGATGCCGTCGAACACCGCGCGGTCCCATGCCGCCAGATCCATCTTGTTGACCGCGACCACCATGTGGCGGATGCCCATCAGCGCGGCGATCAGGGCGTGGCGGCAGGTCTGCGGCAGGATGCCCTTGCGCGCGTCCACCAGCAGCACCGCCAGATCGGCGGTCGAGGCGGCGGTGGCCATGTTGCGGGTGTATTGCGGATGGCCGGGGGCGTCGGCGACGATGAAGCTGCGGCGCGGCGTGGCGAAATAGCGGTAGGCCACGTCGATGGTGATCTTCTGCTCGCGCTCGGCCTGCAAGCCATCCAGCAGCAACGAGAAATCCAGCCCCTCGGCCACGGTGCCGTGGCGGCGGGAATTGGCCGCCAGGGTCAGGCGCTCGTCGTCGCGGAGGGCGCCGCTTTCGTGCATCAGGCGGCCGATCAGCGTGCTCTTGCCGTCATCCACGCTGCCGCAGCACAGGAAACGCAGGGTGTCGCGGGGCGCCATCAGAAATACCCCTCGCGCTTCTTCTTTTCCATGGAGGCGGGGCTGTCATGGTCGATCAGCCGTCCCTGGCGTTCGGACAAGGACGATTGCGCCAGTTCCGCGATGATGTCGGCGACGCTGGCCGCCGCGCTTTCCATGGCCGCCGTCAGCGGATAGCAGCCCAGGGTGCGGAAGCGGACGTGGCGCGTTTCCGGCGCTTCGCCCGCCTCCAGCGGAAAGCGCCCGTCATCCACCATCAGCCATTGTCCCTGACGCCGTACCACCGGACGCGGCGCCGCGAAGTACAACGGCACCACGGGAATATTCTCGCGGGCGATGTAGCGCCAGACATCCATCTCGGTCCAATTGGACAGGGGAAAGCAGCGGATTGACTGGCCGGGAACCATGCGGGCGTTGTACAGCGCCCACAATTCCGGCCGTTGCAGGCGCGGTTCCCAGCGGTGGCCCGGCGCGCGCAGCGAGAAGATGCGCTCCTTGGCGCGGCTGGCTTCCTCGTCGCGGCGGGCGCCGCCGAAGGCCAGGTCGAAACCGTGTTGGTCCAGGGCTTGCCGCAGGGCCTCGGTCTTCATGATGTCGGTGTGCACGGACGGCCCGTGGGTAAAGGGCGAGATGCCCTCGGCGACGCCGCGCGGATTGATGTGGACGATCAGGTCCAGCCCCAGTTCGCGCACGCGGCGGTCACGGAAGGCGATCATCTCGCGGAACTTCCAGCCGGTGTCCACATGCAGCAGCGGAAAGGGCGGCGGGGCGGGAAAGAACGCCTTCTGCGCCAGATGCAGCAGAACCGAGCTGTCCTTGCCGATGGAATACAGCATCACCGGGCGGCAGGACTGGGCCACCGCCTCGCGGATGATGTGGATCGCCTCGTCCTCCAGGCGCCGCAGGTGATCCATCGCTCCCTCGATAGCATATTTGCTGGGGATCGGGAGTATGAAGGGAAAGAATTTTGTCGTATATAACCTTTAATTGCGGTCCGACAGCTTACCCCAGTCCGACCTTGGCACGGGGGTCGTAGCCGTGGCGGGGGCCCCATTTTTCCACCAGCTTGCGGAATTCCGGGTCGTGCTCGGGCAGTACCACCTTGAGGGTGACCAACTGGTCGCCGCGGGTGCCGCCGGGACCGGCGATGCCCTTGCCCTTCAGGCGCAGCACGGCGCCGGTGTTGCTGCCGGGCGGGATGGTCACCGCCACCTTGCCGTCGATGGTCGGCACCGTCACCTTGCCGCCCATCACCGCTTCCTGAACGCTGATGGGCAGGTCCAGCAGGATGTCCAGGTCGCGCTTGGTGAAATGGGCGGGCAGATCGACCTTGATATCGATCAGCGCGTCGCCGTCGCCGCCGATGCCGGGGTTGCCCTGACCTTTCAGGCGCAGGGTCTGGCCGTCCACCGTGCCCGCCGGGATGCGGATGTCCAGCGACTTGCCTGACAGCAGGGTGATGCGCTTGGTGGTACCCTGGGCGGCCTCGGTCTGGGTGATGGTCAGGGTGTGGCGCACGTCGCCGCCGCGATTGCCGTTATCCGGCCCCTGGCGGGTGCCGCGTGCCTTGCGCCGCAGCATCTCGGCCAGGATGTCGTCCACGTTCTCGCCGAAATTGAACCCGGCCCGCGACGACCGCCCGCCGGTGCCGCCATGGGCCCGCCACGAGCGGCGGCGCTGGGCACCAGTGGCGTCGATCTCGCCATCGTCGTATTGGCGGCGGCGGTCGGAATCGGACAGGAAATCATAGGCGGCGCTGACTTCCTTGAACCGTTCCTCGGCCCGCTTGTCGCCGGGATTGAGGTCGGGATGCAGGGTGCGCGCCAGGGCGCGATAGGCCTTCTTGAGTTCTTCGTCGGAAGCGGTCTTCGCCACTCCCAGCACCTGATAAGGGTCCTTCACCACGCGCCTCTGATCAACGAAAGGGCGGCGCCCCGCTGGCGCCGCCCCTTTATGTGACAGATTTCCGCGCGGCGCGCTACTTCACCACTTTCCAGCTGCCGTCGGGCTGGCGGCAGGCGGTGCCATAGGCCTGTTCGCTGCGGCCGTCGATGGTCACGGTCGTCTGGTATTCGCGGCAGGGCTGGCCCGGCGCCGATTCGTAGGTGCGGGTCGGGGTGACGGTGCCGCCATGGCCGCTGTCGGGGTTGTTCCAGGCCACCGGCTGGCCGGTGGGCGCGGTCTCGAAGGCGCGCTGGCTGGCCTGATGGGCGTATTGCTGGTCGGCATGATCCAGCGACTTGCCGACCTCGGAACCGACGAAGGCGCCCAGCAGGGTGCCGATGGCGGTGGCGGCCAATTGGCCCTTGCCCTTGCCGAACTGGGCTCCGGCCACGGCGCCGCCGACGCCGCCCAGGATGGCGCCGCCGGTCTGCTTGGGGCCGGTATCGTTGGAGCACGCCGCCAGCAGGGCGGCGGACAGGATGACGGGGATCAGGCGGGAAAAGGGAATGCGCATGGCTCTCTCGCGTGCAGGGTTTCCGGTTATACGGGCCAGCCTTACAAGACTGTCATGGAATTGGGGCTTTTTAACCCGGCCCCGGCGGGCTAGAACTCTGGAACATTTTAAACCGCGTCCGCGCAAATCGCCATCGGTCCGAAGCCATGTCCAGCACGCCCACCGATCCCTTCGCCCTGTTCGGCCAGTGGATGGCCGACGCCGAAGCATCCGAGCCCAACGATCCCAACGCCATGGCGCTGGCTACCGCCGATGCCCAAGGGCGCCCCAGCCTGCGCATGGTGCTGCTGAAGGATGCCGGGCCGGATGGCTTCGTCTTCTACACCAATCTGGAAAGCCGCAAGGGCGGCGAACTGGCCGAGAACCCGCATGTGGCGCTGCTGTTCCACTGGAAAAGCCTGCGCCGCCAGATCCGGGTCGAAGGGCCGGTGCTGCCGGTGACCGGCGAAGAGGCCGATGCCTATTTCGCCAGCCGCGCCCGCACCAGCCAGATCGGCGCCTGGGCGTCCAAACAGTCGCGGCCGTTGCAGGGCCGTTTCGAGTTGGAGAAGCGGGTGGCGGAATACACCGCCAAATTCGGTTTCGGCGCCGTGCCGCGCCCGGCCCATTGGTCGGGCTTCCGCGTGGTGCCCGAGCGCATCGAGTTCTGGCAGGACAAGCCGTTCCGCCTGCATGACCGTTTCGTCTTCACCCGCGACGGTGACGGCTGGACCGTCACGCCGCTGTTCCCGTGACGGAGGCCGCGCCGTGACTGCCATTTCCCCGGAACAGGGCGCCCGCCTGATGCGGCTGGCCACCTATGCCTCGGTGGCGACCGCCTGCACGCTGATCGTGGTCAAGCTGGCGGCATGGGGCCTGACCGGCTCGGTCGCGCTGCTGTCCACGCTGATCGATTCCACCCTGGACGCCGCCGCCTCGCTGATCAATCTGTGGGCGGTGCGCCATGCCCTGACCCCCGCCGACCAGGAACACCGCTTCGGCCACGGCAAGGCCGAGCCGCTGGCCGGGCTGGGGCAGGCGGCGTTCATCGTCGGCTCGGGCGCTCTGCTGCTGGCCCAGGCGGTCAACCGTCTGCAACACCCGGTCGAGGTTTCCAACGCCGATATCGGCACCGGGGTGATGCTGTTCTCCATCGTCCTGACTCTGATTCTGGTGCGCTTCCAGAAGCATGTGCTGAGCAAGACCCGCTCGGTCGCCATCTCGGCGGATTCCCTGCATTACGCGGGCGATGTCATGATGAACGGCGCGGTCATCGTCTCGCTGCTGCTGGGCAAGTTCCTGGGCTGGACCTTCATCGACCCGGTGTTCGCCATCGCCATCGGCGGCTATCTGATGTGGAGCGCCTGGCAGATCGCCATGGGCTCCATGGACATGCTGATGGACCGTGAGTTGCCCGATGACGACCGCGAGCGCATCCGCGTCCTGACCCTGGCCGAGGACGGCGTGCGCGGCATGCACGATCTGCGCACCCGGCTGTCGGGGCAACAGGGCTTCATCCAGTTGCATCTGGCGCTGGATGACGACCTGCCGCTGGTCAAGGCCCACGCCATCGCCGATCGGGTCGAGGCCGCCATCAAACAGGCCTTTCCCCATTGCGACGTGCTGATCCATCAGGATCCGGTCAGCCTGCACGACGAACCGGCGCAAGAGTGAAAAAAAGCCCCGTCCAAGGACGGGGCTTTTTCTTTACGCCTTCTCGATGGGACCCAACACGGTGGCCAGGTCTTGCACCCGTCTGCGCACTTCCGGGTCGCGGATGCGGTAATAGGCGCGGACCAGTTCCAGCGTTTCGCGCTGGACCATCAGGCCTTCCTCGGCCTGAGGCGGGTCCTCGGTGGCGCGGACCATGTTGCGCGGGCTGGCCGCCATGGTTTCCTCGTCCATTTCCTCATAGAAATAGCTGACCGGCACGTCGAGCACGCGCGACAGGTCGTACAGGCGCGAGGCGCCGATACGGTTGGCGCCGCGTTCGTATTTCTGAACCTGCTGGAACGTCAGGCCCAGCGCTTCGCCCAGCTTTTCCTGGCTCATGCCGAGCAGGGTGCGGCGAAGGCGGACGCGGGCGCCCACATGCACATCGATCGGGTTGGGGCGGCCCGAAGGCGTGCGGCCGCGGCTGGCGCGGCGCGAGACCCCAGCGGTACTATTGCGGTTGGCCTGGGACATCAGTTATCACCTCTGTACGCAACGGCGCGGGGGGCTGCGCCGATTTCTTCCAACGGAAACCTCTTCCATCCGGCGACGACCCGTCGCACGAGATCAAAATAGGGAGAGGGGGGCCTTCTCACAATAGCTGCATTTCGCAGGCATGTGTAGGGGTAAGTGGAGTCCCGTATGGGTATCTTGCGCGATCCGGTGGATGCCTTGGTTCAGGACCTGGACGGTGTTCATGATCATGAACATCGCCAACAGGTCTTCCTACGGCATGCCGCGAATTTCGGCGTGACCCGATTCGCTTATCTGAATACTTGTCACGCAGACGCCCCGTTTCACGTCGAGACCAATTATCCCGCGGAATGGGCCGAACATTACCGGGCCAGCGGCTACGTGCATGTGGATCCGGTGGCGCAGGAGGGATTGCGTTCCCCGCTGCCGTTTCTGTGGCGGGCCGCCCTGGCGTTGCCGCGCTATGGCGCCGAGGCGCAAAAGGTGTTCGACGAGGCGGCGGAATTCGGCCTGCGCGACGGCCTGACCGTGCCCATCCACGCGGCGGGCGGCATCGGGATGATGAGCATGGCGGTGGACGATGCCGCCCTGTTCGGCCCCGGTGCGGCGGCGGAACGCCATGCCTTGCACCTGATGGCCCTGCATTTCCACATGGCGTGCGACCGCGCCCTGGCCGCCGGGCCTGTGCGTCCGGTGCCGTACCTGACCCCGCGCGAGCGTGAGGTGCTGCTGTGGGCGGCACGCGGCAAGACCGCATGGGAGATCGGGCAAATCCTGAAGCTGACCGCCCGCACCGTCACCTACCATGTGGAGAATGCCCGGTCCAAGCTGGGCGCCTCCAGCCGCGCCCAGGCGGTGGTCACGGCGATGATGCTCGGGCTGATCCGGCCCTAACCCATGCCTTACGGCATACTGTAATTTTTGTCAGGTGGCAAAAGCGCATGTGATTGCAACAATACCCTTTGTGCACATCCTGGGCCGGAGGGGGACGACAGGGGCATGAACGTCATCGCTTTTCCGCGGCAAGAAAGCCGCGAGACTCGGTTGCATGGTATTGAACAATGCCTGGACGCGCTGGGGGAAGAGGCAGAGGCCATGGGCCTGCCGCTGTTGGCCCACCTGATCGCCGTGGCGCGTGAGGCTGCCCGCGACGCCACTGAGGACGAGACAGGGTAATACCGACCGACCTTTGATTTGACTTGTTGGTCGGTATCCTGCCGCCATTGAGGCGGTGGCCAAGAGGCCGGATGGCCTCGCCCGGCGAGGGACAATACAACCGGTCAATTCATTGGCCGGTTGGTATAAGGGCCGCGGTAGCGCGGAGCCGGAAACGAAAACGCCCCCGGGGATTTGTCCCCGGGGGCGTTTTTTGTCGCTACTGCGCGGCGATTAGCCAGCGATCTCGCACTGCGAGAAGAAGTAGGCGATCTCGATGTTGGCGTTCTCGAGCGAGTCGGAACCGTGCACCGAGTTGGCTTCGATCGACTCGGCGAAATCGGCGCGGATGGTGCCGGCGGCGGCATTGGCCGGGTTGGTGGCGCCCATGATCTCGCGGTTGCGGGCAACGGCGTTCTCGCCTTCCAGGACCTGCACGACCACCGGGCCGGAGATCATGAACGCGACCAGCTCGCCGAAGAACGAGCGCTCGCGGTGAACGGCGTAGAAGCCCTCGGCCTGCTCCTTGGTCAGGCGGACGCGCTTCTGACCGACGATGCGCAGGCCAGCCTCTTCGAAGCGGGCATTGATCTTGCCGGTCAGGTTGCGGCGGGTGGCATCCGGCTTGATGATCGAGAGAGTGCGTTCGGTAGCCATATTGGTCGAATTCCTTTGCGGCGGTTGTGGCGCGCTCTCCGCCTTCCTTCCCATCGGTTCCCGGAGGCGGGCGCGCACGAAAAAAAGCCCCGGTCCGGCCGACGGTCCGGGGTTGCGGGTTTATACAGCCTTCGCCCCAGCAGGGCAACAGCGATGGTGGCCGTTCATCCGAGGGGTGGCGAAGCGGCGGCGGGCGTGGTATTCGGACCTCGCCATGCTGCATATCAACAATCTCGTCTTCCGTATCGCCGGTCGCCTGCTGATCGACGATGCCACCGTCCATGTGGCCGCCGGCGCCCGCGTCGGCCTGGTCGGCCGCAACGGCGCGGGCAAGTCCACGCTGTTCAAGCTGATCCTGGGCGAGCATCACGCCGATTCCGGCGAGATCGTCATCCGCCCGCGCGCCCGTGTCGGCTGCGTCGCGCAGGAGGCCCCGGCCGGAGCGGACAGCCTGATCGATTGCGTTCTCGCCGCCGATGCCGAGCGCACCGCCTTGCTGGCCGAGGCCGAGGATTGCACCGATCCCCACCGCATCGCCGAAGTGCACGAGCGGCTGAACGCCATCGACGCCCATTCGGCGCCGTCGCGCGCCGCCGCCATCCTGGCCGGTCTGGGCTTTGATTCCGAGGCGCAGGCGCGGCCGGTGGGATCGTTCTCGGGTGGCTGGCGCATGCGCGTGGCCCTGGCCTCGGCGCTGTTCGCGCGGCCCGACCTGCTGCTGCTGGACGAACCGACCAACCACCTGGATTTGGAAGCGACGCTGTGGCTGCAAAGCTTCCTGGCGTCCTATCCCGGCACGCTGATCGTCATCAGCCACGACCGCGAACTGCTGAACGAGGTGTGTTCGCGCATTATCCATCTGGAAGCCTGCAAGCTGGTGCAGTACGGCGGCAATTACGACGATTTCGTCCGCGTGCGCCGGGAAAAGATGGAACTGGCGGCCAAGGCCCAGGCCAAGCAGCTGGAACAGCGGCGCAAGATCCAGGCCTTCATCGACCGTTTCCGCGCCAAGGCGACCAAGGCCGCCCAGGCGCAGAGCCGCATCAAGATGCTGGAGCGCATGGAGCCGGTGGTGGCGGTGGTCGAGGAGCGGAGCTACACCTTCGACTTCCCGGATCCCGAACCGCTGAGCCCGCCCATCGTCGCCATCGAGGGCGGTATCGCCGGTTACGGCGAGCATGTGGTGCTGCGCAATCTGAACATGCGCGTGGACATGGACGACCGCATCGCGCTGCTGGGCGCCAACGGTAACGGCAAGTCCACCCTGTCCAAGATCCTGGCCGGGCGCCTGGACCTGCTGGGCGGCGAAATCCGCCGCTCGGGCAAGCTCAAGGTCGGCTATTTCGCCCAGCACCAGACCGAGGAATTGCGGCTGGACCGCACGCCCTTCGATCACATGGCCGAGTTGATGAAAGATGCGGCCGAAGCTCGCGTGCGCGCCCAATTGGGCCGCTTCGGCTTTGAACAGGACCGCGCCGACGTCAAGGTCGCCAATCTGTCGGGCGGCGAGAAGGCCCGCCTGCTGTTCGCGCTGATGAGCCGCGACGCGCCCCATCTGATGGTCCTGGACGAACCGACCAACCACCTGGACATCGACTCGCGCGAGGCGCTGGTGGCGGCGCTGAACGCCTATGACGGCGCGGTGGTGCTGGTCAGCCACGACCCGCATCTGATCGAGCTGGTGGCCGACCGCCTGTTGCTGGTGGCCGATGGCAAGGTGACGTCCTTCGACGGCGATCTGGCGGCGTACCGCAAGCTGCTGCTGGAGCGGGCGCGCGAGGCGCGGCGCGGCGGCGAGACCAAGGCCGACGGCCCGTCGCGCAAGGACGAACGCCGGGCGGCGGCGGAAATCCGCAACCAGCTGGCCCCTCTGCGCAAGAAGGCGTTCGAGGCCGAGAAGGCGCTGGAAAAACTGCACGCCCGCAAATCCACCCTCCAGGAAAAGCTGGCCGACCCCAAGCTGTACGAAGGCCCCGCCGACAAGGTCACCAAGCTGCAGCGCGAACTGGGCGAGGTGGAAAAGGAAGTGGCCGACGCCGAGGCGGCGTGGCTGATGGCGCACGAGGAACTGGAGGAAGCGCAGACGGCGGCAGGAGGCTGAAAGCGGCCCTTTGCCACCTTTGAGCCTTGCGAAAATCGCTCAACCCGCTACGGTGGTGGCCCGCGACGTCTAACCCAGAGACCGACCGTGCCCCAAAGCCCGACCAAGCATGCCCGCCATCCCTCGCATCTGCGGCAGATGCTGCGTCTGCTGGTGGGATTCTCGGCGGCGTTGGTCGCCACGCTGATCGCGCTGCTGCTGCTGCAATCCTATCGCAACGAGCTGGAGGATTCGCGCACCCGCGCCGCCGACGCCGCCCGTCTGCTGGAAGAACACATCGTCCGCACCTTGCGGGCGTCGGATTTCATCGTTGGCCGTGTCACCCAACTGGGCCGTTCGCGCCCCATGGCGCAATTGGCCAATGATGAACGGGCGTGGCGCGAATTGCTGGCCCTGGACCAGGGACTGCCCGAACCGGGAACATTGTGGATCGCCGATGCCGAAGGCATCATCCGCCTGGGCACCATCCAGTTCCCCGCTTTGCGCAGCAATGTCGCCGACCGCTATTATTTCAGCGCCCACAAGGCGGCGCGCCGCGACATCGTCATCGGGCCGCTGGTCCACACCAAGTTGCGTGACAAACAGGCTTTCCATATCAGCCGCCGCATCGAGGACAATTCCGGCACCTTCCTGGGGGTGGCGGCGGCCGGATTCGATTCCGACACCTTCACCGATTTCTATCGCACCCTGCCGCTGGGACCGAAGGCCAGCATCAGCGTCATCGACGTGGAGGGCCGGGTTATCCTGCGCCAGCCCGAACCGGAACGCTGGGTCGGCAGCTCGGTCGCCGGGGGACCGCTGATGGAGGCGCTGAAGCGCGGCGAAAGCAGCGGCATGGTGGTGGCCGCCAGCCCGTTGGACGGTATCGAACGCATGGTGGCCTATCGGCTGGTGCCGGAATTCGGCCTGTTGGTTGCCGCCGGCATCGCCACCGATGACGCCCTGGCCGATTGGCGGCAGACCGCCGCCACCGTCGCCGCCCTGGCGGCCCTGATCGCTTTGCTGACATGGGCCCTGGCCCGTTTCACCTTCGCCAATCTGTCGCGCGAGGAAGCGCTGATCCAGGGGCTGGAGGCGACGGTGCACCAGCGGACCGAGGAAGCGGAGGCCCGCGCCGAGGAGGCGCGCCGCGCCAACGAAAGCAAGACCCGCTTCCTGGCCTCGGCCAGCCATGACCTGCGCCAGCCATTGCAGGCGGCGGGCATGTTCGTCGAGGTTCTGGCGGCGCGGCTGGACGGCACGCCGCACGTCAATGTGGTCGACAAGCTGCGCCAGAGCGTGGACGCCACCCAATCGCTGCTGACCACCCTGCTGGACCTGTCGACCCTGGAAGCGGGTAAGGTGCAGCCGCAGATCAATACCTTCCCGCTGATGCCCATGCTGGCCAGCCTGTACGATCAGTTGGAGCCCGAGGCGTCGGCGCACGGCCTGAAATTCCGGGTGGTGCCCACCGATACCCGCCTGACCACCGATCCGGTGCTGCTGGAGCGCATGCTGCGCAACCTGCTGCTGAATGCCATCCGCTACACGGAAAAAGGGGGCGTGCTGCTGGGGTGTCGCCACCGCCCCGATGGCCGCGTCGCCATCTGCGTCGTGGACAGCGGAATCGGCATCCCTGCCGATAAGCAGAGCACGGTGTTCGAGGATTTTACCCGGCTCGGTGAAAAAGGCAGCGGCGCGCAGCGTGGTCTGGGCCTGGGCCTGGGGGTGGTGCGGCGCACCGCCCGTCTGCTCGACATGGAAATCGAGCTGCGGTCGGAACCGGGCAAGGGTTCGTGTTTCGCGGTCATAGCCCGATCCGTATAGGCGTTGTTTCCATTAGGAAACACTGATTTCATCAGCTAGTGATTTCATCGGAGCGTGAAACCGGGCATGGTCTCCGCTCCGCTTTGTCCATCCAACGGAGTTCGCCCCATGAAGAAGCTGGCCCTGCTGACCGCCGCCGTGGTGTCGCTGTCGAGCCTGTCCGTCGCCGCCCTGGCCGACGAGACCAATCCGTCCATCGTGCACCGTCAGGCCATCTACAAGATCGTCTCCGGTCACATGCAGGACCTGAAGGCCGGTCTGCTGCTCAAGGGTGGTGCCGAGAATGCCGCCTGGAACGCCGACGCCATCGTCGATGCGTTCAAGCACATGGGCAACGCCTATCCCGAGGGCTCGGACAAGGGCGAGACCAAGGCCAAGGCCAACATCTGGACCGAGCGCGAGAAGTTCCAGGAAGCGGGCAAGAAGGCGTTCGGCGCCGCTGTCGCCCTGGCCGAGGCCACCAAGACCGGCGATCAGGCCAAGTCCATCGACGCCTTCAAGGCGCTGGGCGGCGCCTGCAAGGCCTGCCACGAGGATTTCCGCAAGGACTGATCCCGGTTTCTGCGGCATGATCAGGCGCGGGTGCCCAACGGCCCCGCGCCTTTTTCTTGATCGGGGGGGCATGATGGCAAGACATCTCGCGGCGGCGGTGCTGGCGTTCTTGTGGCTGTGCGCCCCGGCTTGGGCGGAGCAGGCCCGTGTCACCCTGCTGCATTTCAACGACATCTACGAATTCCAGCCCAGCGCCGACAGCGGCGGCTTTCCCGGTCTGGCGACGGTGATCGCCCGCGAACGCGCCGCCCATCCCGGCGCGGTGCTGACCTTCGGCGGCGACCTGCTGTCGCCGTCGGTGGCGTCCAGCGTCACCCAGGGCGCCCACATGATCGACCTGCTCAACGGGCTGGCCCCGGCGGCGGCGGTGCCGGGCAATCATGAATTCGATTTCGGCGCGGCGGTGATGCGCGCCCGCATGAGCGAAAGCACCTTCCCCTGGCTGGTCACCAACATGACCGAGGCCAATGGTGCGCCGTTCGGCGGTGGCCGCAAGCTGTTGCTGCTGGAGAGCAACGGCATCAAGGTGGGCCTGTTCGGCCTGCTGACCAGCGAGACCGCCCATCTGGCCGCCGGGGCGGCGGATGTGCGCTTCCTGGCGGAATTGGACAGCGCGCGGGCGGCGGTGGCGGAACTGCGCCGCCAGGGCGCGGAACTGGTGGTGGCGCTGACTCATCAGGACGTGGAGCGTGACCTGGACTTGTCGCGCAGCGTCAAGGGCATCGACCTGATCCTGGGCGGGCACGACCATCATGTGGTGACCCTTCAGGAAGGCGGTCCGCCCATCGTCAAGGCCGGTCACGACGGCGTTTATCTGGCGGCGGTGGATATGATCGTGGACCGCGAGAGCGGGCGGGCACCGCAGGTGCGCACGGCGGGCTGGCGCCTGCTGTCCACCCTGGACGTGCCCGCCGACCCGGCCATGGCCGCCCGTGCCGACCGCCATGCCCAGGCGGTGGGCGAGGGGTTGGACCAGCCGCTGGCGGTGCTCGACACGCCGCTGGACAGCCGCCAGGACGTGACGCGCGGTGCCGAATCCAGCCTGGGCGATGTGGTGGCTGATGCCTTACGCGCCGCCACCGGCGCCGATGTGGCATTGGTCAATGGCGGCGGCCTGCGCGGCAACCGGGTCTATGAGGCCGGAACGGCGCTGACCCGTGGCGATTTGCTGCGGGAAATGCCGTTTGGCAATGTGGCGCTGGTGCTGGAGGTCTCGGGCGAGCAGGTGCGCGCCGCCCTGGAACATGGCGTGTCCAAGGTTCCGGCCTTGTCCGGGCGCTTTCCCCAGGTCTCGGGCCTGAGCTTCACCTACAATCCCGCCGCCGCGCCCGGCCGCCGAATCGGTGCCGTTACCATCGGCGGCAAGGCGCTGGACCCGGCGGCGCGGTACCGCCTCGCCACCTCGGATTATCTGGCGGGCGGCGGCGACGGCTACGCCATTCTGGGCGGCGCCAAGCTGTTGGGCACGCGCGAGGCGGCGCCGCTGCTGGCCAATACGGTGATGGAACAGGTGCATCGCCTGGGCCGCATCGCCATCACTCCCGGCAGCCGCATTCGGACTCCCTAGGTCCCCGCCAGATCTTGGCCTTCCTGGCCCAGGTGCTGTTGGGGAAACGCTGGTGCAGCAGGGCAAAGGCCCGCCGCGCCAGCGGCGTCAGGTCTTCCATGTCGGGATCGGCATGGCGGGCCAGCATGACCACCCGGTACAACGCCTCGGCGGTCAGGTCGGGGTGGTTGAACATTCGCTTGATGCCGTTGGACGATTCCGCTTCGGCCCAGGGCAGCAGAATCTGGCTGATCTGCCGTACCACGCCGTTATCGCCACGCAGCAGCGCCAGTTCGTGGAAATTGACCAGCCGGGCAAATCCGAAAGCCGAGTGTTCTCCGAGCAGTTCCGGTGCCGGACTTGGTTCGCCCCGCGAGCCGTACCGGCCACGGGCGTTGACCCGGTCCAGTGCCGCCCAGGTCAGGCAGTGCATGCTGTAAAAGCGCCCCCAACGCTGCGGCAGCATCAGCCAGGTTTCCAGATCGCGCTGGATGGCCGTGCCGTCGGCGAAATCTTCGGGCAGTTCCAGCCGGTAGCGGTCGTTGTACAGGGCGACCCCTGCATCGTATTCGAAGCCCCCATCAGGCTCGCCGCTGATCAGCGTGCTCAGGCCGGGCAGGCGGGCGGCGGCCAGGGCCAGGGTCACGTCTTCCGGCAGGTGGCGTTCCAGGGCGGGGATGGCGGATTTGGGATCGGCCTGCCGCAGGGCGCTCAGCAGCAGCCGGGCATCCTTGTGCCGCCCCAAGACTACCTGACGGGTGAAGGTGGCGCGCAGCAGGGTGACGCGGTCACGGCCGTGGAAGACATCGGACAGGACCAGCATTTGCAGGATGTTGGCGGGCAGCATGTTCAGTGCCCGCAGGCTCTTGCCGTCCACCTTCCGGCCGCGATGGATGTCCTCGATTTCCGTGATGGAGCCGGTGGCGTAAGTGCGGCCCACCGCCAGCCATGTGGCGAATTGGGCATTATCCTCGGGCAGGGTTTCCAAATCCTGCGGCTTGCCCTCGGCCACCATGGATATGGCGATGTTGCGGCCCACCCATTGCGCCGTCCGTAGCGGCAACAACGCCAAGGACTCAGCCCCGGCCCGGCGGCTGGCGGTGACGGCGAAGGCGGCGTATTCCGCCGGGCTGGCGGAACACTCGCGCACCTTGCCGCGCCATGTTGCCGCCTGGGCCTGCAAGTCCGCATCCTCGGCGGCGCCGGGGCGCCACAGCATTTGTGCCGCCACCGCCCATTCCAGTCCTTGTCCGGCGCGGGCCTTGTCCAGGGCATCAGCGCGCAGGCGGTCAAAGCCTTCGCTGCGGTCGCCCATCAGATCGGGCTGGTTCCAGCCCAATGCCCAGGGGGCGTCCGACGCAGCCAGCACCACCTGCAACCAGTCCAAAGCGGGGCGCTGCGCCGCCAGGGCGACCAGGGCGGCATTGTTGCTGTCGGGCTTGGCGCCGTCATGCCGCCACCAATCGGGGCTGTCGCCCAGGGTGGTTCCCAAATCCAGTGCCAGGGCGGTCTGGGCCAGAGTATCCGGGGCGGGCGCGTCGGCCTCGGCGTTGTCCAGCGCCGCGCCGACCACCTGGGCATAGGTGGCGGGATCGAACAGCGGCATGTCGGTGTCATAGGGCAGTTTGGCCGCCCGGAACCCGGCATCCGGCTTGTCCCGCCATAGCCGCAGCAGGTCCAACGTCGCGCCCACATGATCCAAGCGGTGCCAATGGTCGCCGCCGGAATACAGTGTGCCGTATTTGCCGATGGCGGCGTCCACCATGGCGGCGGCGCCGTCGTAACGGCCATCGCACAGCGGCGCGGCCAGGGCCGGAGACGCCGCCAGCATCAGCGTGGCGGCCAGAACAGACAAACGCATCCTCATTCCCCCCAAGAATGAAAAACGGCCGGAAGCTCCCGAGGCCTCCGGCCGTTCTGCCGAAAGGTTCACATCAGGTCGAAGCGGTCGGCGTTCATGACCTTGGTCCACGCCGCCACGAAATCCTGCACGAATTTCTGCTGGTTGTCGTCCTGGGCGTACAATTCAGCGTATGCGCGCAGCGCGGAATTGGAGCCGAACACCAGATCGGCCCGCGTCGCGGTCCATGTCACCGCGCCGGTACTGCGGTCGCGGATGTTGTACAGATTGCTGCCCGCCGGTTCCCAGGCATAGGCCATGTCGGTCAGCACGGCGAAGAAATCGGTGCTGAGCACGCCGGGGCGGGTGGTGAACACGCCGTGGGCGCTGCCGCCGTGATTGGCGCCCAGCACCCGCAGACCGCCCACCAGCACCGTCATTTCGGCGGCGGTCAGCCCCAGCAACTGGGCGCGGTCCAGCAGCATTTCCTCGGGCGTCACCACGTAATCGCGCTTCTGCCAGTTGCGGAAACCGTCGGCCAGCGGCTCCAGCACCGCGAAGGACTCGACGTCGGTCTGGTCCTGGCTGGCATCGCCGCGTCCGGGGGCGAAGGGGATTGTCACGGTGAAACCCGCCGCCTTGGCCGCCTGTTCGATGGCGACATTGCCCGCCAGAACGATGGTGTCGGCGACGCTGGCGCCGCTGTCGGCGGCGATCTTTTCCAGCACCGCCAGCACCTTGGCCAGCCGCGCCGGTTCGTTGCCCTCCCAATCCTTTTGCGGGGCCAGCCGGATGCGGGCGCCGTTGGCGCCGCCGCGCTTGTCCGAGCCCCGGAAGGTGCGGGCGCTGTCCCAGGCGGTGGCGGCCATCTCGGCGATGGTCAATCCGCTGGCGGCGATGCGCGCCTTGGCCGCCGCGACGTCGTAATCGGTGGGACCGGCGGGGATGGGGTCCTGCCAGATCAAATCCTCGGCGGGCACGTCGGGGCCGAAATAGCGGGCCTTCGGCCCCATGTCGCGGTGGGTCAGCTTGAACCAAGCGCGGGCGAAGGCATCGGAAAAGGCGTCCGGGTCCTGGTGGAAGCGCTCGGCGATGCGGCGATACTCGGGGTCGAATTTCAGCGCCATGTCGGCGTCGGTCATGATCGGCTTGCGGCGGATGGACGGGTCTTCCACGTCGGGCGGCATGTCCTCGTCGCGGATGTTGACCGGCTCCCATTGCCACGCCCCGGCCGGGGATTTTTGCAGCCACCAATCATAACCCAGCAGCAGCTTGAAATAGCCGTTGTCCCAGCGGGTCGGATTGGTGGTCCAGGCGCCCTCGATGCCGCTGGTGACGGTGTCGCGGCCGATGCCCCGGCTGGTGTGGTTCATCCAGCCCAGGCCCTGTTCGTGCAATTCGGCGCCCTCGGGGGCGGGGCCAAGCTTGGCGGCGTCGCCATTGCCATGGGCCTTGCCCACGGTGTGGCCACCGGCGGTCAGGGCGACGGTTTCCGCGTCGTCCATGGCCATGCGGGAGAAGGTGACGCGCATGTCGCGGGCGGTCTTCAGCGGGTCGGGCTTGCCGTCCACGCCCTCGGGGTTGACGTAGATCAGCCCCATCATCACCGCCGCCAGCGGGTTCTCCAGGTCGCGTTCGCCGGAATAGCGGCCGTTCTCGCCGCCGCTGGGGGCCAGCCATTGCTTTTCGGCGCCCCAATAAATGTCCTTTTCCGGGTGCCAGATGTCCTCGCGCCCGAAGCCGAAGCCGAAGGTCTTCAGCCCCATGCTCTCATAGGCGATGGTGCCCGCCAGCAGGATCAGATCGGCCCAACTGATCTTGTTGCCGTACTTCTTCTTGAGCGGCCACAGCAGGCGCCGGGCCTTGTCCAGATTGGCGTTGTCCGGCCACGAATTCAGCGGGGCGAAACGCTGGTTGCCGGTGCCGCCGCCGCCGCGCCCATCGGCGATGCGGTAGGTGCCCGCCGCGTGCCAGGCCATGCGGATCATCAGACCGCCGTAATGGCCCCAATCGGCGGGCCACCACTCCTGACTGTCGGTCATCAGGGCGGTGAGATCACGCTTGAGCGCGGCGATGTCCAGACTCTTCAGCGCCGCGCGGTAATCGAACCCGGCCAGCGGATTGGTCTTGCTGTCGTGCTGGTGCAGGATGTCCAGGTTCAGCGCCTTGGGCCACCAATCGGTGGCGGCGGCGCCCGACGTCATCGCGCCATGGGCCACCGGGCATTTGCCGCCCGCGCCCGCATTCTTGTGTTCCATCCCATGCTCCTGTTTCTGGGCCTTGGGGGACGCAGAACCATGCGGGCAGCGTGCCGCCGCCGATTTCTGTCTGATCCCATGGGATTCCAAGTATTGCCCGGAACGGAGTTTTTAAAGCCCTGCGCTTTGGAATGGGGGGAAGGGAGGTGTCAGCTTCGGGCCTTTTCCTCCCAGCCTTGACATGGGTGCATGAGTGTTCTATTTATGTTCCAATCAGCGCCATAGGCGTGTCCAGAAACCGACGATGGTTCCGGGCATCTGTTTTTCCGGGGCGCCAATGGCCCGTTCTCGGGTTATCGGGACAGTTCCTCACGTAACAACCGCTCGCCATCCGGGCTTCCGTTCAAGGCGGCCCGGCGGAACCAATAGATGGCTTCCTCGCGGTCCTGGGGCATGCCGACACCACGCTGGTACATCAGGCCAAGTTGGGCCTCGGCCTCCTTGATGTGGCCTCGGGCACCGTAACGGACCATCTCGACGGCTTGCTCCAGGGTTCCGGGCTCCTGCCCGCTCAGGATGCGATAGGCGCGGTTGTAGACGTCGCGCGGCGCTTCCCTGGTTTTGCCGCTATTGGCGAAGGCGACCGCGTCGGCGAAGCTGCCGCGTTGGGCCTCCAATTCCCGTCCTTTGGCCCGCCAGGTTTCGGCCGCCTTGGCATCGCCTGACTCGGTATAGACCTGGGCCAGTTCATAGGCCCCGCCGGGATAGAAGCTGGCGGCGGAACGCTTGAGCCAGCGGATGGCCTCGTCGCGATCGCCCGGTTGCTCGACCAGATAACGGCCGAACAACATTTCGGCTTCCGGCCCCCCGTATTCCGCGGCCTGGCGCAGCAATCGCATTCCTTCGCCGCGTCCGCCGGGGACGCGCCCCAGGACCATCAACTGACCGAGATGGGCTTGGGCCCCCGAATGCCCGTCCTCCATCTCCTTGCGGAACAAGGCGGCGGCACGGGCGAAATCCTGCGGCACACCGGTTCCGGTTTCGTAACAGGCCGCAATAAAGAAATCAGTCGTGCGCACGTTGCCGCTTACCGCGAGTTGGCAGGCACGTTCCTGATCTCCCTTCACCAACGCATCCAACACCGGGTCGGCAGGCGGGCCGGCCATGGCCGACGCTGACACGATCAGTGCGAACCCCAAACCACCCGCCAATAAGGAGAGTTTGTTATGAACGAGAAACATCGGGCGGCCTCCAAATGGCCCAAGAAGATCGCGAAGGAACTCAACCCTCTCGACCCGGAAGGTGTGGCCGTCGACTTCATTGCAGCCGGTGGACGGCCTACGGCGGGTATCAGTTTACCATTGCTCGGTCCATCGATCCAAGGCAACAGCGATGAAGCTTTGGCCGAGGCGTTGCCTAAGCGGCTTCCTGATCAATGGGATGTTGGGGACCACCGGACCTATCGCGTGTATGTTCAAGAGGCTCTGCAATACGGATTAGACGAAGAACAAACACTTGAGATCGCAAAGAGCAAGTTCTTGCATGACACAGGCCATTCGGCTTACCGCACCTGGCAGCCTCCGAAACGGCCGACATCTCCCGCTCCAAGCAATCAGGGCAACGGCTTTTCCACATCGGCTTCCCAATCGCCGAAAGATCGCCAGGGACAACAACTCTTTCCCGTGCCGTTGCCGCCCAAGCCGCAAACTCCTTTGAATTCCAGCCCGTCTCCCGCTGTTCAGGGAGATAAGGGCCGGAGCCCAGCGGTAAACGGCTTTCCGACCGCTATTCCTCTGACACCCGAGAACCGTCCTGCGGGTTTACCGAAATTTCCGGTTCCATTACCTTCCAAGTCAGCAAAACCTCAGGGTCAAGCCTTCGACACAATCGACCCATCCGCCGATCCAAAGGTCGCCTCGATGGTGAAGATGTCCTCCACTCCATTGGACGACCCCGGCCGCTCCGCCCTGCTGAAACCGGTGGAGAAACTGACCGAGTCCGAGATGGCGGACATGATTCATTCGGCGCAGGAGGATTATCGCGGCTGGCGCTCGGGCGATCCGCTCAAGGCGCACACCTACGAGAAAGTGCAGGACTGGCACGTCAATATCTATGGCGACCAGCAGCAAAGTACCGACGGCGGCAAGCCCATTGAGCCGACACCCATCCGCCCGATCCCCAAGCAGCCGTCGCCCCATACCACACCGCAGGGCGAGGATTTGTGGCAGGCCACCGCCCGCATCGGGCAAAAGGTCGCCGCTGTCGCCGGGAAAGACGGCATTGCCGATGCGGTGACGGGATTGCAGCGCGGTCTCAACATGCTGGGCGAGGCCAACCCGCTGCCCGCGCGCTCACCGGCCTATGCCCCTTACACCAAGTTGGGGCCGGTGGACGAGGATGGCCAGTATGGCCCGCAGACCGATTTCGCCCTGAAGCAGGCTACCGCGCGTCTCGGGTCGGCCAAGGTGGACGAGGCGTTCGCGCTGGGCCGGTTCAACACCTTCGCCCGCAATGCCCAGCGAAATGGCAATTCCGAAGGACTGGAAGACAAGACTCATTCCATCATCGGCCCATTGTTCCGCGATCCGGCAGACAACACGGCGCCCAAGGTGGAGGGCGGGGTCTTGCAGGAAACGCTGAACGGTTTTGGTCAGGGGCTCAAGGTGGACAACTGGATCGGCCCCAAGACGACCGAGGCATTCAGCTCGGCATTGCGGGAAAACGATGCCGACGAATTGACCCGTGCCTTTGGGCGGGGGCTGGGTTTGCTGTGATGAAGCGTGCGGGGAACGTCGTCGTTCCCCGCTTGCGCATCAAGGGCATTCCCTAAGTCCTTGATTTTTCCTCCCAGCCGCCGCCTTCGTTCTGTTGATAATAGACCAGTTGGTGGCCATCGGCCTTCCAGGTCTTCCAGCGGCCGCGCGCCGCCTGGACGGCGTCGTCGTCACGGCCGTCGAACAAATCCAGGCAGCGGGCATAGGCGGAAATATCGGCGGGGGTGACGCCGTCGCACAGCACCAGCACGGTGGCGCCGTTGGGGTTCTCGTCGGTATCGGTCAGCCAGATGGGCTGCAACGCCGCCTCGCCGTCCGAGGCGGCGCCGTGCGGCAGCCAGCTTTCTTCGTTATAGGTCCACAATAGCCCGTTAAGGTGTTCGACCCGTTCGCGGCTGCCCGCCATGACCACCACCTTCAGGCCCGCCGCCGCCGCCTTTTCCAGCAGACGGGGCAGGGCCTGATCCAGGGTCAGACGGGTCAGGTGGTAAAAGCCGATCTGGCTCATTTCTCCTCGTAACGCTGCGCCACCAGGGCGTCCAGCAGGCGCACGCCGAAGGCGGTGGCGCCCTTGGGGCAGGTGGCCGTGTCCTTCTTGGACCACGCGGTTCCGGCGATGTCGATATGGGCCCACGGAGTGTCGCCGACGAAACGCTTGATGAACTGAGCGGCGGTGATGGAGCCGCCCTCGCGACCGCCGACGTTCTTCATGTCGGCGATGTCCGATTTAAGCTGCTTGTCGTAGCTGTCGCCCATGGGCAGACGCCACACCTTCTCGTCCACGCTGGTGCCAGCGGCAGCGATGCCCTCGGCCAGGGTGTCGTTATTGCTGAACAGACCGGCGTAATCGTTGCCCAGCGAGATGATGATGGCGCCGGTCAGGGTCGCCAGATCGATCATGGCCGACGGCTTGAACTGCTCCTTGGCGTACCAGATGGCGTCGGCCAGCACCAGACGGCCTTCGGCGTCGGTGTTGATGACCTCGATGGTCTGGCCCGAGGCCGAGGTGACCACGTCGCCGGGGCGCTGGGCGTTGCCCGACGGCATGTTTTCCACCAGGCCGACGATACCCACCACGTTGGCGCGTGCCTGACGCCCGGCCAGCGCCCTCATGGCGCCGGTCACCGCACCGGCACCCGCCATGTCCCACTTCATCTCCTCCATGCCCGCCGCGGGCTTGATGGAGATGCCGCCGGTGTCGAAGCACACGCCCTTGCCGATCAGCGCCAGCGGCGCCGCGTTCTTGTCCTTGGCGCCGTTCCAGCGCATGACCACCAGCTGGCTTTCGCGGTCCGAGCCCTGGCCGACGCCCAGCAGGGCGCCCATGCCCAGCTTCTTCATCTGCTTTTCGCCCAGCACCTCGATTTCGACGCCCAGTTCGGCCAGCTTGCGGCATTCGGCGGCGAAGCTTTCGGGGTGGATGATGTTGGCCGGTTCGCTGACCAGATCGCGGGTCAGGAAGACGCCGTCGGCCACCTTGTCCAGGGCGCCGAACGCGCTCTTGGCGGCGGAGGTGGCATCGGTCAGCACCGTCAGCTTCTTGACCGAGGGCTTGTCCTCTTTCTTCTGGGTGGTCAGGTACTTGTCGAAGCGGTACGAACGCAGCCGCGCGCCCAGGGCAATGTTGGCGGCAAAGGCATCGGCGTCGATCTTGGCGCCCTCGACCGCATCGGCGGCAATGGCGGCGGCGGCATCGCCCGAGCCCAGCACCTGGGCGGCGGCGGTGCCGCCGAAGGATTGGGCGGCCAGGGCGTCAATCTTGTCGGTCCTGCCCAGGCCGATCAGGATGATCCGGCTCACTTCCAGCCCGGCGGGGGCAAGCACGCTCAGGACCTGTCCGGCCTTGCCCTCGAAACGCCCGGCGGCCATGGCCCGGACCAGCGCGCCGCCGGTCTTGGCATCCAGGGCGGCGGCGGTGGCGGTCAGTACCTTGCCCTCAAGCACGGCGGCGACGATGGCGCCCTCGGTGGGGATCTGGGGCTTGGCGAAGGCGATCTTCATAGCGAAACGGTCCTCTTTTCAGCAAACGCGTGCCGGTACTGTAGCCGCCCGGCGGCGGGCCGTGAAGCGGAAGCGAAAATATTGAAACGCACAGCCCGGAAGTGGCATTCTTACCGTAGAAAACCATGACCGATTTCCACCGGTCGGCAGAAGCCAAAGGCTGGATCATGTACCACCGTGCGCCCAATCCGCTTGAGGTGCTGTATGCGCGCCTCCTCATGCTCAGCAAGATGCTGAGCGCGGTGTGCTGCCTGTGGATTGCCGTGGTCGGCACCGTCATGGTGCGGGAACTGACCCCCAACGATTTGCAAAACCATCGTGCCCCGATCATTCAGGAACGGGTCGGGCAATGCGAAGGCGATTTCGCCCGCCGCTATGCCTGTGCCGATACCATTCTGTTGAACGGAGAAAACCGCGGCGCCAGCCAGTTGCTGATGCGGTTGGGTGTCACCCTGTTCCTGCCGACCGTGGCCTGGGTGATGTGGCGTGGGGTCATGCAGCGGGCCGCGCGTCTTCGCGAAGCCGTCAATCAAAGCTGGGGCTAATGCAAAAGTTGGGGGGATGACCATTCGAAGACAAGGGGCTTCTCTCCTTGTCGGCGCCTCTTCCCGGTACTACCATCCCGTTTCGCGTGCCGCCCCCGGTGCCTTATCCACAGCGGAAGAGAGGACGTCCGTTCCATGCCCATTCCTCAACGGCTTTTGGATAAATTGCGCGAACGCCGCGCCAAGGTCGAGTTGGGCGGCGGCGCCGCCAAGCAGCAGGAGCGCCACGACAAGGGCCTGCTGACCGCGCGTGAGCGGCTGGAAATTCTGTTCGACGAAGGCACCTTCCAGGAATCCGGGGCGCATATCCGCCACAGCGGCACCGCCTTTGGCATGGCCGACAAGGATCTGCCCGCCGACGGCGCCATTTCCGGCAACGGTCTGGTCAATGGCCGTCAGGTTTCCGCCTTCAGCCAGGATTTCACCGTGGCGGCGGGCACCCTGGGCCGCATGCATGCCAAGAAGCTGGTCTCGGCCATGAAGTACGCCCTGAAAATGGGCGTGCCGCTGGTGGCGTGCAAGGATTCCGGCGGCGCCCGCATCCAGGAAGGCGTGGACGCGCAATCCGGCTACGGCAAGGTGTTCTACATGAACGTCCTGCTGTCGGGCGTGGTGCCGCAGATCGCCCTGATCCTGGGGCCGTGCGCCGGCGGCGCCGCCTATTCGCCCGCCTTGATGGATTTCGTGATCATGACGCGCAAGAACGCGCACATGTTCATCACCGGACCAGAGGTGATCAAGGCGGTGACCGGTCAAACGTTCACCATGGACGAGGTCGGCAGCGCCCAGATGCATGCCACGGTCAGCGGTAACGCCCATTTCGTGGCCGAGGACGACGCCCACGCCGCCGCCATCGCCAAGGCGCTGCTGAGCTATATGCCCGCCAACAATTCCGAGGACCCGCCGCACCGCCCGTGGGATGACATCCCGCTGGAAGAGGACGAGACCCTGAACCAGATCCTCCCCGAGGATCCGTCCGAGCCCATGGATGTCCGTCTGGTCATCGACCGTATCGTGGACGAAGGCACCTTCCTGGAAGTGCATGCCGGGTGGGCGCGCAACCTGATCGTCGGTTTCTCGCGCATCGGCGGCATCGTCACCGGCATCATCGCCAACCAGCCCATGGAAATGGCGGGGGCGCTGGACATCAACGCGTCCGACAAGGGCGCGCGGTTCGTGCGCTTCTGCAACGTGTTCAACATTCCGCTGGTGACCCTGGTGGACGTGCCCGGCTTCCTGCCCGGCATCGAGCAGGAACGCGGCGGCATCATCCGCCACGGTGCCAAGCTGCTGTTCGCCTATGGCTCGGCCACCGTGCCCAAGATCACGGTGATCCTGCGCAAGGCCTATGGCGGCTCGTATCTGGCCATGTGCAGCCAGGAAATGGGCGCCGATTGGGTCTATGCCTGGCCGACCGCCGAGATCGCGGTGATGGGCGCCGAGGGCGCCATCAATATCCTGTACCGCAAGGAATTGTCCGAGGCCGAGGACCGCCGGGCCAAGGCCCGCGAACTGGCGGCGGAATACCGCGACGAATTCGCCTCGCCCTATCTGTCGGCGGCGCGCGGTTACGTCACCGACGTCATCAACCCGTCCGAGACGCGCGGCACCATCGCGCTGGCCCTGCGCAAATCGCTGGCCAAGCGCGAGATGCGGCCGCCGAAGAAGCACGGCAACATTCCGTTGTGACCGGGGCGAAGGAGAAAGCGACGTGAGCGAATCCATCACCCTGGTCCTCTTCATCTACGGGCTGGCCATCGTCATCGCCATGGGCGCCGCCCTGCTGATCAAGCTTCTGGTCGGCGCCCTGGCGTTCAGCGAACGCCGGAGCACCGCCGCCGCACCGCCGCCGGTCAAGGCCGCGCCCGCCCCGGCGGTGGCAGTGCCCGGCGGTATTCCCGCCCATCATCTGGTGGCCATCGCCGCCGCCGCCCATGCCATGGTCGGCGCGCATCGTATCGTGCATATCGGCACCGGCGGCCCTGGCCGTCTGTGGTCGACCGAGGGCCGTCTGGCCCAGCACAACGCCCACCATCCCCACTAAGCCGCCACTCCGCGAAGGACGCGCCATGCAGAAGAAGCTTCGGATCACCGTCGAGGGCAAGGTTTACGACGTGACGGTCGAGGAACTGGTCGAAAACGGCCATGCCGCCCCGATTTATCCCGCCATCGCCGGTACCGGCGCCTCGTCGGCGGTTTCCTCTTCGGGGCCGCTGACGGCACCGCTGCCGACGGCTCCCGCTCCGGCGGCGCCTGCTGCTCCGGCTTCGCCGGGGGCCGAGATTTGCCCGCTGGGCGGTGTGGTCGAAGCGGTCGAGGTCAGTGTCGGCCAGCAGGTGGCCGAGGGCGACAAGATCGCCGTGGTCGAGGCCATGAAGATGAAGACCCCGATTCACGCCCACCATTCCGGCACCGTTTCCAGCATCGCGGTCAAGCCGGGCGACCCGGTGGAAGCCGGTGCCGTGCTGATGACCATCGCCTGAGCGGAGAGCGGCTATGGAGCGTCTGCACTTCCTTGATCTGTTCCAGGGCATCGCCACCTTGGTGGCGGCCGAGCCGTCCGTCCTGATCATGCGTCTGGCGCTGATCGGGCTGGGCGTGCTGCTGATCTACCTGGGCAAGAAGGGCGTGCTGGAAGCCCTGCTGATGATCCCCATGGGCCTGGGCATGGCGACCATCAACGCCGCCGTGCTGTTCGTGCCGCCGGGTGGCTGGCTGCGCGCCGGTCCCAACCAGATTTTCGTCGATGCCCTGGCCGCCGCCGACAATGCCGCCCAGGCCACCCAGTTGATGAATATCCTTCAGATCAATTGGTTGCAGCCCATCTACACCTTCACCTTCAGCAACGGCCTGATCGCCTGCATGGTGTTCCTGGGCATCGGCGTGCTGCTGGACGTGGGCTATGTGATGGCGCGGCCGTTCCAAAGCATGTTCCTGGCGTTGTTCGGCGAGCTGGGCACCGTCGCCGTCTATCCCATCGCCATCGCTTTGGGCCTGACGCCGGGGCAGGCCGCCTCGGTCGCCATCATCGGCGGCGCCGACGGCCCCATGGTGCTGTTCACCTCGCTGTCGCTGGCGCGCGAACTGTTCGTGCCGATCACGGTGGTGGCCTATCTCTATCTGGGCCTGACCTATGGCGGGTATCCCTATCTGATCCGCCTGATGGTGCCCGCCCGGCTGCGCGCCTTGCCCATGCCGCCGCCAAAGAACACCAAGCCCATCTCGTCGGCGCAGAAGATGACCTTCGCCGTGCTGATGTGCATCCTGCTGTCGCTGCTGTTCCCGGTGGCGGCGCCGCTGATCCTGTGCCTGTTCCTGGGTGTGGTGATCCGCGAAAGCGGCATCGTGCCGTTCATCGACCTGCTGTCGGGGGTGTTCCTGTACGCGGGCACCTTCTTCCTGGGCCTGCTGCTGGGCGTGCTGTGCGAGGCGCGGTTGCTGCTGGACCCGCAGGTTCTGATTTTGCTGCTGCTGGGCATGCTGGCGCTGCTGATCTCGGGCATCGGCGGCATCCTGGGCGGCTATGCCCTCTATTTCCTGTCGGGGCGCAAGTACAACCCGGTGATCGGCATCGCCGCCGTGTCCTGCGTGCCCACCACCGCCAAGGTGGCGCAAAAGGAAGTGTCCAAGGCCAACCCCGGCGTCGTCGTCATGCCGCACGCCCTGGGTGCCAACATCTCGGGCGTCATCACCACTGCCATCCTGGCGGCCATCTACGTGACCGTCATCCAGGCCATGTACCCGGTTCATTGATGGGGTAAAGCGGAGGGGGTCTTACTCCTCCGCCGCCTGGGCCTCGGCCCGCTGCATCAGCCGCATGATGGTGGTCGGGTGCACCCCCAGGGTGCGGGCGATGGAGGCATAGGTCCGCCCGGCGCTGAGATCGTCGCGGATGGTCCGCACCAGCACATCATCCAGCTTGCGCGGGCGTCCGGCCTTGGCGCCGCGCAGTTCCGCGTCCTCGCGCCCGGTGCGGCGGCGTGCCGCCAGCAGGCGGCGGTCGTAATCGGCCAAGGCCACCAGGGCATTGCGCGCCGCCGGAATGGACGTGTCGATCTGCTCGGCCGCCAGCTTCAGCGTCGCCCCCACCCGGTGCACCCGTCCCGCCACCCGCAACAGGTCCCCGACCGACACCGCCAGATGGGCGATGGATGGCGATACCAGCACGTCGCCGCCACTGACATCGGCCAGCAATCGGGTGCGGGCGTCGTCACGCCCGGCCTCATCCACCTCGATGCGCAGGCAGCGCTCGGCACGCAGGATGGCGGCGGGCGCCCCCAATTCCTCGGTTTCGATGCGGCGGTAATAGCCGACGATCACCTGATGCCCTCCTTTGCCCCGACGGCGGAGTTTTCCCCGTCTTTCCCCCGCTTGTCCACATGTTTCGCACGATAATTCCGCATGCGATGGGCTGGCCTGAGCGGCAATCGCGCTCCAGGAAAATCATGGGCACGATTAAATGCACGGTAATTTTGCAGGAAAATGCGCGCATGGTTGGGGCTGGGGCAGGGGGAGGCAGGGAAGAATTGTCCACATCCAACTTTTCCACAGAACGGGCGGCGACGGGCTCGTATATGCCTGGGGAATGCGAGCGGTGGACCGGGGGTGACGTGGGATAATGGTGCCAACGGCCTGTGGATAAGTTTCTGCCGTCTTCCGCCACCAATGCGAATGCCCTATGAACTGCTGCCTGCAAAACATCGCTGCTAAAATAGTTTTTCCTGGATTTTGCCCTCTGTTCTCGCTTCACCACGGTGTGCGTCGATACATATGGCGTGCAAAATATTATTGCATATTATGTTGAAAAGCTGTTGGTGGCTGTGGATGAAACATTGGAGAGATTGTGGGAAGCCCGCATTGACGGCAGGGACAAGGCTAACGGAATATGCGCCAAGGATTTCCGCCCCACGCCGTAGCCAGAGGATAGCGATGCCGACCCCCGACCAATTGCTTGCCGTGATCGGTGTTCAGTCCGAGGTGGCCAAGCTGGGCCTTGATCTGGGGGGCATCCTGTCCCTGATCGTGGATCGCACCCTGACCCTGGTCGGTGCCGATGGCGCGGCCATCGAGTTGGCGGAGGGCGAGGACATGGTCTATCGCGCCGCTTCGGGTACGGCGGCAGGGCAGATCGGCCTGCGCATCAAGGCGGCAACCTCGCTGTCGGGACTGTGCGTGCGGACCGGCGACATTCTGCGCTGCGACGATTCCGAGACTGATTCCCGCGTCGATCGCGCTGCCTGCCGGGCGGTGGGGCTGCGCTCCATGATCGTCATGCCGCTCAAGCACGATACCCACACTGTGGGTGTGCTCAAGGCCATGTCGGTGCAGACCGCCAAGTTCGCCGAGGGCGATGTCAAAGTGCTGGGCCTGCTGTCGGAGCTGGTGGCGGCGGCTATCTATCACGCCACCAAATTCGACGCCGAGGATCTGTACCGCCGCGCCACTCAGGACGGCCTGACCGGGTTGGCTAACCGGTCCGCCTTCATGGAACGCTTGCGCGGCGTGGTCGCCGAGCGCGAAAAGCGGGCGGCGGCGGTGCTGATGTTGGACATGGACGGGCTGAAACAGGTCAACGACAATCACGGGCACCGGGCCGGTGACGCGGTCATCGCCGAATTCGGCAACCGCCTGCGCACCGCTGCAAGGCTGTCGGACACGGTGGCGCGCCTGGGCGGCGACGAATTCGCCGTCATCCTGATGCCCATGGATTTGCCGGAAGCCCTGACCCACGCCATCGAACGGCTGACCGCCGCCATCGAACCGCCGTTCGAGTTCGAGGGCCGTCAGTACCAATTGCGCGCCAGCGTCGGTGCCGCCCATTTCCCGCACGAAGGCCATGGCATCGAGGAATTGATCGAACTGGCCGACCAGCGCATGTACAGCCACAAGCGCGAACGTCGGCAGAAACAGGCGGGGTAGAAGCCTAACAGGTTGCGGAAAAACTCGCTTCTGCCTGTTTTCTGGCGTCACACCCGCGAAAGCGGGTGTCCATGTTGGGGTAATCTTATAGCTTCACCGCAATATCTGGGATACGGACACATGGATTCCCGCTTTCGCGGGAATGACGCTCCTTTTTCCGCAGCCTGCTGGAGCGCCAAGCGTCAGACCTGACGCACGGCGCTCCAGCGGCCATTGCGGCCGCGGCCCAGCGCGCGGATGCGCGCGCCCGGCGAGGGACAATACGTGATGCAGATTTTCTGCATCACGGTCTAAACGATCACCCCGTCCACCAGATGCACCCGGCGGTCGGCCAGTTCGGCCAGATGGGTGTCGTGGGTGACCACCACCACCGAGCGGCCCTGACGGTGGGCCAGATCGCGGAACAGCTCGAACACCACCTGGGCGGTGTGGGTGTCCAGATTGCCGGTGGGTTCGTCGGCCAGCAGGATCGGCGGATCGTTGGCCAGGGCACGGGCGATGGCCACGCGCTGGCGCTGGCCGCCGGAAAGCTGGTCCGGGCGCTTCTTGCGGTGGCCGTCCAATTCCAGCATGCCCAGCAAGTGCGCGGCACGGTCGCGGATGGTGTGGTCCTCCAGACGGCCCAGGCGGCGCATGGGGATTTCCACATTGGCCTGGGTGGTGAATTCCGGCAGCAGGAAGTGGAACTGGAAAACGAATCCCAGCCGGGCCAGCCGCAGCGCCGCCAGTTGGTCCACATCCAGCGGCGCGCTGTCCTGACCCTCGATCAGCACGGTACCGCCCGTAGGCCGGTCCAGCAGGCCCAGCAGATACAGCAGCGATGATTTCCCCGATCCCGACGGGCCGGTGATGGCGACGAATTCGCCGGGTGCCACGCTGAAATCGATGTCGCGGACCAGGGTGACCGGCACCGGGCCGGGCAGGTCGCGGGTGACGGCGCGGGCTTCCAGCGCCAGAGGAAGGGGAGGGGCGATCATCCGGCCCCCCGCACGATGTCCACCGGGTTGAGGCGGCTGGCGCGGCGCGCCGGAATCCACGCCGCCAGCGTGGCCGAGGCGATGGCCATGGCGCCGCTGATGGCGTATTGGCTGGGCGAGCGGTGCAGGATGAAGCCCTGGGCCTTGACGAAGCCCTCCATGGAAAAGCGCAGGGTCGCCATGAACTCGACGATGCCGTAGCCCAGGCCCCAGCCGATCAGCGTTCCGGCGATGCCGACCATCAGCCCCTCGGCCAGGAAGATGCGGCGGATGTCCGCGTCGCGGAAGCCCATGGATTTCAGGATGCCGATGTCGCGGGTCTTCTCGAACACCACGGTCGAGATGACGTTGAAGATGCCGAAACAGGCGACGATCAGAATGGCGCTGACCGTGGAATACATGATCACGTTCTGAATGACGAAGATGCCCAGCACGTTGCGCGACTGTTCCTGCCACGGCTCGGCGCGATAGCCGAACTGGCGTTCGATGCGCGCCGCCAGCGGTGCCGCCTGCTCGACGTCGTCCAGGCGCAAATTGACCCGGTTGATAACGTTGGCGCGGTTTTGCAACACCTGCGCCTTCTTCAGCAGCACATAGGTCTCGAAATTGTCCACCAGCGTCACGCCGCTGCTGTAGATTCCCACCACCTTCATCTTCAGTACCACCCCGGCGGGCGACACCACGCTGATCAGGTCATCCATGCGGATGCCGCCGCGCTTGGCGACGCCATCGCCGATGATGATGCCGTTGGCGGTGGTGTACAGCGCGTCCAGACCGCTGCCCAGCACCAGGTCGCGCTCAAGCTGCGTCACCTTGCGCTGTTGCTCGGGGATGATGCCGGTGACGTTGGCCGAGACGTCCTTGCCGCCGAAGCGCAGCAGGATGTTGCCCGACAGGGTGGGGGCGACATGGATGCCCGGTTCTTCTTCCAGCACCGCCAGCATGTTGCGGGCGCCGCGGATGCCGCGGTTCTCGTCGCGCGGCTTGAGGCCGCGCAGATCGACGGCGCCGTCGCCATACAGGCGGTCCACCGGCTGCTGCGGCGGCTCGCGGAAATCGTCCTTGACGATCACATGGGGCTGGATGTCGATGATGCGGGCGATGAAATCGCGCTGAAAGCCTTGCATCATGGCCGAGATGGCGATGAAGAACGCCACGCCCAGTGCCACGCCCAGCAGCGACACCAGGGTCTGGCGCCGCCGATGGATCAGGTGTTGCAGGGCGATGTCCAGGCCCAGCGGCAGGATCATGGCTCAGGGCGCCTTGGCGCGCAGGCGGTCGCCGGGTTTCAGCCCGGCGGCGGGAGCGGCGATCACCCGATCGCCCTCGGCCAGACCGTCGGCGATCTCGATGCGGTTGCGGCCCCGGATGCCGACGCCGACCGGGCGGGTGGCGGCGCGTCCGTCCGCGATGACGAACACCTTGCCGTCCACCAGGGCGGTGGCGGGGACCAACAAGGCGTCGGGTTTCTCGGCGGTCACCACGTTGACCTCGCAGGTCATGCCGACCATCAACGGCGAATCCTCGGGCAGGGCGACGCGCACGCGGAAGGTCTTGTTGATGGGATCGCCCTTGGGGGTGACGCGACCGACCTGGGCGGTCAGCACCCGGCCGGGAAAGCTGTCGGACTTGATCAGCACCTTCTGGCCCGGCGTGATGCGGGGAATGTCCTCTTCGTCCACGTCCACGGTCAGGCGCAGCGGACGCGGGCCGCCCACCCAGAACAGGGCATCATTGACGCCGACCACTTCGCCCACTTCGAAATCGCGGCGCAGCACCACGCCGTCGATGGGCGCCACCACCACCAGATCGGCCCGGCGCTGGCGGCTGGCGGCGATGGCGGCGGTCACCTGATTCAGTTCGCTCTTATCTTTCTCGTAGGCGTCGCGCGAGCGCACGCCGCTTTGCACCAAGGCTTGGCTGCGGTTCATCTGTTCGCGCCAATAGGCGGCCTTGGCCTCCAGTTCCGCCACCCGCGCCCCGGCCTCGCGGTCGTCCAGGCGGGCCAGGATCTGGCCCTTGTGGACGGTGTCGCCCTCGGCCGCCAGGATTTCGGCGATGCGGCCCGATTGCACGGCGGCGACCTTGGCCCAATTCTCGGGCTCGACCACGCCGGTGGCGTAGACCGCTTCCACCGCCGGGCCGCGCGCGGCGGCGGCCAGTTCCACCTGGGGCAGGGCGGCGCGCAGCCACAGGACGCCGCCGCCCGCCAGGGCGGCAAGCACGAGGATGACGAGGGCGAGACGGCGGAAAAGGCGGCTACGGGTCATTCTTCAGTTTTATCTAATATGAGAAGCGGCTTCAATGGGGCATCCAGAGCGATATGGTGAGCGGCGCGGGCGGCGTCCACCAGCGGCTCGACCCGGCCGCGCCAGGACGAGGCGGCGGCGACCGCGTTGTCCAGGGTCAGTTCCAGTTCCAGCGCGGCGACCAGATCGTGCAGGGTGGCGACGTCCAGGTCGCGGGCCAGAAGGTAGCGTCCGCCCGACAACGGTGCCGCGAAGCCACTGTCGCACAGCGCCTGTAACACCGGGATCAGGTCACGCTCGGCGGCGGCGGTGGCGGCCAGCAGGTCGCGGCGGCTGGTGCCGCCTTTCTTACCGGTGCCCTCGGTCATGGCCTGTTGCAGCCGGGCCAGCACCTCCAGCGCCAGGGTCAGGCGGCGGGCGCCCGCCGCGCGGCCCTCGCTTTCATGATGTCCGGCCCGCCATTCCGGCAGGGCGGCGGTGACCTCGGCCCCCACCAGGACCACCGCCCAGGACAGGAACATCCAGAACAGGAAGATGGGCACTGCCGCCACCGCGCCGTACAGGCTGGTATAGGCCTTGGACGAGGTGATGTAGACGGCGAATCCCCAGCGCAGCCCGGCGAACAGCACCGCCGCCACCACCGCCCCGGCCAGGGCGTCCTTCAGCCTGACGCGGCGGTTGGGGATGGCGGCGAACAGCCCGGCGAAGGCCACCACCGTCAGCAGGAACGGCACCGGCAGCGACAGGAACGGGCTGACGGCGCGGGTCAATTGCCAGGTGTTGGCCGCCGCCACGTAGCCCTGAAGCGAGAAGGCGGCGCCCAGCAGCAGCGGCCCCAGGGTCAGCCCGGTCCAATAGACCAGCAGCTTGGCGATCAGCGGCCGGTCGCGGGCCACCCGGAACACGGTGTTGAACGAGCCCTCGATGGTGACCAGCAGCATGATGGCGGTGAAGACCAGACCGACGATGCCGGCGGCGGTCAGCTTGCCCGCATTGGCGATGAAGCGGTTGATCTGGCTTTCCACCACATTGCCGATGGCGGGCACCATGTTGCTGACGGCGAAACCGATCAGGTTCGAGCGCACGCCGTCGAAGGCGGGAAACGCCGCCAGCATGGCCAGGGCGATGGCCAGCAGCGGCACCAGCGACAAAAGCGAGGTATAACTGAGGGCAGCGGCCATGCGCGAAGCGCCATCGCGGCGATAACGCCCGGCGGCGTAACGTACGAACCCGGCGAACCGGCGGGCGCGGGCCCGCATCACCAAAGCGTCGGCATGGCCATGCGTCTGGCCCGGCTCGCTGTTGTCTCTCTGCACCTTTGCCCCCCGTTCGCTTTCGTGTAGGATGCCGCCCGCCTTGTCCCAAGGCCCTACCATAGCATTACCTGAAGAGGATCGCATGACCGCTCCCACTCCCTTGATGGCCGGCAAGAAGGGCCTGATCATGGGCGTCGCCAACGACCGCTCCATCGCCTGGGGCATCGCCAAGGCGTGCCGTGCTCAGGGTGCCGAACTGGCCTTCACTTATCTGGGCGAGGCCCTGGAGAAGCGCGTGCGTCCGCTGGCCGAAGAGGCCGGTTCCGACATCGTGCTGCCCTGCGACGTCGGCGACGAGGCGTCCATCGACGCCACTTTCGAAGCCCTGAAGCAGAAATGGGGCAAGCTGGACTTCGTCGTCCACGCCATCGGCTTCAGCGACAAGGACGAATTGCGCGGCCGCTACGCCGACACCTCGTTGCAGAACTTCCTGAACACCATGCACATCTCGGTGTTCTCGTTCACCTCGGTCGCCCGCCGCGCCGCCGACATGATGCCCGATGGCGGTTCCATGCTGACGCTGACCTATTACGGCGCCGAACGCGTGATGCCCCATTACAACGTCATGGGTGTGGCCAAGGCGGCGCTGGAAGCCAGCGTGCGCTATCTGGCCGTCGATCTGGGCCGCCAGAACATCCGCGTCAACTCGCTGTCGGCCGGCCCCATGAAGACCTTGGCCGCCTCGGGCATTGGCGATTTCCGCTACATCCTGAAGTGGAACGAGTACAATAGCCCGCTGAAGCGCAACATCACCCTGGACGACGTGGGCGGCTCGGGCATGTACCTGCTGTCCAACCTGTCCTCGGGCGTGACCGGCGAATGCCATCATGTGGACAGCGGCTACCACGTTGTCGGCATGAAGGCGGTGGACGCCCCCGACATCTCGGTGGTGAGCAAGGAATAAGATGTTTCGTCACCCCCGCCTCGGCGGGGGTGACGTCTTTCGCACAAGGATTTCAGCGTGTCCGGCAACAGCTTCGGCCATACCTTCCGCTTCACCACCTTCGGCGAAAGCCATGGCCCGGCCATCGGCTGCGTCATCGACGGCGTGCCGCCGCGCCTGAAGCTGTCGGAAGCCGATATCCAGCCGTGGCTGGACGCGCGCAAGCCGGGCCAGAACCGTTTCACCACCCAGCGGCGCGAACCCGATGTGGTCAAGATCCTGTCGGGCGTGTTCGAGGGCGTGACCACCGGCACCTCCATCGGCCTGCTGATCGAGAACACCGACCAGCGGTCCAAGGATTACGGCGACATCAAGGACACCTTTCGCCCCGGTCACGCCGATTGGGTTTACGAACAGAAATACGGCCTGCGCGACTATCGCGGCGGCGGCCGTTCCAGCGCCCGCGAAACCGCCATGCGCGTGGCGGCGGGCGCGGTGGCCCGCGTCATCCTGGATGCGCTGGTGCCGGGCGGCGTGCAGATTCGCGGCGCCATGGTGCAGATGGGGCCGAACGTCATCGATCCCGACCGCTGGGACTGGGCGGCGCGCGAGCTGAATCCGTTCTGGTGTCCCGATGCCGGCAGCGTGCCGGAATGGGAAGAATTCCTGGACGGTGTGCGCAAATCCGGTTCCTCGACCGGCGGCGTGGTCGAGGTGATGGCGTCGGGCGTGCCGGTGGGCCTGGGCGCCCCGGTCTATGACAAGCTGGACGCCGATCTGGCCAAGGCGATGATGAGCATCAACGCCGTCAAGGGCGTGGAAATCGGCGCCGGGTTCCTGGCCGCGCAATTGTCGGGCGAGGATAACGCCGACGAAATGCGCATGGGCGAGGATGGCCGCGTCCGCTTCCTGTCCAACAACGCGGGCGGCATCCTGGGCGGCATCTCCACCGGCCAGGACATCGTGCTGCGCATGGCGATCAAGCCCACCAGCTCGATCCTGACCCCCAAGAAAAGCATCGACCGTTATGGCAACGAGATCGACGTCATGACCAAGGGCCGTCACGACCCCTGCGTCGCCATCCGCGCCGTGCCGGTGGCCGAAGCCATGATGGCCGTCACCCTGGCCGACCACCTGCTGCGCCACCGCGCCCAATGCGGGTTCTGACCGTCCTCAGCCAGCCGCGAACAGGGTTTCCAGGGTCTTGCCCAGTTCCTCGGGTAGGTCGGCTGGGGCGCGCAGGGTGAACAATCCGCCGCGCGTGCGGTCGCGGCGCAGTTCGGTTGCCGTGCCGCTTTGGGCGTCGATGACGCGCAGCCTTACCGACACGTCGGTGCGGGTGTCCCAACTGACCGGTGGCACGGCCAGCGCCACGTAAACATTGCCGCGCCGGGCATAATCCTCGACCCGTATCACGGACACGCTGACCAGGCCGCGTCTTTGCGCCTCCGCCGACAACTCGGCATCCGGGGCCATGGCCGCCACGCCGCCGACGCGATGATCCAACAACGCATGCACCGTCGCTTCGGCCTCGGCCGTGCGATGCTCCAGGTCCGGGGTGTCGGCGGGCAGGGCGGTTTCTACCACCAACAAGGTCCGTTCCAACGTCGTCGGGCGCGGCGATTCCGTGCTGTGGTCGCTGATCCGCGTCTCGGCACAGGCCGCCAACATCAGCGCGGCGGCGATCGCCAGACTGGACGCGAGGTGTTTGCTCATGGCATATTCCTTTCTGTAAAACGATAATTTTTATCGTCTAACAGAAAACTTTTGCCGAAGGAAGAGGCTTCATGGCCGAAGAACCCTTGGTCCGCATTGCCCGGATCGGCCGCCGCATGGCGTGGCTGACCACCGCCCTGTTCTGGGCGCTGGTGCCGCTGTTGGGGCTGTATGTGCTGCTGTTGCCGGAACAATTGGCCCATCACGGCATGGTGGCCGGGGCCGGATTTCAGCCCCGGCCGTTCCCCTTGACGGTGGGGCTGGCGGTATGGGCGGCGCTGACGGTGATCTCGCTACCCGCCTTGTGGGGGCTGTGGGCGTTGAAGGGATTGTTCCAGGGCTACGCCCAGGGCGCCATCTTCACGGTGGCGGCGGCGGGGCGGCTCAGGCATTGTGGCCTCGCCCTGTTGGTGGCGGGACTGCAAACGCCTTTCGCGTCCATGCTGCTGTCGGGGGCCTTGTCCCTGGATCTGCCCAAAGGCTCGCGCATGCTGGTGCTGTCCCTGTCCGGCAACGACATCGTCCTGCTGGTGATCGGGGCGTTGATCCTGACCATCGCCCACGTCATGGGCGAGGCGGTGCGCATGGCGGAAGAGAACGCGGAATTTATCTGATGCCCATTCGAGTGACCTTGGACTGTGTCATGGCAGAGCGCGGTATGCGCGGGCGCGATCTGGCGCGGCTGGTGGGTATCACCGAGGCCAATCTGTCGCTGTTGCGCAACGGCAGGGTCAAGGGCATGCGGTTCGAGACGCTGTCGGCGCTGTGCCGCCATCTCGATTGCCAGCCGGGCGATCTGCTGTCGTGGGAAGAGGGAGAAGAAGAGGCGGAAGCCTAGGGCTTCTCTTCCGTCCGGTATTCCTTGCCATTCCAGCGCATGGTGGCCTTGCCGCCGTCGATGCCCAGCCAACCGCCCGAGGCATCGTCGGTGGCGAACACCGTGTCCTCGTCGCCCCAGCCCCAGCCCACGGCCAGCCAGCGGCCCTTAAGCCATTGCGCCACCACGAAGGGATTACCCGGATACGCTTCCCAGCCGGGGGCGTCCACCATCAGCACCAGTTCCGAGGTGCCGTCGCCGTTCAGGTCGATGCGGCCCAGGCGCAGATTGTCGCGGGTGAAGCCGCCTTCGCGCACGCTGTTGTAATATTCGGGCCACAGCGCATACAGGAATGCCAGCACGTCCTCGGGCAGGGTCGCCTCGCCCGGCGGCACCAACGGCACCTGGGCCAGCAGGCGCACGTCGTCGGCGGCCCGGGCCGGTGCGGCCAGGGCGAAAAGGCAGACGATGCAGGCGGCGATACGCTTCATGACGCTATCCGGGTCCCGAAGGGGCGGGAGCATAAGGGCGCAGCGTCCGTCCGTCAATTGATGGGCGATGAAGAATTGTCCATATATCCGGGGCGGGGTTGACCGCGCCGGGCCGCGCGCTTACACCCAAGGATCGGGTTGTCCCAGCCAGAAGGACCTTTTTTCCATGCGCCGCATCGGACGTTTCATCATCGGTTCCCTGGCCGTGATCGGCCTGTTGTTCGTGCTCGGCATCGGTTTGGCCGTGTGGGCGGTCGTCGCATTCCACGGCAAGGGCGAAGCCAAGCTGCCGCGCGAGATGGTGCTGACCCTGGATTTGGAGGCCGACTTCAAGGACGCGCCGTCGCGCGATCCCTTCGCCGCCCTGTCGAGTGAGCAGGTCTATGTCACCCGCGACGTGGTGGTCGGCATCGACCGCGCCGCCAAGGACCCGCGCGTGGTCGGTCTGTTCGCCACCTTGGGCCATGCCCAGATGGGGTTGGCCCGCGCCCAGGAAGTGCGCGACGCGGTCACCCGCTTCCGCGCCACCGGCAAACCCGCCGTGCTGTTCGCCGAGACCCTGGGCGAATTCGGCAACGGTACCGTGGAAACCTATCTCGCCTCGGCCTTCGGGCAGGTATGGCTCCAGCCCTCGGGCGATGTGGGGCTGACCGGCTTCATGGCGGAAAGCCCGTTCCTGCGCGGCACCCTGGACCTGCTGGGGGTGCAGCCGCAATTCGCCGGGCGCAAGGAATACAAGACCGCCATCGAGACCTTCACCGAGAAGAAGTACAGCCCGGCCGCCGCCGAGACCATCAACGGCCTGCTGGACGGCTGGTCGGCCCAGGTGATCACCGGCATCGCCGAGGGCCGCCGCCTGCAGGTGGACAAGGTCCGGGCTTTGTTCGGCAAGGGACCGTTCACTTCGGCCGAGGCGCTGTCCGCCGGGCTGGTGGACCGCCTGGGCTATCGTGACGAGGCGTTGAACGCCGCCAGCGCCGACAAGCAGCCGGAAGAGGTGGACGTGGCCGATTACGCCGCCCACCCGGTCAAGGACAAGGGTACCCGCATCGCCCTGATCACCGGCGAGGGCGCCATCCAGCGCGGCGCCGCCGACAGCCCGCTGGGCGGCGGCGAGGGCTTCGGTTCCGATACCATCGCCGGTGCCCTGCGCGACGCTATCGACGACGACGGGGTCAAGGCCATCCTGTTCCGCGTCGACAGCCCCGGCGGCTCCTACGTCGCCTCGGACACCATCTGGAACGAGGTGCGCCGTGCCCGCGCGGCGGGCAAACCGGTGGTGGTGTCCATGGGAAATGTCGCCGCCTCGGGAGGGTATTTCGTGTCCATGGCCGCCGACCGTATCGTCGCCCAGCCGGGCACCATCACCGGCTCCATCGGCGTGTTCACCGGCAAGATGGTGCTGGCCGATCTGTGGCCCAAGCTGGGCGTGAGCTGGGACGAACTGCATCGTGGCGACAACGCCACCATGTGGAGCGCCAACAAGCCGTTCAGCCCCCAGGCATGGGACCGGGTCAACGCCCTGCTGGACCGCATCTACAGCGACTTCACCACCAAGGCCGCCGATGGCCGCAAGATGCCGCTGGACAAGCTGGAGCCCAACGCGCGCGGCCGCGTGTGGACCGGCGCCGAGGCCAAGGCCCTGGGACTGGTGGACGCCCTGGGCGGCTATGACGTGGCCGAGGCGCAGTTGCGCGAGCTGCTGAAGCTGCCCGCCGACGCACCGTTGCAGATGGTGGCCTTCCCCGAACCGGAATCGCCGCTGGAAATGCTGGCCAAGCTGGCGTCGCGCGGCGGCATGGCGGAAAGCAAGGAGGCAGAGACGCTGATGCGCGCCGCCCGCGTTCTGGCCCCGGTGGTGGATAAGCTGGAAGCCGCCTCACCCCGTGCTGGAGCCCTGCGTCTGCCGGTGGTGCCGTCGGACCTGCCGCGATGAGTATTGCGCCCAAGACGGTGATCATCACCGGTGCCAGCCGGGGCATCGGTCATGTCACCGCCCGCCGGTTTCTGGCCGAAGGCTGGCGAGTGATCACCTGCGCCCGTGCCGACATACCGCCGGAATGCAAGCGTGATCCCAATTGGGCGTATCATTTCGCCGCCGACCTAGCCGATCCGGCCAGCGCCGACGGCTTCGTCGCCGAGGCGCGCAAGCTGTTGGGCGAGGACCCGCTACACGCCCTGATCAACAATGCGGGCGTCAGTCCCAAGACCCCGTACAAGGAACGGCTGGGTGTGCTGAACGGCCCCATCGAGGGCTGGAAGCAGGTGTTCGAGCTGAATTTCTTTGCGCCGTTACGGCTGGCGCGCGGCTTTGCCAGCGCCTTGCATCGGGGCAAGGGGGCGATCGTCAACATCACCTCCATCGCCGGGCATTACGTGCACCCGTTCGCGGGTTCGGCCTATTCCACCTCCAAGGCGGCGCTGTCGGGCCTGACCCGCGAGATGGCGGTGGAATTCGCGCAATTGGGGGTGCGGGTCAATGCCGTGGCGCCGGGCGAGATCAGCACGGAAATGATTTCGGCGGAGTACGAGGCCCTGGTGCCGCGCATCCCGCTGGACCGCATGGGCACGCCCGAGGACGTGGCGGGCACGGTATTCCGCCTGTGCGGCGAGGATTTCGCCTATGTCACCGGGTCCGAGGTGTTCGTGACCGGTGGGCAGCATTTGTATTAAGTCCTCTCCACCCCCACCCCGGCCCTCCCCCGTGAAGGGGGAGGGAGAGGGATAGCCCTCCCCCCTTGCGGGGGAGGGTTGGGAGGGGGGCTTTACGCCGCCTTCACATCCGACAGGAACTTGTCCACCGCCTGACGCAGCTCTCCGGCCTGACCGGCCAGCAGGCGGGCGGCGTCCAGCACCGAACCGGCAGCGTTGCCGGTGTCGGCGGCGGCCTGTTGCACGCCGCTGATGGTGCTGCTGACCTCGGCGGTACCGGCGGCGGCCTGTTCGACGTTACGGGCGATCTCGCGCGTGGCGGCGGTCTGCTGTTCCACCGCCGCCGCGATGCTTTGCGCGATGCCGGTGACTTCGTCGATGACCGAACCGATGGAGCGGATGGCATCCACCACCGTCTTGGTCTGGGCCTGCACGGCGGTGATCTGGCTGCCGATTTCCTCGGTGGCGCGGGCGGTCTGGTTGGCGAGGCTCTTGACCTCGTTGGCGACCACGGCGAAGCCCTTTCCGGCCTCACCGGCGCGGGCCGCCTCGATGGTGGCGTTCAGCGCCAGCAGGTTGGTCTGCGACGCGATGTCGTTGATCAGCTTGACCACCTCGCCGATACGGGCGGCGGTGTTGGCCAGTTCCTGCACGTCGGCGTCGGTGCGGGCCGCTTCCTCGGCGGCGCGGCGCGAGATTTCGTTGGAATGGGTGACCTGACGGCCGATCTCACCGATGCTGGCGGCCAGTTCCTCGGCGGCGGCGGCCACCGTTTCCACGTTGGTGCTGGCCTGGGTCGAGGCGGCGGCCACGGCGGTGGCCTGACGCGAGGTCTGGTCGGCGGCGGCCGACATGCCGGTGGCGGTGTTGGATAGGCCCGACGCGGTGTCGGCCACAATCGCCACCAATTGCGCCGCTTGGGCGTCGAAGTTCGCGGTCAAGCGGTCCACCGCGTCCTGGCGCTGGGCACGGCGGGCCTCGGCGGCGCGCTGGGCGGCTTCCAGTTCCTGGCGCTTGTGGCTGTTGGCCTTGAAGATCGCCAGGGCCTCGGCCATGGCGGCGATCTCGTCCTTGCCCTCGGCGGCGGGGATGTCGGTGTTCAGGTCGCCATCGGCCAGACGGGCCATGGCGCCGGTCATGGCCTTCAGCGGCCGGGCGATGCCGCCGCCGATGGTCCAGGCGGCCAGGATGCCGAACAGCACGGCCAGAGCCGAGATGATGCCGTCGGCGATCTCGGAGCGCAGGGCGCTGGTCTTGGCCTCTTCCTCCATGGCGCGCAAATAGGTCATCTGGCGGTCCTCGACCTCGTCCAGATGCTTGACCGCGACGTTGCCCGCCTCGATCAGATCGCTCATCTGCGCCTGCCCGGTGCGCAGGCGGTTCAGGGTGACGCGATAGCGTTCCAGCTCCGGGGTCAGGGCGCGCAGCGCCTCTGACAGTTCCGGGGTTCCGGCGGCGGCGGACGAATCGGCGATGATCTTTTCGATCTGCTTCAGCGTCTCGTCCGACTTGTCGAAATCGCCGGAAATGACGTGGCGGCGCAGTTCCTCGAAGCGGGCGTCGGCGTCCTTGACCTGCAACGCCGCCTCGGCGATGTCGGAATAGACGTCAATGGCGATACGCCCGGCATCCATGCCTCGGCCGCCCAGGACGGCCACGACCACCAACAGGGTCAGGACCAGGGCGAAGCCGCCGGCGATGCGGCGGGGGATGGAAAATTGATTGAGCGACATGCGGGGGGCCTTTCCGCTGGAGGTAGTTGTGCGCATCCAAGCAAATAGCCGCAAATTCAAGGCAAGAACATGGCTGATACAGGAATGCAGCCATGTCCTCCGCAAAGGAGGCGGTCAGCGCTGGGGATTGATCAGCGCGCCGTTGCCGGGGGCATCGACGATTGCCCGGTTTCCCTCGATCCGCACCCGGCCTTCGGCTACCAGCCGTAGGGCCAGGGGATAGGCCTTGTGTTCCTGTTCCAGCACGCGGGCGGCCAGGGAATCGGCGGTGTCGTCGGCCAGCACCGGCACGGCGGCCTGAACCAGGATCGGGCCGTCATCCAGTTCCGGCGTCACCAGATGCACGGTGCAGCCATGCAGCTTGACGCCCGCATCGATGGCGCGCTGGTGGGTGTGCAATCCCTTGAAGCTGGGCAGCAGGGCGGGGTGGATGTTGATCATGCGCCCCGCCCAGCCCTGGGTGAAGGCGGTGGACAGCAGGCGCATGAACCCCGCCAGACAGACGATTTCCACACCGGCGGCGCGCAATTCGGCATCCATGGCGGCGTCGAACGCTTCGCGCGAGGGAAAATCCTTGTGCGGAATGGTGCGGGTGGGGATCCCGGCCTGGGCGGCCCGTTCCAGGGCATAGGCCCCGGCCACGTTCGAGATGACCATCACGATCTCGGCCGGAAAGGCCGGATCGGCGGCGATGGCATCCATCAAGGCTTGCAGGTTGGAACCGCGGCCGGAAACCAGAACGCCGACTTTTTTCTTCATGGGGGACCGTTCGGTAAAATCCCCCTCTCCCGCCGGAACGGGAGAGGGGGGAATGGGTCAGAACCCGGTCACCTGGCTTTGCGCCTCGTCGCCCTGGCGGGCGCGAAGCTGGCCGATGGTGTACACGGTCTCGCCGTGCTCGGTCAGGATGCGGGTGGCTTCGGCGGCCTTGTCGGCCGCGACCACCACCACCATGCCGATGCCGCAATTGAAGGTGCGGGCCATTTCATGGGCGGCGACGCCGCCTTCCTTGGCCAGCCACTTGAACACTTCCGGCACCGCCCAGGTGGTGCCGTCGATCTGGGCGACGACGCCCTCGGGCAGCACGCGCGGCACGTTCTCGATCAGACCGCCGCCGGTGATGTGGGCCATGGCCTTCACCGTTCCGGCGCGGATGGCGGCCAGGGTCGACTTGACGTAAATCCGGGTCGGCTCCAGCAGCGCCTCGCCCAGCTTCTTGCCCGGCGCGAACGGCGCCGGGTCGGCATAGGACAGGCCGCCCTTGTCGACGATGCGGCGGACCAGCGAATAGCCGTTGGAATGCACGCCTGACGAGGCGAGGCCCAGCAGCACGTCGCCGGGGCGGACATCGACGCTGGGCAGCAGGGTGCCGCGTTCGGCGGCGCCGACCGAGAACCCGGCCAGGTCGTAATCGCCCTTGGCGTACATGCCCGGCATCTCTGCGGTCTCGCCGCCGACCAGGGCGCACCCGGCCTGACGGCAGCCCTCGGCGATGCCCGCTACGATGGCGGTGCCTGCCTGGACGTCCAGCTTGCCGGTGGCGAAGTAATCCAGGAAGAACAGCGGCTCGGCGCCCTGGACCACCAGATCGTTGACGCACATGGCGACAAGGTCGATGCCGACGGTGTCGTGCTTGCCAGCCTCGATGGCGACCTTCAGCTTGGTGCCGACGCCGTCGGTGGTGGCGACCAGGATCGGGTCGTTGAAGCCCGCTGCCTTGGGGTCGAACAAAGCGCCGAAGCCGCCCAGTCCGGCGGCGCCGCCGGTGCGGGCGGTGGACTTGGCAAGCGGCTTGATGGCCTCGACCAAAGCCTCGCCGGCGTCGATGTCGACTCCGGCGTCACGGTAGGTCAGGCCCTGCGTTTCGATGGGGGCGGGAATGGTCTTCCTCGTCGGCTTGCGTGTGGTATGTTTGCCCCGGCTCCAAACGAGCCCCGAATGACTAAGTCTTCGAATATCAGAGCCCCGGGCGGGCCGAAGATACTCCAACCCGGACGGTTTTCAATGCTTTCTCTCCGTTCCTTCCGCGCATGGCTGCTGTCCGTGGTGGCGCTGGCCCTCCTGGGGGTGCAACCCGCCGCCGCCCAGGCCGTGGGCGACGCCTTCACCGTGCGCGGCATCGACGTGGACGTGACCGCCATCAACACCCAGACGGCCAAGGATCAGGCCATCGCCGACGGCCAGAACCGCGCCTTCCGCCTGTTGTTGGAGCGGCTGACCCAGCCCGCTGACCACGCCCGCTTGCCCAAGGTGGACGGCACGCAATACGTGCGCGACTTCAGTGTCGAGCAGGAGCGGTCCTCGACCGTGCGCTATATCGCCACCCTGACCGTGCGCTTCAACCCGGTGGCGGTGCGCAAGCTGTTGCAGGGCACGGGCGTCGCCTATGCCGAGCCGCGCAACCGCGTGCTGGTGGTGGCACCGGTGTTCAAGGCGCCGGGCGGCCGTCCGATGCTGTGGGACGATCCCAATCCGTGGCGTGCGGCGTGGAGCGGCCTGGGCGGCGGCGGGCTGGTGCCGATCGTGGTGCCGAGTGGTGATCTGACCGACGTGCAGACCCTGCCGGTCGAACAGGCCCTGGCGGGCAATCCCGAGGCGTTGCAGGCGCTGGGCGCGCGTTGGCGCACCTCGGATGTCATGGTGGCGGTGGCCGGGCCCATGGCCAATGGCAAGGGCATCGACGTCAGTCTGATCGCCACTCCCGGCGCACCGCGTCCGTTCGAGTCCATTTCCTACAGCCTGAATGACGGCGAGACCCTGGACGCCCTGCTGGCCCGCGCGGTGCGCGACATCGACCGCGGCATCGACACGGTGTTCAAGCAGCCCAACCTGCTGTCCTTCGACCATGCGGGCACCCTGTCGGTGCTGGCGCCGCTGGGCGGCATCGAGGATTGGCTGGCCCTGCGCGACCGTTTGGGCCGTGTCGCCCAGGTGCGGCGCTGGGAACTGATCAGCCTGTCCAAGGCCGAGGCGGCGCTGGTGCTGCATACGGTCGGTGAGCAGGCACAGGTGGCTACCGCCCTGGCCCACGCCGGATTGCGGCTGGATCAGGTGGACGGTTTCTGGCAATTGCGTTTGGCGGGCAAGTAAGCACTTTCTTGAGGGCTTTCCACGCCCTGATGGAGCTTCAACCGTCATGCCCGGACTTGATCCGGGCATCCGCGCGGCGCCATCTGGCACATTGTTTTCATATGGTACGGCGGATAAACGTGGATGGCCGGGTCAAGCCCGGCCATGACGGATAGGAAATTTCCCGCAATCCCGTGACGAACTGTTTCTTGGGGGAAGTTGATGACCTCGGCGCAACGTTATCGTTTCTGGCTGATCGGGCTGGTCGTCGTGCTGGCGCTGCTGTACGTGCTGCGCGGCATGCTGCTGCCCTTCGTCGCCGGTATGGCGGTGGCCTATTTCCTCGACCCGCTGGCCGACCGGCTGGAGCGGGTGGGGCTGTCGCGGCTGGCGGCGACGGCGCTGATCACCGCCGGGTTTTTCCTGGTGGTGGTGATGGCGCTGGTCATTCTGGTGCCCATCGTCGAACATCAGGTGGTGGCCTTCGTCCAAAAGGTCCCCGGCTATGTGGACACCCTGAACGAACGGCTTCAGCCCCTGCTGGTCGAGGTCAAGCGGCGTCTCAGCACGCGCGATCTGGATAAGCTGCGCTCCTCGGCCGGGGAATATGCCGGAACGGCGGCGTCGTGGGCGCTGGGGGCGATCCGCAGCGTGCTGACCGGCTCGCTGGCGGTGTTCAACGTGCTGTCGCTGGTATTCATCACCCCGGTGGTGACCTTCTATCTGCTGCGCGACTGGGACAAGATGGTGGCCAAGGTGGATTCCTGGCTGCCGCGCGACCATGCCGACACCATCCGCGCCCAATTGCGCGAGATCAACCGTACCCTGGCCGGATTCATCCGCGGTCAGGCCACGGTGTGCCTGTGCCTGGGCCTGATCTACGGCCTGGGCCTGTCGGCGGTGGGGCTGGATCTGGGGCTGGTGATCGGTCTGTCGGCCGGGGTGCTGTCGTTCATTCCCTATCTGGGCACCATCGCCGGGTTCGTCACCGGCATGGGGCTGGCCCTGGCGCAGGGGCCGGATTGGCATCTGCCGGTGCTGGTGGCGGTGGTGTTCGCCGTCGGTCAGGTGGCGGAAGGCAATTTCCTGACGCCCAAGCTGGTGGGCGACAAGGTCGGCCTGCACCCGGTGTGGATCATGTTCGCCCTGCTGGCCTTCGCCGCCTTGTTCGGCTTCGTCGGCCTGTTGCTGGCGGTGCCGCTGGCGGCGGTGATCGGGGTGCTTGTGCGGTTCGCGCTGGGGCGTTATCTCTCCAGCCCGCTGTATCACGGACATGGGCCGCAATGAGCGAAAGCCAACTGGCGCTTGATCTGGGCCACAAGCCCGCTTTGGGACGCGATGATTTCCTGGTGGCGCCTTGCAATGCCGAGGCGGTGGCCTGGCTGGAACGTTGGCCGGACTGGCCCGCCCATGCCCTGGCGGTGTTCGGGCCGCCGGGCTCGGGCAAGTCGCATCTGCTGGCCGCCTTCGCCTCGCATCACGGCTTGGGGCAAGTGGTGGGCACCCATGGCGCCGCCCTGACCGTCGATGCCGTGCCCAAGCTGGTGGTTCATGCCAGCGTGGTGATGGTGGACGATCTGGACAAGCTGGCCGACGAGACGGCGCTGTTCCATTTGTGGAACCTGACCAAGGAAACCGGCCGCTGGCTGGTGCTGGCCGGACGCACCGCGCCCGCGCGGATGCGCATCCGTCTGCCCGATCTGGCGTCGCGGCTGACCGCGACTCCGGCGGTGGGCATCGGCGCCCCCGACGACGCGCTGCTGGCCGCCATCCTGGTCAAGCAATTCGCCGACCGCCAGCTGCGGGTGGGCGAGGACGTGGTGACCTATATCCTGGGCCGCATGGAGCGCAGCTTCGCTGCCGCCCGGCAGGTGGTCGAGGCGCTGGACAATGCCTCGCTGGCGCGGCGCCGCGCCATCTCGGTGCCGCTGACCCGCGCCGTTCTGGAAAAAATCGAGTGCGACGAGCGCCAAGGCGACCTGTTCTGACTCTGAACCCCGTGTGAACGCGCCGTTCAGATCGGGCTCATGGGCGGGGGTGCATTCTTTTTGGCAACACGATCCCTTATGGAGGTTTGCCATGAAGACCCTGTCCATCCTTGCCGCCGTCGCCACCATCGCCGCCGTTTCCCCCGCTTTGGCGCAGGAGCAGCTTCCCGCCGCCTATCTGGTGCACAAGCTGTCCGCCGATGGCCTGGAGCTGCGCTCGCTGGAAGCCGAACGCGGCGGCTACGAGGCCCGCGTGGTCGCCACCGACGGCTCCATCGTCAAGGTCGGGGTGGATGGCCGCACTGCCGATCTGACCGATGCCTACAGCCATGCCAAGCCGCGCCGCGCCGAGGCAGACAGCCCGCGAATCGGCGCCGTCGAGGCCATGGTGACGGCGGCCGGTGCCGGGTATTGGGATTTGCGCGAACTGGAATACAAGCGCGGCCATTGGCTGGTCGAGGCCGCCGACGATCAGGGCCGGGTGCGCAAGGTGGCGGTGGACGGCACCACCGGCATGATCGAGTAATCCTGGCCGGAAGTCGGACTGGACGGGACGCGCCCCCTGGTGTGTCCTGTCCCTGCCCCTTCCGGAGGAAAACGTTCCATGCATGGGCCAAGCCCCGCCGACCCCCATCCCCTGCCGGGGTTTTCCCGCGTCGGCTTCCTCAAGAACTTCATCACCCGGCCCAATATCGTGGTCGGCGACTACACCTACTACGACGATCCCGACGGCCCCGAGCATTTCCAGGATCGCAACGTCCTTTATCACTACGATTTCATCGGCGACCGCCTGATCATTGGCCGGTTCTGCGCCATCGCCTGCGGTGCCCGCTTCCTGATGAACGGCGGCAATCACGCCACGTCCGGCTTTTCCACCTATCCCTTCGTGATCTTCGGCAAGGGGTGGGAGCGGGTGACGCCCGATTTTCCCAATCGCGGCGACACAACAATCGGCAACGACGTGTGGATCGGCCATGACGCCACCATCATGCCCGGCGTGACCATCGGCGACGGCGCGATCATCGCCGCCAAAGCGGTGGTCAGTGCCGATGTCCGTCCCTATGCGGTGGTGGCGGGCAACCCGGCGCGGGAAATCCGCCGCCGCTTCGATGACGAGGTGGTGGCGGAATTACTGCGGTTGCGCTGGTGGGATTGGCCGGTGGAGCACCTGACCCGCCACCTGGAGGCCATCGGCGGCGGCGATCTGGCGGCCTTGCGGCGGGCGGCACCTATTCCAGATCGGTGGGACGGATAAAGGCGGCCAGACGGCAGGCGCCGTCCTGCAATGCCCTCCAGTTGGCGATGTCGGTCTCCAGAACGGCCAGGGTGCCGGTGGGATATTTCTCGCCCAGGCGCTCGACCGCCGCCGCGTCGCCATGTCCGGCGCACAGCGCGGCGGCAAGCCGTTCCAGTCCGGGATTGTGGCCGATCACCAGCACGCTGCCCAAATGATCGTCCAGCCGCCGCAACCGGGCCACCAGATCGTGGCGGGTGGCCTCGTACAATTCGGATTCCACGCTCAGGGGTATACCCTCCAAGGCGGGTTCCAATATGTCGTAAGTCTCGCTGGTGCGCTGGGCTGCGGAACAAATGACCAGGGACGGACGGATTTCCTCTCTGCTCAGGAAGGCCTGCAACGCCTTGGCTGCGCGCCGTCCACGGCTGTTCAGGGGGCGGTCGAAATCGTCCAGCCCTTCCCCGGCCCAACTGGATTTGGCGTGGCGCAGTAGGAAAATCTGTCGCATTTCCGTAATCCTCCCGGCCATGACATGACCCTTCCAAGACTATATAAAGGAGGGAAGCGACGAACGCGCACCCCATTCGGAGAAACATCCGTGACAAATCCGCAGACCGTCGAAACTCCGGCCATCGATCTGGGTTCCAAGGATCGCTTCATCAACCGCGAGCTGTCCTGGCTGGCCTTCAATCTCCGGGTCATCGAGGAGGCGTTCAACCACCGCCACCCCCTGCTGGAGCGTCTGCGCTTCCTGTCCATCTCGGCATCGAACCTGGACGAGTTCTACATGGTGCGCGTCGCCGGTCTGAAAGGCCAGGTGGATGCGGGCGTCATGACCACGTCCGAGGACGGCCTGACCCCGGCCCAGCAATTGGCCGCCATCAACCGCGAGGCCAGCGAGCTGCTGAGTGCGCAGAAGCGCTGCTGGGGTGAACTGAAGGGCGAACTGCGCGAGGCGGGCATCGCCGTCATCGATGCCGACGAGCTGACCAAGACCGACATGAAGTGGTTGGAAACCCGCTTCATGGAGCACATCTTCCCGGTGCTGACGCCGCTGGCCATCGACCCGGCGCACCCGTTCCCGTTCATCCCCAATGCCGGCATCGCCCTGGTGCTGCACCTGTTCCGCCTGGATGACGGCGAGGTGCTGCGCGCCCTGGTGCCGCTGCCGCAGCAGATCGAACGCTTCATCCGTCTGCCCGGCGAGGCGATCCGCTTCCTTCCGCTGGAAACCCTGGTCATCCTGTTCATGCACAAGCTGTTCCCCGGCTTCCGCATGGAAGGCCACGGCATGTTCCGGGTCATCCGCGACTCGGAAATGGACATCGACGAAGAGGCCGAGGATCTGGTGCGCGTGTTCGAAAGCGCGCTCAAGCGCCGCCGCCGCGGCCACGTCATCCGGCTGACCTTCAACACCGGCATGCCCGAGGACCTGAAACAACTGGTCATTGCCGAGATGCATGTCGCCGCCGACGACGTGTACGAATTCGAATCCTCCATCGGGCTGGTGGACACCAAGCAGGTCATCACCGACGAACGGCCCGATCTGCTGTTCCCGCCCTACAACGCCCGTTTCCCCGAGCGGGTGCGCGATTTCGGCGGCGATTGCTTCGCCGCCATCCGCAAGAAGGACATCGTCGTCCATCACCCGTTCGAAAGCTTCGACGTGGTGGTGCAGTTCATCCGTCAGGCGGCGCGCGATCCCAACGTGGTCGCCATCAAGCAGACCCTGTACCGCACCTCCAAGGACAGCCCCATCGTCAAGGCGCTGGTCGAGGCGGCCGAGGCGGGCAAGTCGGTCACCGCCATGGTGGAGCTGAAGGCCCGCTTCGACGAGGAAGCCAACATCCGCTGGGCCCGCGACCTGGAAGCGGCGGGCGCCCAGGTGGTGTTCGGCTTCATGGAACTGAAGACCCACGCCAAGATCAGCCTGGTGGTGCGGCGCGAGGGTGGCGGGCTGGTGTCCTATGTCCATTTCGGCACCGGCAATTACCACCCCATCACCGCCAAGATCTACACCGACCTGTCTTTCTTCACCTGCGACCCGCAGCTGACCCAGGACGCGGCCAAGGCCTTCAATTACATGACCGGCTATGCCACGCCCGAGCACATGGAAAAGCTGGCCATCGCCCCCTTGGCCCTGAAAAAGAAGCTGCTGGCCCATATCGACACCGAGATCGCCAACGCCAAGGACGGCAAGCCCGCCGCCATCTGGGCCAAGATGAACTCGCTGGTGGACCCCAAGCTGATCGACGCCCTGTACATGGCCTCGCAGGCGGGGGTGCAGGTGGATTTGATCATCCGTGGCATCTGCTGCCTGCGGCCCGGCGTGCCCGGCCTGTCGGACAACATCCGCGTCAAGTCCATCGTCGGCCGTTTCCTGGAACATTCGCGTATCATCGTGTTCGGCAACGGCGCCCGCCTGCCGTCGCGTCAGGCCAAGATATTCATCTCGTCCGCCGACTGGATGCAGCGCAACATGGATTGGCGCGTGGAAACCCTGGTGCCCATCGAGAACCCGACCGTGCACCGCCAGATTCTGGAACAGATCATGGTGGCCAACCTCAAGGATTACGAGCAGACCTGGAACCTGGGCGCCGACGGCGTCTATGTCCGCAACAATCCGGACGAACCGGGCTTCAACGCCCACACCTACTTCATGACCAATCCCAGCCTGTCGGGCCGGGGCAGCGCCCAGGAAAAGAGCCGCAAGCCCAAGCTGGTGCTGGGCAAGGATTTCTGAGTTCATGAAGATCAAGCGTCAACTGGAGCCGGTGGGCATCGTCGATATCGGCTCCAACTCGATCCGCCTGTGTGTCTATGACGGTGCCGCCCGCGTGCCGGTGCCGCTGTTCAACGAAAAGGCCGTCTGCGCCCTGGGCCAGGGTCTGGGGGGCAGCGGCCGCCTGAACCCGGCGGGCGTCGCCCAGGCGGTCGCCACGGTGGGGCGCTTCGTCGCCCTGTCGCGGGCCATGCAGGTGGAACGGCTGGACATCCTGGCGACGGCGGCGGTGCGCGACGCCGCCGATGGCGAGGAGTTCGTCCGTGCCATCGAGCAGAACTTTCAGGTCGAGGTCAAGGTGCTGTCCGGCGGCCAGGAAGCCAAGGCGGCGGCCATGGGCGTGCTGTGCGGCACCCCCGACGCCGACGGCATCGTCGCTGATCTGGGCGGCGGTTCGCTGGAACTGGTCACCGTGCAGAACGGTGATTTCGGCGAGCATGTGACCATGCCGCTGGGCGTGTTGCGCCTGTCGGAAGCCTCGGGCGACGACAAGGCCAAGGCGACCGAGATCGTTGAACGCCACCTGCGGGCCGTGCCCTGGCTCAAGGCGGGCAAGGGGCGGCATCTGTACGCGGTGGGCGGCGCGTGGCGTGCCATCGCCCGCATCTGTATCGCCCAGACCCACCATCCGTTGACCGTGCTGGACAATTTCGCCCTGGACCCGCGCGAGGCGTTGCGCATCATCGAACTGGTGTCGTCGCAATCCAAGAAATCGTTGGAAAAGGTGCCGGGCGTCTCCAAGAAGCGTGTCGCCAATCTGCCACTGGCGGCGCTGACCCTGGAAAAGGTCATCCGTGCCACCCAGCCCGACCAATTGGTGTTCTCCATCTACGGCATGCGCGAAGGCAATTTCTATCGCCGCCTGCCCGAGCGCCTGCGGGCCGAGGACCCGCTGCTGTCAGTGTGCCGCCAACTGGCGCAGATGAATTCGCGCTTCCCCGAGCACGGCGACGAGCTGATGGCGTGGATGGCGCCGCTGTTCCCCGAGGAAACAGCCCATCAGGCCCGCCTGCGCCACGCCTGTTGCCTGGTGTCGGACATCTTCTGGAACGAGCACCCCGATTACCGCGCCGAGCAGGCCTTCCTGCGCATCCTGCGCCTGCCGTTCATGGGCGTGCCGCACCGCGACCGCGCCGCCATCGCCTATGTGATCTTCCACCGCTACCAGGGCTCGGACGACAACCCGCACGCCCAGATGGCGCTGCAATTGCTGGACGAAGCCCGTGTCCAGCGCTGCCGCATCATCGGTTCGGCCCTGCGGCTGGCCCACACCCTGTCGGGCGGTGCCCCCAACCTGTTGCGCCTGACCCGCCTTTACGGCGATACCGGCGAGGCGGTGCTGGAGGTTCCGGCTGGCAACCCGGCCTTCGCCCTCGAAAACGACCGCTCGTTCGACCGTTTGGCCCGCGCGCTGAACTGCGACAATCTGGTGTTTCGCAAGGTTTAGGGGTTTCTTGCCGTCACACCCGCGAAAGCGGGTTTCCATGTTGGGGCAGGATTATAGCTTTGCAGCAAGACGCGGAATGCGGATGCATGGATTCCCGCTTTTGCGCATATGCGCTGACTTATACCAAGGCCCGCTGGTTGGGACTCACGTCGGGGATTCCCCTTTTGCCAAGAATGTGATTCACCATGGAAAACACAGCGAGGTTTTCCATGGCGGCCCCACGACGGCTTCGGGAAGATTTTGACGGCGCGGCGCTTCGTGCGCTTGCCCGTCGGAGCAAGGACAGCGTTCAGACCCGGCGTCTTTTAGCCTTGGCGTCCATTTACGATGGATCGAGCCGGACGGAAGCGGCGCGGCTGGGTGGCGTCGGGCTGCAAGTGATCCGGGATTGGGTCGTGCGTTTCAACGCGGATGGCCCGGACGGTCTGGAGGATCGCAAGGCTCCTGGCAATCCGCTCCTCCTCGGGGCAGCCGAGCGCGCCGCGCTGGTGGCCCAGATCGACAAGGGGCCGATCCCGGCAATCCATGGCGTGGTGCACTGGCGCCTGTGTGATCTGGTGCAATGGCTATGGGAGGAATTCCGGCTGTCGGCGCGGCCCCGTCATCACGCGCAAGCTGCCGATGCCCCCGAGACATTCAAGAAAACGTCCCCGCCCGCCTGGAAGAAATCGCCGCTCAGGAAGCGCGAGGCAAGACCATAGAAATCTGGTGGCAGGACGAAGCCCGCATCGGCCAGAAGAACAAGATCACCCGGCGCTGGGCCAGGCGCGGCACCCGCCCCGTGGCGCCCCAGGATCAGAGAACCAAGTCGGCCTATTTGTTCGGTGCAACCCTCGATTGGGACATGCCGTGGGACGGGCCGCCAGCCGTTTCAGCGGGCGAACATAGGGTCTAATACCGGTCGCCCATTGAAATGATCCGTTCGGGCGACCGGCAAGCCCGAGCGGCGCTTGAGCCCACCGTCTCGGCATGAACTGAGCCAACGGATCAGTTCATTAGCCGGGCGGTATAAAAAGATCAGTTCATGCTGAGACGGTTTTTACGGCTGACCGGGCGCGATCTTTGTCACGGTGCCAAGAAAAGTTCGAGCTGCGAGCGGTCGAGAATGGAAATTTGCCCTCGTGACAGGGAAACCACGTTCGCCAGCTCCCATTTCGATAGCAGCCGATTGATGCTTTCCCGGCTGACGGACATCTGATCCGCAAGGTCCTGCTGTGAAATGCGCAGGATGATGCGTGCGCCGGTCTTGGGCGATGCGTCGCACAAACCCCGCAGATGTTTGGCGACGCGTGCGGGCAGGGACAGGAACATAAAGTCCTCGATCAACTGGTCGGCATTCCGGATGCGTTGGCACAACGTGCCGATCAAGTGCATGGCATGGGCCGGATATTCGGTCATGTAGGCGAGGATGTCCTTTTGCCCCAGGCTCAACAGCACGCTGTCCGTAACGGCCAGGGCGTCGGCGGTGCGTGGACCGTTGTCGAAGACCGCGATCTCTCCGAACATCTGCCCGGCATGAATCTGCGCAAAGGACACTTGGCGGCCATCGGGCGCAACGACGCCGATTTGTATCTGGCCTTGGGCGAGCACATACAGGGCGTCCCCCTTGTCGCCTTTGTGGAACAGGAATTGCCGCGCGGTAAGCTTGATGGTCCGCGTACGCTTGACCAACGCGGCCAAGGCATCGAGCGGCAAATCGCTGAACAACGGGATTTCCTGAAGAAACGAAACGCTTGGCTTGCCCTGCCAGACCATACCCATACCCCACACTCATCCCTTATCAGGATAGCAGGGCAGTTATCGTATGCAAGGGTGAGGGAGTTCCAAGGCGGAACTCCCTCAAAAAGTGATTGGATTGTTACGAATTCTGCCAGTTGGCGGCGATGACCGCGTCCAAAGTCTGGTGCTGCTGGCTATTCAATTGTGTCTGTGTTGGCGCGGGTGGTGCGAAAGTGGCCATTGCTGTCACAAGGTTTTCCACTTTGGATTGCGACAGCGTGCTGCCATCGGCCAATTGCAGCGTGGCGACCCGGCTGTTGCTGTCGCTGCCGTACCAGCCGGACAGAATGACCTTGTCCGAACCGCCAAGGACCGAGATCGCCAGATCGGTGCCGCTGCGGGCGAACCACAGGCCGTCGCGGGCGATATTGGCACCGAAACGCAGGGTATCGGCTGCACCGTCCAGATTGTCGGTCGCGTTGCCGATGGTGTCGGTACCGTCGCCGCGATTGAACATATAGGTGTCTTGACCGGCACCACCGGTCAGCGTGTCGTTGCCGGTGCCGCCCATCAAGGTGTCCCGCCCCATGCCGCCGTTCAACACATCGGCACCGTCGCCGCCGTTCAACACATCGAACCCGGCGGCCCCGGTCAGGGTGTCGTTGCCGCTGCCGCCCGACAGGATGTCGTCACCCTTGGTTCCCGCCAGGATATCGGCCCCGGCAGTGCCGTTCTGGACCGCGCCATAGACGCCGCTGCCATCGGGGGCGTAGGCCGGGAAGAAATTGGCTGACGTCAGCTTGCTGGCATCGACGCCTTGCAACACCACCAGCGGCGTCCAGCCGCTGGTACCGCCGAAGCCATCGGCATCAGCCTGCAACAGGGTATCGGCCCCAGATTGCACCACCCGCAGGAAGCCGGTGCCGAAGGGATTGGCCTGTCCGTCCCAGCTCTTCAGGTAGTTTTGCTGGAAATCGGACAGATTGATCAGGTCGCCACCGGTTCCGGCGGTGAAATCGGTGATGATCACGGCATTGGCCGGCAGCACGACAATGTTCACCCGATCCTGACCGGAGCCGGTGATAATCGTATCCGCCCAACCACTGGCATGAAAGGTGTCGTTGCCATCACCGCCATCCATGACGGCCCCGGTCGGGTAGCTGGAAGCCAGAATGTCGTTGCCCGCACCTCCTGACATGTAATCGTGGCCATTGCCAGCGTTCAGACGGTCGTCACCATCACCGCCATACAGCCAATCCAGGCCGTCGCCGCCACTCAACTCGTCATTGCCCGCGCCGCCTTCCAGCACGTCGTCGCCGCCATCCCCCATCACGTTGTCATTGCCGTCGCCCCCCTTCAACAGGTCGGCGCCCGCACTGCCATACAGCCAGTCATTTCCATACCCACCGTCCAGATAATCGGCGCCGCTGCCGCCGACCAAGGTATCGTTGCCATATCCGCCGGTTAGGGTGATGCCGACCGAGGCGGCGCCGTCCGGGCTGAAACCCGGCACGAAATTGTCGCGGCAAAGAGTACTGCACAGGACGTTTTTCAAAAGGAGCAGCGGGATGGCGGTAGCGGTGGTTCCCCCTCCATCACGGTCCAATTCCAGAAGGGTGTCGCTGCCCACCTGACGGACACGCAAATGTCCCGTCGAGAAGGGGTTGGTCGACGTATTCCAACCGACCAGATTACCCAATATGTTAGTCAGATTGATTTGGTCACCGCCCAATCCGGCGGTAAAATCCATCACCGTATTTTGGGTGTTGGAAGACAAAACGCCAGTCAAAATGCCGAAATCAAGCGTGTCGCGGCCGCTGCCAGTGATCAGGGTGTCGCCGCCGAAGCCATTCAGACGGAAACGGTCATTTCCGCTGCCGCCATCGGCAATGCTCGCGCGGTAGTTCTGGGAATAAAGTTCAATTTCATCGTCCCCTTCGCCGCCGTAACCCGTGCTGCCGCCGGAAGTAAGGATCAATTTGTCGTTCCCCGCCCCCCCGTACAGAATATCTGGCGAAATGCCTCCGATGCCGACATCACCACCATAAATCGTATCATCACCACCATTGCCATGGATCGTATCGGACCCCACCCCTCCGCATATCCATTCCCCTTTCTCACTACCGCTTATGATGTCGTTGCCGGTACCACCCAATACGTATTGAAGAGCGTCCTTGTTCGTCAGGATGTCGTCGCCACCGCTTCCCACCAGTGTCGAGAAGCTGTTGAACACGGTCGTGCCTGCTGTACCGGCGGGCAATCCGCCGCGGGGCGAGAAGTTGGACAAAGCGCCAAAATTGTCCCCGGTCAGGTCGGCGGCGCGGACGTTCTGTAGAATGGCTACCGTTGTCCAGGTGCCATAGTACTTAACTTGTACCGAGGTCGAGCCGCCTGCTTCCTGCAAACGGATAAAACCTTCGGTGAAGGGATTGGAACGTCCGTCCCAACCGAAACGCTCGAATGTGACGAAGAACTCAGCAAGATCAATGACGTCACCGCCGGGACCTGCCGCAAAATCGAGCACCTGCAATCCTGCACCGGAATAGTTGCCATACACGCGAATGGTGTCTTGCCCCGCACCGCCATAAATGGTGGCGTTGGTATTGAAGTCACGGAAGAGATCGTTGCCGGCGCCACCATCCATCAGGCCGTTGCAAATGATGTCGCCAAAGATGATATCGTTACCGTCGCCGCCGTAGACGGTGTCGACCCCCGATCCGCCTCGCAACGAATCATCGTCGGCGCCGCCGTCAAGAATGTCGTTCCCGCTGCCACCGCTCAGATAGTCTTTACCGGTTCCACCCTTCAGATAATCGTTTCCGGCCTCGCCATAGATTTCATCATCGCCAGCCAGACCGTCCATATAGTCGTTGCCGGGCTGTCCGCGCATGACGTTCCAGTCGTTGGTGCCATACAGCCAATCGGCATTGATGGTGGGCACCGCCGCGATGGTCAGGTTGGCGCTGACGCTGGAGGTCTTGGCGTCGCCGCTGGCGGTTTCGGTAGCCGTGGCGGACACCGTCAGGGCGAAGGTTCCGCCCTTGGTGGTGATGACGCTTAATCCCATTGACTGGGCTGCGGTTACCACCCAATCGCCGTTGGCCAGCTTGGTGCCCACCGACAGCCGGGCCTCGTCGGGCAGGCCGTGGATGGTGATGTCGGACAGGGTTTCCGAGCCGTCCAGATCAACCAGGGCCGCCGACAGGTTCAGCGGAATGTTGGCGTAGGTGCTGCCCGAGACGCCGGTAAAGCTGACGCGCGGCGCGTCGGCCTGGGCGGTGATGCTGACCGAGACCTTGGCCGACGAGGTCTTGCCATCCTCGGACAGGGTATAGGTGATCACCGCCGGGTCGGCGCGGTTGGCGCCCGGCACGTAGCTCAGGGTGCCATCGGCGTTGACCGTCACCGTGCCGTGGGTGGCCGACACCGAGGAAATGGTCGGCAGGCGCACGTTGCTGGCGTGCAGGTCGTTGGCCAGGATGTCGATGGTGACGGCCTGATCCTCAAGGATGGATACGCTGTCGTCCTTGGCCACTAGCGGCTCGTCCACATTGACGATCTGATAGCCGACGACCTTGCTGGTGGCGGCGCCGTGCACGTCGGTGGCGGTCACCGTCACCTTACCCGCGCCCCCGGCCACCGCTTCGTAATCCAGCGAGGCCCCGGCCTTGAGCCGCAGCACGCCGCCGACGATCTCGAACCGGTTGTCGTCCACCGACAGGGTGACGGCGTCGCCTTCGACATCGGTGGCGGCCACCTTGGCCAGGGTCAGTCCGGCGGCGTTTTCCTTGAGCCCGGATGCCACGTTGCTGACGGTCACGACCGGGGCGTCGTTGACCGCCTGCACCTGCACGACCTGCGACAACGGGGAACTGGTGGCCGCGCCATCGCTGACCGTCAAGGTGATGGTGCGGTTGGCGGTGCTGGGGACGTCGCTGGTGTTGGAATAGCGGACCGATGCCAGAATGGCCTGATAGGTTGCGGGCGATGCGCTGCCGGTCAAGGTCAGCACGCCGGTCTTGCTGTTGTAGGAACCGGTGATCCCCCCCTGGGGAGTAAACGACAGTACGTCGCCAGCCGACAGGTTGGTGATGGCGATGTCGGCCCGTTTCAAAACCGTGCTGTCCACATCGGCGACGGTCAGGCCATCAAAGACGCTGACGGCGGCACCGTTCTCGGTAAACAGGGGCGGCGGAGTGAAGATGCGGGCGACCGCGTTTCCCGAGCCTGAGTCCCCCCAGCTTGCCGAACGCGAATTCCAGCTTATGACCACACGGCCGTCATTCAGGACCACCATATCCTGGTTGCCCTGGAAGCCGTCGGTGATCTGGTTGACGACGAAGGCCTCGCCGATCTTGATGCCGGAAACGTCGTAACGCTGGGCGGCCACACCGCCGGACCGGTCGTCGCCCATCGCCCCCTGGAATGTCCAACTGATCAGATAACCGCCATCGGGTAGCGCACTGATCGTGGAGTTCCTGACGTAGTCATCGGACGCGACCAGTGTCTCCACTCCCACGCGGTTCCCGGCGGTGTCAAAGCGCTGGCTGTATATGCCACCGACGCGAGTGCCGTTAGCGCCGCCCGTCCAGACGATCACATAGCCACCATCAGCCAGAGCGGTTACCGCCGGATCGGCTTCCATGCCATAGGTGTCGGTCGGCACCATGGCGGCAGTTCCCACCATGTGTCCCTGCGCGTCGAAACGCTGGGCGCGGATATCGCTCGGGTTTCCCTCTTGCCAGACCGTGACGAACCCGCCGTCATTGAGTGCCGCTGTGCGGACACTGCTTTGGCGGGAAGAGGTGTTCGGGGCGAGATGGAATTCATCCCCAGCGGCCGTCCCGTCGGCATTGAACAGGCGCCCGGTGATGCCGGTCCAATCCGAATAGCGCGTAGTCCCCTCGAACGACACCCAACTGACAAGGAAGCCCCCGGAAGACAGAGCAGTGACCGCTGGTCTACCCAGGCTGGACGAGGTCAGATCGCTTTGGCCGACATTCGCCCTGAATTCCGTCGACAGCGGCGTACCATCTGCCGCCAGGATGCGCACGGAAGTATCGCCGCGGCCGTCTCCCAGCGTGGTCGTGGCGTTGCTCCATGCGACGACGATGTTGCCGTTCTTCAGGCGGGCTGCCGCAGGTTCCCATTGACCTCCGGTCGTGGTGGTGTTCAGCCGGTATTCCGTTCCAACCTTGCTGCCATCGGCGGCGAAACGCTGTGCCGCGACGCTGCCCGAACTAGAATCTCCGGTTGCGGGATCGAAGGATTGCCAGAGAGCCAGGAAACCGCCATCGGCCAGCGCGACAAGGGTATTCCCTTCCTGCTCACCCACATTGTTGGTACTGACCAGAAATTCCGCGCCGGGCCGCAATCCCGACGAATTCGCGGTCATGGACAGCACGGGCGCGTCGTTGACCGCAGTAACCGAGGTGGTAACGGAACTGACCGCCGCAGCGATGGCGCTGCCGCCGCCGTTGCTCGAAGCATCGATGCGTATGGCACCGGCCACGCTGTCGGACCACGACGACGCATAGGAATTATCGACGCCGCGCACCTGTAGGGCCGGCGGTGTGCCGAAATAATCGGCGGCGGGCAGGAACCGCAGCTTGGATGCGGCAGAGATCGCAACCGCATGGGCGTCATCGGCATTTCCGACGTTGGCCCATGTGGCGCCGCCATCGGAAGAGTATTGCCATGCCCCCTGGGCGGCGGTGGCGGCGTTGCCGACCACCGCGATACCGGCCAGACTCGCCCCCGCATCCGCGTCGCTGAACTTGGCGCCGAACAGGCTGGCGACAGTCGCTCCGGCGGGCGATACCGTATCCTCGGCGATGGCGGGCAACACCACGCTGGCCGCCATGACCGGGGCGTCGTTGCGGCCTTCCATGGTGATGGTGGCGGTCTGCGCCACCGTGCCGCCGCGGCCGTCGGATACCAGATAGCTGAACACCAGATCCTGGCTTTGGCCGATAGCAAGGGATTTGAACTGGTTGCTATCCAGGGACAGGACGCCGTTACTGAAGGTGTAGCGTACCGTCTGCCCTGAAATCAGCTTGAGACCGCTGACCGAAAGGGTATCGCCGTCCACGTCCGATGCTCCGGCCAGCAGGTTCATGCTGAAAACCCCAGCGTCTTCGTTAGTGGCCGCGGCGATGGCGCCGGACACGACCGGCCCGTCATTCTTGCCGGTCACGGTGACGCTCAGAGTTTGCGGCACCTGCGCGGTACCGTCACTCACCATGTAGGTAAAGGTCAGCACCGCGTTCTGGCCAAGCTTGAGACCGTTGAACTGGGTGGGGTCCAGCACCAGCTTGCCGTTTTCGACGGCGAAGGTTGCCGCCGGACCACCGCTTTGCACCAGATCGGCCACCGACAACGCGTCGCCGTCCACGTCGGAGGCACCGGTCAGCAGATCGACCGTCAGGGGCGCCGAATCCTCGGTGGTGGTGGCCTTCAGGGCGGCCTTGACCACCGGGGCATCGTTGGCGCCTTCGATCACCAGGGTCATGGTCTGCGGCACCGCCGCCCGGCCGTCGCTGACCTTGTAGGAGAAGGTCAGGGTCGCGGTTTCTCCCTGTTTCAGGCTGTTGAACTGGGCGGTGTTCAGGCTGAGAACGCCATTCTTGACGCTATAGGTTGCCTTGGGGCCGGAGGCCAGGGCCAGCCCGCTGACCGAAAGCGTATTGCCGTCCACATCCGACGCCCCCTGTAGCAAATTCAGGGTGAAGGTGCCGGCATCCTCGTTGGTGGTGGCGACCAGGGCGCTCTCGACCACTGGGGCGTCGTTCTGACCGGTGATGGTAACGGTCAGGGTTTGCGGTACCAGGGCGGTGCCGTCGCTGACCATGTACGTAAAGGTCAGGACCGCGTTTTGCCCGAGCTTGAGGCCGTTGAACTGGGCCGGGTCCAACACCAGCTTGCCGTTCTCGATGGTGAAGGTTGCCGCCGGGCCGCCGCTTTGCACCAGATTGGCTACCGATAGCGTGTCGCCGTCCACATCGGTGGCACCGGTCAGCAGATCGACCGTCAGGGGTGCCGAATCCTCGGTGGTGGTGGCTTTCAGGGCAGACTTGACCACCGGGGCGTCGTTGGCGCCCTCGATCACCAGGGTCATGGTCGCCGGGGTCTTCAACTTGCCGTCGCTGACCATGTAGGTGAAGGTCAGAGTCTCGGTCTCACCCGCCTTCAGCTTGTTGAACTGGGCAGCATTCAGGCTGAGAACGCCGTTTTTCACGGTGTAAGAAACCTTCTGTCCCGAGGTCAGCGCCAGAGTGCTGACGGACAGCGGGTTGCCATCGGGGTCCGTGGCGCCTTCCAACAGATTGATCGCGGCCACGCCGCCGTCTTCGCTTCGGTTGATGTTCAATGGGGTTGCCACCGGGGCCTTGTTCGCCGTCGCCGAGCTGTTGATTGCCATGATCCCCTCCGCATCCAATAAAAGAATGTCATTGGGGTTTATGATTCCAAATAGGGTTATTAGCGTATGTGATTCCCCGCACACTGCTGACGATATTGAGTTCGCAACCTTTCGAATATGATCTCACGCTGCCCGGACGGCAGGTGACCTGTCTTGGGAATTTTCCTCCAGTTTGAAGTAGAGTCCGGCCCATCGAGTGTCCCCCGCACACGCGGGGATGAATCACGGACACCGGGGCGACTATCGCCCATGCGGGCCGTTATGCGGAGCACGGCTCTATCGTGCTGATCCAGTGTGCGATGGAGTCGGGCACCCTTCTGGTGCGCGCTCAGTGATCTTGCGGATTGTTACGTGAGGGTGGCACGAACGCAGCGGAGCGGGGTTTTAGGTTTCGGCCTACCCTATCGAACTTCCCGCAATGCAAAGGCCGCCCACAAGGGGCGGCCTTACGGGCAATGAAGCTGCCTTGTTGGGGCGATTTCCGGTCCCCTCCCTTACTCTTCCTCGCCCAGCCGCCGCACCGGCGGTTTGGGGCGTTCGTCCACGGTCAGGCTGAACACGTCGGGGCGGGCATAGTGACCGGCCACGTCGAAATCGAAGCGGGCGCGGGTCATCTGGTCGAAATCCAGTTCGGCGGTCAGGATCGCCTGATCGCCGAACACCGGTCCTGCCAGGATTTCGCCCAACGGCCCGACGATCACGCTGCCGCCGCGCATGAGCAGACGGTCGGGATCGCCAGGATCATCTGCCGAGACATAATCGGCGGGATAGTCGCCACGGCGGATCACCTGGCAGGCCGACAGCACGAAGCAGCGACCCTCCAGCGCCACATGACGCATGGTCGGCAACCAAGTGTCGCGGTCGTCGGCGGTGGGGGCGCAATAGACCGTCACCCCCTTGGCGTACATGGCCATGCGCAGCATGGGCATGTAATTTTCCCAGCAGATCACCGCCCCCAGATTGCCCACCGGCGTGTTGAACACCGGCAGGGTCGATCCGTCGCCCTGGCCCCAGATCAGCCGTTCGGCTGCCGTCGGCATCAGCTTGCGGTGTTTGCCCAGCAAGTTGCCGTCGGGGCCGAAGAACAAGGCGGTGCAGTACAGAGTGCCGCCGTCGCGTTCGATCACCCCGATCACCACATGGGCACCGGCGGCTTGGGCGGCGGCGCCCAGGCGTTCGGTCTCGGGGCCGGGCACGGCGATGGCGCCGTCGTAATAGCGGCGGAACGCCTCGCGCCCTGCCGTGGTGCGCATGCCCACGGCGATCTCGTAATTGGAACCCTTGGGATAGGTGCCCACGAACGCCTCGGGGAACACGATCAGCCGCGCCCCCTCGGCCGCCGCCTGGGCAATCAGGTCTTCGGCCCGGGCCACGGTGGCGGCGGGATCGAACGGCACCGCTCCGGCCTGCACCACGGCCGCTTTCACCTTGTTCATGCTGTCCTCCCTCAAATACCCAGATAGGCTTCGCGCACCTTGTCGTCCTCGGCCAGCCGGGCCGACGGCCCCTCCAGCACGATGCGGCCCGATTGCAGCACATAGCCGCGCTGGGCCACCGACAGGGTCAAGGCGACGTTCTGCTCCACCAGCAGGATGGACATGCCCTCGCGGTGGATATCCACCAGCTTGTGGTGCAGTTCATCCACGACGATCGGGGCCAGCCCGTGGCTGGGTTCGTCCAGGATCAGCAGCTTGGGCGACAGGATCAGCGCCCGCCCCAGCGCCACCATCTGCTGCTCGCCGCCCGACAGGGTCCCGGCGAATTGCGTGCGCCGTTCCGCCAGACGGGGGAACAGGGCGTAGATGCGGTCCAATTGCGGGCGCAGATCGATGCCCCGGCCCAGGGCATAGCCGCCGGACAGCACATTGTCCTCGACCGTCATGGCCGGGAAGATGTGCCGGCCCTCGGGCACATGGGCGATGCCCAATTGCGGGATGCGGTGGGCGGGCAGGGTCATCAGGTCCTGCCCCTGGAAGGTGATGGCGCCAGCCGCCTTGGTCACCAGCCGCGAGATGCAGCGCAGCAGTGTGCTTTTCCCGGCGGTGTTGGCACCGATGACGCAGACGAACTCGCCCTGTCCCACCTCGATGGACACGCCGTGCAGCACCTCGCTGCGGTCATAGGCGGCGTGCAGGTTCTTCACGCTCAGCATGGAATGTCCTTTCTCAATGCTCGCCATGGTCGCCGGTATAGGCTTTGCCCAGATAGGCTTCGACCACCGCCGGATGGTGCGCCACCTCGCGCGGGGTGCCCTCGGCGATCAGCCCGCCGAAATTCAGCACCAGGATGCGGTCGCACATGGTCATGATCGCCTGCATGTGATGTTCGACCACCACGATGGTCAGGCCGTCGCGGCGCAGGTCGCGGACCAGGGCCAGGAACTCCTCCATCTCGACGGCGTTCAGCGCCGCCATGACCTCGTCCAGCAACAGGATGTCGGGGCGGGTGCACAGGGCGCGCGCCACCTCGACGCGGGCCCGTTCGGGAAAGGACAGATCGCCCGCCAGCTTGCCCGCGATATGGGCCAGCCCCACCCGTTCCAGCATGCCCATGGCCGATTGCCGGGCCTGATCGACGCCGTGATGCAGCAAGGCCCCGGTCAGCACGTTGTCCAGCACGCTGCTTTCCTGGAACAGCGCCACGTTCTGAAAGGTCTTGGTCATGCCCAGACGGGCGACGCGGTTGGGTTTCAGTCCCGCCGTCTCGGTGCCTTTCAGCCGGATCGAGCCGGCGGTGGGGCGATGGATGCCCACCAGCAGATTGAACATGGTGGTCTTGCCCGCGCCGTTGGGGCCGATCAGCCCCAGCACCTCGCCCCGGTTCAGGTCGAAGCTGACGTTGTTCACCGCAGTCAGGCCGCCGAAGCGGCGGGTCAGGCCGCGCACCTGCAAGATGGTCTCGGCGCTCATGGGCGGTCCTCCTTGCGCAGGCGTTTGGCCAGATCGGCGAACAGCGCCAGCAATCCCTGCGGCTTGACCAGGATGATGGCGATCAGCAGGGCGCCGTAGACGAAGGCCGACAGACCGGCGGCGCGGCCAGCCAGCACAGCGTTGGACAATTCCTCCAGCGGAATGATGAAGAAGGCGCCGACGATGGGACCAAAGGTCATGCTGACGCCGCCGACGATAGCGATCAGGGCCATGCGCACCGAGATGCTGGCCACCCCGAAAATGGTGTCGGGGTCGAAGAAATAGCTGAACTGGGCGTAGACGGTCCCCAGCGCGGCGGTCAGCACCGCCGAGATCAGCCCGGCCCACAGCTTGGCCCGGTAGGTGTCGATGCCGATCACCTCGGCGGCATCGGGATTCTCCTTGATGGCCCGCAGCCGGTAGCCCAGGGATCCGGTCTTGATCCACCAGAACACCAGGGTCACCAGCACCACCGCACCCAGGCAGACATAGTAATAAGGCCGCACGGTATTGAACTGGAACATCCACAGGCTGTTGGGGGCGAACGGCACCGACAGCCCCACCGGCCCGCCGGTCAGCGACGACCAGGAATTGGCGATGACCCGCATGACTTCGCCGAAGGCCAGGGTGACCAGGGCGAAGTAATGCCCCTTGAGGCGGAAGGTCGGCACACTGAGGATGGCCGCCGCGACGCCCGCCAGCGCCATCCCCGCGATCATGCCCAACCAGGGGGACAGCCCGAGGTCGCGCAGCAGGATGGTCGATGTGTAGGCGCCGATGCCGAAGAAGCCAGCATGCCCCAGGGAAATCTGATTGGCCAACCCGCCGACGATGTTCCAGGCCTGGGCCATGGCGGCGAACAGCAAGGTCAGGGTCAGCACCCGCATGGCGTAGCCCTGGGGGTCGAGGCCCAGGGGGACCAGCGCCGCCGCCGCCACCAGCGCCACCAGCAGAACGGCACGGCGCGGCAAGGCGGTACCGATCTTGCTCACGGTCAGGGACGTGCTCATGTGGACGCTCCCTTCAACAGGCCCGAGGGACGCAGCGCCAGCACCGCGATGAACACCACGAACAACACCAGATTTTGCAGTTGAAAGGGGAAGACCAGGGCCGACAGCGCCTGGATCACTCCCACGGTGATGCCGCCCACCACCGCCCCGGCGACGCTGCCCAGGCCGCCAAGCACCACCACCGTGAACATCAGCACCACGTATTGCGAGCCCACGGTGGGATAAACGGTGAGATAGGGCAGGATCACCGCGCCGCCGAAGGCGGTCAGCCCAACCCCCAGGCCGAAGGCGATCTGGTGCATGCGGTCGGTATCGATGCCCACCAGCTTGGCCGCCATGGGGTCCTGGGCGGTGGCGCGCATGGCGCGTCCCACTCGGGAAAACCGCATGAACGACCACAGCAGCCCGCCGCTGACCACCGACATCAGGAAGGCGAACAGATAGGGCAGGCTGATCAGCACCGGCCCCAGATGCACGCTGGCGGTCTGATAGGGCGTGACCACCGAGCGGTAATCGGCGCCGAACAGCAACAGGGCACCGTTCTCCAGGGTGAACATCAACCCCACGGTCAGAAATATCTGGGCCACCTGCGGCGCCTTGAGGATGGGGCGGATCAGCGTGCGCTGAAGCCCGGCCCCAGCCACGAACACCACCACCAGCGCCAGCAGCGAGCCGATCAGCGGATCAAGCCCCAAAATCGACCAAGCGAAATAGGCGATGAACATGCCGACCATCAGGAATTCGGCATGGGCGAAGTTCACTACCCCCATGATGCCGAACACCAGCGACAGGCCGCTGGATACGATGGCATAGACGCCACCGATCAGAATGCCATCTACAATGGCTTGCAAACCTTGGGTCATTGGACCGTCCCTTGTTCCGTTTTTGCTGCGGGATCAGCCGCGCTTGGGCCAGATGGCCTTGCCCTTGGCCGCCTCGGCAGGGAAGACGGTGACCAGTTCATCCTTCTGCCACTGCACCATGACCGGATAGGCCGTCTTGTTATGGCCGGTGGCGTCGAAGCGGACGGAGCCGCCGGTCATCACCGTCGCCCAACCCTGGTCGAAGGTGTTGCCCAGCAAGGCGGCGCGCAGGGCCTCGGGTTCGGTGGATTTGGCGATTTCCAGGGCGCTGGCCAGCACGCCGGTCAGGGCCGCGTGTTCGATGGCTTCGTGCACCATGAAATAGCCGAAGCGCTTGCGGAACCGGTCGGTGTATTCCGGTGCCTGGTCGTAATTGGCCGGTGCGATGGACAGCACGCCGTCGGACAGGTCGCCCAGGGCCTTGCGGAAATCGGGAATGACGTACCCGGCGGCACCGCCGATGGTGGGGACGTCCAGTCCCTGCTGGCGCATGGTGCGGACGATCAGGATGGAATCGTTGAGGTACGACACCGGGAACACCAACTGGGCGCCCGAGCCGCGCAGCTTGTTGATCAGCGGGGTGGCGTCGGTAACACCCAGCGGATAGGCCTCGTCCAGCACCACCTCGATGCCCGCCTCCTTGGCCGCCTTGCGCAGCCCCTCGGCCTGCGAGGTGCCGTAGGCGGTATCCTCGTACATGACGGCGACCTTCTTGATGGTCTCGCCCGATGCCTTGGCGAGGGCGACCGAGTGGTCGAACTGGGCGCGGCCCAGGGCCGATCCCTTGGACACCACCTGGAACACGTTCTTGAACCCGCGCTCGGTCAGGATGTCCGAGAACGACATGGTCAACAGCGGAATGCCGCGCCGTTCCGTGACCTCGGAAATAGCCAAAGTCAGCGATGAGGCGAAAGCGCCCAGCACCGCCACCACCGAATTCTGCGAAATCATGCGCTGCGCCACGCTGGCGGCTGTGGTCGGGGTCGAGGTGGAATCGGCGATGATCAGGTTCAGTTTGGCGCCGCCCAGCGATTTGATGCCGCCAGCGGCGTTGATCTCGTCGGCCACCAATTCGATGGCGTTGCGGGAATTGATGCCGAATTGGGCGTTGGCTCCCGACAGGGGGACGACCACGCCCACATTGACCTCCTTGGCTGCAGCCAAGGATCGGCGGGCGATGAACGGCATGGCCAGCGCGGCACCGGTACCAGCCAGGACGGCACGGCGGCCGACCCGGCCGCCAGCCACAGAAAAGACGTCTGAGGACTTGAACATGGGAACCTCCCTTAGAATTTTTTCCAACATGGGCGTTTTGCGTAATTCCTGTCAATATGATTGACGGATTGTACGACAATATGCAACAAGCGATGACAGCACTGCTTCCGGCGCCGCCGCCAACAGAACGGCCGACAGGCCGCAACCGGCACCGGATGGAGAAAACGTCAGACAGGAGATTCCTTCATGCTCACCAAGCGCACCCTGAGCGCATTGCTGAAAGCGGGCACCGTGGCCAGCCTGATGCTGGCCGCCGCGCTGCCGACCGCCGCTTTGGCCCAGCAGCCCGAGCCCATCGTCATCAAGTTCAGCCATGTCACCGCCGCCGATACTCCCAAGGGCCTGGCGGCGGAGTATTTCCGCAAGCTGGCCGAGGAGCGGACCCAGGGCCGCGTCAAGATCGAGGTCTACGCCAACAGCCAGCTTTACCGGGATAAGGAGGAGTTGGAGGCGCTGCAATTGGGCGCTGTCCAGATGCTGGCCCCCAGCGTGCCCAAGTTCGGCCCCCTGGGCGTGCGCGAGTTCGAGGCGTTCGACCTGCCCTATCTGTTCGAGAACGAGGACGAGCTGCACAAGGTCACCCAGGGCCCCATCGGCCAGCAGATGCTGAAGAAGCTGGAGACCAAGGGCATCACCGGGTTGGCCTTTTGGGACAACGGTTTCCGCGACATGACGGCCAACAAGCCGCTGCGCCGCGCGGCCGATTTCAAGGGCCTGAAGATGCGCATCGAATCGTCCAAGACCCTGGATTCGCTGACGCGGGCGCTGGGCGGACTGCCCCAGGTGATGGCCTTTTCCGAGGTCTATACCGCCATGCAGACCGGCGTGGTGGACGGTTCCTCCAACACCACATCCAACATCTACACCCAGAAATTCTATGAGGTGCAGAAGTACCTGACGGTCTCGGAGCACGCCTATATCGGCTATGTGGTGATCACCAACAAGAAGTTCTGGGACGGTTTGCCGTCCGACCTTCGCGCCACCCTGGAAGGGGCCATGCGCGACGCCACCACCTATGCCAATTCCATCGCCAAGAGCGAAAACGACAAGGCGTTGGAGGCCATCCGGGCCAGCGGCAAGACCCAGATTTTGACGCTGACGCCCGAGGAAAAGGCGGAATGGCGCCAGACCCTGCTGCCCGTGCACAAGGATATGGCCGACCGCATTGGCGCCGACATGCTGCGCGCCATCTACGCCGAACTGGGCCGCACGCCCGCGTTCTAAACGATCAGCGCCCTCTCTCCACGCTCGTATTGCGGGTTGTTGCAATGCCACATGACCTGCGCGCCGAATTCCTGCACAATATGGAATGGCATTCAGCCAATACGATTGACAGATTGTACGACAATATGGGAGAAGAGGGCATGAGCGAACTTGATCTGCATATTCCGCGTGAAGTGACATCCCTGCGCCAGCAGGTCACCGACCGCCTGCGCGACGCCATCCTGTACGGGCGCTTCGAGCCCGGCCAGAAGCTGGTCGAGCGGGAATTGTGCGAACAACTGGGCATCAGCCGCACGCTTCTGCGCGAGGCGCTGCAGCACCTCCAGGCCGAGGGACTGATCGTCAACGTGCCCCACAAGGGCCCGTCGGTGGCCGTCATCAGCGAGGAGGAAGCGCGGGAAATCTATCAGGTGCGCCAGTCGCTGGAAGCCCTGGCGGGCGAGGGTTTCGCCCGCAATGCCACCGACGAACAGGTACGCCGCCTGCGCCTGTGCCTGAATTACCTGCACACGCCGGACGCCGCCGCCAACATGCTGGCGGCCAAGAACGGCTTCTACGCCATCCTGTTGGAGGGCTGCGGCAACCGTGTGGTCGGCCAGATGCTGACCCAACTGAACAACCGCGTCACCCTGTTGCGCCGCGTGTCGTTGTCGCAAAAGGGCCGCCTGCCCGAAACCCTCAAGGAACTGGGCGCCATCGTCGATGCCATCGAGACTCGGGACCCGGAGACGGCACACCGTCTTTGCGCCCAGCACGTCGCCAATGCCGCCGAGGTGGTCGTCCGGCAATTCGCCAACGACGAAAAACGAAGACTGGAGAAATGAACATGGACCGTGAGCTGTACGAAGAGGGCCTGAAGATCCGCCGTGAAGTCCTGGGCGCCGAGTATGTGGACAAGTCCATCGCCAGCGCCGACGACTTCAACCGCCCCATGCAGGAGCTGACCACCACCTATTGCTGGGGTGCCATCTGGGGCCGTCCCGGCCTGGACCGGCGCACCCGCTCCATCGTCAACCTGGCGATGATCACCGCCCTCAACCGTCCTCACGAGCTTAAGCTGCACATCGCCGGTGCGCTGACCAATGGTCTCAGCAAGGCCGAGATTTCGGAAATCCTGCTGCAAACCGCGGTCTATTGCGGCATTCCCGCCGGGATCGACGCCTTCCGCACCGCCCGCCAGGTGTTCGAGGAGAAGGGGCTATGAGCGGCCCCGTGCTGCCCCGTATCGGTTTCATCGGCGTCGGCAACATGGGGCGGCCCATGGCCGCCCTGCTGGTCAAGGCCGGTCATGCCGTCACCGTGCTGGATCGCGACACCGCCCTGGCCCGCGCCGTGGCCGCCGAGATCGGAGCCGTCGCCGCTGACGGCCCGGCCGCCCTGGCGGCGGCCAGCGACGTGGTCTTCACCATGCTGCCCAACGGCAAGATCGTCCGCGATGCCCTGCTGGGCGAGGACGGCGTCGCCCGGCATCTGCATCCCGGCGCTCTGGTGATCGACACCTCGTCGTCCTATCCCCTGGGCACCCAGGAATTGGGAACCGATCTGGCCATGCAGGGCATCGGCCTGGTGGACGCCCCGGTCTCGGGCGGGGTCAAGCGGGCAATCAGCGGTACCCTGGCCATCATGGCTGGCGGCGCTTCCGCCCTGGTGGAACGGGCCACCCCCATCCTGCAAGCCCTGGGCACGGTCTATCCCACCGGGCCGCTGGGGTCCGGCCATGCGCTCAAGGCGCTCAACAACTACGTCTCGGCTGCCGGTCTGACCGCCGCCGCCGAGGCGTTGCTGGTGGGCCAGCGTTTCGGCCTGGACGGCGAGACCATCACCCGCGTTCTCAACGCCTCGACCGGGCGCAACAACGCCACCGAGAACAAGCTGTCCCAGTTCATCCTGAACGGCAGCTTCGCCTCGGGTTTCGCCCTGGACCTGATGGCCAAGGACCTACGCGCGGCGGGCAGCCTCGCCACCGATCTCGGCGTGGCGGCCCCCCATCTGCAATTGTCGGTCGAGATGTGGAACCAGGCCGAGCAGGCCCTGGGTCGTGGTGCCGACCACACCGCCATCTACGCCTTCCTCAAGAACCTGGAGGACAAGGGCTGATGGTTCCGGCGATCGAATCCTGGTTGCGCCGCTGTGCCGATGACGCGGTACTGGCCCGTTCCTCCCAAGGGCTGGACGTAACGGTGGAGATCGCCGCTTACCCCCTGGGGCGCTGGTTTTGCCTTCGCCAGCCCCCGGGGGGGCATTTGATCCGTATCGAGGCGGCACCCGAAGCCTGGGCCACCCTGCTGGGCGAAGCCACGCCACAGCCGGGTTGGCAAAGCTTCGGGGCGCTGATCCGCCTCAACGATGCCTTCAAGATCACCGGCGATGCCGTGGTTATCGCCCAATCCCTCGCAGCCCTGGAACGCCTGATCGAACTGGCCCGGCCCCAGGCGCCACCCCTGTCGGCACCGCCGGTGGAGCGTGATCCGTCCCAGGTGACGGGCCATGTGCGCCGTTTGGGGCACCCTGACGGCACCGTGCACCATATCGGCTGGCAGGAGGCCGGCAAGGGGCCGCCATTGCTGATGCTGCACACCGCCGGGGCCGATTCCCGGCAATACGCCCATCAACTGTCCGATGTGGAACTGGCCAGCCAATGGCGCATGCTGGCCTTCGACATGCCCGGCCACGGCCGCTCGGGGCCGCCGCCCGGCTGGAGTTCGGGGCAGCCCTATTGCTTGAGCCTGGAAACCTATCGCGACTGGTGCGTGGCCTTCATCGAGCAGGTGGTGGGCGGGCCGGTGACGGTGATGGGCTGTTCCATGGGCGCGGCCATGGCCTTGGTTCTGGCCGCCCATCGCCCCGACCTGATCGATGCCGTCGTCGCGCTGGAGGCGCCGTGGCGGGCACCGGGGCGCCGGTCGCCGCTGTTGGCCGATTGCCGGGTCAATGCCCAATTGCACAATCCCGCCTATGTGCGCGGCCTGCTGGGGCCACGCAGCCCGGACCGGTTCCGCGACGAAGCATGCTGGATCTACTCCCAGGCCGGGTTCGGCATCTATGCTGGCGATCTGGCCTTCTACAGCGATGAATACGACGGCGCCGCCATCGCCGGTCAACTGGCCGCGCGCACCGGCATGCCCATCCATCTGCTGACCGGCGCATACGATTATTCCGCCTCGCCCGACAACACCCGGCAACTGGCCGAGGCCATCGGCCACGCCACCTTCGTGTCCATGCCGGGGCTGGGGCACTTTCCCATGATCGAACACCCCGATTTCTTCCGCGGCTACCTCATGGCCGCGCTGGAGGACATCCGCCACAGGAGGCCGCAATGACCACGCCGCCCGACTATCAGGTATTGGCCATCCGTTACGCCACGGTCAGCCGCCGCCCGTCCGAGAATTTCCTGATCCCCGATCTGCACGAGGGCGCCATGCCCATGGATTATTTCGTGTGGCTGATCAGGGGGGAGGGGCGCACCATCCTGGTGGATACTGGCTTCAACCGCGAGGCCGCCGCCCAGCGGCGGCGCGACTTCATCCGCTGTCCCACCGAGGGTCTGCGCGAGTTGGGCGTGGCGCCCGAGGACGTCACCGACATCATCATTACCCACCTGCATTACGACCATGCGGGCAATGCACCGCTGTTTCCCAACGCCCGTTTCCACCTACAGGCGCGCGAGATGCAGGCCGCCACCGGCCCGGACATGCGTCACAAGGTCTGCCGCCACGCCTATGAGGTCGAGGACGTGGTGCATATGGTGCGGCAGAATTTCCGGGAACGGGTGCGCTTCATCGATGGCGACGCCCAGGTGGCGCCCGGCGTTACCCTGCATCTGGTCGGCGGGCACACCCGTGGCCTTCAGATCGTGCGGGTATCCACTGCCCGGGGGTGGCTGGTGCTGGCTTCGGACGCGGTGCATTACTATGCCAACGTGGTCAAGGCCATGCCCTTCCCCGGCGTGGTCGATGTCCCGGCGCTGATCGAGGCGGGCGAGCGCGCCCTGGCTCTGGCCAGCCACGGCGACATGGTGATCCCCGGCCACGACCCGCTGGTGCTGGACCTGTTCCCCGCCCATCCCACCGTGTCCGGTGTGGCGGACGTGGGCGCGCCGCCGTTGCGCCCCACTCCCCTGGCCGGTCTTACCGCTCTCTTGTGAGGATTCCCCCATGTCCATCACGTTGAACGATTCCACCCTGCTGCGCGGCCAGTCCTATATCGGCGGCGATTGGGTGGGGGCCGATGACGGCGCCCTGTTCGCCGTCACCAATCCCGCCACCGGCGAGGTGATCGCCCAGGTGGCCGATGTGGGTGCCGCCGAGACCAGGCGCGCCATCGCCGCCGCCGATGCCGCCTTCGGCCCGTGGAAGGCCAAGACCGGCAAGGAACGCGCCGCCGTTCTGCGCAAGTGGTTCGAGCTGATCATGGCGGCGCAGGACGATCTGGCCCGCCTGATGACCCTGGAGCAGGGCAAGCCGCTGGCCGAGGCCAAGGGCGAAGTGGGCTACGGCGCCAGCTTCGTCGAATGGTTCGCCGAGGAAGCCAAGCGCATCTATGGTGACACCATCCCCAGCCACGGCGCCGACAAGCGCATCGTGGTCATCAAGCAGCCCATCGGCGTGGTCGCCGCCATCACGCCGTGGAACTTCCCCATCGCTATGATCACCCGCAAGGTCGCCCCGGCCCTGGCCGTCGGCTGCCCGGTGGTGGTCAAGCCCAGCGAGGACACGCCGCTGTCGGCGCTGGCCCTGGCGGTGCTGGCGGAACGCGCGGGCCTGCCCGCCGGTGTGTTCAACGTGGTGACCTCGACCAAGGCGCCCGAAGTGGGCCTGGAACTGACCACCAGCGACATCGTGCGCAAGGTGTCGTTCACCGGCTCGACCGAAGTGGGCAAGATCCTGATGCGCCAGTCGGCCTCGACGGTGAAGAAGGTCAGCCTGGAACTGGGCGGCAACGCCCCGTTCATCGTATTCGACGATGCCGATCTGGACGCGGCGGTGGTCGGCGCCCTGGCCTCCAAGTACCGCAATGCCGGTCAGACCTGCGTCTGCGCCAACCGCCTGCTGGTGCAGGACGGCGTCTATGACGCCTTCGTCGCCAAGCTCAAGGCGGCGGTCGAGAATTTCAAGGTCGGCAACGGCCTGGAAGCGGGCGTCACCCAGGGGCCGCTGATCAATGGCGACGCCATCGCCAAGGTGGAAAGCCTGGTGGCCGACGCGGTGGGCAAGGGCGCCAAGGTGGTGCTGGGCGGTGCCCGTCACGATCTGGGCGGCACCTTCTATCAGCCGACCATCCTGACCGACGTCACCCCGGCCATGACGGTCGCCAAGGAAGAAATCTTCGGCCCGGTCGCCCCCATCTTCCGCTTCCAGACCGAGGCCGACGCTATCCGCATGGCCAACGACACCGATTTCGGTCTGGCCGCCTATTTCTACGCGCGTGACGTCGCCCGCGTGTGGCGGGTGGCCGAGGCGCTGGAATACGGCATGGTCGGCATCAACGAAGGCCTGATCTCGACCGAGGTGGCGCCGTTCGGCGGCGTCAAGCAATCGGGCCTGGGCCGCGAGGGCAGCAAGTACGGCACCGACGATTTCCTTGAGGTCAAGTACATGTGCCTGGGCGGCATCGCCTGAAAACGGGAGGGAGAACATGCACGTTCAATTGCGCGATATTCTGGTCCACCTGGATTCCAGCCCGCAATGCGCCGCCCGTCTGGCCCTGGCCGCCCAACTGGCGGCTCGTGACGGCGCCCGTCTTCTGGGGCTGTTCGCCCATCATGGTTGGCCACGCCGGGTCGGGGTGGTGGCGGAATGGCCGGGCGAGGACTATCGCCGGGCCGCCCAGCAATCCCACGCGGCATTCACCGCAGCCACCGCCGGTCTGACGCAGGCGGAATGGCAGGACGCCAATCGCGGCGGTGATGGCGAGATCATCGACGCGGTGGTGGGGGCGGCGCGCACTTCCGATCTGGTCATCCTCGGCCAGACCCCGCCCGATGGCGCCATGGCCCCCGCCGACCTGCCCGAGCAGGTGATGCTGAATGCAGGTCGGCCGGTACTGGTGGTGCCCTATGCAGGCCCGCCCGCCAGCCTGGGCCGACGCCCGGTCTTCGCCTGGAACGCCAGCCGCGAGGCGGCCCGCGCCGCCGCCGACGCCTTGCCCCTGCTGCCCGACGACGCCGAGGCGGTGGTGCTGTCGGTGCTGGCCGAAGGGATCGAGGATGATGGCCGATTGGCCGCCCATCTGTGCCGCCACGGCCTGGAGGTCCGTGCCGAGACCATACGGGCGGGCGGCATCGGCCTGATGGACCTTCTGCTCAACCGGATGGCCGATCTGGGCGCCGACCTGCTGGTCATGGGCGGTCATGCCCAATACACCTTTCCCCACCGTACCCGCGGCAGCGGTACCCGGCACATTCTGTCGCACATGACGGTGCCGGTTCTGTTGTCCTGCTGATTTCAGGGCGGCCGCGCGCCTTGACGCCGCCGCCCTATTTCTACTGCCTGGAGAGAAAGGCTGGCTGTCTCTGGCAGTCGGCGTCGGCCTGTTCTCCCGGCGCATCGTCGGCTGGCCCCACCAGCGACAGCATGAAGAAGGACCTGGCCCTGACTGCGCTTACGGTTCTTTGGCAGATCAGCGAAGGCCATGCCGTTGTCGGTCAAGACCGTATGGATTTTATACGGAAACACTTGGACGACGTTCCGCAGGAAGGCCGCCCCGTTCATCTTTCCTGCCTTATCGTGGAACTCCACATAGGTGAACTTCGACACCCGGTCGATGGCGAGAAACATGACCAGCCGCCCTTCGGCATGACGAAATTCGCAGGAATCGATGTGAACATATCCGATTTTTGTCTCGGCGAAGCGTCCCCGCTTTGACGTCTTCTCGCCATCGTCGGGTAACCGGGAGATGCCGTGGCGCTGGAGGCATCAATGCAGAGCGCTCCGGGTCAGTGTCGGGATGGTTTCCCGCAAGCATCCCAACACATCGTCCAGCGGCAGCAACGTCCGCCGACGGAACTCGACGACCATGGCTTCTTCGGCTGGCGTGAGCACGCTGCTGCGCGGCATGCGTGGCCCCATCGGCGCATCCTCGGTCGTGCCGCGCTTGCGCCACTTGGCGACGGTCTTCGGATTCAGCCCATATTGCTTAGCAAGGGACCGGGTACTTTCTTTCGACGCTTGGAGCTCGGCTCGAACACGCGGCGTCGTGCGGGCGCTGCCGTGAAGTATTCCTGCCATAGTGCATCCTCCCCCTGACGGGTCAAGAATGTACCATCACACTCCGGGACCGCACACCTAGCTTGAATCACAGAAAACACCCCGTGGGAATCCATTAAGTCAGCGCATATGCGCATGCGCGGGGGTGACGGCGGCGGGGGCTAAATCCCGTGCCGCAGGAATTCGGTGAAGCGTTCGGCGCTGACCGGCGGGCTGTACAGGTAGCCCTGCATCAGATTGACGCCCTTGCTCAGCAGGTAATCGGCCTGTTCCGGGGTTTCGACGCCTTCGGCGATGACGTTGAAGCCCAGATTGGTGGCCAGAGCGACGATCGAGGCGACGATGGCGCCGTCCTTGCCGTTGCCGGGCAGTTCCTTGACGAAGGCGCGGTCGATTTTCAGCGTGTCCACCGGGAACAGCTTGAGATAGGCCAGCGACGAATAGCCGGTGCCGAAATCGTCGATGGAGATGCGCACGCCCATGGCGCCCAATTGGGTCAGGATCGAGATGGCGCGGTCCACCTCGGTGGCCATCATGGTCTCGGTGATTTCCAGTTCCAGATCGCTGGGGGCCAGGCGGGTGATTTCCAGCGCCCGCTCGACCTTTTCCTTCAGGCCCGCGTCGTGGAACTGGGCGGGGGACAGGTTGACCGACACGCAGCCGAAATCCAGGCCCTGATCGCGCCAGATGCGCATCTGGCGGCAGGCCTCGACCAGCGCCCAATCGCCGATGGCGCCCACCAGACCGGCGCGCTCGGCCACCGGGATGAACAAAGCCGGGCTGACCTCGCCGCGTTCGGGGTGGCGCCAGCGGATCAGCGCCTCGGCGCCGACGATGCGGCGGCCCTGGGCGTCCAGCTTGGGCTGGTAATGCAGGCGGAACTGACGTTCGGCCAAGGCGTGGCGCAGGTCGTTCTCCAGGTTGACCCGCTCGACCGCCTGCCGGTTCATGTCCTGGTCGTAGAAGCTGTAGCCGCGCCCGCCTGCCTTGCAGTGGTACATGGCGGCGTCGGCGTTGGACAGCAATTGCTCGGCGGTGTCGGCGTCGTCGGGATACAGCGCCACGCCGATGCTGGTCGAGCAATACAGGTCGCGCTCCGCCACCGAGAACGGCTCGGAAAAGGCGTACAGCACCTTCTCGACGCAGGCGACGGCACCGGACGGGTCCTGGATGTTGGGCAGCGCCACCACGAATTCATCGCCGCCCAGACGGCCGATGATGTCGGACGCGCGCACGCAGCCCTTGAGCCGCCGTGCCACCTGCCGCAGCAATTCGTCGCCCGCCGCGTGGCCGAAACTGTCGTTGACGTCCTTGAAGCGGTTGACGTCCATGAACAGCACCGCCAGCCGATGGCCGCCCAGTTCGGCTCGCACGATGGCGTCGGCCAGCGCCTCCATGACCGTGTGGCGGTTGGCCAGCTTGGTCAGGGTGTCGTGGCTGGCGTGAAAGCGGATGCGCTGTTCGTCCATCTTGCGGCGGGTGACGTCGTGCGCCAGCAGCACATAGCTGCCGACCACGCCGTCGCCGCCGACCACGCCGGTGATGGCCAAAGCGGTGGGGAAGACGTCGCCGTCGGCGCGGCGCGCCCACACCTCGCCCTGCCAGATGCTGCCCTTGGCGGCGGTGGCCCAGGCTTCCTCGATCAAGGCGGGCTCGTTGACCTCGGCGGCGAACAGCGACAGTTTCAGGCCGACCACGCCTTCGGCGGCGAAACCGGTCATGCGCTCGAACGCCGAATTGACCGCTTGGACCATGTGGGTGTGGTCCACGACCACGATGGCCTCGCCCACGTTGTCGAACACCGCCGCCGCCAGCCGTAGCCGTTCCTCGGCCAGCTTGCGGGCGGTGATGTCCTGGACCGTGCCCTCGTAGCACGCCACCTCGCCGGAAACGTCGCGCACGGCGCGGGCGTTCTCGGAAATCCAGATGATGCTGCCGTCCTTGCGGAAGACCTGAGCCTCGAAATTGCGGACCTGGGAATCCACCGCCAGCGCCCGCTTGAACCGGTCGCGGTCGGCGGGATTGACGTACAAATTGCGGGCGATGTCGGTCAGTCCGGCGATCAGCGCGTCGGGGCCGTCATAGCCGTAGACGCGCGCCAGGGCCGGGTTGGCCGCCAGATAGCGGCCATCGGGCGTGGTGCGGTAGATGCCTTCGATGGCATTCTCGAACAGCGACCGGTACTGGTCCAGCGCGGGCGAAGGCGCTTGGGACGCATCCTCGTGCGTCAGCCGTTCGATCATGGCGTCGCCGCCGTCCAATGTCTGCATCCCTTCCCGCACCAGCCAGAATCGCTGCGCACATCCCCTGGCAAGAGGCGTGCCACTTATAACGTCAGGGAGAGCGTTTGTAACGCTTTGATTTCAATGAATCCCAGCGTCTACGCCAGGGCGGGTATGCAAGACTGCCTGGAAACGGGGCAATTTTTGGGCGAGGGTCTGCCTTAAAATCAGGCGCCCGCATGCTCGCAATGTTCGCCGCAGCGGCCGCAGCCCGATTGCGGACGGGCGGCGCGCACCATGTCGCGGACCGTGGACACGCATTTGCCGCAACGCGGCTTGCATTCGTAATGCTGATACACCTGGGCGGCGTTTCCGGCCCCACCTTCGTCGATGGCGGCGCGAACCTGACGATCGTTCAATCCATGGCACAGGCAGACATACATGGTGTCCTCGGCGGTGCTTGGTCCCAGGAGTAACCGGCAGCGGGGGAAGGGGGAGAGAGAAGAGGAGCCCCCTTCCCCCGCGCGGGCGGCGCTGTTAGTAGCCGCTCTTGGCGCCGGTGCCGGTGTAGGCGAAGTCCCATTCGACGGTGAAGGGGGCCCACCACTTGCCGACGCCGGTTTCCTTGTCGGTGTGACGCAGGAAGTTATGGGCGGCGGGCTTCAGGGTGTAGGCGACGTGGTACTTGCCGGCGCCGTCCATCTTGACGTTGTCGCCGTAATGCGGACCGTCGGACGCGACCATCGGATAGAGGGTGCCGGTCTTCTTGAAGGCCGAACCCTGCTTGGTCAGCACGTAGGACACCTCCAGATAGGGGATCCACTCGCCTTCGCCGAAGCCGTTGTTGTTGCCCTTGGCACCCTTGATGTCGGCCTCGATGTGCACGTCGGTGTTGTCGTGGGCCGGCATGTGCGGCTCCATCATCACCGATTGCAGGTAGACACCGGCGATTTCCATGCCGTTCTTTTCGACGGGTTCGCCCATGGGACGCTCGCCCGCCAGGGCAGCGGTGGAAACCAGGGCCAGGGCGGCACCGGCGGTCAGCACGGATTTCAAGCTCATCTGTCCTCTCCCTCTCTGGGGAATGATTCTTACTATCAGCGCGGATGATAATCACTCGCACACAGCTGAGGCAACAGCTTTTTTGCGGTTTTTCGCAGGTGCAGGGCGGGTATGAAAAAGGCGGAGGGCTTGCCCTCCGCCTTTGCTGCATTGCCCTCGCCGGGCGCGGCCATCCGGCCGCTTGGCCGCGGCCTCAATGGCCGCAGGGCGTGAGCCGCATGCGCGATGGCATTTGGCGGGGTTCAGCGCCAGCCGACGCGGTCGAAGATGCGGACCGCCTCGGCGCTGTTCTCGCCCAGCATGGCGACGTTGATGTCCTCGCCCTTGAACTTCCCCCAGGCGGCGACGGTCGGCGACGGCTTGACGCCGGGGCGGACGGGGAATTCGTTGTTGGCCTCGGCGAACAGGCGCTGGGCGTCGGGACCGGCCAGGAATTCCAGCAATTGCACCGCTTCGGCCTTGTGCTTGGCCGAGGCGGCGATGCCAGCACCGGCCACGTTCATGTGGGCGCCGCGTCCTTGCTGGTTGGGGAAGGCGATGCCGACCTTGGCGGCGGCCTCGCGCTCCTCGGCCTTGGCCGAGTTCACCATGCCGCCGTAATAATAGGTGTTGGCGATGGCGATGTCGCACTGGCCCGCCGCCACGGCGGCGATCTGGTCGCGGTCGCCGCCCTGCGGCTTGCGCGCCATGTTGTCGGCGACGCCCTTGGCCCAGGATTCGGCCTTGGCCGGGCCGTTGACGGCGATCAGACCGGCCAGCAGTGACTGGTTGTAGGTGGAGGAAGAGGAGCGCACGCAGATGCGGCCCTTCCACTTGGGATCGGCCAGATCCTCATAGGTGGTGATGTCGGACGGCTTGACCCGGTCCTTGGCATAGAACACCACGCGGGCGCGGGCCGACAGGCCGACCCAATAGCCCTGGGGATCGCGATAGGCGGCGGGAATGGCCTCGGCCAGCGCCTTGCTCTGCACCGGCTGCAGCACGCCCGCCACACGGGCCTTGTGCAGATGGGCGACGTCGGTGGTGATGAACAGATCGGCGGGGCTGTCCTTGCCCTCGTTCTTCAGCCGCTCCAGCAACTGGTCCTCGCCCGCCGACAGCAGGTTGACCTTGATGCCGGTCTGCTTGGTGAATTCGTCCAGAACGGGCTTCAGCAGGTGGTCCTTGCGGGCGGAATAGACGTTGACCTCGGCGGCCTGGACGGTACCGGCCACCAGGGTGCAGGCCAGCGCGGCCAGGGCAAGGCGGGAAGAACGGCGCATGGGTGGTTTCCCTTGATACGAATGATGCTGCGAATTAATCGCAATTATTCGATATCCAAGGGCCGGGGGCGAGAAAAATTTCGGAAGCCGGACATGAAAAAGGCCGCCCCCGTCGGAGCGGCCTTTTCCGTTGAAGCCTCGGCCTCCGCATCAAGCGGTGGCGACGCCCTTTTCAGCCAGCAGGGCCTTGAGTTCGCCATTGGCGGCCATCTCGCGCACGATGTCGCAGCCGCCGACGAATTCGCCCTTCACGTAAAGCTGGGGCAGGGTCGGCCAGTTGGTGTACTGCTTGATGCCTTCGCGCAGCGAGGGATCGACCAGGATGTCGATGCCCTTGAACTTGATGCCGAAATCGGTGAGCACCTGCACCACGGCGGCCGAGAAGCCGCATTGCGGGAACATGGGGGTGCCCTTCATGTAGAGAACCACGTCGTTCTCGCTCAGGTCCTGCTTGATGCGTTCGAAAACCGGGTTGGTCATGTGCGTGCCGTCCACCAAGGAATTGGAATTGGTCTAACATAGGATGAGCGCCCGGACTGTGCAACTGCACACGGCGCCCATGTCACCGTCCCGCCGCCATCAAATCATGCCCGTTTGCGGAATGCCAGCCCCGGCAATGCCATCGGCGCATATCACACATGATAATTGTTAAAAATTAGAATATTGCATTTTGGTGGTGTTGAACACTAGGCTAGGAACAACTTCTCCTCCCCCCTTCGCGACAGGCAGACATGAGCAATTCCACTTCCTCGGCGGCTGTCGCCGTCTCCGCCCCGGCGCTGCCGGACATCAAATCCTGGCCCCTAGTGGCGGCGTCGCTGTTGCTGGCGGTCGGCGCCTGGTATCTGGCCGACACGGTCAGCGGCAAGCAGGCGGCGCTGTATCTGGTCGGCGCCGTCATGGGCGCCACCCTGTACCATGCCGCCTTCGGCTTCACCTCGTCCTGGCGGGTGTTCATCGCCGACGGCCGTGGCGCTGGTCTGCGCGCCCAGATGCTGATGCTGGCCATCGCCTGCGCCCTGTTCTTCCCGGCCCTGGCTTCGGGCTCGCTGTTCGGGTCGCCGGTCACCGGTCTGGTCGCTCCGGTGGGCGTGTCGGTGGCGGTCGGCGCCTTTCTGTTCGGCATCGGCATGCAATTGGGCGGCGGCTGCGCCTCGGGCACGCTGTACACGGCGGGCGGCGGCAACACCCGCATGCTGGTGACGCTGGGCGCCTTCGTGGTCGGCTCGGTGATCGCCACGGCCCATCTGCATTGGTGGTCAGCGCTGCCGCACATCGCTCCGACCTCGCTGGTCAAGGAATTGGGCGCCGCTCCCGCTTTGGCCCTCAGCCTGATTGTGTTCGCCGCCATCGCCGCAATCACCGTGGTGGTCGAGCGCAAGGTGCATGGCCGCCTGCTGCGCAAGGACGGCGCCAAGGGCTGGGCGCGGCTGCTGCGCGGCCCGTGGCCGCTGGTGGCGGGTGCCGTGCTGCTGGCGGTGTTGAACTATGCCACCCTGGCGTTGGCCGGGCGGCCGTGGGGCGTGACCTCGGCCTTCGCCCTGTGGGGCGCCAAGGCGTCGCTGGCCCTGGGGCTGGACGTCTCGGCGTGGCCGTTCTGGCAGGGCGCCGCCAACAAGGCCGCCCTGGCGGCGCCGGTCGCCAACGACATCACCAGCGTCATGGATATCGGCATCATGGTCGGCGCCCTGGCCGCCGCCGCCCTGGCGGGCAAGTTCGCCCCGGTGTGGAAGCTGCCGCTCAAGTCGCTGGCGGCGGCGGTGATCGGCGGGTTGCTGCTGGGCTATGGCTCGCGTCTGGCCTTTGGCTGCAACATCGGCGCCTATTTCTCCGGCATCGCTTCGGGCAGTCTGCACGGCTGGCTGTGGCTGGTGGCGGCCTTCGCGGGCAACGCCGCCGGAACCCGCCTGCGGCCGTTGTTCGGCCTGGAAGTCGAGCGCACCCCGCGCGAAACCGGGTGCTGAAAACGAAAGGGCCGGTGATGACCGGCCCTTTTCTTTTGCCCTCGCCGGGCGTGGGCATCCGCCCACTTGGCCGCGGCCGCAATGGCCGCTGAATTTATTACTTCGCCCAGTCGGGCATCTTGTCCGGGGTGGTGGTCTGCAACGCCAGGGCATGCAATTCGCCGCCCATCTTGCCTTGCAGGGCCGAGTAAACCAACTGGTGCTGCTGCACCCGGCTCTTGCCCTGGAACGCCTCGGACACCACCAGGGCCGAGTAATGGTCGCCGTCGCCGCGCAGATCCTCGATGACGATGCGGGCGTCGGGGAACGCTTCCTTGATCATGCGCTCGATGTCACCGGCTTCCATGGGCATGGGGGAACTCCTGTCTGAATGGGGGGCGGGCAGGACATTGTGCCCGCTTCCGCCGTCAAGCGGAAGCCCACAGGACCGGCGCGCGGTTAACTATTTCGCGAAGGACAGCTTGAATTTGGCCTTGGCCAGGGCCGGGTCCCACGGGTTTTCCAGGCGTGTGCAGGTCTCGGGAATGGCGCCGACCTTGAACCGGACATTGCCGTCCGTCATTTCCGAGGCCGGGTGGAACATCTGTGTCATGAACCACGGCGAAATCGCGATCTGTTCGCCGATCAGCAATTTGGTGTCGGGGTGCAGGAAACGCTGGCGGACCTGATTGACGCCCGCATCCTGCCCGGCGACGATCAGCCCGCCGCACACCCCCACAAAGCCGTAATCGTTAAAGATCCGCAGTGCCGTGGTGATACTGGTCTTTTCCACCCCGTCCACGGAGGACATGGACAGGCGCTGCTGGGCGTGGCTTCGGTCGTCCGCCGCCTGCCGCCGGGGGGTACATGCTGAAACCAGCGAGGCTGTCACGACGGCAAGAACGACGCAAAACAGGACTTTCCGCATTCTCTCTCTTCCCCTGATTTGGGAGGGGATAGTCTCACCCGCAATCAATAATGGCAATGCGTGGTTTCAGCCGCGCGACGGCCACGCATACAGTGCCACGCCCGCCCAGATGGCGGCGAAGGTGACGGCGTGGGCGGTGGTGAAGGTTTCGTTCAGGGCGAACACCGCCACCAGCATTTGCAGGGTCGGGTTCAGGTACATCATCAGGCCGATGGTGGAAAGCTTGAGGCGGCGGGCGCCAAAGGCGAACAGCGCCAGCGGCACCGCCGTCACCGGACCGGCCAGGGCCAGCAGGGCCAGCATGCCGCCGCCCAATTCCGGCGCGGCGCCGCCGCCTGTGACCAGCAGGTAGCCCAGCGCCAGTGGGATCAGCCACGCGGTTTCCACCAACAGACCGGCCAAGGCGGGGACGGCGATGGTCTTGCGCAGCAGGCCGTAGATGCCGAAGCTGACCGCCAGCACCAGGGCCAGCCATGGCACGCCGTCGCCATGGGACGCCTGCCAGCCGACGCCCACAGCGACCAACAGCACGGCGGCGCCCTGGCGCCGGGTCATGGTCTCGCCCAGCAGCACGCGCCCCAGCAGCACCGCCACCAGCGGATAGATGTAATAGCCGAGCGACGCCTCCAGCGCCCGGCCATGGGCCACCGCCCACACGAACACCCCCCAATTGACGGCGATGGCCAGGGCCGAGGCGCCCAGCCGCCACAGGCGCGCGCGGTCGGTCAGGAGGACGCGGATTTCCGCGAAGCCGCCGAACACCGCCATCAGCAAGGCGGCGAACAGCGCGCCGCCGAGAATGCGGTGGGCCAGGATTTCCGGTGCGGGAATGGCGCCCAGCGCCTTGAAATACAGACCGAACACGCCCCAAAGCATGAAGGCGCCCAGGGCGGCGAGTGCCCCGGACCGGGAATGCTGCATCTTACTTGTCTCCGACCCCGCCCCGGCGCAGTGTGCCCGGCGGCGCTGGTCAGACCAAGTGAAACAATGACACCGCGTCAAAAGAGTGGGGCGTTCTCCTCCCCTTGCCAAAGGCGGGGGGAGGGGGAGGGAGTGCAGCCAAAAGAAAAGGGCGCCGGTCCTGCGACCGGCGCCCTGTTTCCTGAAAAGGCGAAGCCTTAGTGGCCCGACATCTCGCCGCCCATGAAGGCGGGCAGCCAGCCCTCGTTGACGGCTTTCAGCTCGTCCACGGCGACGGCGCGGCCGCCGACGCTGATGACGTGGCCGCCGGTCTTGCCGATGACGCGGGCGTTGACTTCACGGGCCTCGGCGGCTTCCAGCACCGAGACCAGATCGTCGTCCGAGACTTCCAGCACATAGCGGCCCTGGTCCTCGCCGAAGCACCAGGCGTGCAGCGGCAGGGTCGAGGGCGCCTCCAGCGCCGCGCCGACCCGCCCGGCCGAGGCCATGGACATCTCGGCCACGGCCACCAGCAGGCCGCCGTCGGACACGTCGTGGCAGGCCAGAAGCTGGCCGTCCTGGATCATCTGGCGCACCAGCTCGCCCTTGCGGCGTTCGCGGTGCAGGGCCACCGGCGGCGGGGCGCCTTCCTCGCGGCCGCAGATTTCGCGCAGGTACAGCGAAGCGCCCAGCCAGCCCTTGGTCTCGCCCAGCAGCACGATGTTGCTGCCGGTCTGCTTGAAGGCCAGGGTCATGTGCTTGTTGACGTCGGCCAGCAGGCCGACGGCGCCGATGGCCGGGGTCGGCTGGATGGCCGTGCCCTGGGTCTCGTTGTACAGCGACACGTTGCCGGACACGACCGGGAAGTCCAGATCGCGGCAGGCTTCGCCCATGCCTTTGATGGCTTCGACGATCTGGCCCATGATCTCGGGCTTTTCCGGGTTGCCGAAGTTCAGATTGTCGGTCACCGCCAGCGGCAGGGCGCCGGTGGCCGACAGGTTGCGGTAGGCCTCGGCCACCGCCTGACGGCCGCCTTCATGCGGGTCGGCCTGGCAATAGCGCGGGGTGCAGTCGGTGGTGATGGCGACGGCCTTGTCGCTGCCGTGGATGCGGACCACGGCGGCGTCGCCGCCCGGACGCTGCACGGTGTCGCCCATGACCATGTGGTCGTACTGCTCGTAGATCCAGCGCTTGGACGCCAGATCGGGGCAGGCCACCAGCTTCTTGAGGGCTTCGGCCGGGCATTGGGCCTCGACGTCCTCGGCCTTGATCACCGGCTGCTTGGCCGGGGCCACCCACGGGCGGTCGTATTCCGGCGCGGCCTGGGCCAGCGGGTCGATGGGCAGGTCGGCGACGATCTCGCCATGGCGCTTCAGCACCATGCGGCCGGTGTCGGTCAAGGTGCCGATCACCGCGAAATCCAGCTCCCACTTGTCCATGATCGCCTTGGCAATGTCTTCCTTGCCCGGCTTGAGGATCATGAGCATGCGTTCTTGGGATTCGGACAGCATGATCTCGTAGGCGCTCATGCCCTGTTCGCGCATGGGCACGGCATCCAGGTCCAGCTCGACGCCCAGACCGCCCTTGGAGGCCATCTCGAACGACGACGAGGTCAGACCGGCGGCGCCCATGTCCTGGATGGCGACGATGACGTCGGTGGCCATCAGTTCCAGACAGGCCTCGATCAGCAGCTTCTCGGTGAAGGGGTCGCCGACCTGGACGGTGGGACGCTTCTCTTCCGAGTTCTCGTCGAACTCGGCCGAGGCCATGGTGGCGCCGTGGATGCCGTCACGGCCGGTCTTGGAACCGAAATACACCACGTGGTTCCCGACACCGGCGGCGGCGGAATAGAAGATGTTGTCCTTGGCGGCAAGGCCCACGGTCATGGCGTTGACCAGATTGTTGCCGTTGTAGGAGCTGTGGAAATTGGTCTCGCCGCCCACGGTGGGGACGCCGACGCAATTGCCGTAGCCGCCGATACCGGCCACCACGCCCGCCACCAAATGGCGGGTCTTGGGGTTGCTGGGATCGCCGAAGCGCAGGGCGTTCATGTTGGCGATGGGCCGCGCGCCCATGGTGAACACGTCGCGCAGGATGCCGCCGACACCGGTCGCCGCGCCCTGATAGGGTTCGATGAACGACGGGTGGTTATGGCTTTCCATCTTGAAGACGATGGCGTCGTTGTCGCCGATGTCGATGATGCCCGCGTTCTCGCCGGGGCCGCAGATCACCCACGGCGCCGTGGTCGGCAGGGTCTTCAGCCACTTCTTCGACGATTTGTACGAGCAGTGCTCGGACCACATCACCGAGAAGATGCCAAGCTCGGTCAGATTGGGCTCGCGGCCCATGATCTCGAGGATCAGCTTGTACTCGTCGGGCTTGATGCCGTGCTGAGCGATGACTTCAGGGGTAATCTGGCTCACGACAGGGCCTCCACCAGCGAATCGAACATCAGCTTGCCGTCGGACCCGCCCAGCAGGTCCTCGGCCAGGCGTTCGGGGTGCGGCATCAGGCCCAGCACGTTGAACTTGGAATTATAGACGCCGGCCACGTTGCCCAGGGACCCGTTGGGATTGAACTCGGGCGCCACCTTGCCGTCGGCATCGCAATAGCGGAAGGCGATCTGGCCGTTGTCTTCCATCTCGCGGAAGGTATGCGGCTCGACGAAGTAATTGCCTTCGGCGTGGGCGATGGGGAAACGCACCACGTCACCGGAACGGTAGTAGCGGCAGAAATCGGTGCGGTCGTTCTCCACCTTCAGGAACACGTCCTTGCAGGCGAAGCGAAGCTGGGCGTTGCGCATCAGCACGCCCGGCAGCAGACCGGCCTCGGTGATGATCTGGAACCCGTTGCAGATGCCCAGCACGCGGGCGCCCTTGTCGGCGCGGGCCTTGACCTCGCGCATGATGGGCGAATGGGCGGCCATGGCGCCGCAGCGCAGGTAATCGCCATAAGAGAAACCGCCGGGCACGACGATCAGGTCGACGGCGGGAAGTTCGGTGTCGCGGTGCCAAACCATGTGCGGCTTGGACCCCATGCTGGCCTCGAGCGCCACCGCGACGTCGCGGTCGCAGTTGGAGCCGGGGAAAACGATGACGGCGGCTTTCACGGGCGATCCCTGCTGAATTGGGTCGGAAACCGTCTTCTTAATACGGAACCCATCCACTTTCCAGCCCGAAGGGGCCGGGGCTGCATTGCGTTGGCCGCCAGGGTTGCCGCTGACAGTGATTTTCAATAGCATTGACCCATGCGCAGCCCTGATTCCCTCCCGTCGCGGCGCCGTCTGCCCAACCCTTGGGTTGTGGTGACCCTGGTCCTCTGCCTGCTGGTGGCATTGCCGGTATTGGCGGTGTGCGCCAATCTGCTGACGCCGTCGCTGGACGTGTGGCGCCATCTGGCCGCCACCGTGCTGCCGTCCTATGTGGGCAATTCCCTGCTGCTGATGCTGGGCGTCGGCCTGGGCGTCGGCATCGGCGGGGTGGGCACGGCGTGGCTGGTCACCATGTGCCGCTTTCCCGGCAGCCGCGTTCTGGAATGGGCGTTGTTGCTGCCCATGGCCATGCCCGCCTACGTGGTCGCCTACACCTATACAGGACTGACGGACTTTGCCGGGCCGCTGCAAAGCGCCCTGCGCGCCCTGTTCGGCTGGCGCAGTGCGCGGGATTACTGGTTCCCCGAATTGCGGTCGCTGGGCGGCGCAGTGTGGGTGATGACCATGGTGCTGTACCCTTACGTCTACATCCTGGCGCGCGCCGCCTTTCTGGAGCAATCGGTGTGCGTGCTGGAGGCCAGCCGCACCCTGGGCCGCCGCCCGTGGCGGGCCTTTCTGGAGGTGGCGCTGCCGCTGGCCCGTCCGGCGGTGGCGGCGGGCATCGCCCTGGCGCTGATGGAGACGCTGAACGATTTCGGCACGGTGCATTATTTCGCCGTGGACACTTTCGCCACCGGCATCTACCGCACGTGGATGGGCATGGGGCAACCGGTGGTGGCCGGGCAATTGGGCGCGCTGCTGATGCTGTTCGTGCTGGCGCTGATCCTGGTGGAGCGGCTGTCGCGCGGCGCCGCCCGCTCGCACCACACCACCACCCGCTACCGCAGCCTGCCGCGCATCCCCCTGCGCCGGGCACGCGGCGTGCTGGCCCTGGCCTTTTGCGCGGCGCCGGTGGCGCTGGGCTTCGCCGTGCCCGCTGCCACCCTGGCGGCATGGTCGTGGCACTCCGAGGTTACGGCTGACGATTTCCTGATTCTGGCGGGCAATTCCCTGGTGCTGGCGGCGGTGACTGGCGCCCTGGCGGTGACCGTGGCGCTGGTGCTGGCCTATGCCCGGCGGTTGCATCCGTCGCGGCTGGTGCGGCTGGCGGTACGGCTGGCCGGTCTGGGCTATGCCATTCCCGGCGGCGTCATCGCGGTTGGCGTGCTGGTGCCGCTGACCCTGTGGGACCGGGCGCTGTCCGGCTTCCTGGAACGGCATTTCGGCCTGTCGGTGGGGCTGTTGCTGACCGGCAGCATCGCTGCTCTGGTCTACGCCTATCTGGTGCGCTTCCTGGCGGTGTCGGCCAACACGGTCGAGGCCAGTCTGGCCAAGGTCACGCCGGGCATGGAGGCCGCCGCCCGCACCCTGGGTCTGGGGCCGCTGGCGACCCTGCGCCGGGTGCATGCCCCGATCATCCGCGGCAGCCTGCTGTCGGCCGCGCTGCTGGTATTCGTGGACGTGATGAAGGAACTTCCGGCCACCCTGATCATCCGCCCGTTCAATTTCGACACCCTGGCCACCCGTACCTTCACCCTGGCATCCGATGAACGCTTGGCCGATGCGGCGCTGCCCGCCTTGGCCATCGTCGTGGTGGGGTTGGTGCCGGTGGTGTTGCTGAGCCGGGCCATCGCCCGTTCGCGCCCCGGAGATTCCCCATGAGCGAAGGTCTGGTCCTCGACACTCTGTCCCATTTCTACGGCGACAAGGCGGTGGTGCGCGAGGTGTCGCTGACCGTCGCCCCCGGCGAATTGCTGTGTCTGCTGGGGCCGTCGGGCTGCGGCAAGACCACCACCCTGCGCATCGCCGCCGGGCTGGAAGAAGTGCGCCAGGGCCGCGTCACCCTGGACGGGCGGCTGGTGTCGGGCGACGGCGTCCACATCCCGCCCGAGCACCGGCATGTGGGCTTCCTGTTCCAGGATTACGCCCTGTTCCCCCATCTCAACGTCTGCGGCAATGTGGAATTCGGCCTGGATTCGCTGACCCGCCCGGCGCGGCGGCAGCGGGCACTGGACATGCTGGCCCAGGTGGGCATGGGTGATTACGCGGGTGCCTGGCCGCACCAATTGTCGGGCGGCCAGCAGCAGCGGGTCGGGTTGGCCCGCGCCCTGGCGCCGCAGCCCGGCCTGATGCTGCTGGACGAACCGTTCTCGGGCCTGGACAAGCGGCTGCGCGACCAGATCCGCGACGAGACCCAACGGGTGCTCAAGGCCAACGGCGTTGCCACCCTGATGGTCACCCACGACCCCGAGGAAGCCATGTTCATGGCGGACCGCATCGCCATCATGCGCGACGGGCGGGTGGTGCAGATGGACCGCCCGGCCATGCTGTACGACCGCCCCGCCGATGCCTTCGTCGCCGCCTTCTTCGGCGAGGTCAACATTCTGACCGCCAAGGTACGCGGCACCGCCGTCGATACGCCACTGGGCCGCTTCCTGGCCTCGGACCTGCCCGACGGCGCCGCCGCCCAGGTGGTGGTGCGGCCCGAGGGCATCACGCCCCGCACCGATGCCCAAGGCGCGGCTTTGGTGCGCGCCGTGCGTCCGTTGGGCGGCGTCACTTTGGTGCAGGTGGTGGTGGAGGTGCCCAACGCACCACCGGTGGAACTGCGTTGCCGCCTGTCCGGCCCCGCCATCCCGGCCGAAGGCGACCGCGTGGCGCTGGACGTGGCGGCGGACAAGGTGTTCGTGTTTCCGGGGTAACGGGCCGGGAGAAAACGAAGCGTCGATCATTTTCCGCGAATCGTCATCGCCGTGCTCGACCCACTGGTGTCCAGTTTAGGTTTTCGCGGAGAATGCCTGGGCGGGAATGCTGTGCCAAGAGACACGGATGGCACGGATGCCCGCTGACGCGGGCCACGGACGAACACGGATGATCGTCGCGCCGGTTTGCACGTAACTCATTGATTTATAAAAGTCGTCACCCCGGACGCGCTTGCGCGGGAATGACGCGTTGATCTGTGCCCATCCGTGGCCGCGAAGCGGCATCCGTGCCATCCGTGTCTCTTGGCAGGACGGAAGCCGTCAATACCAGGTCGGCTGGGCACATCAGCCGCCCATGGAAAGGGGAAAACCGACGCCAGAGCGGCATTCTTCCGTAGCCTGTTGCCCCAAGGCGTCGGCCAGCCGCCGCAGCACGGTGTCCATGCGATCCTCGGGCAGGTTGCCCCAGCCCAGCACCAGGCCGGGCGGGCCGGGGTGGATGCGGTAATTGCTGAGGGGCGGGCAGGCCAGACCGGCGGCGTGGGCGCGGGCGGCGGCGTCCTGGTCGTCGTGCCCCGGATGCAGCCACAGCACGGAATGCAGCCCGGCCTCGCCGGGGGCCAGGGTGCCGAATGGCGTCAGGTGACGCTCGGCGGCGGCCATGACGGCGGTGCGGCGGGCGGCGTACAGGCCGCGCATGCGGCGCAGGTGGCGGGCAAACAGACCCTCGGCCATGAAATCGGCCATGGCCGCCTGGGTCAGCGATGGCGGCGCCATGTCGGCCAGCCGCCGCGCCACCAGGAACGGCGCCACCAGATCGTCGGGCAGGACCAGCCAGCCCAGCCGCAGGCCGGGGAACATGCTTTTGGAAAAAGTGCCCAGGTGGATGGTGCGGTGGTCGCCGTCCAATCCGTGCAGCGCCGCCAGCGGCGGGCCGGCATGGCGGAAATCGCCGTCGTAATCATCCTCGACGATCCAGCCTTCGCGCCGCCGCGCCCAATCCACCAGGGCCAGACGGCGGGCGGGCGGCATGGTGGTGCCGCTGGGATATTGGTGCGACGGCGTCACCCAGGCCAGCCGGGCGGCGGGCTGGGCGTGCTCGGCCACGGCGATGTCGAAGCCCAGGGCATCCACCGGCACCGATTCCACCCGCGCCCCGGCGGCACGCAAGACGCCGCGCAGGCCGGGATAGCACGGATCCTCGCACAGCACGCCGTCGCCGGGGTCCAGCAGCACCTTGGCTGTCAAGTCCAGCGCCTGCTGCGATCCCGAGACGATCATCACCTGGGCGGCGGTACAGCGCAGGCCGCGCGTGCGCCCCAGCCATTGGGCGATGGCGTCGCGCAGGCCGCCATGCCCGGCGGGATCGGCGGGGGCCAGCAATTCCGGCCCCGGTCGCCGCCAGCGCCGGGCCAGCAGGCGGCTCCATTCCGCCCACGGGAAATGGTCCAGATCGGGCATGCCGGGGGCCAGCAGGGCGCCGGGATGGCGGCCGAACGGCAGCGGGATTTCCATCAGATGCCGCACCCGCCGCGACAACGGCCGCGCCGCCGGGGCCTGGGGCGGCTGCGCGGCGGGCAGGGGGGCGATCTCGGTGCCGGAACCGCCGCGCGCCAGGATGAAGCCCTCGGCCTGCAATTGCTCGTAGGCGGCCAGCACGGTGTTGCGGCCGATGCCCAATTGCTCGGCCAGCCGCCGGGTGGCCGGCAGGCGGCTGGCGGTGGGCAGGCGCCCGGCCAGGATGGCGTCGCGCAGGGCGGCGGCCAATTGCACCGCCAACGGCTCGGCGCCGTCGCGGACCAGCGGCGGCAGCACCAGCGGGGCGTCGAGGGGGGCGCGCGGCATGAAGTGGTTCCTTGAGTTTCTGCTATCCGGACCTTCGCAGGGAACCGCTTTGCCGTCAATGTGGCGCCGTCACCCCATTGGAGGACCCATCGTGACCACGCTTCCCGTCACCCCACGCACCACCCCCCATCGCCGCGCGCAGCGGGTCAGTCATTCCCTGGCCGAAATCCATGCCGTGCTGGACGAGGCGCTGGTGGCCCATGTGGGCTTTGCCACGCCCGACGGCCCGGTGGTGCTGCCGATCAATTCCTGGCGGGTCGGCGACGGCCTGTATTTCCACATGGCGCCGCGCGGCCGCCTGACCGACGCCATGGCCGCCGGGGCGCAATTGTGCGTCACTGTTACCCTGGTGGATGGGCTGGTTCTGGCGCGCTCGGCCATGCACCATTCCATGAATTTCCGCTCGGTCATGCTGTTCGGCAGCGCCGAGATGGTGGCCGATCCCGAGGAAAAGAACCGGCTGCTGACCGCTTTGGTGGATCATGTGGTACCAGGGCGTTCGGCTTTGGTACGGCCGCCGGATGCCAAGGAACTGGCGGCAACGGCGGTGTTCCGCTTGCCCATCGCCGAGGCCACGTTCAAGACCCGCTCGGGTCCGCCCATGGACCGCGCCGACGATCTGGCGCGGCCGGTGGCCGCCGGGGTGGTGCCGTTACGGCTGGAGCGGGGCGCTCTGGTGGAACATCTGCCGGAATGATTGGTAATACCAATTGTTAGAACCTAAGGCAGGCTTGCAAGTTTTCGCTTTATCACTAGAACTGTGCGTCTGATACTTGACGTTGTAGTCTGGGGTAATCGGGACGCGAGCATGGAAACGCGCGAGCTGAAGCCGTCGGTCGAGGCGGAACGTCCGCAGGACGCTCAAGTGGTCTTGAGCATGCTGCGCCATACCGCCGCTGAATTGGCCCGTGCCAATGCCGAGATGGATTTGCTGGTGCAGGCGGTGTCCCACGACCTGCGCGAGCCGTTGCGGATGCTGGGCGCCTATGCCCAGCTTCTGTCGCGCCGCTATCAGGGGCAATTGGACGAGGATGCCGACCAGTTCCTGACCTTCATGGCGGATGGTGCCCAACGCATGCAGCATCTGACCGATGATCTGTCGGCTTATGCGGCGCTGGGGCGCGGCAGCCTCAACCGGACCGCCTGCGACAGCCGTGCCGTGCTGGAACAGGCGCTGGTGCCGCTGGACTCGGAGATCGCCCGGGTTCAGGCGGAATTGCGCATCGGCACCATGCCGCAGGTTCTGGCCGATGCCAGCGGTCTGGCACGGCTGTTCGGCAATCTGGTGGACAATTCCCTGCGCTACCGCCATCCCGACCGCCGCCCGGTGATCGACATCCTGGGCACCGAGGTCGAGGGCGGCTGGCATTTCCGGGTCAGCGACAACGGTATGTCGGTGCCGGTGGGCGAGGCCGACCGCATCTTCATGGTGTTCCAGCGCCTGCACGGCAGTGAAAAGCCCGGCACCGGCCTGGGCCTGTCCATCTGCAAGCGCGTGGTCGAACGCCATGGTGGCCGCATCTGGGTCGAACCCCACGCCGATGCCCAGGGCACCACCTTCCACTTCACCCTGCTGCGGGTGCTGTAGGCGTTTCGCGATTCCCCAAAGAAAAACGCCCCGGCCTTGCGACCGGGGCGTTTCCGCTTCGAATTCCGCGCTGATTAGCGCGAGTAGAATTCGATGACCAGATTCGGTTCCATCTGGACCGGGTACGGAACGTCGGCCAGCTTGGGGGCGCGGACGAACTTGCCCTTCATGTCCTTGTGGTCGACTTCCACGTATTCCGGGGTGTCGCGCTCGGGCGAACCGGCGGCCTCGACGATGATGGCCAGGTCCTTGGACTTGGTCTTCACCTGGATCACGTCGCCATCCTTGACCTGGAAGGACGGAATGTTGACGCGCTTGCCGTTCACCATGATGTGGCCATGGTTGATGATCTGGCGGGCCTGGAACGGCGACACCGCGAACTTCATGCGGTAGACGACGGCGTCCAGGCGGCGCTCCAGCAGCTCGATCAGGTTTTCGGAGGTGTCGCCACGGCGGCGCACGGCCTCGTCATACAGCTTGCGGAACTGCTTCTCGGAAATGTTGCCGTAATAGCCCTTCAGCTTCTGCTTGGCCATCAGCTGGGTGCCGAAATCGGACGCCTTCTTGCGGCGGGCACCGTGCTGGCCGGGCGGGTTTTCCTTGCCGCGAGCCAGCGGGCTCTTGCCGCGGCCCCACAGGTTGACGCCCAGGCGGCGATTAATCTTGAACTTGGCTTCAGTACGCTTGGTCATCTCAGGTCCTCTAACGTCCCGGCTTGTGCCGGTTGGGGTATGTCCCGATAGTCCGAACCCGGCAAGCCGGAGGCGTGGTGAACACAGACGTCACCCAACATTCTCGGGAATGAAGCGGTGCTTATAGGCAAAGCGGGCCAGCGGAGTCAACGTTATTTCAACGGCGACAGCCTGCCATCGGTATCGGCGGTGGCGTCGGCGCCGTTTTCCAGGCGGCTGCTCAGCAGCCATTGGCCGGGGGCCAGCTCCACATTCTGCTTGCGGTCGCGCAGCGGCAGCGCCTTGTCGGCGGGCAGCGGCAGGATCACGGCGGCGCGGGTGATGGCATGGCCGATCTGGGCGAACGGCACCAGCGCCTTGCCCTGGTGGGTGCCGTAGCCGTTGGTGGTGGCGATCACCAGCGCCTCGACCTTGTCGTCGGGGCCGATGACGAAATCGGCCACCTGGCCCAACAGGTCGCCGGGCGAAGCGTGAACGCTCTTGCCCAGCACCGCGCGGAAATTCCACGACATCACCGGCAGCGGCGCGGGCGGCGGCGGCGGGGCCGGGAGGGCGGCCACCGGTGCGGCGCGCACCATCAGCTTGGCCAGCAGGTCAAAGGTCAGCTGGCCGTCCTGGGGCAGGCCCTTGTCGGCCTGGAACGCCTTGATCGCCTGCCGGGTCTTGGGCCCCAGGCGGCCATCCACCGGACCGGCATCATAGCCCTGTCCCGCCAGTTCGCGCTGGGCCACCGCCACCAGACCGCGCGGCACCGGGTTGCCGGGCTCCAGATCGGGCAGGGCGGTGGTGGCGGCGGGCGGCTGCACGGTGCGGGCGCCGCCGTCGCTGATCACGTCGCGCACCTGGGCGCGGATGTCCGGGCTGGGCTGATACAGCGCCGAGCCGGGCCGGGTCAGCGGGTCCTCGGCGGCATGGGCGTTCCCCAGGGCAAGGGTCGCGGCGAAGGCAAGCGCGGAAAGGCGGCCGGTCGGCGTCATACCTGAACTCCGGGAACAATGGGAAGGGTCCCAGGGGTTATGCCCCATCCCGCCCGTCGCTACAACCCTGGCCGGGTGGACCATCGGCGGGCAGCACCACCTGGAACACCGCGCCGCCGCCCTCGGCACCCTCGGCCCAGATGCGGCCGCCCAGGCGCTCCACGATGGTTTTCGAGATGGTCAGGCCCAATCCGGTGCCCTGGGGCTTGCCGGTCAGGGTGTCGCCCACCTGCTGGAACTTGTCGAATACCTTGTCGCGCGCCCAGGGTGGAATGCCGGGGCCGTTGTCGGCCACGGTCAGGCGCAGCCCCTCGGGGTCGGGCGCCAGCGTCACCACCACGCGGCCGCTGTCCGGGGGGGTGAATTTGACGGCATTGGACAGCAGGTTGATCACCACCTGCATCAGCTTGTCGCGGTCGGTCAGCAGCGGCGGCAGCGGGCTCAGACGCGGGGCCAGGGCCACGCCTTTTTCCTCGAACAGGGAATGGGTGGCGGCGATGGCGTCGTTGACGATGGCGGCGGGCTCGGCCTCGCTCCAGGTCCAGGTCATGCGGCCGGAATCCATCTTGGCCACGTCCAGCACCTGATTGATCAGCCGGGTCAGGCGCTCGCTTTCCTTGATGATGATGTCCAGAAAGGCCTGGCGCTGTCCTTCGTCCAATCCGGGATTGTCGAACAGGATTTCCGAGAACGAGCGGATCGAGGTCAGCGGCGTGCGCAATTCATGGGTCACCGTCGCCAGGAAATCGTCCTTCATGCGGTCCAGTTCCTTGAGCCGCTGATTGGCCTGTTGCAGTTCGGCGGTGGTGGTCTCCAGCTTTTGGGAATAGGCGAGGACGCGGCTGGCTTCGTCCAGGATGTCCATGACGTCGTCCAGCCCGACCTCTTCGCCGGACGCGATGGACGACACCATGACCCGGGCCGAGGCGGTGCCGATGGTTCCCGCCAGCAGGCGCTCGGCCATGCCCACCAGCGAGGGGGCGGCGTGGCGCAGGGCGCGCAGTTCCAGTCCGTGGGCCGCCGCCCAGTCGCCGAACGCCGTCAGCGCCCGCTCGCGGCCGATGAAGCGGGCGGTCAGCGCCAGCAATTCCTCGACCGCCACCGTGCCGTGCCAATAGCGGCGGTCGCCGGGATCGTCGGCCGGGGTCAGGAAGGCGTCCACGAACAGCGCCGCCTGGATGCGCTCGATGGCGCTGGGCCGGGTCAGCAGCGACACCCCCACATAGGCGGCGACGTTGGCCATCAGGCTCCACACCAGGGAATGGGTGACCGGACTCAGGCCCTGCAATCCGAACAGGGCATAGGGCCGCAGCAATTCCAGCCCGAACATGCCGGTATCGACAAAAGCGCGCGGCATCAGGTCGGACCGCGCCAGCGACGGCAGCAGCAAGGTGTACAGCCAGACCAGGAAACCGCAGCCCAGCCCGGCCAGCGCCCCCTTGGCGGTGGCGCCGCGCCACAGCACGGCACCGATCAGCGCCGGACCGAATTGGGCGGCGGCGCAAAAGCTGACCAGACCGATGGTGACCAGGGCGTAGGTTTCCCCGGACAGCCGCACATAGGCATAGCCCAGGCCCAGCACGGCGACGATGGTCCAGCGGCGGATGGACAACAACAGCCGCGACAGATCGGCGCGGCGCGCCAGCCCCAGCCAGCGGATGCGCAGCAATACCGGCATCACCAGATCGTTGCAGACCATGGTGGACAGCGCCACCGTCTCGACGATCACCATGCTGGCCGCCGCCGACAGCCCGCCCAGGAACGCCACCACCGCCAGCGTCTCGGCGCCATGGGCCAGGGGCAGGGCCAGCACGTAGGTGTCGGGGTTGACCACCTCGCCGAACAGCAGCCGCCCGGCCACGGCGATGGGCAGCACGAACAGGTTGATCAGGAACATGTACAGCGGGAACAGCCAGACGGCGCGGCCCACATGGCGTTCGTCCACCGCCTCGATCACCATCATCTGAAACTGGCGCGGCAGGCACAGGATGACCAGCATGGACAGCACCGTCAGCCCGACCCAATCGCCCATGTCGCCGGAATCCGACAGGGTGAACAGGGGGCGGATGTCGGCCTGCGCGGCGCCTTGGCTGAACACGTCGCCGAAGCCGTCATACAGGCCCCAGACCACGAAAATGCCGACCGCCAGGAAGGCCAGCAACTTGACCACCGATTCCAGGGCGATGGCGGCGACCATGCCTTCATGCCGTTCGGCGGCGTCGATGTGGCGGGTGCCGAACAGGATGGCGAAGGCCGCCAGGATGATTGCCACCAGCAGCGTGCTGTCGCTGACCAGCGCCGGGCGGCCGTCGGGGTCGGGCCAGGTCAGCAGGGTGTTGAAGGTGGTGCCGACGGCTTTCAGCTGCAAAGAGATGTAGGGCATGATGCCGATGACGGCGATCACCGTCACCAGCCCGCCCACCAGTCCCGATTTGCCATAGCGGGCCGACAGGAAATCGGCGATGGAGGTGATGCGGTGGGTCTTGCCGATGCGCACCATCTTGGCGATCACATAAGCCGACAGGCACAGCATCAGCGTTGGCCCGATATAGATGGGCAGGAAGCCGATTCCGTCCTTGGCCGCCTTGCCGACGCTGCCGTAGAAGGTCCACGAGGTGTGATAGACGGCGATGGACAGGGCATAGGTCAGCGGATTGGCGATCAGCGACCGCCCCTGGTCGGCGCGGCGGTCGGCGTACCACGCCACCGCGAACAGCAGGCACAGATAGGCCAGGGACACGGCGGCGATCAGCGGCGCGTTCATGGCCGCTCACCTGGGCGGCGGGCGATCTCCACCGCCAGCGCCACCAGCACGATCAGCCCCAGCCAGCCGCCCAGCAGCCACAGCACCAGCAACGGGATGCCGCCCACCAGCACGTCGCGCGCCATCACCGCCAGCAACGGCGGCAGGAACAGCGCCAGTCCCAGCAGGAACAGCGCCGCCAACCGCTCGGCGCGGTCGCGCAAAGGCGCGGGCATGCCTAGGGCGCACCCACCAGGGCGCGCACTTTCTCGACCACGTCGCGGGTGGAGAACGGCTTGGTGATGTATTCGTCGGCCCCGGCGGCCAGCCCTTGGGCGCGGTCGCCGTCGCTGCCGCGCGCCGTCAGCATGATCACCCGCACGTCGGTCCAATCGGGCGTGGCGCGGATGGTGCGGCAGACGTCGAAGCCGTCGCGCTTGGGCATCATCACGTCCAGCAGCACCAGGCCGGGCTTGAATTCGGCGATGGAGGCCAGCGCCTCCTCGCCGTCTCGGGCGACGCGCACGTCATAGCCGACCTGCTTCAGCAGGAATTCGAAGGACAGGACGATATTGGGTTCATCGTCCACAACCAGCACGCAAGGGGGCATGGCGCTTCTCCCTGTCTGGAGTATTCCCTCTCGGGTGGGGAACTTATGGAAAAAGCCTAACACGCGTCCTGTGCGGTGTCATGGCCGGTCCGCGTCGTCCCGTTCCTCCAGAAGGCGTGTCATGATCCGCCAAAGGGCGGTGGCGTCGGCCAGATTGCCCGGCCGCAGATCGGCATGGGCCAGATTGTTCAGCAGGGTCAGCTCGGCCCCGGGCACGCGGCGGGCCAGGGCGGCGCTTTGCGTCCACGGCACGATGCGGTCGTCGCGGCCATGCACCAGGAACAGCCGCGCCCGCAGCGCCGACAGGTCGCGCGGCCCCAGGTCCAGGGCGTCGATCTCGGCACGGATGGCGGCGGGCAGGGCCTTGACCAGGGGCGCCACCTTGTCCGGGTCGGTATTGTCCAGCAGGGCCATTACCGCCTTGCCCTGGGGGCGCAGCTTGGTGGTCAGGTCGGCGATGTCGCTGGCTTCGTTCGCCATGCGGCGGTCGGCGATGGCGGCCAGCAGGGCGCGGTCGCCGCTGTCGTCCAGGCGCTTGGCGTTGGCCTTGACGAACACCCACTTGCCATAGGCGTTGGGGGTGGCGTGCTCCCAAGGCTGATCGGCGGCGGTGCGGTGAGCGCCGGTGGTGAAGAAGGTGATCAGCGCCCCCAGGTCGTGCGGCGCGCCGATGGCGGCGACAAAGCCGATGCGCGGTTCCTCCAGCGCCGCCAGCAAGGCGGGCACCGCGCCATAGGACACCGCCGCCACGCCCACTTGCGGCATGCGCCGTTCCTCGGTCAGGAAGCGGGCGGCATCCAGGATGGGCTGGCGGTCGGCGGCGGAAATCTCCTGGGCGCGCAGGCTGGCGATGTCGGGCACCAGCACCACGAAGCGGGCGCGGGCCAGACTCTGCGCCAGCGCCACCAGCCGGGGATCGTCCTTGCCGTCGCGGGCGGCGCCCGGCACCAGCACCAATCCGGCCCCGGCCTTGTCGCCGGGCAGATACAGATCGCCGGTCAGGCGGCGCTCTCCCACGGCCACGGTCAGCTTTTGCCGTTCGGGGCGCGGGGTCAGGCGTTTGTACAGGCTGGGTTCGGCCCCGGCGCGCAGATCGGCCAGCACCAGCGCCGCTTCGATCGGCCGTGGCGACCATCCGGTCCAGAAACCGATGCCGATAAGGACGGCCGTCAGCGCCAGCAGAACAAGGCGCTTCATAGCGGCCCCATCTCTTCCATGCGTTCCTTCAACCGTTCATGCTTCTTGCGCAGAGATTCCTCCATGCGCTTGATGCGGCGGTCCAAATCCTCGATGTTGCCCAGCCGCTCGATGCGCTTGCGCCGCACCCAGTTGCGGCCCAGGCGGCTGATGCCCCATTCGGCGGTGACGAAGAACAGCGCCGCCCCGGCCACCAATGCCACCAACGCGGCGATGCCGCCGAAGGTGCGGTCCACGGCCACCACCGCACCCCAAAAGCCGATGCTGACCAGCGATGCCGCGCCCACCACCAGCACCCGGTTGACGGCGCGGTCATGGTCGGCGTGGCGCTTTTCCCAGGAACGCAGGGCGTTGACGATTTCCTCGCGCGCGATGCTCTGCCAGGTGCGGAACGACATGCCCTTGACCGTCCGGTTGTCGCGAATGGTCTGCTCCAGCTTACGCACAAGGTAATCCGCCTGCTGTTCCGGTGTCGGCCCCTCGGCCATGCATGATCCCCAATGTCGGTTCGTGGCGGCGCAGTCTAGCACCGCCCGCAGAAACCGCGTATATCGCCAACATCATGACCGATATCTCCCAATTGCTTCCCTTCGCGGCGCTGCTGCTGGTGGCCGGTGCCGGAGCCGGTATCATCGCGGGCCTGCTGGGCGTCGGCGGCGGCATCGTCGTCGTCCCGGTGCTGTTCCATCTGTTCAGCCATCTCGGCGTGGACGAAGCCATCCGCATGCAGGTGGCGGTGGGAACCTCGCTGGCGACCATCGTCGCCACCGCGTGGTCCTCGGCCAGCGCCCATTACAAGCGCGGCACCGTGGATCGCGACTTCCTGCGCAGCTACGGCCCCTACATCGTGGCCGGTGTGCTGTTGGGCTCGGCTATCGCCGCCTTGGTCAAGGGACCGGCGCTGACCCTGGTCTTCGCCGTGGTGGCCCTGGTGGTGGCGCTGCAATTGTCCTTCGGCAGTCCGACCTGGAAATTGGGTGAGCACATGCCGACCGGCTGGCCGCGTGCCGCCATCGGCACGGTGATCGGCGCGCTGTCGTCCATGATGGGCATCGGCGGCGGCACCATGACCGTACCGCTGATGGCCATGTACGGCGCCCCCGTGCACCGCGCGGTGGGCACGGCGGCGGCCACCGGCTTCATGATCGGCGTGCCGGGCATGCTGGGCTTCATGGTCGGCGGCTGGAACGCCCCCAATCTGCCGCCGGGCAGCCTGGGCTTCGTCAGTCTGGTCGGTCTGGCGCTGGTCGCCCCCACCTCGGTGCTGTGCGCGCCGTTCGGCGCCAAGCTGGCGCATCGCCTGGACACCAAGGTGCTGAAGCGGGTGTTCGCCGTGTTCCTGGCGTTCACCTCGGCCCGCATGTTCTACACGATTCTGAGTTAGGCCCTCGCCGGGCGGGCGCATCCGCGCCCTTGGCCGCCGCCGCAATGGCGGCTGTCGCGCCAAACGGGGCGTTTGGCGCTCCCCCCGCTCCTCCGCCCCGACGCTCGGGGGGCTGACGGCGAAAGGCCCGAGGTCGGAAAGGCGGAGGAGGCGGGGCGCGTGCGGGGGGCTCAGTCCCGCATCGCGTCGGGGAACTGGCGGCGCCGTTTGATGCGCCGTTTCGTCCCCTCTTTCTGCGACATGGGTATTCCGGCCTATGCTGGCAAGAGTTGCCGAAGGTTTAGGCTTCGGTCTTCAACTCGGCCGGGGCGCGGAAGGTGAAGTTGGCGGGGGCGGCCTGCACCGCCGCGCGGGCGCGCGACAGGCGCCGCTTCAGATCCTCGGGCAGACGGCTTTCGCCGCCACCGGCGCGGGCGATCTCCACCAGCGAGGGCACGCCCTTTTCGCCGCCGGTGATGCGGCCGCCGCCGCGCTCGGCGGCATGCAGCAGGTCATGGATCAGGGTGCGCTTGCAGGCCAGAACCGCCTGACGGGCTCCGGCCAGCGCCGCCTCGGCGCCCTCGGGGGCAAAGACGGTGACGCGGTGGTGCGGGTCGATGCCGTGCGGCAGCAGGTGGCCATAGGCCGACAGCTCGACCTCGATGCCGGTGGGGGCCAGCTCGCGGGCAAGGGCGCGGATGGCGACGCGGTAATCCACATAGGCCGCCAGCACGTCCGAGATGGCGCCGGTATCGGCGGGCGCCGCCAGATTGACATCGGTCGAGGTGGTCCAGGGCTTCAGCTTGCCCTCGGGCTTGACGCGGGCCTTGGTGCGGGCCATGTCCGGCGCGCCTTCGCGGATGGCGCGGAAGGTCTCCATTTCCTGGCCCGAGGAAAAGCCGACGCCGTATTCGATCATCACGCCGCCGATGGTCTCGGTCTCGGGGTCCATCAGCGAGAACAGCACGTCGTCGATGCCCTGTTCCGACCAGCCGGTGATGCAGGCCAATTGGTCGGCACCGGCATATTCGCAGGATTGCAGCAGGCCCTGGGCCTTGGTACGGGCCGGTTCCGGCGCCAGCGCGACAAAGGCTTCCAGGGAATCGCGGCTGACCAGCTCGACGCCGTTGACCACGGTGTCGTTGTTGCCCAGGCGGGCACCGGCACCGGGCAGGCTGATGCGGGTCCACGGGTCCAGATAGGACAGCAGACCGGCCACCGAATCCACGTCCGAGCCCTGTACCGGCAGCACCAGACCGAATTCCGAGGACGGTACCTGATAAAAGCGGAACAGCGCCGCCGCCACCATGCCGGTCCAGCCCTGCATGCCCTCGACCAGATCCAGATCGTCGCCGCTGACCACGCGGGCCGGGCCGCCATCGGCCACGACAACCGCTTCCAGGGTGACGCTGGGGCGGATGCGCATGGGGCCCATGGCGCCGGTGGCGACCACGCCGCCCACATAGGCGGAACCGATGCTGGTCAAATCCACCAGCACACGGGCGGTGGAGGCGACGTGTTCGGCCAGGAAGGAATTGACCTGATTGAAGGTCAGACCGGCGCCGACCGCCACCAGTCCAGCGGCGGCATCCACGGCAATCTGGTTGGTCAGCAGGTGCTCGGGCGGGGTGCCGTCGGCGACGCGTTCGGGCTCGACCGCGCCCTTGGGGCGGATGGCGGCGATCCCGGCGAAGCCGGTGATCTGTTCTTTCTTGTAATCGAACGACCCGATGGCGCTGGTCAGGCCGCCGGTGGGCATGACCGCGTAATTCTGGGCGACGGCCTGCGCCACGGCGCCGACGATGTCGGCGGTGACCAGCACCACGGCATCCACCGCCCGGCCACCGTCATCGGCAAGCTCGGCTTGGGGAAGGCTGGCGAAATCGACGGGCTGCGCGGATGCCGTTGTCATGGTCCGACGGTCTTCGTGGCCTGGTTCGGAAAAAGAGGCGCGGACCATAACACCAACGGCCTAGCGGAATAAACCCTTCTATGACAGTCATTTCGTCGGTGGGGCCATGCGCCCCCATCGCCCCGACCCCCGCGGGTCGGCTGTTCTTACCCCAACAGGCGGGACATGGCATGAATCGCCAGTCCGACGCAGCCGCCGACCAAAGTGCCGCTGAGGCGGATATATTGCAGGTCGCGGCCCACATGCAGTTCCAGCTTGTCGGCCATGGTGCGGGCGTCCCAGCGCGTCACCACACTGGCGATGAAATCGCCGATGGCGGCGCGGTTGGGCACCGCCAGCCGTTCCACCATGCGGCGCAGCCAGCGGTTCAGGAGGGCGCGCAGATGGGGATCGGCCTCCAGCCGTGCCGCCAGGGTGGACAGCAGGCGTTCGGCGGCTGGCACCAGGGCGCCGCCGTCCTCGGCCAGGGCGGCGCGCAGGCGGCTTTTGCCCGCTTCCCAGGCGCCGTCCAGTGCCGCCTGCACGGCGGGATGGGCCAGCACCTCGGCCTTGACCGCTTCGCCCTGGGCGCGCAAATCCGGGTCTTGGGCCAGTCTGCGGCACAGCTCCACCGCCGAGTCCTCGAACTCGGCCCGCCACGGATGGGCGGGGTCGCGCAATTCCGCCAGCAGATCGCGCGAACCATCGACAACCTTGTCGGCCAGCTTGCGGTCCAGCCAGCCGGGCAGCCAGCGCCAGGAATGGCCGGACACCTGTTGCCGCACACCGTCGGCATGGCCGTCCAGGAAGGTCTCGGCGCCGTCCAGGAAACGGTCGAACAGGGTCTGGTGGTGGCCCTGAGTGATCAGCACCGCCAGCACCCGTGCCGCCAGCGGCGCCGCCGGGATGGTGCCCAGGGCGCCGTTCAGGCCGTTGCGGGCGAAGGCGGCGGCCTCGGGGCCGTCCAGCGCGTCCACCAGCGCCGGGGCCAGGGCGGCGGCGCGCTGCGCCAGCCTGCGTGCGGTCTCGGGCTCGGCCAGCCAGTGTGTCAGCCGGGCAGCGGCGTCCAGCCGCTCCAGCCGTTCGCCCACCAGCCCCGGCGCCAGGAAATTGTTGGCCATGAAATCGCCCAGCGCCCGGCCAATGCGGTCCTTGTTGCGCGGGATGATGGCGGTGTGGGGGATGGGCAGGCCCAGCGGGCGGCGGAACAGCGCCACCACCGCGAACCAATCGGCGATGGCGCCGACCATGGCGGCCTCGGCGAAGGCGCGCAGCGGGTCCAGGCGCAACAGGGTGGCGGTGACGAACAATCCCGCCATCAGCACCAGCAAAGCTAAGGCCAGCAGCTTCATGCGGCGCAGGCGGGCGGCGGCGGTGTTGGAATTCGGGGGCAGCGCAACCATCTTCAAACCGTAAGGTCAGCGAAGGGGAGGGGCATGCTGGGCGTCCATCTTGTCGGCAGTATGGCGGAAATCGACGCGGAAGCGTGGAATTCCTGCATGGGCGGCGGCAATCCCTTTACCCGCCACGCCTTTCTGGCAGCGCTGGAGCAATCGGGCTCGGCCTGCGCCGAAACCGGCTGGCTGCCGCGCCATGTGCTGGTCAAGGACGATGCCGGGGCGGTGCTGGCCTGCGTGCCGCTCTATCTCAAGACCCATTCCTATGGCGAATACGTCTTCGACTGGGGCTGGGCCGAAGCCTATGAGCGGGCGGGCGGCCGCTATTATCCCAAACTGCAATGCGCGGTGCCGTTCACCCCGGTGACCGGGACGCGGCTGGGCCTGCATCCCGATGCCCCGGCCGGGCTGGCCGAGCAATTGCCCGCCGCCCTGGCCGAGGTGGCGCAGGCGTTGAAGGTGTCGTCGCTGCACGTCACCTTTCCCCCCGAGGCCCAGGCCGATCTGTTGGAGCAAGGCGGTTTCCTGCGCCGCCTGGGCTGTCAGTATCATTGGCGCAACGACGGTTACGGTGATTTCGAGGATTTCCTGGGGGCGCTGTCGTCGCGCAAGCGCAAGCAGATCCGCAAGGAACGGGCGGCGGTGGCGGCCTCGGGCCTGACGGTAAAAACTCTGGTGGGCGACGACGTCAAACCCCGCCACTGGGATGCCTTTCACCGCTTTCATCAGGCGGTGGTGGACCGTAAATGGGGCTCGGCCTATCTGACCCGAGAGTTCTTCGACCGGCTGTCGCAATCGGAACTGGGCGGGTCGGTGGTGCTGGTCTGGGCCGAGGATGACGGCGAACCCGTCGGAGCAGCCTGGAACATGCTGGGCGGCGACACCCTGTATGGCCGCACCTGGGGCTGTGGCCGCGACGTGCCGTTCCTGCATTTCGAAGCCTGCTACTACCGCGCCCTGGATTTCGCCATCGCCCACAAGCTGGCGCGGGTCGAGGCCGGAGCCCAGGGCGAACACAAGGTGGCACGCGGCTATCTGCCTGTGGCCACCCATTCCGCCCATTGGATCGCCGATCCCCGGTTGGCCCAGGCGGTGGCCCGCGCCGTGGCGGCGGAACGGCGGCAGGTGGAACACCATATGGCCGCCTTGGCCGACGAGGCGCCATTCCGCGAGGGCGTGTGACCTTGGTCAAGAAATGACGAATCGGTGAAGAAGTCTCACAGAGTTGACGGAAGTCAACGAAGCAGCGTGGTGAATGCGGCATTGTCCGCTCATACCCAATTGACGCTCTGCCGAACGCGCCGGGTACACAGGCCGGGTCCGACATCCCCCTCAAGTCGGACCCGGCCTATTTTATTATCCCCCGCCTTATTCTTTAGTCTCAGGCGAACTTCACCGTTTGCGCTGCTCTGATCTTGACCGTGGTCAAACCCGAGGCACTGCCCGCTGAGGTGGAATAAGGAAAAACGCCTGTCGGGGAGGAGTTTCGGTCATGGATGGATCTCTGGAAATGGTACCGCCAACGATGCCGGGCAGCGCCCTGGATGTGATGACCCGGGCGCCGCTGTTCGCGGGCCTGCCTGCCGACGTGCTGGCGCGGTTGGCCGCCGGGGCGCGGGCGGTGCGGGCGCCGCGCGGCACCAAGCTGTTCGGCCAGGGCGACGAGGCGCTGGTGCTGCATGTGCTGCTGGACGGTCAGGTCGGCTTGCTGGGCGGCATCGAGACGGCGGCGGGCGAGCCGCCGGGCGAGCAGACGGTGGTGGAAATCCTGGACGCGGGCGAGGCCTTCGTCGCCGCCGCCGTGCTGACCGGCCGCCCCTATCTGATCGGGGCGGTGACCCTGACGCCGTGCCGCATCCTGGAAATCCAGCGCGAGGCGCTGCTGGCCGAGTTGCGGGCCTCGCCCGATCTGTCCTTCGCGATGATGGGCTCGTTGGCCAAGCATTTCCGCATGCTGGTGCGCGAGGTCAAGGACCTGAAGCTGAAGACCGCCGCCCAGCGTCTGGCGCTCTATCTGCTGGGCCTGACCACCCGGCGGCGCGGCTCGGTCATCCTGCGTCTGCCGCACAACAAGGGGCTGATTGCCGCCCGCATCGGCGTGCGGCCGGAAACCCTGTCGCGGGCCTTTGCCCAGTTGCGCGCCCATGGCGTGGTGGTGGACGGCCACACCGTCGCCATCGCCGATCTCGGCGCCCTCGGGCGCTTTTGCCACGAAGGCGCCGAGATCATATAGAGGTCTACTTCACCACACCGCAGGCGATTATTTAACTACGCCGCAGGGGTCATTTAACCACGCCGCAGGCGATGCGGGCGCCGCCGCCGCCCAGCGGCTTGGGCGTGTCGGAATAATTGTCGGCCCCGGCGTGAATGATGATCGCCCGGCCCTTGAGGTCGGCGGTCTTGAGATGGGGCGCCACCAGGGTTTCCGTGGCGGTGCCGTCACCCTTGACCGCCAAGGCGGGCAGATCGCCCTGATGGCCGCCGTCCTGCCACGGACCGGCATGCTTTCCTGCGGCATGGGGGTCGAAATGGCCGCCCGCCGCCAGTCCGGCGACCGGCTTGCCGTCCTGTTCCTTGGGGCTGCAATCGCCGTTCTGGTGAATGTGAATGCCGTGCGGACCGGCGGGCAGGCCGCTCAGCCTCGGCGTCAGGGCCAGGCCCTGCTTGGTGTCCTTGGCCTCGATGGTGCCGATGACGGCGCCGGTGCCGGTGGCGTCGATGGCGTTCATGGTGACATTCAGCTTGCCCGCCAGCGCCGGAGCGGCGGCGAACACGAGCAGGGCGGCAATGGTGGAAGGCAGCGGACGCATCTGGTTCTCCCCTATTTTAAAGTGCTTTCGTTTCAACAGGTATTGTGCCGTCCGGGGGAAATCAACCGGGCCGGGAAAGGCGGGCTGGAAGTTTTCTCATGCTTTGGTCAGTGCAAGGACGTTTTCAACGGCGCGGAACGCCAGTATAGTCCAACGATAACCCCGTTACCGGGATCTCGAGGAGTCGCCCCGTGAGCTTGCGAACCGCCCCCGAAACCTTCGACATTCTGCTGGTCGAGGATAATCCCGGCGATGCCCGTCTGGCGCAGGAAGCGTTGAAGGAAGGCCGTATGTCCAGCCGCCTCAAGGTGGTGGTGGACGGGGTCGAGGCCATGACCTATCTGCGCCGCGAGGGCTCTTTCAACGACGCGCCGCGTCCCAATCTGGTGCTGCTGGACCTCAATCTGCCGCGCAAGGATGGCCGTCAGGTGTTGGCCGAAATGAAGGCCGATCCCGAATTGCGGCGGATTCCGGTGGTGGTCCTGACCACCTCGCAGGCCGAACAGGACATCCTGCGGTCCTACGACCTGCATGCCAATTGCTACATCACCAAGCCCGTGGACCTGGACCGCTTCATTTCGGTGGTGCGATCCATAGAGGAATACTGGTGCTCGGTCGTCACCCTGCCGCCGCGCTGAGGCGTTTATCATGACGGAGCCTCCGTCCTCCCGCCGTACCGTCCTGGTGGTCGAGGACAATCCGGGCGATGCCCGGCTGGTCGAGCTGTTCCTGCTTGAGGAAACGGCCGATCCCTTCCGCGTGCTCAAGGCGGCGCTGCTGGCCGATGCCCTGGACCTGCTGGGGCGCGAGCATGTGGACGTGGTGCTGCTGGATTTGTCGCTGCCCGATTCCTTCGGCCTGGACACCCTGGCGCGGGTCAAGGCGGCGCGGCCGCTGGTGCCGGTGGTGGTGCTGACCGGCACCAAGGACGAGGTGCTGGCGCTGGAAGCGCTGCGGCGCGGCGCCCAGGATTATCTGGTCAAGGGCGGCGGCGACGGCGATCTGGTGCGCCGGGCCATCCGCTACGCCATCGAGCGCTCGCGGGTCGAGGTGGCGCTGCGCCTGTCCGAGGACCGCTTCCGCGCGGTGTTCCAGAACGCGGGCGTCGGTGTGGTGCTGTCCGAGGCCGAAGGCCGCATCGTCCAGGCCAATCCCGCCTTTTGTTCCATGATCGGCTATGCCGAGGCCGAGGTGGTGGGGCGCTCGTTCCGCGATTTCAGCCATCCCGAGGATTCCGCCCGTGCCGATGCGCTGCGGGCCGAAATGCGGGCGGGCGGGCGCGATTCTTATAACCTGACCAAGCGCTATCTGGCCCGCGACGGCCGCGTGGTGTGGGGGCGGCTGACGGTCACCGCCGTGCGCGAAAGCGATTCCGACGGCTCGGAAGTGCGCTTCGCGGTGACGGTGGTCGAGGACGTCACCGAGCGCAAGCGCCTGGAAGACCATATGCGGCTGGCCGCCACGGTGTTCGAGAATTCCGGTGACGGCCTGTTCGTCACCGACGACCATTGCAACATCGTCCACGTCAATCCCGCCTTCACCGAGATCACCGGCTTCGATCCCGAGGACGTGCTGGGCAAGACGCCCAAGGTGTTGTCGTCGGGCCGCCACGACCACGAATTCTACGAGCGCATGTGGGCATCCCTGCGCGACAGCGGCAAATGGCAGGGCGAAATCTGGGACCGCCGCAAATCGGGCGAGATGTTCGCGGGCTGGCAGAACATCGCCGCCGTGCGCAATTCCCTGGGCGAGCTGACCAATTACGTGGCGGTGATCAGCGACATCACCTCGCGCAAGCAGGTCGAGGAACGGCTGTCCTATCAGGCCAACCACGACCCGCTGACCCGCTTGCCCAACCGCACCCTGTTTCATGAACGCCTGTCGCGCGCCGTGGCCCGCGCCCATCGCAACCAAAGTCTGGTGGCGCTGCTGTTCATCGATCTGGACAAGTTCAAGGAAGTCAACGACACCCTGGGCCATCTGGCGGGCGACATGCTGTTGCAGCAGGTTGCCGAACGTCTGACCGGCGCCACCCGCCAGGGCGACACCGTGGCCCGTCTGGCCGGTGACGAATTCACCGTCATCCTGGAAGACGTGCAGGACCCGCGCGACGCCGCCGTGGTCGCCCACAAGATTTTGCATATGCTGGTCGAGGATTTCGATCTGGCCGGGCATCCGGCCCATATCAGCTCGTCCATCGGCGTGGCGCTGTACCCGGCCGATGCGGGTGACCCGCAAAGCCTGATCAAGCTGGCCGATGCCGCCATGTACCGGGCCAAGCATCTGGGCCGCAATTGCTGCCAGTTCCATTCCGAGGCGGTCAACGCCCAGGCGTTCGAGCGTCTGGCGCTGGAAAACGCCCTGCGTCTGGCGTTGGAACACCAGGAATTCGCGGTGCATTACCAGCCGATCTTCAACATCACCACCGGTCAGGTGGTGGCTGTCGAGGCGCTGTTGCGCTGGCGCCATCCCGAGGTGGGCATGGTGGTGCCGGGCCAGTTCATCGCCCTGGCCGACGAGACCGGCCTGATCGTGCCCATCGGCCGCTGGGTTCTGCGCACCGCCTGCGCCCAGGTCCAGTCCTGGCGGCAATCGGGTTTCCCCGATCTGGAACTGCACGTCAATCTGTCGGGGCGGCAATTGCGCGAACCCGACCTGCTGGAACAGATTTCCGAGGCGCTGGTGGACAGTGGATTGCCGCCCGTCGCCTTGGTGATCGAGGTGCCGGAAAGCAGCGCGGTGGACAAGGGCCACGACCCCGCCGCCATCTTCGCCCGTTTCGCCGCCCTGGGTCTGGGGCTCAGCATCGACGAATTCGGCTCGGGCTATTCGTCCTTCGCCTTCCTGCGCCGTCTGCCCGCCAACGCGCTCAAGATCGCGCAGGCCTTCGTGCGCAGTGTCGCCAATTCCACCGATGACGCGGAAATCGTCACCGCCATCGTCGCGGTGGCGCGCGGTCTGCACATGTCGGTGATCGCCCCCGGTATCGAGACCGCCGAGCAACTGGCCTTCCTGGCGTCGTTCGGTTGCGACCGGGTGCAGGGCTTCCTGCTGGCGCGGCCCATGCCGCCCGAGGACATGGGCGCTTTGCTGGCGCGGCGCGAGCCGCCTGCCGCCTTGGCGAAGAAGGTGAAGGCATGAAGCTGGTCCGCTGGGGCGCCGCCGGTCAGGAACGGCCCGGAATGGTGGACCGGCGGGGCCATGTGCGCGACCTGTCGTCCCATTGCACCGACATCGTCCCCGACATGCTGTCGCCCGACCGTCTGGCGCGTCTGGCGGCGCTTGACCCGGAAAACCTGCCGCTCGTGCCCGGCGACAGCCGCCTGGGCGTGCCGCTGGCCGGGATCGGCAATCTGATCGGCATCGGTCTGAACTACCGCGACCATGCCGCCGAGACCGGGCTGCAGCTTCCGGCCGAGCCGGTGATGTTCAACAAGCATACCGGCGCCCTGGCCGGTCCCACGGACGATCTTCCCCTGCCGCCCGGCACCGCCAAGCTGGATTGGGAGGTGGAGCTGGCGGTGGTGATCGGCACCGCCGCGTGGCAGGTGGCCGAGGCCGATGCCCTGGCCCATGTGGCCGGGTACATGACCGCTAACGACGTTTCCGCCCGCGATTGGCAGATGGAACGCGGCGGCCAGTGGGCCAAGGGCAAGTCGGGACCGGGCTTCTGTCCGCTGGGGCCATGGCTGGTGACCGCCGACGAGATCGCCGATCCGCAATCCCTGCGCCTGTCCACCCGCGTCAACGCCCGCACCCGCCAGGACGGCACCAGCGCCGACATGGTGTTCGGCGTTGCGTTCCTGGTGTCCTATCTGTCGCGCTTCCTGCGCCTGTTGCCGGGCGACGTCATCCTGACCGGCACCCCCGCCGGGGTCGGGCTGGGCCGGGGCGAGTTCCTGGCGGTCGGCGATCTGGTGGAAGTCGAGGTTGCCGGTCTGGGCCGTCAGTGCGTACGGGTGATCTGATACCGGTTCCACGAATTTTTGAATCGTGGAACCGGTTTGCGGCCATTGAGGCCGCGGCCAAGCCCGCGGAGGCGGGCGCCCGGCGAGGGGCAATACTGATCAACTCCGTCTGAAGAAATCCGCTTCCGCCATCAGGGCGTCGGCCAGCCGGTGCAGAATCTCGGCGGTGTCGGCATTCTGACGCGCGGCCTCGGCGCGGGCGCGGGCGGCGGCGGCCAACGGGTCGCGATGCAGGTCGCGGCAGCCTTCCAGTACCGCCGCCACACCGGCGCGGCCTTCCTCGGGACCGGACAACAGCAGGCGCAGGCGGCTGATGGACAGGCCGACGCTCAGCGCCGCCAGGGCGCCCTCCAGCCGTCGTCCGGGATTGCCCGCCTCGGACGCCTTCAGCGTCAGACGCAGGATGCGGTGCAGCGCCTTGCCGCGCCAGCGGTGGCCCTTGTTCTTGGCCGCTCCGGCCAGCAAGGCAAGGTCGTGCACGATCTCGTCGGCCAGCCCGTCGGCGCGGGCGGACGCGTCACGCGGTGAACCGATACGGCTGACCAGGGCGGCGGTGCCCATGCCGCAGACGATGCCCAGTCCGGTCCAGCCCAGGCTTTCCACCGTGCCGGGATGGGCGACGCCGGGCTGGCTGAGCAGCAGCAGCAACATGCTGAAATCGGTGCCGGGAATCAGCGTGGCACGGTTGGCGATGGCCAGCCCGCCCAGGATCATGAACGGCACCAGCGCCGCCGCCTGCACCAATCCATGCTGGGGCAGCAGCAGGGCGACGGCCAGGGCGGTGGGGACCGCCAGGGTGCCGCCCTTCATGGCCATCAGCACGTTGCGCGACGGCGTGTCGGTGGCGACGAACACCGAACACATGATAGCGGTCGCCATCATCATGGCCGAGCCGCCGGGCCAGCCGGTGGCCGCCCACACTCCGCCCGACAGGGTGACGCCGCCAAAGGCGCGCAAGGCGGCGGCCAAAGCGGCGCGCGGGTCGGGAACGTGCAGGGAATCGGGTTCGGGCGCGTCCGCGTCCCCGGCCAGGGCGCCATAGCAGGCGGCGGCGCGGCCCAACGGCTCGGCCAAGGCGGGCCAGCGCGCCAGATCGGCGTGCGAGGTGCGCGACAGGGTGGCGGCGGCATGGTCCAGCGCCGCCGCCAGTTCGGCATCGTCGGGGCCGGGGCGGCGGGCGTGGGCGCGCACTTCCGCCATCAGCTCCAAAAGCGCGGCGATCAGGCCGCGCGCCTGGGCCATGCGGCGGTCAAGGCCGCGCGATCCGGCGGCGGCCATGTCGGCCTGGGCGTTGATCTGGGCGATTTCCGCCAGCAATTGGTGCTGGCGCGCGATCTGATCGGCATCGGGACCGTGGCGCAGCGCCGCCGCCGCCCAGCGCAGGGTGTCGCGGCTGAGGGTTCGGGTGCGCACCAGCAGGTCGCGGGCGGTGGAGCCGGGCACGAACAGCGCGGTGGTCACCGCCGACACCACGATGCCCAGCGCCACCTCGGCCACCCGCATCAGGGCGACCAGGGCGATGTCTTCGTGCCGGGTCAGACCGATCACCGCCACCAGGGCGGCGCTGTACCCGGCCAGGATGGCGCCGTACGAGCGGAAGCCGCGCAAGGCGGTGGCGCCGCCCGCGCACAATCCGACCCACACCGCCAGACACAGCGCCAGCGGCAACGGCGCGCCGCCGGTCTGGGCGACGATCAGGGCGGCGACCATGGAGCCCGCCAGGGTTCCGGCCAGCCGGTACAGACCCTTGGCGAACACCATGCCGCGCGTCGGCTGGGCGACGATCCACACGGTCATGGCTGCCCAATGGGGATTTTCCAGGCCCAGCGCCCAGGCCAGGACCAACGCCGCCAGGGCGGCGGCGGTGGTGCGCAGGGCGAAGGTGACGGCCGGGCGGCTGGGCCGTAGCAGGAAGTGGAAGCGGGCGGCCAAGGCGGTGGGGGAAAGGATGGTCATTCCTCCGTCTCCCGGCCGTGGCGCATGCGGCATTCGATGCGTTCCATCACATTCAACATCGTGGCCGCCTCGGCCTCGTTCAAATCACCCAACATGTGCTCTTCCAGGGCGGTGACGATGGCGCGGGTCCGTTCGGTCAGGGCGCGGCCTTGCTCGGTCAGGGTCAGCAGCTTGCAGCGGCGGTCGGTGCCGTCGGTGCGGCGGACCAGCCCGCGCTCCTCCAGCATGTCCAGCAGGCGCACCAGCGACGAGCCGTCCAGGCCCAGCGATCGCGCCAGATCCTTCTGGCGCACCGCGTCGCCCAGATGGTGCAGGTGGAGCAGGGGGCGCCAGGTGGCCTCGGTCAGGTCCAGGACCTTGACCGCGTCGTTGACCTCTTGCCGCCAGTGGCGGGCCAGCAGGCCCAGGCGGTAGCCGAGGATGTGTTTGGGATTTTGTTGCATTCAAATAATTTGAATTCAAATGATTTGAATGTCAATGGTATGGCCTCTCGCCGCTGGCTGGCGGGCATGCTATCAACGGCTGCAATGTCCATCAGAACCGCTCAGGCCGGGCTGATCGCCCTGGTGTTCGGCGCCGCCGCCATCGGCTTCGCGCCCATCTTTGTCCGCCTGTCCGAAGTGGGGCCGGTGGCCACCGCCTTTTACCGTATCGCCCTGTCGTTGCCGCTGTTCGCCCTGTTGGCGCGGCGCGATGCCGGGCCGTCGGGGCGGCGGGCCTGGGGCGGCTGTGTTCTGGCCGGGCTGTTCTTCGCGGGTGATCTGTCGGTGTGGCATGTGGGCATCCTGCTGACCACCGTCGCCAATGCCACCCTGTTCACCAATCTGGCGCCGGTCTTCGTCGCCCTGGGGGCATGGCTGGTATGGGGGCAGCGGCCCAGCCCGCGCCTGCTGGCGGCGCTGGCGGTGGCCCTGGCCGGGGCGGTGCTGCTGATGGGTGGTGCGCCCAATCTGTCGGTGGAACGGCTGTCCGGCGATGGCCTGTCGGTGCTGTCGGGGGCGTTCTACGGGGGCTATATCCTGGCGGTGGGACGGTCGCGGGCTGGATTGTCCACTCCAGTGCTGATGTTGTGGAGCGGCCTTGTCGCCTCGGCGGTGCTGTTGCCGGTGGCGCTGCTGTTGGGCGAAGCAGTGGTGCCGACGACCCTGTCCGGCTGGACGGTGGCGGTGGCGTTGGCTCTGGTCACCCAAGTGGCCGGGCAGGGGCTGATCGCCTGGGGTTTGGCCCATGTTCCGGCGGCGGCGGGATCGGTGGTTTTGCTTCTCCAACCGGCGGTTGCCGCCCTGGTCGCCTGGGGTCTGTTCGGCGAGGCGCTGGGGTGGGTCGAAGCCCTTGGCGGCGTTGTCATCCTGGTGGGCATCCATATCGCGCGGAAGGCGAGATAGGCTTGACTTGCGGCCATCCCCTACAGCAGGATTTGCCCATGTCCGCCAAAACATCCCCCGCTTCCGCCTCTTCCCCCATTTCCCGCCGTTCCGCACCGGGCGGCCGTGTGTCCGATCAGGTGGCCGACCGCCTGTTGGCGCGCATCGCCTCGGGCGAATGGGCGCCGGGCCAGCGCCTGCCCGGCGAGCGTCAGCTGGCCGAGGACATGGGGGTCAGCCGCGTGTCGGTGCGGGCGGCGTTGCAGGCGCTTAAAACCCAGGGTTTCGTCGATGCGGTTCAGGGCGGCGGCACCCGCGTGGTGTCCAACACCCAATGCATGGAACCGGCGCTGGCGCAATTGCTGCGGGTGAACCAGGAAAACCTGGCCGATCTGGCGGAAATCCGCGCCATCCTGGAAGTGTGGGCGGTGCGCCGCGCCGCCGAAAGCGCCTCGGCCGAGAACATCGCCGAACTGGCCGAGATCATGGAGGCCACCGAGGCCGACATCAATCGCGGCAAGCACAAGGCCGAGAACGACATCCGCTTCCATCTCGCCATCGCCAAGGCCACCGGCTCGGCCATCTACATGCACGTCATGGGGCTGTTCCGCGGCATCCTGCACGAAATGCTGGATTATCACCGCTACGAGATGTTCTCGAGCAACGAAGACGACATGACCATCCTGGCCCACCACCGGGCCATCTTCGAAGGCATCCGCGGCCGCGATCCGCACGGCGCCGAACGGGCCATGCATACCCATCTGGGCTGGGTGGTGGCGCGGTACCGCGATGAACAGCGCGCCCGCCGCTCAACCCTGACGCAGTAATCCCGTCGTTTTCGCCATGCCTCCCGCGCGACGATGTCACGCGGGCATGGTATGCGCCCGCTTTGTCCTCTGCTATGGTTCCGGCTTGTTTGCAAGGCCCGCCATTCGGAAGGAAGATGATAGCGATGCGCAGAACAAGAAACGCCAAGATCATTGCGACGCTGGGGCCGGCCACCTCCACTCCCCAGGCGATCGAGGGTCTGTTCGTCGCCGGTGCCGACGTGTTCCGGCTGAATTTCTCCCACGGTTCGTACGCCGAGCATCAGGCGCGCTATGATGCCATCCGCGAGTTGGAGCGCCGCCTGCGTCGCCCCATCGCCGTGTTGGCCGACCTGCAAGGTCCCAAGCTGCGCGTCGGCAATTTCGCGGACGGCAAGGTCCATCTGGAAAACGGCGCCCAGTTCCGCTTCGACCTGTCGCCCGAATTGGGCACGGTCGAGCGTGCGCCGCTGCTGCATCCCGAAGTGTTCGCCGCCCTGTCGGTGGGCACCGAATTGCTGCTGGATGACGGCCGCCTGCGTATGCGGGTCGAGAAGCATGGCGCCGATTTCGCCGATGTCCGCGTGCTGGTGGGCGGCGATCTGTCCAACCACAAGGGCGTCAACGTCCCCAACGCCTTCCTGCCCATCTCGCCGTTGACCGACAAGGACAAGGCCGATTTGGACTTCGCCGTCGCCATGGGTGCCGACTGGATCGCCCTGTCCTTCGTGCAGCGTCCCGAGGACGTGGCCGAGGCCCGGCGGCTGATCGCCCAGAAGGTCGGCTCGCGCGTGCGGCTGCTGTCCAAGCTGGAAAAGCCCCAGGCCATCGAGCATCTGGACGACATCATCGACATGAGCGACGCCGTCATGGTGGCGCGTGGCGATCTGGGCGTGGAATGCCCGCCCGAGACCGTGCCGATCCTGCAAAAGCGCATCGTCAAGGCCTGCCGCGCTGCGGGCAAGCCGGTGGTGGTCGCCACCCAGATGCTGGATTCCATGGTCCATTCCCCGGCCCCCACCCGCGCCGAGGCGTCCGATGTCGCCACCGCTATCTATGACGGCGCCGACGCGGTCATGCTGTCGGCGGAAACCGCCGCCGGTGATTATCCCATCGACGCCGTCACCATGATGGACCGCATCATCAACCGGGTGGAGCGGGACGAGCAGTACCGCCTGATCATTGACGCCTCGCGCACGGCGCCCGACAACACCACCCGCGACGCCATCTCGGCCGCCGCGCGGCAGGTGGCGCAGACCCTGAACTGCGCCGCCGTGGTGACCTTCACCTCGTCGGGTTCCACCACCCTGCGCGCCGCCCGCGAACGGCCCGAGCAGCCGATCATCAACCTGACCTCGGATCTTGAGGTGGCCCGTCAGCTCGCCCTGGTGTGGGGCGTGCACTCGGTGCAGACGGCGGAAGTGCGCAGCTTCTCGGAAATGGTGCAGAAATCCTGCCGTGCTGCCCAGCGCGAGGGCTTCGCCAAGGTGGGTGACCGCATCGTCATCACCGCCGGTGTGCCGTTCGGCTGTTCCGGCACCACGAACATCCTGCGCGTCGCCGAAATCGACGACGGCGGCGAGGTGATGTAACCCAGCCCAAAGGCCCGGCCCAGCGCCGGGCCTTTTTCTTTGATGGGGTGGACGGCCCCTGCTCACCGGCATCGAAGTGCCCTACCGTGGTCGTCGGAAAGATCGCCACAACTGAGGGAGCCGTCCGATGGAAGTTTGCATTGTCGGTCTTGACCTTGCCAAGAGCGTGTTTCAGGTCCATGGCACCGATGCCGAAGGGCACGTTTTGCTACGCCGTCAGTTGCGCCGTGCCGAGGTCGGCAAGTTCTTCAGCGAGTTGCCGCCGTGTGTTGTGGGGATGGAGGCATGCGCGACCTCTCATCATTGGGCGCGGCTGGTTGCCGGTTTCGGCCATGAGGTGCGCTTGCTGCCACCGGCGCAGGTGAAACCTTACGTCAAGCGCGGCAAGAAGAACGACGCGGCGGACGCGGCGGCCATCGCCGAGGCGGTGACGCGCCCGCACATGCGGTTGGTTCCGATCAAGACCATCGACCAGCAATCGATGCTGATGCTGCATCGGTCCCGCGAGCTGTTGGTCAGGCAACGGACCATGCTCATCAATGCGCTGCGCGCCCATCTGGCCGAATTCGGGGTGATCGTCGGCCCTGGGCGAAACAAGATCGCTGCGCTGGTCGCGTAGATCGACGACGGCGCCCTTGTCCGTCTTGGTGTCCACCAACGAGCGATAGAACCGCTCGACGTCCAGGGTGTCGATGTCGGCGGTGGCCTTGGCGCCAATGAGCGCCTCCAGCCGCTCGAAAGTCTTCTGGTATCCCGAGATCGTGGACTCGGAACGCCTGCCGATGGTGTCGAGGTAGGGCTTCAGGTGTTCCGGGAAAGGCTTGGCAGCGCCCTCCCTGTCCAATCCCTCGTAAGGGTCCCTCGCCGGCAGTGCGCCCACGGTGCCCCTGGCTCGTTGCTCCCGCAGTTCCTCGGCCAGCATGGCGGCGATTTGGAGTTGGTGAGCTTCGGCGGTCTTGTGGTCGCGCGCAGCATTGTCGGCGATCATCCGCGCGTGGGCCATGATGTGGCGTTCCATTTCCTCGGGGGTCTGCGGCATCGGCGGTTCCTCGTAGGGTTCGCCGAGCAGTTCCCCGGCCCGCCTGCGCAGTTGAGTGAGCGTCACCTCCTGGCCCTCGTATTCTTGGCCGGTGTACGCGGCAGGGTCTTTCCCAGGGGAAAACTTGACCTTCATGGCAGCAACCTCCCGGCGGAGGCTATCCCATGTCCGGTGCGCGACGGTCAACAGGCGCGCAGCCTCCCCTCGGGCCTTCTTGGGGTCCGTGGTGTGGAGGGAGCGCACGAAATGGCTCTGGCCGGTAAGGGGAGTTACGTCAACGGGGACACGGACGCGCAGATAATAGGTGCGGCCGCGCTGTATGATGTATGGGGCAAGGGTTCTCTTCGGAGCCTCGGTGTGTACCACAGACGGGTATCACGCGCCGACGAGGGTTGGATGATTTATCCAGCAATTTCAATAACTTCCAAGAAGTTGGCGTGCCAAAGGCGACTCCCGTCCAACCCTCTCTCCTGTGATTTCAGGTGGTTGCGCCGCTTCGGAAACAAGAACAAAACGTGATTGATAGATGCGACCCATTCCGGCACATTCATTCCCGTCAACACCATAGGCGCGCCCGGACACCAGCAACGGTTCCGGGCGTTGCTTTATTCGGTTGACCGATAGCCGGAACGTGCCGCCTCTGCCATCAAGGTGCGGCCGATCTCCTCGTTACGGGGTACCCCCAGACCACTGAGATAGGCTTTTGCCAGCAGATACCTGCCCCAGGCGCTGCCGTGCAAAGTCGCCCGTGTCATCCAGTAGGCCCCTTCGACTTGATCTCTGGGCACGCCCCGGCCCGTCATCAATACCAAGCCAAAGGCTGCCTCGGCTTCAGGAAAGAACGCGTAAGCGGCCCGTTCAAACAGACGTGCGGCTTCTTCCCGAGTCCCCGGGCGGTTGCCATTGACGATCATCGCGCCCAGGGCGTAATGCGCTGACGGGCTGCCAAGTGACGCCGCCTTGGCGTACCAGTATTCCGCCTTGGCAAGGTCCTTGGGCATGTTCTCGCCAGTCTCGTAGGCGGCGCCCAATTGGACCATGGCCCACCAGGAGCCATCCGATAGCCTTTCGCAGATATCACGCAAGCGCTCTGTCTGGGCAGGTGGACAGGATGCCGGCGGTTCGGCAGGGGGAAGAACCAAGGGGCGCCTGTCAAAAGATTCGACACGTTCAACCCGTGCCAGCCAGAGGCGGGCATCATCTTCACTCTTTTCAATCCCGTCCCCGGCCATCAATAGCGCACTTAGGCCTCTTGCAGCCTGCAGTGAGCCTGCGGCTGCGGCGTAATACATGAACTCAGCACCTTCCTCGCGCGTACCTGGGAGGCGCCCACTCAGGATCAATTCGGCAAGTCGATAGGCACTGGGACCGGGAAAGGTCGGCTGCGATTCCAATTCGCGGCGATACCAATAGGCTGCTTGCTGAACATCGCCTTTTTCTTCGTAGGCGATGGCCAACTCATGGGCTGAGCCCGAGTGCCCAAACTCTGTTCCCAGCAAAGACCAATGCGTTGCTTCCTCTTGGCGGCCTCGAAATTTGGCGAGCGCTGAGAGGATCATTACCGCAGCTTTATCCCCTTTCTGCGCAGCCGTCACGAGCGGCGGCTGGGCGACTCCAGTCGCGTCCGCTGCCATGGCAGTGCGCGAACCCGAGAGCGTGTCCACACAGGCGGCTAGCAATGACAGGCCAACTGCCAGGGCCGCTCTCATTAGCCCGGATGATGGCCAAGGCCGAGTACCGATGCGGTCGTCCTTCATGTTCTCCACACGTCAAAGAGGTGACAAAATGGATACTATACCCCCGTGGATCATCAAGAAAGGTATCAAGGTAATCGGCAAGAAAGGCCAGGGCCAGATCGAGGGCGGAAGCGATCCTTACGACGTCGACACCAGTGCCCCCGGCATTGGCACGGTCAACGGAACCAATGGCCCTGAGGTCATTGCCGACAAATATGCGGGTTGGTTCCGCAGTATCGGCTGGGACAGATTCGATTATGGGGCATTCACCGGCGCCATCCAGCAAGGTGTCGCATCAGGCATGTCGCCCGAGAAAGCTGCGGAAGCTGCATTCAGCGGTCTATTGCGCAACAATCCTGAGCTTGCCGACAAAGTCGAAGGCAGTGCAGGCAACGGTCAGTCCTCGGCCAAATCTCGCGATGCGGCTCAGCCTCTTGCCGCCGATGTCATCAAGGCCACGAAGGTCAAGGCTGATGGCCCCACGGCGCGCCAGATCGAAGCCGATGTCGCCCGATATCTGGAAGCGGGTTTTCCTCCCGAAGCTGCCGCAGCCAAGGCACGGCAGAATGCAGAGCAGGATTTGGAAAAGGAACAACAGGAAAAGAGAGACCTGCCACCTGAACCGCAGGAGCCCCCGAAAGGAGGTGAACCTCCTCAAGGGCCGTACTTTCCTCCCCAAGAAGGCAAGTTGGATGGCGGTCAGCAAGAGCAGCAGCAGGCTCAAGCGGAATCCCCTCAGCAGACACCCGAGCCTATGCCCGCCCCGGCACCGGAGCAAAAGCAGTCCGAAGCCTCCGCCGATCCCCAGGTGGCGGCGATGGTCGAGATGGCGGGCAAGCCGGTGGACAATCCTGGGCGCTCGGCCCTGCTGAAGCCGGTGGAGAATTTGACCCAGCCCGAGATGATGGACATGATCAATTCCGCCCAGGGCGACTATCGCGGCTGGAAATCGGGTGATCCGCTGAAATACCACACCTACGAGAAGGTTCAGGACTGGCACGTCGCCAATTACGGCGACGGCCCGCAAGCCAATGACGGCGGCAAGCCCATCGAGCCTTCGCCCAGCACTGCTTGCCATCACCGCCCGCTTCGGGCATCAAAACCACTCGGGACTCCACCCATAACCGGAGGAAACTTCGGTCTCAGGTCAACGCCGACAGCCTGACCCGCTCGTTCGGGCGCGGTCTGGGATTGTTGTGACCGGGACGCGGGGAGGGCGACCGCTCTCCCCGCCGAAGCGGAGAAAGTTGGATACCGGTTCGCTATGGGTAGATGGCGTGCCATCTGGGATAAAACTGGGCACCGGTGGAGTGCCCAGTTTCCCCAATGAACGTGGTTGAATGGCGCCGCATCAACTCGAAACGGCGCCACTTTTGCGCCTAAGCTGCTTTCCAATTGGCCGCGATCAAGCTGTCCAGAGACTGGTGCTGGTCCGGCGTGAGTGTGGTTTGGCCAGCCGAGGGCGGGCTGAAGGCCGCCATGGCGGAAACCAGATTTTGGACGTCGGCCTCGTTCAGCGCCACGCCGCCAGCAGTTTCGAACTGTGCGACATGATTGGAGGCGCTGTTGTACCAATTGGCGACCGACATGCGATCCGAAGTACCGATGACGCTCACCGTCAGGTCGTTGCCGGTACGCTGGAACCATAGCTGGTCTGGAGCGATACCTTCGCCGAACGTCACTCTATCTCCGGCGCTGGCAAAGCCGCAATTGTCGATGACATCCTGCCCATCGCCCCGATGGAAGGCATAGGTATCATCGCCCCCTTGTCCCGCCAGCGTCTGATTGCCAGTTCCGCCGGTCAATGTATCGTTAGCCGTGGTTCCGTTTACCGTACCCGAGATCGCCAAGGTGTAGGTGCCGGTATTGCTGCCGAAGCCTCCGGCCACCAGGGTATAGGTACCGCTGGTGCCAGCAGTGAACGTGACGCGGGAATCCCGGCCATCGCAATCGTCCGATGCCGTGTTGGCGATCAGCTTGCCGCTGCTGTTGTAGATGCCTTGGAAGGAGGGGTCTTTGTTCGTACCTCCGCCATGCCCGCTTCCCTGTTGGGTGATGACATAGGTGGTCCCGGCGGCTAACTCGACTGTAAAGGCGTTGGTAGCGCCGGATGTAAAGATGTCGCCCACGACCTTGCCGCCCACCGCCAACGGCGCGGCGACCGACAATGTGTAATCGCCCGTGCCGCCCAGCATAACGGTGTAGCTGCCTGTGGCGGTCGGCGTGAAGGCGAGGGGCGCGGGAGTGGCGCCATCGCTGACGCTTCCCGGCATCAGGTTGGCGGATTGGTCGTATATGCCCAGGATTGCCGGATTCAGTGGAGAACCCGCAGTCCCTTGAGCCGAGAACACGTAGCTGACCCCCGCTACCAGATTTATCGAGTATTGCGTGGCCACGGCAGTCGCGGATAGCGCACCCGATACCTTCGTTCCGACGGAAAGGGTGGTCGGCAGGTGCGCCCGCAACTGATCCCGTGTCCAGACGGTGCCGTCACCGAACTGAATTTGTTCGACGCCGTAACCACTTCCTGACAACTGGTTGTCGAGGAAGATGGAACCGGTAGTGCCCGCGAACCGCAAGGTCACGTCATTGAGGTCGCTGGTGGAGCGCTGGATGATTAGCTTGTCGGCGGTCAACCCGCCCCCCAGCACCAGTCGGTCAATGTCGCCGGAATAGCAGGTTTCGTTGATGGCATCGTCACCATCGCCCGAGTTGTAGACATAGGTGTCCGACCCGTTCAGGCCATTCAGCACGTCGTTGCCGTTGCCGCCGACCAGCGTATCAGCCCCAGAGAAGCCATAGACGGTATCGTTGCCCGTCGTCTGGGCCTGGGCGAAATAGGCCGCACGCAGGTCCGACAGACCCCACATGGTGCCATCGCCGAACTGAATCTGCTCGACGCCGTAACCGCTGCCATACAGCTGATTATCGAGAAAAATGGAACCGGTGATGCCCGTGAACCGCAAGGTTACGTCATCAAGGTCGCTGGTGGAGCGCTGAATGATCAGTTTGTCGGTAGTCAGTCCGGCCCCCAGCACCAGCCGATCAGTTTCGCCGGAATAGCAGGTTTCCTTGATGGTATCGTCACCATCGCCCGAATTGTAGGCGTAGGTATCTGATCCGCTCTGGCCCATGAGTGTATCGTTGCCGCTGCCGCCGAACAGCGTATCTGCCCCGGAGAAACCGGTGACGGTATCGTTGCCCGCCGTCTGGGCTTGGGCCAGATAGGCCTCTCGTAATTGCTGAATCCCCCACACGGTGCCATCGGCGAACTGGATTTGCTCGACACCGTATTCGGAACCGGAGAACTGGTTGTCGAGGG